>ENA-ORXC01000008-ORXC01000008.1-marine-metagenome-genome-assembly--contig:-NODE-8-length-695049-cov-6.956800_pt1 | contig 695049 bp, 705 predicted proteins | sample MGYA00237865_ERZ511478 | MGnify/ENA metagenome assembly ERZ511478
TGTCGCCCGTCGAATTCGAAAACAGACAGCTAAATGTGAACCAAGAAGGTGTCTAGGAAACTAGGGGCTATTCATTCCGTGACATTGAAAAACGCAAAGAATCCAAAAGTCGCGGGGAGATTGCTTTGTCGGGAAAAGTTCGTGTTTTTGTAAGCAGCACCATGGAAGATTTGGCGAACGAACGAGCGGCGGTCGTGCAGCAAATCAAAGACATCGGCCTAGAGCCGGTTAATGCCGAAGGGGTTTTGCCAAACGGTGGGACTAGCTGGGATGCCTTAGCCAATGAAATTGCTTCATCACACATATTCGTTCTCATTCTTGGAGGTAGGTATGGTTGGATACCGACGTCAGGATACGGAAAGGGCTCCAACAAGTCAGTCACTAATTTAGAGCTGGATTACGCACGTTTGCATGGTCTCCCAATTTTGCCATTTCAAAAACGATTGGGCTACGGAGCTGATAGCACATCAGATGACGCAAAAAGACGCTATGCTTTTCGTTCAGAAGTTGGTGAATGGGATGAAGGGCATTTTCGTCAAGATTTTGATTTAGCAATCGATTTAGGGAAAAGGGTGCGAGCGGCATTGATTGATGTTTTCCAAGACACTTTCTTAAAACGTCAGGTGAAGAAGGCCAAATCTTTAAGTAAAACGTCACGGCCTGAGTTTGACGTTACCTTTACAACCAGCAAAGTTGCCGATCAAATCGAGGAAAGGGGAATGATACTGTTTGCAGGAGCGGGGTTCTCGGTTGCGGCCGGTTACCCGACAGCTAGCTCGCTGGCTGAAGTACTTGGACATCGTGCAGGATTGGATAATTCCGGACCGGAAATCTTGGCACGTCATGGTTTCGCGGACATCGCGTCTTATGCCGAGACAAAACTTGGTCGAGTTGGAATGACACATGTAATTCAAGAGCTTCTTGACACGGCCTTGCCCGTTGAACCAACCAAAGCGCATTTTCTAGCGGTTCAATCATTTCGAGCACTCGTCACTACAAACTATGACCTCCTCTTCGAGCGCGCTTGTGAAATGGCAGGCATCCCCTTTAAAGTCGTTCTGCCGTTGGACGCCCATATGCGTGACGAGAATATCCTTGAGATTTACAAAGTAGACGGATCGATCGACCAAGCCGAAACCTTGAGGCTGACACGCTGTGATTTTGAAAGCTCATCGTCGAACTCGATGATGTGGAAATCCATCTCAGCCTTGCTGGAGTCATACGGCCTTGTTGTGGCTGGACATTCACTACGCGGACCTACAGGGCAGAACATTCTGTCAAGAAGGAACACAAAGCTTCCTGGCTACTATGTCTCTCCGAATTTAGATGAACTAGACGCCGTAACTTTAACAAGGTACAATTTGGAAGGAATCCGGACAACCGCCGACGATTTTATGGAAACATTGCTTCCTCAAAGATAATTCATTTCGCGTTAGGCGCGCAATCGCAACGAATGTCTGCAATGCGGGCTGCGACTGCAGCATCTTGAAAATGGAACGAAGGTCGGCTTTGGGCCGATAGCGTCCATTATGGGGCAGGGGTTTGCACCGCAGCACCAAAGCGCAGTTGCTATCATCAACGAACCGGAATCTTCAATTAATTGGATCAGCTGTTCTTCGTTATACGTGTAACGTAAAGCGTTACCTTGCGGCGTGACATCAGCAAGGAACTACCAAGATTTGACCGAAAAACTATGAATACAGCTAACAACCTAGACTTTTGATAAGACTGCATTCACAGTCCCAATAATTCAGTCTCATTATATAGGCATTCCGACAAATGTTCTGAGTTTAAATTAGCAAAACGCATAATCAGTATTATGTTAACTTTGATACTTACTCAGATCATAGTTGTTACACACCGTAATACTCGCAGTGCCATTTTACGTATTGTCCGACCCCATCAGTAACGCTGGTCTGTGGTGTGTAACCGGTTAGCGATCGAAGTAAGCTGTTGTCGGCCCAAGTCGCAGGAACATCGCCGGGCTGCATTGGGAGCATTTGTTTTTGTGCTACGTGGTTCGATGCACGTTCGATGGCTCCGATAAAATCCAACAGCTGTACGCTTTCGCCATTCCCAACATTCACTACGCGCCACGGTGCCACCGGTGACAGACTGTCACCATCCGGAATGACGCCGTCCTTCGGACGCTCTGGTACTGCGTCGATCAATAATCTGATACCGCGCACGAGATCGACAACGAAAGTAAAGTCGCGCTTCATGTTACCGTGGTTAAACACCTTGATCGGCTTTCCTGCCATGATCGCGCTCGTGAACAAGTACGGCGCCATATCTGGGCGGCCCCAGGGCCCATACACTGTAAAGAACCGGAACATCGTCACAGGCATGTCAAACAGATGCGCGTAGCTATGAGCCATAGCTTCGGTCGCTTTTTTTGTGGCCGCATAATACGACATTTGGTGATCAACTTGATCTGTCTCGCGATACGGCATTTTGGTGTTTGCACCATAAACCGAACTCGTTGACGCAAGAAGTAGATGCTTAGGTGGAAACGCACGTGCGGCCTCTAATAACTCAAATGTTCCCAATAGGTTAGCTTCGGTATAAGCGCGCGGATTGTCGATTGAGTATCGTACGCCAGCTTGAGCGGCCAAATGGACGACTGCGTCAAAACGATGTGTCTCAAATAGCCCCATCAAGAGGCCTGGCTCTTCTACCCTGCCCGTCACACTGGTATATAGTTCGCGCTCGCGCAACTGGTCTTCACGGGCCTGTTTTAACGCTGGATCGTAATAGTCATTGTGGCTATCTAAACCAACGACTTCAAAGCCTTCGTCAAGCAAAAGCTTTGAAAGATGGAAGCCGATAAAGCCGGCAGCGCCGGTCACCAAAACTGTGCGTTTCTGCATTAATCTACCTCAAATAAATCGCGCGTGTATACTTTGTCAGCAACATCGCTGAGGTCAGCCGACTGCCGGTTTGCAAGGATCAAGTCTGCGTCGGATTTAAACGCCGCCAAATCATTCACAACGGGGCTATTAAAGAACTGGTCGTCGTCTAGAACCGGCTCGTAAACGATGCATTTAATACCCTTAGCCTTGATACGCTTCATAATGCCTTGGATTGAACTGTCTCTAAAGTTGCTGGAACCGGCCTTCATCACCAAACGATAAACACCAACTGTCTTTGGCATTTTTGCGATAATTTGATCCGCGATAAAATCCTTGCGCGTCCGGTTGGATTCAACGATCGCACCAATGATATTTTGAGGTACTTGATCATAGTTGGCCAGTAACTGCTTGGTATCTTTAGGTAAACAGTAACCGCCATAACCGAATGATGGATTGTTATAATGCGTGCCAATCCGTGGATCGAGGCTAACACCTTCTATCACCTCACGCGAGTTTAAGCCATGCGCAATGGCGTAACTATCCAACTCGTTAAAATAGGCCACTCGCATTGCCAAAAACGTGTTTGAAAACAATTTGATAGCCTCTGCCTCTGTAGAATTCGTGAACAGAACAGGCATGTCTTTCTTAATGGCACCTTCAACCAACAGATTAGCAAATCGGCGCGCGTTATCAGTATGGGATCCGACCACAATCCGCGATGGATGCAAGTTGTCATAGAGCGCCCTACCCTCGCGCAAAAATTCTGGCGAAAACATAATATTCTCATAACCAAGCTGTTCACGCAGTTGGTTAGTAAAACCGACCGGCACAGTAGATTTGATGATGATGACAGCCTTGGGCGAAATTTCGTGCGCTTGTCGTGCAACAGCTTCAACGCTTGAAGTGTCAAAATGATTGGTGCGGGGATCATAGTTGGTTGGCGTCGCGATAATGACGAAATCAGCTTCACCGTAAGCAATACTAGGGTCGGTCGTTGCCGATAAACTCAGCTTTCTTGTCGCTAAAAAATCGGTGATATCATCGTCCTCAATTGAGGATTTCCGAGCGTTAACCGCAGCCACACGGGACTGGTCAACGTCAATTGCCGCTACATCATTTTTTTGCGCAAGCAATACTGCGTTTGACAGACCGACATAGCCTAACCCTGCGACTGCAATCTTCATGGCTGTGTTACCTCGATATTGGTTATCGTTATTAAATTATTGATCTTAAATGGATTGACTGTCTATTCAGAGTTATCCCACCGAACGACATAATCTCCTTGCTGCGCATTCTGAATGCGCTCAGTTGGATTGGCTCCCTTTGTCTTTTGAATGACGTAGTATAAATACCATCGCCCCATAAGACCTCTCGCTCTAAATCGTGCCCCCCTCTTTCCGGTGTCGTCCACTTGGATAACATCCATTGTAGGGTCGAATGGAACGGCGGCACACGTCTTGACCTCACATCCACGCGAATCTTGCCAATAACGCCACACCAATTCTGGACTAAATTGATAAAACCCATGGCCTGCCCAGCCCGACATGCCATTTATAGAAATGAATATGCCATCATCCTTTAACATATGAAAAACATTATCTAATGCTTGCGGTGTGTTAAACACATGCTCAAGCGTGCCACCGTCAAGTATTACATCAAACTTCCTTCGCAGCGCTTTTGGCACGGGCTCATTCATGTCGTGGGTATGGTCGCAGCCTTCATAGTCCGAAAAATCCATCGACGACATCTTAGGAAAGCCAACGGCAGATAGAAACGTTTCGGCAAATCCGTCTTCTTGTTCATAACCGGGTATATCGGTGGAGAGACCATGCTGCCTTAGTGCTCGACGCGTGATAGTTCGCCATTTTGGCTTCAGGCGAAGCCCTTGACGCCCAAGCATCACTCCGTTTTTTTTTTCTTTCAGGAGTGGTGCCGTTTCCAGTAATTGTAGTGCAAGTGCCGTATCAACGCCCATCTAACGTCCTCAAAAATTGTTTTGGGCAACACTTGGTCCGACCCAAGTACTGAGTGTCTTGAATGCCTCGTCGCCAACTAAGACTTATAAAGGCGGAACCTAGCCAAAACCATAGCAAGCCATCACATATTCGGGTTTTCTTATTACCGCGAAAAACGTACCTTTGCATAACTCAAGATGAAATGGCTAATCCAATTGCAAGACAACCCGCCGTCCGATGACAATGATGACGTAGAAGAGCGTGCCGGTAACGCGAGCTCTGAGATCTTGCCGTTTTGGTTCTCAGAGCTTTCTCCTGGTGGTTCAGGTAGCGGCTTTCTTGAGAAAACAAATCGTCATTCCTTAATGTTCGTTAAACGGATGCGGCCAGTTCTTTTGGTTAGCTTCGATAACCTTTCAAATGTTTCGGATTCTAGTTCAGAGCGGAGCCCTTGGGCCTTTAAATTTGCAATGGACCACAACGTTTCGCATCTCGGTGTATTTGCGCATGGTAAGATGTGGTATCGAGATCCAGCCCTGATCTCTCGAATGGAGCAACTTGCCGAGACAGGTTTTTTTGCTGGCTATGAACGGGTCGTATTTGCGGGTTCTTCTATGGGGGCGTTTGCTGCTCTTGTTTTCGCATCCCTTGTACCCGGCGCTCATGTCTTGGCGTTCAATCCACAAAGCACACTTGATCCGGAACTTGTCCCTTGGGAAAAACGCTATTGGATCGGAAGACGGCAGGATTGGACGCTACCATTAAGCGATGCTAAGGGGGCTTTGGACCGTTGCGGTCCTGTCAGCGTCTTCTATGACCCCTACTATGCACCTGACCACATGCATTATGAGCGTATACAAGGACCCAATGTAACACCTTACAAATGTTGGTTCTCAAATCACAAATCAGCCGTCTTCTTACGCAAGATTGACGCACTGAAGCCGCTCATGTTTGAGGGGTTGTTTGGTGAAATTACTCCATCAATGTTCTACGAGCTATACCGACGTCGCCGGACCCTTCCCTGGTATTCTGGTTCACTGCAAAAATACTTCACTAATACCAACCGCGATCATATGGCTAAAGTCGTCCGCATGAATTTTAGACGTCTAAAGCGAGAGGCACAGTGAGCTCCCCGTACACAATTATTCATGGCGGCTTCCACAAGACTGCGTCGACATTCATGCAGCGTATTCTGCATCGAAATAAAGGCTACATGAAGAAACAGGGAGTGTATTACGTCCACCATCGTCATATGCGCAAGCAATTTACCGTGCCCTGCCAGTCCAATGCCTATATGCACGCAGGCGTCCACAGAAACACCGTGATCAATGACCAACAGCTTCGCGAAATCACGCGTGAATTCTTTGCGCCAATCCGAGAGGCAAAACCACGCCGGTTAATTCTTAGCGATGAGAACCTTGCAGGGCATTGTGGCCATTGCGTGAAGTTTGGGCAGCTTTATCGCTTTCGCGATCCATTCATGAAAGCAACTGCTGGCGAAATTCCATATCCAGTTCGCGAAGTTCATCTGGCTGTACGCAATTATGCCGATTTTTTCGCTGCTGCTTACGTGGAATACGTTAGAGCCCTTCAAGAGAACAGTCCTGATTTTATTTTCCCGCAAACCATGACAGAAAAAGTGTTCAAACTACTGCCGGGCTGGGTCGGTGTCATAGACAGAGTGAAAGTCTATTTTCCTGAGGCGCAAATTTATGTTTGGACATTCGAAGATTTTCGAAGCGACCCGCTTCTAGCTAATCAAATTCTTTCAAATCTAGCTGGTAGTGAAGTCGATGTCAGGAAATTCAAGAACCCCAAAGACTCGAAGCAACGCCCTTCTGCATCCGCGCGTGCAATGGATGAAATTCAAGGTCTTGTTTTGTCCGATGGAATTGCAGAAGCTTCAAAGCACATCCGTGAAATACAAGAAAGATTGCCGCGCAACAAAGAAAACAAGGGTTTCGATCCGTGGTCGGAGTGGGAGCGTCATCACCTGTCCAACCTTTATGAAAAAGACCTGGCCCGCCTTTCAAAGGATTCTGCCATCACGATAGTACGGCCGAAACCGCTATTTTCGTAACCGATTAGCAAGCGGGAATTATTGAAACTAATTCCCTTTTCTCCAAGCGGTTAAAAGTGATAAAGGAACGATATGACACGAACTATCCTTATCCTAAATGGCCCAAACCTAAACCTTCTTGGCACACGTCAGCCAGAGGTTTATGGCCCAACTACATTGAATGATGTCGAAGAACTTTGCCAAGCAAAGGCGAAGCAGCTCAATGTTGAGATTGAGTTTGCGCAAAGCAACCACGAAGGTGTGCTTATCGACCTGCTTCATGCAGCGCGCGGCAAGCACGCCGGGGTCATCTTGAACGCTGGTGCATATACACATACATCTGTGGCGTTGATGGATGCCATATCAAGTATCATGCTACCGGTCATCGAATTACACCTTTCGAACATCCATGCGCGTGAAGCGTTCCGGCAGACTTCGTATATTTCGAAAGTCTGTGTCGGCCAAATCTGCGGGTTTGGTGCGTCCGGGTATCCACTGGCGATGCAAGCACTAACCGACTATTTGGGAGAGCCAGCATGAGAAGCCTCGTTGATCAGCTTTCACGGTTGACCAACGCGAGTTCTGTCGAAGAGCTTTGGAAACTTCATACGCAACAGATGGAAGCGTACGGCTTTGATCGGTTGATGTATGGCTATACCCGCTATCGCACTTCGAGCTCTCTTGGTGATCCGCAAGATTGGGTTCTATTGTCGTCGCAGACACCAGAGTACATGAAGGTCTTCTTTGACGAAGGCTATTACTATCACGCGCCGATGCTAAAGTGGGCCTTAGCAAACGATGGTGCATGCAGCTGGCGCTGGATGATGGAAATGGGCCGTATTGATAACCTGACGCCAAGCGAATTGCGCGTTATGGAATTCAACCGAAGAATGAACGTTACAGCCGGTTATACGGTAAGCTTTCGGTCAATTTCGGAACGCACTAAAGCAGCGATTGCTTTGACGGCCCGCGCCGGGATTACTCAAGATATGGTCGAACAGACTTGGGCAAAGCATGGCGATGAAATTATCGTCATGAACAACGTTATGCATCTTAAGCTGCTTACCCTGCCCTACACCGGCGAACGTCACTTGACGAAACGTCAACGCGAAGTCTTGCAGTGGGTTGGCGATGGTAAGACAACACAGGACATTGCGGTCTTGCTGGGCCTGACACCCGCGACGGTAGAAAAACATCTCCGCCTCGCAAGAGAAGCGCTTGATGTGGAAACGACGGCTCAGGCCGTTCTTAAGGCCGCATTCTATAACCAGATGTTCGTTATGGACGCTGAGCCAAAGTGAGCATGATCGGTCGACTGCCAGCGAACTGAATGTAAGTCGGTGGATCAGGAAACGTTAACGATCTTTCCTTTGACGCAAGGGAAAACGTTATAAAAATGCGAGAGGTCAGGTTTCCCTGACTTTCGTAACGTCACGTCATTTGCCACAGTATAGATGTTCCGTGAGTGGTGGCCTTAGGCCTGGGAACAGCGGATTGAACCCCTTGCGATTTCAAGGCCCTGCAATCCGTGCCGGTTAGACCGGACGCTGGTGCCAAGGGTTTGCCCGAAAGCATCAGCACCCCTGATGATTGTGTGCCCTCGTCCCGAAATTGGGCGCGCATAAATCAAAGCGGCACCGTGTCTTTTCCCGAGCACGGTGCCGCGTCATCATTTACATTTAGTTGCCCTAGACGCCGTAGGCATACATAGGCTCGAGATAGTCGGCGTACACATCGGGAACTTCGTCGATAGTATCATAGGTTGTCACAACTGGCCCCGTCTCAGCATACTCAGTTACCTGGAATTGCCACGGATCGCTGCCCTCAACGTCGTTTTCGATCCGTGCAGCCTTTTCACCGTCGTCAAAGAAGACGTAAATTTCGTCTCCATTGTCGAGCGCCGTAGCGGAAATCTCCAACGTTCCATCTGGCGCATAGGCGTACATCTTTGCAGCCCAGTCATATGCCCCCCCCATACCGTCGTCGGTGTCCATCCGAACAACTAGCGATAACGTACTATCTTCATACTGTGCATTACGTGATGAACCATCGTCATAAAGAGTAGTTGCTTGCGCTATTTTGCCATTTTCGTCGTAGTTGAAGACAATCGAATCCCAATTAGAGCTATCTTCGAGATCCTGCTTTACGGTCTCCTGTCGAGCTCCATCGGTATAGTATTCGTTTTTCACGACACCATTATCATATATGGTCTCGCGATGCTCGACCTGACCTGACGCGTCGTAGTAAGTTTCGATACGGTCCCAAGCATACGCCCCTTCGTCACCAGTTGGTGCTTCCCATGGCGTGTAGCCATCGGTCTGAGACATATGCTGCCGGATGCCATTCTCAAAGCTTTCGCTTTTGAACTGGCCGTTGTCATATGTTGTCTCGCGGTGCTCGACCTGACCTGACGCGTCGTAGTATGTGTCAATACTATCCCAAGCATACGCCCCTTCGTCGCCAGTTGGCGCTTCCCATGGCCGGTAGCCATCGGTCTGAGACATGAACTGCCGGACGCCATTTTCAAAGTCTTCGCTTTTGAACTGACCGTTGTCGTATGTTGTCTCGCGGTGCTCGACCTGACCTGACGCGTCGTAGTATGTGTCAATGCTATCCCAAGCATACGCCCCTTCGTCGCCAGTTGGCGCTTCCCATGGCCGATAGCCATCGGTCTGAGACATGAACTGCCGAACGCCATTTTCAAAGTCTTCGTATTTGAACTGGCCGTTGTCGTACGTTGTCTCGCGGTGCTCGACCTGACCCGACGCGTCGTAGTAGGTCTCAATACTCTCCCAAGCATACGCCCCTTCATCACCAGTTGGTGCTTCCCATGGCCGGTAGCCATCGGTCTGAGACATGAACTGCCGGACGCCGTTTTCAAAGTCTTCGTATTTGAATTGGCCATTGTCATATGTTGTCTCGCGGTGTTCGACCTGACCCGACGCGTCGTAAACAGTATGAATGCTTCCCCACGCCTTTGCGCCGCCATCAGTGGGCAATTCACCATTATGGAGGTTGTCTCCGTGGAAAGTTTCGGTGCGGATGCCGTTTTCAAACTCTTCTGTCACCTCGACCCCGTTCTCGTAAACTGATCTACGGCTCGTTATGCTCCCGTCTTCATCGTACAAGGTTGTGACCACACGAGTCGTATCGCCATCACCGAGTTGTTCATTCATGGAACGCAGGATACCAGCTTCAAATATTTCTATTTTGTCAGACTTGCGGTCGTATTCTGTGACCCGAGATGTAATGTTACCATCCGCATCGTAAAGTGTTTCAACCGAACGATAGATAGGGTCCAGACCATTGTCTTGTAAGCGGGTTTGCGTAAGCACGCCCTGTTCAAAACTTTCAATATAAGATGAGCCGTCGTCGTTGAAAGTGAAACGAGCATCTATAACGCCGGTACTATTGTAGACAGCATATTTATCTTTCCAATCCGCAATATCTCCACGGTCGAACTCTTCCGATTTAACTATAATGCCATTTTCAAAGGTATCTTTCTTAAGCCCACCGTGATCTTCATAGGTAGACACCCAGTTGCGCACTCCACCTCTTCCACGCACAATGAACAACCAATCTTCTGTATTGCCTGCATCGTATTCTATTTCGGTCAGGTGGTCTGCAGATGCGCGGCTCAGCCAATCTTCGTAATTGATTTCAAACCGTTCAATTTTTCCGTCTTCATAGCTAATGGTGATCGTAGACCATGGTTTAGTCCCATTCTCGTCAGTCACGACTTCACTGACCAAAATTCCATCCTCATATGTTTGAAGACTCTGTTGACCGCCGTCATCGAGTGTTTCAATAGATGACAGGATTCCTTCGGCAGTAAAGCTTGTCAGTTTAGTTTGAAACAGCAAAATATCGGTCGGATCAGTTACCTGAATACTCCGAATCTGGTCTTTGTATGAGTATATCGCTTCCACATGACCATCGTCGAACGTTGTTGTGACAGTTTTCTGTGCGTAACCCCAAGCATTGATAGATTCATCGGTGACGCGTTCGGCCCAATCAAATTCATTGTTCGTGTCAATTTCTGTTGTAATCGGCATCTTTCAACTTTCGTAATATTCAATCTCTTAAGATGTGCTTAGTAAGCATGACGAGAATGTGGTGCAACCTTAGGTATTTAAAATAAAAAAACGCCCGTCAATAATCTTGACGGGCGTTTCTGGAGCTTTGTTGGTTAGGCAAACCTTAGCCGTTCAGTTTTGCAACTTCTGCTGCGAAATCTTCTTCGACTTTTTCGACGCCTTCACCAACTTCAAGACGGGCGTAGCCAGTGATTTCAACGCCAGCTTCTTTAGCAGCATCTGCTACTGTCAGGTCTGGGTTCACAACGAACTGTTGGTTCAGCAAAGTGATTTCAGCCATGTATTTCTTCATACGGCCAACGATCATCTTTTCGATCACAGCTTCTGGCTTGCCAGATTCACGTGCGATGTCCATCTGAACTTGCTTTTCTTTCTCGACCACTGCTGGGTCAAGATCAGCTTCAGACAGGGACGCAGGGTTTGCAGCAGCGATGTGCATTGCAACCTGACGGCCGAACTCTTCGTTGTCGCCGTTCAGCGCAACAAGAACACCGATGTTACCCATGCCAGGTGCAGCAGCGTTGTGCACGTAAGTCACAACAGATGTGCCTTCCAGCGCGGCCATGCGACGAACCGACATGTTTTCGCCGATAACAGCAACTGCGTCAGTCACAGTTTGCTCTACGGATTTACCGTTCATGTCAGCAGCTTTCAGGCCGTCAATGTCAGACACGCCCAAAGCAACATTTGCGATACCTGAAACCATTTTCTGGAAGTCAGCGTTTTTCGCAACAAAGTCGGTTTCCGAGTTCACTTCAACAGCGACACCTTTGCCGCCAGATACAGCAACCGCGACCAGACCTTCAGCAGCCGTACGGCCGGATTTCTTAGCAGCTTTTGCAAGACCTTTGGTGCGCAGCCAATCAACCGCAGCTTCCATGTCGCCATCAGTTTCTGTTAGCGCTTTTTTCGCGTCCATCATGCCTGCGCCAGTGCTGTCGCGCAGTTCTTTCACCATTGCAGCGGTGATTGCCATGTTACTTCTCCTTAAACGGAATTCATTGATCTGCGGGAGGGGGAATAAGCCCCCTACCCGACCGTTTTGTGACGCTTATTCAGCAGCTGCTTCTTCAGCAACGACTTCTTCTGCGAACTCTTCCATTGCGCCCATGTCAACGCCAGCTGCACCCAGCTGAGCGGACATACCGTCAAGCGCTGCACGTGCAGCCAGATCGGTGTAAAGCGCGATGGCGCGTGCCGCGTCGTCGTTACCTGGGATGACGTAGTCTACGCCGTCAGGTGAGCAGTTGGTATCAACAACAGCTACCACAGGGATGCCCAGTTTCTTAGCTTCTGCGATTGCCAGATCTTCTTTGTTGACGTCGATGACGAAAATCAGGTCAGGAACGCCGCCCATTTCGCGGATACCGCCAAGGGATGCTTCCAATTTGCCTTGCTCACGTTCCATGCCAAGACGTTCTTTCTTGGTCAGGCCAGCAAAGCCAGTTGCCGACGCTTCGTCGATCGCTTTCAGGCGGTTGATGGACTGCGAAACAGTCTGCCAGTTAGTGAGCGTGCCGCCCAACCAACGGTGGTTCATGTAGAACTGCGCAGATTTCTCAGCAGCTTCCATGATTGGCTTTGCAGCTTGACGCTTTGTGCCAACGAAAAGAACGCGGCCGCCTTTTGCGACTGTGTCACGGATAACTTGCAGAGCCTGGTCCAACATTGGAACAGTCTGTGTCAGGTCCATGATGTGGATGCCGTTACGAGAGCCGTAGATGTACTGACCCATTTTAGGGTTCCAGCGTGCGGTCTGGTGACCAAAGTGTACGCCTGCTTCAAGCAGTTGGCGCATGGAGAACTCAGGAAGAGCCATGTCTTTTTTCCTTTTCCGGTTTCAACCTCAGCGGGGAATTAGCGTGATGCCAACCGGTGGATCCTTTGGGATTTCTCCCCATTGGACCCGCCCCCGCCTGTGGGATTAAGTGCGTGCGCTTTAACTCGGGTTTCGGCCAGAGGCAACCCTTGAGGTGCCTTCGGTTAGAGTATTTTTAGCAAACAGGCATAAAATCTTATAAAAAGACCCGTTCAATGAACCAATACGCGCCAACTGCGGCGATTGCGACCGATGCTGGAATAGCGACAAGGCGTCTATATGCATCGATTTGGTCGCGAAAGTGAATGGACGCAGTGCATAGCACAAAGACCATCGCCAATGGCGCGGCAAATAGCCAAACGGGGCCCTCAATTAGGGTTTGGAGTGGAATGGGGTTCAGCGCAACAAGCACAAGCGCTACAATCAACATAACCGCATATAAGGCGAAACCCTGCCCAACTTCATTCGCGCCACGGTCAATACGCAATGCTTGCCAAACGCAAAGGAACATAACTGCGATGACAGCAAGCTGTCCGACCTCCACCCCAATATTAAAGCCGATTAGGGCTGGGATGAATGCGTTTTCTGGCAGCCCAAATTCAGCCAACACCGATGCAAAGCCAAGGCCATGCAAAAGCCCGAAGCCAAACACGACAAACGGACGCCAGCGGCTGAGCCCCTTGGTGAATATATTCTCGACTGCAACGAACACGATGGATGCGGCGATAAGTGGCTCAACAATACTGCCGGGCAGCACGACATACCCAAGCGCGGCCAAAGCAAGCGTCAGAGTGTGTGCGACCGTAAATAACGAAACTTGGGTCAAAAGCGGCCCAATGCGAGCTGACAAGAAAAACAAGCCAAGCACAAATAGGATATGATCCAAACCCTTAGGGACGATGTGATCAAAACCAATCGGGATGTAGGAGGCAAAGACCTGCCATCCGCTTTGTGCTGAACCACCGCTGATCAAGAACGGCTCTGATAGTTCCCCGCCAGCTAGCGTGCCTGTGTAGGGTTCATTTGCTACATCATTTTGACGAACAATCAGCGTGCCGTACTCAGGCACCCAGCCAATTTGGAAACGCTCAGCGCCTGAAGGGTAGTCTCCGGTTAGGCTTAGTCGCGTCATCCGCACGACGCTGATATCTTCGGCCGCGAAAACGACCGAGCCATTATCGCGAAGCGTGACTGGCGCACCGTCGACCAAGACTGTGAAATTATTTAAGAAGTCTGGCATGTAAACGTTGAACTTGTCAGTGATGTCGTCCGGCGAAAGCGCGCGCAGGGCGTCGTAGTCTTCAACGTTGGCCGCCGCATCTGTATCCTCGACATTGCTTAGATCGACGCCAGCCAGCATCGCCTCAGCGTTCACCTCGATCTCAATCGTGACAACACCATCATTGGCGCTCAAATCAAGGATACTGGGAAATACTTCATGTGCATGCGCTATTGTCCCAAACATCACAATCAGCGTGAGCACGCTTGACATCACGGCACGAAACACAACCCTTGCCGCGTTAGATAAGGAAATCCCTATGCGCATTTTTGCTCTTCTCTTTATTTTGTTAGCCGCACCAGCGTCAGCCCATGAATTCTGGCTGGAACCAACGGCCTATCAGATTCCAGCGGACGGTAGCCTTGAGGCAGATATTGTCAATGGGCAGAACTTTGTCGGCACGACGCAAGTGTTTTTTCCGCAGCGGTTTGAACACTTTGCAATCATCGCAGGCCCCGCCGCCGCCAACGTCGAAGGCCGCGCAGGTGATCGCCCTGCCTTAACCCAAGAACCCGTTGCCGAGGGGCTAAACATCGTTGCCTATCAGGCCCGCAATGCGACCGTGAATTACGCCACTTGGGATAAGTTTCAAAATTTCGTGGATCACAAAGACCTGGGCGACGTTCTAAGCCGCCAGCGCGAACGCGGCTTGCCCGAATCTGAGTTCAAAGAAGTATATTCTCGCTATTCCAAAACTCTTATCGGCGTTGGGCATTCTGAAGGTGCCGATCAGCGCACTGGTCTCGAAACGGAATTGGTCGCGCTCGACAACCCATACATTGATGATCTTTCCGATGGTTTCACTGTTCAGCTGTTTTATCGCGAGAACCCGCGCGCAAACGTCCAAATCGAGGTCTTTGAAAAGTCAAAGGCAGGCGTAGTTAATATTGTCTACTATCAAACCAACGAAGACGGTATCGCGACCTTTCCGGTCAGCGCGGGCAATAGCTATATGGTTGATGCTGTCGTCCTGCGTGAGCCAACGACTGAACTACAGGAACAGACTGGCGCGGTTTGGGAAACATTATGGGCCAATCTGACCTTCGGTGTTCCAGAATGAGGGATACCCTGCGCGAAAAAATCATGACTGTTTGTAATCAAAAGATTGCGCAAAAGGGAGAAGGCGTTGGCCTATCGTTCTATGCGTTTTTTGCCAACCGCAATGATGATCCAGAGTTGCTGATGGAGGCAGCGACATGGTGGATACGCACTCATAAACTGGATCATTTTGAAAAGGCCCAAAAAATCCACCAAATGGCCAAAGATGGCCTATGACGGGCGCTTGCGCATCGCTGTAAGCTCGGTCAGAACGGGCACATGACACATACACCTGACATTCTTTGTATTGGCTCTGTCCTGTGGGACGTGATTGGCCGTACTGCTAGCTCGATGCGCGTGGGTTCTGACGTGCCGGGGCGTATTACCCGCCTTCCCGGTGGCGTCGCGATGAACATCGCAATGACGCTGCGCCGCTTTGACATGACCCCTGCCCTTTTGACCGCAATTGGTCGCGATGCCGAAGGTGATGAGCTTGTCGCAGAGGCAAGTCGGATGGGTATGGTCTGTGACCATATCTATCGTTCAGACGATCTGCCGACGGATGTTTACATGGCCGTTGAAGGTGCCAATGGCCTAATTGCCGCAATCGCTGACGCGCATTCGTTAGAGGCCGCAGGTGATAAGATTTTACGCCCCATGTCCGACGGTGCCCTTGGCACGGCGGACACCCCATACGCGGGGACCGTTGCGCTTGATGGCAACCTTACAGAAGAATTGCTGCAAGAAATCGCTGGATCTGACTTGTTTCGACTTGCAGATCTACGCGTTGCTCCAGCTTCTCCGGGCAAGGCCGAACGGCTACTGGCGCTGCTTGGGCATCCTTCGGCGACACTTTACGTGAACCTTGAAGAGGCTGGGCTGCTTTGCCATACCACCTTTGAAGACAGCGCAAGCGCCGCTGCCGCATTGATCAAACGCGGTGCGCACCGTGTGCTGGTAACCGATGGCGGCAAATCTGCGTCCGAGGGCACCCAAGGCGACATCATTACCCAAACCCCGCCCGCTGTAATGGTTACCCGCGTCACGGGCGCAGGCGACACATTTATGGCAGCCCACATCGCATCAGAAGCTGAAGGCATGGACCGTGCCGCAGCCCTTACGCGCGCCTTAAATGCTGCCGCGACCTACGTATCCGGAGAAACACCACTATGACGATTTCAATTCACTACAGCACAGAAGTCGCCCACGCCCGTGCTGATGGCCGCCCGATTGTCGCGCTTGAAAGCACGATCATCACACATGGCATGCCCTTCCCCCAAAACGTAGAAACTGCACGTTTGGTCGAAGATGACGTACGCAAGGCCGGTGCAGTACCGGCAACCATCGCGGTCATTGATGGGCTGCTTCATGTTGGGCTTGAAGCTGATCAGCTTGACAGCCTTGGACAGGCGCAAGATGTGGCAAAGCTTTCACGGGCCGACATGGCCGCCTGTATCGCGACTGGCGGCACAGGTGCGACGACAGTTGCTGCAACGATGATCGCGGCCAATCTCGCTGGCATTCACGTGTTTGCGACAGGTGGCATTGGTGGCGTACATCGTGGCGCAGAACTTAGCTTTGACATCTCGGCCGACTTGCATGAACTGGCGCAAACACCCGTTACGGTCGTCGGCGCTGGTGCAAAAGCGATCCTTGATCTGCCTAAGACGTTTGAAGTGCTTGAAACCTTGGGCGTCCCGGTCATTGCTTACAGTCAAGAAGTATTGCCTGCGTTCTGGTCCGCAAAGTCGGAATTGCCAGCGCCGCTGCGTATGGACACTGCCGAGGATATCGCGCGCGCGCAGCTCACACGTACCGCCATGGGTCTGCAGGGTGGTCAGTTGGTGGCGAACCCCATTCCGCTTGCGGATCAAATCACGGCCGAAACGCTCGCGCCGATCATCTCGCAGGCACTTGCCGAAGCCGATGAGCAAAGCATCAGCGCAAAGGCCGTGACCCCATTCCTACTGGGGCGAATTTTTGAACTAACCGAAGGTCGTTCATTGACCGCGAATATTGCATTAGTTCGAAACAATGCGCGGCTGGCTGCCCAAATTGCCATCGAAATGGTGAAATTGGGTTAGCCGGTGCAACTGTAAGCTTGTGACAACCAACCGAAATACCTAGATGTGGCTTCGTAGCCATTTGAGATAGTAAAAATGAATGACGCAACGAATGACGACCTTAAGCGCCGTGGCAAGTTGCGGATTTTCGCGCGACTTCGCAGCAATTTCTTGGCTGGACTTATCATCGTTGCGCCTATTGGGCTGACGCTTTGGCTAATTTGGACGGTTGTCGGCTGGATCGACAGCTGGGTTTGGCCATTTGTTCCCGATTATTACCATCCCGAAGAGCTGGTTAACCGAATTCTAAACCGCGGACCGGGCAACGAAATCACCGTGAACGTCCGTGGTATCGGGGTTTTCATTTTCTTGATCTTCACCGTGATGGTGGGTTGGGTCGGTAAAGGTCTGATCGGCAGGTCGTTCCTTGGGATAGGCGAACGTTTTGTCGACCGCATGCCGGTTGTCCGTTCGATCTATAATGCGGCCAAACAATTGGCCGAGACCGTATTTTCACAGCGCGACACGTCATTCGATAAGGCCTGTATGGTCGAATACCCGCGCAAAGGTATTTGGGCGATCGCCTTTGTGTCTACGAATGCAAAAGGTGAGATCGACGCCAAGCTGTCAAATGGCGAACCAATTGTCACCGTGTTCTTACCGACAACGCCAAACCCCACATCTGGGTTCTTGCTGTTCCTTCCGCAAAGCGAAATCAAAGTGCTCGATATGTCAGTTGAAGACGCCGCAAAACTGGTGATCTCTGCCGGTCTTGTCTATCCCGTCAAAAAGGATACCGCCGAGTTGATCGAGGAAGTGAATTAAGTGTTTGGTGCGTCAGTTACGGGTTTTGCAACGGGCTTTAGCCTGATCCTTGCCATCGGTGCACAAAACGCATTCGTGCTTAGGCAAGGGCTTGCGCGCAATCATGTGTTCTGGCTTTGCCTTTTGTGCGCCGGGTCAGATGCATTTTTGATCGCAGCAGGCGTATTGGGCTTTGGCGTCATTGTGGAGTTATATCCGCTGCTTCCACAAATCATGACGTGGGGTGGCGCTGCGTTTCTTATTGTCTATGGCGCGATGCGCCTTTGGGCCGCCTACAAGGGCGAATATGCCATGCAAATCGCCGGACAATCCGCTGGGCTTTGGGCGACGCTTGCGACGGCTGCCGCACTGACATGGCTGAACCCTCATGTCTATCTTGACACATTGGGGCTTATCGGCGCGATTTCAGTTCAGTACGTTGATGCATCGCAAAAGCTCGCTTTTGGAATTGGCGCTGTTACCTCATCTTTCGTCTTCTTTTTTGGGCTTGGCTACGGCGCACGCCTGTTAGCCCCTATTATGCAATCAGCAAAGGCGTGGCAGGTTCTGGATGTGCTGATCGGACTTGTGATGTGGGCGATTGCTTACAAGCTGATTAGCTAAACATGTCGGCCAGATCGACGGTGCTTTGATTATTTAAATCATCTTTGTGCTTGGCCAGGAACGCCGATGCCGCGACTTCTCCTGCTTCGCGCAAGCGGCTAAGAACCACGGGCGTTGGTATGGTTTTTGTCGCCACGTTCAATTCATTCATTAGAACATCGTCAGCGATCATGTGGACCAGCACGCTTTTCATCGCGCCCTCTGGCACTGAACCTTCGCTGATCAACCGCTTTACAAATGCAATGGCGCGCAATTCACGCAGTAACGAACTGTTAAAGCTGATTTCGTTAATGCGGTTATGAATGCCCTGTACATCCAATGGCACCTCTTCGCGATAGAGAGGATTGATATTCACGATAAGAACATCGTTAGGTAAGTGCCTTTCAAATAAAGGGAAAAGCGCAGGATTACCGGTATAGCCGCCATCCCAGAATGCTTCGACCTTGCCCGTTTTCGGGTCTTCAAATTCGACAGCTTGAAATAGGCTCGGCAAGCATGCCGATGCCATGATCACATCAGGTGAAATCTCGGTATCCGTGAAAACCCGAATTTTCCCTGAACGGACGTTGGTTGCGCAGATATGCAGCTCAGGTCCGTTGTCACCGCAGATTTTGTCATAGTGAAATTGTTTCACGATGGACTCAAGAGGATTACGGATCGCTGGACCATAGGTATATGGCGACATCAAACGCGTGGTGAAATCAAATGCCGCATAAGCGGGCGAATATTTCAACGTCTTCGCCCAGATATGCGCGGTCGGTGACATGGATGACACCCAGTCCGACAACCGCTGATCCGTGACTGCGCCCACCTGCCCCCAAAGCCATTCTAGGTTTTCGATGGCACCATCGCGACCGCCAGTAACCCAACCAGATTTCAAAGCAGCCGCATTCAATGCACCCGCAGAGGTCCCCGAGATCGCGGCGATCTCAATATCCTCTTCTTGGAGAAGTCGAGACAACACACCCCATGTGAAGGCGCCATGTGCGCCACCACCTTGAAGTGCGAGGTTGATCCGCTTCACAGTGCGGTCCAGCCGCCGTCAACGCTGATCGTTGTACCGGTGACCTGCGCTGCAGCATCCGAACACAGGTAAAGCGCTGTACCGCCCAGCTGTTCAGTTGTCGCGAATTGCTTTGATGGTTGTCGCTCTAGCATGACGTTTTTGATCACGTCCTCGCGGGACATATTGTATTCTTTCATCGTGTCGGGAATTTGCGCTTCGACCAATGGCGTCAGCACATAACCTGGACAGATCGCATTGCAGGTGATCGGTTCTTGTGCCGTCTCAAGGCCGATTGTCTTGGTGAAACCAACGATCCCGTGCTTGGCTGCCACATATGCAGACTTATAAGGCGATGCGGTCAACCCATGGGCCGATGCGATATTGATAATCCGCCCCCAACCTTTTTCACGCATCCCTGTGATCGCCGCAGCGGTCGTATGAAAAGCAGAGCTAAGGTTAATGGCAATAATCGCGTCCCATTTGCCCGCAGGGAAATCTTGAACTGGGGCGACGTGTTGAATGCCCGCGTTATTCACCAAAATATCACAGCCACCCGCATCAGTGATCAACCGACGACATTCATCGCCCTTTGACATGTCCGCCTGGATATAGCGGGCCTGAACGCCAGTCTGTTCTGCGATTTCAGCGGCGAGCGCATGATCTTCGGCGGTATCAGTGTAGGAATTAAGCACCACATTAATGCCTGCCTTGGCTAATTCACGGGCAACACCAAGCCCAATACCTGAATTTGAACCTGTAATGACGGCGGTTTTGCCTGAAAGTGACATGGAATCTGCTCCGTGATGTTGCGTTGCGACTCAGTCTACATGCTGCAACTGCAAAGGCCACCGATTGTTAGAATGGCCAATAAAAAAACGCCCGCACAAGGCGGGCGTGAAGTTATTGAGGCAGGTTTCATACAGGCAAGAAACCTATCGAGCAGTGACTCCTTTATAAGCAATCACTTGCGCGGCTCCAAGCTAAAAGTTTGAAAACGCACAAAAGCCGCTTTACGATCAGTTTTAATAACCAAATCAAACCAACGGGGCATCACAATTATGACATCGCATTTTCATCGCAGCTGGCGGGGTCTGACAGCGACTCTGGCGCTGATCACGGCAGGCACAACAGCCTTTGCCGAACCCCAACATGGCATAGCTATGTATGGCGATCCGGCCCTTCCACCGGATTTTGTGTCCCTGCCCTACGCCAATGCCGATGCACCGACAGGCGGACAAATCGTCACCGCCGAAGTTGGAAGTTTTGACAGCTTGAATCCCTTCATCCGCAAAGGGTCGGTTCCGTGGCAGCTACGCTTCTTTTTGGGCGAAAGCTTTATGGGGCGCAGCCTTGATGAACCCTTCTCACTCTACGGGGTTTTGGCCGAATCGGTTGAAACAGGACCGAATCGCGAATGGGTGGAATTTACCCTGCGCGAAGGCACGCAATTCTCAGATGGTAGCCCGCTCACAATCGAAGATGTGATGTGGTCTTATGAAACGCTCGGCACAATTGGCCACCCACGCTATTTGGGGTTCTGGTCCAAGGTCGAAACTATGGAGCAGACTGGCGATCGTTCCGTCCGGTTTACATTCAACGTCGAAGACCGCGAATTGGCATTGCTTGCCGGGATGCGCCCAATCCTGAAAAAGGCACAATGGGAAGGCGTCGACTTCGCTGAAAGCACGACTGACATCGTGCCAATCACCTCGGCCCCCTATCTGATTGATGACTTTGAACCGGGACGGTTCGTTTCGCTGAAACGCAATCCCGACTACTGGGGCGCTGATGTTCCGTTTCGGGTCGGCACCAATAACATCGACGAAGTACGGCTTGAGTTCTTTGGTGATGAAACTGCCGCGTTTGAGGCGTTCAAGGTTGGCGAAGTGAATTCGAACCGGGAATTCAATGTCGCGCGTTGGGAAAGCCAATATAACTTCCCTGCAGTACAAGATGGTGATGTTGTACTGTCAGTCCTAGGCCATGAACGCCCGTCCGGCATGACGGGTTTTGTCATGAATACACGTAAACCGCAGTTCGCCGATTGGCGGGTTCGCGACGCGATGATCAACGCGTTCAACTTTGAATTCATCAACGAAGCGATGACAGGATCCGCGCAACCGCGCATCACGTCCTATTGGTCGAACTCTCCGCTTGGTATGGGGCATGGTCCGGCCGAAGGTCGCGTAGCCGAATTCCTCGAACCCTTTGCAGATGCGCTGACGCCCGGCACCTTAGAAGGTTACAGCCTACCCGTTTCTGATGGCTCAGAACGAAACCGTGCAGGTACGAGAGCAGCGCTTGATCAACTGGCTGCAGCGGGCTGGACCGTACAAGATGGCGTTATGAAAAACGAAGCCGGTGACGTGTTCACCTTTGAAATCCTGCTGGATCAAGGCGCGTCAGAAAACCAATCGATCATCGATATGTATGTGGAATCCCTAGCGCGAATTGGTGTCACACCTACGGTGACCGTCGCCGACAGTGCGCAATTCAAAGAACGCACTGACGCCTATGAATTTGACATGACCTACTATCGTCGTGGCGTATCGTTGTCTCCGGGCAATGAGCAATACAATTATTACGGTTCTGAAAGCGCTGACCAGACCGGTGGCCGTAACCTGATGGGCGTCAAATCACCTGCCGTCGACGCGATGATCGGTCGTTTGCTCACTTCAGAAAGCCAAGACGATTTCGTTGCCGCAGTAAAAGCATTGGATCGCACTTTGACCGCTGGCCGGTATGTCATCCCGATCTACCAGTGGAACATCAGCCGGATCGCGCATTCCAAGAACCTGCATTATCCCGACACAATGCCAATATTTGGGGACTGGCCGGGTTGGCAACCAGACGTTTGGTGGTATTCCGAAGACTAAGCTTTCGGCCCCGCCGTCATGGATTTGTTACAAACGATCCGTAGGCGGGGCCGGAACTAAAAGAAGGGCATTATGAATGTCCTCGTACTCCGCACAGGTAACTCTGCCCGTGCAATCCTGCTGGAAAGGTCCACCCGCAATCCCTGACACTGCTGGCCGAAAAAGGTTTTCCAACTGAAGGCCTATCATCACAAAGCTGGGATGACTTTGCGCGTGACGATGCCCCGAAAATGGATGCGGTCATAACGCTTTGCGGGTCTGCCGCAGCCGAAAAATACCCATATTGGTCAGGCGCCCCTGTTCGCGCACATTGGGCCGTCGAAGACCCCGCTCGAAGATTGGGCCGCAGCATTTGAACCCGGATATGCCCAGCTTGAAACGCGCGCGAACGCCCTTTGGGCCCTTCCGTTTGAAAACATGGCACAAGGTGACCTTCAGTCGGCACTGAATAAGATTGGTTCAGACCATGCGTAAGCTATTTGCCGAAGGCCTAGGGACCGCATTCCTTTTGATCGGTGTCATCGGCTCTGGCATCATGGGCGACACGCTGTCGGGTGGGAATGTCGCCATTGCACTTCTTGCCAATGCGATTGCGACGGGTTGTATCCTTTACGCAATCATCACGACGCTTGGGCCTATTTCAGGGGCGCACTTCAATCCAGCCGTGACACTGGCCTTTTCCTACGCCGTGAAATCGCAGCGAATGAGGCTGTCCGTTACGTCATCGTGCAGGTGATCGGCGCGATCTTGGGCGTTTGGGCCGCGCATATGATGTTCGACATGTCGATCCTGCAAGTATCATCGACAGACCGCACAGGCATTGCACAGTGGTTCTCGGAAATCATCGCGACCTTTGGCCTGTTGTTCGTGATTTTCGGCGGGATCAGTTCCAACCGCGAGGCCGTACCGACCTTGGTCGCGCTTTATATCACTGGGGCATATTGGTTTACGTCATCGACAAGCTTCGCAAACCCTGCTGTCACCATCGCACGGGGGTTCAGCGATACTTTCGCCGGCATCAACCCAACGCACATCCCGATGTTCATTGTGATGCAGATTGTTGCGGTAGGTATCGCTGCAGTGGTTCTGCCGAAACTGTTTCGTGATTAATTCAGTGACGTGACCCACAAAATGGTCGCGTCTTCCTGACTGACAGACACCACATTGTGGCCCATTGATGCATCGTAATAGGCGTTGTCACCACGGCTAAGTTCAATGGGTTCATAGAATTCAGTATAAAGCCGAACTTGCCCTGTCAGCACGTAAAGGAATTCTTCACCGTCGTGACGCACCCAGCCATCGAAATCATCCATTGATCGGGCACGCACACGAGCGCGATAAGGCAGCATCTTTTTGGTGGTCAGCGTTTCGGCAAGCAACGCATGTTCGTAGGTTGTTGTAATCTTTGTGCCTTCTTCGCCATTGCGCGTCACGGCCATGCGCCCGTTGACTTGACCTTTCGATGGCGGCGTAAACAGCTGCGGTACCGAAATCTCAAGCCCAACCGCGAGCTTTTTCAAAGCATCATAAGTCGGTGACATCTGCCCGTTTTCAATCTTGGAAAGGGTCGAACGCGCCAATCCCGCCTGCTGGGCCGCCTGCTCTAGCGTCCAATCACGCGCCTTGCGCAATTCACGGACGCGCGCGCCCAGATCAAGAGGTTGGGCAATCGTGCTATCACCATTTTCATGGGCCACGCGGATCAGGCTTTTGGGGTCGTTCTGTGTCATGCCGTCACTCTTAATCAGAGGTCGCAGCCGTTGCAACTACGGCCATATATTGCTCGCACCGCCTGCACAGTTCACAGATAAACCTGTGCTTATTTGCACAATTTATTTCCCGCTAGGCTCTGGTCCTTATTGTCTGACGTGATATCAGAAATCCAAGAGTACGTTTTTTGACGTACAGAATGCTCAGCCGTGGACAATTGAAACCGCAGATGCGACGTGACAGGAGACCCAAATGGTCAAGCTAGATATTATTTCGGATCCAATCTGCCCATGGTGCTACATCGGTAAGACCAATTTGGACAAAGCGCTGCTTCAGTTTCCTGATCATCCGTTTGTCATGGAATGGCATCCGTTTCAGTTGAACCCAGACATGCCTGCCGAAGGTATGGATAGGCGCGCCTACCTAGAAGCTAAATTCGGCGGAAAAGAAGGTGCCATCAGCGCCTATGCTCCTGTTGTTGAACACGCCAAAAAATCGGGTGCACTGATTAACTTTGACGCCATCAAAAAGACCCCCAACACGATAGATGCTCACCGACTTATCCATTGGGCCGGTATTGAGCAGCGCCAGACGTTTGTTGTCGATCTATTGTTCAAAGCCTATTTCGTCGAAGGTCGTGACATCAGCGACCACGAGGTTTTGGCCGATATCGCGGATACCGCCGAAATGGACGCAGCGACCATCACAAAGCTGCTGAGTTCAGACGCTGATACCGACGATATTCGCGCCCGTGATGCACATAGTCGCAAAATGGGTGTTAACTCGGTCCCGACGTTCATCGTGGCCCAGCAGCACGCGGTTCCAGGTGCACAACCACCCGAGGTCTGGGTGAACGTGATCACCGAGATTATGGAAAAGCTAGAAGAAGACGCATGAACCTGCCACGGCCAGCTTGGCACAATAACGACAAGCATCAGGTCGCTTTGGCACCCTAGTGGTGCGCTGTTCATTCATTGAAGCCTACCCGACAGCAACTTGTTGCTGCCATTACTCTTTTCGTTGGACATAGTTTATGAAACGTCTTCCCCAAACTGAATTCATTGCCCTGATGGCAATGCTTGCCGCAACTGTCGCGTTTTCGATTGATGCGATGTTGCCTGCCCTGCCCCAAATCGGGCTGGATCTTACCCCGCTCAACATGAACCGTGCGCAACTGATCGTCACCAGTTTTGTGCTTGGCATGGGTGTTGGCACCATGTTCACTGGCCCATTGTCTGATGCGTTTGGCCGCAAGCCCGTCATGGTCGGCGGTGCGATCGTCTATATCCTTGCCTGCGCTTTGGCATGGCAGGCGCAGAGCCTCGAAATCATGCTGTTCGCCCGTGTATTGCAAGGCCTTGGCGCTGCTGGCCCCCGTGTCGTTGCAATGGCGCTGGTGCGCGACCTCTATTCGGGGCGCGAAATGGCGCGGATCATGTCGTTTGTCATGATCGTCTTTTCGATTGTTCCGGCGCTGGCGCCGACCCTGGGGCATTACATCATCATCGGTTTTGGCTGGCGCGGTATCTTCGCGGCATTCGTTCTGTTCGCTTCCATTGTGATGACATGGCTGATTATCCGGCAACCTGAAACGCTCACCGCTGAAAAGCGTCGTCCACTGAGTGTCAAAGCAATTATCGGCGCAATCCGCGAGATGTTCGTTCACCGGACAGCACGTCTTTCAATCCTTATTCAAACGCTGACGTTTGGGATGTTGTTTATGCTCATCTCATCAACGCAGCAGGTGTTCGACCAAACCTTTGGGCAAGGCGAAACCTTCCATCTTTGGTTTGGTGCAATTGCGATCTTTGCCTCATCAGCAAGCGTCTTGAATGCGCGCCTTGTCGTACGGCTTGGCATGCGTGCGATCATAAAATCGATGTATACCGCGCAGATCGCCCTGACGGTTATGCTGATCGTTGTGACCCTACTTAACGGTCCTTACTGGCTTAGCTTTGGCGCCTATCTTATTTGGGTTACAGGGAATTTTTTCCAAGCCGGTCTAACCATCGGCAACCTAAACGCACTCGCGATGGAGGAAATGGGTCATATCGCAGGGCTCGCGGCATCGGTCATTGCGGCTGTCGCGACTGTCGGTGCAGTCGTTATCGCGGCACCAATTGCGCTGTTGTTTGATGGAACGCCCATGCCAATGGCCTATGGCGCGTTGGTCAGTGCGAGCCTCGCGCTGTGGCTCACCACGATGATCAAACGGCCAGGTGAAGAATAGCTCTCTTGATCTGATCTCAGCACGCAAAAGAAAGGTCGGGTCTACCCGGCCTTTTTCTTTTTCTCGTCAGCCAGTTTCTGCGCCAGTTCTCGTGCGATGTTGAATGCGCCCTGAATTTTGTCGCGTTCTTTGGTCCAGTCACGCAGCACAACGATCTTGTTGTCTTTGACCTTAGCCTGACCATCCTGCGCGTGCACGAATTCGACCAAACCTTGAGGCGACGCGAATTTGTCGTTGTGGAACTGGATTGTTGCACCTTTCGGACCCGCATCAAGCTTGGAAATCCCGGCACGCTTACACATCGCCTTGATCCGCACGACAAGCATGAGCGTATTCACTTCACGCGGCAATTTACCAAAGCGGTCAATCAGTTCAGCAGCAAAGCCTTCCAATTCAACTTTCGTCGTCAGCTCGGACAGACGCCGATAAAGGCCAAGCCGCACATCAAGGTCAGGCACGTATTCCTCTGGGATCAGAACCGGCACACCTAGATTAATCTGTGGCGCCCACTGACCATCATCGACGATACCTTCGGCATCACCAGATTTGATCGCCGCGATCTGGTCTTCAAGCATCTGCTGGTACAGCTCATAGCCAACTTCGCGCATCTGCCCGGATTGTTCTTCGCCCAACAGGTTACCTGCCCCACGAATATCCAAATCCTGCGACGCCAGTGTAAATCCAGCACCAAGACTATCAATCGATCCAAGCACACGTAGACGTTTTTGCGCGGTGTCGGTCAATTTCTGACGTGGCTTTGTTGTCAGATAGGCATAAGCACGGGTTTTTGACCGCCCCACACGTCCGCGAATTTGGTACAGCTGCGACAGGCCAAACATATCTGCACGCCAAACAATCATTGTGTTCGCAGTCGGAATATCGAGGCCGGATTCAACGATCGTGGTCGCCAACAAGACATCATATTTACCGTCATAGAAGGCATTCATGCGGTCATCCAGCTCACCCGCAGCCATCTGACCAGTGGCCGTGATGTAGGAGACTTCGGGCATTTCCTTTTTCAAGAATTCTTCCATCTCAGGCATGTCAGCAATTCGCGGCACGACAATAAACGATTGCCCACCGCGGTAGTGTTCACGCAGCAAGGCCTCGCGAACTGTGACAGTATCGAATTCACTGACATATGTCCGGATCGCAAGCCGATCGATGGGTGGCGTGCCGATGATCGACAGATCGCGGACCCCAGACAGCGATAGCTGCAAGGTTCGCGGAATTGGCGTCGCGGTCAGTGTCAGTACATGCACATCGGTCCGCAGTTGCTTTAGGCGTTCTTTGTGCTGAACACCAAATTTCTGTTCTTCATCAATGACTAACAAGCCAAGGTTCTTGAACCGCACACCCTTTGCCAAAAGCGCATGCGTACCAACGACAATATCAACCGTTCCTTTGGTGATCCCATCACGCGTCAACGCAGCGTCTTTGGCGGACACAAAACGCGACAGCGGTCGGACATTCACGGGAAATCCCCGGAAACGTTCTGCAAAGTTCTGATAATGCTGGCGCGCTAACAGCGTAGTTGGCGCGATAATTGCAACCTGAATACCGGAAAGCGCGGCGACAAATGCTGCGCGAATGGCCACCTCTGTCTTACCGAAACCAACGTCCCCGCAAATAAGGCGATCCATTGGCTTGCCTGCGGCTAAATCCTCTAGAACATCGGCAATCGCTGCTAGCTGGTCATCCGTTTCAACATAGGGAAAGCGGGCAAGGAATTGATCCCAAAGCCCTTCAGGCGGGTCCATTGCTGGTGCGGTACGCAGTTCACGTTCTGCTGCGACACGGATCAGACGTTCCGCGATCTGACGGATACGTTCCTTGAGCTTGGCTTTCTTCGCCTGCCATGCACCACCGCCCAGCTTATCCAGCAGCCCTGTATCATGCCCATATTTGGACAGAAGTTCGATGTTCTCGACTGGCAGATAAAGCTTTGAATCTTCTGCATATTCCAGCAGAAGACATTCGTGCGCCGCCCCCAGTGCGGTGACGACCTCCATCCCCTTAAATCGCCCAACTCCGTGATCAACATGGACCACAAGATCACCCGGATTCAGGCTGTTTGCCTCGGAAAGGAAATTCTCGGCACGGCGCTTGCGTTTGGTCTGGCGGATTAGCCGATCACCCAAAACGTCCTGCTCTGAAATGACAGTAAGGCCCGGTGCCTCAAATCCATGATCAAGCGGCCAGACGGCAAGGTGAACTCCCGACTTTCCAACCCGACTGAAGTCGTTGATCAGGATGGTCTCGGCGATGCCTTCATCTTCGATCAACCCTTCCAACCGTTCGCGCGCACCTTCGGAATAAGAGGCAATCACAACAGGACCGTCACTCATCTTTACCTTCACGTGGTCCGCTAATGAACTGAAAAGGCTTATTTGTTCTTGTTGGCGTTCGGGCGCAAAATTCCGACCAATACGTCCGCCTGCATCGATGACGCCCATCCCCGTGGCTTGCTTTAGCGGCGAGAACTGCAATACCCGACGGTTTGCAACGGCTGCATCCCAAGCCGCGTCATCCATGTACAACAAGGCAGGTGGCGCTGGTTTATAAACGCTATCCATCCGGCCCTTTTGGCTAAGGGCGTGCATCCGCGTGCCATATTGATCTTCGATGCTTTCCCAGCGGGCCAGACGCATCGGCCCCATCTGATCGTCTAAGGTGACGGTCGCACGCGGCAAATAATCAAACAGCGTTTCTAGGTCTTCTTGAAAGAAGCCCAACCAATGTTCGATCCCGGCGTGTTTACGCCCTGCACTGACCGCCTCATATAATGGGTCATCGGTGCCAGCAGCGCCGAATTCGATCCGGTAGTTTTGTCGAAAACGCGTGATCGCCGCTTCGTCCAAGATCACCTCGGACACTGGGGCAAGTTCAACTTCGGTAAGCTTTTCGGTGGTGCGTTGCGTGGCCGGCTCAAACCGGCGTGCGCCATCCAAAACATCACCAAATAGATCAAGCCGAACCGGGCCTGATTGTCCGGGCGGAAAGATATCTATAATCCCGCCACGCACGGCGTAATCGCCCGGCTCCATCACTGTAGGGCTTTGCGTAAAACCCATACGTACCAAGAAGTTACGCAGCGCATCTTCATCAATACGGCTACCGACAGTTGCCTTAAACGCGGCCTCGCGCAATAGACTGCGCGCTGGCACCCGCTGTGTCGCAGCCGCAAGCGACGTAAGTAAAACGAATTTCCCAGGCATGCCATGCACAAGACCCGCGAGCGTCGCCATCCGCGCAGCCGAGACATCCGCGTTGGGCGAAACACGGTCATATGGCAAGCAATCCCATGCCGGAAATACGAATACGGGAACATCTGGGGCAAAGAATGAAAGCGCGGCCTGCATCGCGGCCAAGCGCTTGTCATCGCGTGCGACATGCACAACGGGCTGACCCTTTGAAAGTTCAGCAAGGATAAGCTGCGCATCATGGCCTTCAGGGGCACCGCTTACGGTGATGTGTTTTAGATCGGACATGCCGGATGAACTACCCTGCAGGTCTTCGGTGTCAACTGCTCAGTATCCAAATGGGTTCGATAGATTGTAGTACATGCCGTAGGCCGCAGAGAAAAACACCGAAAGCGCAGCAATGATTTGGATCCAAAGACGTATCCGCATCAACCGCTTGGCAAGCTCAGCCCCACGCGATGGATTCCGTAACAGATTTGTACTCGTGTAAAAACTAAGACTGCCCGCTATCGTGAGCGGAAACAGCAAAAAGAATAGCCCCTGCGCAACTTCCATCCTGTAGTAGAACCCCGCCATCGCGATCGAGGTCAGCAAAAACGCAATAAAACCAACAATGATGAACCCGCCTTCGTTGGATAATGCCTGCAACCGTCGCACGTTGATATCTGTTAGGTTTTCCAAATCGGCCGCCGCCTGATCACCTTTGCGGCGCGCACGCTGTATCATATCAAAAGGAATGCCAAGAATCCAATGACTTGCGATCATCCACGAAACACAGACCATGAGCCAGTACCAGAGGTTTGAAAATGTACGCAGGCTTAGTATTCGCGAAAAGACGTCGTTCCAATCCAAGGTAGCATCCTATTGATGTAAATGGTTTTAGCGGACGTTAGCGCCACAATCCGAAGATGCCCAGACTTGTGATGCGGAAAAATCCGTGCGACCAAGGCGTGAGATACGAAAGATCCAGATATGAAACCTACCATTGCTCCCTTTCCCGCCACCCGCCTGCGTCGCAATCGCCAGTCAGCCAGTTTACGTGCTCTAACGCGCCAGCATTCGCTTGGTGTTGATGACCTGATTTGGCCTGTGTTTGTGATGGACGGAAAAGACGATGAAACGCCTATTGCATCCATGCCCGGTGTGAATCGCAAGACGGTAGATCGCGTGGCAAAGGCCGCAGTAGAGGCGCAATCACTGGGAATTCCTGCGATTTGCCTGTTTCCCTACACAGGTATGGAAGCCCGTACCGAAGATTGTGCCATGGCGTGGGATCCAAACAACCTCACCAACCAAGCGATCCGCGCCATCAAAGATGCCGCACCAGATATCGCCGTGATGACGGATATCGCCTTGGACCCATACAATATCAACGGTCACGATGGCTTTGTTGAGAATGGTGAGATCGTCAATGATCGCACCGTCGAAGCGCTTGTGAAAATGGCGCTGGCGCAGGCAGATGCCGGCGCTGATATTTTAGGACCATCGGATATGATGGACGGTCGCATCGCAGCAATCCGCGCGGCACTTGAGACAGAAAAACATCAGAACGTCACGATCCTAAGCTACACTGCGAAATACGCGTCTGCGTTCTATGGTCCGTTCAGGGACGCGGTTGGTGCCTCTTCGGCGCTGACAGGTGACAAAAAGACCTATCAAATGGACCCCGGCAACTCAGACGAAGCACTGCGCCTTGTTGAGCGCGACCTGTCTGAAGGCGCTGACATGATCATGGTCAAACCGGGAATGCCATACCTGGATATCTGTCGACGTGTGAAGGACACTTTTGGTGTGCCAACTTTCGCCTATCAGGTCAGCGGCGAATACGCGATGTTACAGGCTGCTGCCCAGAATGGTTGGCTAGACGGTGAAAAAGTAATGATGGAAAGCCTTCTGGCGTTCAAACGCGCTGGATGTGACGGTGTTCTTACCTATTTCGCCCCCGAAGCGGCAAAGCTGCTGAACAGCTAAACCGCGTGACAGCCCGACCTCATTTGCCTATACTTGCGCCCACAAGAGGCGGCAAACGTTTCGATTTTTAGGCAGATAAGGCGGAAACATTATGAGCAATTATACACGGCGCAGCTTTGCGCTTGGCGCTTTGGCGACAACCACATTGGGCGCATGCAGCAATGGTATCGGCGGAAGCGGACCAGCAACAATCGATGCTCGGGTCGATAGCACACTGAACGCAATGTATTCTCAGTACCCCGGCACCCGCGAACTAGCGAGCCGTGCAACGGGTATGTTGGTGATGCCACTTATCACCGAAGTGGGCCTTGGGATTGGTGGTTCTTTTGGGCGTGGCGCGCTGCGTGTTGGCAACTCGACCGTCGACTATTATTCATCCGCCTCAGGCAGCGCGGGCCTGCAAATTGGCGCACAGCAATACAGCCACGTCCTGTTTTTCATGACCCAAGAAGCATTGATGGATTTCCGTCAATCTCCGGGTTGGGCAGCAGGTGCTGACATCGAATACGCAATCAGCGCCCAAAGCGAAATGCTGCGTGCTGAGACGACGACTTCACTTTCGCCAGTGATCGCGGTCGTGTTTGCACAAACTGGCTTGCGTCTTGGTGCGACGCTTGAAGGCACGAAATACACGCGCATTATCCCGTAAGGGCATTGCAGATGCCGCAAGGCAAAACGCAAGATACAACGCACAACGTGAACTGCCCCATCCTCATTCTTGCAGCGGGCAGCTCACGTCGTATGCACGGGCGCGATAAGCTATTGGAACCCGTGGATGACCAGCCACTTATTCGTCTGCAATGTGAACGGGCAGTCGCAACTGGGCAGCCCGTTTATGTCGCTGTCCCTTCACTTGATCATCCACGCGCACTAGCAGTTGCAGACCTTCCAGTAGCGTTGTTACCGATCCCCGATCGTAGCGAGGGCATCGGCGCGACCCTACGGACGAGCATTCCGCGCCTTCCCGAAGGTGTGCAGGGCTTTATGATTGTCTTGGGAGACCTTGTCGCGCTGAATACGGACGATTTAGTCGCGATGCTTCGCGCCCTAGAAACCTATCCTGAAAACCTTATTTGGCGAGGTGCGACCAGAGACGCAAAACCCGGCCATCCGATCGTCTTTCATAACAGCTTGCGCGATGAATTCAGTAGCCTAAAGGGCGACGAGGGTGCCGCACAGATTGTTGCCGCACATAAAGACAGAATGCATTTGGTCAAACTGGGCCCTCAAGCCCTGCTGGATTTGGACACACCCGAAGATTGGGCAGATTGGCGCGCGCGTTAGGACTTAAAAAGAACTTTCGTTTCTTTTTTCTGCAGCGTCTTCCGGGCTGCGCGGTATTGTTTCAGCCCTTCCATAGTCGCAAGTTCAGGGAACAGGCGGAACAACTCTTCGCGCTGATCATCATCAACGCCACGCAAAGAATAATCACCAGGCTGGAAGGTTTCAGACCAACTGCCGTTCGAAAGAACAACTTCGTGGTGTTCACACATAAAGTGAATATAGGTCATATTCTGCGGTGGTGCGATTTTAACCCCATCTAACCGGGTCAGGTCTTTGGCATAGACCAGCACTTCGTTTTGTTCGAAATACATCTGCGCCATTTCTGAAACGACCAACATACGATGATACGGCGATACCTGCATGTCACGTTCGGGCAGACCGTCGCCCAATGCGCCCGCCTTGATAAATATCGGCCGAATGCTTGGTGTTGTCTCTAGGTCCTCTGTCGTGACCTTCTTATGCCCAACCCAACTAATGTGCTTTATGCCATTGTCGCGGGTCAGCACGCGGGTTCCGACGATAAGATCTTCGACAAGCGTCTCACCTCTTGGTGTCGCAATTGCCGTGCCGGGGGTAAAGCATGGTACGATCTTTTCAGGTATCGTCGCATCAACGCCCGCCGCCGGCTTAACCGGACGGCTCGCGCTCCATAAAGAGGCGCTTTCTGTTTTGCAGATCGCCTTGTTCATTCAAAAATCCCGCTAGAAAACAGCATACAAAAAAAACTTCCCGTCAATCGGGAAGTAACTCATTAAATAATACCAGCCGCTTAACGCAGCAATCAATAGTTCCAGCGCTGAACACACCATAAGTATAGGATTCGCAAGCAAATACCCTAAATTTGACGCCGTTCCGTCAGTATATCGACGCAAAGCAACCACAGTATCGCCATGGTTGCTACACGCAATCATTTTTCAGGATGATACTGGTGCCGATGGAGAGACTCGAACTCTCACGATATTGCTATCGGGGGATTTTGAATCCCCTGCGTCTACCATTCCGCCACATCGGCCAGTGCGGACCTCCTAAACAGGACCGCGGGCAACGTCAATCAGTCGAATGCATTTTCCGTCATTAAAGTCGCGTTGCCCCGAAAGTATCGCATTCACCAAGGCTACCGCTTTCGAAGCCGCGGGCAAACCAGCGCTGGCGTTGATCGCTTGTTCCATGAGTAAATGTGTGTGGTTGTACGCGCTGACCGGCGTTGCGTTGCAGTGTGTCGTCACCAATTTGGGCTGCTGCGTTCATTGCTTCGGCGATATCGCCGCGCTCAAGACTTCCGAATTTTTCTTCGGCCGCCCGCGCCCAGATGCCCGAGAAACAATCAGCCTGCAGTTCGATCCGAACAGAGATCGCGTTTGATTCTCTTTCAGTTGACCGCGCACGAATCTGGTTTGCTTGTCCCAAAATGCCCAATTCGTTTTGCACGTGGTGCGCAATCTCATGTGCGACGACATAGGCTGCCGCGAAATCGCCGCCTGCGCCCAAGCGATCTTCGAGTGTGGTAAAGAACGCTGTATCAAGAAACGCCTTTTTCTCAGGTGGGCAATAGAACGGTCCAGTCGCGGCTGATGCCCCGCCACAAGCGGATTGCGTCTGCCCCTTGAAGAGCACAAGGCTTGGTGCGTTATAGACTTTGCCCAACTGCTGACTGAAAATATCGGACCAGACTTCTTCGGTATCCGCCAATGTCACAGAGACGAATTCTGCTGCACGCTCATCAGCAGGTGTTAGTTCAGCTGACTGTGCGCTACCCTGCCCGGCCCCATCAAGGTTTACGAATTGGCTGACGTCCACTCCAAAGTACCAACCGACAAGCAGAACAACAATTGCCCCGGCACCGCCGATTCCGCCTGCGCTACGTGCGCCGCCGCCACGCCGCCGATCCTCGATATTACTGCTACCGCGTCGTCCTTGCCATTTCATGGTCAAATCTCCCGTTGATTAACGGCTACTTTACCCGCATCGAGTGTGTGCACAAGCTTGACCCCACTGCGCGGGCATGGCCTAACGCATACAACATTGGAAGGTTCGGATATGTTGCGTGGTCTCTACAATTGGACGTTATCACTGGCGCAATCGCGCTATGCTTTATGGGCACTTGCTGTCGTGGCGTTTGTCGAATCTTCGTTCTTCCCGATTCCGCCAGATGTTTTGATGATCCCAATGATCATTGCACGGCCATCGCGTGCATTTCTCATCGCCGGCATCGCGACCATTGCCTCGGTCCTGGGCGGTATCTTTGGTTACTACATTGGCTTTGCACTGATGGAGACCATCGGCCAACCCATTCTTGATTTTTACCACAAAGGACATGCGTTCGAAGAATTCGCCGCGAAATACAATGAATGGGGTGCTTGGGCTGTGCTCACTGCGGGCGTCACGCCCTTTCCGTTCAAGGTCATCACGATCGCGTCAGGCGTGACACACCTGTCATTCCCTGTCTTTGTAATTTCCGCCATTATCGCACGTGCGCTGCGGTTCTTCTTGGTCGCAGCACTTTTGTGGAAATTCGGGGAACCTATCCGTGACTTTATCGAACGCCGCTTGGGGCTTGTTTTCATTGCGTTTTGCGTCTTGCTTCTTGGCGGGTTCGCAGTTGTGGGGATGCTATGACGCGTAATCTGATGGTGCTATTTGCTGCAGGCGGTTCTGCAGCGCTGTTGGGCGGCGCATTTGTATTTCAATTCCTTGGCTACCCGCCCTGTGCGATGTGCATTTGGCAACGCTGGCCGCATGTGGTCGCGATCGTCATCGGCCTTTTGGCGTGGAAAATTCGGGGATGGTTATTGCCAGTGCTTGGCGCCTTGGCGGCCGCAGCAACAGGCTCCATCGGCTTCTTCCACATGGGCGTAGAACGCGACTGGTGGGAAGGACCAAGCAGCTGCACTGGGAATGGGCTTTTGAATGGCCTTGATGGTGCCGGACTACTTGCCATCGAAGGTCCAAAAGTCATCATGTGCGATCAAGTGTCATGGGAATTCCTGACACTCTCCATGCCAACATGGAACGGGATCTTCTCTTTCGTTTTGGTCGGATTTTGGATCGCAGCAATAGTTCTTAGCGGCGCGTCGACAACAGAAGGCTTGTCTCGCTCCGCGTGACACCTTCTAGGCGGCGAATAGCAGATAGCACCTGATCGAATTCTTCGAGCGTCGCCGTTCCGATTTCTGCGATCAAATCCCAAGTGCCATTGGTTGAATGAACCATCTGCACTTGGGGCATACGCGTTAGGCTTTTTGATATCTTCTCGGCACCCCGCCCAGCGATCTCCAAGCTCATGAAGCCGCGTACTGGATCTGGCCGCACGTCAGAACGTGTGACAACGGTAAACCCAACGATTTCACCACCTTCTACCAGCCGATCAAGCCGGGTACGAATGGTGCTGCGCGTCACGTTCAGTTCTGCTGCCAGCTCTGACAGCGATGCGCGCCCATTTCGACGCAACGCCCCGACAAGCCGTGTATCCAGTTTGTCCAATTTGACCACTCACTTTGTACAATTTAGATGCATTTTGCACGTTTTGTGCGCTACCGCCACCCGTTGTTTTGGACAATAATTTTGGGATGACACAAAAACACTGCATCTTAATTGGGGCACCGGTGGACTGCGGAAAACGCGTTCGTGGTTGCCTCATGGGCCCCGACGCATACCGAACCGCTGGCATTTCAGAGGCGATCACCGAACTTGGCCACACGGTCGAAGATATCGGCAACCTGCGTCCCGCATCGGTAGAAGTCGCGCCTGCCCGAAACCCGCAAGTCTATAGGCTGGCCGAAAATGTCGGTTGGACACAAACCCTCATGGCCGCCGCTGAAGAAGCAGCGCCACGGGGCATGCCCATCTTTATGGGTGGTGACCATGCGCTTGCGGCTGGGACTGTTGCAGGTATGGCCGCCCACGCGGCCAAACAGAACCGACCGTTTTTTGCGCTTTGGCTGGATGCGCACAGCGACATTCATACGCCTGATACGACCGACAGCGGAAACTTACACGGCACGCCAGTGGGCTATGTCACTGGGCGCGACGGCTTTGACGCCTATCCACCCCTGCCCGTGCGCGTCGAACCCGCGAACATCTGCATGATTGGCTTGCGGTCGGTTGATGCCGCTGAACATGCCGTCCTTGACGATGGCGATGTCATGCTCGTGGATATGCGGACAATCGACGAACAAGGGATCAGCGCCCCGCTGCAGGCGTTCTTGGACAAGGTCCATGCCGTCAACGGTATGTTGCATGTTTCCCTAGATGTGGATTTCTTAGACCCATCTGTTGCACCCGCAGTTGGAACGACAGTTCCAGGTGGCGCCACGGTGCGCGAAGGCCACCTTGTCATGGAAATGCTGTCGGATTCGGGTCTCGTGACCTCTCTCGATCTTGTTGAACTTAACCCGTTTCTTGATGACCGCGGCCAGACCGCAAACCTCATGGTCGACCTTACGGCATCTTTGCTAGGTCGCCGTGTATTTGACCGACCAACTCGGAGCCACCAATGACACTCAAAGCCTCACCACTCGCGATGGTTCCATTCGTAAGCGTCGACAACATGATGCGACTGATCCACAGCATCGGTATCGAAACCTTTATGGCTGATCTGGCGCGTGAAATTGAACACGACTTTGCCCGTTGGGAATTGTTCGACAAGACACCACGCTTGGGCAGCCATTCAGACGTTGGTGTGATTGAACTGATGCCGACATCTGATGGTGAACTTTACGGTTTCAAATACGTAAACGGTCACCCAAAAAACATGAAGGAAGGCCTACAGACTGTGACAGCTTTCGGCGTCTTGGCTGATGTTTACACGGGCTATCCGATCCTGTTTTCTGAAATGACCGTTCTGACGGCCTTGCGCACAGGTGCCATGTCTGCCGTCGCGACCAAGCACCTTGCATCGCCTGACGCGAAAACCATGGCCATGATTGGTAATGGTGCGCAGTCAGAATTCCAATGCCTCGCGATCAAGGCGGTCTGTGGTATCAATGATATCCGCTTGTACGATATTGACCCAGAAGCTACCAAAAAATGCGCCGCGAACTTAGCTGATCTTGGGTTCACGATTACGTCCTGCACGACCCCAGAAGAAGCCATTCAAGGCGCTGACGTCATCACAGTGGCCACTGCTGATAAGGATATGCAAACGATCCTGACCGACAACATGGTTGGCGCGGGCGTCCACATCAACGCAATTGGGGGCGACTGCCCCGGCAAGACGGAGCTTCACCGTGATATTGTCGCCCGATCAACCGTATTCGTTGAATATCCACCGCAGACCCGTATCGAAGGCGAAATTCAGCAAATGCCCGAAGACCACCCTGTCACAGAGCTTTGGCAGGTTATCACAGGCGCAACGCCGGGCCGTACATCCGCGTCAGAGGTCACACTGTTCGACGGTGTCGGCTTTGCAATCGAGGACTTTAGCGCCCTTCGCTATGTCCACAAGCAGATCAAAGACACGCCGTTCTATGTCGATATCGACCTGATCGCCGACCCTGATGATCCCCGCGATTTGTTCGGTATGATTAAACGCGCTGGATAATGCTTTGGGGCAGGAAAATCACCGCGATTTCCTGCCCCAAATTTTAACTACAAAAAATATCCAATTTTCTGCGGAAACTTGGATAATAAAAACAATACGTTAAGCGTCAATAACCGCCCCCAATTCGCCAACCCAGCATCGCCCATTGCACCCTATATCAAGTGTCTGATAAGGTATCCTGAACGAGATATAGCAGTAAGAATAACAACAGGCGGTCCACGTGAACGATACTCCAGAAACCCCTGAAAACGATGACGAAAACACGCCAGCACGTTATATTTATGACGGGCCAGCGGTTACCATCGAGCACGAGCTGAAAACCAGCTATCTTGATTACGCCATGAGCGTGATCGTAAGTCGTGCGATCCCCGATTTGCGCGATGGGCTAAAACCAGTACACCGCCGCATCCTTTATGGTATGAACGAAAGCGGAAACACGTCGGACAAACCTTACCGGAAATCAGCGCGTTCTGTTGGCGATGTTATGGGTAAATACCACCCTCACGGCGACAGTGCGATTTATGACGCTTTGGTCCGGATGGCCCAAGATTTCTCTATGTCGCTAAAGCTGCTTGATGGACAGGGTAACTTTGGCTCGATGGACGGCGACCGCGCCGCTGCGATGCGTTACACCGAAGTCCGGATGGATAAGCCTGCTGCATTCTTGCTGGCTGACATCGACAAAGATACAGTTGATTTCCAAGACAACTACGACGGCAAAGACCGTGAACCCACTGTTCTACCTGCACGTTTTCCGAACATGCTGGTCAACGGTGCCGGCGGTATTGCTGTTGGTATGGCGACAAACATTCCGCCTCATAACTTGGGCGAAGTGATCAATGCGACATTGGCACTGATTGACGAACCAGACCTGACATCTGAACAATTGATCGAATATGTCCCTGCCCCTGATTTCCCAACGGGCGGGATTATTCTGGGCCGCAGCGGTGCGCGCAAAGCCTATCTTGAAGGCCGTGGTTCTGTCGTTGTGCGTTCCAAAACGCACGTCGAAGAAATTCGCAAAGATCGCTACGCAATCGTCATCGACGAAATTCCCTATCAAGTGAACAAGGCCGCGATGATCGACAAGATCGCCGAAGCTGCCCGCGAAAAGCGGATCGAAGGCATTGCACATGTTCAAGACGAATCTGACCGTAATGGTGTTCGGGTTGTCGTTGAGCTGAAACGTGACGCAACGGCCGAGGTCGTTCTGAACCAGTTGTTCCGCTTTACGCCGATGCAAACTTACTTCGGCTGTAACATGCTTGCGCTGAACGGCGGTAAGCCAGAGCAGCTGACGCTACGCGCATTCCTGACCGCGTTTATCGACTTCCGCGAAGAAGTGGTTGCGCGACGCACCGCATATGAACTGCGCAAGGCGCGTGAACGCGCGCATATCCTGTGTGGTTTGGCTGTTGCTGTCACAAACATCGATGAAATCGTTGCGACCATCCGTTCATCTGCTGACGCGGCAACTGCGCGCGAAAAACTAATGACACGTCGTTGGCCAGCTGAAACGATCCTCGAATATATCGCGCTGATCGACGATCCGACCCACACTGCCAACGAAGACGGCACATATAACCTGTCCGAAACACAGGCCCGTGCGATCCTTGAATTGCGCCTTCAGCGTTTGACCCAAATTGGCGTCAAAGAAGTGACTGATGAACTTCAAGAACTGGCAGGTAAGATACGGGAATACCTAGAAATTTTGGGTTCACGTGATCGCATTATGCAGATCATCCGTGATGAGCTACATGAAGTCCGCGATCAATTTGCTGTGCCACGTCGCACCGAAGTCGTCGACTGGGCTGGCGACATGGACGATGAAGACCTAATCGAACGCGAAGACATGGTCGTAACGGTCACGTCTGGCGGTTACATCAAACGTACTGCACTTGCCGATTTCCGCGCACAACGTCGTGGTGGTAAAGGTCTGTCATCCATGCAGACCAAAGAAGAGGACGTGGTGACCACCCTCTTTGTGGCCAACACGCATACGCAACTGTTGTTCTTTACGACAGACGGAATGGTCTACAAGCTTAAGACATGGCGTCTGCCGCTTGGCAGCCGCACTGCCAAAGGCAAAGCCATCGTTAACATCCTTCCCATTCCGCAAGGTGTTTCAATCGCGGCCATCATGCCCGTTGACCGCCCCGAGGACGAATGGGACGATCTGCAAGTCGTCTTTGCCACCTCCGCCGGTACTGTTCGCCGGAACAAACTGTCAGATTTCACGAACGTTATGCGTAACGGCAAGATCGCGATGAAGTTTGAGGACGATCACGCTGAGACAACACTGATTAACGCACGTATCGCATCAAACGATGATGACGTGATGCTGGTCACCGATTCAGGTCGTGCAATCCGCTTCCCGGCAACAGATGTCCGCGTCTTTAACTCGCGCGCTTCTGTTGGTGTGCGCGGCATCAAGCTGCAAGGCGACGATAAGGTCGTTTCCATGTCAATCATTCGCCACTTCAAGGCCGAGGCTGATGAGCGTGCGGCATATCTGAAAATGCGCCGTGCCATGGCAGGCTTGGCCGATGATGCTGAAACGGATGACGAAGAAGAAGCAGTCGCAGGTGCAATCAGCCAAGAACGCTATGCTGAGATGTCCGCCGCCGAAAACCTGATCCTAACAATCACGGCGAAAGGCTCTGGCAAACTGTCATCCAGCCATGACTACCCCGTTCGCGGACGTGGCGGCATGGGCGTTGCGGCAATGGACAAAGCAATGCGCGGCGGCCCACTGGTGACATCGTTCCCGGTCGAGATGTCGGATCAAATCATGCTGGTAACGTCGACAGGTCAGTCTATCCGCGTTCCAATCGAAGGTATCTCCTTCAGGTCACGCGGCGCAGGTGGGGTCAAAGTATTCGACACTGGCAAAGGTGAAACCGTGGTAAGCGTCGCATGGATTGCCGATCAAGGTGAAGAAGACGGTGAAGTAGAAGGCTAAGCGATAAGATCGCGGCATCCTGCGCCACCAGCATAATAATATAGAGACGCACTCGTGTCGGCGGTTTTTTGTTCAATTGGAACCGTTGAGTGCGTCTCCTAAGCATCACTCATTTAGAGTAGCGACGCAGACTGATTGCGGTCAAATAATCGCCCACTACGATGCACAATGTTAAATACTGAGGATTTATAGATGCTTCGCACACTTACGTTGACTTCCACGTTCGCACTAGCGGCCAACACAGTTGCAGCAGAAGCCTTAACCTACGCAGGCCTGAATTCAGACTTTACGCATTTCACAAAGGCAAACGACGATACCGCAATCGCTAGCATTCTTCGTGGCGCTGTTGAATTTGAATTCAGCCGTTTTGTTCTCAACGGTGATTTCGTCGGCACTGCCTTTGATGCCGAAGTAAACGTGTTTGATACTGAATCCCAACAGATCTTTCTTTCTGCTGGTTATCGGATCATGCCCGAAATCCTCGTAGGTGCTGGATTTGGCGTCGTTTCTGGCGACGACTACGAGGAAACCTTGTACGAAGCCTACGGACAATACGATAGCGGCGATTTCGGTGTTGGCGTGAATGTCATCATTAATGAAAACGATGACAGTTTCACTTCGCTATACAGCGAACTGAACACCGGCAACATTTTTAATGTTGGCGGTGTCGTTACTGTCAGCTCAATCGAAGATTACGGCACAGACTACTATCTATCTGCTGGATTCGACGACCGCGGTTCGTTCGCACTTGCATATTTCACCGGCAACACTGAAATCGACAGCACTCTCTTTGGACTTCATGGAGGTTACCAAGTTAATCCCCAGACCCGCGTGATCGGCGGTTATCTCACCAATGTGGGTAAGGATTCGTCTGATGTATTCGCTTTTGCAGCGGGCGCAGGCTACCAAGTCGCTGACGGCGCTTGGCTAGACGCCACAATTGGCGGTGTCGATCTTGAAGGTAGCCAGCTTATCAATACCTTCGGCGTGGCATTTACGTTTGAATCAGGCGAGCGCACGCGCATAGATAGACGGATGTCAGCAGATCATTCAGACAGCCTTATGTCCACCGGCTATGGTTCACTTTTATTCGCCAACGCTCTGTAGCGCCAAACTTCTAAATGCCCATCTCGCGCACGTGACGTTGAGCGAGATGGATAGATTGTGAAGGGGAAGTCAGTAAACTATCTTTTCTGGCTTTGTCGTGATGCGGGTTGGGGCTAACCACTGCATTTTTCCTTGCCACCAAATCAAGCTCAATAAATTATATCCGGTTAAATCTGTCGCCCATAAATATGGGTTTCTTTTATAATTTCATTTTTAGATAGAAATGAAATCAAGCGAGTTTATGTGGCATCCACGTCTAATCGTGGCATTCTAGCATCTCTAAAACTTATTTTGCGCTACACGCCTGAAGAGATGGAGTTCACTTTTACCCTGCAGTAGATACGCCTTTGTTATTACAACAAAGTCGGAGAATAATAATGACAATTAGAATTTTAGTCGCTTCCGCGCTATTGCTAGCAACTGCAACAACCGGAGCTGTAGCACAGGGATTTTCTGGTGGTACGGTCTCTTTGGAGCATACTGGATTTGATGGCGACGCTGACGTGTTAAATTCCAGACGTTTCGAAGCTGGGGTTGAGTTTGCGGCAACATCGCAATTGGCGTTCGGAGTCGACGTAACAAATACATCACCTTCAGAGTTTGACCAAGATGTTTCAGGTCTAGGTGTACACGGAATTTTTGCCGTCAACACTGATGTAAAACTCGGCGTCTGGTACTCTCGCGAGAAGGTTGAAGATTTTGATGACGAAATCAGCTCGTACGGTATTGAAGCAGCATATAGCTTAGGACAATCTTCTTTGAGAGGTTACCTAGGTACCGGTGACGCCGAAGGAACGGATTTTACGCTTTTAGGTGTCGATACGGCCTACGATCTAGGCAACGGCTTTAGCGTCATCACTGCACTTGACTATGTTGACCTGTCCGACCAAGACTTCACCCTATCGACAATTGAAGTCGGCGGAGCGTATGAAATAATGCCAGGTGCATCGGTCTTTGCATATATTGGGAACCTGACCATTGATTCTTTTGGTAGCACCGGCGACGAAAACTTCTTCAAAGTTGGAGCGGAGTTCTCGTTTGGCCCACAAGGTGGTACGACTTTCAAACAGCACGGCCTGTTTGATACATTCCCACCAGCAACATAAATCTGAAGTTTCGATAGCTTTTGTCTGAATTCCTAAGAGGCCCTGCCGTACTGCTGGGGCCTCTTATTTTTGGGTGAGCGTAGCCGTTAATAGTCTTTGGCGCGGATGGATGTATCTTCAATTGATAATGCAGTCTTCCGGGCAATAAATCGACACGCAAGCAAAATCACTGTTTCCGATACCCTGCAACGGCGCCGTCGCGGTGCAAGCTAGGAAATCAGATGGACGGTTCGAAGTGAACAATTTCGAGTGTTCTTTTGTGATCAAATTGAAACACCGCGCCGCGAATTTATGATCAGTCTGTCAGCTAAGAATAACAACCTGTAGGTGATTGGCATATTTACCCTAAAGGCCCTAGGAACCATGACTTACAAACTTACGCTAACGACCCTTCTTATCAGTTCGAGCATGACACCTGTTTTTGCGCAAACAGTAGGCCTCAGTGCCGCATCCATCGATCTTGGCAGCGCATTCCTCACTGGTGACGGTTCAGATGCGAACCAAACTAGCCTCGAGGGAACCGCAGAATTTGCTCTTACGCCTACAATCACACTCGGCGCAAGTTTGGGCCTGTACGGCCACAGCGGTGATACATACGACAACGAAGCGAGCATCTATGATGCGACCAATTTCACAGCGCACGCCTTGTACAAAGCTACGCCAACAACTGCACTTGGTATTTTTGTCGCGACTGAGTCGACTGATGCGCACAGTGAACACATAAATGTCATTGGCGCGGAATTTGGTATGCGATCGGGCAAGACATCGTTTGATGCATACTACGGCATGACCGACCTGGCAGCCAATGCGAATGACGACTATACGTTCGGCGGAATGGCTCTTGAAGTTGGGCTCGCTCAGGGCTTCACAATCGGCGCAAGCTACGACGCATTTTCTCCATCTATTGGTGTCACACCTGGTGGTGTCGTGCTCGAAGCCACTGTTACTGACGTCGCTGTGAGCGCCGGATATGACTTCGGAAATGGTATCGGTGTTGAAGCAGAGCTAGGTCGCCTTGGCATTACTGCAAATGACGGCACAACAAACTACACAGCGACTGACCCTGAAGTTTATGTCGGCCTAAACGTGAGCTATGACTTTGGCGGGAACGGTGGCACCTTTACGAAAACGCGTTCGTTTATGGATCTCGCCGCGTTTTCATTGGATCGCTTCTAAGCGCTATCGTTTTTAGCCTGAGGAAGTTTTTGATTTTAGCCCCGGCATTCACTGCCGGGGCTTTTCATTTATCTAAGCCGCGATTAGATCAGCTTCATGGATCAGACATTAAACATTATCGGCGGCGGTATGGCCGGATCAGAGGCAGCTTGGCAGGCAGCGAATGCAGGGCTGCTGGTTGTCATTCATGAAATGCGGCCCAAGGTCGAAACCTTTGCACATCGCACTGGCAACTTGGGTGAAATGGTTTGCTCGAATTCGTTTCGTTCAGACGATCACGAGCAAAACGCCGTCGGGCTGTTGCATTGGGAAATGATGCAAGCAGATGGGTTGATCATGCAAATGGCCTATAAACACCGCCTACCCGCTGGCGGCGCATTGGCTGTTGATCGTGACCCCTTTGCCGAAAGCGTGACCGAAGCACTCAAAGCGCATCCAAACATTTCGATTTCATATGATGAAATCACAAGCCTACCCGACGATGGCCACTGGATCATCGCGACTGGTCCGCTGACTTCTGGAAATCTGGCCGAAGCAATTCAAGCCGAAACCAGCGCTGAAGCACTGGCATTCTTTGATGCCATCGCTCCGATTGTTTACCACGACAGCATCAACATGGATGTCGCGTGGATGCAGTCTCGTTATGACAAAGGTGAGACCGACGAAGAGCGTACCGCTTACCTCAATTGCCCTATGACCAAAGACCAGTACGAGGCCTTTATCGACGCGCTTCTTGCCGCCGAGAAAACCGAGTTCAAAGAAGGCGAAACCGCCGGCTATTTCGACGGCTGCTTGCCGATTGAGGTAATGGCAGAACGTGGTCGCGAAACGCTTCGTTTTGGACCAATGAAACCTGTTGGCCTAACCAACGCCAATGATCCAGAGAACAAACCTTATGCGGTTGTTCAGCTGCGTCGCGACAATGCGCTTGGCACATTGTACAATATCGTCGGGTTCCAAACAAAAATGAAGTACGGCGCGCAAAAGGCTGTATTTAAAACAATTCCTGCGCTTGAGAACGCTGAATTTGCACGGCTTGGCGGTATTCACAGGAACACGTTCATCAACTCGCCAACATTGCTTGATGAACAAATGCGCCTCCGCTCGCGCCCGAATATCCGCTTTGCGGGGCAGATTACTGGCGTAGAAGGCTATGTTGAAAGCGCTGCGATGGGGCTGCTTGCTGGGCGCCTTGCGGTCGCCGAACTCACGGGGAAAACTCTGCCCGCAATCCCAAACACGACGGCCATGGGTGCGCTTGTGACGCATATCACTGGCGGTGCTGAGGCAAAGACATTCCAACCTATGAACGTCAATTTCGGCCTATTCCCGCCTCTCGAAGGTGCGAAGAACGGACGTCGCAACCGTAAAGACCGCTACAAAGGCTACACAGATCGCGCCAAGGCAGATTGGCAGGCGTGGCTAGCCCAGACGGCGTAGATGATTACGCGGTTTGCCCCATCGCCTACAGGGCCACTCCATCTGGGGCATGCCTATTCTGCTCTGACGGTCTGGGATGCTGCGGCAAAACTCGGCGGGACCGCGCTGCTGCGCATTGAAGACACTGACAGCACCCGCGCCCGACCCGAATTCGAGCAAGCCATTTATGACGATCTACACTGGCTGGGATTAGATTGGCGGCTACCTGTGCGGCGACAATCAGATCAAAAGGCTGCATATGGCCTTGTCATTGAAGAACTCACTAAGCGCCAATTGGTCTTCCCCTGCTCTTGCACAAGGCGGGACATCCAAGCCGCTGGGGCTTTGCCCGGTGTCGAAGGTCTGGTTTATCCTGGCACCTGTCGCCACCGTTCAATGAACGACGCGCGCCCGGGCGATGCGATCAGGTTAAACATCAGCGCAGCCCTAAGCCAAATTGATCACCCCATGACGTTTGTCGAGCTTTCATCTGGCTCCCCGATCAAACATCACGTCGCTCCAGATCAGCTTGCCAAAGACATTGGTGACACTGTTCTCATCCGAAAAAACACGGTCGATCCGGCCTATCATCTCGCTTGTGTTCACGATGATGCGCTGCAAAGTATCACCCATGTCGTGCGCGGAATGGATCTTTGGGCACAAACACCTTTTCAGGTCGTTCTTCAAAATATCATGGGATGGCCTACACCTAAGTATCACCACCATCCTCTGATCACTGACGACAGTGGCAAGCGTTTGGCAAAGATAGATAAGTCAAAAGCGCTATCAAAATATCGCGCCGAAGGCGCCAAACCAGACGACATTCGCCGCCTAGTCGGACTTCCCCCATCACCTTGCTAAAAATACTCCCGCGCGGAGCGCATTCCTACGCCTCCAAAGGTGCATCGGTCACAACTTCTTCACCATCGACAACCGCAGTAAAGAAACAGGTCCGACGGCCGGTATGACAGGCCGCGCCGACCTGCTTGACCTCAACCAATAGACAGTCACGATCACAGTCGATTTTAAATGCAACCAGTTCCTGTGTGTGCCCACTTGTTTCGCCTTTGATCCAGAATTCTTGACGTGAACGGGACCAATAGGTCACACGACCAGTCTCTAACGTCTTAGCCACGGCTTCGGCATTCATCCATGCCATCATCAGAACTTCACCGGAAACGCTGTCTTGGGCAATCGCGGGAATCAGACCTGCGTCATTGTATTTCAAACTGTTTGGATCAAATGACATGGTGAAACCCTTTGCAACTGAATGTCTTCGGACTATCTAAGGGGGACCGTTCAGAAGGGCAAATGCCATGTCAGCAGAAACAGATATGATCAAACTCTATTCCGGTCGGATTCTGGCGTTGGCAGCGGATATGCCGCGGACGACCCGACTCGATACCCCGACAGCAACCGCAAAGAAACGCGCCCCACTTTGTGGATCGACGGTGACTGTTGATGTCCAATTAGACGACGGAGTTATCACCGACTACGGCCAAGACGTAAAAGCATGCGCGCTTGGTCAGGCGGCAGCGGCGGTGGTTGGGGCAAATATCGTTGGCCTAACACCCGGGCAGATCAAAACGGGACGTGATCAGCTATTTGATATGCTTAAGAACGACGGTGCGGTCCCTGCTGCCCCGTTCAACGATCTTGAGGTTCTACAGCCTGCAAAAGACTACAAGAACCGCCACGCTTCAATCCTACTTGCGTTTGATGCAACGCTTGATGCGCTCGAAGCTTCTAAGACAGACGCATAAAAAACCGCCGCACACCCGGGACAGAGTGGCGGCGGTAGGTTTTTCGCGACACGGGTTCGGTCAAACTTCCTTCGGGAGAGGCAAAACCCCGTTCAGGATATTAGACAGGCAGGTCATTCAGCATTGCGTATGTGGGACAGTGCAATGTGAGGGTAACCAAACTCGCGTCGCGCAGGCACGTCAGATTAATCCGGGCAGGGATAATCCGACAAACAACATGACCATCAAAGCAACAACGCCAAGCGCATCAGAGATAATCGTGTCACGGGACCGGACAATAACGTCTTTGATTTCCTTAGCCATTTTGTTGCTCCTTTGTTCTGTTGCTACTTTGTTCTCACAGAATTAACCCTCCGTAAAGAACTTTTTAAGAACATTTGCGAACAAAATAGCTAACCGACTGATATCAAACGAATAGCTTTTTCCTGCTCCATCAGCCAAAGCAGTGTTCGGGCCGCCTGCCCGCGTTCTGTTTCAAGTTTTGGATCGTCGTTTAACAATTTACGCGCGTCTGTTTGGGCAAGCGCCATCAGTCCAGCCTGACGTTCAAGATCCGCAATCCTGAAACGCGGGATACCCGATTGTGCCGTCCCAATCACATCACCCGCCCCACGCATGGCAAGGTCTTCTTCAGAAATTTTGAAGCCATCTTCCGTTTCACGCAAAATCTCTAACCGGCGTCGTCCGGTTTCACTCAGCGGTGCTTGGTACAGCAGCAAACAGGTCGATGCCGCTGCCCCGCGCCCTACCCGCCCACGTAGCTGGTGCAGCTGCGCCAAACCAAAGCTTTCGGCCCGTTCAATCATCATGATTGATGCATTCGGCACGTTCACCCCAACCTCAATCACAGTCGTGGCGACCAATACTTTAGTTTCGCCTGACACGAACCGCGCCATGGCGGCGTCTTTTTCAGCGGGCGGCATTTGGCCATGCACCAACCCAACGACACCTTCGCCTAGTGCTGCGCGAAGATGTTTGAACCGCTCTTCGGCGGCGGTCATATCGACAAATTCGCTTTCTTCGACCAACGGACAAACCCAATAAGCCTGTCGCCCTTCGCTGACCGCGTGACGCAGTTTATCAACCACTTCATCCATGCGCGATGTGGAAACCAATGCGGTCTGTACTGGCGTTCGTCCGGGTGGCTTTTCATCCAACACCGACACATCCATGTCGCCGTATTGTGCCAAGGCTAATGAACGTGGAATTGGTGTCGCCGTCATAACCAACACGTCGGTCGCGATACCTTTTTCACCAAGCTCCATGCGCTGTGCCACACCAAAACGATGCTGTTCGTCGATGACGGCCAAGCGCAAGTCATTGAAAACGACGTCTTTTTGGAACACCGCATGCGTACCAACCAAAATCGCGATGTCTCCATCGGCCAACGCGCTTAGCTTGGCCGCGCGTTCGCTGCCTTTATCCCGCCCGGTCAAAAGATCGAGCCTTATCCCCGCGCTTTCGGCAAGTGGTTGCAATCCTTCAAGGTGCTGGCGCGCTAAAATCTCTGTCGGGGCCATCATGACGCCTTGCCCGCCAGCCTCTACCACAGTCAGCAGCGACAAAAACGCGACCAGCGTTTTTCCTGCGCCAACATCACCCTGAAGAAGACGGTTCATCCGAAATGCCGAAGCAAGATCCGCGTTAATTTCCGCAACGGCCCTCGTTTGGGCACTGGTCGGTTTATACGGTAAATTCGCCAAGACCTTCGCCGCAAGCGTACCCGTGCCCTTAGACTGCCGCCCCTTTGCCCGCCTCGTCACCGCACGCGCCAACGCGAGCGTCATCTGGTGCGCAAGCAATTCATCATAGGCCAATCGCTGGCGCCCTGGATCGTGTGGAGAAAGATCAGTGGCGGCCTTTGGGCTATGAACAGCAACCAATGCATCATGCCAATCGGGCCAGTTTTCACGCTTTTTCAGCTCTGGGTCGATCCATTCTGGTAAATCTGCGGCCATTTCCAAAGCAGACCGCGTCGCGCGGTACATCAGTTTTTGCGTAATGCCAGCATGCAAAGGATAAACAGGTTCAAACGCCGGAATCTCTTCAGCCTCTTCCAAGGTCACGATGTGGTCTGGGTGGACCATCTGCGCAACGCTATCGAAAATCTCAAGCTTGCCTGAAACGACCCGTTTTTGCCCGGTCGGAAGTATTTTTTGCAGGTAATCCCCTCGAGCGTGGAAAAAGACCAGTTGAAATGACGTCTGCGCATCGGAGACATTCACCCGATATGGTCGACCACGCGTTTTTGGGGGATAATGTTCGCCGACAGTCACTTCGACTGTCGCCACCGCAGGCGCGACAACTTCGCGGATTGACGCCCGGCGATGTCGGTCAACGCCCGACATAGGCAGGGTCATTAACAGATCACGGGGTTTCGTTACCCCCGCGGCATCAAGTATTTGAGCCGTCTTTGGGCCAATCCCATCCAATTTGGTCAACGCACCAAAGAGCGGGAAAAGAACCTCTGGCCGGCCCGTCATGCGTCGCCAATCAGGGCTAGCCAGCCGTCTTCGTCCATTGTCTCAACCCCCAAATCAGCCGCTTTCTTTGCTTTTGATCCTGCACCCGGACCTGCGACCAGAATGTCGGTCTTGGCGCTGACCGATCCAGAAACCTTGGCGCCCAATGCCTCGGCCCGGCCTTTTGCTTCGGCACGGGTCATTTTCTCGAGCGTCCCCGTGAAAACAACGGTTTTACCTGCCACCGGGCTGTCGGTACTCGCTGCGACTGCATCTTGCACCTCAAGTTCAGCAACCAAACGGTCAATCGACGCGCGTTCTGAATCTTGCTGCATCGTCGTAATAAGCGACGTCGCCATCACCGCGCCAACACCGTCAATCCCGGTCAGTTCATCCCACTCCGGGCCTTCACCAATCTTGGCAGTGGTCATCGCTGTCTCAAACGCCGACCAAGAGGTATAGTGGTTCGCAAGTAACGCAGCCGAACTGTCACCGACATGCCTAATGCCTAGCGAAAATATCAATCGCCCAAGTCCGATTTTTCTTTTATCATCAATCGCATCGAATAGGTTATTCGCGCTTTTTTCGCCCCATCCCTCGCGATTTTTGAGTTGCTGCAAGCCGCTTCCGAAACGCGCACGCAAAGTGAAAATATCCGCTGGGGTTTCGACCCAACCATCAGCATAAAACTGCTCGACTTGCTTGGCACCCAAACCTTCGATATCAAATGCACCGCGAGACACAAAATGCTTTAGCTTTTCAACAGCTTGCGCAGGACATATAATGCCGCCAGTGCAGCGACGCACTGCATCACCTTCTTCGCGAATTGCGGCCGATCCACATTCAGGACAAGTGTCAGGAAACGCATAGCGCTGCGCGTCACCGTCACGACGGGCAATGTCGACGTCTTTGATTTTCGGTATTACATCACCGGCGCGATAAATCTGCACCCAATCACCCACGCGAATATCACGACCTTCGCGAATTGGCTGGCCGTCACCGCCAAAACCGGCGATATAATCTTCGTTGTGCAGGGTTGCATTGGAAACCACGACTCCGCCGACAGTCACTGGCGCGAGACGAGCAACTGGCGACAGTGCCCCGGTGCGACCGACCTGTATGTCGATCGCCTCTAACCGGGTCCACGCCAGTTCAGCCGGAAACTTATGCGCGATTGCCCAACGCGGGGTCGTTGACCGGAACCCGAGCCGGCGCTGTAGATCAAGATCATCGACTTTGTAAACTACGCCATCAATATCGTAGCCCAACGTCGCACGCTGTTCTTCGATCATGTGGTAGTGCGAAATCATCTGTTCAGGGCCGTCGCATTTTACGGTTAGTTCATTGGTCGAAAAGCCAAAGTCTGACAATTGCTGAATCGCACCAGATTGCGTGTCACCTAGTGGCGAAGAAAGGTCGCCCCAAGCATAAGCAAAAAACCTAAGCGGCCGCGATTTGGTGATGCTCGCATCGAGTTGGCGCAAAGAACCCGCTGCAGCGTTGCGCGGGTTTGCGAAAGTCTTAGCGCCAGCGCTTTCTTGTCGTAGGTTCAGTGCCTCAAAATCGGCATGGCTCATGTAGACTTCGCCACGAACCTCTAGAACTTCTGGTGCATTATCAATATGTTGCGGGATGTCGGAAATCGTTTTGGCGTTTGCAGTTACGTTTTCCCCGACCGCCCCATCGCCACGTGTCGCGGCCTGAACCAATTTCCCGTTTTCATATCGTATTGATAGGGAAAGGCCGTCGATCTTGGGTTCGGCTGTATACACAAGTGGCGCATCAACACCCAAGCCTAAATACTTGCGAATACGCGCGTCGAAATCGGTAACGTCTTCATCGCTGAACGCATTGCCAAGGGACAACATGCGCACGACATGCTGTACCTTCCCAAAGCCTTCAGCAATAGCGCCACCGACTTGCTCGGTTGGACTGTCGGCACGCTTAAGATCAGGAAACGCTTCCTCGATCGCCTGATTTCGTTGCCGTAGGCGGTCGTACTCGGCATCCGAAATCTCAGGCGTGTCATCACGATGGTACGCGGTATTGGCAGCATGTATTTGTTCAGCCAGCCAAGAAAGTTCGTTTTTAGCTTGCTCAGCAGTCAATTTTTCAACGGGCAAAAGCGCCGCCTTATGCTGCTGAGTATGCGTTTCTTGTACCACGTAAGCCCCCGGGAATTTCACAGCCAACATGCGTTGGCGAACGGTGCAATTCTTAGGCAACCAAATCTGCGCCGTCCAGAGCCTATGCCCCTTGGCAAATCAGGCCATCACCGGAAACTAGCAAAAACAGTAACGTGCGTTACGCGCCAACTGCAATTGGTTCTGCTTGTGACATTGGTTCGGGATCACGCAAAACATAGCCACGGCCCCAGACAGTCTCGATGTAATTCTCACCAGCCGTCGCTTCACTTAGCTTCTTGCGCAACTTGCAGATGAATACATCGATGATTTTTAGTTCGGGTTCATCCATTCCGCCATAAAGGTGGTTAAGAAACATCTCTTTTGTCAGCGTGGTTCCCTTACGCAAACTAAGAAGTTCGAGCATCTGATATTCTTTTCCGGTCAGGTGCACGGTGCTGCCCGCCACGCTAACTGTCTTTGCATCGAGGTTCACATCAATCTGCCCAGTTGTGATAATGGACTGTGCATGACCTTTTGAACGCCGGATGATTGCGTGAATACGCGCAACCAATTCTTCGCGATGGAATGGTTTCGTCAGATAATCATCTGCCCCGAACCCAAAACCTTTCAACTTACTTTCCGTACCATCATCGCCAGATAAAATAAGGATTGGCGTATCGATACGGCTAAGGCGCAGCTGACGCAGAACCTCGTAACCGTTCATATCCGGTAGGTTCAGGTCAAGCAGGATCAGATCGTAATCGTATAGCTTAGCAAGATCGATCCCCTCTTCCCCTAGATCAGTTGCGTAAACGTTTAGGTTGGCATGAGTCAGCATCAGCTCGATGCTTTTCGATGTTGTTGGGTCATCTTCGACCAGCAAGACACGCATTTGGGGTTCTCCGCTCTATCGTTTGTCTTGTTAACCTAAACACGGAATGGTTAACCACCCGTTACCACACACTTTCCTATAGTCATTCAACCTAAGGTTGCCTATACTGCTGTAGCGCTGTCGCCTTCAAGGCTCCCTCACCATGCTGTGCGATGGCGTTCTCCCACTCCGAAAATTCCTCATCGGATAAAGCATATCGTTCTAACGCCTCTTTACGAAGGATCAGCCCAAACGCGACAGCCCGCACAACGGCAGCTTTGCGTGACGCAACCCAACGGCGCGTGTTTTCTTTTGGCAGGTCTGCGCGAGTCATCACGGACCCATCTGGCAACGTCACGGACCGTGGTCCTTCCACTTTTCTAAGGTACATGTTTCACCCCTTTTGATTACTCCCGGAGAAGTTTATCGCCAAAAGGACTTAACGAGACGTATAACCGCCCCTTGAGAGTGCGGTGCATTTTCCTATATTTCACTTCAAACTCTATTCAATTGGACACGCTATGCCCCTTGATTCGCCGCTGAACTCTCTCGGCTTTGCCAAACCGCCCGCGCAAACGCGCGTTGTCGTTGCCATGTCTGGCGGCGTCGATAGCTCTGTTGTAGCGGCACAATTGGCCGAAGAAGGCTATGATGTGGTTGGCGTTACACTGCAGCTTTACGACCATGGTGCGGCCTTGGCCAAAAAAGGCGCGTGCTGTGCGGGCCGTGATATCCACGACGCCCGCCGTGTCGCAGAAGAGATGGGTTTTCCACACTATGTGCTGGATTACGAAAACACATTCCGCGAGGCCGTCATTGATGAATTCGCCGATAGCTACCTTGCAGGTGCGACACCCGTTCCATGCATTCGCTGCAACGAACGTGTGAAATTTAAGGATCTGTTGGAAACGGCAAAAGACCTAGACGCGGATTGTATGGCGACAGGCCACTATATCCAACGTCAAATGGGCGACACCAAAGCAGAGCTTCATTCAGCGGCCGACAGCAATCGCGACCAAAGCTATTTCCTGTTTTCAACAACCCAAGAACAGCTGGATTACCTGCGTTTTCCGCTTGGACACCTGAAGTCCAAAGACGAGACCCGCGCACTGGCTAGCAAATACGGCCTAAGCGTTGCGGATAAGCCTGACAGCCAAGACATCTGCTTTGTCCCCGACGGGAACTACGCAAAGCTGATCGAAAAACTGCGCCCCGGCTCTGCCGAGGCTGGTGATATCGTCGATGTCGAAGGCAATGTTTTGGGGACCCACAAGGGTGTGATCCACTATACTGTCGGTCAACGCCGAGGCTTGGGTATCGGTGGTTTGGCTGATCCGCTTTATGTGGTCAAACTCGACGTTGACAAAAAACATGTCATCGTTGGTCCACGCGAAATGCTGGCAACCCGCCGCGTTCCGATCCGCGAGATCAACTGGCTGGGCGATACCAAGTTCACCGACATGGAGGAACGGCACATTATGGTACGGGTGCGGTCAACGCGGCCGCCGACGGATGCCATCCTGCGCCCGATCTCCGAGACCGAAGCAGAAGTCGAACTGATGGTTGCAGAACAAGGCGTGTCACCGGGGCAAGCGTGCGTATTCTACGACCCTGACAGCACACGTGTTTTGGGTGGCGGATGGATCTGGCGCGGTTAACCCGCCCAGACCGATCTGGATTAGATGGCACCAGCAAGACCAAAAAAAGCGGCAGGTATAACCCTGCCGTTTGTTTTATTTATCAAGCTTGCGATAGGCATTTAGCCCACCCGCAATGAACTTAGCATTCTTATAACCCATATCCCGCAGCGTTGCCGCAGATAGAGCGCCACGGTTATAGGCGTTGCAATAGCAGAGAATTGTAGCGTCTAGATCGCCAATCTCGCCTTCAATATTCATCTCGAGCTTGCCGCGACTGACGTTGATTGCGCCGGGAATGTGCCCCGCGTCATGCTCTTCTTTGTCACGTATATCGAGAGCGATCGCACCTTCTGCAATCAACGCGTCAACGTCCTCTGGCTTGACTTCATCGACCTTCTCTCGTGCAGCGTCGGCCATTGTCTGGAATTTTTCAGTATATGCCATTCTTAAGGGCTCCATCTGGTTTCATATTTAACCAAATGTTTACTGAACTACTCAAATTACTTCGGTGATATTGTCACAAAGGCTGAAATCGTAGTTCTAGCTTACGATGAAATCGCTGATTATCTTGCGATAATGGCACAAACGCGCCTTAAAATAGTGAACTGAAATCAAAATCTGCTGGTGCTTCATATCGCGCGGCTTTACCCACTGCATTATGATCTATAATTCCGCATCCGAGTGGCGTGACGCGCCGCAAAAACGTGTTCTTTTGTTTGCTATGTCAGGCTTGGGCAAGACGTATCTGTCTTCCATGCTGCGCGAACAGGGCGATTGGTTTCACTACTCCATAGATTACCGCATTGGCACCCGCTACATGGGCGAACTGATTGCCGATAATGCAAAACGCGAAGCGATGAAGGTTCCGTTTCTGCGTGACCTCCTGCGCTCGGACAGTATTTATATTGGCTCGAATATTTCGTTCAACGACCTGAAACCGATGTCGTCTTACCTAGGTAAGCCCGGCGATCCTGATCTGGGTGGTTTACCGTGGGATGAATACACCCGCCGCCAAGACCAATTCCAACAAGCCGAGATTGCCGCGCTTCATGACACCGGGCACTTTATTGAACGGTCACATGACCTGTATCAGTACCCGCATTTCATTTGTGACACGGGCGGATCGATTTGCGAGTGGGTTGACGTAGACGACCCGAACGACCCGATCATGACTGATCTGGCATCCAAAACATTGATGGTCTGGATCGAAGGTTCGGACGCCCATACGGCAGAATTGGTGCGTCGTTTTGATCGCGAGCCAAAGCCGATGTCCTATGATCCAGTGTTCTTGCTGAACACTTGGAACGCATATCTGGAAGAATTCAACGTGGCGCCCGACAAGGTAAACCCCGATGATTTCATCCGTTGGGCATTCGCAAAGGCACTGGCCCACCGTCAACCACGCTATCGTGCGATGGCAGAGCGTTGGGGCATCACTGTGCCGATGGATGCCGTCGGCAAAGTTAAGACCGCTGACGACTTTATCGACATGATCGCCGATGCACTTGAGAAGCGCGGTTAAGAAGCCTATTTCTTAATCCCTGCTGTTTTAGGACGAATATAATGCCCATCAAACTTCCCTCTGCCCTGCCCGCCTTTGACGTTCTATCGCGTGAAGGTGTTATGGTCATGGGTGAGGAACAGGCTGCGCGTCAGGATATCCGACCACTGCGGATCGCATTGCTGAACCTGATGCCTAAAAAGATCCAAACCGAGAACCAGTTTGCGCGGTTAATTGGCGCGACTCCGCTGCAAATCGAACTGACCTTGATCCGGATGTCCGAACACCAGACCAAGAATACGGCAGCTGAACATATGGCCGAATTCTATGTGCCATTCAGCGAGGTCACCGACCAAAAATTCGACGGCCTAATCATAACGGGCGCCCCGATTGAGCATCTTCCGTTCACGGATGTGACTTACTGGGATGAGCTAAAGCAAGTGTTTGAATGGACACAAACCAACGTGCATTCGACTTTCGGCGTGTGCTGGGGCGGCATGGCTATGATCAATTATTTTCATGGCGTAAAAAAGCATATCCTCGACCACAAGCTCTTCGGATGCTTCCGGCACCATCTGACGGACAGCAGCTCTCCTTATTTGATGGGGTTCTCGGATGACTGCGTCATTCCGGTCAGCCGTTGGACTGAGATGCGCCAAGATGAAATTGATGCAGCCGATGGGTTAAAAACGCTGATTACCAGTGATGAGGCTGGTCCATGTCTTGTCGAAGACCCGGCGCACCGTGCGCTTTATATCTTTAACCACTTTGAATACGACAGTGGGACATTGAAGCAAGAATACGATCGGGACGTCGAAGCAGGCACCGAAATCAATGTGCCGCTGAATTACTACCCAGACGATGACCCAACGAAACAACCGCTTAATCGCTGGAAAAGTCACGCGCATCTCCTATATGGAAATTGGATTAACCAGATTTACCAGACCACGCATTTCGAGTTGGATAAAATTGGGACGCAAGACGCTTAAACTGGCAACGATCGCACTGGGCTTTGGCGCGGTGCTGTCAGGCTGCAGTTCACAAAGTCGCACCACCAAAGCAGAACAAACCCACCCGCCCCTTGGCGATTTCGTAAATATCAACGGAAAGCGCGTTCACTACGTGCAATCCGGCAAGGGTCCGCATGTCGTGTTGCTGCATGGCGCGGGCGGCAATTTGCGCGAATTCACGTTTTCCCTGATGGATCAGCTTGCTACGCGTTACACGGTGACAGCATTTGATCGCCCCGGCCTTGGCTACACGGACCAAGTTCCCGGCGTTCCCCGTCACTCCACAGCAACCGTTGGCGACAGCCCCCAAGATCAAGCCCGCATGATCCGTGCAGCCGCAGAAGTTCTTGAGATCAGCGCACCTATCGTCGCTGGCCATAGCTATGGCGGGATTGTTTCTTATGCGTGGGCAGTTGAAGGGTTGGATACACCAAGCGCGGTGAACGCCAGTGGGATTGTATCTATGGCTGGTGTGACGATGCCCTGGCCCGGAAAACTCGCGCCCTACTATACCGTCAACGGCAGTGCGCTGGGCGGCGCGCTTACGGTGCCCATGATTTCGGCACTTGTGCCGCGCGGCGTTGTAAATAGCCGGATTGAAAGCACATTCGCCCCGCAGCCAGCCCCGACCGGCTATGCCGAATACATTGGTGCAGGCCTGACACTGCGTCCTGATAGCTTTCGGGCCAATGTTCGGCAGGTCAACACGCTGCGCCCGCATGTCGTGACATTATCCCAGCGCTATCCGGAGCTGACCTTACCGATTGAGATCGTGCATGGGACTGCTGACACGACGGTCCCAATCCATATCCATGCCGAAGAAATCATTAAGATTGTCCCATCGGCAAACCTGACAAGGCTGGATGGCATCGGCCATATGCCGCAGCAAACCAATCCAGATGCTGTGATCGCAGCAATCGACCGCGCAGCGGCGCGGGCCGGATTGCACTAGGCTGCGCTTAAGCCCATAGTAGTCCAGAAGAAATATCGGGAGACACATCATGGATTTGCCGTTTGACGGTGGCATTAGCCAATTCTATCGCGAAGGCGCGCCAGATGACGTACGGGCGGCGATCAAATCCGCAAACAAATCCGATATCCTGAACCCCAACTATCCCTACAATGAACGCTGGGACAAAGACGATTACGAAGACGCGCTTGCTGCACTTCAGATCGAATTAGTCCGTATGCAATCTTGGGTGCGCGAAACGGGTCAGCGCATTGCGATTGTGTTCGAAGGACGTGACGCGGCAGGTAAAGGTGGCACAATCAAACGCCTGCGCGAAAACCTGAACCCTCGGATTGCAAACGTTGTAGCCCTTACCAAACCGACCGATGTCGAAATGGCACAATGGTATTTCCAGCGCTATATCGCGCACCTTCCGCACAAGGGGCACATCACGATCTTTGACCGTAGCTGGTATAACCGTGGCGTTGTTGAGCACGTGTTTGGATTTTGCACCCCGGAACAACGCGAGCGCTGGTTCCATCAAGTTCCTGCATTCGAACAAATGCTTGCGAGTGAGGGCATCAAAGTCTTTAAAATCTGGCTGAACGTTGGGCAGGCAACGCAACTGCGCCGGTTCCTTGACCGCGAAAAAGATCCTTTGAAGCAATGGAAGCTCAGCTCAATTGACGTCAAAGGGTTGGCAAAATGGGACGCTTATAGCAACGCAATTGATGAAACGCTTACCCGCACGCATACCGACATTGCCCCGTGGACTATTGTGCGGTCTGATGACAAACGTCGAACGCGCGTCAACGCGATCCGCAGCATTCTGACCCAGCTGGACTATACGCATAAAGACCCCAAAGCGCTGGGCAAGGTTGACCCCAAAGTTGCAGGAGGCCCGGACCTCTGGAATGTCTAAACGCGGTTATCATCACGGCAATCTGCGCGAGGCACTGATTAGCGGCTGTCTGACGCTGATCGAAAAGCGCGGACCAACTGGTTTTACCCTATCAGAGGCCGCACGCGAAGCAGGCGTAACCCCTGCCGCTGTCTATCGGCACTTTGAGGGCCGTGAAGATCTGATCGCAGCGGCAGCACATCAAGGCTATGAGATGTTCGGCGACGCGATGGAAACTGCCTATGGCAGCGGTCAACCGTCGGCATTAGCCGCGTTTGAAGCAACTGGTCGCGCCTATTTGACCTTTGCCCGCAACCACCCCGGGCATTACATCGCGATGTTTGAATCCGGGATATCGATGAACCGATCGCCGGAACTGAATGCAGTTGCGACCCGCGCCATGGGCGTTCTCGAAAAGGCCGCGGAAGAGCTTAGCCAACACATCCCCGCAGATCGGCGCCCCCCGCCGCAAATGTTTAGCGCCCATATTTGGGCACTGTCGCATGGCGTGGTCGAATTATTTGCCCGCGGAAACCCCGGCACCAAAAGCCCCTTTGCCCCAGAAGACCTGCTTGAAAGCGGGATTGGTATTTATTTACGTGGCCTAGGGCTGCTTGACGCTGACAATTAGGTATTACGACGATGGACGGCACGCTTGCCTTAATTTTTCTCCTCACCAGCCTTAGCGATATGGGGCTAAACGATTGCAAAACAGGTGGCTGCCTTCAACAACACGACGCAACCGCACGTGTGTCGGCCCAAGGCGCGCAGGTGGTGTTTCAGGAAGAAGAGCAAAGTGACGAAATCTATTTTGGCTACGATATGCCTAATCGGCTCGGCCCCTTTCAGCCAACGATTGGTGGGTCATTGACTGGTGAGAACGCGCTCTGGGTTGGCGGTGGGCTAAAGTGGAGTAGCCAAAACTTCAGTGACTTCCCGGTCTTTATTGAAACGTCTTTGATGCCCGGGCTTTACGCGCGCGGTGGCGGCGAAAACCTCGGCGGCAGTCTGCACTTCCGGTCCGCTTTTGGCCTCGGGTATAGGTTCGATAACGGAGCGACACTTTCGGTACTGTACGATCACCGGTCAAATGGCGACACTCAAGCCCTTAACCCAGGGTTAGAGACAATCGCGATCCGCTATGCGTTTGTGATCGACTGATCGCTATTTCAACAAGACCAGAGAACGTTCATCCCAAATCACGCGTGTCTTGGCGCCAACATCTAGAACCGGACGACCAATCAGGTTCTTCATCGCGATATTCAACGGTTGCGCGACGCCATCGACCCGAACGTCGTAATAGGTCATATCACCGTAATAGACGACCTCATCCACGACGCCATCGACCAACTTGCGATCAGTGGTTTCGCCTTCAAACAGAATACCCAATGTCTCGGGGCGAATACCCGCAACTGCAGGACCAACCGAAACCTCTTCAGGTGCTTGTTCCGCCGATATTTTCAGTGGGCCTAACCCCTGAACTGTCACGTCGATCTCCTCAGATACCGCTTTAACTTCAGCATCTAAGAAATTCATCTTACCTATAAAACTTGCTACACGTCGAGAATTTGGACGACGGTAAAGCGTTTCGGGGTCGGCCAGCTGCCCAATCTCGCCTTCGAACATAACTGCGATACGGTCAGACATAACTAGCGCTTCTTCTTGGTCATGGGTAACCAGAATAAAGGTGATCCCGACCTGACGCTGCAGCCGGATCAATTCGACCTGCATCTGTTCGCGCATCTTTTTATCCAAGGCTGAAAGCGGCTCGTCCAGCAACAGCACCTTTGGTTTCAAGATCAGGGCGCGCGCCAGTGCTACCCGCTGCCGCTGCCCGCCTGACAATGCGTGTGCCGCGCGTTTACCATAGCCAGCAAGACCAACCATCGTCAGCGCTTCCTCGACCATCTTCGCCTTTGTTGGCTTATCAAGGTCTTTCGATTTCCGAAGCCCAAAGGCCACGTTTTCGGCAACAGTCAAATGCGGAAAAATCGCATAAGACTGAAACACCATATTCGTGGGCCGCAGGTTGGCGGGAACATCTGCCATGTCCTTTCCACCGATCATTACAACACCGTCCGAGACGCTTTCAAAACCTGCAATGGTGCGCAGTAGCGTGGTCTTACCGCAGCCCGAAGGCCCCAGCAGGGAAAAGAACTCTCCTGCGTTGATGGTCAAGTTGATGTCACGCAAGGCGTGGTAATCGGCGTAGTATTTGTTAACGCCCGTAAGCGTGATCAAAGCGGTCACAGAAAGCCCCCTTCGTCTTTCACACCTGCACGGGCCAATCCCCGGCGGCGCAAAAGCTCTGCAATAGTCAAAAGCACGATGGACAAGGCCACCAAGATCGTTCCAAGCGCCATCACGACCGGCAATGATGCAGGAAAGCGTAGCAAGCCCCAGATATAGACGGGCATCGTCGGGCTGGACCCGGATAAGAAGAATGCGATGATGAATTCATCCAGCGAGATCGTGAACGCAATCAGCATCGACGAAATGATCCCTGGCATAACAAGCGGCAAGGTCACTAGGCGGAACGCGGAAAACCGGCTTTCGCCAAGGTCCATCGCTGCTTCTTCCATTGCTGGGTCAAGGTTTTGGAACGCACCATTTAGGATTGCGATACAAAACGGCGTACAGATCAGCACATGCGCCGCGATGATCGTCCAATTCGACAGTCCCAGATCAAGGATTTGCACCACAACAACCAGCAATGACACGGCAACGATAATTTCGGGCAAAACCAGTGGCAACATGATGAACCCCATGATCCCTGCCTTGAACCGAAAGCGATGCATTGCCCCTGCCCGCGAGGCACAAACACCCAGAATTGTTGACGTCACCGCCGACACCAATGCAATGAAGAGAGAGTTTTTGACCGCTGCATGAAGGGATTTGTTGCTAGCCAGTTCTGTGAACCAATCGGTCGTAAAGCCACTTAGCGGAAACGCAATAATCGTTGCGTCGTTGAACGCAAAGATCGGCAGCAGGACGATGGGCGCATAAAGAAAAATTAGATAAGCGATGGCATAGATACGAAGGCTCATGAACGCCCCTTTAGCCAGCGACGGTTGATTAACACAAAGGTCAGGCTGATCGCTGTGGCACACAACATTGCTACAATAGCCAGCGCGGCGCCGAGTGGCGCGTTATTCAGTGCCAAAAACTGCGTCTGGATCATATTCGCAATCAGCTTACCACCAGCACCACCCATCAGCTCTGGTGTTACGTAATCCCCGATGGTCGGGATAAAGACGATCAACACTGCACCAACCACACCCGGCATCGCCAGTGGTAGCGTGATACGCATAAACGTCATGAATTTGCTTTCCCCAAGATCTTGCGAAGCCTCAAGCAGCGAGCGGTCGATTTTTTCAAGCGCCACGAAAATGGGCAGGATCGCAAACGGGGCAAATGCGTGCGCAAGCGTGATGATCACAGCATTCACGTTATACAGAATGAACGTCAGTGGTTCGTCAATCAGTCCCACATTGATCAGCCCAGTGTTGATCACGCCATTATAACCCAAGATGACTTTCCAAAGGAAAACCCGGATCAAATAGGACGTCCAAAAGGGAATCGTGATCAGGAACAGCCAGAGCGACTTGCGATCTGGACGCACATGGAAAGACAGGAAATATGCCACCGGAAAGGCCAGCAACACGGTCACAGCCGTGACCGACGCCGACACGAACAGTGACCGCTGTAGCAGTGCGCCATAAATCGGCTTTTCGGCTATTTCGCGGTAGTTATTCAACGTGAACGTCGTATCCAGCGTCATAAAATCTTGCGTCCAAAAGCTGAACAAGAAGATCGCGATCAGTGGGAACGCCATAAGCAACAAGGCGTAAAGAAATGGCGGGCTCACCATCAAAAGCCCGCGACCATTTTCAGAAGAGAGGAATTTACTCAGCATGGACCGATGCTTTCACTGAAGCACGGAAAAGATCAATATCCAAAATGAAATCTAGTCATCGGCTTTACAGATCACCGGACAAAACGTGCAGAATTTATGCTTGTTTGTCAGCTGGCTGCATTTTGCGGCTTAGCCCAACTTTGCCGGCCGTATTCAACTGCGATGCGACGCTTTCAATGTCATCGGACGATCTATTTTGGCTTAGCTTCGATTTGGCTAAGACTTTGGTAACCTCGATCTCAAACGCGACGATATTGTCTAACATGCCCGCCATGAATTCCTTTGGCGCATCCGACATCTTCCAAGCTTCAGCACCATTTACGTCGCGCTCATGTTTTTGGGTCAAACGACCGACAGCGGCGATTTTGGATTTGTCGTCGTGCTGGAACGTAATCTTGCCGTGGATATGAACTGTTTGGTAATTCCATGTTGGAACAACCTTGTGATGCTCGGCTTTTGATGGATACCAATTAGGTGAGATATAGGCGTCATCCGATTGAAATATAGCCATAATATCTGATCCACGCGGCAACAAATGATGTAAATCATTCGCTAAGGCCAAATGACCCACCAATCGATCTTTACCGACCGCCATCAATGGAAAATGGTTCGCAACCAAACCTTGATCCGTGTGCGCCACCAAAGTCGCCAATGGAAAATCGGTTATTAATGCCTGCACAGCATCCGTATCAGTTTCATTGAAATGTGCCGGAATATACATTGGGTTTCCTTTTCTGCAGCCAAACCTGCAATGCAAGCAAGGGCAACACAATGCAAAAAGGGCGGCCCGCTGGACCGCCCCTTTCGAAAACATGTAGCAGAGATTAACGCTTAGAGAACTGGAAGCTACGACGCGCTTTGCGCTTACCGTATTTCTTACGTTCAACAACGCGGCTATCGCGTGTCAGGAAGCCAGCAGCTTTCAGAGCAGCGCGCAGTGACGGATCGTACAACTGCAGTGCTTTAGAAACACCGTGCTTAACCGCACCAGCTTGACCAGACAGACCACCACCAGCAACAGTTGCCATGACGTCGAATTGATCAACAACACCAGCAACTTGGAAAGGCTGACGCAGGATCATTTGCAGAACTGGACGTGCAAAGTATTTGTCCATGTCTTTGCCGTTCACGGTGACCTTACCAGAACCTGGCTTGATCCAAACGCGTGCAACCGCGTCTTTACGCTTACCAGTTGCATAAGAACGACCTAGTTCATCACGAACAGGCTCGCGTGGTGCTGCAACTTCAACAACAACTTCAGCTGCTTCAGCGACTTGGCCCAGCTCTTCGAGAGAATTCACTTGATCAGCCATTATGCAGTCCTCGTGTTCTTTTTGTTCATGGATTTAACGTCCAGAACTTCGGGCTTCTGGGCTTCCATGCCGTGCTCTTCGCCTGCGAAAACGCGCAGGTGAGTCATCTGCTGGCGAGACAGTTTGCCACCGGGCAGCATGCGCTGAACAGCTTTCATAACAACGCGCTCTGGGTGTGCACCCTCGAGGATCTCAGCCTTAGTTTTAGACTTGATCCCACCTGGGTGGCCAGTGTGCCAGTAGTATTTCTCATCACGCTTGTTACCAGTCATCTGGATTTTTTCAGCGTTGATAACAATCACATTGTCGCCCATGTCCATGTGCGGTGTGAAGGATGGTTTGTGCTTGCCGCGCAAGCGCATAGCGATGATCGAAGCAAGGCGACCAAGAACAACGCCTTCAGCGTCGATCAGGATCCATTTCTTGTCGATATCCGCTGGGGTAGCGGTAAAGGTTTTCATATCTCACCAAAGGTTTGGGGTGGCACAAGGCCACAGTCATTCGGATTGGGGCGTTATATAGCGGTTACAAACGCAGTCAAGCATACATAGCAATGATAAACCAAACAATAACAACAGCTTATAAATTAGGTATTATTTTACCCCAATTAAATGGCGATCCTTTCTGGCGGATGATCCAATAAGTCGCGCAAACGTTCCATTGCCTGAACGAAATGGGCGTGCGGCACCAAACCATTTACCGCAATTCGCACAGCGTGCACCGATCTGCTTTCTCTTAACGCAAAGTCATCGGCTGATTTAATCAAGACGCCAGCGGCCTCGGCCGCCTGACAGAACTCTCCTGCCCGCCAACCCATCGGAAGATCGAGCCATAAGAACGGAACGGTTTCAGAATACCGCATATCATAACCATCCAATATACGAACCGCTGCAAGAATATCATCGCTGATACGCGCCTTTACGCGATCGACGATCGCATTCAAATCCGGGTGTTGAATGATCGCCGCATAAAGATCCGTCACAATCCGCGTCACACCAAACGATGTAAATGTCGCCGTCCGCGTCAGCGCCTTACTCCACCCTTTCGGGGCGACAGCAAAACCGATCCGCAACGCTGCTGTGATCGATTTCGAAGGTGACGTTAGATACCAACCCAAGCCCGGCAAAAGCGCACGGTAACTTGGGCCGACACGTTCTGTATTCATTAGCCGGTAACAATCATCATCAATGATATGAACACCATGCGCCTGCGCAAGAGCTGCAATCTGTTCACGTCGCTTCGGCGTCGTTTGTTTTACTGTCGGGTTGCATACCTCGGCAGAGGTACAGAACACCTGAATTTTATGCTCTCTGATTGCTACTTCTAGCGCATCAACCATTGGGCCGTCATCGTCCCACGGAATACCGATAACCTCGGCGCGGCACAAAACTCCTGCTGACCGAAACCCACCATAGCTAAGTTCATCAACAGCGATAACAGGGTTCGCCCCTTCCAGCACACTTTGCAAAATCATCAGAATAGCGTTCTGGCCACCATGGCTTGCAACAATGTTATGAATATCAAACGCGCCAATATGCTTTGGGTCGAGAGTTTCCGCAAAGGCCTCTCGCGCTGGGAGATCGGTGTCGCGAGTCGGATAACGCAGTAACATGTCGGGCGCAGTCGTATCGGCCAGTTCATGCATAGCGGCACGGATGATTTCGCCCTGCCCGACGTCTGGCATTTTTGGGCTAAGAAGATGTGCCTGACCATCACGGTCGAGTGCAGGATCAAAAAAACGATCTGCCGAAGGTAGGCTACGCACGGGCTGAACCTTGGGCTCCGAAACGAATGTGCCGCGACCGACACCCGCGTGCAGATGCCCTTCATCAATCAGCAGTTTGTAAGCGCGCGCAACGGTTCCCGGCGTCACACTGACGCGGTAAGCCAAATCGCGGACCGGCGGCAGCTTTTCTCCCGGCAATAACTGACCAGTCGTGACGCCTTCTCGGATCGCCTGAGCAAGCGCCTGATATTTCGACTTTCCGGACTCGGCAAGATTTGGCTGCCAAATTGTATCGGATACAATCATTTTATAGACCTACACAAAAACACTTTGTATCAATTCAGCTATAGCATTTCGCTATATTGTGTCAATACAATTGAAGGAATTTCCATATGTCACACGCGCTCCCAGCGGCGCAGTTCGCCGCACTTAGCTCCCAACCTAGCATGCCACTTGTGGCGCGCATGGCGGTACGCTTTGCCGTGGCCGTGACAAAATGGGACATGCGGCGTAAGACGCGACGCCACCTTAAGAACCTAACACCGCATTTACTCAATGATATTGGCTTGGATGCGTCCACTGCCCACGCAGAACTGTCCAAGCCTTTCTGGCAAGCCTGACACGTTTGCATCTTCCTGACTGGGCCGGATACTCTCCGGCCCATTTTTTATGTCTGGATTGCAGATATTGTACCAACACATAACATCTAAATTGGTACAATCAGGCACGCAGCGTGATTAAAGCCCGTAAATGCCGCCAAATTTCTTTTCGAGATAATCCAGAAGCGGTGCTTCTGACGGTACAGCGCCAGTCGCATGGGAAATTGTATCAACTGGCTGACGCAGCCCGCCATGCTGTTGTAGGTTTTCACGCAACCACCCGGTCGCGGCCGCTGTATCACCGCGTGCCAGGTCCGCATCAAGCGAAGGAACCGCTGTCCGCAGCGCCTCATGAAGACATCCAGCATAGACGTTGCCCAGTGTATAGGTTGGAAAATACCCAAACAATCCTTCGGACCAATGCACATCCTGCAGCACACCGTTAGAAGGCTTATCCACGGCAAACCCGAAATCCGCGACAAAACGGTCGTTCCATGCTGCCTCAAGATCATTCACGGCAAGATCGCCAGAAATCAATGCGCGTTCTAAATCAAAACGCAGCAAGACGTGCAGGTTATACTGGACCTCATCAGCCTCAGTCCGGATGAACCCATTGTTCACGCGGTTTACCGTCGCATAAAACGCGTCCTCATCCGGTATGCCAAAATCGCCAAAACTGTCGCGCATTTGCCCATAGAGCCAGCCTGTGAAAGCGCGACTGCGCCCAAGTTGATTTTCATAAATCCGGCTTTGGCTTTCATGCACGCCCATCGAAACACCGGCCCCGAGTGGGGTCAGTAGGTGCTGTTCGTGGATCCCCTGCTCATATGCGGCATGGCCCACTTCGTGAATGGTCGAGTAGAAGCAGTTAAACGGATCGGTGGCATTCGTGCGTGTTGTGATCCGCACATCAAGGCCCGAACCGGATGAGAACGGATGCACCGCTTTATCAATCCGGCCATGGTTTAGCGTATAGCCAAACGCCAACGCCAGCTTTTCTGATAACGCCAATTGGGCGGTTTCATCAAAGCTGCCAGACAAAGCCTCGGGCGCTTCGCTATCAAGAATCGCAGCACGCAACGCCACCAATCGTGGACGCAGCGCATCAAACATCGCACTTAAACTCGCGCCTGTCGCACCGGGTTCATAATCATCCAACAAAGCGTCATATGGATCGGTGTTGCCAGCGACAGCCGCGGCTTCTTCTTTGCGCAGGTCAACGACCTTTTGCAGGATCGGCAGAAACCCAGCCACATCTTCTTCGGCGCGCGACTTGGCCCAAATCCGATGTGCGAGCGATGTCGTTTTGGCCAGTTCTGCGGCAAGTGCAGCAGGCACTTTTGCGGTACGTTCAAAACTACGCTTAATATGGCGCAGGTTCGCGGCAGCGACATCATCAACCGCCTCTGCCTTTTCCAGCCATTCACCAACGCGCGGATCAATACGACGCGCATGCAAAATATTCGCCATCGCGCCATGTTCCTCGGCGCGTTGCGGTGTCGCGCCTTCGGGCATCATCGTTTCTTGATCCCAACCAAGACGGCCCGCAATCTGACCTAAGGCTTCAGTCTCACGTTGGAATTGCATCAAGTCATCATAAGCGGTCATCAGTTAGCCCCGAACAGATTGAGAAATAGGATATTGCGCTAAGAAACGGCCACGCAGGATCAAACCCCAAAGGGCAACCGCACCGATCTGGTGCACAATCGCGATATGCCATGGCGCAGAATAGATGACGGTAAAGATGCCCAAGACCATTTGCAGGAACATCATCCCAAACACCCCGTGGAATGCCGCGCGGATTTTACGGTTCGCGGATTTGCGTGCGCGTAAGAACACGAACAGGCCATAAGCAAACAGAGCATACCCAGCCATGCGGTGCATGAACTGCACCAGCCCGTCGTTCTCAAAGAAATTCCGCCAGACCGGAGTGATGTCGAATGGCTGCGGCGGAAGGAACCCACCAGCCATCAACGGCCAATCAGGATATCCGCGCCCAGCATCAATCCCCGCAACCAATGCACCAAGGATGATTTGGACAAACGCCATAACAACCAACACATTCGACAGGACCACCATGCGCTTATCCGCGCTACGGCGCGCCTGCAGGAGGTCAGCTTGCGAACGCCCTAGACGCAACGCATAGACCATCATCATTCCGACAATGATAAACGCGAGCCCCAAGTGGGTTGCCAAACGGTAAGATGCGACATCCAACATGCCCTCACCAAGGCCAGAGGACACCATCCACCACCCAATTGCACCCTGAACACCAATCAACGCGCCAATACCGAACAAGCGTCCGGTCCAGCCAGTTGGCACCTTGCGCATAGCAACGAATGCAACAAACCCGACAGCCCACACCAAACCAATCAAACGGCCAAGCTGGCGGTGCCCCCACTCCCACCAATAGATGGATTTGAATTCAGACAAGGACATGCCCTTGTTTTGTAACTGGTATTCCGGAATTTGTTGATATTTCGCGAATTCTTCCGCCCAAGCGGCCTCGCTCATCGGCGGCACAGCGCCCGTTACAGGCTTCCACTCGGTAATCGACAGGCCGCTATCGGTTAGTCGCGTTAGACCACCAACTGCGATCATGACAACGACCATCACCAAAAGCCCTAACAGCCATCGGCGAATACCGCCACGGGCACCCTGCCCGGCGCGATCAATCGCACCCGGGGCTGCGACCTGTTTTGGGGTATCCCCGACCTCTTCGAAAATTGAACGCTTTGTTGCCATCATGGCCTCCGGATATGTCTTGAGGTGGAAACTAGGGCTGCGACTGGACCACTGCAAGCGGCAGTATGACGCAAGACCACGTAGGGTGGATCTTGATCCACCTAACCCCGGTCCTTCCAGCGGACCATCTGGCGCATGACACCATGCAACATCTGAACATCGGCGCGCGTCAGTGGCATACGGGACCAAAGATTACGCAGGTTCACCTTCATACTTGCCGCCTTGTGTTCCGGGAAAAAGAACCCGGCATCTTCTAGGCGCTGTTCATAGTGTTCGCTTAGCTTTTCAATCTCGATTTGCTCGGCCCAATCGCCCGCAGCGCTCATTGTAACTGCCTCTGTAGGCACAGCCTCGCGGCGCCATTCATAACCGGTCAACAGCACACATTGCGCAAGGTTCAGTGAAGCAAAGTCTGGATTTACAGGAACAGAGATGATCGCATTCGCCCGCGCGATATCATCGTTTTCCATGCCAGCACGTTCCGGGCCAAACATAACAGCGACCTTTCCACCTGCAGCGATCCGTTCACGTGCGTCTTTCATGGCGGCCTCCGGTGTCAAAACCGGCTTGGTCAAATCCCGCGGGCGCGCTGTCGTTGCATAAACATAGTCGCAATCACCAATCGCACTCGGGGTATCGTCAAAAAGCTGGGCCTCGTCCAGCAACCGCCCAGCACCGCTTGCCATCGCTACAGCCTTTTGGTTCGGCCATCCATCACGCGGATCAACGATCCGCATGCGATCCAAGCCAAAGTTCCACATGGCGCGTGCGGCAGCGCCAATGTTTTCGCCCATCTGCGGGCGGATCAGGACAAAAGCAGGTTGAGGATCAGGGCTTGGCATCGGACTTCCTTTGATATCGGCTGGCGTGATACGCTGGCCCGTAACACAACGCAAGGAAACCCGATGGCTTATGATGAGGGGCACGCAGAACTATTGCGCCAAGAACTAGCTGATGAGCCGGGACTGACCGAAAAAAAGATGTTCGGTGGCCTTTGCTTTCTTATTCACGGCAACATGGTGTGTGGTGTTCACAAAGGTGGCGGCATGGCCCGTGTCGGCAAAGACTTGGAACCAAAAGCGCTTGAAATCGATGGTATTAGGCCGCTTTCATTCACCGGACGTAAAATGGGCGGCATGGTTGATATGCCCCAAGACGTCATCAGCGACGATGCATTACGTGCACGTATTGTCGGACTTGCGCTCGAATATGCGCGCGGCTTGCCACCCAAGCCATAGCCAAGCGTCGCAAACCCAGATAGAACGCCCTGAAGCAAGATTAACTCGGAATATACGCCCATGTCAGACGCCCCTGAGCAGCCACAAATCTACCTGATCACACCTTCAGAATTCGATTTGTCGACCTACCCGGATCAATTGGCCGCCTGTCTAGACAGCACCGAAGTGGCCTGCGTGCGCTTGGCACTTGGCACCAAAGATGAATCGCGGATCAGCAAAGCAGCGGACGCCCTGCGCGAAGTCACACATGCCCGCGATGTGGCGCTTGTGATCGACAGCCATATTATGATGGTCGAACGGCTTGGCCTTGATGGCGTTCACCTGCAAGACGCTGCAAAATCAGTGATTAAAACACGCAAGGAACTGGGTGAAGAAGCCATTGTTGGCACATTCTGCGGTAATTCCAGCCACGAAGGCATGTCCGCTGGCGAAATGGGTGCCGACTATGTCAGCTTTGGCCCGATTGGAAAATCTCCGCTGGGCGCTGGCGAACAAGCCGGGCTTGATCTGTTCGAATGGTGGTCAATGATGATCGAAGTACCTGTCGTCGCAGAAGGCGCATTGGACGCTGATTTGATCCGTGCTTTCGCGCCACACACAGATTTCTTCGGTATCGGGGACGAAATTTGGCGCTCTGACGATCCAGCAAAGGCTCTAGCTGATCTTCGTGTGGCTATGGCCGTCTAGGCCAGCCCGCACTGTATTTTCTAGCGTTTTTGCAAGCGTCTTGCGGTCATCAAAATCACTAAGCTGAACTGGCGGGTGGTAGACTACGGTCACGCTGCCTTGCCGTTTTGCGGCCAATGTCGACAAAAGGTGCGGCCCGAATTCCATATCGCCCCACCAACCGTAAAACCGCGGATCTTCACCTTCTGGGGCTTGATAGATCAATGTGACCGGCTGAAGCGCCATTTGATCGCGTATCGCCGGATCAAAGAACGCTGCAAACAATGTTGGCTTAAACGGCAATACGCGCAGCCCGTCTGTCGATGTGCCTTCGGGGAAAAACAACAGCCGATGTCCAACGCCCAAGCGCTCTTTGAACATTGCAATCTGCTCGGCGGCTTCTGTTCTTGAACGCCGAATAAACAAAGTACCTGTCGCACGTGCCAGCCAACCGATGCCCGGCCAGGCGGATACTTCGTGCTTTGCCACGAAATAGATGCGTTTTCGTGCATTCAGCGCGAAAATATCAAGCCACGACGCGTGGTTCGCAACAACGGCGCCCCCACTCTTCATTGGCGAACCGACACTTTCGAAACGGATACTAAGCAGGATAAACGCACCACGGCATACAAATTGCGTGATATAGGGCGTAACTGGCCGTCCAACCCCGCAAATTGGCCGCTCGAACAGTCTAACAAGCAAAAGGACGATAAGCCCGCCAAAAACTAAAATGATCAAAGGCACTGCGCGGGCAACGACTCGTAACCACTCCACCCAACCAATGTGGAGCTGAGGCGGTACATCTTGGCTGGTCCAGACATTAGACACGGTGTTCACCTTTGCCATAGATACTACCCTGCAAAGTAGAGACCGCGTCAGCGGCCAAAATCAAACAAATATCCACCGTGTTGAAGGCGTGGTCGACAAACGCGCCTTGGCCCACAGTTCCGCCAAGCCGTAAATACGCCTTGATCAACGCAGGTGTCTCACGCATGGCGGCAACACGATCAATTTGATCCTCTGCCAGCATATCCATAGAAATTGCATTCGCTCCGGTCGCCTGGACACCCATTTCTGGCGGTGCCAAATGACGGTGATGAAGTAGGCTAAGCGGCCCCGCCAACGCGTTGATATCGGTTCCATGAAACGACGCCGCACCGAACATCACGTCGATGTTTTCGCTTCGCCCATAATCGGCCAACGCACCCCAAAGGTGCATCATCGCGGTGCCACCACGATAGTCCGGATGCAGACATGAGCGCCCTAATTCTAACAAGCGCTTACCGCTTTGTTTTAGAACCGATAGGTCGAATTCATCTTCGCAGTAAAACTGCCCTACATCTTTCGCGCGTTCTTCAGTCAAAAGACGATAAACACCCACAACCTGATCATCGCTTGGGCGCGTCACATCACGCAGCAACAGGTGCGTGGCAAATGGATCAAAGCGGTCTTTCTCAAGCCCGGCATCATGATCAACCATGTCGCCTGCACCGCCAAGTTCACGCACGAACACGTCATAGCGTAAACGCTGTGCCGACCGGATGTCATCTGGGGATTCCGCCAACGCAATCTGAAACTGTGGTGTGTGGTAAGACATTGATACCTGTGTCAGAGCCTTTGGCCTCGGGCGCGTTTTCTACTGCGGCGTTAACGATTTGACAACCTTTGTGGCACTACGTCTAAACAAGGAACATTAATCAACGATCAACCAAGATGAGCCCAAGCTGTGACCCATCAATGACAACCTTACCCTCTTCTCGAAAGTTGACGGTAATTTTTCCGCCAATGTTTGACTGCACTTGTCCAACGCCCCAATCTGGTTGGGCGGGATTACGTACCAACATACCGGGTTCTAAAATGGCGTTCATGCCGATCATTCAACTTCCCTCCAAAAGGAGACCACCCCATGCAACCTGATCTGGCCGCGCTTGTGGGTTCACGTATTTGCCACGACCTTATCAGCCCAATTGGGGCAATCGGCAATGGGGTCGAGCTTTTATCGTTAACTAATGGCAGCACCGCCCCGGAAATGGCGTTGATCAATGACAGCGTGCAAAATGCGAATGCACGCATCAAACTGTTCCGCATCGCGTTTGGTAACGCAGCCGAAGGCCAGCGTATCAGCAGCACCGAAGTACAGAGCATCCTGACCGCAATTTCCCAAGGCGGACGCAACCAATTTCACTGGGATATTCAAGGTGATCAGCAGCGGCAATGTGTTCGGCTGGCCCTTTTGGTTCTACTGTGCTTTGAAACAGCGCTTCCCATGGGCGGCGAAGTCACAATCACCCAGCAAGGCGAAACGTGGTTTTTCACGGCCAAAGCAAAGCGTATTAACTTTGACCCGGCCCTTTGGAACAGCACCGGCAACGCCCCAAACGGACATGTTCACACAGCCGCACAGGTGCAGTTCGCGCTGCTGCCAACGGCCTTAGCCCAAGCAGATCGTGAACTAACTTTCGCTGCCAGCGATACGGGACTAACGGCGCAGTTTTAACTGCGCACCGTCCCGTCGCCTGTTACCAAGTATTTAAAGCTGGTCAGTTGCACCGCACCAACGGGCCCACGCGCGTGAAGTTTACCGGTGGCGATGCCAATTTCGGCACCCATCCCGAATTCACCGCCATCCGCGAATTGCGTCGAAGCGTTCCGCATCAAGATCGCACTATCAAGTTCGCGGAAGAACTTATCGGCTACGCTGTCATCTTCAGCGATGATTGCATCGGTGTGATTTGACCCAAATTCGCGGATATGTGCGATTGCACCATCAATACCGTCCACCACTTTGGCAGCGATAATCATGTCCAAAAACTCGTGCCCAAAGTCATCGGGCTGCGCCGCGACTGTACCGTCGGTTTCAGCGAGCTTACCAGCAGCCCGGACTTCGACACCCGCGCCCAACAAATCGCGTGTCAGAATATCGCCGTGCTTGTCAAAAAACGCCTGATCAAGCAGCAGACATTCAGCAGAACCGCAGATCCCTGTCCGTCGCGTTTTGGCATTTAACAAAACCGCACGGGCTTTTTCCAAATCAGCGCTCGCATCCACGTAGACGTGGCAAATCCCTTCAAGGTGGGCGAAAACAGGCACGCGCGCCTCGCGCTGAACTAATCCGACAAGCCCTTTACCACCACGCGGTACAATCACGTCAATGTAATCTGTCGCTTGAATCATTGCAGAGACGGCAGCGCGGTCACGTGTTGGGATCAGCTGAATTGACGTCTCTGGCAGGTTAGCAGCCTTAAGACCCTCAACTAAACAAGCGTGGATTGCTTGGCTTGAATGAAAGCTTTCGGAACCACCACGCAAAATCACGGCGTTGCCCGATTTCAGGCAAAGAGCACCTGCATCAGCCGTCACATTGGGGCGGCTTTCATATATCACACCGATCACGCCAATCGGCGTACGGACGCGTTTGATATTCAGACCGGTTGGTTGTGTCCACTCCTCGGTCACGACGCCAATCGGATCTTCTTGTGCCGCAACGGCCCGTAGACCTGATACGATACCGGCAATCCGGTCTTCGTCCAGCATCAGACGGTCCATCATTGACGGTGAAAGACCTTTTTCAGCACCGAATGCCATATCTTGTTTGTTCGCAGCGATGATCGCGGCGCGTTGTTCCCAAACGGCATCCGCAGCGGCATTCAGCGCCTTTTCCTTTGCCTCAGCCGGAGCAGTCGCAAGCACAGTTGCCGCAGCGCGGGCACCCACACCAATTTGGGTCATCATCGTTGCAATTTGCGTTTGCTCGTTCATCTTTTTGCCCTCTTAAAGCACCATATCATCACGGTGCACCAATGCAGCCCGGCCTTCATAACCCAGTATCGTTGCGATGTCATGCGACCGACGACCAAGTATCTGCCGAGATTCGGCAGCTGTATAGCGGGTCAATCCCTGCCCCAGTTGCACACCTTGTGCATCCATAATCGCAACAACATCACCGCGCCCAAACCGCCCCGAAACCTGCGTTACACCGGCTGGCAGTAGGCTGTTCCCGCGCATCAACGCGGCCTTCGCACCATCGTCTATCGTCACGTTTCCGGCTGGCTTCATCGACGCGATCCAACGCTTTCGCGCGACCTGCGGATCTGTCTGCGCCGCAAACCAAGTCGTGCGGGCCCCATTTTCGAGCAAAGCCAGCGGGCTGTTTTCAGTGCCCAATGCAATTGCCATCGCGCAGCCTGCCTCGGTCGCCATGCGCGCCGCCATGATTTTGGTAATCATTCCGCCCTTGGAAAGCCCAGAGCCGACGTCGCCTGCCATACCTTCAATCTCTGGCGTTATTTTGTCAACATTATCAAGGTGTTTTGCATCGCTATTGATGCGCGGGTTAGCCGTATATAGGCCATCAACGTCCGACAACAACACAAGCTGATCCGCACCAATTGTGACTGCGACCTGCGCGGCAAGGCGGTCGTTATCACCGTAACGAATTTCGTCGGTCGCGATGGTATCGTTTTCGTTAACGATGGGTGTAACGCCAAGCGATAGCATCGTTTCCATCGTCGCGCGACTATTCAGATAACGGCGACGATCATGAGAATCCTCAAGAGTAACAAGTACTTGACCGGCAATAATACCGTGACGCGCGAGCGCTTCTTCATAGGCCCGCGCGAGTCGGATTTGTCCGACAGCCGCTGCCGCTTGCGATTGTTCCAACGGCAAGGCAGCTGGCGGCAAGCCGAGAACACCACGCCCCAGAGCGATTGATCCGGATGACACTAGGACAACGTCAGTGCCACGTTCACGAATGCGGGCAACATCAGCGGCTAAGGATTTCAACCATTCTTGGCGCAACTCACCTGTCTTTGCGTCGACCAGCAACGCAGAGCCAATTTTAACAACAAGCCGCTTGGCGTCGGTTAAGGCTGCCATGGGGCGTCCTCTTCCGCTTCCTCCGCAGCTTTGCGATGACGCAGACGGTTGTCGTCAATCTCTGCACGTAGCGCGCGCAGCACCTCGGGGATACCTTCGCGACTAACGCCAGACATCAATAGCACCGGACCTTCGGCCACGGCTTCGATCTCTTCTTTAAGGAACGCACGTTCTTCTTCATCGAGCGCGTCGATCTTGTTCAGGACTGTGATACGCGGCTTTTCGGCCAGTTCACCGCCATATGCTTCAAGCTCGCCGATGATCGTTGTCAAATCTCCGGCAGGATCACCAGACGTCCCATCGATAAGATGCAACAGCACAGCGCAGCGTTCGACGTGGCTTAGGAATGTATCGCCAAGACCACGTCCTTCTGACGCGCCCTCGATCAGACCAGGAATGTCCGCGACAACAAATTCGACCTCGTCAATGCCTACGACGCCAAGATTAGGGATCAACGTTGTAAACGGATAATCCGCGACCTTTGGACGTGCGTTCGATGTCGCAGCGAGGAAGGTAGACTTGCCTGCATTCGGCATACCAAGCAGGCCCACATCGGCGATCAGTTTAAGGCGTAGCCAAATCGTGCGTTCAATGCTTTCTTGACCCGGGTTCGAACGACGCGGTGCTTGGTTCGTGGCAGACTTAAAGTGCAAGTTCCCCCAACCACCGTTACCACCCTTGGCAATAACGATACGTTGGCCAACTTCGGTCAAATCAGCGATGACGGTTTCTTCGTCCTCGTCAATGATCTCGGTCCCAACAGGAACGCGCAGCACCTTATCTTCACCGTCTTTACCGGTACGTTGACTGCCCATACCGTGCTGGCCGTTACCCGCAAAAAAGTGCTGCTGATAACGGAAATCAATCAAAGTGTTCAGGCCCTCGACGGCCTCGACAATGACATCACCGCCGTTGCCGCCGTCGCCACCATCTGGCCCGCCGTATTCGATGAACTTTTCGCGTCGGAAAGAAATACAGCCACCGCCGCCGGCGCCTGACCGGATATAGACCTTCGCTAGATCAAGAAATTTCATAGGTTTTGCTTTCCGCGCTGTTCAGATGTGGCGATAGTCTATTGCGCGCCGCTTCTCAAGCGGTGCCAGACATCGCGTGACAGACTAAAGTACTGCAACGCTGTTTCTTCGTCCCGCGCAAGGGCGTGTTCGGCGCCTTCATGTGTTTTGACAAACCCTAGTTTAGCCAACACGCGCCCGGATCCGGGATTATCATCCCAAATACTCGCAGTTACTTCTAGCAGCGCCGGATCACGAAACCCATGATCAATGGCAGCACGCGCCATCAGGGTCACGATACCCTGCCCCCAATAATCACGCGCAAGGAGATACCCAAGCTCACCCTGAGTGATCGCAACCATCCCGATGAGTTTAGGAGCAAACAACCCCCAAACAAACCCAGCGCCCTCATAAGTCTGGCAACGAATTTCCGTAAAGCTGCGCTGTGGTGGCCAGGGCCAGCTTCCCATTTGACGCACGACATCCCACTCACTGACAATCGTGTGCAATGCATCCGTGTCCTCAAGGCGCAGATCGCGATATGTTAGATTATCCATTCATCTGGCCCCACTGTGCGCGGCTCATTTTTACAACTCGGGAATCAACATTTGCACCGCGCGCAACAGAGAATTGAACTTTTGCCCCAGCATCCACAAATCCGAGCTTTTCCAAAACACGACGCGAACCATGGTTCCCAACGAAATAGCTGGAATTGATCTCGCTTTCTGCAGAATTCGCGAAATAAAAACTGAGGACCGCATGCACAGCTTCGGTCATAATGCCCTGCCCCCAACACGATGGTTTAAGCCAGTAGCCAAGGCCATTACCGGTTGAAACGACGCCAATAAACGCGTCATCTTTTGTAATAACCCAAAGATTACCTAGATCGCCTGCCAAATCCATCTGAAGGAAGGTTTCGGCATCCGACCATGTGTATGGATACGGCACCACAACCAACCACTGAGATATCTCGTAATCGCCAGCGTATCGCAGCACATCTTCAAGATCTTTAGAGGCAAGCGCACGCAACACAAGCCGTTGCGTGCGCAGGATTGGGACGGTCATTACCCCACCTTAAGCGTGTATGTCCATGTGGGAACCGTAGCATTGCGCGCCACAGAAAACGCCTCTGCATCGCCAAGATAGTCAAAACCGCAATTTGTCAGCACACGTGCTGATCCCGGGTTGTCTTGGAACACTTCAGCAAAGATGCGTTCAGATTTGTGTGGGTTCGCAGCGATCAAGGCGCGAACGGCCTCTGATGCCAATCCTGTATTCCAGAACGCGGGCGCGATCCAATAGAACACCTCGGATTGCTGACGGTCCATGCGCTCAAGGCTGATCAAACCCAAGGCCTCTGCATGGCCATGTTCTGATCCGTCGATGACCCAAATATCCTCTGTCCGGTCGGGCTGCCCGGCACGATCAATCATTGCCTCGATTGTGCCGGGCGGCAGCGGATGGGGAATAGAGCGCGTACCGCGAGCGACACGTTCGTCGGCCGCATACATCGCAATCAACCCGGCATCGGACTTACGACACGGGCGCAGAACGAAACGTTCTGCGTTTATTGTTTCTTGAACTGTAATCTCTTCATGAATCACTGCTTTCCCTCCTCGAAAACATGATCACCCCGAGGCACGTATAAATAAACAACGTGGCAAGAGTATGAATAAAAAAAGGGACCGGCTATCGCCGATCCCCTGAAATTTGCTACGTGAGGTAATCGGCTTATTCAGCGGCCTCCGCCACTGGGAGAACCGAAATAAAGGTACGGCCCTTGAGGCCTTTGTGGAACTGTACGTTGCCTTCGACGGTTGCAAAGATCGTGTGATCCTTGCCCATGCCAACGCCTGCGCCTGGCCACATTTTTGTGCCGCGCTGACGCATGATGATGTTGCCAGGAATGACAACTTCGCCACCGAATTTCTTAACGCCAAGACGACGACCAGCTGAGTCGCGTCCGTTACGGGATGAACCGCCTGCTTTTTTATGTGCCATTGGTGTCTCTCCTTAGCTTTGAGCGAATTCAGCGGCTTGCTTCAGCCACTCGTCGCGATCGATGCGGCCTTTGAACGAAAGCTTTTCGTCCATGTCAGCCACTTCTTCAGGTGTCCATGCAGCGATCTGTGCAAATGTTGTCACGCCAAGTGCGTGCAACTTTTTCACGATCACGGGACCAACACCGCTGATTTTTGTCAGGTCGTCACCACCAGTAGTCGCAGCAGCCTTCTTCGGTGCAGCAGCTTTCTTAGCAGGCTTTTTCGCAGCAGGTGCAGCAGCAACAGGCGCAGCGCCGTTTACAGCAGCTTTTACACCAGACGTATCAGCGCCTTTTTCAAGGATATCACCAATACGTACCAGTGTCAGTTGCTGACGGTGGCCTTTTTTGCGTGCAGACGAGTGCTTACGACGACGCTTTACGAAATTGATAGTCTTTGGACCTTTGATCTGGTCGATGACTTCGGCTTGTACGCCTGCGTCTTCAACCAAAGGTGCGCCCACAGTGGATCCAACCATCAGAATCTCGTTGAATTGAACTGTTTCGCCAGCGCTAGCCGCCAGCTTTTCTACGCGGAGCACGTCGCCAGAAGCGACTTTGTACTGCTTGCCGCCGGTTTTCAAAACCGCAAACATATGATCTTCCTTCGTTTTTCGCGTCTCTGAGGCCCCGGATCATTCCGGCGTTAGTGGCTGATGCCGCCTGTAAACAGCGCGCCCAATGGGCGTAATTTCGCATATACCCGCACAAAACCCTTGTACGGATGGCGGCTTATCTGACCAATACCCCTATAAGTCAACCCAAAAGAAGGTGAAAAACCCATGCGGCGTTTTCTGATCACATTGACCGCCCTCGCTGGATGCAGCACTGAGGCAAATCATCTGGGCAATCCGCTCATGCTACCGATATCGGGCATTTCGACAGGCCTTGGTAATGCGGTGTATAACCAACGTCGCGGCCAAGTCGAGGTTTATGTCAAAACCAACCACCCCGCGCTTTTGACCGACATATCAAACGAGGGCGGCCCGCATATTACCGAAGCAATGGATATAGCGCACATCCCAGTGTCAGAGCGCCCTGCCCGCCTGATCCAACTCAAATCCGATATCGGGCTCTACGAAACCAGCCCAGAGGCGCTTGTCGTCGCTCTCATGGTTTATTCGTCATAACCCCAACAGTGGATACGTACCTAGGTTTCGAATTACAGTCCTTGCGCGGTAAATTTCCCCGCAAAGACTATTTGCGTTGCAGCTTAGAAACTGGCGTAGGCTGAATCGCGCTGTGCGACCAAATCCCAAAAGGCCTTTGACTTAGAAATATCGTCCGCCATCGCCGTTGGAATACCGCGTGCGATCATGCGCTGATACAGCGTCTCTGGATACCCCGGCGTAACTGGCGGGACACTGACCATTGGATTGATGTCCGCAGCTTTCGCACGCGCCTCAATCTGGCAATCCTTTGTCGGGTTACCATTCGCAGCTTGCCCCGCCTGCTCTAGCTTTGCGACGGCGGCGTAATAAATCGCACATTCGCTTATAACGAGGGCCTGCTGACGCGGATCATCAGCGGGCAAATTATCCTCTACCACAATTGGCGGCGTCTGATCACATGCTGCCAACAAACATAGTGCCAGCGCGGATGTCTTGTATAGTGACAATACACTTTCCTTTTCTTGATTTTATGCGGTCACCATACGACTCCAATCTGAGATTCCAAGACGTCAATCAACATCAAATTGTGATGCTTACTCCACGCGTTACAAATTGCCCTTGCACACAAACGCCCCCTATATTAGGACGCCGCCACCCCCGCGGAGAGGTGCCGGAGTGGTCGAACGGGGCGGTCTCGAAAACCGTTGTGGGTGCAAGCCTACCCAGGGTTCGAATCCCTGTCTCTCCGCCACTAAACTGCCCGTATGCTGGGCGTTTAATCACGAATTATTGTATCTTTTCAGTCCTGTAAGGATTTCTAAACCTTTGAGGGCAGTCTTTTTCGCATGAATTCCCGCATATAAGGTCAGGCCCGGCAAACAGGCTTTGCACAACAAATACATCCTGCCCGCGCACGCTCACCATCGGTCGAATTTTGGATTCACCATCGGAAAAGTCACGGTGTTCCAACGCGGACAATTCAATCCCCAACGCCTTTGCGATCCGCTTGCCGAGATGGCTACTTTCATTCAGTGCAAAGACTCTCATGTTCGCTTCCTGCTTTCTGCACCCTGCAGCTCAGATACAGGCCATTTTGCGCAGAGCCTCATCGCCGCGACAACTTCGCTATCCGATGTTTGGGGAAAGCGCTGATAGGCGGCTCCAACAGCATAGAACGGATCTGGCTGATAAAGACACACGGTCTGGTCGGCGAGCTTCGCCAAATCGGACAGCCTGTCAGGTGCAGCGACGGGCAAAGCCAGAATGATGTGGCTTGCGCCGGATTCGCGCAAAGCCAACAGGCTAGCCCGGACAGTTGCACCCGTGGCCACCCCGTCATCAACCACGATCAGTGTTTTTCCTTTTAGGTCGGGCCGTTCAATTCCTTCCATATATAGCTCTCTACGTCTGGCAATTTCAGGCAACAACGCCTGCCCCATCGCTTCGACATCTGCCCGTGTCCTGCCGAATGAATTAGCGATATGCTCGTTCACCGTTACTTTTGGGTGTGCCCCATCGGTCACCGCACCGATCGCGAGCTCGGGTTGCCCTGGCGCACCGATCTTACGTACAAAAACGAGGTCAAGTGGGAGATGAAATGCCTTACAAATCTCTTCTCCAACGGGAACACCCCCGCGCGGCAAGGCTACAACAACTGTATTCCTAGGGTCGACCGAAGTGAGAGCGGCGGCCAATTGTCGTCCAGCCTCGCGGCGATCCTTGAATAGAGGCAACCCTATCATTCTATAACTCCTCTGGCCGTCCTACACCGCAATCACCGCGCTGCTGGAGCAACTCCAATTACTTTTGTACCGATCCACGTTTCGCAATTTCCTTAGGACAAGCTAAAGTAACTCTGTGCCTTAGAATTGATCCCCCTCAATCAAAGACGTTTCAAAGCGCGTATGACCGAAAACAAAGCTAAGGGATCGTGCCTTGACCATGACAAAAATTCTGACGATTACTCTCGCCCCCTCAATTGATCTGGCTACATCTATTGATCGGGTCATTGCAGGAGCAAAACTGCGTTGCCCACCGCCTCGAATGGATCCGGGCGGCGGCGGCGTGAACGTTGCGCGCGCCATCAAGCAGTTGGGGGGAAGTAGTGAAGCACTGATAGTGGTTGGTGGTGCGACAGGAAATCAGCTCATCGAGCTTCTGAACGCCGAGAGCATTGAAACTATCCCCGTTCAGGTCGCACAGCACACGCGACAAAGCCTCGCGGTCACAGATTGTACAACAAGTGAACAATATCGGTTCAGCCTGCTGGCCGAACCGCTTGGCGCGGACGATAGTGTACAGATACTCAACAGTATCACAGAGGCCACGTCAGACGGTGCGCTTGTGGTGTTAAGCGGAAGTGTCGCCCCGGGACTTGATGTTGAATTTCCGCAGCAAATTCAGGCTGCCATCGCAGATAGGACCAATCGGTTGATCGTCGATACCTCTGGCCTGCCACTTGCCCATTTGATCGCCCATCCAACCCAACCTTTACACTTGCTACGTGTTGACCAAAAGGAAGCTGCAGATGCCGCCGGAGTTCCTTTAGATACTGTACAATCGAGCGTGGAATTCGCCGCTGGATTGGTGGATCGTGGCGTAGCTGAAATAGTTGTCACCGGGCGTGGCGCTGATGGGTCCATTCTCGTTACCAAGGATAAACACCTGTTCTGTCATGCGCCTAAGGTGGCCGTACGCAGCAAAATCGGGGCGGGCGATGCATTTGTCGGTGCCATGGCACTTAGTATGTCGCGCAACGAACCATTAGAACGGACCTTGCAGTGGGGTGTCGCAGCCGCCAGCGCGACCGTAATGACCGAAGGGACTGCCCTTTGCAGATTAGAGGATGTCCAAAGGCTGTTACCAGCCTGCACAATAACCGAAACTTGATCTCACAGCGCCTATCCGCGTTAGAAGATCGGTGCGCCTCGAAAGCCTTCGGTGCGACAAAAAATTGGTATCGGAACGGTTTCGGTGATTACCTAGAGCCGATATACACAAGCGCTTTCAAAGATGTTGACGTACGAAACCCTCAATATCTGCGGCTGGTCGTGCTCCGGAAAGACGGGCGACTTCGCGACCCTTCGCGTAAAGGATCAATAGCGGAATGCCCCTTATGTTCAGGCGGCTTGAGATTTCTGGATACTGTTCAATGTTCACCTTCGCAAACCGCGCGCGAGGCTTAATGGCCTGTGCCGCCTTAGCGAATTCCGGCGCCATCATTTTGCAGGGGCCGCACCATTCCGCCCAATAATCGACAAGCAGTGGCAACTGGTCCGCCCGACTGGCTTTATCGTGCACCTTGAGATCAAGCTCTGCTACATTGGCCGCAAACATCGGCGCGCCGCATTTCGCGCATTTTGGCCCTGCGTTCAGCTTTTCTGCTGGAATACGATTGCCCTGACCGCAGGCAAGGCACGTTAATACGACTGTTTCAGGCATGCTCACTATTCCTTAACTTCACAGGGAAAACTCCGACACACGGACTTCCTCCTGTTACATCAATCATTACCGAGTTTTGAAGCCGCTGAATTGATGGGGATCAAGACGCGATTTCGGTTTCGACATAGGCAATGTCAAATACTGTAGAGAACTGATGTCCATTGACCGGGGGAACCAGCACTTGGCCAAGAAGCAAAACGAGTGAGACTGGATGAGCATTGAAACCGCGCTAGACCTGCCGACAATCACCCTACTTTGGGTTGGTAGTGTGGTCTTCTTCGCCTCCTTTATCCGAGGGTATTCGGGTTTTGGCTTTTCGACTGTGTTTATGGCTGCGCTATTGCCCGTGCTTCCCGTTTCACAGCTTGTCCCCCTGTCCATCCTTCTAGAAATCGTCGCGTCCAGCAGTCAGGCGCCGCGCATTATCAAGGATATCAACCAACGGTTTCTGGTCATTCTGTTGGGTGCCAGTGTGTTAGGTGCGCCTGTCGGCGTCTATATGCTGTCATTCGTTTCAGAAACCAGCCTACGGTTCATCGTATATAGCGTCGTTCTACTTTCAACTGCTGCCTTACTGCTCATGAAAACACGTCCCCTTTCGACAAATTCTATCGGCCTATTTATCGCCGGCTTTGTCGCGGGTGTCGTCAACGGGGCAACCGCGCTAAGTGGATTGGTGCTCGCACTATTCTTCAGCACGTCGACGATCGGAACGAAAATGATGCGGGCGACGATGATCGCTTATCTGTTCTTTACCGATATCATTACGGCGATAATGCTGTGGGTTGCAGACTATTTTTACGCGCAAACCTTGCTGCGTGGTCTGGCGCTTTTGCCAATTATGTTTGCTGGCCTCTGGTTGGGATCTCGATATTTCTCAAAGGCTCCGGTCGAAACCTTTAAAACAAGGATCATGTGGCTACTGCTCATATTCTGTACAGCCAGCCTAATTCAGATGCTGTACTCGCGCTAGTGCACGCCCTAACGCCCTACCAGCATTGGTCCAAAAAAACTTTCACTTCTTGATTTCTGTCAACGACCAATTTCACGTGACTTGGCAGAGTGTTTTCACAGCCCAACAAGAATGTGAAACGATGCCCAATACCACACAGCAAGATCAAAACGACGGGCCGGTCGGCCCAAGATGGCAGGTCTGGCTTTTGCTGACTTGGTTTTTGGTGGCGATGTTCGTTTCAGGCTACTGGCTCGAATCCGAGTCGAGCCAAACCACCCTTCCATATAGCACCGTCAAAGAAATGATCCGTGACGGCGTCGTCGTATCAGCAGAGCTGCATGAGCATGCGATCATCGTAACAAATAGTGTGACTGGTTCGGAAACCGCTGAGGTCTATCGCGCAGTAACACCAACACAGGATGATCCGGAGCTACTGCCGCTATTAGAACAACATGGGGTTGAGATTATTGCCGAAGCCCCGGCTGAGGTGTCGATACTCTCTTACATACTGCCCTGGGCTTTGATCCTTGGGGTCTATTTGTGGCTGCAGCGGCGTATGATGGGAAACATTGCCGGTGGACCGCGCGGCGTGACAGGTGGTCTACTGGGCGGGCGCTTTTCCAAACCCAGCCCAACGCGTGAACAGATCACCTTTGATGATGTCGCAGGACAGGATCAGGCAAAGAAAGAGGTCGCAGAACTCGTCGAATTTCTACGTGAGCCTGAACGGTTTGAAAAAGTTGGCGCCGAAGTTCCCCATGGCGTCCTACTCGTCGGACCGCCGGGCACCGGTAAAACTCTGCTAGCAAAAGCATTGGCTGGCGAAGCTAATGTTCCATTCTTTTCGACGTCTGGTTCCGAATTCATCGAAATCTTCGTTGGCGTTGGGGCTGGCCGAGTACGTAAGATGTTTGAAGCAGCGCGTAACGCCGCGCCTTCGATCATTTTCATCGATGAACTTGATAGCATCGGACGCACCCGCGGCACAGGACTTGGCGGCGGGCATGACGAGAGAGAGCAAACGCTAAATCAGATTTTGGCCGAGCTTGACGGCTTTGCAGGTCGAGAGGCCGTTGTTGTTCTCGCCGCGACCAACCGGCCCGATGTGCTCGACCCTGCTTTGTTGCGGCCCGGACGGTTTGACCGTCATGTCACGTTGCATCTGCCGGACAAAACAGCCCGGCGCGCGATCCTTGATATTCATGCGCGAAACCTCCCACTCCAAGACACTGGTGACTTGGATGTCATGGCTGCCGGCACACCCGGGTTTTCCGGCGCTGATCTAAAGAACCTCCTGAACGAGGCAGCAATCAACGCCGCACGTCGAAACGGCGACTTTATTACCACCGATGATTTGGGCGAAGCCCGCGATAAGGTCATGATGGGTACAGTCCGTTCACTTGCGATACGGCCTGAAGAAAAGCATCGCCTCGCCGTTCACGAAGCAGGCCATACTGCGGTCGCTTATTTTACGCCCGGCGCAGATCCGCTGTACAAAGTGACAATCATTCCACGTGGCCATGCCTTGGGCGGCACGCATATGCTTCCCGAAGCTGAACGACACACGCTCGACGAAGACTATCTGCGCACCCAGATTGTGACGCTTCTCGCAGGACGCGCAGCTGAAAAGCTTTTGATCGGTACGGTCAGTTCTGGCGCTGATGACGACATTCGGCGGGCAACTGACCTAGCCCGATCCATGGTCGCGCGTTGGGGTATGACCAACGAACTAGGGCCGATCGATCTACGCCAATCCGAAGATCACCCATTTCTAGGCCAAACCATCGCGCAACCGCGTGACCATGCCGATGCCACAGCCGCACAGGTCGATGCCGCAGTGATTGCTCTCCTCAAAGAAGCGGAGCAGAAGGCATCAAAAATTCTGTCCGACCATCGTCCTCAGTTAGAAAATCTTATCGCGGCTTTGGAGGTCAAAGAAACGTTGAATTACGATGAAATGCGAGCCTGCCTAGACCCCGACAGCAATGTGACCCCACTCAAACGCACTGTCGGAAACGTAGACAAAATCCCCCCAGTGCGCTGACATACAGTGATGGATTAACTGATTGAAACTGGCACAGTCCAGCGTGAACGACTTGGTGTGATGATCTAAACCCTACCGCCCGATCTTACCAAAGCGCTGGGCGAGACGTCATACAGGGTGCAATTGTAACTCAAATAGCACCGGGCGCTCCTACTGATGCAACAAGTTTACAGTCTGGCGATGTCATCATTGCGGTTGATGCGGTGGAAACAGACGGCGAGAGTGATCGCCTAAGCAGGATCGCCATGTACCACGGAACGCACCCGCTTCAATAAGCACACATATTTTCAGGACGCTGCCAAAACCTTCTCGATCGCCGCCATCATATCTTGTCTGTTTACTGGTTTTTGCAGCCGAATGACGTCCTGCTCTAGGAAATCTGGTGAGAGCGTGTTTTCGTCTGTGTATCCGGAGATGATTATCACGGGCAGTTCTGGGTGTGTTTTACGCAACGATTGGACCAACATTGGTCCTTGAATTGGTCCAGGCATGACAACATCCGTTATCAGCAGGTCAAAAGACGGGTCCGCCTCAAATAGCGTGACAGCTTCTTGGCCGCTGGTCGCTGAAGTCACCTGGTAGCCTGCCCTTATCAGCGTCTTTACCATGACAGTAAGGACGGCTTCATCATCTTCTACGATCAAGATACGAGCCGATTTATTCGCAGGTCTGTTCGTGGGTAAGTCGTCGTTATTTTGACGTTCAACAAAGCCCAAAGCCGCCTTAAAATACAGGCTAAACGTTGTGCCAATCCCCACTGCAGATTCCACGCGCACATGTCCGCCCGCCTGCTTCATGTAACCCATCACCATCGACAGCCCCAACCCAGAGCCAGAACCAATAGGCTTTGTGGTGTAGAACGGTTCAAAGATGCGTTCGATCACTTCTTCGGCGATACCAGCGCCTGTATCACTGACGGTCAAAACCACATAGCGACCTTTGGGAATGAGTTCGTTGGCATCGTCATGCTCATCTTCTGTAAGGATGACATTTCCGGCATTGATCGTCAGCTCTCCACCGCCGGGCATCGCATCGCGAGCGTTAAGGATCAGGTTTAGAAGTACGCTCTCAGTTGAGCTCGCATCACCCGATATCTTCCATAGATCTGCTGGGAACGTGGTCTTTAAGCTAATCGTTTCTGGCAAGGTACGCCCAATCCAAGCGCCGGCACTCTCAATCAGCTCAGCGAAATCGAGCGGCTCCAATTTTAGTTGAGATTTGCGCGCAAATGCCAGCATGTTTCGGTTCAATTCGGCGCCCCGGTTCACCGCAGCAATGGCGTTATCGATCAGTTCGCGTTGGCCGGCGATGTTTTCTTCCGACTGAAGCAGATCGAGATTTCCGAGAATAACGGCCAGCACATTATTGAAGTCATGTGCAATACCACCAGTTAGTTGGCCAATGGCCTCCAACCTTTGACTATGGGCTAGGGCCTGCTCTGCTGCATGACGTTCCGTTACGTCAAGCATAATCCCCTCGAATTCGATTGTTCCGTCGAGCGCTTGTACTGGTCGTCCTCGGTCAGACACCCACCGTTCTGACCCATCTGCAAGCAAAACCGGATATTCCATCTCGTATGGGGTGCCCTCGGCTGTGCTTTCACGCAGGGTCACATCAATCCGTGCCCGATCTTCGGGACGAAGTGTTAGTGCAGTAGTCTCACCCTCCTCACCGCAGTCATCACCATAGAGGAACTGGCGTGCAAACCCTGGACTTCGATAAAGCGGTGTAAAATTTGCATCATCTTTTACGCGGTACAACGCACCCGGTATATTCGCTACGATACTGTCAAGCTGCGCCTCTTGGCGCTGTAATCTTGCATCCAATTCGATACGTTCCGTCACATCCTGCACGACGCCTGACGTTGCCACAAAGCGACCGGCGGAATCGAATACCGCTTCGGTGTTTTCATGCAAGGTACGAACTTTGCCATCGTCACGAACGATACGGACGATAGTTTCGTATCCGGTCTGATCACGTACGGCTTCTCGGATCACTTTAGCATAGTGATCCCGGTCATCAGGGTGGATCCAAGAAAGATCACCGTCTACCGATGATAGTCTCTCAAGTAAATGCTCAACGCTGACTCCGTAAATCTTTGCAAATTCAGGCGAACAGTAGCTACATCTGTTTTCAATTTCGTTCCAAATCCAACTACCCAACCCGCCTATTCGCGCAGCTGACCGATATCGCTGTTCACTTTGTGCAAGTTCCATCTCGCGGCGCATGCGAGCGGTGACATCTTTGGCTGTTCCCCAGTACCCAATAAAAGTGCCGTCTTCGGCATACTTCGGGAACCCCGCCAGCTCTGCGTAATGCGCCATCCCATATGGATCAGTTGACGCTACAACAAAGTCGTAGATCCGTTTTCTTTGTCGCACGCGATCCTTTAACCAATCCCACGAACGCAAAATCGGGGAAAGATGGTCAATTTCCCAAAGAATTTTTTCAACAAAGCTATCAGGTGTCTGCCCGTCTCTTGCGTCGTTTCCATAGACGCGTTGCATACGAAAATCTTCGTCAGTGTCCCAATACCAATCTGTAGCTAAGCTAGTGTAATCGCGCAGACGGTCCTCATGAGCACGTGCAGACCTTTCGGCTTTCAGACGCTGATCATGCTCCATTGTCAAAGAAATCAGCCCTGTCACCGCCAACGCAAAATTGACCTCTGCCACCGTCCAGTCGCGTGGTGCACCCGTTTGTTCGATGCAGACGACCCCAGCCAGACCACCGAAAGTCCGAATAGGACAATCAAGCATGGCACGCACATTATTTTTGGGCAGATATTCCCGGGTGAGTTCCGCACAGCGCGGATCGTTCATGGCATCGTTAATCTTTAGGACAAAGTCCCCTTTAACTGCGTCAATGTATGTCTCCGCATCATCCGAGTTCAATCGAAGGCCATTGAATTGCGGTCCACCTACCCGATCCCACATCAGGAGCGAATGCAACGTGCTTCCATTATCTACGAGTTCCCAAACGCCGATCCGAGCAACGTTGAGCCCATCCGCCAGACGCTCTACAAGATATAAGAGCGCCTGATCAGTACTCAGATTACTAAATTCGCGCTTTGTAACCAATTCGCGCAAGATACCGTCAAGCCGCGCCTCGGTTTCCGAAGGATCGGATTGCTCACCACGGCATCCACTCATACTAGATTTCAAGAACTGCAACCCCCACTACGCCCACGGCTAAGCGTATCGTAAATAATATAGTTGAGTAAAGAAATTGCCCATTTCACATGGATGCTCCGCCAATATTCGTGATCTCAAGAACCCGTTGAGTGCAAAAACAAATACTAAAGGCGAGTGACAGTACCGTATGAAAAATTCGTGCTATATCTAGAATAATCCAGTCAAATCAATTGATCTCTATCAATACAATTTCAGAGCAAGTCGGATAGAAAAGTAGAATGAACATAGTCATAGCATATTCGCCTACCAAAATTATTCGCGCGCCAACTGAGCGGGCTTCATGAGTGTTTTGCCGACTGCGTCATGTCATCTTGACGATGAAAACTGTCTTCATATTGCCGGGACGTTGACGATACGCACCCTTTCGTCAGTTCAGGAAGCGACCAAAGCGGAACTGAATTCCGGCCACCCACAACGCATTGATATTCGCAGCACCAAAATTCTGGACACTGCGGGCGTTTGGTTTTTGATTGACCTTAAGAAGCGATCAAGAACCGCCTCTGGCGAACCAACAATAGACGGTGCAACGCCAGAGCAAGCCGAACTTATCGCGACGGTCGAGGCTGCAATGGTCGACGAGCCACTCGTTCTAAAGCAACCTCACGGTTTGTTCGTTTGGCTAGAAGAGCTAGGCGAGCGAACAGTATACGAAATTCAGCGTCTGCTGGAAATCCTCAGTTTTATGGGGCTTGTCATTTTACGTACCTTTGGTGTGCTAGTCCGGCCATGGCGCATGCGGTTCACGTCGCTTGTTTACCACATGCAAAGCATTGGCGTGAACGCCATCCCAATCGTATCGCTTATGGCGTTCTTAATCGGTGTCGTCCTCGCTTTTCAGGGCGCTGCACAGCTACGACAATTCGGTGCCGAAGTCTTTGTCGTCGATCTGATCGCCATATCAATCTTGCGCGAACTCGGTATCCTTTTGACCGCAATCATCGTTGCAGGCCGTACCGGATCGGCGTTTACCGCCTCTATCGGTTCAATGAAGATGCGAGAAGAGATTGACGCGATGCGTACGCTTGGGCTTGACCCGATCGAAGTTCTTGTCGCGCCGCGTGTGCTGGCACTTATCCTTGTGTTGCCGATCTTGGGTTTCATTGCTGATATGGCAGGTTTGGTCGGCGGTGCCGTGATGTCGTGGATAGAATTGGGCGTATCGCCCGGCATGTTCCAGACGCGGATGATGGATTCGATCTCGGTCACACATTTTTGGATCGGGTTGGTCAAAGCCCCGTTCTTTGCGATGATTATCGGTGTTATCGGCTGCTATGAGGGGATGAAGGTCGAAGGCAATGCTGAATCCCTTGGGCGCTTAACATCGCAATCCGTGGTCTTTTCGATCTTTATGGTTATCGTTGCAGACGCATTGTTTTCTATATTTTTCGCACTGGTTGGACTGTGATGACGGAAGCCCAAGAAACCATCATCGAAGTACGTGGGCTAGTGACCCGTTTTGGGGATCACACGGTCCATGACGGGCTTGATCTGGATGTACATCGCGGTGAGGTACTCGGTGTAGTTGGCGGCTCTGGCGCAGGCAAGTCGGTTCTGCTGCGCGCAATTGTCGGACTTTTGAAACCCGCCTCCGGACACGTCCGCGTTTTGGGCTGTGACATGCTGAACGCCCCGGGCAACACGCGCCGCGAAATTGAACAGCGCTGGGGTGTCATGTTCCAAGACGGTGCGCTGTTTTCATCGCTTACTGTCAGACAAAACATCGAAGTGCCGATGCGAGAGCAGCTTGATCTTGATGACGCCACGCGCGCGGCATTGGCTGATCTTAAACTGCGCTTGGTCGGACTGCCGCAAAACGCCGCCACGAAATATCCTTCTGAACTCTCTGGCGGAATGCGCAAGCGCGCGGGCCTTGCCCGTGCGCTCGCCCTAGATCCAGAGATTGTATTTCTTGACGAGCCAACAGCGGGCCTTGATCCCATTGGGGCAGCCGCGTTTGATACGCTTATCCTAAAATTGCAAAAGGCACTTGGCTTGACTGTCTTCTTCGTGACCCATGACCTCGATAGCTTGTACACCATCTGCAACCGCGTGGCCGTTTTGGCAGAGAAAAAAGTCCTTGCAACTGGCACGATAGAAGACATGCAAAATATTGATCATCCTTGGGTTCATGAATACTTCCACGGCCCCCGCGCCCGGGCCGTCACGAACCTAGCCACGAAAGTTGCTGGCTGATGGAAACCCGCGCCAATTACATCCTCATTGGTTTATTCGCCCTATTTGGCATCTTGGGCACGCTTGGCTTCTTTGTCTGGCTCGCAAAGGTCGAGGTTGATCGGCAATACGCCTATTATGACATTCTGTTCGAAAGCGTGTCAGGGCTCGACCGGGCGGCGGATGTGCAGTTCAACGGCCTTTCTGTAGGACGTGTTATTTCGCTTGATCTCTATCCCGACGACCCAAGCAAGGTCATCGTCCGAATTGAAATTGCGTCAGAGACGCCCATCAAGACCGACACAAAGGCGCAGATGCAGTCGCAGGGCTTGACGGGGGTTGCCTTTGTTTCGCTTGCAGGCGGCAGTCCACAAGCCGCATTGCTTCGCGACACGGCCGGGACAGAAGTTTCAATCATCGAAGCCGAAAGATCGATGGTGCAAACCTTGACCGCCGAAGCCCCCGATTTGATCGCAGAGGCAGTGAACCTTATGCGCCAGCTTGAAGTGCTAACCAACGAAAAGAACCAAGCGCATTTTGCCAACATATTAGAGAACATCGAAGAGACGACAGAGCTACTCCCTCCCCTCGCGTCCCAAACTGAGGCGACGATGACAGCTGCAGCACAAACGCTTGAAAGGATCGACACCGCAATGGTCGATCTCGAAGACGCCATTGTCGCAATCGAAACAACCTTCCAATCTGCGAATGAAGCTTTCGAACGTGCGAACAGTATTTTGGATGATGACGCCGCGCCTGCCATCGCTGACATGCGGTCCGCCGCTGCCCAATTCGAAGAAGCGATGCGCGGCATCGCAGAGGACATCCCCGAAATTTCTGCAGAACTCACCGCAGCACTCGACACAGCGAGTGCAGCCGTTGATCAAATCAACGAAACAGTGTTGGCCATCGGTCCTCCGTTTCAGAGTTTCGTCGAAGACGGCCTGCCCCAATATGCGCGGCTCGCACGTGAAACACGTGACTTGGTGGACAACCTGCAACGACTAACGGCCCGTATACAACGTGATCCGGCCCGGTTTTTCTTTGGAAGCAACGTTCCAGAGTTCAGGAGATAGTAAATGATAAAACATGCGAAAAACGCCCTCGGCATGTTCAGCGCCTCAATTCTCTTGGGTGGCTGCGCTGCACTAACCAGCGTTGAAAACGCGACCGTTCCACTTAATGTGTACGAACTTCGCGCCCTAGAATTTGATCAGTCAAACCAGACCCGCAGCAGCCAAAGTCTTTTGATCGAAACACCTACTGCTTCAGGCACGCTGGCAACGGACCGGATCGTTATCAAGCCATCTGATCTTGAGGTTAAGTACCTTCCTGATGTGCGTTGGACGGATGAAGCACCGGTGCATTTCCAACGGCTTTTGGCAACCTCATTCACAAATTCTGGGCGTTTTGGTGCCGTCGTACTAAACGACGTCGGGATCACGCCCGACTACATGTTGCTAAGCGACCTTGGCGCATTCCATGCCACGATTACACAAGATGACAGCGCAAACGTTTCTGTCGTAATCAAAGCGACTCTGACGCTTATTCGTGACGACGATCGCGCCGTTCTTGGTACGCGTAGCTTTTCAGCCACCGCGACAGCAGGGTCTGACGATCCATCCGTCCTCCTTCCTGCTTTTGATACAGCAATGCAAAGCCTCCTGAACGAGTCCTTAAACTGGCTCGTCAGGCTGATGGGGTAAGTAGTCGGCCGGAACCGCAAAGCCAACCAGCAAAGGATAAGGGGGCAGTTAACCCTGCCCCCTGTATTCACGCGACGAGAATTCCTGAATTAGTTAAACGAGTAGACCAAAGACAGGCCAAAGGTATTATCCGTGTCCTTGAAACCGGGCTCTGGGTCCGAGTGGAATTCCGTCAGAACGCTCGTCCGCAACGCAAGTCCATCTGCCATTCTAACGCTCAGCGCCAAATCGTTAAAAACGACGGTGTCGGATTCCGACCCAATAATATCCGTATCGTTGGTCAAAAACATGTTTTCATTCAGATCCTGCGCGTAGTCAGAGGAGATGCCAAAGGCCGCTTCGCTAATGTCGGCGGAGGTCACATCACTTAGCTCAGCAAAACGATAACCGGGTCCGGCCTGCACCGACCATTGGCGGTTTGCTTCGTTGAAGATACGGTATCCGGCACCAAGGATCACAAACGTATCGCTCTCAAATGACGAAAACTCGTCAATTGATCCCTGAAGCTTTGCAAAACCAAAGAGGCGCGGATTGAAATCGCGTGTGTATTCCAGGCCATAGAAGAGGCTCTCTTCATTCTTGGTCCCATCGTCTTCGCCGTAGGTATAGCTTAGCTGGAGTTCAATGCCATTTGGCCCCCAGACATAATTCAGGTCAGAACCGATACCCAAATCGGCGCTGTCAGTGTTGCCAGAGCTGGCGGTGCCGCGCAGCGCAACCGAGCCTGTAAACCCTTGCGGGCGCCCTTCGTTACCAAGCCGGTCAAGATCGCGCTCAGCGTCATCTTCAATAGCTTCAAGCAGATCTTCGTTACGATCTTCGGCAATATCAGAGTTCAAGAATACGTCTTGCGCTGAGGCCGATGTTACAAGTGTCGTTGCCAAAGCAGCGGCGAGAACAAAGGTGAGAGGTTGTTTGTCTTCATTCCGTGTTTCGATAGTTTTCTTCATAGCCCTATCCTTTTCTAGAAATAATCGCCCCGGCCAGCATGCTGCACAGAGCGCACTAAACTTTAAGTAGTGTAAGGTCTTCAAATCAGCGAAAATTGATTCATCTCAATTAGAGAAGTAAATCAAAGAAGTTTTACGTCATCTTCTGGCCGACGAAACAACAAGAAAAGAATCATCGTCGAAATAATTCAACTTTATCATTTACAATCAAATACTTAATACTTTGAAGTGCAAACGCGGTGTCAGGAAGTCGCTTCACCAAAATGCAGGCATTCGCAGCACATTTCAACTCCTAAGATAAGACTCGAAACGAGTTATTGCGTTAGGATCCCATTCGTCACTCTATCTAGGGCTGTCCCACACTGAATTCGATTGACGCAAACCAAGCTGCGAGGTCCGATATCTGATCGTCGGACAATGGCCCGGCGATCAGTGTCATGCGGCGGTCTTGCCTTGCACCGCTTCGATAATCCTTGAGGCTTTTTTCGAGGTAGAATGCGTGTTGTCCGGCGATAATCGGCACCTCGGGGTCATTTGAAACCCCTTCCCGGCCATGACAGACGGAGCATTGACGTGCGAGTTTTTGGCCGTTTTCGATGTCATTGGATAGGGCGCTGGTGCCAATCCAAAGGAAAGCGACAAGTAATGCGAACAGAATGCGTGTCATGATTAATCCTTGCGAAATGCCCGGCAGCGCTCGCCGCCGGGCGGGTTCCTCTATTCCGAATACGTGATGCGATAGATCGCGTTTGCAAAGTCATCAGATACAACGATCGAACCGTCGCGCATCATCGCAACATCGACCGGGCGACCGTCATATTCACCGTTTTCGTCGATCCAGCCTTCCGCGAACGGCTCTGTTGTTGCGTTGCCTTCATCATCGATAAAGGTGACCATTACACGTGCGCCGACCGGTGTGGTCCGGTTCCATGACCCATGCTGTGCGGAAAAGATCGCGTTGCGATACTTTTCTGGGAACATGTTGCCCGTGTAAAAGGTCATCCCAAGATCGGCAGCATGTGCAATCGTTGCGACCGCCGGCATTACCACATCGACTGGCACCTCTTCGCCGGCGTATTCATTGGTGCGCGTGTCACCACCACCATACCAGGGATGCCCAAAGTGTTGGCCTGCTGCGGTTTGCCGGTTGATCTCACCCGGTGGAATATCATCACCCATTCCGTCAACTTGGTTATCAGTCCACCAGAGTTCACCGGTCACCGGATGAAAGTCATGGCCAACCGAATTACGGACGCCGTAGGTATAGACTTCGCGGTCACTGCCATCCCTGTTCATCCTAATGATGCCGCCGATGCCGACCTCGTTATATAGATCAAGCTTCTCACGCGGCGCGACGTTAAAGGGCTGCCCTAGCGAAATGTACAGCTTATCATCTGGCCCGATTTTGATCACACGCGCCGTATGGTTATAGCTTTCTTCCTCGACCGGAATAAGCGTCCCCTGCGGGACAATAGGCACCGCAACAACATCCGGGCTCTCATGAAAGAACTCGGCGGCTGGATACATCATGACCCGGTTGCGTTCTGCGATGAACAAGAACCCATCGTCCGAGAACGTCACCCCGTTTGGTACGTCAAATTCGAGTGATGGCGCGAAGTCTTTGACCTCATCCGCGACCCTGTCACGATCCCGGTCCATGACAGCCCAAACCTTGTCTTTCTTAGTCCCGACAAACAGTACGGTGCCTTGGGGTGCCATCGCCATGTGGCGGGCGTCTGGTACCAAAGCATATAGTTCGATCGAAAAGCCTTCGGGCAGGCTGATCCCTTCGAGCACACGCCTGATGGAATCCGCCGCTGGCGCGTTTTGGTCGATGTAGGTGTGCTCTTTCGTTCCGGTGACCTTGAACTCTCCCAGTAGCTCAAGGTTACTTTGCGCGGTCGCACCACCCGTCAGCAGAGCGGTCGCCGCAACGGCACTTAACAAATATCTCATTTGATCCTCCCAGTCTGATTATTAGCGACGGCGCAGATGCGACTATCGCTCTTTCAAAACTGCTCTGATCCTTGCCTCAAATATCCCGCGATTATTGTCGCGGCGTGATTGGCAAACACGCGTTGCACGGGTCGATAAATCTTTAAGCGTCCCCGTACCTGAAATAGCTAAAACAGCAACAAAACCTTACCTTAACTCATCTACACAGGCAGACCCCACCTGCCCCTGTCTTCTTTCACCTTACAGCAAGTCACCCGGTGCGCGCCCTGCAAAGAATGCATCCAGATTATCCAACGCACGAAAACCCATTGCATCGCGGGTCTTTCGGGTCGCGCTTCCGATATGAGGAAGCATGAAGATGTTATCGTACTGCGCAAACGCAGGGTTTCCGCCCGGTTCGACCTTGAAGCAATCCAACCCCGCTGCCGCGACATGACCACTGTCGAGCGCCCCCATCAAAGCATTCTCATCCACCAGCGCCCCACGTGCAGTGTTAACGACGACTGCCCCTTTGGGAAGCAGTGCAAACCTGTCTGCGTTCATCACGTCGGTGGTCTCGGGCGTAGCTGGGCAATGCAGCGACAAGAAGTCAGCCACGCCTAGCAGGCTTTCGATCGACTTGTGATATGTGGCCCCCTGCGCTTGGTCAGCTGGTAGCTCACTCCGGTTATAGTAGTGAATATCCATCCCGAAGCCACATGCCTTGGCTGCAAATGCCTGCCCCACACGGCCCATTCCGATTATTCCCAAACGCGCACCCGTGACCTGCTTACCGACCATAAAAGCAGGTGACCAACTATCCCATGCACCGGTTCGCACGATACGGCCCCCGGCTACTGCATGACGTGCCGCGCCTAGCATCAACAACATGGCAAGTTCAGCAGTCGCATCAGACAACACATCTGGTGTGTTCGTGACCGCAATCCCGCGTGCCTTTAGCGCATCAAGATCACAATGATCGACACCCACAGAATGGTTCGCGACGATCTTAAGACGCGGTGAAAACTGGGCCACGACCTCGGCGCTGAAATGTTCAGAGTGACACGGGATAATCGCGTCGAAATCCGCGCTTGCGGCGATAATCTGCACGGCAGTGCCGGGTTCATCCTCGTAATTGATCACAACATCATAATCCCGCGCCGCGCGTTCAAGCGTGGCGTCAGACAAACGACGGGTGATCCAGAGGCGCGGCTTTGTCATTTCTTGCGCACGCATTCATCCCAAAAGTCGAAAAGCGCAGCAGAGCAAACGACAATTGCGATTATCATAAATGGTAGCCCGCCGGAAAATCCTGCAAACCCGGTTGAGATGCTGTGCGACAGCCCAGCGATAAAGATCACGAACAAGGCAGTACCAATCAATCCCACAAGAAGCCTAACGCGATATGACATCTAGTCGTCCTTTCGTTCAATCGGCTTGCGCCAGTTGCATTTGTAGCCATCGCGCGGTGCGCAAAAGCCGGTCGTCTTTTTCAGCGGGGCCAATCAACTGCACGCCAATCGGCAAGTCATTGGCCCCCACCAATAAGGGTAACGTCACACAGGGCAGCCCCGCCAAGGTCCACAAAGTGCAAAAGATCGGATCACCGGTCCCCACGCCAAACAGCGGCGCCTCGCCCGCCGCAGCAGGTGCGATGATGGCGTCAAATTCGGTGAACAGGTTCGCAAAGAATTCTTCGGCAGAGGCTTTGACACTTAGCGCGTCTTCATACTCGGCTTTGCTGATTTGGCGACCTCTGGTCACGATTGGTTTTAGCGTATCGCTTAGATCACCCCAATGCGCGTCGAATGTCGCCGCTAAATGCTGACAGATTTCGTATTCGTGGATGCGGGCCTGAACCGCGACAAGGTTCGATAATGTGTCAGCAGCTGTCATCCGGCTAACCTGCGGCCCCAGTAGGTCAAGGACCGCGCTCAGCCCGTCCCGCGCATCATCGGAAAGACGGTCATTAAAAGGTAAATCGAACCAAGCAAGAACAGGCGGCACCGGGGCGTCAGCAACAGCGCCCGCCCCCATGTTTGGGCGCGCATGTGTAAAACTGCATGGATCGCGTTGGTCCGCGCCGCTGATTGCATCGGTCAGCAAAGCAACATCCGCAAGCGACCTGCCAAAGCAACCAACCTGATCAAGCGAAACTGAGCTCTGCAAAATCCCTGTTCGCGAAATCACACCGCGCGTTGGTTTTAACCCGAAAGTCCCGCAAAATGACGCTGGCCTGATGACAGAACCGTTTGTTTGTGTCCCAATCGCAAGCGGTACATGTTGCGCGGCAACTGCAGCCGCCGAACCACTCGACGACCCGCCCGGGCTGTGATCTGGATTATGCGGATTGCGGGTTTCGTTGGCGTGCACGAAAGCCAGTTCCGTGGTGACCGTCTTGCCCATAATAACCGCGCCTGCTTCGCGCAGATGTTCGACGATCCGCGCATCCGTGTCAGTTTGACGACCCGAGAATATCGAGGTGCCGCGCTGCGTGGGCATATCGCGCGTGTCGATAATATCCTTTAGCCCAACAGGGACACCATGCAGCGGACCCATTGCGAGCCCCGCTTTGCGAATGCGGTCCGCCTCTGATGCTTGGGCCAATGCGGCATCCGGGTCCAGATAGGCCCATGCATGGATCGCCCCATCGGTTTCAGCAATTCGCGCAAGGCACGACTTTACCAAATCAACAGAGCTAAGCTGCCCCGAGGCAATCGCCTCGACGGCGTCGGTTGCGGTTAAACTGTAGGGCGCAGGTCTCACGGCACGTATTCACCAAACAGATAATCAGGAAACCAAAGTGCGATACCCGGGAAGATATACATCAACACCATAGTCAGGATGACGATGCCCAGATAGGGCATGATGCCTTTGAAGATTTCGATCAGTTCGATCTGCTTCTTTAAAACGCCCTTCAGATAATAAGCCGACATCGCCATTGGCGGGGTCAAGAATGACGTTTGCAGGTTCAACGCAACGAGCATCGCAAAGAAATATGGGTTAACCCCGAATGGCTCTAGCAGCGGCAAGAAGATTGGCACGAAGATGATCAAAATCTCGGACCATTCTAGCGGCCAACCAAGCACAAAGATGATCAACTGAGCCATGATCAAAAACTGGATCGTCGTAAGATCCATCCCGATGACCCATTCGCTGATGAGGTCATGACCGCCAAGGTACGAGAACACGGACGCAAAGGTCCATGACCCAACAAAAAGCCAACACACCATAGCGGTGGCTTTGGCGGTCAGGAAAACGCTTTCTTTCAGCTTTGTCCAAGTCATCGACCGATAAAGAACCGCAAGCACCATACCACCAAGCGCACCCATCGCAGCCGCCTCTGCCGGGGTGGCAAGACCACCCAAGATCGAACCAAGGACGAGAGCGATCAACACGGTCAGTGGAACAAACGAGATGAGTAGATCCAGATAGATTTTCATGCGCGGCGGCACGTCTTCTTGTTTCGGCTTTGGTGCCAAACCCGGATTCAACCAAACCCTTACCATGACGTAGACGATATAAAGGCTGGCCAGCAATAGCCCTGGAAACACCGCCGCCGCATATAGGCGCAGCGGCGACAAGTTACCGATTGCCGCATATACGATCAGCATAATCGATGGTGGGATCAAGATACCCAACGTCCCGCCAGCGCAAATCACGCCAGAGGCAAAACTGCGGTTATATCCCGCCGTCGCCATCGCCGGATATGCCAGCAGCCCCATCAACGTGACAACCGCCCCAACGATGCCAGACGCTGTTGAAAACACAGCGCAGGTCAACAGTGCCGCGATGGCAAGCGACCCCGGCAAATTGCGCGCCGCCATGTACAATGAAAAGAACAAACGATCTACGATATTAGCTCGTTCAACCACATAACCCATGAACAAAAACAACGGGATCGCGACAAGCGTATCGTTCTCCATCACCGAATAGGTGTTCTGGTTCAGCAGGTAGAAAATATTGTTGTTAAAGATGTCAGAAAAGACTTCGGGCGGACCCTGATAATAGGCGTAATAGCCAAACCCAACACCCATTGCGATCAAGGTGAAGGCAATTGGAAATCCTAGCAATACCAGCAGGATAAACATGCAAAGCATGAGGATGGCGACTTCGGGATTACTCATCTTTTGTTCTTTCGATTGAAGCGAAGTCGCTTATTTATCCGCAGGTACGATGTTCGGGATCTTGGCCTCGTCCATGTGCATCAACATGTCTTCTGTCTCACGCACGTCATCTAGACGCTCCATCCAGACACCAGTGCGCATCGCGCTCCAGCAGCGGACAAGCTCGGCCACGCCTTGCAACAGCAACAGGCCACCCGCCAACGGGATTAGGGTTTTGAAAAAGTAGATTTGGATGCGCGCAGGGCTGTTCCAGCTGACTTCTTGGTAGCGCCAGCTATCTGACGCGATCTCCCATCCGTACCAGAATAACGCCAGAATTCCGGGAAAGAAGAAAAGGAAATACAGCACGAAATCAACCCGCGCCTGCCATTTCACCGAGAACAGGCGATACAACACATCGCCGCGAACATGGCTGTCTTGCGCTAATGCGTATGGCCCCGCCATCAGAAACAGAGCGCCATACATCTGGACCATCATATCAAACGCCCAGACAGTCGGCGAATTAAGGGCATAGCGCATAAAGACTTCGTATGAGACTGATAAGGTCAGGATCAGAATGCACCAACCAAATGCACGACCGACCCAAACGCTAAGCCCTTCTATTGCGTGAACGAATTTAGTCACCACTGCCCTCCCGTAGGCCGTCAATGATCCGGGGGCCTTTGACGCCCCCGGAACCTGTCATTTAATGCGGATCACGCGAAGTAGTGATTATAGGCCAGCTTATAGTCAGGCTGGTTTAGGTTCAGATAACCCATCACGTTCTTGGCATAAGCCTTTTGGCTTTCGATGACGCGGGCAAAGAACGGATCTTCGGCCGAGATACGGTCAACAACGACATCCCAAGCAGCCAGCTGCGCCGCCATGACATCATCAGGCGTACGCCAGACATTCACGCCCTGCTCGTTCTGCAATGTCTGCAGATCGTCGGCATAGCGTTTGGTGTTATTCCAGTAGAAGTTGGAATTCTCAGCCTCAGACGCATATTTCAAGATCGCTTGCAGTTCAGCAGGCAGCCCATTGTATTTGTCTTTGTTAAACGTGACCTCAAAGAACTCTTGCGACTGGTGGAAAGACGCCAGGTGATAATCCTTGGACACATCCTGCATACCAAAGTCGCGGTCAGAGGTTGGGTTGTTGAATTCAGCAGCGTCAATCAGCCCTGATTTCATCGCTGGCTGGATTTCACCACCTGGTAGCTGCACAACTGACATGCCCATCTCAAGAAGAACATCAGCGGCAAGCCCCACGGTGCGGTACTTCAGCCCGTTCATTTGCGACACATTGGTGATCTGTTCTTTGAACCATCCCAGCGGCTGAGCCGGCATTGGTGAGTTAAAGAACGATACGATGTTTAGCCCCAGCTCTCCCATCAGTTCATCGAACAGCTCTTGGCCGCCGCCGTAGTTCACCCAACCAAGAACCTCCTGGCTGGACCACCCAAAGCATGGACCAGTGCCAAACAGCGACGCTGTTTTGGATTTCGAATACCAATATGCGGGCACGTAATGCGCCGCATCCAGCACGCCACGGTGAACGGCGTCTTGCATCTGGCTTGTCTTAACGACCGAGTCGACGGCAAGCAGATCAATTTTCAGCGCATCCCCCGCCATCGCATGAACGCGATCGACATAAGACTGCGCGTTCTCAAGAAAAATGCCGCCGCCCCACGCAGCTTGCATCTTTAATGTGGTGGTTGCGTTTTGTGCGATTGCTGGCGTCGCCAACGTCGCAGCGCCCACAACAGCGGAGCCACGCAGGAATTTTCTGCGGTTCAAAGTATCAGTCATGTTTCCTCCCAAGGATTTAGTCTTGTTGGATGCTGGTTCTTTGACGCCAGCCGACCATATCTTGGATGCAATGTGGCGACCGGCACCGATCTCCGCGCTCCTCCCCGAGCCGTTTTTCGTGCCGTTCCCCCATGATCCAAAGAAAGTTTGAGGCAAACAAACGTGAACTGACAAGCATTTACTGCGGGGCGAACATAGGACTTTCGTCACAGTTTGCGCTAACAGCAGGCAAGAGACAGGGCGCTACAAATCCGGAAACATTGGTCGAGACATTTTGCATGTCAAGTTCAACGACGCCCCTTAAGGCAATGTAATAAAAGACATTTACAACACCAACACTTACGCTACGTAAAGATACTGACAACTAATCAACGTAGAAAAACGGTGAAAACCTTGGAAGCTGTCCGAAACTGAAAAGAATTTTGCCTTGGGACCGATGGGCAGAGCATTACATGCCAAAATCGAAACATATCACTTATAGCAAACTATGACTGATGCCAGTTTTTACGAATCGCAGCACATATGCACGCTGCGACTTGCGACTGAAACGCTGCTAACGTGATATAGATTTGGGCCAGACTGAATCCTGCCCAAATCAAGTAACACTTACAGTACGCAAATGAAGAATGATTAGCGCTCTACCCTGCTACCTCGTTAATCGCGTCGTGGCTCAGGCGTCTGTAGTTCACGAAGGAATTCGTGCTCATGATCACGTAAAAACTGTCCATGTCGATGAGCAGATAACCCCTCTCAAACAGTGTGCGATGTAGGCGTTCGATATCGTCCGCATATAGCCTTCTTACGCCAAACATCTCGCGCAAAAGCTTTTGCGGGACCCGGTAACGCCCCGATGCTTTTCCCCCGAATGACTGTGCATATAGCCGCGCCAGCATATCCGCGACAGAAGCTGTTTTATCTGACATGTTTCCCTCAGCGTTATTTTTTATTATCTATAGACAAATATATATTGCCTATTTAAACACCCGTCAACTACGGAGATGGATTCGAAATGCAACAGGATACATATCAAGAAGAGATCGACCTAACAGCGCAGCTGCGTGATGCTGCTGAAAGCGGCGATGCTGAACTATTGAATGCGCTGCTTGATCCGCTGCCCTACAGCGAGGCGCTGCGCGAGCTACTGACGTTGTCACCTGAGCAGCGCGATATCGTGCTGTCACTTGTTTCGCCCGAGCTCGCTGCTGAACTGGTCGAAGAGGCGCCACATGAGTTGGGTGCCGACCTAATCGAGCGGCTTGAAGCAACCCGCGCGGTCGAGATTTTTGACGAACTGGATTCCGACGTTCAGGCTGACCTTTTGGGCGACATGAGCGATGCGGATGCTGAAGCCATTCTGTCTGAAATGGATGCGCAAGACGCAGAAGACGTGCGTCGGCTTGTCGAATACGATGATGACACCGCTGGTGGTCTGATGATGTCTGAGGTCTTTAAGTTCTCGGATACACAGACAGTGGGCAACGTTCTTAAAGAACTTGCTAGCGAAGATGACGATTTTGACCGCTATCGTGGCCAGCACCCATATATCATGGATTCACAGGGCCGCCCTGTGGGCGTTGTATCCCTACGCGGACTGCTGACGGCAAAACGTTCAATGGCTTTGACCAGTATCATGGTCGAACCAATGACTGTGACTGTCGACACTACGCTTGAAACGCTGGACGATATCTTCAACGAACACCCATTCCTTGGGATTCCAGTTGTTGAAGGTGACGGGCGTCTTGTCGGTGTTGTTTCGCGCTCGGCTGTGAGCCAAGCATTACTGGAACGCTCTGAAAGCGAGACGCTTAAACTGCAAGGTGTTGTCGGTGACGAACTACGTTCTATGCCAACCTGGCTACGATCACGTCGCCGTCTTGCCTGGTTGTCGGCGAACATCGTTTTGAACATCATCGCAGCTTCCGTCATCTCGGCCTATGAAGACACGCTAACAGCTGTGATTGCTATAGCGATTTTTCTACCGATGGTGTCGGATATGTCCGGCTGTTCAGGTAACCAAGCAGTTGGTGTGACTATGCGTGAACTGTCACTGGGGCTTGTGCGACCAGTGGATGCCGTGCGCGTTTGGCTCAAAGAGATCACGGTCGGTGTTATCAACGGGATCGCCCTTGGCATCTTGATCGGCTTGGTCGCTTGGATCTGGAAAGGCCAGCCAGCGCTTGGACTTGTTATCGGCCTTGCATTGGCTCTGAACACAATGCTTGCTGTTTCTATCGGGGGCGTGGTTCCATTGCTGTTGAAGCGCTTGGGCCAAGACCCTGCTGCGGCAAGTGGCCCCCTACTCACGACTGTAACCGACATGGCTGGGTTCTTCTTTGTCCTTAGCCTTGCAACATTGATGATGCCATGGCTGATCTAATGACACAGAACAAAAAAGTAAAAAAAACCAAACCAGAACTGACGGTAATCGGATGGATCGAAAGCGTCGGGCTACCTCAGCTTGATCTACCGGGGGTAAAGGCAAAAATCGACACAGGTGCACGTACGTCTGCGTTGAGCGCTCAGAACATCGAACCCTTTGAACGAGACGGTCAAGGATGGGTCCGGTTTCAAGTTCAGGTCTCAGATGGAGATCCCTCACTCTGGGTTGAAACGCCGCTTTACGACCAACGGCACATTAAGAACACGAGCGGCATTCCTGAAGAGCGATACGTCATCAGAACGACTCTGAAAATCGGCGAACAACAATGGCCAATTTCAGTGTCACTGACGGATCGCAGCAACATGCGCTTCCCGATGATTGTTGGGCGCTCTGCATTGAAACACCGCAATATCGCTGTGCATACGCGCCGCGCATATTTGGCAACCGATAAAACCCGCAACGCCTAACGGCTGAAAGGACTATTCCATGAAAATCGCAATGATGGCACGGAATGCCGAACTCTACTCTCACAAACGCCTGAAAGAAGCGGCAGAAGAACGCGGCCACGAGCTACACATCATCAATACGCTTCGCTGCTACATGAACATCGCGTCGCGTCGCCCGGAAATGTATTATAATGGCGAAAAGCTCGAAGGTTATGATGCAGTCATCCCGCGGATCGGTGCGTCGATCACGTTCTACGGATTGGCTGTTCTACGCCAATTTGAAATGATGGGCGTTTACCCACTGAACGAAAGTGTCGCAATTGGTCGAAGCCGCGACAAGCTGCGTTCGATGCAGTTGCTCGCACGTGATGGTATCGGCTTACCCGTGACGACATTTGCGCATGACCCAAAGCAGACCGAAGAAGTGCTGGAACTTGCCGGCGGCGCACCTGTTGTGATCAAGCTGCTGGAAGGCACGCAAGGTATTGGTGTTGTTTTGGCCGACACCAAACGCTCTGCAAAATCCGTGGTCGAGGCGTTCCGTGGTGCTGGCGTGAACATCCTACTGCAGGAATTCATCAAAGAATCCGGCGGCACCGACATTCGTGCCATCGTTGTTGGTGGCAAAGTCATCGCGGCGATGAAACGCACCGGCGCAGAAGGAGATTTCCGTTCTAACCTGCACCGTGGTGGTTCGGCTCAGCTTATCAAGCTATCCCCAGAAGAGCGCTCAACAGCAGTTCGCGCCGCGAAATCAATGGGCCTAAATGTGTGCGGCGTTGATATGCTACGCGCCAATCATGGCCCCGTCGTGATGGAGGTTAACTCTTCACCTGGTCTCGAAGGTGTAGAGAAAGCTACTGGCTTAGACGTTGCAGGCAAGATTATCGAGTACATCGAGAAATCAGCCAAACCCGGCGCGACACGTACAAAGGGCAAAGGTTAATGCCAAAACGCGCCGCATTCGAAATCGGGGGGCAGTCGATCGCGGCTGGCTCTCGGCAGACGATCGACCTTCCTGTAAGCGTACTGTCGGATCACACGCCTGTCTCAATGTCTGTTCACGTCATTCACGGCAAAATGGATGGACCAACCGTCTTTGTCAGCGCGGGGATTCACGGCGATGAAGTCATTGGCGTTGAAATTGTACGACGCATTCTGAACACGATAAAAGTTGGTTCTCTTCGTGGGACGCTGATCGCGATCCCGATTGTCAACGCTTTTGGTTTTATCAACCACTCGCGCTATCTACCCGATCGTCGCGATCTTAACCGTTCTTTTCCGGGCAGCTCGGGTGGTTCACTCGCCTCTCGTCTTGCGCATTTGTTCCTAAACGAGATCGTGGCGCGGTCTGACCTTGGCATTGACCTGCACTCTGCTGCGATACATCGCACCAACCTTCCACAAATCCGCATTTCTCCGGACAACCCGGTCACAGCGGAACTTGCCGAAGTCTTTGGTGCGCCTGTGATCTTGCGGTCACCACTCCGTGAAGGATCTTTGCGCGGCGAGGCAAAAGAGTTGGGTAAAGATGTACTGCTATACGAAGCAGGCGAAGGGCTTAGGTTCGATGAAATGTCCGTACGCGCAGGGGTGGCAGGCATTATGCGTGTGTTGCGACATCTAAATATGGTCCCCGCGCGCGGCATCGCCAAACCCAAATCTAAACCCCACTATTGCCAATCAAGCAAATGGCTACGTGCACCCGCAGGCGGGCTTTTAAGAACATTTAAGGCGGACGGCGATGTCGTTCAAACTGGCGATGTCATGGCAATTGTCGCGGACCCGTTTGGTGAAAGCGAAAAGGAAATCACCGCCCCTTTCAACGGAATCGTAATCGGGCGCGCGGTCATGCCAATCGTCAACGAAGGCGACGCCGTGTTTCACCTTGCGAAGGTGAAATCCATGGAGGCGGTCGAAGGCGCAGTCGAAGACCTTCAAACACAACTCATCGAAGACCCTCTCTTTGACGAGGATGAAATTATTTAGGTTGCTGGGCGACCTTATGCCTAAACCTGTCGGCGCTGAGTGTCTCTATATTACGGCACTCAGCTCTAACTAAATCATGTGACGTATTTGCATATATTTGGGCAAATCAGAAATTGGCGCACCCGAGAGGATTCGAACCTCTGGCCTCTGCCTTCGGAGGGCAGCGCTCTATCCAGCTGAGCTACGGGTGCTTGCGGTTCTGATACCGATGCTGTCTCGCAGGCGCAAGTCATTCCGCCCTATGAGACAACCAATTTTTTCTAACCTAGGAAAACAGCTCGTGGCAAAGCTCCAGTGCGTCGATCAATACGTCGACGTCATCCTTCGTGTTGTACATAGCGAATGATGCGCGGCAGGTTGCACCTACGCCCATGTGCTCCATCAGCGGCATGGCACAGTGGGTCCCTGCCCGCACCGCAACGCCCTTTTTATCAAGCACCGTCGAGATGTCGTGCGCATGTGCGGCACCTTCGAGCGTGAATGAAAAGATCGCGCCTTTGGTGGCTGACTTGCCCTGAACATTCAGCCAGTTCAGCCCGTCCAACTTCGTACGCGCGTAGGCACATAGATCATGTTCGTAGGCGGCGATGTTCTCCATCCCGATGCCCATCATATATTCCAGCGCGACACCCATCCCGATGGTTTGCACGATGCCGGGTGTGCCGGCCTCAAACATCATGGGTGGATCGTTATAGGTCACTGCATCGCGTGACACTTCGCGGATCATGTCGCCGCCTCCCATAAAGGGCTGCATTTCTTTCATGCGTTCCGGGGTCACATAGATCGCGCCCGATGCCGAGGGACCATATAGTTTATGCCCCGTAATCGCATAGAAATCGCAACCGATGTCAGCGACATCAACAGGCATGTGGACGGTGGCCTGCGAGCCATCGACCAAAATAGGCACACCCTTGGCATGTGCGCCTGCTGTGATTGCTTTCACATCAACCACTGTGCCAAGCACGTTGGACATATGCGTAACGGCAACCAGTTTCGTTTTTGGACCAATGGCATCAATTACCTTTTGCGGGTCAAGGTCACCATTCGCGTCCACATCGACCCACTTGATCACGACACCCTGACGTTCGCGCAGGAAATGCCATGGCACGATGTTGGCGTGGTGTTCCATGATCGACAGAACAATCTCATCACCGGCCTTCAGACGCGGCATCGCCCATGAATAGGCGACCATATTGATGCCTTCGGTCGTGCCGGTATTGAAGATGATGTCATCCTCAGACGGTGCATTCAGGAACTTAGCGACAGTACCGCGTACGGCTTCGTATTTATCGGTCGCAACGTTGCTGAGAAAATGCAGGCCCCGATGCACGTTTGCGTATTCTTCGGCATAGCCACGCGTGATAGCGTCAATAACGACCTGCGGCTTTTGCGCGGACGCCCCACTATCAAGGTAAACCAAAGGCTTGCCGTTCACTTCGCGTGACAGGATAGGAAAATCCGCACGGATTTTTTGCACATCAAAGCTCATGTCGCTTCTCCTAGAGGGGCGATGCCAAGCAGAGCCATCAATATGGCCGCTGCGAAAATTGTGCCAATCATGGCGATAAAAAATGCGGCTGCGGCTTTGCCTAGGCTGTCAAATCCATGCAGTGCTTTCACAAAGTGAACCATGGATCGCAAAAGCACCATCAGCGCGCCAATGCCCACAAACACCGCCAAAAACGGGCTAATTAGCATGACGAGGATCTGCGCCACATCAAATGTCAGACCGACCGCCTGCATCCAAATGACAATGGTTAATGCGCCGTCAAAACTTCCTGTACCGCCAAACATGATCCCTGCCCGCGATATGGCGGTTGCAAAGATAAGCATGCTGCCAGCGATCAACAGCGCAAGTGCGAAGGGCGTTACTTGCAATGTGTTGGCTTCGGAGGTGGCTGTCGCCATCATAGATGCCACTGCAAGCAGCAATACGTTGGCGATTGAGACAACGATGGCCGCCTGTACCAATACAGGCCTTGCGAAACGGTATTGCAGCACGCGCTCTGCCGTTTCGCTGGGCGCGTTCACCGTCATCGCGACAGCGCGCAACCAACCTTGTAAAGTAAGGTTCATTGCCCGCGTTCCGTTGCGATCATGCATTGGATCCAGATATAGGCGAATGCTAACGCCCATACCGTGCCAACCAAGATAGACTGGGTTCCCGGCCCGATAAAACCACGCACGAGGCCATGCAAAAGCAACAGCGGAGTCGTCGTAAGCAAAGCCCAAAAGAACGACAGCCGCGCCGAGTACCAGCTGCCCTGCCCACGAAATGCCTTGGCGATCAAATGCGCAACCGCAGCCATGCCATAAAGCGCAAGCGGCAGCATGATGACGACAGCATAGAACGTGTAAGTCATCATGCCTTCAAAATTGATCTCAGGGGGCCACGGCGATGGCTCGTAGCCATTCGCGATACGTGACAGACGCGGCCATTGCGCCACGAAGATCAGAAAACATGCGATCATAACAAAGGCGACGGCGCGATCTTCGCGCCGCCCCTGATCCAATAAATCGCGGATCACAGCGCGCGGTGCGCGCCATGTCCGGATGATATCGGCAGTCAGTGCCATCAGCTACGCCGTGCCAGCCAGCCCTCGAGCCGGTCGCGCAGTTCTTCGGCCAGCGTCGGGTCAGCAATTTCGTCCAAAGCCTCGGCCATAAACGAAAGCGTCAGAAGGTTGCGCGCATCGTACTGCGGAACACCACGCGAACGCAGATAAAACAGGGCTGTTTCATCAATCGCACCCGATGTTGACCCGTGTGAACAAGCCACGTCATCCGCATAGATTTCCAGCTCTGGCTTGGCTAAGAACTGTGCATCATCATCCAACAAAAGCGATTGGCTGATCTGATAACCGTCAGTCTTCTGCGCACCTTCTTTCACAAGAATTTTCCCTTGGAAAACGCCTGTCGCACCATTGCGCAGCACTTTTTTGAACACCTGACGGCTTTCGCCGTTCAATGCATCATGTGTAATAAAGACGGTATCATCGTGGTGGAAATCATTGCCATCACCGACACAAACGCCCGCAACATGTGCAATCGCATCGTCGCCGATAATCTCAAGAACGCATTCGTTGCGCGTCATCACACCGTTAACGGTCAGCGTGAATGACTTAAACGACGATTCCGCTCCAACCCTTGCAAAACAATGAGTTACGGTACGACGCTCATGATCACGACCTTGCGCGCGCACGTGGTGGAATGAACCGCCGTCGGCAACTTCGACCTCAAGACAGCCAGAAAAACGCGCCGCGGCGGGACCGTTTTCAAGCAGTGTCACTTCGGCACCCGTCTCTACTTTAACCAAGTTGTGCAGCACGGCATCTGATGTCTCGTCCTTATGGAGGTAGACAAGGTGAATTGGCTTGGCGACTTTGCCAGTTGCCCGGATCACCACACCGTCGGTTGCAAGCGCTGTATTCAGCGCTGCCAAAGGACGCTCAACAGGCGTCTGACCACGCGTTTCCAGCACACCGTACAGGTCTTTTGCCCAGTGAATGTCTGCTGCCATAGCATCAGCAAGGCGTTCAATCTCAACACCCTCGCCAGTCAATTCGTCAGAGGCATCAGCATCAAAAACGCCATCGACAAAGACGATCTTCAAACGATCAACAGCGTCAAACAATGGTGTTTCACCTGCGTCAAAAACAACTGCTTTTGGCGCTTCAGCTGCGGTCAGCTCGGACGGGTTGGTGTATTTCCAATATTCGTCGCGCTTTGTAGGCAAGCCCATTTGGCGCACGCGTGCCAACGCATCAGCACGTGCCGCGTTCGACCATGCAGCACCTTCTGGCAGGGTCACCCCAGCCAGACGCGCCTCAGTCGCATCAGATTTCAGTTTAGCTAGGGCCATTAGGACACCTCTGCCAAAATGTCAGAATAACCGTTGTTTTCAACTTCCAACGCCAGCTCTGGGCCACCCGTTTTTACGATACGGCCGTCGGCCATGATGTGTACGACATCTGGCTTAATGTGGTCCAGTAGACGCTGGTAGTGGGTGATCACAAGGAACGAACGCTCTTCTGAACGCAGCGCATTCACACCATCTGCAACCAGTTTCATCGCGTCAACGTCAAGGCCAGAGTCCGTTTCATCCAAGATGCACATCTTAGGTGACAACATCGCCATCTGCAGAATCTCGTTCCTCTTTTTCTCACCGCCAGAGAAACCAACGTTAACCGGACGTTTCAGCATATCCGCGTCGATTTTCAGGTCTTTCGCCTTGGCACGTACTTCCTTCAGGAAGTCACCAGCGCTTAGCTCTTCTTCGCCGCGGGCTTTGCGCTGTGCGTTTACCGCTGTACGTAGGAACGTCATGTTGCCAACGCCGGGAATTTCGACCGGGTATTGGAATGCGAGGAAAAGACCAGCCGCAGCACGCTCTTCTGGTTCCATATCCAGCAGATCTTCACCTTCCAGCTCCGCAGAACCGTCAGTGACCTCATAACCATCCTTGCCGGACAGCACGTAAGACAAGGTCGATTTACCTGACCCGTTTGGCCCCATAATCGCGTGAACCTTGCCGGTTTCAACAGTCAGATCCAAACCCTTCAGGATTTGCTTATCTTCATCTTCAAGTTTGACCTTCAGGCCTTTGATTTCTAGCATTTTTCTTCCTTCGACATATCAGCACCCTGCAGTGCATATGGGGTTTGACAGCGCTGCCTAGACAGAGCTGAGAATAAGTAAAAATTGTTGGATGACGCATCACTAGTGACCGGCCGATTACCAGCGGACAGGTACATGTGTGATATGGATGATTGTAACGCCCGCGTTAGAACGAAAAGACGTTGCCCTGAAACAGAATTGATCCGGCTGTGGTCGTTGACTTGATCTCGGCCACATACTCTGGCGTATAGATTTTCGCCATCAGCTCCGGCCATTTCCAAACAAAGTTGTGCCCTGCGACCAGCATTAGACATAGCCCAGCGATTTGTCCAAAACGACCGAGCAGCTGTCTGCGCTTCATAAGAGCGGAAAACAACAGAACCATCCACAGACCGATCAGAAGATCGGAAAATGTGACGGCCGAATTGCCCCCGGTCATACCCAGGTACCGCACGCGCACGACCTGCGCGCAAAACATCGCGGCCCCGCCGATAACCATCGACACGAGAATGGCAGACATCGCCTGACTGCTTTGTGACGGCGGTTTGACGATCTTGGCGCGCGTTACCTTTTTCGGGATATGCATTCCCAAATCGGGGTCGTAATAGGAATTGTTGCGCGGATTGTTGATACGCTTGATCCGCGCGTCGAAATCCTTTTGCCCCATATTCGCCATCTTGAGACACCCTAACCTGCTGTCGTTGCGGAGTTAATCGCAACAAACTGCGGCAAGAACTGGGCCGCGCCGGGGCACTTAATGGGCGTTGCTCAAAAAAATCCCGCCGATCAACTTCACAATTCATTCCACCGTAAGCTTGCAGATTTCCCCCGCCGCTTTTGGTCTGGACTACCTTCCAAGCAACTTTATCGTGATGAACTTTGTTCATATCGCCACCGTTACACCGTCAACATCGCGACATAGTCGCGCAAAGTACTGGCAGAAATAGCGCTGCGCGCGACTAATCGATCAAGACAGTGGCACGTTAGATCGGGGCTATCGAACACATCATCCGCAAATATCGCCAACTTCTTCAGTTGTTCGTCACTCACCGAATCGTGGTCACGTAAATCTCGAATATAGACCGCATCTGCATCAATCAAATGGCTCTTTGAGACCACGCCACGCAGTTGCGATTTGACTGTGCTGCCGACGCGAAGAGAAGTCGACGATAGAAATTTATGCATCATAAATCCCTGCCCGCGCAACGTAAGATCAAGCCCAGCGAACATCGGCTCACCTTCATACAGCTGATTAAAACGTACTTCTGGAATCACGACAACCGCTTGAGAGAGCTTGCGCGCGGCGTTATCAATGATCATTTTCTCCGCGCCCTGAACGTCAATCTTTAGACAATCAATTTGAGGTAGCTCACGCAGATCATCCAAACGCACAGTCTCAATAGAATGCTCTGTTACATCACGCGCCCGAGCACCCCAAAAGCCAAAAGTCGTAAAGCCTTTTTCGTGCAGCGGATAAATTGACGTAAAACCGCTATTCCGAGAAACAAACAAAGTATGCGGCTTCCCGTCACCCACGGCATGCGGAAAATAAGTTTCGTTCGTTCCTTTGATTTTTTGCAGCTCGTCAAATGCGTCTAACTGAGGCTCAAACCCCCAGACATGACAAAGCCCGCGATCCAAAAGCGGTTTATATGGCGGATCACTTAGTGGATTCGCCCCGACATCGACAACGCGCAATTCTTCAGCTGGGCGCAGCGCGCCCACCAAAAAATCAGCCCGTGATTTCGCTGTAGATGTCATTTGATCAGCCAACCGAACCTTCCAACGAAATTGCCACAAGTGCCTGAGCTTCCATCGCGAATTCCATTGGTAGCGCTTGCAGGACTTCTTTACAGAAGCCGTTCACGACCAATGCGACGGCTTCCTCTTCGTCCATACCACGTGCGCGGCAATAGAACAGTTGCTCGTCGTCGACCTTGGATGTGGTCGCTTCGTGCTCAACACGGCTACTGTTATTTTTCACCTCAATATATGGCACTGTGTGTGCGCCACATTTGTCACCAATCAGAAGGCTGTCACACTGAGTATAGTTGCGCGAATCCTTCGCTTTGGGGTGCATCGACACGAGCCCACGATAGGTGTTTTGCGCCTTACCAGCCGAAATCCCCTTGGACACGATCCGAGACTTCGTGTTTTTGCCAAGATGCACCATCTTTGTGCCCGTATCGGCCTGTTGCATGTTGTTTGCGATGGCGATGGAATAGAATTCACCTTGTGAATCGTCGCCGCGCAGGATGCAACTTGGGTATTTCCAAGTCACCGCAGAACCAGTCTCAACCTGTGTCCACATGATCTTGGCGCGGTCGCCGCGGCAATCGGCACGCTTGGTCACAAAGTTATAGATCCCACCTACCCCGTTTTCATCACCGGGATACCAGTTCTGAACTGTCGAGTATTTCACTTCAGCATCTTCTTCGATGATGATCTCAACCACGGCAGCGTGTAGCTGTGCTGTGTCGCGTTTCGGGGCGGTACAGCCTTCTAGATAAGAAACGTAGCTGCCTTTATCGGCGATGATCAGTGTACGTTCGAACTGACCAGTGTTTTCCGCGTTGATACGGAAGTAAGTGGACAGTTCCATCGGGCAGCGCACGCCCGGCGGCACGTAAACAAACGACCCATCCGAGAAGACAGCCGAATTCAGCGTGGCGTAAAAGTTGTCAGAAGGCGGTACGACAGTACCAAGGTACTTCTTGACCAACTCAGGGTGCTTTTCGATAGCTTCTGAGATTGAACAGAAGATCACGCCAGCCTTTTCCAGTTCTTTCTGGAAAGTAGTACCAACAGACACGGAATCGAAAACAGCATCAACAGCGACCTTACGGCCCTCTGCTGGCATGTTTTCAGCACCCTCGACGCCTGCAAGAATCATTTGCTCTTTCAGGGGGATGCCCAGCTTTTCGTAGGTCGCCAGCAGCTTGGGATCGACCTCGTCCAAAGACTTAGGTTTTTCTTCCATACTTTTCGGACGGGCATAGTAATAGATGTCTTGGAAATCGATGTCAGGGTAGCTGACCATCGCCCATGTGGGCTCTTCGATCTTTTCCCAACGTGCAAACGCTTCTAGGCGCCACTCGGTCATCCACTCGGGTTCATTATTTTTACCCGAAATAAGGCGCACGATATCTGTGTTCACGCCTTTCGGAGCGTAATCCATCTCGATCTCGGTGTTCCAACCGTACTTATAGGTACCCGACAGCTTAGAGACAGCATCGACAGTTTCCTGATCAACGCCTTCTTTGACCTCTACGTCTTTGATAGCAGACATATTACTTTCCTCTCATGCGGCCCGCAGCCGCGCCCGTTTCTTCGTCCAGGCCTGCACAAAGCGCATGACCTCGTCTTCTGTTGTTTCAACCCCAAGCGACACGCGCAGCGCACTTGCAGCGGCATCATCGTCAAGGCCAATCGCGCGCAACACGCGGCTCACTTTGACCTTGCCGGACGAACAAGCAGAGCCCGCCGATACGGCAAAGCCAGCTAAATCCATCGCCATCACTTGGGTCTCACCCTTCCAACCCGGCGTCGCAAAACAACTGGTGTTGGGTAATCTGTTCGCATCTTTCCCGACAAAAATAGTGTTCTTTTCGTCAGCCTCAATGGCCTTTTCTAGAATATTTCTAAGTTCCGCAACCCGTTCCCACTTGCCGGCCGCAAGGTCAGCCTGTGCAGCAGTCACTGCTGCGCCCATCCCAGCAATTGCAATGACGTTCTCAGTTCCCGAACGACGGCCCATTTCTTGGCCGCCACCTTTGATTTGGGCAACCACATCGGTGCCCGCAGGAAAAATCAATGCGCCAACGCCGGTCGGGCCGCCGAACTTATGCGCCGATAGAAAAACCATCTGCACACCAGACCACGAAAAGGCAAATGGGACCTTGCCAAAACCTTGTGTGATGTCACTCACAGCAAGGCCCGAAGGCAGAGTCTGCACAATACCGGTTTCCGAATTCGCAAGTTGCAACACCGAATGGGCAGGATCATCCACCTGAACGATACCATCCTTCACTGACAACACCGGATCAATCCACTCATGCACCGCATCATGCTCAATCGGTGCAGCCTTCAATCCACGCCCTGCCAAAGCAAGTGCCGCCGCCTCTGTCGCGCCAGAGGTAAAGACAACATCAGCACCCGAAGCCCCAACGGCCTCGGCCACCTGCAGACGCGCTTTCTCGATCACAGCCTTGGCAGCACGCCCTTCAGCATGCACCGAAGACGGATTGCCGACGACATCCATCGCAGCAATCATTGCCGCGCGCGCTTCGGCCCGCAAAGGCGTTGTCGCGTTATGATCCAGATAGGTTCTCATCACATCATCTTGCCAAAACTACTCCGGGGGAGGCCGCAGGCCGGGGGCAGCGCCCCTTCTTCAATCTTCATCAACAACTTCGAACAGTGCCGGAACCGCCGGACATGGCGCCAAGGCGTTACCAATAACGTCAGAAAGCCGCGCCTGATGTAAAAATACATAGACATGTGCGCTCAGGCCCTCCCACAAACGGTTGGTCAGCGACTGCGCGCGAGACCCCGAAGCACCGCCCGAAGCGCCCGCACCTTTGTGCATCGCTGAAACGGTTTCATCGACAGCACCTAAAATATCTGACACGCGTATTTCTGATGACGGCTTCGCAAGCCGATAACCACCGCCAGGACCGCGCACTGATTCCACCAAACCAGCACGTCGCAACTTGACGAAAAGCTGCTCAAGATAGGGCAAAGAGATGTCTTGACGCTTTGAAATCTCGGTCAGGTTGATCAGCGTATCTGCCGGTTGCAGCGCCAGATCAGCCAGCGCAACCATCGCATAACGCCCTTTAGTACTTAATTTCATCACTCTCCCCCATGCAAACGCGCAATTTTATTGACGGCACGGCGATGCGTCATTACTTCACCGAGACCAGTCAATTTGGGACTTCACCCAGATTAGAATCTTTCTAAGGTGCCCGAGCATTTTCGTCAACAATGCTCATGCGCCGCAGCAGCGACGGATCAATATGCCCGAAGTCATCTTTCCCGGACCCGAAGGACGCCTAGAAGGGCGTTACCACCCGCAAAAAGACCGTGATGCACCGATTGCAATCGTTTTGCATCCGCATCCGCAATTTGGCGGCACAATGAACAACCGGGTTGTCTATAATCTGCACTATGCATTTTATAACATGGGTTTCACTGTTCTTCGGTTTAACTTCCGTGGCGTTGGCCGCTCTCAGGGTGAATACGATCAAGGTGTCGGTGAACTCTCTGATGCAGCATCAGCACTCGATTATCTCCAGTCGATGAACAACAACTCCAAGCACTGCTGGGTTGCTGGTTTCTCGTTCGGGGCATGGATCGGCATGCAGCTATTGATGCGTCGTCCTGAAATCACTGGGTTCATCTCAGTCAGCCCACCTGCGAACATGTACGACTTTAGCTTCCTTGCGCCCTGCCCGTCTTCGGGTTTGATCATCAACGGATCAAACGACCGGGTCGCACCACCCGCAGATACCGTGAACCTCGTGAACAAACTGCACGAACAAAAGGGTATCACTGTCACGCACACGGAAATGGAAGGCGCGGGTCACTTCTTTGAAGATCCATACATGGACCCGATGATCGACAACGTAAAAACATACGTACGTCGTCGCCTCACTGAAAACACACGGTAAAAACCAATGGCAGAATCCTACGTTCAACGCGTCGCTGACGAACTCGCTGATCTGGCACTGGCCGATCAAAAGGCATCTGGTGATATCGCAATCGTAGATGCCATTGGTGACATTCTTGGAGCGTCCTCGCAGACGCTTCAGGAAACTTATCTGACTTCGGTCCGGGTACGTCGCGCCGAAGAACGGGCGCGTGCGATGTTGGATTCGCGTAAGGCCAACGGGTTTAAAGAAGCCCCCAAGCCCAAAGCAGCACCTCTTCAAGGCTTGTCTGAAGAAGACAAAGAACGTGAAGAAGCCAAAATCGCAGAAGAGGCTGCCGCTAAGCAGGCAGAGCCTGCAGCAGCACCAGACCCCAAAGCCGAAACCAAGGCTGAAGCCCCTGCCCCTGCAGCGCCAGAACCTAACGTGAGCATGCCACGCCGGATTAAACGCTAGTGACCGAACGCATCGACGCGCAGCTGGCGTTCTTGATTGAGGCAGATAAGCTGAAATCAACGCTGCGCGCGACCACACTTTGTTGTGGAACACGGCGTGAAAATTCCGGAGAACATAGCTGGCACATTGCGCTTTATGCGATGGTCATGGCCGAACACGCGACGCGCCCCGTCAATATCGACCGCGTGATCAAAATGCTGTTGGTCCATGACATTGTTGAGATCGACGCTGGTGACAATCCGATCCACGGCAACCATGACCCCGCTGAAATGGAAGCTGTCGAACAAGCCGCCGCTAAGCGCATCTTTGGTCTGCTGCCCAGCGATCAGGCTGCTGCGTTTCGCGCCCTTTGGGATGAATTCGAAGCGGCGCAAACAGACGATGCCATCTTTGCGAAATCCATTGACCGCGTACAGCCTGTCATTTCGAACCTCGAAACGGATGGCGGCACTTGGCCCGAGTATAACGTGACCCAAGCACAGCTGCATTCACGAGTTGGCATTAAGGTCCAGCGCGGTGCGCCTGCAATCTGGAACGCCCTCAAGTCACGTATTGACGCGTGGTTTCTACAAAACACCTGACGTAGGCTTAGAAAAGCAGCGTTTAATAGCGTCTTTCCCCTATACAAACGGCTTTCATCGGCGTAGTGCGCACGCTTACCCGCCAGAAAGCCCCCCGATGACCACGATGATCCAGACCCTTGCCGATGCACTAGCCAAACAGGGCTACACCGACCTGACCCCCGTTCAGGAGGCTGTGACCAACCCAGAACTTGAAAGCAAAGACCTGCTTGTCTCTGCACAGACAGGTTCTGGTAAAACAGTTGGCTTTGGTTTGGCGATTGGACCGACAATCCTTGCAGAGGACGGCACATTCGGTCCTGCCGGACGTCCGCACGCGTTGGTCATCGCACCGACACGCGAACTGGCGCTACAGGTGAAGCGCGAATTGCAGTGGCTTTATGCAGGGGCTGGCGCAACGCTGGCGTCATGTGTTGGCGGGATGGATTTCCGTGACGAACGTCGCAGCCTAGAACGCGGTGCACATATCGTCGTGGCAACGCCGGGCCGTCTGCGCGACCACATCATGCGCGGCACGATTGACCTAAGCGACATCAAGGCTGTCGTTTTGGACGAAGCCGACGAAATGCTTGATTTGGGTTTCCGCGAAGATCTGGAATTCATTCTCGAACAAGCGCCCGAAACACGCCGCACCCTACTCTTCTCGGCGACAGTGCCGCCAATGATCGCAAAACTTGCGCAATCTTATCAGCGTGACGCCGTTCGCGTTGCGACTGTTTCCAAAGAAAAGCAGCACAGCGACATCGAATACCGTGCGCTTCGCGTTGCAAACCACGATATCGACGCAGCGATTATCAACTGCCTTCGCTACTATGATGCACCAAACGCAATCGTATTTGCGAACACACGTGCAATGGTGACGCGCCTAACGACACGTCTGTCGAACCGTGGCTTTGCGACTGTTGCCCTTTCCGGTGAGCTTTCTCAGAATGAACGTTCGCACGCGCTTCAGGCGATGCGCGATGGCCGCGCAAAGGTTTGTGTTGCAACAGACGTTGCTGCCCGCGGCATCGACCTGCCAAACCTAGAATTGGTCATCCACGCAGAGCTACCAACAAACGCAGAAACCCTGCTGCACCGTTCGGGCCGTACAGGTCGCGCCGGTCGCAAAGGTATCTCAGCACTGATCGTGCCTGCAAAGATGAAGCGTCGCGCGGAAAACCTGCTTAAGTGGGGTAAACTGACAGCTGAATGGGCAGAACCGCCCACCGCGGAAGAAGTAAACGCCAAAGACGAAGAGCGTCTGCTGACCGATCCGGTTTGGTCTGAAGAATTCACTGCAAGCGAACAAGACTTTGCCAAACGTCTGCTAGCGGAACACGATGCCGAGAAGATCGCGGCAGCTTATCTGCGCCTATACGCCGGTAAAAACTCAGCGCCAGAAGTCCTTTCTGAATACAAGGACGGCCCGCAGCGTGGCGAACGTCCGGAACGCGCACCGCGCGAGCACAAATCATTTGGTCCGTCCAAGTGGTTTAGCGTCGATGTGGGCCGCGAAGGCAAAGCCGAAGCACGTTGGCTGCTGCCAATGATCTGCAAAGCCGGTGATATCACGAAAAACGAAATCGGCGCGATCCGGATTCAGCCGAATGAAACTTTCGTAGAGATTGCAGAACCCGCGGTCGCTGGCTTCCTTAAGGCTGTCGGCAGCGACATGAAACTAGAAAACCAAGCAACGCTTAAGGCGCTTGATGGTGCACCGCAGCTTGGCGAACGCGGCCCACGCAAGACAAAACGTGACTATGACGATCGCCCAAAGCGCGACCGCGACACTAAACCTAAGCGCGAGTATGGCGACAAGCCGAAACGCACAGCACCACGCGACCGCCCTGCTCCGCCACCATCGTCACAGCATGACGTACCAGCGATCCAGCCGGTCCCAGGTGCCGCTGATGATTACAGTGCAAAGCGTAAACCACGCCATAAACCTGAACGCCGTGACCATGGAGAAGCGCTAGTCGAAAAGCGCGGCAAGCCTGCTTACAAGGGCAAGTCTGACGGCGGGAAATCTGGCTACAAAGGCAAGTCTGACGGTGGAAAGCCTGGCTATAAGGGCAAATCCGACGTTGGAAAGCCCGGATACAAGGGTAAATCGGACGGCGGACCACGTGGCGGCAAACCAGCGGGCAAGCCCAAGGGCAACGCAAAAGACACGTCAAAGCGGTTCGTACCACCTGGTGGCAAAAGTAAAGCACGCAAAGGGGGTAATACCCCTCCCCGAAAGGATAGGTAATTGAACAGCTGTGACGGATATTAGAACTTTTTCCCCGGTACCGTAGCCGCAACGCGCTGCTAAGATACCACCATAAGGAGAAAGGATACCTATCATGGCTAATTCAGACCCTAAGAAAACAAAGGCGGAGCCCGCCAAAATTCCGGCTCCGCAACCTCAGGCACCACAGCGTCAGATCTTTTTCGATTTCGCCAGCATCTAGGCTAGGCTTGTGCACAAGGCGCGCGTAAAATCGCGCCATGAGCGCATTGACCACGATTAAGAACATCGGCCCAGCGTTTGAAAAATCGCTGACAGCCGCAGGAATAACAACCGCAGAAGAATTGCGCGCACTGGGCGCCGATGCTGCCTATCGACGGCTGCTTGAAAACGGAGCCCGCCCCCATTTCATCGGTTACTATGTCCTGCACATGGCGCTTCAAGGGCGGCCATGGAACGACTGTAAGGGCGAAGAAAAGAAGACGCTTCGCAAGCAATTCGACAAGCTAAAATCCCAAAACTTTGACGAAGACCGATCCGAATTGGAGCGGTTCTTGAACCAAATCGGTGTGGTTCCAGCGGACCCGAAGTAAACAGCCTTCACATTTGATGTGGAATCGTTTATGTTAACAGCATGAACATAGAACAGGATATTGACCACGAACTTTCCCGCCTGCGTAAATTGGCTTGGCGGATGGACGCATTATTTTACATCCCGGGCACCAATATTTCGGTCGGGCTGGATAACATTTTAGGCTTAGTACCAGTTGTCGGTGACATTGCGGCGCTTGTACCGTCTGCTTGGATGATTAAGCAGGCGCACCGACTTGGGGCCACCCCTGGCGCTTTGGTGTATATGAGTATGAATACACTGCTTGATTTCCTAATCGGCAGCATCCCATTGGTCGGCGACATCTTTGATGCGCTGTATAATGCAAACATCCGCAACTACCGCGCGCTTGAACGGAACCTAAATGAAAAGGCCGCCCGCGCCAAAACGGTGCGGACGGCCCAAAAAGATCTTGGCTGGGCGAACCCTAACCTACTGTCGGATTAACCAACCAGTTCAAGACCTGAGAAGAAGAATGCGATTTCTTCAGCAGCTGTTTCAGGTGCATCAGAACCGTGAACAGAGTTTTCACCGATAGACAGTGCGAACTCTTTACGGATTGTGCCTTCTGCAGCGTCTGCTGGGTTAGTTGCGCCCATGACTTCGCGATTTTTCGCAATTGCATCTTCGCCTTCAAGAACCTGAACAACGATTGGCTCAGAAATCATGAATTCGCACAGTTCGCCAAAGAAAGGACGCTCAGAGTGCACACCGTAGAACTGCTGTGCTTGTGCCAGTGTCAGCTGAATGCGCTTGGATGCGACGATGCGCAGGCCAGCTTCTTCGAACTTAGCGGCGATTTTACCAGTTAGGTTACGCTTTGTTGCGTCTGGTTTGATGATCGAGAATGTACGCTGAATAGCCATGTTTACAGGTCTTTCATGTCATAGGGTTTACTTTGTGGCGTCCCCTACCATGCGTCGGCCAGCGTGAAAAGAGGTAGGATCGCCTTGGTTCGTTTTCAGATAAATAAACGGCAACAGCCGCCCAACATTCTGGGCGGCTGTATCGCATTTTGGGAATGGGATTGTTTACCGATCTAGACCTTCCAGCGCAAAGAACATCGTCTCGCCGGAATGATCATCGACACCGTCATTATCTGTAACAACATAGGCAGTGCCATTTGGGGTAAATGTCAGCCCCTCAACCTTATCCAGCACATAACCACCAGTGGCCGTCAGATCAGGGATCAGGTCACGCACGACCTCTTTTGTGACCACGGGCAGATCCCCACCCAGTGCCGCTGGAACCATCTCGTCAAGCGACACGCGCGTAATCTGTTTCACCACCGCGTTGCCACCAATCTGATTGTCGCGTTCGATGAGGTAAACATAGTCACCCTGCGCCACGATTTCGGACAGCCCGACCCAGCCCGTTTCCGGCGTTTCCAAAGGATAGTGAACAGCGCCCCATTCTTCTGTTTCAAGATTATAGGAAACTAGCTTTACCAGCCCCGCAGGATCATCTTCCCATTCGCGCTGCACGGCCATCCAAAGCGTCTCGCCCACAACGGTGATCCCCTCAAAGCCAAATCGCTTTTGCACGCCCAACAATTCGTTTGGCAAGCCGATCTCTGCGTCGATCTCTCCGTCGGCATCAATGTGATAGATCGCGTGGGGCACCATACGGTCAATACGGCCTTCCGACGCGACCCAGAAACCATCGTCGCCGTCAGACGCGATCCCTTCCATATCCAGCTTTTGCGCAGGATAACCACCTCGTTTCACCGGCGTGGCCGATGTAATCTGCGCAGGTGTCACGCTCACGTCGATGGTAAAAATCGTTGGTTGATAGCTGTAGAAGCTGTCATTCACAGCAACCAACGTCGTTTCATCAACAGCCGCCAAGCCAGACAGCGCGCCCCAGCCGATCAGGCTGTCTGCACCGGCAGATGTGATCATTGGGTATGACGCCGCGGCATCAGAGTATTCATAGATCATCACATGACTGCGTACGCCGCCATCTTCGATCAAATCCACTTCGTTGGCCGAAACCAATAAGTTACGCGATGGAATTGAAACGTAACCTTCAGGTCCGATCCCTGATGGCAACAGCTGGGTTAGCACTGGGTTTGCAAGGTCTGTCGCATCGTAGACTCCAACCATCGATGCGCGCTCTGCACCGACAAAGACCATGGGTGTCCCGTTGAACGTTGCGGTTTCAATCGACTCTGGCTCTACGCCTTTACTGTCAGAGCGTTTATCGGGGTAATGTCCCGCCTGTACGACTGCATGTTCAAAGCTGGTACCACTGTCGTAAACCACCGTTCCGTCTCGGTGAAAGATGGTCCAGCCACGTGTTCCGCCATCCATGTCACCTTCGTTCGCGGTGGCAAAGTGGTCTTCGTCCACCCACTTCACAGCATCAGGTTCACGCGGCAAATCAGATTGGCTTTCAGTAAATAACAATGCCGCGCGTTCGTCCGTCGCATCGATCCCGCTTAGATCAACGGTACCGGCGCTAAAGTGGCTTTTGATGGCGCCATCGCGACCGACAACAACGATGTGGTTGTTTTCCTGCATTGTAACAACGACATCGCCATCATTATTAATGTCTACAAACTCTGGCTCCGGGTCTTCTGGGCTAATTTCGGCAAGGCCGGTCATGTCCACGTTGATCAGAGTATCACAATCAGCAACCCCATCAGCGATCCGCACTAAGCTCAGCGCGCCTGCTGGTAATTGCCCTGTACGGCCATCGCCCAAATCTTCGTCGCGTTCATTTTCAATCGCAACAGCAACAAAGCTACCGTCTTTGGCAATCGCAATGCTGTCTGGCTGTCCGGGGAGCTCGCATCTCGCAAGCTCCTCGCCAGAGGCTATATCGATTACTGCTAAATTACCCGACGGATCAGTATAGCTAACGGACGTATTCACACCCACGAACGCGGCATTCCCTAAGATACCAACCGACGTAGGCTCCCCGCCGACATCAACATTACCAAGCGGCGCAGGATTCGCAGGGTCAGTGATATCGATACGACCAATCACGCCCAATGGGCTGTCGGTATAAACCAACGTCATACCATCGGCAGTTGCCGCGATGATCTCGGCCGAGGTTTCGACGGCTTGGTCGCCCTCGCCGATATTCAAATGTGTGGGAAAAGAAGAAATGCGATTAAGAGCATCGGCATGCGCAATGCCAGCGGTCAAAGCCAGAGCAGAAGTCAGGCAGCAAAGACGGTAAGTCATGATTGTCCTCAGGTTAGTTATTCAAAACCCCATGAACCTGATCCACGACGTTTAGGTAACGCACCGATGACGTTTTCATGACAGGTGCTGATGCGATTGACCGGTCAGACAAATTCGATCAACTTTGCTGTATGATCACGCCATTCGCCGAGAACATCTGGATTACGAACGGCCCCACCGTTCATGTCGCGGGCTTTCATTATCCAACGCGGATGGCAGTTATTCGGTTAGCGACCGGCGGGCTGTTCATTTGGTCACCAGTCGCGCTGACAGACACATTAAGGGCCGAAATTGACGCGCTAGGCACCGTTGCGCACATCGTCGCCCCAAATACGTTACATCAGGTGTTTCTGTCAGATTGGTGTCGCGCATATCCACAGGCCAAGTGCCACGGCCCCGCAAAATTGCACAAAAAGCGTCGAGACATCTCCTTTGCTACTGATCTGTCCGACGCCGTTGAAACCGGCTGGACCGATGACATTGCGCAAGTACCCCTGACCGGGAACCTCATCACAACAGAGGTGGTGTTTTTTCACCGCGCAAGCGGAACCGTTCTATTCACTGATTTCTTACAGCAAATACCTTCCGAACTGCTGACCGGCTGGCGCGCATACGTGGCGCGGATGGATAAGATGACCGGCGCGGAACCTCAGGTGCCGATGAAATTCCGTCTTGCATGGTACAACAGACGTGCAGCACGCAGCGCAGTTTCGACGATTTTAGATTGGCCCGTCGAACGGGTATTAATGGCGCATGGCACGCCCGTGACGCAAGACGCCCCCGCGTTTATCCGCCGCGCGTTTCGCTGGCTCATTGCCTAAGCTGCATTACAGCAATTGACCCGGCCTCTTGGATCAAGCATAGCCGCCTTATGCTTAAAATATCTGATCTCACATACTCTGTCGAAGGCCGCACGCTGGTCGAACATGCCACTGTCACGATCCCCACAGGCCACAAGGTTGGCCTTGTCGGGCGCAACGGTTCTGGCAAAACGACGCTGTTCAAAATCATCCGCGGCGAAATGGTGCTGGACACAGGTAATGTGAACATCCCGCGCGGCTGGAAAATCGGCGGTGTGAGCCAAGAAGTGCCCGGCAACGAAGTGTCCCTGATCGACACAGTTCTGCGTGCCGATACTGAACGCGAAGCCCTCATGGCCGAAGCTGAAACAGCGACAGATCCAGAGCGCATTGCAGAGGTCCAAACCCGTCTGGCCGATATCGACGCCTGGTCCGCAGAGGCACGCGCAGCAACAATTCTCAAAGGTCTGGGGTTTACCCATGACGAACAGCAAATGCCCTGCTCTGCCTTTTCAGGCGGCTGGCGAATGCGCGTCGCTTTGGCGGCAGTCCTGTTCTCTGAACCAGACCTGCTGCTTCTTGACGAACCGACCAACTATCTTGATCTCGAAGGCGCGCTCTGGCTCGAGGCCTATCTGGTCAAATACCCGCACACTGTCCTGATCGTCAGCCACGACCGCGAACTGTTGAACCGTTCTGTTGGCGGCATTCTTCACCTCGAGGACAAGGGCCTGACCTATTACACTGGTACCTACGACATGTTCGCCAAACAGCGAGCAGCAAACCGTGCGGTTCAGGCAGCTGCGGCCAAAAAGCAAGACGCACAGCGTGCTCACCTGCAAGCCTTTGTTGATCGTTTCAAAGCGAAAGCATCCAAAGCTAAACAAGCGCAGTCACGCGTGAAGGCACTGGAAAAGATGGAGACCATCCGCGCACCCGAAGATGCTGCACGGACAGTGTTTACCTTCCCAGAACCCGAAGAGCTTTCGCCGCCAATCATCGCGACCGAAGGTGCGGCTGTGGGCTATGGCGAAACCATCATCTTACGCGATCTTGACCTGCGGATTGACCAAGATGACCGCATCGCGCTGCTTGGACGAAACGGTGAAGGAAAATCCACGCTTTCCAAAATGTTATCTGGCAGACTTGATGTCGCCAAAGGCAAGATGGTGACGTCAAACAAGCTGCGCATTGGCTTTTTCGCGCAGCACCAAGTAGACGAGCTGCGGATCGAAGAAACCCCGCTTGACCACCTGTTCCGCGAACGCGCCCACGAAGGTCAAGCAAAGCTGCGCGCGCGGCTTGCGGGCTTTGGTCTAGGCGCAGATCAAGCAGACACAGAGGTCGGGCGTCTGTCCGGCGGTCAAAAGGCACGTCTATCGCTGCTACTTGCCACTCTGCCGGCACCGCATCTGCTCATCCTAGATGAGCCGACGAACCACCTTGATATCGAAAGCCGCGAAGCACTTGTTGAAGCGCTGACCGCATACTCTGGCGCGGTCATCCTCGTCAGCCACGATATGCACCTTCTGTCGATGGTCGCTGACCGGCTTTGGTTGGTCAAAGACGGGCACGTAAAACCTTACGAGGAAGACCTCCAAGCCTATCGCAAACTGCTGCTCACACCTGAAAAGCAGATCGAAAAAGACAAACCCAAGCCAGTCAAAGCAGCCAAGCCATCGCGTGAAGCGATGCAAGCACTGCGCTCGGACGTCCGTAAAAACGAAGAACGCGTCAAGAAAATCAACGAGATGCGCGACAAACTTGCCAAGAAACTGGCCGATCCAGTGCTTTACGAAGAAGGCAAAGCAGGCGAATTGGCAACATGGAACAAGAAATACGCCGAAGTCATGGACGGATTAGAACGCGCCGAAGCCATGTGGATGGCGGCACTTGAAAAGCTTGAGAAGGCTGAAAAAGCTTAAGCGACAATAACGGATGCGCGGCAAGACACTTGTGATCAATGCAGCGCACCACCATCATCTTGCCAACAATACTCCCGCCGGAGGCATCAAATTTCTAGAAATTTGATCACCCCTCGGCCATAAGGATCACATGACAGAACTTCACGCGTTGATCGCCGCTTTTACGACGATGTTTATCATCATCGACCCACCGGGCCTAGCGCCTGTGTTTATTGCCATGACCCAAGGTATGTCCTCGGTGCAGCGCCGTGCGATTGCGATACGTGCTTGCGTTGTCTCTGCCTGTTTAATGATGGTCTTTTTGCTCTTAGGCGAAGCCGTACTAGGCTTCATCGGTATCTCGATGGATGCTTTCCGGATCGCTGGTGGTATTCTGCTGTTCCTAACCGCACTTGAGATGCTGTTTCAAAAACGCCAAGCGCGCCGCGAAGATAACGCAGCTGAAGGGCTTGATGAGCACCACGACGACCCTTCCGTGTTTCCGCTGGCTTTACCACTGATCGTTGGTCCCGGTGCCATTACGACTGTCATCTTGCTTGCTGGCCAAGCGCAGGGTGCCACCGATTTTGCTGCGATTGCTGGCGTGATCCTTGCAGTTTTGTTGATTGTGTTCATGGCGTTTCTTGCGTCAAACGCAATTGAACGCGCTCTGGGTAAAACGGGGCTAAACATTCTGACGCGTGTCTTGGGGATGCTACTTGCCGCGCTTGCAGTCCAATTCATCCTCGACGGTCTGCGTGGTTTCGGGATCGGCGGCTAAGGTGTTTTCATGACGACAGACCAGACAATGCGCGCCCTTTACTTGGGCATTCTGGGCATCGCCATTGCTGGGTCACTCATTGTTTCTGGTCGTGAAAACCTTAACAAAACCCTACAACAGGCCGCGATTTGGCTGTTTATCTTTCTAGGTGTGATCGGTGCATATGGCCTGTGGGAAGACATCAGCCGCGACACGACTGGTCGTCAGGGGTATCTTTCTGACGGGCGGATCGAAGTCCCGCTTAGTCGGGATGGTCACTACTATCTCACGCTTGAAGTCAACAACGTGCCGCTTCGGTTTGTCGTTGATACGGGCGCAAGCCAAATTGTCTTGACCCAACAAGACGCACAACGCATTGGCATTGACCCAAGCACACTGAACTATTGGGGCCACGCCATGACCGCGAATGGTGAAGTCCGTACCGCACCTGTTGTGCTCGGCAGCATTACACTTGGGCAAGTCGAAGACACTCATGTCGACGCCGTGGTAAATGGTGGCGAGATTGACATGTCATTGCTAGGGATGACCTATCTTAACCGCTTTGATCACATCGAAATCAGCAATAGCCAAATGGTCCTAAGCCGATGAAATATGCCATCTTATTTGCGCTCGCACTTACGGCATGCGCACCAGCGCCAACTGAATTGCCCGAGGATTTCGATCCAAGCTTTGAGTTCTAAGAGTTAGCCTACGTTTTCTCGGCCTTTTTGGTCCAGCGACCGTCTTCTTGGGCCCAGTATTGCGCTTGGCAGCCAGCGTCTGTCAGTGACTTCCACTGACCGCGTGCATGTTGCAATGCGGCTTCGTCCCAGCCATCGAACAGAATGCAGGTACGTTCAGCCGCGTTGATTTCTTCGGCGGTGACCTCCGCGCCAGCGACGCTCATCAAGCAGCCGAATCCATTTGCCGGTGCTTCGCCTAAAAGAACTGGCTGGTCCTCATCGTGCGGGCCGCCCGCAATCCCGTGTGGCATAAAACCATCATCGGGCCCCTGCCAAAGCACTTCGTCCAACCGCCTGCACAGGCCATCGTTACTCGTTCGTACAAGCACCCGCCAACCCGCTTCACGCGCTTTGCCAATCAACATCGGCAAAGTCGCTTCAAGCGGGCTATCGGTTAAGTGATAGAAATAGGCAGCGCCCACATCAGCCCTCGAATTTATCTGCAATCAATCGGTTTAGCGCCATGACGCCCCACCCGGTCGCGCCCGCAGGGGCAAGCGCTGTTTCGGATTTCACGCTTGCCACGCCAGCGATATCGAGGTGACACCAAGGTACGTCATCTTTGACGAACCGTTGTAGGAATTGCGCGGCAGTGATTGATCCTGCGACGCGGCCGCCAATGTTCTTCATGTCCGCAATGCGGGATTTCAAAAGATCATCATAGGCCTTGCCCATCGGCATGCGCCATGCGCCTTCGCCCTCAAGGCTCGCCGCTTTGATAAAGGATTCTGATAGCTCATCCGAGTTAGAGAACACACCAGCATTTTCATGCCCAAGCGCAACAAGGATCGCACCTGTCAGCGTTGCAAGGTTGATCATGCCAACGGGTTTAAACCGTTCTTGCGCGTACCACATCACATCAGCAAGAACCAAACGTCCTTCGGCGTCTGTGTTTATGACCTCGATTGTGTCACCCTTCATGGATTTCACGACATCACCCGGACGAACCGCGTTGCCGGACGGCATGTTTTCAACCAGCCCAACAAGGCCCACAACGTTGGCTTTGGCCTTGCGCAGCGCCAGCGTACGCATGACGCCTGCGACTACACCCGCGCCGCCCATGTCCATCGTCATATCTTCCATGCCAGCGGCGGTTTTCAGGCTGATCCCACCGGTATCAAATACAACGCCCTTCCCTACCAAGGCAAAGGGGGCTTCATCTCCACCACCGTTCCATGACATCACAACGATCTTGGAAGGGCTATCCGACCCCTGCCCGACGCATAGCAAACTCCCCATGCCAAGCCGCTCAAGATCGTCTTCTTCCAGAATTTCGACCTCAAGCCCCAGTTCATGCATCGCAGCAAGGCGTGCCGCAAAATCATCTGTGGTCAGAACGTTCGCAGGTTCGTTCGTCAGATCACGGGTAAAAAACACACCTTCGGCAATTGCTGCCATTGGGGCGGCGGATTTGGCGACTTCTTCAGGATTAGAAACCATGAATGTGACCGCACCAGCGGGCGTTTTGTCACCCGTTTTATGCGTGTCGAATTTATATCCACGCAGCGCAAGTCCCAACGCGATCTCATCTGCGCGTGCGATATTACCGGCGAGTACCGTTAAGTCTTCGTCGCCTTGTGCTTTGGCCAGTTTGGCACCTGCTTTGCGCGCCTCTTCGGTCGAAGGGCGGCGAGAAAGCTTTGCGACCAACACTGTTTCCGCGGCCAATCCGACCGGAAAGTTGATAGCTGCCACGTCACCAGTGGACATTTTTTCAAACTTTTCGCTCTCTACAAACCTTGTAAGAGCTTTGCGTGTCAGCGTGTTTACCTTTCGCGCACCAGCATCCAGTTTACCATTATCGCCAACAAAAACTGCGAGCTTGCCGGTGATGGTGGCAACCGCATCAAGATCGACGTCTTTGAACTGAATTTCCGCTGGCGTGGTCATGGTGACTCCTTGAGGTGATATTCATCTATGCAATAGGTAGCTGGTGCATCGCACAATGACCAGATAGCTGTTCAATCCTCCGCGCTGATAGGCTAGCGTGCCGGCAATTAAGCACATCGCCTGATAAAAGGATCCTCATTTGGCTAAGTTCGACAGATACCTACTGTCACAATTGATGGTTCTGTTTGGCTTCTTTAGCCTTGTGTTGGTGCTCATCTATTGGATTAACCGGGCTGTTGTGCTGTTTGATCAACTGATCGCAGACGGCCAATCAGCTGGTGTTTTTCTTGAATTTACTGCCTTGTCGTTGCCATCCGTGATACGGCTGGCGCTGCCCTTGGCTGCATTTGCTGCCTCGGTCTATGCAACGAACCGCATGACAACAGAATCCGAACTGATTGTTGTCCAAGCGACGGGGTATTCCGCATTTCGTCTGGCGCGCCCGGTTTTATACTTTGGCATCGTTGTCGCCCTTTTGATGTCCATCTTAATGCATTTCCTTGTGCCGCTCAGCTCTGCGCGGCTTGCCGAGCGTCAGGTTGAGATTTCTCAGAACCTCACTGCGCGGCTTTTGACCGAAGGAAAATTCATCGAACCCGTTAACGGTGTGACCTTCTATATTCGAAACATCACGCCAGTTGGCGAATTACAGGATATCTTTTTGTCGGACACAAGAAGCCCGGTGAGACATGTCACTTACACGGCTACACGCGCTTTTTTGGTGAATGATGCAGACGATACGCAGTTGGTAATGATGGATGGCTTGGTGCAAACGCTGCAAATCGACAGCCAACGCCTTTCGACAACTTCGTTTGACGACTTTGCCTATAATATCGGAAGCCTGATCGGGACTGCGAAAGAACGCGGAAGACGCGATTCACATTTGTCGACTTGGGAACTACTGAATCCAACTCCGGCCATAATGGCTGAAACACGTCGTTCAGAGGCGCAACTGATCTCGCGCGGGCATGATCGGTTTAGCCAGTCATTACTGGGAACTGTAGCAGCCCTCTTAGGGTTTTCGACATTGTTGGTCGGCGGGTTTAGTCGTTTCGGCGTGTGGCGGCAGATTATCGCAGCAATCTTCTTGATCGTTGTGGTGAAAGCAGTGGAAACAGCAGGACTAAACATGGCCCGCAGTGACGAAAACCTTTGGTTTGCAACATACCTTCCGTCGTTGTTCGGTTTTGCAATCATCTGGTTCTTACTGTTTTGGGCGACCAAGCCATATTTGTTCAAACGTCGCCCACGTGACGAGGCTGCGACATGATCCTTCACCGATATTTTGCACGCCGTTTCTTAACGACCTTCCTAGGCGTTCTTGCCGTGTTTTTCATCATAATGATGTTTCTCGATATTGTAGAACAACTGCGCCGTTATGCATCAGCTGACGCCGGGTTTGGCGCGATCTTCACGCTGACGCTGCTCAACATCCCGCAAGGTGTTTACAGAATCCTTCCTCTGATCATGATCCTCTCTGCGATCGCGCTGTTTTTGAACCTATCACGATCATCCGAGATGGTTGTCACCCGTGCCGCTGGCCGATCCGCGTTACGGGCGCTTAATGCGCCACTTATTGTGGCGCTTATGATCGGCCTTTTGGCGGTCGGAATTATCAATCCAATCGTCGCGAGCACTTCGAAAGAATACGAGGCCCGCTCTGGCGCACTACGTGGAAATGATTCCGTACTGGCTATCGGTTCGTCCGGTCTTTGGTTGCGGCAAGGTGGTGATGCCGGGCAGACTGTGATCCAAGCACAAAGCGCAAATTTGGATGGTACGGCACTCAGTGAGGTTACCTTTATCAGCTTTGACACCGACGGTAGGCCAACACGCCGTATCAATGCTGTCACCGCAAAGCTACGACCTGGCTTTTGGGCGTTGAGTGATGCGAAGATCTGGTTGTTTGAAGATGAAGAAACACCCGAGGCCGCAGCCCAGCTCTTAGCGGCAGTTGATATCCCCTCGACGCTTACACCAGATCAAATCCGCGACAGCTTTGGTACGCCCTCTTCGATCCCTATTTGGGAGCTACCAGCATTTATCGAACGCCTACGCAAAGCAGGATTTTCGGCACAACGCCATCTTGTATGGTTTCATTCTGAAATCGCCCTGCCATTCTTTCTGGTGGCAATGGTTATGATTGGCGCGGCCTTTACCTTGCGCCATCAGCGTGGCGGACGGACTGGCCTGATGGTCATGTTCGCGATCTTGCTCGCGTTTGTAATCTACTTTATCCGCAACTTTGCGCAGTTACTTGGTGAAAACGGGCAGCTGCCTGCTGTACTTGCTGCTTGGGCGCCCCCGCTCGCTGCAATTGGACTAAGCTGGGGAATCTTGCTCCACAATGAGGACGGCTGATGCGCCTGTTTGCGATTATATTGTTCCTGTTGTTGCCACAGCTTGCGCGTGCCCAAGGTGCCGCAACTTTGGTCGCGGATAACGTGCGCGTGACCGAAGATGAGCAGCTCATCGCGAGTGGGAATATCGAGGTATTATATCAAGACACCCGACTGACGGCCGCACAAATAATCTATGATCGTGCAACAGATCAGCTGAGCGTCACTGGCCCCATTGTAATCCACTTGGACGACGGGACAATTATCACGGCAGATTCCGGCGCAATGGATCCTAAGTTGGAAAATGCAATCTTGCAGGGTGCACGCATTGTATTAAACCAACAACTGCAATTAGCGGCCAACCAGATAGATCGGCGTGATGGTCGCTATTCGCAGCTTTACAAAACGGTCGCCACCTCTTGTCAGGTCTGCGGTGACAAGCCCCCGCTTTGGTCCATCCGGGCAGAACGTGTTGTACATGACAGCGTTGAACAGCAGCTTTACTTTGAGAACGCGACATTGCGTATCCTTGATACACCGGTGCTTTGGCTTCCGCGCATGCGCTTACCCGACCCGAACTTGGATCGTGCGACAGGCTTTCTAGTGCCGGAACAGCGGAATACGACCCAGCTTGGTACAGGGATTAAAATCCCGTACTTTGTCACGCTGGGCAATCATCGCGATGTCACACTTACCCCCTATCTGTCGCCAGAAACACGCACGCTAGAACTGATCTATCGGCAGGCATTCCATAACGGAGACCTACGAATTGTCGGGGCGGCCAGTGATGATACTCTCGAGGACGAAGATCGGTCCTATCTCTTCGCCAATGGTGACTTTGATCTGGCCGACGACTATAAACTGTCATTTGATATCGAGGCTGTTAGCGATCCGGCTTATCTGCTGGATTACGGATATTCGGACAAAGACCGTTTGGATAGCGCGATATCTCTTGTCCGCGTCACTGACACGACCCTGACCCAGGGCAGATTGACCTACTATCAAACACTGCGCGACGATGAATCAAATGCATCCTTGCCACCGATCATCGCAGATGCCGGTTTTGAAAGCCGTCATTACCCCCGTCTTGGCGGCACCTTAACCTTAGGCAGCAGTGTCGATACCGCACATCGGTATAGCAACACCGATGGCGACGCCGGCCGCGATGTCACCCGCATCGGAGGATTTGGAACATGGGAGAATAGCTGGCAATTGAACGGTGGCATGCTCGTCACTGCGAGCAGTGGGCTGCGTGCCGACCTTTACCATGTAACCGACGATAGCAGCTACCCAAATGAAGACTCACGGGTCGTACCTTCTGTACAGACAAGCCTAAGCTGGCCGTTAGTAGCCTATTCTGCAACTGGCGCCTCCCATTTGTTAGAACCAACCCTAAGCTTGTCGTGGTCCGACAGCTATGGCGCGACGGCCCCCAATGAAGACAGCACGCGCAATGAACTGGACCAAGGAAATCTATTCGATGTTTCGCGCTTCGTCGGGGATGACGCAGTGGAAACCGGTGGGCAAGCCGCCGCGGGCTTAAATTATACGCGCCTAGGTCAATCGGGTATTGAGACGACCTTGGCATTTGGGCGGGTCATCCGCGATACAGCACAGACCGATTTCACAAAATCATCTGGCATGGACGGTCTGCAATCTGACTGGCTGGTCGGTGCTCAAATCAGTACGCCTGGCGGCTTCTTACTCGATGCACGCGGGCTGTTTGACGACAATGCTGGGATAACGGTCACTGATAGCCGGATCGCATGGCAAAACGATGAGGTTTCATTGGCTGCTGCATATATCTGGCAGGCGAAAGACACTGTCGAAAACCGGACTGGAACAGTTTCAGAATGGACTTTGGACGCAGGGTTTGTGCTTAGCAAGGCGTGGACGCTTGATCTTGATGGGCGCTACGATGTCGCTGCAGACCGACCGGTGCGTGCTGGGATAGGGCTCGGCTGGAAGAACGAATGTGTGAACATTAACGTTTCGGCCTCGCGTCGTTATACTTCTTCCAGTACGGTTGCTCCGACAACGACTTATGGGATAAGCGGCTCTTTGACAGGTTTTTCTGCCGGGCGATCGGCGGCGGGCCCTGCGGCAGGTTGCCGTAACTGAATTTGATAACGAGGAACCCAATGCGCGCACTTACCTATTTGGCCGCTATTCTTGCTTGGGCGCTGACATCCAGCACTGCTGCATTCGCACAAGGGCAACTGGCCCCAGTGATTACTGTGAATGATCAGGTCATCACACGTTACGAGCTGAACCAGCGTATGCGGTTGCTTGAATTGTTCCGCACACCCGGCGATCTAAACAAAGTCGCACGCAACGGTTTGATCGAAGACCGCCTGAAACAGCAAGAGATGGCACGCGTAGGCCTGACGTTGAACGACGCCACACTGCAAACGGCAATGGAAGAATTCGCTGGTCGCGCGAATATGACTCTGCCGCAGTTCACTAACCTTTTGGCTCAGAACAACGTGGACGTTGTGACACTGCGCGATTTCGTGAAAGTCGGCGTCGCATGGCGTGATTACATCCGTGCACGATACAGCCGTGAAGTCACCGTGACTGATGCAGACGTAGAGCGCGCACAGCAACGCCAAGGCAACCGCCCAACACAAATCGAAGTCCTGCTGTCTGAGATCATCATCGCCCCACCGCCAGAGCGGCGCGCGCAAGCGGCTCAAGCCGCGCTCGAAATTTCACGTATGCGGTCCTATGCAGACTTTGAAGCCGCCGCGCGGCAGGTTTCGGCACTGCCGTCACGCGAAAACGGTGGTCGTTTGGGCTGGCTCCCGATCAGCAACTACCCACCGCAGCTTCAGCAAATCTTGATTGATCTTGAACCCGGTGAAGTGACGGAACCTATTGAGATTCCTAACGCTATTGCGCTGTTCCAAAAACGTGGCACACGCGAAGCTGCCCGCCCGGTACAGCCGCCAGCGAGCATCGACTACGCCGCCTACTACATCCCGGGAGGCAAGTCTGACGATGCCCTGCGTACAGCGATTGCTGTCAAAAATAGCATCGACACTTGCGACGACCTTTACGGTGTTGCGCGCAATCAACCGAAAGAAGTGCTTGACCGTTTTGATGTCGTCCCCTCAGAAATCTCCAGCGACGTTGCGCTTGAATTGGCGCGACTTGATCCGGGCGAAGTTTCTTACAACTTGACGCGTGATAATGGTCAGACGCTTGTGCTCCTGATGATGTGCGCCCGAAACCAAGCAGAAGACGGTGACGCAAATCCGGACGCAATACGCAACCAGATCACCAGCCAACGCTTGGCCGGATTGGCGGATGCATTGCTTGAAGACCTACGCGCTTCGGCTGTGATCATCTCGCGATGAAACCAATCGCAATCAGCTGTGGCGAACCGGCAGGGATCGGTCCTGAGATTGCTGTCGCCGCTTGGCAGGCGTTGCGGGATGAGATTCCTGTGGTCTGGATCGGCGATCCACGCCACCTGCCCGACGATACACCGTTCCAAGAGGTATCTGACACCAACGACACGGCACGTATCTGCAAAACCGCCCTACCCGTTTTGGCACGTGACTTTGGCCCTCCCGTCCAGCCGGGCGTTGCTAATCCTGCCCACGCGCAAGGGGTCATAGATGCGATTGCGGATGGCGTCCAGCTCGTGCGCGATGGCGCGGCGCGTGCGCTATGCACCGCCCCGATCCACAAGGCTGCACTAATCGACGGGGCTGACTTTGCCTATCCCGGTCACACCGAATATCTTGCCGCGCTGGCGGAAACCGACCGCGTTGTAATGATGCTGGCCTGCGACGCACTTCGCGTCGTCCCGACGACCATTCATATGCCACTTGCAGACGTCCCTCGCCAACTAACCGCGTCCTTGCTGACCGATACGCTGCTGATCACACATGCTGCGCTACGCCGCGATTTTGGTATCGCAGCCCCGCGTATTGCTGTGGCTGGGTTGAACCCGCACGCCGGTGAGAACGGCAAAATGGGACATGAAGAAATCGACATGATTACACCTGTCCTGACGGCCTTGCGTGCGCAAGGGATGGATGTGACAGGTCCATGGCCCGCGGACACGATGTTCCATGCCGGTGCACGGGCGAAATACGACGTTGCGGTCTGTATGTACCACGATCAGGCCCTAATCCCGATCAAGACAATTGATTTCTCTGGCGGTGTGAATGTCACGCTTGGCTTACCGTTTATCCGGACCTCACCGGATCATGGCACTGCGTTTGATATCGCGGGCAAAGGCATGGCGGACCCAACGTCGATGATCGCCGCGATCAAAATGGCCGCAACAATGGCGGACAGCCGCGATCAAATTTAGCTAAATTTGATCTACCCCATCGTATAACGCATCGGTAAGAACAGAACATGAGCACGATTGATAACCTTCCCCCGTTGCGAGACGTCATTGCGACCCACGAGCTGGCGGCAAAAAAATCGCTTGGTCAGAACTTTCTGTTGGACCTCAATCTTACCGCAAAGATAGCGCGTCTCGCTGGTGACTTGACCGGCGCTGATGTGCTTGAAATCGGACCGGGACCGGGGGGTTTGACACGTGGCCTATTGGCCGAGGGCGCGCGCCGTGTCCTCGCCATTGAAAAGGATCCGCGTTGTATGCCTGCCTTGGCTGAGATCGGCGATGCCTATCCGGGCCGATTGAAGACTATCAATGGCGACGCACTGGATGTGAACCCGCTTGAACACCTGACAGCCCCGATCAAAATTGCAGCGAACCTTCCCTATAACGTTGGTACGGAATTGCTGGTACGCTGGCTGACCCCGCCTGAATGGCCGCCATTTTGGGAAAGCCTGACGCTGATGTTTCAACGCGAGGTCGCGCAGCGTATCGTCGCAGAACCTGGCAGCAAGGCCTACGGACGGCTTGCGCTACTCGCCCAGTGGCGTACCGATCCACGTATCGTGCTTGAATTACCACCAGAGGCATTCAGCCCACCGCCCAAAGTCAACTCTGCCGTTGTCCACCTTACCGCCCTGCCCACGCCGAGGTTCCCAGCAGACCCCGGCGTTCTAAACAAGGTCGTTGCAGCGGCGTTTAATCAGCGGCGTAAAATGCTGCGCTCCGCGCTCAAATCTGTCAGCCCTGATATTGAAGACCACTTAAACGCCGTCGGTATCAAGCCAACTGAACGGGCCGAACAAGTGGGACTAGAGGCATTCTGCGCACTGGCACGCGGTTTGGAAAACAACCCAGCGTAAACAGAAAGCCCTCCGAAATCGGAGGGCTTTTCATTATTCGGCGGCCTCTGGCGCGCTATCACCATTTGGCGTCTCGGTCGGTGTTTCGACCTTGGGCTTGCGCGGTGCGCGCGGTTTGCGGGCGCGTGGTTTTGGCTTTTCTTCTGGCGTTTCGACCAACCCGTTATCTTGGCTGTCGTCATCGTCCATTACCGGCTGATCAAATCCACCTGTTTGTGGCTGTTCCGCCTTTGCAGGATCATTTGATGCCGCTTCTTGGGCTTTCACCCGCTCTTGGCGTTCACGATCACGTTCAGCTTGGCGTTCGCGGTTCTGGGCTTCTTGCTCCTCACGGCGCTGATCAACTTCGCGCTGCGCTTCCGCAAGCATACGTGTGTAGTGCTCTGCGTGTTGCGCAAAGTTTTCCGCGTTTACACGGTCACCTGACAACTGCGCGTCACGATGCAATTGGTTGTATTTCTCGATGATCTGTTGCGGGGTGCCGCGCACCTTGCCATCAGGACCAGAGCTGTCAAAAACTCGGTTAATGATGTTCCCGCCCGAGGGCCGGTTATTACGGTTCTTGTTCCGTGACCGTGACTTCGATGATCTCATTGATTTGCTTTCAAGCCCTTGGCTGTCGTTGCGCTAGACCTATGTCGCGCCTTATGCGCGTTTCAAATTTTTGGCCTTGCGATGTTTTGGCGACTGATCGGGGGGAGATCCAAACTGGCCCTCTTACCGTCCGATGCATTTGAATAAACATGTGGGGGGCATCAAGACAAGTATAAATTATCGATCACGCGCAATTTTACGCCATAATACTGGTTTTCTACCGTAATTTGGGCATTTCACTGGCCACAACACGGTCTCGACCGTCAAGATCCGGTACGACGCGAATGTTGACCAGCCCCGCATCTGTCATCAGCTTTGACACGGCCGCTGCTTGGGTTGGACCGATTTCAACGATCAAACGCCCACCCGGCGCCAAATACGCTGGCGCATTGCGGCAAATGATCCGATAGGCGGTCAGCCCGTCTGCCTCGTCAGTCAGCGCCAAACGGGGTTCGTGCAGGCGTACTTCGGGCTGCAAGTCATCCATTTCGTCAAGCGCGATATAGGGAGGGTTACTGACGATCAGATCAAATTGCCCTGTGATTTCAGCAAACCAATCGGACGGAATGAATGACGCACGTGTTTCCAACTCTAGATTTGCGCAATTTTTCTGCGCGACAGCGAGAGCCTCGACGGACACATCGGCACCGATGCCTTTTGCGCCTGTACGTGCTGCAACAAGTGATAGCAAAATACATCCCGAACCTGTCCCAAGGTCGAGCACGTTGCTGAACTGATCTTCCAACGCCGTAACAATAAGAGTTTCGGTATCTGGTCGTGGATCAAGAACATCGGCACTCACCAAAAACCGGTGTGCATAAAAATCGCGGTAACCAACCAGATGCGACAGTGGCTCGCGTGCGACCCGGCGACGAATAAGGTCGAAGTATTTTTCTGCGGGCGTTCCGTCCAACAGGTCATTGTGGTCGATATAGTGATCAGGGAATGCGGCTTGCCACAGTAGCCTCGCTTCGCGGCGCGGATTTGGAATACCCGCCTCGCTCAGCTTGGTTGTAGCCTCATCCGTTAGCTGTTCGGGTGTCACGCGCCCATTTCCGCCAGTAATGTCGCTTGTGCGTCGGCTTGTAGCGCAGAAATTGTCTCGTCCAGATCGCCCTGCATGATTTGGCCAAGTGAGTAGAGCGTCAGGTTGATCCGGTGATCCGTCATGCGACCCTGTGGAAAGTTATAGGTACGGATGCGTTCAGACCGGTCACCCGACCCAACTTGTGCCTTACGATCTGCAGAACGTTCGCCTTCAACGCGCTGGCGTTCCAGATCAAACAGACGCGTCTTTAGCACCTGCATCGCGATTTCGCGGTTCCGGTGCTGGGACTTTTCGGCGCTTACGACAATGATACCTGTCGGGATGTGAAGGATACGTACCGCAGAATCAGTTGTGTTCACGTGCTGACCACCTGAACCAGACGCACGCATCGTATCAATCCGAAGGTCGCCGGGATTGATTTGAACGTCGACATCCTCGGCCTCGGGCAAAACAGCGACCGTCGCAGCAGAGGTATGGATACGCCCCCCACTTTCGGTTTCAGGGACACGCTGCACGCGGTGCACGCCACTCTCGTATTTGAGCTTGGCGAACACACCGTCGCCGGCGACGCGTGCGACAACTTCTTTGATGCCGCCAAGTTCGGTCTCGGACATTTCAAGGATTTCGAACTTCCACCCCTGCCCTTCAGAATAACGTTGGTACATGCGCAGCAGGTCACCCGCGAATAGCGACGCCTCATCCCCGCCAGTACCTGGGCGGATTTCGATAAGCGCAGGACGCGCATCAGCAGCGTCTTTGGGAAGCAACGCCAGCTGAACATCGTGTTCTGATGCCTCAAGCGCAGCCTTAAGGTCGGGCAGCTCAGCCTCGGCCAGCTCTTTCATTTCAGGGTCGGACAACATCGCCTCGGCGTCGGCGATTTGTGCAACCAGATCTTTGTAAGCGGTGACCGTTTCGACCACGGGGCGCAATTCAGCGTATTCACGCCCAAGCGCTGCAATTTCGTTTCCCGCAGCACCATCGGCCATCTTGGCCTCTAGGAACTGAAAGCGGTCAATGATCTGTTCAATTTTATCGGATGCTATCATGGGAACCCGATTGGCCGATCAGAGCGGCTCGGTCAAGGGGGCAAGCGTTTCTAGCCACCCAACAATGCGTGCTTTGTTCACACCCATGTCGGCTTTGCCAAAACGTAGGTGGCCAGAAATCACCAATGTATCACCCTGCACAGCGACAGTTGTATAATCAGGAAAGCCCATCACCAGCGACCGGGTCTCGAACGTCAGCAATCCTTCATCGACGCTGCCAGCGATCAAACGTGTACGCGGTGTGGCCAGCGCGCGTTGTTCGGCCGCGCGCAGGGCATCTTCTGCAGGCGCTATCAATTTCCGTTCCGCGCGGAAACCTCCCGGGCTTTGATAATCGCCCGGCTCAGAAAATGTCGGCATCTTGTGCCAGTCTTCGCTACGCGTCGGAGCAAAGCGCACGTAAAGCATCAGACCAGCAACGACGACCAGAACGAAAGTTAATATACGTATCAGCATGTTAGACCTAACATCTTATGTATTATCAGAAGAAACTTCGCGCTTGTTCCATAGGGCAAGGCAGCTTAGCTCTGTCGCGACGTGCGCCCCTGCAATGGCTGTCGCACCCGTCGTATCATAAGGTGGAGAAACTTCGACGACATCGCCGCCAACCATATTAATGCCCGCCAAATCTCGCAGTATTGCAGCCGCCTGCCAGCTAGCAAGTCCGCCCCAAACCGGCGTTCCGGTTCCCGGCGCAAATGCAGGGTCAAGCGCGTCGATATCAAAGGTAATGTAGGAAGGATGGGCACCCACGATGTCTTTGACCCGCGCAGCAACCTTTGCTGCCCCCTGTTCATGGCAGGTCCGGGCATCGATGTATTGCATCCCTAGATAATCTTCGCATTCAGTGCGAATGCCGATCTGCACAGACCGCTCCACGTCGACCAAACCCAGTTTCACTGCCTTATACATGAATGTACCGTGGTCGATCCGGTTCATGTCATCATCGGCCCAAAGGTCAGAATGCGCATCGAACTGGATCACCGAAAGCGGACCGTATTTCGCAGCATATGCCCGCAAGATTGGCAATGTCATGAAATGATCACCGCCAAGCGCGACTGTCCCCGGCCCGGCATGCAGAATGCGTGCGAAATGTGCCTCTATTAGTGCTGGCACCTCTGCAACGTTGGCATAGTCAAACGGCATATCGCCGTAATCGACGATAGAAAACTCGGATAACGGATCAAAGCCATTCCAGCCAAAAGGTCGGTCAAAGGGTTGAAGGCATGACGCTTCACGGATAGCTCGCGGCCCAAACCGGGTTCCAGGGCGGTGCGTCACCGCCTGATCAAATGGAATACCGGTGATCGCGAGGTCAACGCCATCCAGATCTTTGGTATAGCTACGTCGCAGGAACGAAACGGCACCACCAAATGCGTTTTCATATGCCAGACCTTTGCGATCAGCACGTGTAAAGGCCAGATCCGCTTGCCCTTTTGCATCTTCCAACGCCATCACTCACTCCTCTATCTTTACTGCCCCCATGATCAACTGATCGGTAAGGCTCGCTCTACTAGTCGCGCGAAATATGACGCACCAACGGGCGCGACGCTATCGTCAAAATCATAGTTCGGGTGATGTAGCCCTGCGGTATCGCCATTGCCAATGAACAGATAGGCACCGGGGCGCTTTTCCAACATATAGGCAAAATCTTCGGCACCCATTTCGCGCCCACCGTCATCGACCACGTCAGCGGAAATCTCACGCGCGACTTCAACGGCAAATGCCGTCTTGTTGGGATCGTTGAGGGTGGCGGGATAACCAACCTCGTAACTTAGCTCTGCCTTAACACCGTATGCAGCCGCCTGACCGGCAACGATTTCTTCTAGGCGCTTCATCACCATCGCCTGCACGTCGCGGTTAAAGGTACGCACCGTGCCGCTAACCAAGGCTGTTTCAGGGATCACGTTGTCTGCGGACCCAGCGTGAAACTGCGTCACTGAAATAACGAGGTCATCCTGAGCAAAGTGATTCCGGCTTACAATGGTTTGCACCGCGTTATAAATCGCGACACCTGCAACAATGGGGTCAATGGATTCATGGGGTTGTGCAGCATGACCGCCCTTCCCGGTAATCCGCACCCGAAATTCGTCCACCGCGGCCAAGATAGGTCCGGGTGTCGTGTAAAAGGCACCCACGGGCGTACCGGGCGCATTATGCAGCGCGTACACTTGGGCAATATCAAAACGGTCAATGATACCTTCGCGCACCATCACATCCGCACCACCACCGTCTTCCTCGGCGGGCTGAAAAATAAGCGCAACGCGTCCGGCAAAATTGCGGGTCTCAGCCAGATATTTAGCAGCCCCCAAAAGCATAGTCGTGTGACCATCATGACCGCAGGCATGCATCTTCCCCTTCACAGTCGATGCATGGTCGAGCCCAGTCAATTCGTCCATCGGCAAGGCATCCATGTCAGCCCGCAACCCAATCGTCGGACCCTGCCCGTTACCATTGATTATCGCGACGACCCCGGACTGCGCGATCCCTTCGTGAATTTCATCAACACCAAACTCACGCAGGCGTTCAACCACGAACGCAGCCGTCTCATGGCAGTCAAACGCAAGTTCTGGATGGGCATGCAAATGACGACGCCAACCCTGCATATCGTCAGTAAAGTCAGCGATACGATTGATAACAGGCATGCGGTATTTCCTTTGGCTAAAGCTAATCGCAACAGCGCTGAAACGTAAGCCGAAGTCAATCTGGATTGCGCAACATTTTGATCCGTCATCCACTTCCAATTGGACCATTTTCAACAATACGCGCTGCGCCTCTTGGCGCGGCGTTGGCGTTTAGTTAGCCTTCGCGCAATTAACGCGAGGCGCACATGACTGACGATACCTTAATTCACGATCCAAACGGCGGCCTTCCGCGGTTGCTTGAGATTATGCGTCGCCTGCGTGATCCTAAAACGGGATGCCCGTGGGATATTGAACAAGACTTCGACAGTATCGCCCCCTACACGATCGAAGAATCTTATGAAGTCGCGGATGCTATCGCGCGCAAGGATTGGCCTGACCTCGAAGGCGAGTTGGGCGACCTATTGCTTCAGACCGTTTACCATACCCAAATGGGGTCCGAGGCCGGATTGTTCACCTTTGACAGCGTCGTAAAATCGGTCGCTGACAAAATGGTATCACGCCATCCGCATGTATTTGGCGACGAATCGCGTGATAAATCCGCGGAACAGCAGACTGCAGACTGGGAAAAGATCAAAGCCGCCGAACGCGCGGGCAAGAAGCAAGGTCGCACGCTTGACGGGGTCGCCTCCGGGCTACCTGCCCTGACACGGGCAGTGAAACTACAAAAACGAGCAGCAAGGGTTGGGTTCGACTGGCCCGACACCACCCAAGTGATCGACAAAATCAAAGAGGAAGCCGCCGAACTGGTCGAGGCCCGCGACACGCTTACGCAGACTGAGGTCGAAGAAGAATATGGCGACCTTTTGTTCGTCGTTGCCAACCTTGGGCGGCACCTTGGCGTTGATCCAGAGGCAGCTTTGCGCGGTACGAACGCAAAATTCACCAGAAGATTTGAAGCCATCGAAGACGCGCTCGCAGCCGAAGGAAAATCGCCATCTGAAAGTGACTTAGCCGAAATGGATGCGCTGTGGGATGCCGCAAAATTGAGCGACTTGAAGCCTAATTAAGCAAAAATGCGTTGACCCAAGTAAAATAGTCAGATTTATAGGCGCCGATTAAACATGGAGCCTCTTTATGACCCTACGTACTTGTCTACTTGCAAGCGCATGCGCCGCAGTTGCAGCCCCCGCCATTGCAGATGTGAACATCTACACAACACGCCAACCAGAACTGATCCAGCCTGTTATGGACGCGTTCACAGAATCCACAGGAATCGCCGTAAACTTGGCATTCGTTGATGGCGGTATCGTTGAGCGCCTGAAGGCCGAGGGCGATCGTTCACCAGCTGACTTGGTGATGACAGTTGATATCGCCAACTTGCAGCAAATCGTTGATGGCGGCGTAATCCAGCCCGTCGAAAGCGACGTTTTGACAGCTGCAGTACCAGCGTCACTGCGCGCTGAAGACAACAGCTGGTTTGGTCTGACCAAACGTGCACGGATCGTTTATGCTTCACGCGAACGCGTTGCTGACGGCGAAGTCACAACATACGAAGATCTGGCGTCCGACAAATGGGAAGGCCGCATCTGCACACGTTCCGGCGTTCATAACTACAACCTTGCTCTGACCTCTGCAGTTGTGGCGCACCACGGCGAAGAAGGCGCAGCTGAATGGGCCGCTGGCGTTCGTGAAAACCTTGCACGCAAGCCAGAAGGCAACGACCGCGCACAGGTCAAAGCGATCTGGGCTGGCGAATGCGACATTAGCCTTGGTAACACATACTACATGGGCAAAATGCTGCAGGACGCAGAGCAAACCGAATGGGCAAACTCTGTCCGTATCGTGTTCCCAACATTTGAGAACGGCGGCACGCACGTAAACATCTCTGGTGTTGCGATGACCAAAGCGGCACCAAACCGCGAAGAAGCCCTGCAACTAATGGAATACCTCGTATCTCCAGAAGCTCAGAGCATCTACGCAGAGCTGAACTACGAATACCCAGTGCTCGAAAGCGCAGAGCTGTCTGAGCTGGTTTCTGGTTGGGGCGAGTTCACTGCCGACGACGTGAAACTAGAAGAACTGGCTTCGCACCGCCCTGTTTCCTTGCGGATCATGGAAGAAGTCAACTTCGACGGCTAAGTCGAAAGATAAAGAATTGGATGGGGCATTTGTCCCATCCAACACGAGATAGACCACTTCGTTTATTATCCCTACGACATTTGATGTCCGATGCGGCACTGGCGCCGGAGGGCAAAAAGTATATTGCACCTCGCATTCTTAGCCTCATCTTACCGTTCCGCTACGTTTGATTTGATTTTTTTCGAACCGTCCGATCCAATTCCAAGCAGGGGATTGGAGGCAAGAATGACGCGACTCAAATTGATGTTTTCTCACACTGGCGTGTTGGCGATGGCGTTTGCTGCGATTGTCGGCGTCGGCTTATTGATTGTACAAGCGCCATCGTGGGTCTGGCTTTTGATCCCATTGGGTTTGGTCGCGCAGATGCTGAATGAATACAATCTGCATAGGTTTGTGTTTCACCTGCCTCCACCAAACAGACAGTGGGCCTTCAACCTGCTTTATCGGGCACATTATGGCCATCATGATTTCCCAACCAACCATGGTCTATTTTTTGTTCCTATTTGGGTGGCTTGGCCTGTGCTGGCCTTTAACTTTTGTTTGGTTTGGGCAGTCGCTGCTCTGCTAGGTTTGCCTGCGGCCTTTGATATCGCTGTCGCTATTGTTCTGGTTGGCGGGGTCTTAATGTTCATGGTGTATGAATGGTTTCACATGACCTCGCATTTGAACATTCCGAAAACCAAAGTAGAGCGCTATGTCACGACACTCCACAATCAGCATCATTTTCGTGATTTCTCAAAATGGTTTCACGTCTCGCCCGGCGGCGAAGTAATCGATCGCACGATGGGTACTGCGATTGATCGGGACGCGCTCAAGAAGCAACAGCGGATCGAATTCATCCGCACATTAGGCTTGCGTCCAGACGACCCCCGCCTTGTAAGAGCACGTATCAAATTTGCAGCCAAATACGGATTGTCGCAAGACGAGATCGCACGCGCGGCCACTACTTAGAATCAGGCAGCTAGCCAGCCGCCTTCTCTTCTAGTGTCAGCCATTCCTCTTCTGCATCTGACAGTGCCGTTTGCCGCGCGACGAGCGCGTCAGTGGCCTTCTGGAACTTCACTGGTTGCTTGGTGAATAGCTCTGGATCAGCCAGCAGTTCTTCGAGCTTGCCAATTTCTGCGGTCAGTTGATCAATTACGTTCGGTAGTTCTTCAAGACGGTGTTTTTCTGTGAATGACAGTCCAGACGCGGCCTTCTTCTCGGCCTGTTTTTCTTTCTTCGCTAACGGCTTTGAGGCTTCTTTTGCTTCGGTAAAATCACCGCCCCGCTGGTCACGATAGTCGGTCCAGCCGCCAGCGTAGACGACCGCCTGCCCGTTCCCTTCCATCGCGATAGTCGTTGTTGCGACCCGGTCAAGGAAATCACGGTCGTGGCTCACTAACAGAACAGTACCGTCATAATCGCCCAAGATATCCTGCAACAGATCCAGCGTTTCAATATCAAGATCGTTAGTCGGTTCATCCAAAATCAGTAGGTTGCTTTCACGCGCCATCAGTCGTGCAAGCAGCAAACGCGCCTTTTCACCACCTGACAGAGCACGTACCGGCGCACGCGCCTGCGCTTCGTCGAACAAGAATTCTTTTAGGTAACCGACAACATGTTTTGGCTGGCCGCGTACCATGATCTGGTCGGACTTACCGCTGACCCCAAGTTCAGGATCATTTGCAAGGTTTTCCCATAGTGTCATCTCAGGGTTTAACGCGGCACGCGTTTGGTCAAAGACCGCGATGTCTAGGTTTGTGCCAAGCTTAACAGTGCCCTCATCAGGTTCAACTTGACCCAATAACATCTTGATAAGTGTTGTTTTCCCAACACCATTTGGGCCAACAAAGGCAATGCGATCACCGCGCTGCACGGTCAAATCAAAGCCCCTAACAATCTGTTTTCCGTCAAAGGATTTGGTCAGCCCTACGGCCTCCATCACCTTTTTGCCGGAGGTGCTGCCGCCATCAAAAGCCATTGCGGCAGTGCCTTGGCGTTTGATCTGGCCTGCCCGCTGCGCGCGCAACTCTTGCAAAGCCCTAACGCGGCCTTGGTTGCGTTTGCGGCGTGCGGAAATGCCTTCGACGGCCCAACGGGCCTCTGCCTTGATCTTGCGGTTCAGTTTGTGGCGCTGCTGGTCTTCTTCTTCCCAGATCTTATCGCGCCACGCTTCGAAATTCTCGAACCCTTCTTCGGCGCGACGCACCTGCCCGCGATCAATCCAAAGCGTCGCCCGCGTCAGGGCACGCAAGAACGCACGGTCGTGGCTGATCAAAACATAGGCAGCGCGTGTCGATTTCAATTCTTGTTCGAGCCAGGCAATCGCTTCGATATCCAAGTGGTTTGTCGGCTCGTCCAAAAGCATCAATTCCGGTGCTTCGGCCATCAATTTCGCTAGTGCGGCGCGGCGGCGTTCACCCCCTGATGCAGTCGCGACCTTGCCAGCAGGATCGAATTTCAGCCCTTCAGCCACCATGTCGACCTTGTAGGCCTCGTCTGGGTCCAGCCCGCTGGCAGCGTATTCACCCAGCGTCTCGAACCCTTCCATGGTCGGGTCCTGCTCCATATAGCCGACCTGTACGCCCGGCGACGCGACGCGAGTGCCGCTGTCGACCTCGACCAAACCGGCCATAACCTTCATCAAGGTGGATTTACCCGAACCGTTGCGCCCAACAAGGGCCACACGGTCACCGGGTTGAACCACCAACGACAGGTCTTCGAATACAGGATCGCCGCCGAATGTCAGCGCGATGTCGGAAATTTGGAGTAAGGGTGCTCTAGCCATATTTCCTGCTACGGCGCGGCGCGGCAGCCGTCAACTGGCAACCGCACGCAGACGCGCCACGCGGGCCGCTGACATGGCATTTACCTCTAGGCAGGTGAACACATGAAGCGTGTTCATATCGTGATCAATCACCACATGATCGCCGACCCAACCGCCAAGTGATAGGTAGGATTTCAGCAGCGCGGGCATAGGGGCGATGCCACTCGCTGCGATATCCGCAAATGGAACGGCGTTTGGATCGCTCAGGACTGGGCGCAAAGCGGCCGGCCCTTGGTGGTTACGCGCTAGCCGGTGGAACACTGCGCCATATCGGCTTGGGTCCGTTCCTTCAAAACTTGTGCAACCAAAAAGCATTGTGATTCCCTGCGCGTCCACAACGCGCGTTAGCGCCCCCCAAAGCATCCGCAGTAAATCAGCATCTAAATCGCCCGGCACGGTGCAGAAACGGCCGATCTCAAGAAATGGTCCCGCGACATCGTTCCAACGCCGCAGGTCATAGTGTCGTGCAACATAGCCTTGATTCAGATCATGCCCTGTACGCGACACCCGAAACCGCAGCGTCCCACGCAGCTGCCCACGCTCATCGTGGATCATCAAATGCTGGAACAAGGGGTCCAGCGGTGCAACATCAACACCAGCACGTCCGAAAAAACACTGATGCCGTAATCTTTGGCAAGCGTGCAGGTCTTCATCCCCAGCAGCAAGCCGAGCCCTTAAACGCCCCTTTTCGAACGGAAATGTCATCATTGAACACCTTGGCGAACCTCTTGCATCAGCTTAGGTTAGAAGGTGAGAATGCAAAAGGATTATGAACCCGATGGACAAAATTGTGAAATCCGATGCCGAATGGCGCGCAGAGCTCTCTGATCTTGCCTATAAGGTGACACGCAAACATGGGACCGAACGGTCTGGCACGCATGACAATTTCCCCAAAGATCCCGGCACCTTCAACTGCGTCTGCTGTGGTGCCCCCCTATTTGATCAATCCGCCAAATTCGAAAGCGGCACCGGCTGGCCATCCTTTTACCAACCCATCAGCCCAGAGGCCGTCGGTGAAAGCGTCGACCGCAAGTTTTTCATGAAACGCACCGAAGTCCACTGCGCCCGCTGCGAAGCCCACCTCGGCCACGTTTTCCCCGACGGCCCGCAGCCAACAGGCCTACGGTATTGCATGAACGGGGTTGCGATGACGTTTGAGGCGAAAAATGAGTGAGGCTAGTTTGCGTCAATCATGCATCGCCGCGCTTGATGGCTAGGAGAAGAGTAGAGATTACCACTGTAACAGTTTCTACTCGAACATGCGGCCAATGGCTGAGCGACAAGAAGTAGATTGATATCCGTTTCGATATAGAGTGATGAGGTCGCATAGCCTTCCTGGCTAAACGGTATACAATCAAACTTGAATTCAATAATTGTTGCACCACCAAGCCTTGCCACCTCAGGCAGGTCACGAAGTTGCCGCTGCCAACCATATGTCTCAGTTTCAAACAATTTATACCGAACCTGCGCCGCAACTTCCTCACCCTCCCGGGTCGTATTTAGTGCGGAATTGCCCCCACTGCCGAAACTCCCACCACTTATAACTTCATTTTGATGGTTTCGCGCAACAAAGGACCAAGTTCCATCAAGGAGCTTGTACCCTGTCGGAGAAAGGCAGCTTGTAACTTCAGCGGTAAAATCCAGCCCTACCCCCAAGCTCGCCAAGGGTTCATTTCGCGCAGTTAGGTCAGGCCCACAATCAGCTTCATACTTGTAGACTTCGGTACCACGCCGTTCAATCCTGAAGCATTGCCCCCCATCAAATGCGCCGTGCGTCATAGTGTCTGCAAACCTGCCTTCTTGAAGATCATGAATGCGATAGGACAATCCGGTTACATGAACTTTCGTATCGATTGCCACTTGGCCAGTCTGCGAACATTCAGGGTGGCCCTCAATGACTTCGTACTCTGTGTAAAACGCGTTTGCGTCATTTTTTACGAAGACTGGTGAGGATTCACCCGCGCCCGCCGCGGCACCTAAAGATAGAAATACAGGAAATGATGACAAAATGATTTTCCGAAACGGCAATCGATTACTCCTATGATTAATATAGTTAATATAGGTAAGAACGACTGCCACTTCAATCTCACGTCACAACTGAAGGCTGATACTCACTCGACCTCATCACGCATCACCCACGCGCTAGCTCCAATAATCACACCGGCCCCAATCCACATCATACCCGGTGGTGCGAATCCGAAAAATACGATCCCCAGCGCTACGTTGAGCGGCAGTTTCAGGTGATCAAACGGCTGTAGATACGCAGCATCCGCAACCATGTATGCCCGCGCCAGCAGGTATTGCGCCCCAGCGACAAGTAATCCTGCGAGCGCAACGAGCCATAGCGCCTCAGGGGTGACTGTGAACCCGCTGCCCATTGCGGCAAGCCCACTCGCAGGCACCAGCAATACCAGCAACGCGAGCGTGAGCGTTCCGGCGTTTTCGGTCTTGGTTAGCTCTTTGGTAACAAGCGATGAACCCGCCCAGAATGCCGCGGCAGCGACTGGCATGAGTGCAGCCCACTGAAACGCGTCTTTCCAAGGCGCGAGGATTATGGCCCCACCAGCGCCCCCAACCAAGACAGCGACAACACGCGACGACGATAAGTGTTCTTTCAAGAACAACCCTGCCCCGAGTGTGACAAATAAAGGTGAGGTCAGGATCAGCGCGACCGCCTGCCAAATTGGCACAACCGCCAGTCCGGCAACCCAAAACTGCACGCCGATTGCGGCCAGTATCACCCTAAGAAGATGCATCAATGGCCGATCACTGCGCCATGATGCGGTCCACACCATTGGCAGCACAGCGATACTGGCCAGTCCATATTGCCAAAATGCAATCGTTGCTGAGGGAACGCCATAGACCATCCCTGCCCCTTGCACCGCAGTATTGGAACCCGCGAACAACGCGCCAGCAATTACAAAGTATAGCGGGCCGACAATGGCACCGCGGTTCATGGTTTTAATCTGGATCATCGCTTCTGTCCTTTCGTTTTGCGATTGACCCAAGGCAAAACAGGACAGATCCGGCGCGAAAACGCACCCGATTTGCTCCATTCTCTTTCATCCGGACTATGACCGTCGGCTCAGGCATCACACCTGATCTGCTGACCAAGGGGAAACCCCTTGCGCTCGCGGGCTCGCCCATATGGACATACCGCCGGTGGGGAATTTCGCCCCGCCCTGAGAACGTGCCGCCCAAAACAGGACGACCCCTGCGAGATAGGCAGAGGTCGTTTAAAGATCAAGAGAATGATTTTAAGGGGTTATTCGTCGCCCAAGAAGGCACCTGCATCAACCCGTCCAAGTGCACCAAGCAGCTGACCAAGGACAGTCACATCGTTGATGCCGTCTTCAGTCACACGGCGGTCAAGCGCGACAACTTTGCCATCCTGCAAAGTGTAGCGCGCGACGTCACGGGTCACGTTATTGGCGTCAAAACGGATCGCGACAATTTGGCGATCCACTTCTTCTGGTGCAAAAGCCCCATAGTGAACGAACTGACTGGATGCATAATACACAGCGTTATTCGCGAGTGCGCCTTCGGACATCGGCGGACCAAAACGGGAAATGACTTCGTCTTTGGTCGTCCGACCAATCGTCACCTCGGTCAGGTCTTCGTTAGTTGGCGCATAGCCGTGGAATTTATCAATTTTAGTGCAGGCAGATGCGCCAGCCAAAAACAGTGCGACCCCTGCGACTCGTGCAGCGATATAGAGTTTACCAGTAGTCCTGCTCATGACAGCCCTCTTGCTTTGGCGTCTTATGCCTTTTATCCCCACTATATCACACCCCGCCACTGTTCAAGAATGGAAGCTGCTTTGGCCCAATTGCCTACATCACACCTGCGTTTGGCAGACCTGACCACCCGCCGCGCAACGCAGTTTGACCTAAATCCGACTGCCGATGAACGCAAAGCCGTTGCCGATGCGCTGGGAATCATTGCGATCAAAAAACTGCGCTTTGAAGGTGAACTGACCCCGATGGGTAAGTCCGACTGGTCCCTGACTGCAAAAATCGGCGCGACTGTGGTACAAGAGTGCGTCGTCACATTGGACCCGGTCAGCACCCGTATCGATGAAGAAGTGACGCGTCGCTATATGGCTGATCTACCGGACATTGATGCCGCCGAGGTAGAAATGCCCGAAGATGATACCATCGACCCACTACCCGAGTCGGTTGATTTGGCCCAGGTCATGATTGAGGCCTTGTCGCTTGCGCTGCCAGCCTATCCGCGCAGTAAAGATGCCGATCTGGACCAAACTGTATTTACAGAGCCCGGCACAAAACCAATGACTGACGAGGACGCAAAGCCCTTTGCTGGTTTAGGGGCGCTAAAAGAAGCCCTTGAAAACAAGGACAAATAATCGTCTAAGCTGCCACTAGGAAAAAAGGTTGCGCTAATACGAAATCGCAGTATGTTCGCGACCTCTTTTATATCTCTCTCGACAGGGCTGCCAGTTTGGCGTAGGACCCGGCGAGAATGCACTAAAACAGGGCCATGGGCCCACAATCATAGGGTTGAGACATGGCTGTCCAGCAGAATAAAGTATCCAAATCCCGCCGCAACAACCGGCGTGCGCACGACTCATTGGTCGCTGCGAATCCAAACGAATGTGACAACTGTGGTGAGCTGAAGCGCCCACACCACGTGTGCCCATCTTGCGGCCACTATGCGACACGCGAAGTGATCGCAGACACAACAGAAATCGACCTGGACGAAGACGCAGCATAAGCTGCGTCGAAGGCACATTGATATGACACAGAGCCTGACGGACTCCGCTCCTGTGACGGCTGCTGACGCATCGCATGTGCTGTCGGTTGACGCCATGGGTGGCGACAAAGGGCCTGCAACAGTAGTTGCTGGCCTTTCTAAGTTTCTAAGCAAGAACGCTAATGCGCGCGCAATGTTGCATGGGCCGCTCGAAACGCTCGAACCACTCGTGCAAAAACACAAGATCGCTGACCGGGTCACTATCTGCCCTGCCGATGATGTTGTGAATATGACCGACAAACCAAGCCAAGCACTGCGTCACGGCAAAGCAACGTCGATGTGGTCAGCTATTGAGGCCGTTCGTGACCGTAAGGCTGCAGTTTGCATAAGCTGTGGGAACACAGGCGCGTTGATGGCAATGTCTATGCTGCGCCTTCGCAAGGCCGAGGGTGTTAACCGCCCTGCTATCGCCTGCCTTTGGCCATCACGTAATCCCGCTGGCTTTAATGTGATGTTGGATGCTGGCGCTGATATTCGCGCTGACCAAGACGATTTACTGACTTACGCGCTCATGGGGGCATCTTATGCACGCAATGGTCTTCAAATTGCACGCCCGCGCGTTGGGTTGCTTAACGTCGGCACCGAAGAACACAAAGGTCGCGCTGAGCTAAAAGTCGCGCATGAGATCATCGGCGAAGCCGCCGAAGCTGGTGAATATGACTACGTTGGTTTCATCGAAGGCGGAGACCTGCCATCCGACAAGGTCGACGTTATCGTGACCGATGGGTTCACCGGAAACGTCGCGTTAAAAACAGGCGAAGGTACCGCGACGCTGATTTCTGAATTGCTCCGCGAAAGCCTTATGAAAACGCCTTTGTCCATAATAGGCGCGTTATTTGCACGTGGATCGCTAAAGCGATTGCGTAAACGCATTGACCCCCGCCGGGTCAATGGCGGTGTGTTTTTGGGCCTGAACCAGACAGTGATTAAAAGCCACGGATCTGCCGATGCGACGGGTGTCGCAGCTGCACTTCACCTTGCTTATCAACTGGCGCAAAGCGGCTTCTCTGATAAGCTGGCTGCTCGGGTTGCATCTGCCGCATCACTTGCGCAAGATACCCCCCAAGAAGCTGGTTCAGACAAACCAGGCACCAAGACAGGCTGAACATCTATGACACGTCGCGCAGTCGTTAAGGGAATCGGGCATTACCTACCGGAACGCATCGTCCCCAACGCAGAATTCGAAAAGACGCTTGATACATCTGACGAGTGGATCAAAACCCGCTCTGGTATTGAGCGCCGTCACTTTGCTGCTCCAGGTCAAACGACATCCGAAATGGCCACTGCAGCTGCGAATGCGGCGCTTGAAATGGCCCAAATGGAAGCCGAGGATTTGGACGCAATTATCGTTGCGACTTCGACCGCCGACATGACGTTCCCGTCCGCGGCGACAATGGTGCAAAGCGCAATTGGTAATACCACGGGGTTTGCCTTTGATGTGCAGGCCGTTTGCGCAGGCTTTATCTATGCGCTGAGCAACGCAAATGCCCTGATTACTTCAGGCCAAGCCAACCGCGTTATGGTGATCGGTGCCGAAACCTTTAGCCGGATCATGGATTGGACCGATCGTTCAACATGTGTGCTGTTTGGTGACGGTGCAGGTGCGTTAATCGTTGAGGCTGAAGAAGGCAAAGGAACCACTGATGACCGTGGCATCCTATCTGTCGATCTAAACTCAGACGGGCGCTACAAAGATCTTCTTTACGTCGATGGTGGTGTCGCGACACAAAACACTGGTGTCGTGCGCATGGAAGGACCAGAGCTTTTTCGCCACGCAGTCGAAAAGCTGGCTCAAACAGCTGACACAGCATTAGAAAAAGTTGGGCTAACAGCTGATGATGTCGATTGGGTTGTCCCCCATCAGGCGAATATTCGTATCATCCAGTCGACTGCCAAAAAGCTAGGCGTCGGCATGGACCGAGTCGTTGTGACGGTTCAGGATCATGGCAACACCTCTGCTGCATCGATTCCTTTGGCGCTGTCCGTTGGGGTCAAAAATGGCCAAATCAAACCCGGAGACCTTGTCGTAACCGAAGCAATCGGTGGCGGATTGGCTTGGGGATCGGTCGTATTGCGCTGGTAAGCCGCAAATTAAGGGTTAATACCCTTTGCCAAGCCCTTGTTATTGACTCTGAAAATGACGCGCGCTTATGCTGATTGAATATTTAGGGGGAGTGTAATGGTAGATAAGACTTTGACACGTATGGATTTGGCAGATGCTGTCCATTCGCAAGTGGGCCTGTCCCGCAATGATAGCGCCGATCTGGTCGAAAGCGTCCTGACGCATGTTTCAGATTCGCTGGTGTCCGGTGAAACGGTGAAGATTTCTTCTTTCGGAACGTTTTCCGTTCGCGAGAAAGCCGCGCGCGTCGGTCGTAACCCTAAAACAGGTGAGGAAGTTCCAATTCATCCCCGCCGTGTTCTAACCTTCCGTCCATCGCATCTTATGAAGGATCGCGTTGCAGCAGGAAACAAGTCCTAAAGCTATGGCCAAAGCCAAAGACGCCTTCCGTACGATCAGCGAAGTCGCTGAATGGCTTGATACCCCGACCCATGTGTTGCGATTCTGGGAGAGTAAATTCTCCCAGATCAAACCCGTGAAAGGTGCCGGTAGCCGACGTTACTATCGCCCAAGCGATATGGAACTGCTTGGTGGTATCAAACAGCTACTGCACGAAGATGGGATGACCATTAAGGGCGCGCAAAAACTGTTGCGCGAACAAGGCGTGAAGCACGTCGCGACGCTGGGCAAAAGCCTTGTACAGGAAGCCGTCGTTGCACCAGTAGAAGCCACACCAGCACCTATACAACAGATTGAAGAACCTGCAGTCGTAGAGGTCGAAGCCGCAACTCAGCAAGATGCCCTGCCCTTTGAAGATGCAGCACCTGAACAACCCGCATTCGACATCGACATTCCAGCACTGCCTGCGGATTTCCCTTCTGTCCCGGCGCGTCTGGTCGGAATGCAATTTGCTGATCCTGCAACGCTTCAGGCCCGCGCCGAACAGATTGTGCCGCTTCTGGCGCGTCTTGAACAGCTGCGCGACCAGATGCACAAACAGTAGTCATGTCGTCGCTTTTCGGGCTTGCCCCCACAAACATATCGGGTATGAAAGCGCCTAGTCGGGCTATAGCGCAGCCTGGTAGCGCGTCCGTCTGGGGGACGGAAGGTCGCAGGTTCGAGTCCTGCTAGCCCGACCAATCATAACCGCCCGCTCGCGTTTTGGCGCAGCGGGCGTTTTGCTATCCTAACGGGGGCCACGATGAAAACACCCGGCGTTCTTGCTGATCACCAAATTCGTTCGCTAATCGCGGAGGGCCATATTGGTGCAACCGCCCCTATTACAGATGCGCAAATCCAACCTGCTTCACTTGATCTTCGGCTCGGTAGCACCGCGTACCGCGTACGTGCATCATTTCTGGCTGGACGTTCACGCAGGGTAAAAGATCGGCTCGCTGATTTTCAAATGCACGAGATCGACCTGACCGGTGGTGCCGTGCTGGAAAAAGGCTGCGTTTATGTTGTCCCCCTAATGGAAAGCCTGTCCCTGCCCCAAGGCATGACGGCCGCAGCCAGCGCAAAATCATCAATTGGCCGTTTGGATTTGCTCACGCGGATTATCACGGACCATGGTGTGGAATTTGATCGCGTGCCCGAAGGTTATGACGGTCCGCTTTACGTCGAAATCTGCCCGCGCTCGTTCTCGGTCGTTGCCCAGCCTGGGCAAATGCTAAACCAGATCATCTTTCGTCAGGGTAAGACGCTGATGTCTGATGATGATCTGCGCAGGCTTCATGCCCAGTCTCCGATCGTATCAGATGAACCTGTGATCTCTGACGGTCTGGGGTTCTCTGTCGATTTACGCCCCGAGCATGGAAACCTTGTTGGCTATCGCGCAAAGCCGCATACGGGTGTGGTCGATCTGTCAAAGCTTGATCACTATGATCCTGCTGATTTTTGGGAACCCGTGCACACGGATGATGGATGGATTATCTTAGATCCCGGTGCTTTCTATATTCTTGTCAGCCGCGAATCGATTGTCATCCCGCCAATGCAAGCGGCTGAAATGGCACCCTATCTGGCCATGGTTGGGGAATTTCGTGTCCACTATGCTGGCTTCTTTGATCCCGGATTTGGCTATGCCGATGCTGGCGGTGCGGGTTCACGCGGAGTGCTAGAGGTACGCTGCCACGAAGCCCCGTTCGTGCTTGAACACGGTCAGGTCGTTGGCCGGTTGGTCTATGAACATATGGCAGCGATGCCCGACGCCCTATACGGGCGCGAGATCAAATCAAACTATCAAGGCCAAGGTCTAAAGTTGTCTAAGCACTTTAAATCTAACGCATAAAGCGTCGCATGACACGCATACCTCTGCGCGCTTTTTGCATAGTCTGATTTGCAGATTGCGCGGATTGGCGTTCTTCGCCACTCATGTCTTCGTGACGCTTGCCACGATTGGCAGCCATGTTGATCCCTTTATTTATGCCTTTATTCATCAGCATACGGACGCCCATATTGATCAAACGTTCGATGTTCATTTCAGCCTCCCTTTCGGTGATCACAACTTAATATAAGCGAAGTTGATCATTCTTCAAACAGCTCTGTTTGATCCTCGTCCCGGTCCTCATCCTCTGCCTCCGTGAGTTGGGTTGTACCCGGTGGCGGACGGTTTTCGAGCAGACCAGCGGCACGTAGGTCTTTGAGGCCCGGCAGGTCACGTGCTGTTTCAAGGCCAAAGTGATCTAGGAATGTCGGGGTCACAACAAAGGTGACTGGCCGCCCCGGCGTCATACGACGGCGCCCGAACCGAATCCATTCCATCTCGATCAGCTGATCAATCGTACCTCTGCTGACACCGACACCGCGAATTTCTTCGATCTCGGCACGGGTGACGGGCTGGTGATAGGCAACGATCGCCAGTGTTTCGATGGCAGCACGCGATAGTTTGCGCGTCTCAACCGTTTCCTTTTGCATTAGGAACCCAAGGTCCGGAGCGGTCCGAATTGCCCAAGCATTGTCGATCTTCACTAGATTGACACCGCGGCCTTCGTAACGTTTTCGAAGATGCGCAATCGCCTCTGCCGGATCACAGCCGTGTGGCATCCGCCCGATCAATTCCTGCACAGTCACAGGATCCGCCGTCGCAAACATGATCGCCTCTACCATACGTTCTTGTTCGCCCATTGGCGGCGCCTCAAACAGGCTGTCGTTCTCGGGCTTACTCATCACGTGGGGCCTTTTTACGAATTTGAATTGGGGCAAAGGTATCGCCTTGCCGAATTTCGATTTTGCCCTCTTTGGCAAGCTCAAGGCTGGCGGCAAATGTTGCTGCGGTCGTGGACCGGCGCCTCTGCGGATCAGCATCCCAGCCATCTGGCAAATAGCTAGATATTTCGGTCCAATCACCCGCAAAGCCAATGAGATGACGCATGCGTTCCAACGCTTGCTCCATCGTCATAACGTGCTGACGATCCATCACAAATGGTCGGAAATCATCGCGTGTCCGGATACGCGCATAGCCCTGCATCAGATCCAACAGCGTCGCGGTATAGCTCACGCGCCGCACGCGTTGGACGTCTTCTGTAATCCCGCGCGCAAAGAAATCGCGGCCCAGCTGGTCGCGCGCCATTAGCTTGGCCGCGGATTCTCGCATGGCCTGCAACCGCTCAAGCTGGAACGCGAGGTGGGCAGCAAGCTCTTCACCGGACGGCCCCTCTTCTTTGGGGTCAGGAGGTAACAGCAGGCGCGATTTTAGAAACGCAAGCCAAGCCGCCATCACCAGATAATCGGCAGCTAATTCCAACCGCAACTGCTTGGCCTTTTCAACAAAGGCCAAATACTGTCGCGCCAATGCAAGAATGGAAATCTGTCTTAGGTCGACTTTTTGGGTGCGTGACAGCGTCAGCAACAAATCAAGCGGGCCTTCGAACGCGCCAACGTCAACGATCAACGCCTCAGCGGCGACCCGTTTGCTAACGCTCAGCTTATCGTCTTGAAGGTCTAAATCTTGCTGCATCTCTACTCACGCTAAAAGCGCTTCAAGTTCGGCCTCCAGCGCCGCGATGTCAACAATTTCGGGCGGCTTGCGTAACGAAAGGGCGAAATCCGCACGTTTTTGCGCGGCCTTTATCATGTTGCCAGCGGCTGCGGCCACCATTTGCATCTCTGCAGCGTCGCCATTGCAGTGCAAAACAACGTCACAGCCCGCTGCGATCGACGCAGATGCACGATCAGCAACCGTTCCCGACAATGCCTCCATCGACAAATCATCTGTCATCAAAAGCCCATCGAATCCGATGTCATTACGAATGACCTTGATCATAGCGGGTGACGTGGTTGCCGGGCCATTTGAATCAATCGCGGTAAAGACAATATGTGCGCTCATCCCCATTGGTAGATCATTCAGCGCTTTGAATGGTGCAAAATCTTTGACGTGCAGCTCTTTTTGCGTCGCGGTGACAGTAGGTAGGTTGAGATGGCTATCCACCGCCGCCCGCCCGTGCCCCGGTATGTGTTTCAGAACGGGCAAAACGCCCCCATGAATATGCGCATCAGCACAAACGCGTGCGGCAGCCACGACAGTTTCAACGTCACGCCCATACAGGCGATTTTGCAAAAACGGATGCGTGCTGTCTTCGGCAATATCAGCCAAGGGCGCGCAGTTCACGTCAATCCCAACGCGATGTAAATCATCTGCAATCAGCCAGTTCCGTATCCAGTGGGCACGCAGCGGATCACTTGCGCGCTCCATCTGATCCAGCGCTGGTAGAAACTCGCGCCAATACGGGCTGCGCATTCGCTGAACCCGACCGCCTTCTTGATCGATCAAGATCGGTGCCTCGCGGCCCACTGCGTCACGCAGATCACATGTCAAACGACGCAGCTGTTCTGGATTTTCGATGTTTCGCGCGAATAGAATAAAGCCAAGCGGCTGAACTTCACGAAAAAAGTCGCGCTCAAAGGCGGTGATTTTGGGCCCTTCTGGCCCAAAAATCGAAGCATTCATGACCACTTAGTTAACCACGACCGCAATGCAGTCAGCGCCTTCAGCTTCTAGAGCCGCGCAAAAACGACGTGCTTCAGCACGATCTGCGAAACCGCTAGCGCGAAGGCGGTACCATGTGCCGCTGGATTGATCGCTTACTTGGATAACGCGGTCTTTGCCGTCGATCAGCGTGTCAAAGCGCCCCTCGATCAACGCCCATTGGGTTGCTGCCAGTTCAGGCGACGGGAAAGCACCAAGCTGCACAAGGTTCGTGCCTGCTGCAAAGTTTGTTGTGCTAACAGCCACCTCGTCCGAATTCGTCGCGGCTGGCGCAGCGGGAACCGGTGCCGATGCTGCCACCACGCGCAGGCTTGCTGGACGAATGATTGGACGCAAGGAACGAGATACGCCAGGAACAGAGGCGGAAATCGTATCCGCTGTTGTTGTTTCTTCATCGATAATTGGGTCGGCACCAGCTGCGATTTGATCAGCCAGCGCGAGAATTTCGTCAACTTCCATTGTCGCCAGTTCAGGTACATCGGCGCTCGCCAATGTAGCGGATGGATCGGCAACAGCTGCAGTTGCACGCATTTCGCCTGCTTCTGCAACGGGCTGCGCATCCAAATCCTCTTGGGCCAGGCCAGATGTCGTTGGGGCAAGAACTAGGCGATCTTCTGGGCCACCTACTTCGCCCAATGCGGCAACTTCGTTCACTGAAAGACCCGTATGCGACGCAACAGCGCCACCCGGATTGTCAGGCAGCACGCGCATCTCGCCTTCCATGGCGCGCACAACGGGAATCCCGCTGACGTCGCGCATGATCAGCTTATAGCCCCAGAAACTGACCCCTAGGATAAGTGCAAGGGACAGGCCAGCGCCTGCAAAATTCATGATGTTATTGGTGCGCGATACGTCACCCGATGGGGCGAACCCCTCGTTATAAACTGCCATCTCTGCCTCACTGCCCGCGCCTTTTTGGCTTATGGGTCCGTTAAATCAGCTCAATCCGGCAGCCTGTGCGTTAGCGCATCTCTTCCGCCGGAGTGACCCCAAGAATACCCAATCCGTGCGAAATAACAATCGCTACGGACCTGATAAGGGCGATTTTCGCCTGTGTTGTGTCTGAGTCACTCTCTTGCACAAAGCGTAGCGCTGTTTCGTCGTTGCCACGGTTATACAAGGCATGGAAATCAGACGCTAAGTCATAGAGGTAAAACGCGATCCGGTGAGGTTCATGCCCTTTGGCCGCGATTTCAACCAAACGCGGCCACTCAGCAAGCTTCTTGATCACATTCAATTCTGCATCGTGGGTCAGCCCGGACAGGTCCACGCCTGACAATGTTGCATCATCGACCTTTGCAAATGCGCTTGCCTTGGTCACTGCAGAATTCACCCGCGCATATGCATAGTTCACATAAAACACTGGGTTATCTTTGGATTGCTCAAGAACTTTGTCGAAATCGAAATCAAGCGGCGCGTCGTTTTTCCGCGTCAGCATATGGAACCGGGTTACGTCTGGACCAACCTGATCAACAACATCGCGCAGGGTCACAAATGTCCCTGCCCGTTTTGACATTTTGAACGGCTCGCCATTTTTGTACAGCTTCACCAATTGGGTCAGCTTAATGTCAAGCGGCACCTTACCGTCGGACAGCGCGGAAACGGCAGCCTTCATCCGTTTGACATAACCACCGTGGTCAGCACCAAAGACATCGATTAACTGATCAAAGCCGCGCTGAACCTTGTCATAGTGGTAGGCAATATCAGGCGCAAAGTAGGTCCAGGAACCATCAGATTTTTGTACAGGCCGATCTACGTCATCGCCATGCTCGGTCGATTTGAACAGCGTCTGTTCACGTGGCTCCCAATCTTCGGGCATTTTGCCTTTTGGTGGCTCAAGCACACCGCGATAGATCAGGCCCTTTGCATCCAATTCCGCAATCGCCTTTTCAATCAGGCCAGTGCCATAAAGCGACTTTTCGGAAAAGAAGTTATCCATTGTGACGTTCAGCTGGGCCAGATCTTCTCGGATCAGGTCCATCATCGCTGCGGTCGCAAATTCACGGATTTCCTCAAGCCAGAACTGTTCGCCTTTGTCGATGAACTTGTCACCGACTTTTTCTTTCAGCGCCTCACCCACTGGAATGAGATAATCGCCGGGGTATGTGCCATCGGGGAATTCAACATCCTGACCGTGGGCTTGCAAATACCGCAGGTACACAGAGCGTGCGAGAACGTCGACCTGCGCGCCGCCATCGTTGATGTAGTATTCTTTCGTAACGTCATAGCCCGCGTAATCCAGCAACCGCGCCAGCGCATCGCCAAATACAGCGCCCCGTGTGTGACCAACGTGTAGTGGACCTGTTGGGTTGGCGGATACGTATTCCACCATCATCTTTTGGCCCTGCCCCAAAGACGATTGACCATAAGTTGGATCGGTCAGCGCTGTTTTCACAACACCCTGCCAAACGCTCGGGTCCAGACGCATGTTCAAGAAACCCGGGCCTGCGACCTCGGCCACTGTGATCATCGGATCATTCAGCAATTTCGCTGCCAATGCGTCTGCGATCGCGCGCGGGTTCATCTTTGCTGGTTTTGCCAAAACCATCGCCGCATTGGTTGCCATGTCACCATGTGCCGGATCGCGTGGAGGCTCGACCGCGACAGCAGCAGTGGACAGACCTTCGGGCAATGTGCCCTCGGTCACCATCTGATCAAGGCAAGCAATCACACGGGTACGGATATCAGCAAACAGGTTCATAGCGGTCCTTTGGTCCCATTTGGGACGGAAACAGAGTTTCTGCGGGTTTAACATCGTAACCAGCAGCGTCAATGCAAGCAAAACCTGTCACGGGCAGGCTAGCTTACAAAATAGTGGCCTATGACTTTAAAAGTCGGTCACCGACACGAACAACACCGTCCTGCACGATCGAACATAGGATACCACGTAAACGATACGGGCGATTGGCGCGTCGGTTGATCCATCGGACGCTCTCAGCGCCGTAGTTATTGCGCCATTTCACGCAGCCTGTGTTGAACTGGACGCTGACTTCGATCACCGCACTACCAACGTTTAGGCGTGTCCCCACCGGCAGGTTTTCCATGCCGAGGTCCATATCTACAACCAGTGGATCGCCGGGGTGTCGGCCTTTGTTTTTTTGATCGCGCCAGCATAAATCCATGACCCGCTTTGACAGGACAGAAACCTGAATTTTCGGATCGGGTGATCCGTCTGGCAACCGAAGCCACGGTGACGTTTTCCAACGATCACCGATGATGCCGTTTTCGACCGTTAGCTCTAGGCTGTCTGGAAATGCGCGCGCCCCGACATCGGGACGTAGGCATAGTTCATTTATGATGGCGCCATCTTTTGGCGCATCAATGACGTGGCTAAGTGCAGCTTCGCACTCGGCCAGTGTAACCTGCGCGGTCATGCGTCGGCCGGGGGTTGTTCGCCTTCGTCGTCGCCCGGCGGCCGCAGCGCGATGATACGCACGCCCGGCGCACCTTTGACCTCTTCGTCTTTGCGCACCAAACGGATCGCACCGTTTGGACCAATACGCGCGAATAGATGTGCACCCGGGCGCTTTGTCCGCCAGTCTTCGAGCGTATATTCTTCGGTTAGGCGAGTAATCCGGAAGGTCCAGCCTTCGGCTATCATCCGGTTTAGGCCAGCATGCGTTTCCTCTGGTCCAAAGTTACGCCCGCCCAAGGTGCGCGGAAGTTGATGGCGTGCGCTATCGCTTTTGGCACGCATCACTTGGAACACGGAATCGCGACCAAATTCGGGTGCAAGGTCGGTCGCAACCAACGTGTTATACGCATCGTTATCAGTGGCCGCGACCAGTGTCGCATAGCTGATCAGTTCCAATCGCTGCTCGGCCGCTTCGGACAGAATATCACCCGAGAAAGTCGGAATTCCCGCCGCCCGTGCGCCGCGCAGATTACCAAAGTTGGGATCCGTCATCAGCACTGGGACTTCGGCCTTTTTCAAGGCTTCGGCAAATGCAGTTGTCCAAGACGAACCACCAATCACAACCACACCCGGCACGTCGGCCCCCGTCAGCCCCAGCCAACGTGCAAACGGCGCAAGCGTGAAGCCGTGCAGCACAACGGTAAATGCCACAAGGACGAATGCAAGTGGCCCGATCAGGGTGGCATCCTCGAAACCCAGACCGATCAATCGATCACCGAACAGCCCGGCAACAGCGACCAAAACAACGCCACGTGGCCCAGTGAATGCCACAAGGATTTGTTCTTTGAACGGCACACCTGACCCCATCAAGGACAACATCACCGTCAGAGGACGCGCAACCAAGACGACCGCCAAAACAAAGGCGATTGCCCGCATATCAAGCTGCCGCAACGCGCCGAAATCAAGGCTAGCAGCGAGCAAGATAAACACGCCCGAAACCAGCAGAACGGTCGCGTGTTCCTTAAAGCGGCGTAGTTCTTCGTAGCTGGGCAGGTTCGCGTTCGCGATCACGATACCCATGATCGTCACAGCCAAAAGGCCACTTTCATGAAGCACGTAGTCGGACACGCCAAAGATTGCCAGCAACAGCGCAAACAACACTGGCACCTTCATATACTCAGGTACCCAGCCACGCTTGAATGAACGCGCAAGGCCATAGCCAGCCGCAACACCAAGGATTGTTGCAAAGCCGATCCCAATTACCAAATCCATAACGGCCGCTTGGACGGTCGTAGCGGTGTTCAAAACCAAGACGACTTCATACGCGAAAACAGCCGCCAACGCACCGATTGGGTCATTGATGATTGCTTCCCACTGCAAAAGCGCCGCAGGACGTTTGGATAGTCGTGCAGTACGTAGCAAAGGTGCGATTACTGTGGGGCCCGTGACGATCATGATGCCGCCAAAGACAGCAGCGCTTTCCCATGACAGCCCTGCCCCGTAACGCAATGCCAATGTCGATGTCAGCCATCCCAATGGGGCACCAACAAACACCAATCGCCGCACGCCTTTTGCTGCGTCGCTTAGCGAATGAAAGTTCAGTGTCAGACCGCCCTCGAACAGGATGATCGCAACAGCAATCGAGATAATCGGCCCCATCAACGGTCCAATATCACGCGCCGGGTCAAACACCCCAGCAACCGGACCAACCAGAACGCCTGCGACCAACATCAGCACGATGGCTGGCATGCGCAACCGCCATGCAAGCCACTGTGATCCAACGCCAAGTGCGCCAACCAGCGCGAACGCCATTACTGGCGCCATTGCGCCTGCTTCAACTTCAATTGCCATCAATTACCCCCGCCGGAATGACTTCACCGCCGATTAACCGTTTATGTTCTTGGATCGCGAACCGATCCGTCATGCCTGCAATATAGTCAGCAACGATGCGTGCCAACGTAATTTGATCAGGTGCATCCGCCACATCCTTGCGCCATTGCTTTGGCAACTCGTCCGGATTTTCCATAAAGAATGGAAACAGGTCGTTGATCATTTGTGTCACAACCACGCGCATTTCTACAACCGCCGGGGCGCGATACATACGATCAAACAGGAATTTTCGTATGACTTTAAGGTCCGTCCAGAGCTCTGGCGAAAACTGAACCATCATGCGTCCTGCATGGCGAATGTCATGCACTGTCGCCGGATTTAGGTCCGACAAATTACGTTGCGTGACAGTGATCACATCTTCGACTAGCACCCCAAAGAACCGACGCAGCGCTTCGTGGCGGCGGCGGTAATAGTTCAGTCCGGGATACTTTGCATCGACCCGAGCAAAGCAATCAGACAAGATCGGCAGCTCTGCCAGATCATCCGTGCTGAAAAGTTCTGCACGAAGACCATCATGTAAGTCATGGTTATTATAGGCAATATCATCAGCCAATGCCGCAACCTGCGCCTCTGCACTTGCGTGCGTATGCAATTCAAGATCATGCCGCGCGTTATACGCAGCCAATGCATAAGGAATGTCGCCCGTCACCGGGCCATTGTGTTTGGCGATGCCTTCCAGCGTCTCCCACGTCAGGTTCAAGCCATCCCATTCAGCATAGTGTCGTTCAAGGCTGGTCACGATCCGCAGCGCCTGCGCATTGTGATCGAAACCACCGTAAGGCTGCATCAATTCATCAAGCGCTTCTTCTCCGGTGTGACCAAAGGGCGTGTGACCCAGATCATGGGCCAGCGCGACAGCTTCGGTCAATTCCACGTTCAAACCAAGCGTGCCAGCGATCGTACGGGCAACCTGTGCGACCTCAATTGAATGTGTCAGTCGAGTGCGGAAATAATCGCCTTCATGTTCAATAAACACCTGCGTCTTGTGTTTGAGCCGCCGAAAGGCCGATGCGTGGATAATCCGGTCACGGTCCCGTTGAAAAGGTGAACGAAAATAGCTTTCTTCTTCGGGATAAAGCCGCCCGCGCGCATTTTCCGGGTCGGTTGCATATGACGCTGTCATGATATTTGCCTGCCTTGTCCGTCTTGCCTGTGATCCCTATATTGCAAATGAACACAAACGAATAGGTCGCAAAATGCTGACGATTCCCCCCAAAGTGACCCCACGCGCCTTTGAAAGGCTTGCAGAAATCGGGGCCGCGTCCCAAGGAAAGGCGCTTCGCATCGCAGTTGAAGGCGGCGGATGCTCGGGCTTTCAGTATGAAATCGACTTGGACGAACCAAAAGAAGATGATCTAGTTCTGTCTGACAACGGCGAAACCGTTGTGATTGATGCGGTCTCCCTGCCCTTTTTAGCTGACGCCGTTATCGATTTTTCTGAAGAACTGATCGGCGCACGCTTTGTTATCGAAAACCCGAATGCTGCTTCGTCTTGTGGCTGCGGCACTTCGTTTTCGATGTAATGCAAAACAATCCAAGGCTGGCGCGGCTGATCTTGGATCAGGCGCAACGCGATGAACGAGATGATGATTGGAGCGGCCGCGAGATCGAGATCGCAGATCTGTTGGATCAGGCGGTCACGACTGGCCAATCTCGTATCGATCTGCGCAATAGGCTTGTTACCGGCACACGCGCAACGAATTCGATGATCTACCGTGACTTGGCCGAGGCGATTTCCGAATCCCTGACCGATCAAATCCGGGATTTGGATAGCGACATCGCCAAGCTTGAAAATGACTTAATCCCAAGCCGTTTGGTCATGGGAACGATTATCGGCCTGATGCTGGGTGCTTTTGGGGCGGTGGTCTATGGATCTGCCGATGTTTTGACCGCTGCCAGTATTACAATTGCGATGGTCACCGCATTTTTCGGGGTGCAGGCCTACCGAAAGCGTGCGTTCGCCATTATATCAACACTGAAAGGACGCCGAACCAATTATGACGCTTTCCGCAATCTTTTGCGCAGCGAACCATAATATGCTAAGCGTCTGGTGACAGAGGAGTCTCACAATGCTCGACCAACTGATGAAGATCACCCCGACAGAGATCGCCTTGGCGATTTTCGCTGTTGCGATGCTTGTGCAGCTTGCGGTTTTTCGTGCCCATGTGAATAGCGCAGAAGCCAAAGGGAAAACTGTACGTTTTCCGGGGCTGATGACATCCCTGGCACGCATCCCCGTACGTACTGACGACAAACCCAAAAGCTAAACGCTTGTGCATTGCCGCCTACTGCGGCAAAACTGCCCCAAACGAGGGGCAGCCATGAAAATTGCGACATTCAACATCAACGGCGTGAAAGCACGCATCAATGCGTTGACCGACTGGTTGGACGATGCCAACCCCGATGTCGCGATCTTGCAAGAGATCAAATCCATCGACGAAAACTTCCCGCGCGAAATCCTAGAAGACAAAGGGTACAACGTCGAAACCCATGGTCAAAAGGGGTTTAACGGCGTCGCGATCCTGTCCAAGCTCCCGCTAGAAGACGTGACACGCGGCTTGCCCGGTGCCGCTGGCGCTGGACGTGAAGGTGTCGATGACGAAGAAGCCCGCTATATCGAGGCAACCGTCGTGGGCGATGTCGCAATCCGCATTTGCGGGCTTTACCTGCCAAACGGCAACCCCGCCCCCGGCCCGAAATACGACTACAAATTGCGCTGGATGGAACGGCTTTATAACCGCGCGCAAGAGTTGATGGCAGCGGAAACCCCTGCCCTGATGGCTGGCGACTACAACATCATCCCCCAAGCCGAAGACGCCGCCCGTCCAGATACATGGCGCGACGACGCGTTGTTCCGCCTGGAAAGCCGTGAGGCATTCCGCAAGATCGTGAACCTTGGCTTTACCGAAGCGTTCCGCGCGCGCGAACCTGGTGCAGGCCATTATTCGTTCTGGGATTACCAAGCTGGCGCTTGGGAAAAGAACAACGGCATCCGCATCGACCACTTTTTGCTGACGCCACAATGTGCCGATTTGCTGAACAATTGCTGGATCGAATCCGAGGTGCGCGGCAAAGAAAAGCCATCAGACCACGTGCCCGTATGGGTTGACCTAGCCGCTTAAGCGACTAAATAGACAAAAACAATAATCGAGCAGATTTGGTTAGCTGTAAGGAGCGCGTTGAAAATGCTCGGAAAAGTTTTGTATGCAGCCACGTTAGTGGCCTGCCTGACCCCATCAATGTCTATTGCACAGTGCCGTATTGCTGTTGCCGGGACCAATTGCGTGTCGGTTCCCAAATCCACCGCACCGCGCCCTAGCCCTGTTGAAGTCGGCAGTTACTTGGAACGTGGCAAACATTCCGTGCTGATGAACGCGCGCTATTATGGCCTGCCGCCTGTCAGTGATGGTTGGGTCTATATGCGCGTCGAAAACGATGTATTCCGCGTTGATTTTGGCAGCTTCGAAGTGCTTGAGCGCGTCACCTACATGACGAACAATCACTGGCGCTAAGCCGTCACATCCAAATCATAAAGCCAGCTCATCCGGTTTAGGAACGCGTTTGGCGCGACCTTTCCCATCGTGCGCAGCCCAGCGTGGGCAACAAGGCGCTGGATGCCGCCAAGATGATAGTTTCGCGCATTCGCGTTCGCGCCCTTGACGGCTTTGACCACACGATCGCGCCGCGCTGCTTGATAGGCTTGCAACCCTTGTGACAGATCGGCGCGTTCATCACAGCAACGCGCAAGCACATAGGCGTCTTCGATGGCAAGGTTGGCACCCTGCGCAAGGAATGGCAGAGTCGGGTGCGCTGCATCACCAAGTATTGCCACTGATCCTGCATGCCAGCGTTGGGCAACCGGATGGCGGAACAGCCCCCACAGGTTCACCTTTTCAACATCGCTCAGAATGGATTTCAGGCTCCAGTGGCAGTCGGCAAAAACTTGGCGCAGATTGCCCGGGTCATCTTGGTGATGCCAGCCTTCTTCGGCCCACTGGCCACGTTGCTGAACTGCGACGATGTTCAGCCGCCCGCCAGACAACGGATAAGTCACCATATGCCGCCCTGGCGCCATCCAGATGCGAGCAACCGGGTCAGCATCTTCGACCTTGACCAATGCACGCCATGCCACTTGCCCTGTAAAGAAGGGCTCTGTCGGCTTGTTGATCAAACCGCGTATGTTCGACCGTACACCGTCAGCACCAATGGTCAGGTCTGGCGTTACGCGAATACCATCGACTTCAAACGATCCATCGGGCCGTACATCCGTGATCCGCGCGTTGAGCTGCACGGTCACGCCATTCGCAGCGCACCCCCGTGCAAGTAGATCAATTAGCGCCGCGCGGTGAAAGAAACGATATGGAGGAGATTGAGCAGTCAGATCAAAACGCGCAATTTCACGCCCTGACAAAGCATCCGTCGGAATCACAGCCTTGGCTTTGACCCCGCTCATATCAAGCGCGGCTTCAAGACCCAGCGCATAAAGCGCCCGCATTCCATTAGGGGTAATTTGCAACCCTGCGCCAACCTCGGTTAGTTCGGGCGCTTGTTCGTAAACGGTGACCGCAGCGCCCTGCCGCGCAAACGCCAAGGCTGCAGTAAGGCCACCGATGCCGCCACCGATGATGGCGACATTGCGTTGTGCGTTATGTTGCACCTTAGTCGTCGCGGTGCACCTTCTCGCGGCGCTCGTGACGTTCTTGTGCTTCAAGGCTCATTGTGGCGATTGGACGTGCATCCAAGCGCTTAAGCGAAATCGGCTCACCTGTCATTTCGCAGTAACCGTATTCACCTTCGTCGATGCGCCGCAGCGCGGCGTCAATCTTGGTGACCAGTTTGCGCTGGCGGTCGCGTGTGCGTAGCTCTAGCGAACGGTCAGTTTCTTCGGATGCGCGGTCTGCAACATCGGGAATATTGCGTGTCTGATCTTTCATCCCTGCGACAGTGTCGCGGGTGTCTTCAAGAAGTTCAGCTTTCCAGTTTAGTAGCTTACGGCGGAAGTATTCCGTCTGGCGTTCGTTCATGAACGGTTCATTATCGGCTGGAATATAGTCTTCTGGCAGAAACGTTTCGGCTTTCATCGTCATACCCTATCAATTCTCCGGCGTGGCAGAGGATTGGGGCCGTAATTGCATTCCCTCTGCCCTATTTTATGCGGGGTTTACTCTCTTGGACGCCCACTGTCACCCCCTGAAATTATCCTTTGGCGGGATGTTGATGATCGCTGGCGACCTGCTAGGTTGACCACACAAATCAAAGGGTTCGCGAAGATGCAGTTTACCGGTACCGACACTTACGTTGCCACAGATGACCTAAATATGGCGGTAAATGCTGCCATGACATTGCAAAGACCCCTTTTAGTTAAGGGCGAACCCGGCACAGGCAAAACAGAACTGGCCCGTCAAGTCAGCGCCGCCCTAAACATGCCTATGATTGAGTGGAATATTAAGTCCACAACTAAGGCGCAACAAGGCCTGTACGAATATGACGCCGTCAGCCGTTTGCGTGACAGCCAATTGGGCGACGAGCGTGTGAATGATGTCGCAAATTATATCAAAAAAGGAAAACTCTGGCAGGCCTTCGCGGCCCCAGAACGGACCGTTCTACTGATTGATGAGATCGACAAAGCCGACATCGAGTTCCCGAACGACCTGTTGCAGGAACTCGATCGGATGGAATTCCACGTCTACGAAACCGGCGAAACCATCCGTGCAAATCACCGGCCGATTATCATCATTACATCCAACAACGAAAAGGAACTGCCGGACGCGTTTTTGCGCCGCTGCTTTTTCCACTACATCCGCTTCCCGGACATGGATACGCTGCGCCAAATCGTCGAGGTCCACCACCCCGGAATCAAAGAGGCACTTCTTACAACGGCGCTGACTCAGTTTTACGAGATCCGCGAGACAACTGGCCTCAAGAAAAAGCCATCGACGTCAGAAGTGCTGGATTGGCTCAAGCTGTTATTGGCCGAAGATTTAACATCTGATGACCTAAAGCGTGATGGTGCCAATGCGCTTCCCAAGCTGCACGGTGCGCTCTTGAAGAATGAACAAGACGTGCATTTGTTTGAACGACTAGCGTTTATGGCCCGCTCTGGACGTTAGTCGCGCACGGCTATTTTACTGGTACCGCCCATAAACACAGCTATGGTCGCATTTAGGTTATAAGCAGGTAAAGATGACAGAAACGGTAATCAGACCGCTCCGCGCTACGGATCGACCCGCTTGGGACAATCTATGGGAAAGCTACCTAGCTTTCTACAAAACCTCTTTACCAACAGATGTTTATGACGCGACATTCGCGCGACTGTTGAGCAACGACAACCATGATTTCAATTGCCTGATCGCCGAGCAAAACGGTGAACCCGTCGGATTGGTGCATTACCTGTTTCACCGCCACTGCTGGCGCGTCGAAAACGTATGCTATTTGCAGGATCTGTTCGCGGCCCCATCTGTGCGTGGCACCGGCGTGGGGCGCAAATTGATCGAGGCCGTCTATGCAGCCGCTGATGATGCTGGTGCTCCGAATGTCTATTGGCTGACTCAAGATGACAATCAGACGGGTCGCCAGCTTTATGACCGGGTTGGAACGCTCACCAATTTCATCAAATACCAAAGGCCTGCATGAAACGTTTTGCCGCTTTTGCACTGGCCTTGGTGTCAGCTTGTACTCAAGTCCCCGAGGGACCGCCGCCGACCCTGCTTGAGTTTCCGGCGATGCGCAGCTTTGCCACGGCCACACCCACCCCACCACAACGTCCAAATTCAGAAATTGCACAGGATTTCCTTGATCTGGCGTTTCGGATGGAAAGCGGTCAGCCGCTTCCTGCGCTCACCCGCTTTGAAGAGCCTATAACCGTGCGAACCGTCGGGCAGTTCCCCACACAGATGTCACGCGATTTGGACCTATTGCTTGCACGGCTACGGTCAGAGGCGCGGATCGACATTCGTCGCACAGACGATCCGAACACAAGCATTGTCATCGAAACGGTATCACAGCGTCAAATGCAGCGCGCTGCACCGAACGCAGCATGTTTTGTGGTTCCGCGCGTACAAAGCTGGTCAGAGCTTCAACGCTCTGGTCGCAATGGCGCGCTAAATTGGGGAACGCTGACCAAACGCGAACATGCGGCAATCTTCATCCCGACTGGCATCCCCCCGCAAGAAGCGCGCGATTGCCTGCACGAAGAATTAGCCCAAGGGCTTGGGCCACTTAATGATCTGTATCGCCTGCCAGATTCCGTTTACAATGACGATAATATCCATGCGGTCCTGACTGGCTTCGACATGCTCATTTTGCGTGTATTTTATGACCGCGAGTTGCGCAGCGGCATGTCACGATCTGCTGTCGCGGCCCGCCTACCCGGCATATTGGCCCGCCTAAACCCACGCGGCCAACGCGGTGGTGGCGAGATCGCGAAATTGACGCCGCGATCATGGATCAACGCGATGGAAACTGCGCTTAGCGGACAAGGCACTGAAGCGTACCGTCGTGCAGCCGCTGCGCGTGCGATCGACATTGGCAACCAGATCGGTTGGCGTGGACCGCGTGAAGGCTTTGCCTATTACGCCTATGGGCGGTTACAAATCGGCAATGACGCGTCACAGGCGCTGAATTCATTCAACACAGCAAACCGCGCCTACACCCAAAGCCGAACAACCGAAATTCATGCGGCCCATGTAGCTGTCCAAATGGCCGCGTTCACGCTGATATCAGGCGATGCTGAAACAACCATACACATCACCGATCAGGCGATCCCCGTCGCCCGTCGCCACGAAAACCCGGCCCTCATGGCGCTATTGATGATGTTTAAGGCCGAAGCACTGGACATACAGGGTAACACTGACGCAGGCATGGCCCTGCGGCTGGACAGTCTCGCATGGGGGCGTTACGGGTTCGGAAGCCGTGACGAGGTCATTGATCGACTTAATGAAATCGCGGCACTGCGACCACAAGAACCACCAAGCTAACAAAGGGCTAACCCATGATTTACCCGCTGATCGGACTTCTATTCGGGGCTGTTTTGGGTGCCTTGCGCGCCAAGTTGCGCGGTGGCGCTGGCAAAGACATTGCGCAATGGTCGATTGTCTTTGCGATCATCTTTGGTCTTATCGGGCTGTTTATCCTGATCTTTATTGAACGCAGCTACGTTTAACCGATGTTTTTGCCCTTCTTCGACAATTTGCGTAATCAAGGGGTCCCAGTATCCTTGCGCGAATTCCTGTCGTTTCTTGAGGGTATGAAAGCAGGCCTTGCGACCTATGATATCGAGGCGTTTTATTTCCTCGCGCGAACCATCATGGTCAAAGACGAACGCAACCTTGATAAATTCGACCGCGCCTTTGCTGCGACCTTTCAAGGCTTGGACGCGATCCCACCAGAGGCCGTGATGAACGCCGTCGACATTCCTGCGGATTGGCTGGAAAAACTGGCCGAAAAGCACCTGACCGAGGCTGAGAAGGCTGAAATCGACGCGATGGGTGGCTTTGACAAGCTGATGGAGGCGCTCAAAAAGCGGCTTGAGGAACAAAAGGAACGTCATCAGGGCGGCAACAAATGGGTCGGCACAGCCGGCACCTCGCCGTTTGGCGCATATGGCTACAACCCCGAAGGCGTGCGTATCGGCCAAAAAGAGAGCCGCCATCAACGTGCCGTTAAGGTCTGGGATAAACGTGAATTTCGTAATTTGGATGACACAGTCGAACTGGGCACCCGCAACATCAAGGTTGCGCTGAAACGGCTGCGTCGGTGGGCGCGCGATGGCGCACATGATGAGCTGGACCTTATCGGGACGATCCGCGCCACTGCTGAACACGGCTATCTAGATGTGCAGACGCAACCGGAACGCCGGAATGCGGTAAAGGTCCTGCTTTTCCTTGATATCGGCGGCTCAATGGACCCACACATCAAGCTGGTCGAAGAACTGTTCAGCGCGGCCAAATCCGAATTCAAGCACTTTGAGCATTTCTACTTTCACAACTGCCTGTACGAAGGCGTCTGGCGCGACAACGCCCGCCGTTGGGATGACCAGACGCCAACTTGGGACGTGTTGCGCACCTACGGTCCTGACTACAAATGCATCTTTGTCGGCGACGCGAGCATGTCACCCTATGAGATCGCGTTCAAAGGTGGCGCAAACGAACATTGGAACGCCGAAACGGGCGAAACGTGGCTAACCCGCGCACGCGACCAATGGCCAAGCCATCTTTGGATCAACCCGCTGGATGAACGCTATTGGGGCTACACCCAATCCGTTCAAATGATCCAAGATATCTTTGGCGCAGACCGTATGGTGCCGATGACATTGTCAGGCATCGAAGCTGGCATGAAGTCATTGGGGCGCTGATCCCCATTGCTATTCTGCAACCCGCCCCCAATATCTAAGATATGATCAGATTTACCCCTATTCTGCTGGCGGTCCTTTACGGGCTCGCGATGTATCGGTTCTCCGTCTGGCGCACCGCGCGTGAACTGGACGCAAAGTCGATCGAAATGGACGATCCGGTTCTCAACCAATTGACGGCACGCATGGCCAAAGCCTTGGATATCGAACGCATTCGCGTGCACATCTATGAGATCGAACCCGTGAACGGTTTGGCTGTCGCAGATGGACGGATTTTCATCACGCGTGGTTTCTTTGACAAATACCGCGAGGGCAAAGTCAGCGCCGAAGAAATGGCATCCGTCATTGCCCATGAATTGGGGCATGTGGCCTTAGGGCACGCCAAGCGTCGTATGATTGACTTTACCGGTCAGAACGCGATGCGCACGGCACTTGCGATGGTCCTTAGTCGGTTTATTCCGGGTATCGGGCCGTGGCTGGCGACGATGGCGATGCGACTTGTCGCTGCGGGAATGTCGCGTTCAGATGAGTTTGAGGCAGACGCCTATGCTTCGGCACTGCTAACAAAATCTGGCATCGGCACGGCACCGCAAAAATCTCTCTTTGCTAAACTTGAAGGGCTGACTGGCGCACGTGGAGCAGCCACGCCTGCATGGTTGATGAGCCACCCAAAAACGCCGCTACGCATCGCCGCAATTGAAGCAAACGAGGCAAAGTGGCGCTAGGCCACTAATGCCTTGCCAAAGCGTGGAAGCCGCGCTTTTTTCATCAGCGCGCGCATCTCCCATGGTCGATCTGACAGCCGGTTTGCTTCGGCTAAAACGCCATCGGCAACGTTACGGACCTTATCCGGTGCATCCTCGAACATCTGGCGCATGAACCCATCTGGGTCGCGACGCGTCAGGTCTTCTTCTGCAAGAATATTGCCAGGGAAGTCCTTGGCATTCATCGTTAAAATCGCGTCACATGATCCAACAACTGCCGCTGTAAGCACGTGAATATCGGCGGGGTCTGGTAGCCAAAACCGCGCCTCTACTGCGGTGTCATAGCTGACAATCGCCTTTGGGAACTTCGCATTGAGCATCGCGATTTCTCCACGCGCCCAGACTTCCTGTTCCGGTCCCAGCTTGACCGTCGCCCGCGCCCATTCTTCTAGGATGCGCGGGCTCCAACGTGGCTCAAAAAGCCCTTGCGCCGCACAGCCAAGCACGACCTCGCGCATGACTGTTGGATAAAGAACGCAGGCGTCTATCATGACCCTCATAGGCGGTAGACAACCACCTTTAGGTATCCGCTTTCGGCCAAATGTGGCAATTGCGGGTGATCTGGGCCAGCAAAGCCCGTGTAGATGATCTGCCCGCGCCGACCAGCACGGCCAATCCCACGCGAGCATGAATTGCGGAATTTGGTGATGTCAGCCGCGTGTGAACACGAGCACAGCACCAGATATCCGCCGTCCGCGACCAATGGCGCGGCCAAACGCGCGACACGTTCATAGGCCCGTAGCCCTGCTTCGGCGGCATTGCGAGTTGGCGCAAATGCGGGCGGGTCACAGATGACAACGTCGAACTCTGCGCTTTCTTCGGCCAATGCAGTCAACACATCGAATGCATCGCCCTTACGGGTTTCAAACCGATCAGATGCGCCCATAGCGGCAGCGCCTTGCTCTGCTAGTTCAAGTGCTGGGGCTGAACCGTCGACAGACAATGCTGATTTCGCACCGCCAGCCAAAGCAGCCAAACCAAAGCCACCAACATGCGAGAATACGTCAAGGACGCGTGCATCCTTTGCAAGCCCCGCCGCAAATGCGTGGTTCGGTCGTTGGTCAAAGAACAACCCCGTTTTCTGCCCGCCCATGACGTCGGCCATGTAGGTTGCACCGTTCATCGGCACGGGGATCGGTCCTGTTGGGGCTTCCCCGACAAGCACTTCGGTCTTTTCTTCCAGACCTTCCAATGTGCGGGCACGGCCCGTGCCGTTCATGATTACTGTGATGACGCCTGTGACCTCTTGCAGCGCAGCAACCAGCGGCGTGATCAATGTATCAGCCCAAGCGGCGTTCGGCTGCACAACAGCAACATCACCAAAACGGTCGATGACGACGCCCGGAAGCCCGTCTGCCTCGGCGTGGATAAGACGATAGAATGGCGCATCATACAGACGTTCACGGTGGGATAGCGCGCGCGTAAGGCGAGCTGCAAACCATGTCTGATCAATAACTGCATCCGGATCTTGGTCCAGCATGCGGCAAATGATTTTAGACTCTGGGGTGACGGCCACAATGCCCATGGGCGTGCGGTTTGCATCTTCGAGCCGCGCAATGGTGCCAGCTGCCAGTTTACGGGTGCGTCGGTCGGTGACCAATTCATTTGAATAAACCCAAGGGAAGCCATGGCGGATAGCGCGGGCTTCGGCCTTGGGGATCAAGCGGACGACGGGCAAATCGGGGGAGGTGTCAGTTGTGTTCATAACTGACCTCCTACTCCTATTTGCCCCCGCTTGGGAAGATGTCTTTAGATCAGTTGATTTCGCAGCGTCGCTGTCAAAAAGTCAGTGACTTCGACTTTTTGTGTACGACCATTCCGATCCATCTCAAACGCGCGACGTCCACCGGGTGCACGCAAGTCAGCCTCAATCCGGCGCGCGGGTTCGATCACCGCGCCTGTCCGTGCATCACGCACAGTCATCATAAATATGATGTTATAGACCCCACCAACCGTTGCACGGGTCTGTTCAGTCACGCCGTGAAAACGGATCAATTGAATGTCAACAACGATGGGTGTTTGGCCACGAAGAACGGATTCATTGCGCTGCGCCGCAGTTTCAAACATAGCAGCAATTTGCGGGATACGCGGACCGGGCGCATCACCACGCCAAACGATATCTGCCTTGGGATAATAACCGCTATCTTCAGAGACGGTCAGCCCCTCTTTCACGGAAAAATTCAACGCTGTCAGGTCGTAAGACCGTGCCATAACAGGGCGCGGGTCTGGACCTGACCCAGCTAGCGAACATGCAGTCATGGTTGCGATCAACATGACGGCACTGATTACTCGTTTAAACATTTTTGCGCTCCTAAACCCTCAAAGCATTAAAATTATCCGCCGCCTAGCATGCTGAATCCGAATTGATAACTGTTTTGATAACGATAACTAACTTTTAGCAAACATCCGCGACACGCCCGCCCTTGTTAGCGCTAACGGATTATGGTAGAGTTCGACCAAGTGAAAGTCATGAGGAAGCCAATGCCACTTCATCCCAAAATCGCCGCGGTCACCGACCGCATTCGCGCCCGTTCTGAAGATACGCGTCAAGCCTACCTCGAAAATATGGCACGCGCTGCATCCGAAGGCCCACGCCGCGCCCATATGGCCTGTGGTAACCTTGCCCACGCCTACGCCGCGATGGGCGAAGACAAGGCCACATTAGCCGAGGGTCGCGCACCCAACATCGGAATCATCACTGCCTACAATGACATGTTGTCGGCGCACCAACCCTTTGAACTGTATCCGAATCTGATCCGCGCAGCTGCGCGTGCGGCCGGTGGCACGGCGCAGGTTGCAGGCGGTGTTCCCGCTATGTGTGACGGCGTGACGCAGGGCCAGACCGGGATGGAGCTATCCCTATTTTCGCGTGACGTAATCGCGCTGGCTGCAGGTGTTGGTCTTTCGCACAACGTCTTTGACGCTGCGATCTATCTTGGCGTCTGCGATAAGATCGTTCCTGGTCTTGTCATGGCCGCGGCAACGTTTGGCTATATCCCCAGTGTGTTCCTACCCGCTGGTCCGATGACATCCGGTTTGCCGAACGACGAAAAAGCCAAAGTCCGCCAGAAATTCGCTGTCGGCGAAATTGGGCGTGACGAATTAATGGCCTCTGAAATGGCGTCTTACCATGGACCGGGCACATGCACGTTCTACGGCACGGCCAACACGAACCAGATGCTTATGGAATTCATGGGCCTGCACCTACCTGGCGCTTCATTTGTGAACCCGAACACGCCAATGCGCGATGCGCTGACAACTGCAGGCACAGAACGCGCGCTGGAAATCACGGCTTTGGGCAACCAGTACACGCCTGTTTGCGATGTCTTGGATGAAAAGGCATTTGTGAACGGCCTTGTCGGCCTTATGGCCACCGGTGGTTCAACGAACCTTGTGCTGCACCTGCCAGCGATGGCACGTGCAGCTGGTATCATCCTTGATCTACAAGACTTTAGCGACCTGTCAGATGTAACCCCGCTCATGGCGAAGGTCTATCCAAACGGTCTTGCAGATGTGAACCACTTCCATGCTGCTGGCGGTCTTGGGTTCATGATTGGTGAACTGCTGAACGCTGGCTTGTTGCATGATGACGTTAAAACAGTCGCTGGTGACGGGCTGCATTTGTATACGCAAGAACCCAAACTGACAGATGGTCGGATTACCTACACCGCTGGTGCTGGCAAATCCTTGAACGAAAAAATTCTGCGCCCTGCAAGCGACCCATTCCAGCCCGAAGGTGGGTTGAAGCAACTTGTCGGCAACCTAGGCCGCGGTGTGATCAAAGCCTCTGCCGTCGCAAAAGAGCGCCACATCGTCGAAGCCCCTGCCCGTGTGTTCCACACCCAAGAGGCCGTTAAAGACGCGTTCAAAGCTGGCGAGTTTACCGAAGACACAATCATCGTTGTTCGGTTCCAAGGGCCAAAATCAAACGGCATGCCTGAATTGCATGGCCTGACACCAACGCTTGCCGTGTTGCAAGACCGCGGATTGAAGGTGGCGCTGGTCACTGACGGTCGTATGTCTGGCGCGTCCGGCAAGGTGCCGTCAGCAATCCACCTATCGCCCGAGGCCGCCGATAACGGCCCAATCAGCCTGATACAAGACGGCGACATCGTGCGCCTAGACGCCACAAAAGGCACGATTGATGTCTTGGGTGTGGATCTGACCACGCGCAGCCCTGCAATTGCTGACCTGACTGGCAACGGCAACGGTGTTGGACGTGAATTGTTCGAAGTCTTCCGCCGCAACGTGGGTCTTTCATCTGAAGGCGCAGCAGTGGTTGTCTAGCTGACACATATTTCCCATAAGCATCCCGACGCGGCGTCAACGACGCCGCGCTGCACCAAATAACCGATGAAAGTCTGGAACATGACCCCACAAGAAGCCTCTGCCGCCGCTGCCAAAGTCTGCCTGCTTGCCCCTGTTGTCCCCGTCTTGGTAATTGATGACGCCAGCACAGCAGCCGATTTGGCGCGGGCGCTTGTCGCTGGCGGCTTGCCCGCCCTTGAAGTCACACTTCGCACACCTGCCGCTTTGGACGCGATCCGCGAGATGGCGTCAGTGCCCGGCGGTGTTGTTGGCGCTGGCACATTGCTGACGCCAAAAGACGTTGAAGCGGCCAAAGAAGCCGGTGCAACATTCGGCGTATCACCCGGCGCAACTGACCGACTTCTAGACGCGTGCGAAGCCAATGACCTGCCGTTGTTGCCCGGTATCGCCACAGCGTCCGAGGCGATGCGCCTACTGGAACGCGGCTATAGCGTGCAAAAATTCTTTCCCGCCGAAGCAAACGGCGGCGCGCCTGCACTTAAGGCGATAGGTGCTCCGATCCCACAAGTCAAGTTCTGCCCGACTGGCGGTGTGAGCCTGAAAAATGCGAACGATTACCTAAGCCTAAGCAACACTCTTTGTGTTGGTGGATCTTGGGTTGCGCCCAAAGATATGGTCCAAGCGGGCGATTGGGCTGGCATCACAGCGCTTGCCCGCGAAGCATCACAGCTCCAAGCCAGCTGATTATTCAGGAACGCGCGCTCGCCTACCGCCACGGCGTTTGGGCGGGCGCACATCGGCCAATGCTGCAGATAGTGTAACGATCATCGGATGGTCCTGCGGCATATCGCTATAAGTCACGAGATGCGATCTGATCGCCGCCTTCGCGTCAACATCAGCCCCAATTCCCATCGCCCATTCTAAAAAGATTGTCCGGCACTCTTCGGTGGAAATGCCATCAATCCGGAAAGATTCACGGATCAGGCCAGTCGGGTCGATTGGATCACGCGTCATCTGCGGCCCCCAACATCCGGCTAATCACGGCATCCGCCGCAGCGGCCTGCGCGTGCAACTGGTCAGACAGCTCTGTCAGATCGCTGCAATCTGTTTCACGCAAAATCAAACGCTTGGCCCCTTCACCAACTTCATCAGGGCGCAGTGGCCCACCCGTCAACAAACGAGCAACCGCTTGCAAGCGCCACATAAGCCGCGCCGCGTCGTTCACCGCCTGCGCGTCAGCGGCACTCACCCAGCCGTCTGCGACACCGGCCTCTAATTGCGCATCCAATTCACGTGCCGACGACCCAGCACGCAAACATGCCGTCTGTGCGAATAGCTCAATATCTTGCAAGCGACCGGGGCCAATCTTGGCATCCCAGTCACCTTGCGATGGTTTTGCAGCCGCAATCCGACGCCGCATGTCTACGACATCGGCAAGTACGGTTTCGCCTTTGCCCTTTTCGGCCAAGACGGCAGTGCGAACGTTTTCAATCTCTTCCGCTAGCTCTGGATCACCAGCCATCGCCCGCGCGCGCGTCAGCGCCAGATGCTCCCACGTCCAGGCTTGGTTGCGCTGATAATCTGTAAACGCCTCAAACGAGGTCGCGACCGGCCCCTGCCTGCCAGACGGGCGCAACCGCATATCCACCTCGTACAAACGCCCCTCTGACATGGGCACAGAAAGCGCGGTTACCAATGCTTGGGTCAATCGGGCGTAATATGGACGGGTCGCAAGCGGACGACGCCCATCTGATGCCTCAACCCCTTGGGCATCATAAACCATAATCAAATCGAGATCTGATTCCGCGTTCAACCGCCCGGCCCCAAGCGACCCCATACCAAGAACCACGCCTCCGCGCCCCGGCATCGCCCCGTGCTTTTTGGTAAATTCGTCAACGATGACTGGCCATAGCCCCGCAACAACAGCCCCTGCCAGATCAGCATATTGGCTACCCGCCACCTCTGCGCTGATCAAGCCGCGCAGCAAATGCACACCAACGCGGAAATGCCATTCCTTTGCCCAACGGCGCGCAGCGATCAACTGGGATTCATAATCGTCGAAGGCATCCAAAGTGGCGGTCAGGTCAGCCTGCAAACCATCCTTGCCCGGCCAAGGGTCAAAGAACGCTCCGCCGATCACGGCGTCAAATACGCCAGAGTTACGCGATAGGTATTGCGACAGTTCTGGCGCGGTCGCAGCGATATCCACGATCAATTGGGTCAGCTGCGGGTTGGCCTCGAACAAGGAAAACAATTGCACGCCCGCAGGAAGGCCGGACAGGAAACCATCAAACTGGATCAAAGCCTCGTCCGGCTTTGCGGCCTCTTGCAATCGGGCCAAAATTTCAGGCTTAAGCCGTTCAAATATCTCGATTGCGCGTGACGACCGGAACGCCGGGTAATTGGCCCAACGCGCAACAATATCCGCGCCCCAATCGCTAACATGGCTTGGCGCTGCATCGGGTGCAAAAAAGCCTTCGGTCAATGCGTGCACCTCTTCGATGCGATCTGAAATTTCGGACCTTAGCGCATCCACTTCCGTTCCCATGAATGCAGCAAGGCGTTCGAAACCTTCAGCATCATTTGGCAAGTGATGGGTCTGCGCGTCATTGATCATCTGCAATCGATGCTCGACTTCGCGATGATATTTATAATGATCGTATAGCGTTACAGCATCATCTTTAGGCAGCCAATTAGCTGCCGACAGCCTATTCAGCCCGTCCCGTGTTCCGCGCACGCGCAGTGACGGGTCACGCCCACCTGCAATCAATTGGCGCGTTTGCGTAAAGAACTCGATCTCGCGGATACCGCCGCGCCCTAACTTCATATTGTGCCCTTCAAGCACAAGCTTGCCGTGCAGTCCTTTGTGGTCACGGATCTTTAGACGCATGTCATGGGCGTCTTGGATCGCGGCGAAATCCAAATGCTTGCGCCATACAAATGGGCGCAGTGTATCTAGGAATCTATCACCGGCGTCGACATCGCCCGCGCAAGCGCGCGCCTTGATATAGGCGGCACGCTCCCATGTCCGCCCCACACTTTCATAATACCGTTCGGCGGCTTCCATCGATAGACAAACCGGGGTCGCTGACGCATCGGGCCGCAAGCGCAGATCGGTCCGAAACACATACCCGCCCCCACGAACATCCGACAGCATCGCAGCCATTCGTCGTGTCACCCGGATAAAGCTGGCGCGGATTTCGTGATAATCGTCAGGATCAAATCGGGTTTCATCGAACAGGCAAATCAGATCGATATCGGACGAATAGTTCAATTCGCCCGCGCCCATCTTTCCCATGGCCAATGCAAACATACCGCCAGCCTGGACCGGATCACCGTCACTAGGGAGCTTACCACGCGTGACTTCGGCCTCGACCAATCGGACCAAAGCCGCTTGCACTGCAGCATCCGCGAAATCGGTTAATACTTGCGTCACCACCTCAAGCGGCCAGACACCGCCAAGGTCAGCCAAAGCTGTGATCAGCGCGATGCGCCGTTTGCATTGACGTAGATGCGCGGGCAGCGCGTCCAAACTTACATCAGGAAGCTCTACCAGAATTGCATCGACGGCACCTTCCGGATCATCCAACGCGGGAACGATCCATTCCGCCTGGGCCTGTAACAGCCCCGCCAAATAAGGGCTGCACCCTGCCGTACCTTCAATCAAAGGCACCAAAGCCGGCGGCAAATCCGACAAATAAGTAAGCGCATCTTGCCCTCGATCAACATCATAGGGGCGCGGACAACGGGTGAGACGATCAACAAAAGACATATGTCACAGTTACCTTGCGCAGCGGTCTGGTCAATCATAACCCGCACGCTAGAGTGGCCCAAAAAGGACATGAAGATCATGAGCAAAAGCCTGAAACGCGTCATTCGTGCGCTGCATGACGCTGGTTTGGCTATTACCCCGCTTGAAATGGGAACCGAGACACGTACCGCGCAACAAGCCGCTGATGCTGCTGACTGCCACGTCGATCAAATTGCCAAATCTGTGATTTTTGCAGGGGAAACTTCTGGCCAGGCAATTTTGTTTATCACAGCAGGCAGCAACAAGGTGGATGCGGCAAAGGCGAGCGTCGTTGCGGGTGAGGCCTTGGGCAAGGCAGACGCTGCGATGATCCGGGCGCAAACTGGCTTTGCCATTGGTGGTGTTGCGCCTGTTGGGCATCTGAACCCGATCCGCGCGTTTATGGACCCAAGGCTATCTGAATTTGGCGAAATCTGGGGGGCTGCGGGGACGCCTCGTCATATTTTTCCGATCGCGCCAGAACGTTTATTAGAAATTTCTAACGCGCAGGTAGCTGATTTTACGACGTAAAATGCATTAATGTAAAAAACATTTACATAAACTCTTGAAGGTCACACTCCGGGTTCCGATATCAAGTCATGTGAAAGGCATTCACATAACCTAACTGATACACAAAGGAGCCCACTATGAACACCGCCACAACCCAGTCGCCGATGGGACAAACCCATCACCTTGGGTTTTTCGCCCGTGCCGAAGCCTGGCTAGATGAGCGTGGCAAAGGCGCCTGGATCGCTGCAATGGTTCTGGGCTTCATCTTTGTCTGGCCAATTGGCCTCGCCCTTCTTGCCTATATGATCTGGAGCAAACGCATGTTTAACAAATCTTGCAGTCACAAATCCCACCGTCGCCACATGCGCAATTCCAGCGGCAACAGCGCATTTGACGCCTATAAATATGAAACGCTGCGTCGGCTTGAAGAAGAACAAAACAATTTCGAAGCCTTCCTGAAACGTCTGCGCGAAGCCAAAGACAAGGCCGAGTTTGATCAGTTCATGAACGAACGCGCCAAGGCGACCGACGACGACGCACTCCCCGAGCCAGCCAACTAATTTGTTGGCAAACAGGCGACCCTGACATTTAGGGTCGCCTGCCCCTTCATTAAAACCCAGAGCATTCCCATGACAGATTCTCCTTATTATCCCACCTCAGACGCGTTTTCTGGCGTCACGCTAAAGCGCGGCATCGCGTGGCTATTTGATATGGTCATCATCGGCGTGATTTGCGTGCTTGTGCTTCCCTTTACCGCTTTTACAGGCGTTTTCTTCTTTCCAGCCCTGATGTTGCTGATCGGATTTCTTTATCGTTGGTTCACAATCGCAAACGGGTCGGCGACGTGGGGCATGCGCATGGTCGGCATCACCCTGCGCGATCACTATGGTCGCCCGCTGTCATCCGGCACGGCATTTGCACATACATTCGGCTATTCGGTCAGCGTTTGCATTGCGCCACTGCAACTGATTTCAGTGATCCTGATGTTGGTTTCGCGCGAATCCAGAGGGTTGACTGACTATCTGCTCGGCACGTATGCAATGAACCGTTACGCTTAGCGTCGTCCGCTATCATCGTTTTCGCCTGCCCAAAAGTGTTGTTGCCAAATAGGAAACAAGGGCTTGGCCTATCGAAAATGGATTGTTAAGCTTTCTTGACATATTACCCGGATGACCTCATGCGCCACACGCTTCCCATTGCACCGCAGTTCTATGTGACTGCACCGCAGCCCTGCCCTTACCTTGAGGGCCGGATGGAAAGGAAGCTGTTCACTGCATTGCAAGGCGACACCGCAACAAAGCTAAACGATTCCCTTTCAAAACAAGGATTTCGTCGATCACAGAACGTGCTTTACCGTCCCTCTTGCGCGGAATGTTCGGCCTGTATGTCTGCGCGGATTGATGTGTCAAAGTTCAATCCAACACGCAGTCAACGTCGCGTCAGCAAACGCGGCGCACATCTGGACCGTCGTGCAACGTCGCCTTGGGCAACCGAAGAACAATACGATCTGTTTCGGGAGTACCTAGACGGTCGTCACGCAACTGGTGGTATGGCGGACATGGATATGTTCGAATTTGCGGCCATGGTCGAAGAAACGCCGATCCGATCCCGCCTTATCGAATATTCGCATGACCGCAAGCTACAGGCTGTGTGTTTAACCGATATTTTGGATGACGGGTTGTCGATGGTTTATTCCTTCTTCGACCCTGCGCTCGAGAAGCTATCGCTTGGCACCTACATCATCCTTGATCACATCGATATCGCCCGTGAGCTTGAATTGCCCTATGTCTATTTGGGCTATTGGGTGCCCGGTAGTCGCAAGATGGATTACAAAGCCAAGTTCGAAGGGCTAGAGATTTACAAGGGCGGCGAATGGACACCATTGGGCGACCCTGAACGTTACAGTTCCGATGTGCATCCGCTGTCAAATGATCCTATCGCGGAACAGGTTGCACAGATTAAGCTACCTGACGGACGCATCTAAAATCCAACCAGACAACGAAAAAGGCGCGCGCAGTTTCCTGCACGCGCCCTTCTTTTGTTTGTTCTCGATTACTTCAGCAAGTTTGGCACGATTGTCACAACGCTTGGTACCAATGCCAGTAGGACGAGCGCACCGACCTGAATAGCGATGAACGGCATCACGCCACGGTAAATTTGGCCCGTTGTAATCGACTTGGGTGCGACCCCACGCAGATAGAACAGTGCAAACCCAAACGGTGGCGTCAGGAACGATGTCTGCAGGTTCACCGCAATCATGATCGTGACCCATTTGGGATCAAATGTACCGCCATAGATGACTGGCCCAACGATCGGGATCACGATGTAGATGATTTCTAGGAAGTCCAAGACGAACCCCAAGATGAACAGAACGAACATTACCAGCAGGAACACCTGCCATTCGTTGTCAAACGACCGCAAGAACTGCTGGATATAGTGTTCGCCACCGAATGAGATCAGTACGAGGTTCAACAGTTGCGACCCGATCAGGATCGTAAATACCATCGATGTCACTTTGGCTGTTTCGCGAACAACGGGTGACAGAACGCCGCCCGAAAGCAGAACCCAGCAAGACCAGCCCAGACCAAACATCGCGTAAAGGAACGAAACGAACGCCACGAGATAGGCAATGCGATTTTCGAACAGCACGACCTCTTGGCCCATACGCATGTCAAAGTTCACACCAACCAGCAACATCAGCGCAATAGCACCCGTAGTTTGCAGAACGATACGGCCAGACAGACCTTGATCTTGACGCTTACGATACGCGGCAAGCAATAGCGCACCGCCTGCCCCCAAGGCCGCAGCCGGCGTCGGGTTCGTGATCCCACCAAGGATAGAGCCAAGCACCGCAACGATCAGAACCAGCGGTGGGAACACCACGCGCAGGATTTCATTCGCAGAAAGATACTTGATCGCGACACGCATCCCAAAGAAGGCGACCAAGAGCGGCAAAGCGATAATCATCGTCGTGACACCAGGTGAGGTCAGCGGCGAGATGAACGCAAGGTCAGCAAGCAACAACAGCACGACCCCAGCGACGCCAATCAGCAATGGGCGTGCGTCCTTGCTTGGTGCGACACCACGCGCAATGGCGAGTGTCAGCGCAAGGAACATCGCGGTGATCCCAATGCCTGTGCCAATTGGCGCAGCATTTGCAACGCGCTCTGCTGTGATCGTTGCGCGCTCTTCGTCGCTCAGTGCGCGCGCCTCGGCAACGCCCCCAGCTTCGTCAATTGCAGCTTGCTCAGATAGCGCGGTTTCCCATGCCTCTGCACCGTGCAAATCAAGCATCGCTGCTGCACAGTCATCGCTGACATTTGTACGCAAGGATGCTGTTTGCCCGGCATCGGTAAAGCTATCAACGATGATCGTCTGATTGCCCAGCAAACCCGTCTGGCCAAGTCCGATGGTCAAACCAATGATCCCGACAGGCACAGCAAGGAACCAAGTAAAGGCTTCGTTCCGCGTGACCGTTTCACCTGTGCCGCTAGTTTCGAATTGAACAGCAGGCGCTTTGGATGGGTTCAGCAACGCAAACACAAATGCGTAGCCTGCATAAAGCACCGCCAGCATGATCCCCGGAAGCATCGCCGCTTGGAACAACGTGCCAACGGATACAACAGCGGGTTCGCCCAGATATGTCAGCGCATCAGAACAACCCGCAAGCTGCGCGCGTTCTTCTTGGGCGGCTGAATAAAGGTCACCAGCAAGCGTACCCAACAGAACGATAACAATGGACGGTGGAATGATCTGCCCTAGCGTACCAGACGCCGCAATCACACCTGTCGATAGTTCGGGCGAATACCCGTTCTTCAACATGGTCGGCAGCGCCAGCAAGCCCATGGTCACAACTGTTGCGCCCACAATACCGGTGGAAGCAGCAAGGAATGCGCCAACGATCACGATGGATACAGCCAAACCGCCTGGCAATGGGCCGAATACTTTGGCCATTGTTGTCAGCAGCTCGTCTGCGATCCGCGACCGCTCTAGCACGATCCCCATCATGACGAACATCACAACAGCAAGCAGCGTTTCGATCGACTGACCAGCCAGAACACGTTCGTTCATGCGGTTCACAAGGAAACCAACGTTACGATCAAGAGCTTGTTCCCAACCGTTGGGGAACAACACATGTTCATATCGCGGCAATTCGGGGTATCGGAACACTGATACCGCGTCCGGCCGCACACCTTCAGCGATCAGAGCGGCGTATTCCGCGGAGTTTGTATCAATCGCGGCATGGATCAACAGACCAGAGCTATCGAGTGCGGCGATAATTCCGAATGAAATAACGGCAGAACCACTAATCGCAAAAGCGACAGGAAAGCCCGACAAAATCCCAGCAAACAACGTCAAAAAGACGATGATGATGCCGATTTCTACGCCATCTAAACCTAAAAGCATATCTCGCGCCCTATCTTAGTGAATTTCTGCGACAAGTTCAGCGGTCGCATCGCCGATGACATCACGGTCAAGGTTCTTGCCGTCACTGTCCGGGCCTTCTTTCAGCTCAAGGTACGAGCGATAAAAGAATGCAACAGCCTGCATCATCACCATGATGGTGAAGGTCACCAGTAGGATTTTGAACAGGAAGTAGGCGTTAAACCCATTTGGCGAAAAGCCGATTGTTTCGACGTTCCAACGCAGCGCACGGGCCTTGTTCACCAGACGGTCAAGGCTATCGGACGCCGATGGGTTCGGCACTACAAGGTTGCGCCACAAGAAGAACCAGCCGTAAAGCCATGTTAGAATAGCGGCAGGCACCATCAGCAACAGCGAACCGACCATATCGATGATCCGCTTGGTACGGTGGCTTACGGCAGAATAGACAAGATCAACGCGGACGTGGCCGCCTTGGACGAATGTATAGCTCGCGCACATGCAGACGATCATCGCGTTATAGAGCTTGAGCTCTTCTGACCACCAGCTGACGTCCTTGGCAAAGTTGACGCCAAAGCCGATGCCGATTTCGGACACCGCAAAGATGCGCTGCATAAAGATGATCACGATCTGCTGCAGGACCATCAGCAGCCCTGCCCAAGCGAAAAAGCGACCAACCTTGTTTGCGATGCCTTCAAGCACACGCACGCAGCCCCACATGAACTGGTTGTTCACAAAGCCAACGATGCTGACGATCATGAAAATGACAAATACGACAAAGAACAATTCGACCGAGGCGCCGTAGTAGATAAAGCGCATGAGCGCTTGTTTGACCTCAAGGTCGTCCATTGCTGCATTGGTAAAGGGAATCCACGACAACCACTGGCCGGGATGTGTCACTGCGTAGCCAAAATTGTAAAATGCTTCGATTAGGTTGGCAAAGAACCAACCAATGGGGTTACCCCCCCATGCTTCGACCAGGCCCATGTCCCAATCCCCCTGTCGCGATAATTTTTTGATAGGTGCTTCCCTTGCACCCTTATGCATGAGGGCCCCTATGCAAAACGCATCGGGCCCTCACGTTAGATTGTCACGTTAAGTGAATGGGCCTTAGCCCATTACACGGTCACGCTGGGCGCGATAAGCACCTTCAGATTTCTGGATCCAGCCAGAAGACGCAGCCATAGATGCGTTGTAGCTCGCACGCAGACGGTCATAGATGTCGTCGCCAGCATACTGGTCGAGTGTTTCTTTCGCAGCAGAACCCATTGCATCCCAAACTGTGTCAGGGAATTCCAGAACCTTAACACCGCCAGCTTGTAGACGCTGAAGTGCTGCACCGTTGTTGTTCATGAACTGTGCAAGGTTCCACTGGTGAGCTTCGCCAGAAGCGATTTCGATGATCTTCTGGTGCTCTGGGCTCAGGCTTTCGAACACGTCAAGGTTCGTCGCAAGCGACAAGCCAGCGCCCGGCTCGTGCATACCAGCGGTGTAGTAGAACTTAGTGATTTCTTGGAAACCAGCTTTTTCATCTGCCCATGGGCCGATCCACTCTGTTCCGTCGATCGCGCCGGAAGCCAGTGCTTGGTACACTTCTGCGCCTGGCAGGTTTTGTACGGATGCACCCATTTTACCTAGTGCCTGACCACCCAGACCTGGCATGCGGAACTTCAGACCCTGGAAATCCTCTGGACCAGTGATCTCTTTTGAGAACCAGCCACCAGCCTGTGGACCAGTGTTACCAGCAAGGAAGGATTTCAGACCAAAGATCTGACCCAGTTCGTCATGGAAACCTTGGCCTTCGCCTTGGTAGTACCAGTTCGCAAGTTCTTGTGGCGTCATGCCGAAAGGTACGGATGTGAAGTATGCGTAACCAGGGTGCTGGTTCACAAAGTAGTAGTCCGCACCGTGGTACATGTCTGCCTGACCAGAAGTCACGGCATCAAATACTTCAAACGCACCAACGAGTTCGCCAGCGGCCTTAAGGTCGATTGTCAGCGAACCGCCAGACATTGCAGTGATCGTATCCGCAGCACGTTGTGCAGCATCGTGCACACCAGCCAGACCACGTCCCCACGTCGTCACAAGCGTCAGCGTGCGGTTGCCCTGCGCGTATGCTGGTGCAGCAAGCGCTGTCGCAGCGGCGGCCGTACCGCCAAGTGCAGAGTTCTTTAGAAATGAACGGCGATCCATGAAATTTCCTCCCAGATATTATTCTTCCACCCCAAACACAGGCAAAAGCAGATCGTTTTTCGTTCAGGCAGGTTATCGTGTGATTTGGTCAGCGAAAATACGTAGTTCTACGTAGAAAGAACATTTTTGTTACATTTCTTGACCAATATCGCACGATTATTAGGCGAACATGCAAAGGTGAGCACACCAACAGCGACAGTCTAGGGGTTTGATTCGGCGCGATTCCCAGCTAACGATCCAGTTATGACGGGATGGTTTTCGCAGCTTCGCGACAGGGTAAGTATGACCTACGGCCAAAAGATCTTTCTTTTGGCGACGGTCCCGCTTGTGCTTGCTGTCTTTCTGATTTCATTGGTGGTCGCCACTCAGTCACGCCAGCTTGCTGAACGCGAAATTCAGGCACTTGAGGAACAGTTGATCGCAACAAAGCGTGCGGAACTTCAGAACTACCTGTCAATTGCGCGTACCGCCGTGGTGAACACCTACGGCCGTGCCGCCCCCGATGACGAGGCCGCCAAACTGGCCGTCACCCAAGAACTGTCTTCGATGCTTTATGGACAGGACGGTTATTTCTTTGTTTTTGATTATGACGGGAACAACCTTGTCGCGCCGCGCCAAACAGATTTGATCGGACGGAATTGGTTGGGACTTACGGATCCGAATGGCACAGAGATCACCGATGCACTGATCCGGATCGCGCGCACGGGCGGCGGTTACCACAGCTTTATCTGGACCAAACCGTCAACCGGTGAACAGGCGCGCATGATCACCTATGTGAATGGCTTTCAGGATTGGCGATGGGTGATCGGCACAGGCATATTTATCGACGATGTGCTTGAAAACGTTGCGGCCTCTCGTGCCGAAGTTCAGGCGCGCATTACCCGCACATCATTCTATATCGTCGCGATTGCGATCGTCGCCCTGATCGGTGTTTTTCTAACGGGCATGTTCTTAAACCTGCGCGAAAGGCGGCTGGCGGATGCTAAGCTAAAGGAACTGACCCAGCGCATTATCGACACCCAAGAAGAAGAACGCGGCCGCGTTGCCCGTGAATTGCACGATGGGATCAGCCAAATGTTGGTTGGGGTACGCTATGCACTGGAACTGACCCGCCGCAAGTTAGGTGAGAACAGCAGCGACAGCCTGAACAAAGGGATCGACGGGCTTGGCCAAACGATCCAAGAGGTGCGCCGCATCAGCCGTGACCTACGCCCCGGGGTTCTGGATGACCTTGGGCTTGGTCCTGCCCTTCAGGCGCTGACCGATGATTTTCGAACCCGGACCGGGATCGAAACAGAATTTGAGACTGTCGTCTTCCGCAATCGCTTAGACCAAGAAGCACGAATCGCGCTTTATCGGATCGCTCAAGAGGCGCTGACAAATATCGAACGGCACGCGCACGCCACCCATGTGCACATGACGCTTAAAGGACATCGTTCTGGCGCTATGCTGCGTGTGTCTGATAATGGTGTCGGCATGACGTGGCCGCAACCAGGACGGCGTGGAACGCATGGCCTTGGGCTACGCAATATGCAAGAACGCATCGAACAGATCGGTGGCACACTGCGCATTACTGCATCGCGCAGCGCCCCGACCGGAACCACCATCGAGGCGCAGGTACCGCTGACCCACCTGCTGAGCCCAACAAAGACGCCAAAGGAACACGCATGACGATCCGCATTCTGATCGTGGATGATCACCCAATGGTCACCGAAGGTATTCAGGCCATTCTAGAAAGCTATGACGACATCGAAGTCGTCGGAGCATTGAACAACGGCCAAGACGCCGTTGATCAGGTCGTGGCTTTGGCACCTGACGTAATCTTGCTTGATCTGAACATGCCTGGGCTATCGGGCCTAAACGCGACCGAGATCATCCTTGAAAAACGACCAGACACGCGGATCGTGATTCTGTCCATGCACGACAGCCCAGAATACATCTCGACGGCGCTAAGCCACGGCGCACGCGGCTATATCCTGAAAGATGTGCCAACCGATGCGATCCGAACCGCCATTGATACGGTAATGGCCGGAGAGCAATACCTTTGCACCGGTGCCAAAGGATCGCTGCAGCCAAAAATCAGCGACGGTCGCGAAACGCTGACGAGCCGCGAGCAGACGATCTTGCTTGAACTGGCCCAAGGCAAATCCAACAAAGAAGTCGCAAACACACTGAATATCTCTGTGCGCACGGTGGAAACGCACCGCAACAACATCAAATGCAAACTCGGGATCAGTTCCACCGCTGGGTTAACGCGCTATGCGATGGAGCACGGCGTCCTGCAGGGGACTGGCATTTAACTACCGTTCGCGCGGCGCAACTTTGCGCAGCTTTTCAGTCATTTCCGCGACCTCGGCCTCTGTGAACTTGCTGTGTACTCTGCCTGTGCTGGCCGGATTGTTCACCAGACCAAGCTTAGGGCGGTCACGGTAGGCATTTTTCGGGCGGATCGGTCGCGGTGCAAAACCGCCCCCACAGGTTGGGCATACATTATGCAACACTGTCTCAACACAATGCGCGCAATAGGTGCATTCATAAGTACAAATTCTTGCGTCCTCTGCATTCGGCGGCAGATCTTTATCACACCACTCGCAGTTTGGTCTTAGTTCTAGCATCAAATATCTCAGCGATTAAAAATTAAGAAATTCAGCTAATTTGCCGCGCCTCCTAAAAGCAAGGCGCGGCTTTTTGTGTTAGTTTTCTACTGTTACTTTGATGCCTTCGCGAACGATCTCAAACCATTCCCCGGACAAGCGCAATTCTTCCAAGCCCGCGTTGATGATCTCCATATAGGCGTCGCCGTTCGGATTGTTCTTCGAAACGAACACATGCAGCGTCTGCTTAGATGTCAGCGCCGGGATATCGACAATCATGTCTGTCATACCTGCGTTGGTCGAATCTTCCTCTGCCGGCAAAGCGTCATAAGTCACGACATCAACGGCACCGTCACGAAGCAATTCCCAACATGCGGCCTGCGTCGGTGGTTGGGTCAGTTCGATATTAGGTGAAACCAGCGCCTCGCCCTCTAGGTCGAACGTGAACCATGCATCAGGCCGGCAAAGGCGCGCGCCGAACAGATCCGAATAGCTGGTTGCAGCGGCATAAGGGCTTCCCGCGAGCGTGTAATAGCCCACAAGCGCGTCATAAAACGGCTCTGAGTGGTTGAAATCCGTGCAGCGATAGGCATTTGGCGCAGACAGATTTGCGACCTTCGTACAGTCGGGCTTGAACCACGGAAATGCCATGTCGATCGCACCGGAAGGTAGCAAAACACCAAGATGCGAGTTCCAGTCGTTCACGAACAAGATGTTAAATTCTTGATCTGGGTTTCCCAACTCCATTGACCGGCGCACCATCTGTGTAAATAGGCCCCCGCCTGGAAGCGCTTCGTCGGTAAACGGCGCATACCCACTTGACGTCACGAACCGCAGGGCGCGCTCCAAGCTTTCCGGTTGTTGGGTCGGTGCAGCCGTTGCAGCCGGAGCAGCGGCGGTCGTGGTCGTGCTTGGCAATGAACCATCTGCGCAAGGGATCTTGAGCACTTGGCCAACCTCAAGCACATTTGGGCTGCTCAGCACATCAGTATTGGCATTAAACAGCACTTGATAGCCGCCACGAACATCTGCACGCCCGGCAACCTGACTAAGGGTATCGCCCCTCACGACCGTATAAGTTGAACATTGTTCTTGTGCCTGAACCTGTCCGGCTGCGGCCATCATTATTCCGACACTTGTTGCAAACACAGCAGCAAGGCTCGTAGAAGAAAACAACTTTACTCGTGATAAGGCCAACTTAGTGGCTTGGGTTCTAGCATTCGACATCTGTCGTCCCTTTCGCTTATCATTTCGTCGTGAAGCCACTATTTCACAGAACCTGAAAATGTCTTACGAAAAAATACCTATCTGAAATGCAATCCGAAGCTGTGCGTCAAATCAAATTACTACGCATTTGAAACGCACTAATAATTTATCATTACCGGCTTGCGCATCGGGCCTATCCCAGACCACTTTGTAGCTGACATAGAATTCAAATCAGAAATCGGAGCCAACCATGACCGACACAGCTAGTTATGTTCCCCCCAAAGTATGGACATGGGACGCAAAGAACGGTGGTGAATTTGCAAGCATCAACCGCCCCATCGCAGGGTCCACACACGAAAAAGAATTGCCGGTCGGCGATCATCCGCTTCAGCTTTACTCTCTCGCGACCCCAAATGGCGTCAAAGTCACCGTCATGCTTGAAGAACTGCTGGCCGCCGGACATGACGCCGAATACGACGCGTGGCTGATCAAGATTGGCGATGGCGACCAATTTGGCAGTGGGTTTGTCGAAGTGAACCCAAACTCGAAAATTCCAGCCCTGATGGATCACGGCACCGGAAGCCGGGTTTTTGAAAGCGGCGCGATCCTTTTGTATCTGGCCGAAAAATTCGGGGCGTTCTTGCCTACTGATCCAGCTGCGCGGACCGAAGCAATGAACTGGCTCTTTTGGTTACAAGGCTCGGCCCCCTACTTGGGCGGCGGATTTGGTCATTTCTATGCCTACGCACCTGAAAAGTTCGAATACCCCATCAACCGCTTCGCGATGGAAGCAAAGCGCCAACTTGATGTGTTGGACCGTCAGCTGGCTGACAACCGTTATTTGTCTGGGGATAATTATACGATTGCAGATATGGCGACTGCGCCATGGTATGGCCGGATGGTCAAAGGTGATGCCTATGATGCGGGCGAATTCCTTGATGTCGGTATCTATAAAAACGTTATCCGTTGGGCAGATGAAGTCATGTCGCGCCCTGCATTTATACGTGGCGCAAAGGTGAACCGCACTTTTGGCGCACCCGAAGACCAGCTTCATGAACGTCATGATGCCAGCGATTTCGACACCAAAACACAAGATAAGATCGGTGGCGAAAGCTAACCTGCCGACATGCAGTCAGCGCTATGCCGTGGCGCTGATTGCCTTACTTAGACGCAGGGCCATCGGCAGGACTTGAAAGAAAGTTCCAAAATCATGCCCCCAAACGACATTTTCTCCAAACGGACGGTTGACCCTCAGAAATGCCAACACTATTGTCACCGCACACGAGAGGGACCCCGATGAACAACGTCGTACTCATTCTAAGATACACGCGCATGGGCCGGTAACGGTAAGACCATAACGATCCCATGCGCCCCCGACACAATCGGGGGTTTTTTTGTGACAAATGATACACTAGCGGATAGGACGCGAGAACAATGACAAAAGCCATGACGGGCGCAAAAATGGTAGTACAGGCTCTGATCGATCAGGGTGTGGAAGTCGTCTTTGGATATCCCGGTGGCGCCGTCCTACCGATCTATGACGAGATTTTTCAGCAAAACAGCATTACGCATGTTTTGGTGCGCCACGAACAAGGCGCGGTTCATGCCGCCGAAGGTTATGCACGTTCCACAGGCAAACCCGGCGTTGCGCTGGTGACATCTGGTCCGGGCGCCACAAACGCTGTGACTGGTCTGACAGATGCCCTATTGGACAGCATTCCTTTGATCGTTTTGACGGGTCAGGTTCCCACCTTTATGATCGGTTCGGATGCGTTCCAAGAGGCTGACACCGTTGGCATCACCCGCCCCTGCACCAAACATAACTGGCTGGTGAAAGAAACCGACAAGCTGGCCGCGACCCTGCACGAGGCGTTCCATGTTGCCACATCTGGTCGTCCCGGCCCGGTTCTGATCGACATTCCCAAAGACGTTCAGTTCGCGACGGGTAAATATACGCAGGCCAAACAGGTCGAGACCCACTATAACCCGCAGGTTAAGGGCGATCTGGATGCGATTACTGAACTGGCGAAAGCCATGGAAACGGCGAAACGCCCCGTGTTCTATACAGGTGGCGGCGTTATCAACTCTGGTCCGGCTGCATCGCAGTTGCTGCGTGAACTGGTTGCTGCGACTGGTTTCCCAATTACATCCACGCTGATGGGTTTAGGTGCATATCCTGCATCTGGCGACAGCTGGATCGGTATGCTGGGCATGCACGGTCTTTATGAGGCCAACATGGCCATGCATGATTGCGACCTGATGATTAACATCGGCGCGCGTTTTGATGACCGGATAACCGGACGTCTTGATGCATTCAGCCCCAACTCAAAAAAGGCGCATATCGATATTGATGCGTCTTCGATCAACAAGGTCATTCACGTTGATATCCCAATTCTGGGCGACGTTGCCCATGTACTTGAGGATCTGCTGAACGTCTGGAAAGCCCGCGGTCGCAAGACCAACAAAGAAGGCCTGTCCAAGTGGTGGGATCAGATCAACGAATGGCGCAACGTGAAATGCTTGGACTTCAAGCAAGACGGCAAGATCATCAAGCCGCAGTATGCCTTGCAACGCCTTGAAGAATTGACTAAAAAGCACGATCGCTACATCACCACTGAAGTAGGCCAGCACCAGATGTGGGCGGCGCAATACCTTGGCTTTGAAGATCCCAACCGCTGGATGACTTCGGGTGGTCTGGGTACGATGGGTTACGGTTTCCCTGCCTCTATTGGTGTGCAAATGGCGCATCCAGATGCCTTGGTCATCAACGTCGCAGGCGAGGCATCATGGCTGATGAACATGCAAGAGCTGGGTACAGCGATGCAGTACAAACTGCCGGTGAAACAGTTCATCCTGAACAACGAACGTCTGGGCATGGTCCGCCAGTGGCAGCAATTGCTGCATGGCGAACGCTATTCATCAAGCTGGTCAGAATCCCTGCCTGATTTCGTGAAATTGGCCGAGGCATTCGGTGCCAAAGGTATCCAATGCCACGACCCTGATACGCTGGATGACGCGATCATGGAAATGATCACGTATGACGGCCCTGTCCTGTTCGATTGTCTGGTCGAAAAACACGAAAACTGCTTCCCGATGATCCCATCGGGCAAGGCACATAACGAAATGCTGTTGGGGGATGACTCGACCGAGGGCGCCATCCAAGGTGCTGGCGAGGCTTTGGTCTAAAACTCTTTGGCCCGGCCAATAAGCCGGGCAGCCCCCGACCCTCCCCGCGGGAGGGGGCTTCACCCCCACCTAGGTCAGGGGCCGCACTTTGCCCTGACCGTCAAAGATCAAAACAAGGCACATCACATGTCCGCACTAAAAATCAAAAAAGGCGCTACAAGCCACTCTGCTTATAACCTACGCCCCAACTATTCTGACACGATTGAACAGCATACGTTGGCTGTTCTCGTTGAAAACGAACCCGGTGTTCTCGCACGGGTGATCGGGTTGTTTTCGGGACGGGGTTACAACATTGACAGCTTGACCGTAGCCGAGGTCGATCATCTGGGTCACCGTTCACGCATTACGATTGTTACATCAGGCACGCCACAGATCATCGAACAGATCAAAGCGCAGTTGGGTCGCATCGTTGATGTTCATAAAGTGAATGACCTGACCGTCGAAGGCCCATCTGTGGAGCGCGAGCTGGCGCTGTTTAAAGTGTCTGGTAAAGGCGAAAACCGGATCGAAGCCGTTCGTCTTGCTGACATCTTCCGCGCAAACGTGGTCGATAGCACGTTGGAATCATTTATCTTTGAAATCACCGGCACGCCGGAAAAGATCGATGCGTTTGCGGAATTGATGCAGCCTTTGGGCTTGCAGGAAATCGCCCGGACAGGTGTCGCAGCGCTTTCGCGTGGGGCCGTATAAATAGAACGCGCCGGATCAGCCCCCTGATCCGGCGCAATTTCTTTTAGCTAGGCAGAAGACCAGCTTCTTGCCCTGTGGCAATCTCGTCGGCGTCCAGAAGGCCGTCACCAGATGCATCCATTGCTTCAAAATCAGCTTCTGTCAGGTCAGGCAGAACAGCTGTCAGCTCTGGGTAGCTGTACATTCCGTCACCATTGATATCGATTGCTGCGTCCTGCGCGAATGCAGGAACAGCAAGCGTCATCACGATAGCAGCTGGTGCCAGAAGTGTTTTAACATGGGTCATTTTCGTTCTCCATTAAGGACATTACGAAGGTCTTGTTGCCTTCGCCATAACACATGGTCGTCCTTTGCATCGCTTACCATGCCCATTAGAAAAGCAAAGCGAAAACGGCGAAGCCCCGCCAAAACTGGAAACAAAGAATGCGATAATGCGCTTATGTTTCCGCATTAGGCACAATTTAGCCGAAAAGTACTCTTAATTCAGATATAGATGGCAAAGCTTGGCCGACCCACCCCAATGCCGCGATTGTGATCGAAGAACCACTTGAGAAAGTTGACGTTTACCCCCTTGCCCCTGCCACGTGCAAGGGACACTCTGGGGCGGAAACACGACAGGAAAACCGACATGGCACCGCGCAAAATCATCATCGACACTGACCCCGGCCAAGACGACGCGGTTGCGATCCTTTTGGCGCTCGCGTCGCCTGAAGAAATAGACGTTTTGGGGATCACCGCGGTGGCAGGCAATGTCCCTCTGGCACTAACTGAAAAGAACACACGGATCGTGTGTGAACTGGCAGGCAAGCTTGACACGTTGGTTTTCGCTGGCTGCACAGCACCGATGCACCGCAAATTGGTAACTGCTGAACATGTCCATGGCAAAACCGGGCTGGATGGTCCACAGCTGGACGACCCCAAGATGCCGCTTCAAGCACAGCATGGCGTTGACTTCATTATTGAAACGCTGCGCTCTGAACCCGAAGGCACCGTTACACTGTGCCCGATTGGTCCGCTTACCAATATCGCGACGGCCTTTGAAAAAGCGCCAGACATCATTCCACGGATTCAAGAGATCGTCTTGATGGGTGGTGCTTATTTCGAAGTGGGCAACATTACCCCAGCGGCCGAATTCAACATCTACGTCGATCCAGAAGCCGCCAAAATCGTCTTTGATTCTGGTGTGCCATTGGTCGTGATGCCCCTTGATGTGACCCATAAGGCGCTCACGACAAAGGCTCATATCGAAGCTTTCCGTACGATGGGCACAAAGGTGGGCGATATGGTCGCCGCTTGGACCGATTTCTTTGAACGGTTTGATATGGAAAAATACGGGTCCGAAGGCGCACCACTACATGACCCCTGCACGATCGCCTATCTTATTGATCCGACACTCTTTACGGGCCGCAAAATCAACGTTGAGATTGAAACAGAATCCGAACTTACCCTTGGCATGACCGTCGCCGATTGGTGGGGCGTGACAGATCGCGAACCAAATGCGCTGTTCATCGGCGACTTGGACAGTGATAGGTTCTACGCCCTACTGGCTGACAGGTTGGCGCGGCTGTGAAAATCCCATTCGACAATAGCTATGTAAAACTGCCAGCTCAGATGTATGCAACGCAGCGTCCAACGCCTGTGAAATCTCCCACATTGATCGCATTTAACAAGCCGCTATCAGCGACTTTGGGATTGTCAGGCGATCCTGACGTCGCTGTCTTTGCGGGCAATGAAATACCCGAAGGCGCATCCCCTATCGCGCAGGCCTATTCGGGCCATCAGTTTGGCAACTGGAACCCCCAGCTGGGCGATGGCCGCGCTGTCCTATTGGGTGAGGTTGTGGACAAAGACGGCGTACGCCGCGACATCCAGCTAAAGGGATCAGGCCAAACGCCGTTCTCGCGGCGCGGTGATGGGCGTGCTTGGCTTGGGCCTGTGTTACGCGAGTATCTGGTCTCAGAGGCAATGCATGCGATGGGTGTTCCGACGACCCGTGCCCTGGCCGCCGTGACGACAGGCGAAGACGTATACCGCGAAGAAGTCCTTCCCGGCGCCGTGTTAACACGCGTCGCCCAAAGCCATATTCGCGTCGGCACGTTTCAATACTTTGCCGCACGTCAGGATATCCAAGCGCTGCAAGCCCTGACAGACCACGTTATCGCTCGCCATTACCCAACGGCGACTGGACCTGCTGAACTGCTGGATCAGGTCATCGAACGCTACGCCCACCTGATTGCAAAATGGATGGGGCTGGGGTTCATCCACGGCGTGATGAACACAGACAACGTGTCCATCGCGGGTGAGACGATTGATTATGGCCCTTGCGCCTTTATCGACGGATTTCATCCTGATCAGGTTTTTAGCGCGATCGACCAACAGGGCCGCTATGCCTATTCAAACCAGCCGGGTATTGGCGCGTGGAATATGGCGCAATTTGCTACTGCACTGATCCCGCTAATGCCAGATCAAGACGAGGCGATTGAACAATTCTGCGAAGCAGTGAACCGCTTTCCCGATATATATATCAAGGCTTGGAAAGGCGTGTTTGCAGCAAAGCTGGGCATTGATGAACTGCACGAAGACGACACCGCGCTTATCAAAGACCTATTAAACATGATGGCAACTGATGGCGCTGATTTCACCAATGTCTTTGCTAACTTAGCCGATCAATCTGCCCGCGATCAATTCTTAGACAGAGATGCCTTTGACGCATGGAAAACACGCTGGGAGGACCGCAAATCACCTAACGCTGCTCAGATCATGGCCACAGCAAACCCGCAAATCATCCCGCGCAACCATCAAGTCGAGGCCGTGATCCAAGCCGGACGCGAAGGTGACTTTGCACCGTTTCACGAGATGTTGGCCGCAGTGACACAGCCCTACGCAGCGCTGACTGATACGACCGAAAAATTCGCACGCGCGCCTACGCAGAATGAACGGGTGACGCGGACGTTTTGCGGGACCTAGCGGGTCGGTTGATCAGGACAATTCCGATTGCGACCAAAACCAAAGCGCCGATCAGATTTGGCCCCACGGTTTCACCCAACAGCAACCACCCCAGTCCAACGCTCAGCACTGGCGAAAGAAAGCTAAACGATGCCACGCCAGAGGCCGGATAAATCGACAGAAGCCAGAGCCAAAGGATAAATCCGGCGCTGACCACGACGACAATCTGGAAGGCCAATCCTGCAAGATGAATGGGCCCCAATTCACGGACAAACGGCCCAAAGAAGAACGCCGCAATCAGAAGGATTGGGGCTGACACCGCCACCTGCCAAAACAATTGTATTTCGGGGCGCACCCGCGACAGCGGTGACGCCTTTGCAAGCATAGCACAAATTGCCCAGCCTAAAGCGCCACCAAGGGCGGAAAGATCACCCCAAATGCTTCCTGCGCCTGAATTCCTGCTGAGCATCGCCCAAGCAACTCCTGACATCGCAAAGGCCAGCCCGACCGCTTTGACGGGCGTGATTTTGTCATTTGGCATGACCCAATGTGCAATAATCGCAAGCCACACCGGCATCGAATAAAAGATGACTGCTGAACGCCCAACTGTTGTGAGATCAAGCGCCACGAATAGGCATAAAAACTGGAAACCGAAGAATACGCCCGCGACAAACCCAGCCAAACGCGTTCCCGGTTCAAATCGCAATGGGATGCCGCGCCAACGCAGATACATCCAAATGCAAACAACTGCGCCCGCTGAACGTAGCCCTGCGAAAAACACGGGCTGCAACCCACCGTTGGTGACCTTGATGACGACCTGATTGAAAGCCAAGAAAAGGGCAAAGCCTGTCAACGCAACTGCGCCGAACGTATCGATCTGAGATTTGCGTTCCATAGGCGCAACTGATTCCGATACCAGCGCTAAGTCAAGGCGTTAGCTCGGCCCAAGCATCCAATTCCCGTTAGGCCAGAACGCGTGAAACGCAAAGGCAAACATGACGTCATGGGCAACATCTTCGCCTAGGTTGTTTCGAACACGAATATTCCCAACATCCCGACCCTGCCCCAAAGAGCCTGCATCCAAGGCTGATGCTTGCCCTGCCTCCCAACTGATGGTGATACCGGATTCTTGAACTACCCCTTCAGTGGCTATCCGGCTAAGCGGCCAAGCGCTCTCGCCGACGCGGACGACCCGTGCAAGTGCGGGAATGTCATGAGGAGGAAATTCACCAGAATATAAAAACGGCCGATAAGAACTGTCATAGCTGACATATGGGTTACTCCCATAGGCGCGGGAATAGTCAGGCTGCGCCATTACCAGTCCGTCAGGATTACGGGCGGTGAATTTCTCCCAGCTTTCCATCCAGCTTGGGAGGCTCTGAAGCTCTGTCCCTGTCAGTTCACCGACGATAGCCTCGCCGATGGCTTGTTGCCACCAGCTTTCAGTTTCGCGGTCGTACATGATCATGTCTGAGTTGCGCAGTTTTCCTGATACTCCAAAACTAAGCACGCCTTCAGCCGTACGTCGATCGAAAACAATCCCAGAATTGCAAAGTGGGCAAAAGGTCACCGCAATCGGGATGTCACCGATTTGGTCATTTACGATTTCGTGCCATATCAAATAGCGGATCGGATAGGCGCGCGGCGTTTCACCCGGAATTTCAACCGTGACAACAGGTTCGAGCGAGCTAAAATTGTTGCCTTCGGTCACGGGAACAAAGCTGGGGGCATCTATCGCGGGAATACCGTCTTTGGACGGGCCACCGGACAGCACCTCGACCCAACTATTCACACTTGTGTTGTTGAAATCAGTGTTCGGCCATTCGTTCGCCCAGAATTCAGGACTGGCAGCGGAACTATGCCCTGCGAATAATAATACTGCGATTAGTCGAAAAAAGTGCATTTTGGTCCTCCCGTTTCAAGGGTGACCTAAGCGGCGTTGTGGAACTAGCCCCCTCGCGTAGATGTGAGGGGGCTAGAGATTTCGTTATTCGGTCACGCGTACCGCAGTCATGACATCAGGTTTGCCAATAACCGCACCATTTTGTCCTGCGCCACGTTTGATCGCGTCGACAATCTCCATGCCCTCAGTCACTTCACCCACAACGGTGTACTGACCGTTCAAGAAATACCCGGGTTCAAACATGATGAAGAACTGGCTGCTAGCGGAGTCAGGGTTTTGCGCACGTGCCATTCCCACGATGCCGCGCTCGAAAGGAAGATCCGAGAACTCAGATTTTAGCGAACCCAACTCGGAACCACCAGTACCGGCAAGCGACAGATCGCTACCCAGCAAACCGTTTTGCACGTCGCCGGTCTGCGCCATGAAACCATCGATAACGCGATGGAACACCACCCCATCATACTCTCCGGCTTCAGCGATCGCCGTGATTTGGGCCGTGTGCAGTGGGGCAATGTCTTCGAATAGATCGATGACGATTGTACCGTTGGCTTCGCCTTCGACATCAATCTCCAGACCCGCACTGAACGCGGGCGTAGCCATCAGGGCTAATAGTGCTGCGACCTTATACATCGGCAGCAACTTTTACACTGATCATGCGATCTGGGTTCATTGGCGGCTCGCCTTTGACGATCGCATCAACGTGTTCCATGCCGGAAATAACCTGACCGTAAACAGTATACTGGCCGTTCAGGAAGTCGTTGTCTTTGAAGTTGATAAAGAACTGGCTGTTAGCCGAGTTCGGATTTGCAGAACGCGCCGCGCCCAAAGAACCACGTGCGTGCGGGATTTTTGAGAACTCAGCAGGCAGATCAGGCAAGTCAGAACCGCCAGTACCCGCGCGATTTAGGTTAAAGTTGTTTTCCATGTTCCCGTTCGCCACGTCGCCAGTCTGCGCCATGAAGCCGTCGATCACGCGGTGAAATGCAACGTTGTCATAAGAACCTGCGCGCGCCAGTTCTTTCATACGCGCCGTGTGGGCCGGAGCCACATCAGGCAGCAGTTCGATAACAACGTCACCACCTTTGAGCGTCATGATGATAGTGTTTTCTGGATCTTTAATATCGGCCATTTTGGGCTCCTCTTTTCTGTATTGGGCAAAGACATATGTGCCCAAGCGCAAAATGCCAAGCACGTCTAGTTGACGCGGGCGCGTGATTACCGCAACAAAGCGCTGAACCCCGCCCTAAAGGAACAGCAAATGACTTGGAAAACTCTGGACGATATGGATTTTGCCGGTAAGCGCGCATTGGTGCGTGTGGATATCAACGTGCCTGTCGAAAACGGCGTGGTCACGGACACAAGCCGGATCGAACGCATCGCAGCAACCGTCGATGACATCCAAGCCAAGGGCGGCAAAGTAATCCTAATGGCGCACTTTGGGCGCCCAAAGGGCCAAGTCGTCCCTGAAATGTCGCTTGAGATCATTGCCCCTGCCGTTTCAGATGTTTTGGGCCTGCCCGTGACATTCGTGAACGGCGACGATGCGGATGCCGTCGCAGAAATGGAAGAAGGCGACGTGTTGTTGCTTGAAAACCTGCGTTTCAATCCGGGCGAAGAAAAGAACGACGAAGGTTTCGCAAAACGTCTTGCCAGCCTCGCTGACATCTACGTGAACGATGCGTTTTCAGCCGCGCACCGCGCACATGCCAGTACTGAAGCAATTGCACGCCTTCTGCCCGCTTGCGCGGGTCGGTTGATGGCCGAAGAATTGGGCGCACTGGAAAAGGCGCTCGGTTCCCCAGAACGCCCGGTTGTTGCTGTTGTTGGCGGCTCAAAAGTTTCAACCAAGCTCGACCTGCTAGGCAATCTAGTTGGTAAAGTTGATCACCTTGTGATTGGTGGAGGCATGGCGAACACATTCCTTGCTGCGCAAGGCATCAACGTAGGCAAATCACTGTGCGAACATGATTTAGCCGACACAGCTCGCGAAATTTTGACCAAGGCCGAATCTGCCGGATGCGAAATCATTCTGCCACGTGACATCGTGATCGCACGCGAATTCAAAGCCAACGCAGAAAACGAAACAGTTCCCGCGACCGAATGCCCTGACGACGCGATGATCTTTGACGCTGGCCCCGAAACCGTTGCCTATATCAACGGCGTTGTCGATGGAGCCAAAACACTGATCATGAACGGCCCGTTAGGCGTGTTCGAACTCGAGCCATTCCATGCTGGTACGTTTGCGATCTTGAACGAAATCGCGGGCCAAACCAAAGCCGGCAAATTGGTATCAGTCGGCGGCGGCGGCGACACAGTCGCAGCGATCAACGCATCAGGCCACGGCGATGACTTCACCTACATCTCCACCGCCGGCGGCGCCTTCCTAGAATGGATGGAAGGCAAAGAACTGCCCGGCGTTGCTGCTTTAGGTTAGCATATCGAAAGAGGCCACCTCAATGGTGGCCTCAATTAACTATTTATTTGGTGAAGTGGTATGATTGAGCTCACACAGATCGCATGTTCAGATCCGCTCAAGATGCAATTTTTCAAAGGAATATCGGACAAACTTGTTGTCGTTTTTAGTGGTGTCGGGGGCAACCACCGAGAACACCCGCCCATTGAATTTTTCACTGCGGCAACACAAGATCGCAGGAACAATGTTTTGTTCATCAGTGATCGGAGCCGCAGTTGGCTAAACTATCCTGGCTTGGATGCCGAGATCGTAGCCAAAATACGTTCAGCCATAGCTGAAAATGGCATTTCGAACCTTTCGATGCTTGGCAATTCGATGGGTGCGTCAATGGCACTGCTGTTGGCGCCAAAATTACCAACCAACACTGTCATCGCCCTCACCCCACAATATTCTGTCCACCCCGATATCGTACCAGAAGAAACACGCTGGTTACGTTTTCGAAATAGGATAAAAGATTACAAATACCCCGAAATCAAAATACAGCCAAAGCAGAATGAGAACATCTATATTGTGCATGGAAGCTCATTCGGCGAACTGATCCATGCCCGCAAGTTTTCTGAAATCGCAGGTATAAGACATTTTATTCTTCCCGGCGAAGGCCACAGCTTTGCGTCTGCACTAAAGCAGCGCAATGTTCTTTCTCCATTAGTATCTGCCGCAATCACTGGTCGCCCATTCTTGTTCCGCAAGATCATTGAACAGTCTGGCGGAATGTGGAGCAATAAATACTGGTCTATCGACGAGCGAGAGTAGCGACAAACAACTCTGTAATTTTCTTGACATTAAACATACTGATCTCACACGTTTGGGCCGCCTACCTAGAATAACATGAACCTATGAATTCCTGCAAAATTGGTGTTCATTCCAGGCATTTTTTTGCAAACTTGAGATTGTTAACGCAAACATCCTGTGTGTTAGCGCAACCGTTATTGTGCTGTGTTTTCTTGCTGTTAAAGCCGCTTATAGCGAACTGCATAAAAGGATGCCACGTCATGAAAACCACGAAAGCCGTCCAACGAATTCTCGCCAATTACGAAGGCGAAACACCCGGTGTAAAAGCTAACCTTGCGCGTATTATGATGGCAGGGAAACTGGGCGGAACAGGTAAGATGATCATCCTTCCAGTTGATCAGGGTTTTGAACACGGGCCCGCCCGTTCATTCGCCCCGAACCCAGCGGCTTACGATCCACATTACCACTATCAGTTGGCGATTGATGCGGGGCTAAACGCCTATGCAGCGCCATTGGGCATGCTAGAGGCAGGTGCTGACACCTTTGCCGGACAAATTCCAACTATTCTCAAAGTGAACTCAGCCAATTCACTTATCCCTGCTGCCGCTCCAAAGACACAGGCAATCACAGCATCGGTTGACGATGCACTGCGCCTTGGCGCGTCGGCGATCGGATTTACAGTTTATCCTGGGTCATCTGCAGCTTTGGACATGTTCGGTGATATTGCTGAAATGCGCCGCGAAGCCGCCGCCAAGGGCATCGCTACTGTGATCTGGTCATACCCACGTGGTGAGGCGCTGGATAAAGACGGCGAAACCGCGATTGATATTGCAGCCTATGCCGCACAAATCGCGGCGCTACTGGGTGCGCATATCATCAAGATCAAACTCTCGACTGATCATCTGTCCCTGCCAGAAGCCAAGAAAGTTTACGAGGCCGAAGGAATCGACATTGCCACCCAAGCGGCACGCGTGAAGCATTGTGTCGAAAGCGCCTTGGCCGGTCGCCGCCTGATGGTCTTTTCCGGCGGTGCTGCAAAAGGTGCTGATGCGGTCTATGACGACGCCCGCGCAATTCGTGATGGTGGCGGCAACGGATCGATCATCGGACGTAACTCATTCCAGCGCGACCGCGACGATGCGCTCGCCATGCTCGGCAAGCTGATGGATATCTACCGCGGCAAGGCGTAAAGCCGCTAAAAATACGTGATTACCCCCTATTTATGGAAAATAGGGGATTCACATTCCGAATCATCTGTGCGATTCTAGCTTCAGTTACCCGCAAGAGGTGACATTTGAGGCAAGCACATGTTCCGACGTAACCGCCCCCCGATGGGCACCATTTTGTATTTCCTAGGCGCGTTAATGCTTGGGCTGTATTTCACCTTTGCCGCTGTGCAAGGGGATTATGGCCTATTCAAACGTATTGAGATCCGAGCGGAGGGCGTCGCGCTGGAACAGGAACTGGCAATCCTTCAGGCGGAGGTGGGGCGCATGGAAAACCTCACCTCGCGCTTGTCGGACAACTACCTTGATCTCGACCTGCTCGACCAACAAGCCCGCGACGTACTGGGGCTAATTCGGGCGGATGAAGTCGTTATCCGGTAGCACTTGCATCATCCCAAAAGTCCGCTGTGCGGGACTTTCCTGTCGTTAATAATTATGGACGCAAGGTCTGCTTTCTGCTGAACTCTTTGCGGACGAATTAAGGCTGACGCGATGTATGAAGTTGAACCAACAGAAGAAAGCGGAGGCTTCTGCGATTGTTGCGGTAATCAAACTCGTACTGTTTGGGGATATGTTCATGAAGAAGGTGGAGGCACTCTGGCGAGTTACTTCGTCCAATGGACCGTTGGTAAGTCCATTGAAGACCACCCAGCCAATTTCGATCTGGTATATGGAGCTTGGGGAGAGGGAACCAGCAAGAGTGACCGGTGCGCGATCTCGCTGGTCCACTTCGAATCTGAAGGCGTTCCCGGTGTTTCAGTGATTGATGCGAACGACCGGCCCATCGCTTCTAGTGAACTTGTCGGATCGGCAAAGAGCCGTGAAGAGTTGATAGGAACCCCTTTAATCAATCCAGCAAGTGTTCGCAATCGTTGATGCAGTGATTTTGCAGGACAATCGCCTTAGCTGACAGTGGCTGCACTGCAAAACAGTTGCAGGATGGGCTACTAGTCGCCGTTCGCTGCGGCTCTGCCAAACGACATGTAGCAATACAGGCTACGCAAAACTTCGTCATATCGAAACTTCACATTACCCATGTCGCCCCCCTTCACTTTACCCCTCGTAATCCGCGCACACTTCCGTTATAAGATAGTTTAACATTAAACTATATTGCAAAAACGCTGGAGGAGCACCCATGCCGCCCAAAAAGGCCGCCGCGAAACCAAACGTCTCAGCCGAGGAATTGCTGGGTCATTACCGTGAAATGTTGCTGATCCGTCGATTTGAGGAAAAAGCAGGCCAGCTGTACGGCATGGGCCTGATTGGCGGTTTCTGCCACCTTTATATCGGACAAGAAGCCGTTGTTGTTGGCCTAGAGGCTGCAGCGGAAGAAGGCGACAAGCGCGTCACATCTTACCGCGACCACGGTCACATGTTGGCTTGCGGCATGGACCCCAAGGGCATCATGGCAGAGCTGACCGGCCGCGAAGGCGGTTTTTCAAAAGGTAAAGGCGGCTCCATGCATATGTTCTCGAAAGAGAAGCATTTCTATGGCGGCCACGGCATTGTTGGCGCGCAGGTGCCTTTGGGCGCTGGTCTTGCGTTTTCTGACAAGTACAAAGGCAATGACCGCGTGACCTTTACCTATTTTGGTGACGGTGCTGCGAACCAAGGTCAGGTTTATGAAACATACAATATGGCTGAACTTTGGGATTTGCCTGTTGTGTTCGTGATCGAAAACAACGGTTACGCCATGGGTACATCTGTTGTGCGCTCAACCAAGTCCCCATCGCTTTGGGAACGCGGCGCGGCTTACGGAATCGAAGGCGAAGAAGTTGACGGTATGGATGTGCTGGCTGTGAAAGCCGCTGGTGAACGCGCAGTTGCGCACTGCCGCGCAGGCAAAGGCCCATATATCCTAGAGGTCAAAACATATCGCTACCGTGGGCATTCAATGTCTGACCCTGCGAAATACCGGACCCGTGAAGAAGTCCAGAAAATGCGTGATGAGCGTGACCCGATTGAACAGGTCCGTGACATGCTACTGACCGGCAAACACGCAACCGAAGATGACCTGAAGGCCATCGACAAAGAGATCAAAGCCATCGTCAACGACGCTGCTGAGTTCTCAAAGGAAAGCCCAGAGCCAGCATTGGAAGAGCTTTGGACAGACATTTACGCAGAAGTGGAGGCGTAAGCCATGGCAACCGAAATTCTCATGCCCGCCCTTTCCCCAACAATGGAAGAAGGCACGCTTGCCAAGTGGCTCGTCAAAGAGGGTGACACTGTTTCATCCGGCGACATCATGGCCGAAATCGAAACCGACAAAGCCACGATGGAATTCGAGGCAGTTGACGAAGGTATCGTTGGTAAGATCGTCGTCGCTGAAGGCACCGAAGGTGTCAAAGTGAACGACGTCATCGCGATCTTGGTTGAAGAAGGCGAAGCTGTTCCAGAAGTCGTCGCAGCACCTGCCCCCGCTGCGACACCCGCTGCTGCTACACCACAGGCCGCACCAGCCGTTGCTGCGGCACCTGCGGTCCCGGCCGTGGACACGACACCCGATTGGCCCGCTGATGTTGAAGTCAAATCTACCACCGTTCGCGAAGCTCTTCGTGATGCGATGGCCGAAGAAATGCGTCGCGACGAAGACGTGTTCTTGATGGGTGAAGAGGTTGCCGAATACCAAGGTGCCTATAAAATCTCCCAAGGTCTGCTGGATGAATTCGGCGCGAAACGAGTGATTGATACGCCGATCACCGAACACGGTTTTGCTGGTATCGCGACTGGTGCGGCCTTTGGTGGACTAAAGCCAATCGTCGAATTCATGACGTTTAACTTTGCCATGCAAGCTATTGACCACATTATCAACTCTGCAGCTAAGACGCTGTATATGTCTGGCGGTCAGATGGGTGCGCCGATGGTGTTCCGTGGTCCAAACGGTGCAGCGGCACGCGTGGGTGCACAGCACAGCCAAGACTACGCAGCTTGGTACATGCAGATTCCAGGCCTTAAGGTCGTGATGCCTTATTCTGCGGCGGATGCCAAAGGTCTGATGAAGACTGCGATCCGTGACCCCAACCCGGTGATCTTCCTTGAGAACGAAATCATGTACGGCAAATCATTCGACGTGCCTGTGATGAATGACTTCACCATTCCATTTGGCAAAGCCAAGATCGAACGCGCTGGTGACGATGTAACCATTGTGTCCTTCGGCATTGGCATGACCTACGCTTTGGCTGCAGCAGAAAAGCTGGCCGAAGAAGGCATCAACGCCGAGGTCATCAACCTTCGTACATTACGCCCGATGGACACCGAAACGATCCTTGCATCAGTCCGCAAGACCAACCGCTGCGTCACCGTCGAAGAAGGCTGGCCGCAGGGTTCAGTCGGCGGCTATATCAGCGGCGTTATCATGCAAGAGGCTTTCGATTATCTTGATGCCCCTGTCATCACTTGCACCGGCAAGGACGTTCCAATGCCATATGCAGCCAACCTTGAAAAACACGCTTTGCTGACCGCCGACGAAGTCGTCGACGCCTGCAAAAAAGTGACCTACCGCTAAGGAGACAACGCGATGCCTACAGAAATCCTGATGCCCGCCCTGTCCCCCACGATGGAGGAAGGCACATTGGCCAAATGGCACGTCAAAGAGGGCGACACTGTTTCCTCTGGTGACATCATGGCCGAGATCGAAACTGACAAAGCCACGATGGAATTCGAAGCCGTCGACGAAGGTGTGATGGGCAAGATCCTGATCGCCGAAGGCACCGAAGGTGTGAAGGTCAACGATGTGATCGCCATCTTGCTGGAAGACGGCGAAAGCGCAGATGACATTTCCGCGACGCCTACGGCAGCACCGGCGGCGCAGCCTGCCGCGACTACAGAGGCCGCCCCCGCTGGGGGCTCCGATAAGGTCACCGCCCCTGCCCCAGCTGCACCAGTCAAAGATGGTAACCGCGTGTTTGCCACACCATTGGCCCGTCGCATCGCTGCGGACAAAGGTCTTGATTTGGCCGCGATCACAGGTTCCGGCCCACATGGTCGTATCGTGAAAGCAGATGTTGAAAACGCGACCGCTGCACCGAAAGCTGCTGCTGCACCCTCAGCTGCTAAGGCTGACGCGCCTGCTGCTACATTGGCGGCTGGTCCGTCAACGGATGCGGTTCTAAAAACATATGCGGATCGTCCGTTCGAAGAAGTCAAACTGGACGGCATGCGCAAAACCATTGCTGCCCGCCTGACCGAAGCAAAACAATCGGTGCCGCATTTCTATCTGCGCCGTGACATCAACCTTGATGCCCTGCTGAAATTCCGTAGCCAGTTGAACAAACAGCTGGAGCCACGCGGTGTGAAGCTGTCGGTCAACGACTTTATCATCAAAGCCTGCGCGCTTGCACTACAGCAAGTCCCCGAGGCTAACGCTGTTTGGGCTGGTGACCGCACGCTGAAGTTCGAAAAGTCAGACGTCGCCGTTGCTGTGGCTATTGATGGAGGTTTGTTCACTCCTGTGTTGAAGGACTCTGACAGCAAATCCCTATCTGCCCTTTCAAGCGAGATGAAAGACTTGGCCACACGAGCGCGCGATCGCAAGCTTGCGCCGCATGAATATCAAGGCGGTTCGTTCGCGATTTCCAACCTGGGCATGTTCGGCATCGACAACTTTGACGCAATCATCAACCCGCCACACTCGGCCATTCTGGCTGTCGGCGCGGGCGTCAAGAAACCGATCGTCGGAGCGGATGGCGAACTGACCGTTGGTACCATCATGTCCAGCACATTGTCAGTCGATCACCGCGTAATTGACGGCGTTCTGGGTGCAAACCTTCTGAACGCGATCAAGGACAACCTTGAGAACCCAATGACGATGCTTGCTTAAGCGCATTAGAATTACAGCACGGCCGGCCCCTGAAAATGGGCCGGCCGTTTTTGTTGCACAGTTAGCCAAACACCAGCGATGCATGGACTTGGGCCCCGGCCCATGCTCCGTCACCGACCGCCAGTGATACAGAATGCGGAACGCGCGCGACATCGCCACAAGCGTATGCCCCCGGAATGCTCGTGGCCTTGCCACTGTCAGTTTCGATCATAGTACCAAAGCCCGTTTCAACAATGGCACAGCCAAGGCTTTGCGCAATCGGCGATGCAGGCGCATTAGTCGAGGCCGTGAATAGGCCCGCAAATGATAGGGTTCGCCCGTCCTGCAAAACCACGTCGGCCGCACCCGCCAATCGCGTGATTGGAACGGTTTCGATCTCGACTCCACGCGCGATTAGCTGCTCGCTTGTTTCTTGATCCACTTTCACTGCATCGTTCAACAGGAATGTGACATCGCCCCATTCAGGGATCAGCCGCGCTTGATGCACCGACATTGGCCCGGTTGCAATCACGCCGATCCGGCCTTTGTTCAGCTCATAGCCATGGCAATACGGGCAGTGGAATACGTGGCGTCCCCACCGTTCGCGCAAGCCTTCTATTTCAGGTAGTTTATCTGAAACGCCCGTTGCAAAGATGATGCGACGACCTTCGTGGGTATCGCCCGCATCAGTTGTCACGGAAAAGTGGTCCTTTTCACCTGTCGCGCGCAATGCCTTGCCCGTAACCCAAGTCAGCGATGGGTATTTTTCGAGCTGAGCCTTTGAGGTCGCCGCGATTTCAGCCGGGTCGATACCGTCTTGGCTGATAAAGCCATGTGCATGGGTCGCGAAACGGTTGCGCCGTTCGCCTGCATCGATGATCAGCACTTTGCGGTGGGCGCGCAAAAGCTGCAGGGCGGCTGCCATTCCGGCGTAGCTGCCCCCGATGACGATCACGTCATGGGTCATGATTTATTCCTTTTGTTGTCGGTATTTCGCGTGTCGCTGCGCAAAGTCAGCAGCAAGACTGGCCAAGGTAACTGTCTTAAACCGTTCGATTAAAAGCGCCTCTGCCTCGGCAAAGGCACCGTCGAGCGCACTGTTCACAGCTTGTTCGACCAAACAATCGGGGCTTTCATGGCGATTGCCGATCGCGAAAACGGTGGGTTCTCCCAATGCCTCGTGTAGATCGAAAAGCGTTATTTTGTTTAGGTCTGCGGTAATGCGCCACCCGCCCGCGTGACCCCGCTCGGACGTAACAAGCCCGGCATTGCGCAACAGCCCCATCGTGCGGCGCACAACAACGGGATTGGTTTTCATACACATCGCAAGGATGTCGGACGTGACGGGTTTGTCTTGCTCGGCCATGTGAAGCAAAGCATGAAGAACAGAGGAAAGGCGGCTATCTTTTTTCATGTAACTATTAATGTTACGATTCGTTCGAAATTGCAAGACACCTGCAAAAAAGAAAACGCCCGCCTGATGGCGAGCGTTCTATTCAGTAATCCCGGTGAACTAGGTTAGTTCATCCCGTCAAAGCGTTGGTCCATCGACATCGACGGCTGGGAACAACCAGCTTCGCCAACGATCCGCGCAGGTACACCAGCAACAGTTTTCATCGGTGGCACGTCTTCAAGAACCACGGAACCAGCGGCAACGCGGCTGCAATGCCCGACCGTGATATTGCCCAACACTTTGGCACCGGCGCCAATGAGAACACCGTTTCCAATCTTAGGGTGGCGGTCGTCATCTTCCTTGCCGGTCCCACCAAGCGTTACAGAATGCAGCATAGAGACGTTATCACCCACGACAGCCGTTTCACCGACGACGATGGAATGGGCGTGGTCAATCATGATCCCCTGCCCGATCTTCGCTGCGGGGTGAATATCGACGCCGAAAAGTTCGCTCACCCGCATCTGTACAAAGTAAGCCAAATCGCGACGACCTTGCAGCCAAAGCCAATGACCTAGGCGATATGCCTGTACGGCCTGAAAGCCCTTAAAGAACATGAGCGGCTGCAAGAAACGGTGACAAGCTGGATCACGATCAAAGATTGCCACGATATCGGCGCGCGCCGCTGCCGTTAGCGAAGCGTCATCATCGTAAGCTGCGTCGGCAATTTCGCGGATGATTTGCTCGGACATCTCTGGCGATGCGAGCTTCATCGACAGCCGATAAGCCAAAGCATCGTCAAAGCTGTTGTGATGCAGGATACAGGCATGAATCATCCCACCGATCAAAGGCTCTGCTTTGATAGCTTCTTCTGCCTCGGAACAGATGCGCTGCCAAACTGGATCAAGTTCGCGCAGTGAGGGTTTCAGATGTGCCATAGGGGTATCCTTTGCGTTTCAGACCCTTTGTGTAGATCATATAGGGTACTGTCGCCAAGAACAAAGCTGTGATTTTATGTATCACCGATCGCGATCGACCGGCAATTCGGTCGCAAGAATTGCCATGCACCGCAAGTAATCTGGATCGCAAAAGGCATTTCGAGGCATCATTGCGTGTTTCTGAGCTGCAGACATGAGCGTCCCGTTTCCAAAGAGAGGATGCAGTTTTCCTGTCGTTTTTCGGTACTGTTCAGCAATTGACGCCTCCTGGTATAATTGAATGACCATCTGGTGCCGTGCGGGCACTGGCACGGCCAATAGCACCCGCACTGCAACTTCAAGATCGGCCAGTTGGACCGGGCGCATGGTTACACCTGCATATCCACCCCCATGAATGGCCCAGCGCCGTATCGTGTTGATACCTGTGCCACCTCTATCCGGTATGGCAATGACCCGACCTCTGCGGCGCGACTACTGTCGCTATAGGACCAGACTGGCGTATCAACGGTTTCCTGACGCCGGACGATGCCGTCTTGCATCACGCGTATTTGGTAGGTCTCGTTTTCTTCGCCAAGCGGGATATCACCTTCGCCCCAGATATCCCCGTCGATCCGAGAGCTTCGAATCCATGAAAGCTCAATAGCGTCTGCCCCAAGTTTGGACCGCAGATGTGCCACAGGATAGGGTCGCAGCCCATTTCCTTTGAACGTGTGCAGCGCATAACGATAGCTAGCGTCGGTGATTGGGCGTTTAGCCGGACCATAGCGGAAGTGTCGTGGCAGCCCGCGAAGCGCCGACGGAATGGTGATTTGCTCTGGTGTGCCATCCATCACAACGACACGCGACCCGACAGGCCATTCGTCTGGCATCAGTCCACGACTACCCGCCTGCCCACGCAGCAGACCAGTCAGACGATATGTGCGCTCTGCGATAGGCACGGCTTGGCGGAACTGGATGATCTCCCATTTGTCGGGTGTCCCGTCACCAATTGCGATTGTATTCGCACCTGATAAAACGGCGGCATCGCTGGAAGAACTGAGTTCTCCGTTGATCAATGTCACCTCAAGCCCAGCTTGCCGATCCCAAATACCAATAGGCCCCTGCCTGACCACACCTGCTGTAAGACCAATCGTGGCCGAACGATCCATCACGGTCTGCAAGGTGTAACCGTTATCCTCGGATGAGCCATAAAGGGCGATGCTCCCCGGCCAAGGACGCCCTGCCGTGGCGACGTAGGGAGCAGTGGGTTGTTCATCGCCAGTTAACATCGGCAGATCCATGAAGAGCGCCTCAACAGGGACTGGGCCGACATATGGCTGTAACACGGGTCCGTCACCGTCAAATGTCTGCCCACGATAGGCTTCGGCGTCGATACGCGTTGCCTCGATTAATCGCAAACCGGCTTCTTCAACCCGGTCGACACGGTAGCGACCACGATGATCTACTGTATCCAGCGCGACAACGTCACCTGCCCCAACCTGCATTTGCGACGGCGGCAAGGCAAAGCTGGCCTGATCTCGCGCAACACGCGCCTCTTGTAGCCAGCGGGTTACCGTGTTGCGCCCCTCTGTCCGGGTCAGCGCAAGCGGAACTTCGGTCTTATTAACCCCATAGGTTTGGGTGTCTGGGTGTACTGCCTCTGCGGCAACGGCTTCGTAGTCGCCATCATTGTCGAGGTGAACCAGCTGAATACGCGCTGCAACTTCGGCGGCTGGACTGCGCGTCAGAGCTATTGATTGATCCTTTTCGGTATCAATTGCCAGATCATCATGCGTCAGCACATGATCCGCACGCCCAGCGCGGTTTTCAAAGACAAGCACACCATCGCGTTCCATCGCATCAAACCCGTAGGCCATCATCAACGGCTGTAACGCTGAGCGGCCTGAGCCGATGTTAGTCACGGCAAAACCGCGCACCACACCGTATAGCCGTGACACGTCATAGTGCGTCATGCCTGAGCGCTCACATATCTCGGCAACCACAGAGGCCAATGCGCGGTTGCTCACCCGTCCATTCAACCAATGCCCACGCGCATAGTTGTCTCCATCAGACCAGAGCGTCCGGTTACCGGGAAAGAACGGATATGGCCGCGCATCCCATGCCCATACGTGCATACGATTCGTATCGACCATAGGCGCCCCGTATTCCTTTGAGACCGGGTTATTCATAACGTCGCTGAAATACCCGTACACGGCACGCAGGTATTGCATCTGCATAAAGTCATCACGGTTCCCATTAGAGTAATGGGGCAATCGGGACTCTGATGATTTGGGATCAATGAACTTATTGGGTTGGTTCGCGCCCTTATCAATGGCGGCACAGCCGAATTCAGTGAACCAGATCGGTTTGCTTTCGGGGACCCACGCTGTTGGGCTCCCCTCTCGGATCCCATCTATTCGGTTATGGTGCGGGTTAGACCACCAGCCATGAAAATCCTTATTGCGCCACACCCACGGCTCGCCTTCTCCATCAGTGATCGGCGTGCGACGCTGGGCCTCGCGTGCCTCCGGTGTCGTGTAGTACCAATCATACCCCTCTCCTCCAGCCACATTGGAGCGCAAGTAATCCAAGTTATAAATAGATTGGGCTTCTATATCAGCGTGATCGTCCCCATCCCGCCAATCGGATAATGGCATGTAGTTATCGACCCCAATGAAATCGATATTAGGATCAGCCCACAGCGGGTCGAGATGGAATAGTTTGTCAGCAGTCCCTACGGGTTGATACCCATGGTATTCGGACCAATCAGCCGCATAGCTAATCTTACAATCTGTCCCAAGGATCGCACGGACGTCAGCTGCCAGCTGGCGCAGGGCATCTACAGCAGGAAAACTGTTCCCGTGACCACGGATTTGGGTCAATGCCCGCATCTCGGACCCGATACAAAATGCGGACACGCCACCAGCTGCTGCACATAGGTGTGCATAATGAAGGATGAACCGGCGATAGCCCCAATCAGCAGGGCCAGTATAGCTAACGGTCGTTCCATCAACGCTGAAATCAGACGCAGTCGCATGCCCCATAAATGCAGACACCTCGGACACTGCCCCTGCGGTGCCATCAGTAGTACCATCCATATATGGAGCAAGCGCAGTCGTGATGCGTCCACGCCAAGGCAGTGCAGGCTGGCCGGGGTTTCCTGTCCACGGGTCGGTTAAAGTATTATCGCTTAGCTGCTCCATCAGAATGAAGGGATAGAATACTGGCGATAGTCCGCGAGATTTCATATCTCGCAGTGCCTCGACGACAGAAGCATCGGTTGGCGTCCCTCCATAAACCGGCGCACCATCTAGTTCGGGGACTTTCTTGGCTGTGGCACGACTGACACCTGACACGCCCCAAGGCATCACGCCCGCATCGACTTGGCGCTGTTCTACCTTCGGCATGATGTGGCATTCACCACAGCGCAGGTCATCGCCAAACCAAGAGACCACCATAACGACGGACTGACAGGCCGGGACTTCGCCCTGCAACGCATCCATAGAGGCGCTAAAGTCGCTTTGCCCTAGGGGTGAATTCGTATTAACCGCGACCTGTTCACCGTATGACGGCGACATATAGACCTGCGACGTAGCCAGCCCGTATTCACCTGTACCCGGAATCAGCGCGACACCCGTTACCAGATCACCCAGTTCTTCTTCACCGGCGCGCATGACTTCGAACGTCAGTTGCGGGATCCGGTTACCGAACTGCGCAAGGGGCATGTCTTCGAACACGACATAGGCAGTGCCTCGGTAGGCAGGGGTATTCTCACCCCCTTCCACTGCGGCGATCTTGGGGTCGGGCTGTTGGTCCATCGCGCCTGTGTAGACGCGCATGTTCAGATCATCTTGCGGCACCTCGGTGCCATCGGCCCAAATCCGGCCTACCCGGCTAATCTCACCTTCACAAAGCGCAATCGCAATGCTGACGGTGTACGAGAACGATTTGACCTCTGGGGTCGGTGCCGCACCTTTACCGCCGCCAGATGTCTTACTGCTTTCTTTGAACTCCGATGCCCATATCACCTGTCCGGGAACGCGCATACGGCCATAAATTTGCTGTATGTCAGCGCCTTCATTCGCGCCCGTCAAACGCAGACGATCAACACGCCCCGATTCGACAGGTTCGCTACCTGCGCCCATAATCTTTTGATCAATATGACGGCCAATCGCAGCACCTGCTGCACGACCAATGGTCGCCATAGACAGCCCCATGACAGTGCCGCCGATTGAACCGCCAATAGCCATACCAGCTGCGGAAAGAACGATTGTCGCCATGACCAGTTATCCTTTTGAAATCTCAAATTGCGCCGCGATGCGTCGACGCCAAGGGGTCGAAAGCGGGCTTTCGACCACGCCATGCCCGGAATACGAATGAATAAATGCAGGGGCGCTACCGGCGTTGGAAAGAATACCAATATGCTTTGCGACAGCCCCGTTACGCATTCGAAACAGCAGAACCTGGCCTGCCGCCAAAGGCGTACCCGTCACATCACCCATATGGCGCAGCCCCGCTTGATAAAGCGCCTCTTGCCCCTGCGGCTCGGACCAATCCGCCGTATAGGCTGGCACAAGCTCAGGCTCAGCGCCATAAAGGGTCCGCCACACACCACGCAGCAATCCCAAACAATCGCAACCGACACCCCGAACAGACGCCTGATGTAGATAAGGCGTGCCAATCCAAGCCCGAGCCACCTCTACGATAGGAGGCGTCATCGGCTGCGGCTCCCACCGGATTTCACGCCGCTACTCCGCGGTACGCTCACCAGCCAATCGTCGCCGGGGATGTCGGGAAAGCCCTGGAAGTTGATGAAATTGCTGAACTTGTCACGACACGACGCCGCACGCTTATCACAACCTGCGATCAAGCGAACACGATCACCGATTTCCATTGTGGCGCGGATCGGTTCCCACAAGGTGACCTTACGGTTTCCATCAATCACATCATCGGACTTTATCACGCCGCGCAGCGTGGCCGCCTTACCGGTCTCAACGACAAGCTGACCACCTTCGAACCAGCGGTCATTGAAAGGAGACAGATTAGCGAATGAAAACACCTGCCCATCTGTTGCAATGGTCAGTTCAGTCTTAACCGCAAACGCCGGATCATCCAAATCGACGCCACATCGCCGATCACCCAAAACCGCACTACACGTCTTTAGATAAGATCGGCCCTGCGGTTGGTTAAGCGCTTCGGTCAACCCACGCAGCTCTGCCTGAAAACCACCCTGCGCACGCGTGATCTCACCTATCGTGCCATAGAACCGCACCTGCCGGGCCGCTGGGTTATCCCATTGAACCAACCAAGTCGTCACTTCCGCACCATCATAGCGCCCCGCATCAATGTCCGCTTCGGTAATAGCCGACGCAGACAGCACACCAATCGCTTCGGTGTTGTTGACAGACAGGCCTGTGGTACTGGCCAGCGCACGCGCGCTTAGCCCGCTTTCAGGGGTAAAGGTGATACCATCAAATTCGATAGCCGCGTCGTGGTCTGTGAACGCTAGGGTCACGCCATCGGCACGCTTTAGCGCCCAACAATGGCAGACATGCGTGGCCCCTGTCGCCAAATGCGCGTGCAATGCTGCGGCGGTCATACGCGGACCTCCACAATTGGAACATTGGGAACTTCACCAGCCTGAAAGTTCGAAATCGACGTCATGATCGCATCCGTGTCGAACCTTACTGGCACGTCGAATTCAAACCCCGCACGAATATCTGAACCAACATCTGGCGGATGACCAAAAGTCAGCACACCCGAGTTGCTGTCGATGCTAAAATCAACGTCTTCTTGCTGCTGCACGCCGCCAATCGACACACGCACTGAACCTGGAACAGGCTTCGAGATCGGACGCGCGTATGATGTGTCGCCAGACCGATAAGTCTTTGTCAGTTGGAACTGGGCAGCGACTTCATCACCAATCGCAATCAACTGGTCCTCTGCAGCAATCTCTTTTGATGGAGAGCAAGATTTGAAATCGCTCCAATCTTTCCAACGGAACCCGATAAGCTGGCCTTGGCGGGCCTCAAAAAACGCGATCAAGGTTTCGACGTCATCAAGTGACCGTAACCCCATACCCGCGTCATAACGACGACGGGCGTGCGCCCAAGGCGTGTTGCGTTCTTCAAACCCATTCGCAAGCGTCACAATATCGGTACGGCGTTCCGGGCCGCCCACAGACCCGAAACTCAGTGAGGCGGGAAATCTTATGTCGTGAAATGCCATCAGCTCTTCTCCTATCGGTTACGTTGGCCACGGCCCAAGGCACGCGCCATCTGCGACGCAACCTGCCCTTGAGACCGTTGAAAGCTCTGGGCGTTTGGCGTTGTGATATTCATATTCACAGTCACAGAACCGCCCCCTTGGGTACGCACCCCCAAACGACCATCAGCGCCACGCGACAGCGGCATGATCGCCTCTGGGCCGGCCTCGCCCATCAACCCGGTGCCACCGCGCATGGGAAAGGTCACTGGGCTACTGACAACACCACCTTTGACAAACGGCATCACGCGGCCTTGGGTAAACGCACCGCCATCGGCAAATGGCATCATGCTCGACACGGCCGAGTTCAAACCATCGGCTAAAACACCACCCATGTGGTTCATCACCGGATTAACAGCAGCCGAATAGGCAGTATTGATCATGGATTGCGCGAGACCACTCAGCGCGTCAGACAACTTCATCCCATCCAGAACCAAGCCATCAAACGCACGGCGAAGCCCTCCGGAAAACCCGCGTTCAAGATTACCTAAATCACGTGTCGTATCGGCCAGCGCACCTTGGACGCCGCGCAACTGGCTATCAAAGGCTGCGGTGACTTGCGACGCATCACCAATTGTCTGCTCTAGCGCACTGACGTCACTCTCTAACTGATCAATCTTATCCAAATCATCCATCCAAATTCTCCTTATCCACATCAGGAAATGCGGTCTGCAATTCGGCCAATCGGTCTCGTCCCATTGGGGGCGACGTTTGGGTAAGGCCCAGCATGATTTGCAGTTCAGCCGGGGTAAGCGCCCAAAACTGATCCGGCGTCAGGCGCAATCCATGCAGCCCAGCCTGCATCAGACCGCGCCAATCCAGCCCGATCATGTGGGCGTGGCAAAGGCACGCGCGAGCAAAGTCGCCGCCACCTGTGCCGCCCCGATGGGGCCACCCTCAATTTCGGCTGTCATCAAATCATCAGAAGTCCCACGCCATCCGCCGCCGCGTAGCCCCGCGACAACGACCGCCATCACATCGCGGCTTGAAAACGCGCCGCCCTCGAACCGGCGGATCAGGTCTATCAATGACCCTTCACCCAAACGCGTCTCAAGCTCGGCCAATGCGCCCAAAGTCAGTTTGCAAATATGTGACACGCCATCAATGCGCACCTCGGCTTCGCCGGTCCAAGGGTTCGTCATCAGATCAACGCCGTAAAGGTCAGCGCACCAGCCGATGCGAGCGACAGCTCAAAAGTCGCCTCGCCGTTATGCGAACCAGCGTATTCGATTGATGTGATCTGAAACGGGCCTTCAACGGTACCGAAGTCAGGAATGATCACCTGAAAATTTGGGGTCTCACCATCAAAGAAAATCTGGCGTGCACGTTCATCTGTCGCGTCATCTTTAAACACACCGGACCCCGAAATCGATGCAGTCTTAACACCTGCACCACCCAGCAATTCACGCCATCCGCCAGTGCTTTCAAGGCTCGTTACATCCACGCTCTCAGCGTTAAAACTGATCCGGGTCGCACGCAGACCCGCTGCCGTCTCAAACAAACCGCCGCCTGTCATATCAATTTTGACCAGCAGGTCTTTACCGTTCTGGGCTACCATAGCCAGTACTCCTTTTAGGGATTAAGCGTCATCCGCGACACGCGCGCGGAAAATCAGGTTGATCTGGCGGACGTCACCCGTGCCAACACGGGCAGCTTTCGCCTTATAGAAATTGAGGGATACCAGTGCGCCGCGGGTCAGCGTGAGATCAGCATCAACCAAAGCGTCAGACACGGCGGCGGCGGCGGTTTTAGCAGTTGAAAACCCCGCGCTCTCGGTCACGACAGTCACCGTAAATTCATGCAGCGCACCGCCGCCAGTTTTGTCCGATGCATCACGTACATCTTCGGCACCCAACACCACATACAACGGCGGTAGTGCGCCACTAGGCAACGCGTCATAGATTGCTGTACCAACAAGACCGGTAAGATCGGGATCATTCGACAATTGGCCATAGACGGCGGCTTGCAGCGCTGAAGCAACTCCGTAGCTCATGATGCTGTCTCCTCAAGCGCGTGACAGGTCAGAAACCGGCCATCACTGCCCTGCTCTGCCACTGCCGTAATGTTGAAAATGCGGTTACCTTCACGAAAACGCTGACCTGCAACGGGGCGCGACTGTGCACCTTGGCGCGCGGCGCGCACAGTGATCCGGTAAGGAACACGTGAAACAGTCGCAGCAAACGCGGCCGCCTCACGACCAGAGCCAGCCTTGACCGCTGCCCAATGAATACCCAGCGGCTGCCATTCACGAACATAGCCACCAGCACCGTCGCTCACCTGCAAAGGGGCCTCTAACACAAACGCGCGGTTCAAACGCGGGGCTTTCATACCGGGTTCCCCATAAACAGACGCACGGTGCGGTACTGTTCGATCAAGGCAGACACGCCAAACGGCATCGACGCAGTGCCATGCGAAACCTCATGACGGAACTCGTAATAATGCGCAGCCAACATTAATACGGCGTGCACCAAGTCAGCAGGTAAATCTGACCATTCGGGACCGAAGCCAGCCAGCAACCCAATACGGACGGTGCCGTTTGTCGGGATAGACGGTAGCGCAGCGGCGCTCGCCTTGATGCTGGGGCGCTGCATATCTGGTTCCAGATACCAAGCGCCCACATCAGGAATAACCTCATCACCACTCATCGCGATCAGGGTCATGGACGAAATCGCGCTCACAGGGGCAACAGGCAGCGGCTGACGGCGGGCATCGCGCCACGCGGTCAACGTCCAGCTAAACTCGCGCTCAATAAGTATCTTACCAGTGCGAGCTTCAATCGCAGCCATAGCAGCGCGCAGATAACTTTCCAGCACGCCATCTTGTAACCCATCATCCGAGAAACCCGAACCAAGGCGCATATGGTCTTTGAATTGTGCGACCGGCAGCGCCGATTGCGGCACGGTGGTCTCTTCGACTAACATCATGGATTATCTCCGAAATCTTCTGATCTTGGGACCGTTAAGGTCAAGAACCCCGGACGCAGGCCACCCTGCATCACTCGGACGGAAGGAAGCTGCTAGACGACACAGGATCGCCTTGAATGCGTCCGGGGACCGGGGCGATCACGCCCCCGCTTTCACGCCAGACTTAGCTGGTCGCGAACTTCAAAAGCTTGATTGCGCCAAAATCACTGACGGCACCGCCAACACGTTTCGTGGCATAAAACAGCACGTGCGGCTTGGCCGAGAACGGATCGCGCAACACGCGCAGATCAGGACGCTCTGCAACTGTATAACCCGCACCAAAATCACCAAAGGCAATCGCCATCGCGTCCGCCGCGATATCGGGCATGTCTTCGGCAATCAGCACGGGATAACCCATCAGACGCGCAGGCTCGCCCGCAGCCAGACCATCAGACCAAAGGAAACGACCATCATTGTCTTTCAGCTTGCGAATTGTGCCAGCCGTCTTGGAATTCATCACGAATGTGCCGTTCGCGCGATATTCAGCACCCAGCGAATAAACAAGGTCCACAATCGCGTCACCGCCATCAATGCCGCCGGCTGTACCTGTCGGCACATAGCCAATGTTACCCCAAGCCCAAACGTCGTTGTCGACCGTTGGATACGTCATCAGACCAGTAGGTTTGTCGATGCCATCACCATTGATAAACGCGCCCGCTTCAGAACGAGCGAATTTATCGGCGATACGACCGGCCAGCCAACCTTCGATGTCGAACGCGCTGTCATCCAACAAACGCTGCGACGCCTTAGGAAGCGCAGACAACTCATGCAGTGGGATCGTGATACGATCGATCTGCGGTGTGTCTGTCTCAGTCACGGAACCCGCTTCAGTCGCCCAGCCCGCACCCATTTCGGTATGATCAACCAGCACATCATATGACGTCGCATCCACGTTCACGACATTCGCAATCGCACGGATCGACGCCGTCGAAGAAAGCGTACCCTTCACGGTGTCCGACGTCTGTGGGTCAACCAAATAACCGCCGTCAGCCGCAATTGACGTATTCAGCGACTTGCCGTCCAGTTCCAGACCACGCAGCGCGTCATCATCGCCGGAACGCAGGTAGGCGGCGAACGCCTTTTGGTGCGGCGCATCCTCAGCAACATTTGTCGCCAGCGCTGTGCGGGCATTCATCATTGTCTTACGGTCCAGCTTGTTCATCCGGTCATCCTGTTTTTGAAGTTTGGCATTAATGCCGTTAGAAAAGTCTTTGAATTCGCTCATGAACCCGGCAACGGCCACATTCAGCTCGCGGGCAGGAGACACATCGTCCCCGACCCGAGAATCGCTCTCAGTCTTGCTCATCAATCTTCCTTTGATTGTGGTGCGGCGGGGGTTAGCCCCGCGCCATCAAACGGCGGGCATCTTCAAACACCACTGCCAATTCACGCATTGCACCGGCGCTAGGATCATCCCCCTTGGCCGCTACACGCGCATCGGGAAGCATGGGAAACGTGACCAAGGACACCTCCCACAGCTCCAACTGAGACAAAAGGCGTCCGCCCTTGTCGTTCTTTTGGGCCTTCACAGTGCGATAACCAATGGACAAGCCATCAATCGCACCGGCGCTGACCAATGAGGCAGCTTCGCGGCCCTTAGCAACATCAGTTAGCAATCGGCCTCTAACCCATAGGCCATTGGCATCTTCACGCACTTCATCCCAAACGCCAATCGGCTGGGCGGGGTCGTGCTGCCATAGCATCTTGATCTGGCGACCCTGCGCCAGTGACGCGGCATAAGCACCCGGCACAACAGTATCACCGCCCTGATCCGCCTTTCCAAACAAGGATGCATAACCACTAATCACCGATCCATCCGTGACTGTAACATCAGCACCCAACTGGCAAAATTTATGTTCCAAACTCATAGCGCTCTCCCGCTCAGTGCTTTCACAATTTCGAAAACCAACAGGCCAAAACAGCCGCAGACCACGGCCCAAATTTGGCGCTCTAACCGTGTGACCATGAATTCAATCCGGCCAAGGCGCACATCAACTTGGGCAAACCAGAAATCAGAAACCGGAGGTTTCATATCACGGTGTGGCTTGCCTTTCAGATCAACGACCTTACCGGGCATCGCCAACCTCGACCGCGGGAAGACCAAGCAACGCACGCTTTTCAGGATCGGTCAAAAACGCAGCCTCGCCCACACGACGCCACTGGGCATCTCGTTCAGCTGAAAGCGCTGGTATTTGGTCCAAATCCGGGCGCAGCTCGATCCGCTCGCCAGTGAAATCGGACAACCAATCTGCAATCGTACTGGTGACACGTGTCACCAGTGGCAACACAGTCAAACGGTAAAACGCACGGTTTGCCTCTTGGTAATTGGCATAGGTCGCATCACCCGGAATCCCCAACAGCATCGGCGGCACACCAAAGGCAATCGCGATTTCACGCGCGGCGGCCTCTTTGGTTTTCTGGAACTCCATATCTGATGGCGAAAACCCCATTGGCTTCCAATCCAGCCCACCTTCCAACAACATAGGGCGACCAGCATTACGGGCACCCTGGTGCTGGGTTTCCATCTCACTCAGCAGGCGATCATACTGATCCGCCGACAGCGATGCCTGCCCATCCGCACCGCGATACACAATCGCACCAGATGGTCGGGCTGCATTATCCAATAGCGCCTTTGACCAACGCGAAGCAGCGTTGTGAACATCCACCGCATTCGCAGCGGCCTGCAAAGCAGACAGACCATAATGGTCATCCTGCGGATGGAAATTCTTTATATGGCAAATCGGACCCTGCCCGTCAGACGCCGCAAAGCGATGCTTGCGCCCGTTCACACTGTATTCGTAGGCCATCGGCCAACCATCCGTACCCGGCACAACCGACATCCGGTCAGAACGCAAGACATGCATCTCAAGCGGCAGACCATCATCGCCAACGGCCTCAAGATAACCATTCCCAGTCAACAGAAGTTGACCAAACAACGCCTCAAGCAACTCTGCACGGCCCTGCCCGGCGTTAGGACGGTTCAACAGCGCCAACACCGGATGGGTGTCATAGCGGCGCTCTGCATCCTGTAAAATGACCGGTACGGCAGCGGCCGCCTCAGCAATCATCTTAACTGCACGAAACCCGATCGGGTTATTCGCAAACCCTGTCCGGGTCAGGGACACGACATCACGCGGGCTCCATGCCACACGGCCCGCACCTGACATCGCCATCACACGCCCCGTGGCCGAGGCTTTCGCCTCAGCCACCGGCTGCTCCGACGCAGTGCGGTTCAAGAATTCAAACATTCAAAACTCCTTTGGTGCCAATCGGCCGTTGATGACCGTCTGCGATCCATGAAAACAATTTGCATTTAAATGATTACAAAGATGGTAGGGATGCGTACGCACCCCTACGCAACGGGGTCAAAGCCCGCGAATACTGGGGTTGCGCCAGTTCTGTGCTGGTTCAATCATCAAATCATAAAGCGCCCAAACCAACGCATCCACACGGTCAGGCGATCCACGGCCCACGAATCCTTGGGTGGTTAACTGGCACATCTGGTCTTCCAGCTTGGCCAAGCCACGCGCGTGCCGCACACGACCTTGCTCATAAAGCGCGGCAATCGGCTCGGCTCGGGCCACCTTACCCTTTGAGGCATGAACAGACCGATAAGACACCAATGGATCGACTTGCCGCAAAACGGCCTCGACCATGTCACCCCCCTGATTAACCTCAGCGACCAAACGATCAGCGCCAAATCGATCCATTGCATTGATCGCAGCTTGCGCCCAATCCGTTGGCCGCGCCGCAGACATAGACACATCAGCCAACACATAGGCACGCCAGTCCTGCGGGGGGCCATCCATCACGACACCCGCAACCACAATCCCACATTCATCGGATCCTTTGTGCGATGTCCCGGGCGGATCAATCGCAACGACGACCCGCGTGCAGGGCGGCAAATGATCGGCCTGCATCCCCGCCAATTGATCAGCCCCCCAAAGCGCACCATCGACGTCATCCAATAAGGTACCTTCGATTTCTTGGCGCCCCAAAGACGTACCACCATAACGCGCCTCAATCTCGGCGATAAAACTCGGGGCAAGGTTCGCACGGTTCGCTTGGGTAGGCGCGTGGGTCACCACAGTCGTGTCCAACTCAAGCAAATCACGCAATACCGCCGCACGGCGCGGTGTCGTCGTCACGCACGCCTGAGGATGATCCCCCAATCGCAACCCAAACTGCAACATATCCCACGTGTCACCACCTTTGCGCCATTTCGCCAATTCATCCGCCCACAAGGCATCAAACTGCGGACCACGCAGGCTTTCGGGTTCATACGCAGAAAACAGCTGCGCCTGCGCACCATTGGGCCAAACGAGTAGCCGACGGGTCGCAATCCAATCTGGACGACGATCTGGGGGACTTACCGCCATAATGCCGCTTTCACCAAAGACCATCACCTCGCGTGCCTGATCCATAGTTTCGGCGACAATCGCCATGCGGCGGGCGCGGCCGGGCACGGTAGGGCGTGGTCCCTCCAGCATTGCACGCACCCACTCGGCCCCTGCCCGCGTCTTGCCCGCACCACGGCCGCCCATAATGACCCAAGTGCGCCAGTTACCGTCAGGCGGTAGTTGATGTGGCAAAGCCCAAAAATCGAACAGATAAGGCAGTGCTGCGATCTGTGCAGGCGTCAGTTGGTCTAAAAACTCAACCTGCGCGGGTCGCGGCGCGGAGGCGATCAAGCTGGCTCCCGATATCAGCGCGCAGGGCGTCATAGTCGATATCGGCGTCGGACTGATTGGCTTGCTGTTGGGCATGAAACGCCTCCTCTGCCGCAAGCACCTTGAGATGCGCGGATTGTAATTCACTTAGCTTTGTCAAAAGGGGTTTAGAGGCCACATCAGTCGGTGACCCAATTTCTGCAATCATGTGACGGATAGTATTCCGAACACTCACATATAGCTCCGCAATCTCGGTCACGCGGGCCGAGGCATCATCAGGGGCCACCTGCCCCTGATCGTCTAATTTGTTCATGTATATTCGCCTGTAAGGGGTGAGCTTCCGTTACATCGAGAGGCGATAATCGACGCCTTCTAGCAAGATAACTATAGGCACAGGCAGGCCCAAAAGTCAATCAGCCGAGGGTACGGACGCGCACCCTCGGCTAAATTTTCATTAACCTTTACAGCATCTTAATTATCAGATGCACGCTCAGCTTCAATCTCGCGCCAGCGGGCAACATTACGATTATGTTCGTCCAATGTTGTCGCAAATGCGTGGCCACCAGTACCATCAGCCACAAAGAAGATATACTCGGTGCTATCTGGGTTCAGCGCCGCTTCGATGCTCGCACGGCCAGGGTTGGCAATCGGTGTCGGCGGCAGCCCCGGGATCACATAAGTGTTCCAAGGCGTCTCACCACGCAATTCACTTTGACGCAAACCACGACCCAGAATCCCCTCACCCTGCGTGATGCCATAGATGACGGTGGGGTCTGTTTGCAACTTCATGCCTTGGTTCAAGCGGTTCACAAATACGCTCGCAACCTGACGACGTTCTTCAGAAACACCTGTTTCCTTCTCAACGATACTTGCTAGAATCATTGCTTCTTCTGGAGATTCCAAAGGCAAACCATCTGCACGCTCTGCCCATGCCTCTGCGATGATCGCAGACTGCCGCTCTGTCATCTGCGCAATGATCGATGACACACGCGTGTCTGGCGTAACGTCATAGCTATCAGGCGCAAGCGAACCTTCAGGCGGGGTCTCTTGCACGTCAGCAACCAAAATATCAATCGCGCTCAGCTCGTTTACGATCTGCCAGCTGGTCACACCTTCGGCCAAGGCAACACGATATCGGGTATCGGATGCTTCACGGACTTCGGTGTATTCCGCAGGCGTCTCAACTTCGGACGGATCATAGTTCACAAGTTCAACGAAACGGTTCGTGGCCGGATCAAGCTCGCGCACCTGAATTTGCATCTTGTTGATACCAACACGGTAAACGACTTCGGTACCGCAAGTATTCTGACCACCACGGGTCACAATGCTCACGATCTCTTCCATCGAGGCCTGCTCTGGCACCAGAAAGCTACCAGCCTTCAAAAGATGAGATTTCTCAGAATAATCCGCGCCCGTCTCAAAAATGAACTCAGACGAAATTGCACCTTGATCAACCAGTTTCGACGCGACACGAGACATGTTCGTCCCGCGATCGACCTGAAAACAAATTGCCTGCGCCAAGGGACCCGGCGCAGAATATTGCTTCATCCCCCAGCCGATACCACCGACCAAGAGGAACAAAGCAACAATAAAGAACGTCAGAAAATTAGACGCGATATGGCGCCACATTAGGTGACCTTTCCGAACACGACGCTAGCATTCGTGCCGCCAAAGCCAAACGAGTTCGACAATGCGATGTCGATCTTACGCTCGCGCTTTGCATTCGCACAAAGATCAATTTTGGTTTCAACCGCAGGATTGTCCAAGTTGATTGTCGGCGGCGCAACCTGATCACGGATCGCGAGGATCGAGAAAATAGCTTCAATCGCACCAGCGGCACCCAAAAGGTGACCCGTCGCTGATTTGGTTGAAGACATCGTTAGTTTCTCCGCTGCCTCTGGACCAACCAAACGCTCAACAGCGCCCAATTCAATGGTATCAGCCATCGTCGAAGTACCATGCGCGTTCACATAATCGATCTGCGTCGGTTCAATCCCCGCGTTCCGGCAAGCTGCACGCATCGCACGTTCGGCACCTTCGTGATCAGGTGGTGGGGCTGTGATGTGGTGTGCATCGCCGCTCAGACCATAGCCCAGAACCTCTGCATAGATCTTAGCACCACGCGCTTTGGCGTGTTCGTATTCTTCAAGCACGACCATCCCAGATCCCTCGCCCATGACAAAACCGTCACGGTCTTCGTCCCAAGGGCGGCTCGCCTTTGCAGGATCATCGTTATATTTCGTGCTCAGCGCCTTACAGGCGTTAAAGCCCGCAATACCGATTTCACAAATCGCAGCTTCAGCACCGCCAGCGACCATAACGTCAGCGTCTCCGTGCTGGATCAAACGCGATGCATCACCAATCGCGTGCGCACCAGTTGAACAGGCCGTCACAACAGCGTGGTTCGGACCACGGAAACCGTATTTGATCGAAACCTGACCCGAAATCAGGTTGATCAATGCACCCGGCACAAAGAATGGGGAAACGCGACGCGGGCCTTTTTCGGCCATCATCACAGCAGTGTTCGCAATCGAATTCAAACCACCGATACCAGAGCCCATAAGAACACCGGTCCGCTCGAGGCTTTCACGATCTTCGGGCATCCAACCAGCGTCTTCAATCGCTTGCTGGGCAGCAGCCATACCGAACATGATAAAGGTATCGACCTTACGCTGTTCTTTTGGATCCATGTATTTGTCGGCGTTGAATGTACCATCGGTGCCATTGCCCAACGGAACTTCGCACGCATACTGAGTAGTCAGCTTACTCGCATCAAAACCAGTAATCTTGCCGGCACCAGACTGGCCGTCCAAAATTCGTTCCCAGGATTTATCAACCCCATCAGCCAGCGGGGTTACCAAACCCAAGCCAGTTACAACTACTCGACGCATATTCTGCCCTCACCTCTTGGCGTATTTGAATGCACTGATAACCTAGCCAGCAGTACAGGGGCAAGACCGCGTCACGCTGCCAGCATTGCTTTGCTGATAGCCCAATTCACCGCGCGCACCCTACATCGCACTCAGACATCATTCAGATGCCGCACTTATTAACTGCTCGGTGTTAAATTAAGTCACGTTAGGTGCTTAAAACAACCTTCAAGCATAAAAAAAACGGCGCCACGAAGGCGCCGTTTCTTTGTTCTGTCGTAACGGCTTATTGTGCGCCGTTGATGAACTTAACCGCGTCACCAAATGTCTGGATGGTTTCTGCAGCGTCGTCAGGGATTTCGATGCCGAATTCCTCTTCGAAGGCCATAACCAGCTCAACAGTGTCAAGGCTGTCTGCGCCCAGATCATCGATGAAGGACGCAGTTTCCGTCACTTTGTCTTCTTCAACACCAAGATGCTCTACTACGATCTTGCGTACGCGGTCTGCAACGTCGCTCATATCAATTCCTCATGTCTTTCTGGGCAGATGCCCGTTCTGATTTGGGCTTGCGCCCGACTTAATTTTTCCCCGATCGGGGTTTCACCGATCTGCGCAGCAAACATCCGACGTGACGTCACATGCACTTTTTTCGGCAAATCTGGGTGGCCTATAGCAGAGAATTCCGCTTAGGCAAACGATTTCATGCCCGGCTTTTAGAGCATGGCCATCCCGCCGTTCACATGCAAGGTGGTACCGGTAACATAAGCAGCTTCGGGGCTAGAAAGATACAAAACTGCCGCAGCAATCTCTTCTGCATCGCCCATACGACCGGCGGGAACTTGCGACAAAATACCAGCCTTTTGCTCATCATTCAGCTTATCGGTCATCGCAGTGGTAATAAAACCGGGAGCAACACAGTTTACGGTGATTCCACGGCTCGCAACTTCATAGGCGATGGATTTGGACATTCCGACCATACCAGCCTTTGATGCAGCATAGTTCGCCTGCCCTGGGTTACCTGTCGCGCCAACAATAGACGAAATATTCACGATGCGCCCCCAGCGGGACTTCATCATGCCGCGGATCACACCTTTGCACAGACGCATGGTCGATGTCAGGTTGACCTCTAGAACCGAAGACCATTCTTCATCCGACATACGCATAAAGATGTTGTCTCGCGTGATGCCAGCGTTGTTCACCAATACATCGACTGATCCCATCGCGTCAGCAGCCTGCTTTGGCAATGCATTCACTGCGTCTGCGTCACTTAGGTTACATGGCAGTACATGCGCACGATCGCCCAACTCTGCGGCCAATGCCTCAAGCGGCTCAACGCGTGTACCGGACAGTGCGACGGTTGCACCAGCGCCGTGCAGTGCCTTTGCAATTGCCCCGCCAATGCCACCAGAAGCGCCCGTAATCAGGACATTTTTTCCATTTAAATCAAACATTTCTAATTCCTTCTTCAATCCTTTAGCGCAGCAGCAACGGCAACGACGTCTTCTGGTGTACCAACTGCGGTTGCAGTCAAGCTGCGGTCAATACGTTTAACCATCCCGCATAGCGCCTTACCAGCGCCGATTTCGAACACGTCTGTCACGCCTTTCGTCGCCATGTAGGCAACGCTTTCGCGCCAACGCACAGAGCCGGTAACCTGCTCAACAAGCAATGAACGGATCGCAGCAGGGTCGGTGACGCTGCTTGCCTCAACGTTTGCGACCAGCGGTACCGCTGGGGTCTTGATTTCCACATCATCCAGCGCCTCGGCCATCACAGTCGCCGCGGGCGTCATCAAGCTACAATGGAATGGCGCGCTCACTGGCAAAAGAAGCGCGCGCTTTGCGCCCTTTTCCTTTGCAATCACTGTTGCGCGCTCCACGGCTGCCTTGTGCCCTGACACAACCACCTGCCCCGGATCGTTATCGTTTGCAGCTTGGCACACTTCACCCTGTGCAGCCTCTTCGGCGATTTCCGCAACTGTCGCGAAATCCAACCCCAAGATCGCGGCCATTGCGCCAACGCCAACCGGCACGGCCTCTTGCATCGCGGTCCCGCGCAAACGGAGTAGTCGGGCCGTGTCTGCCACAGTCAATGCACCAGCCGCAGCCAATGCCGAATATTCGCCCAACGAATGCCCTGCGACATAGCTCGCTGCGGAAATTGAAACGCCTTCAGCCTCAAGCGCACGCATTGCAGCCAATGAAGTCGCCATCAACGCTGGCTGTGCGTTACGCGTCAGAGTCAGTTCAGCGATATCGCCGTCCCAAATCAAACCAGACAGGTTTTCACCAAGCGCCTCGTCAACTTCGTCAAAAACTGCTTTTGCAGTTGGATAAGCGTCAGCCAAAGTCCGCCCCATTCCAATTGTCTGCGCCCCTTGGCCCGGAAATACGAATGCCCGCATCAGACCTCTCCTCTTTGATAGGTTATTTGGCGCTAGGCTTACCTTGCTGCGTCAAAGCACACAAGCGACCCGTCACCTGATCGGATACGCACACGACCTGTAACCACACACACATAGCCCGCGCTTGCGCGAATCCATGCCAGTGATAGCGTGGCCAGAACGACTAGGAGAACATTCATGCCCGCCACGAACACAGCCAGCACATATGGTTCGATCACCAAAGTTTTTCATTGGCTTACTGCCCTGCTGATTCTTACTGTCATTCCACTCGGCCTCATTGCCGAAGACCTCGCGTTTGATGCCCCTTTAAAGGTGCCGCTTTTCTCCGTGCATAAGACTCTAGGCGTCCTCACTTTCTTTGTGGCCTTGGCGCGTATCCTCTGGGCGCTGACCCAGACGAAACCTGGCGATTTGCATCCCGATCGCCGCTTGGAAACGCTGGTTGCCCATATCGTGCACTGGCTTTTGTATATTGCGCTCGTTGTTGTTCCTCTGTCTGGATGGTTACATCATGCAGCCACATCAGGGTTCGCGCCCATCTGGCTGCCAATCGGCCAAGGCCTGCCATTCATTCCCCAAAGCGAAACGCTCGCCGAAATTTTCTCGGGTCTGCATTGGATTTGGAGCAAAATCCTGATCGTTTCGATTCTGCTGCACATCGCCGGGGCGCTAAAGCATCAGATTATCGACAAAGATACGACGCTTGCACGGATGTGGTTCGGTCGGCCACGCCTGCCTGAAACATCAGAACGTGAAAAAGCGCTTGCCGCACCTGCTATCGCTCTCATCATATATGGTCTGGCTGCTGGGGGCGCTGCCGCAGCTGGGATGCTTTCACATAGCGATCGCGCGACAGCACCAGTCTTAGAACAAGCAGCATCGGATTGGATGGTCAGTGATGGTACGATTGGCATCACCATTCGCCAGTTGGGCAACCCAGTTTCTGGACAATTCGATAACTGGACAGCTGTCATTAAATTTGACCCAGAGGCAACAGGAACGCTCGGGCACGTGACGGCGACAATCGCTATCGGATCACTACATCTTGGTTCAGTCAGCGATCAGGCGATGGGCACTGACTTCTTTAACGCTGATGCCTTCCCGACAGCGACATTCGATGCCGATATTACAGAGGACGGCAGCACCTACGTTGCGGACGGGACGCTGACGATCAAGGGCATCACCATCCCTGTTACCCTACCCTTTGTTCTGAACCTTCAGGGTGACACCGCAGAAATGGCAGGATCACTATCGCTTGACCGCCGCGACTTTCAAATCGGGCAAAGCATGGCCGACGATACCAACCTTGGCTTTGACGTCGCGGTCACTGTGAACTTAACAGCAACACGCTAACAAAAAGGCTGCGCCCCATCATCTGGGACGCAGCCAATCATTTAAAACGATAGCGAATTTATTCCGCTTTCATCGCCTCAACAGAAATTGTCACTTCAACTTCGTCGCTGACGTAAGGCGCAAACGCACCGACTTCGAAATCTGAACGCAGCAAAGTTGTCGTTGCATCAAAGCCAGCCCATTCTTTTTCGGCCATCGGATGCATGCCTGTTTGGTTCAGCTTTGCGTCCAAAACGACAGATTTCGTCACACCATTCAACGTCAGATCACCAGTGATCAACGCAGTGCCTTCGCCAGTCACTTCGATGCCAGTCGACGTGAAAGTCACCATTTCGTCGGCATCAGCGCCGAAAAAGTCACCCGACATAAAGTGCTCAAAACGTGCTTCCCAGCCAGTCAGCATGCTGCGCACAGGGAAAGATACGTTCACGCTAGACGCTGATGGGTCTTCTTGGTCAAAGCTGATTTCGCCTTCGAACCCAGAAAACATGCCCATACCGGTAGAAAAACCGAGGTGGTTATAGGTGAAAACAATCTGGCTGTGGCTTGAATCAAGCACGTATGCTTCGGGTGCAGCGAATGCTGGGGCAGCGGCGGTCGAGGCAACCATTGCGGCTGCGAAAAGAATGTTCTTCATTGGAATCTCCAGTTACGACTAGTTTACACCCTCTATTGAAGGTGCATCACCGCGCAAAGCAATTCAGCAATTCTGAACAAATTGTGTTCGGCAACATAGTAACCAATGTTGCCGATTGTCGTAGTTTACGCCGCTGTTGGCGTCGCGATCATCAAATCTTGCGCCAGACGATCACGCAGTGGAATCAACTGTGCCTCTATACCTTCTGCAACACTAACGCGTTGATCTGTATCGCGATATTTCAACACAAGAGACGCAAGAGCACCCTCTGGCAGAGGCTCGATATACACACCGCCAATCGCGTCAAATCCGTATGCACCAATGGTGGTTGGGCGCCCGGCACGATTGCTAATCACCTCGCGGATTTCGCCAACACTGGTGTCCACATGAACCTCTGCTTGCGATCCTCGACTTGCGAACCACAGCAAATAGAACCCGACAGCCGCAAAAAGCACCGCCGCTACAACACGAACAACGCCAACGCCGCCGTCAAAAAACAGCACAGGCATGACCAACATGCTTACGGCAGCTATCATAAAACAGGCACCGAAAAAGTAAGACAGCGATTGCGCGATAACGACACCCATAGCTGGCGCACGACCAGACCGAATCTGATAGCCCCAAAAGGTGTCTTCAACTGAAAAACTCGATGATTTTGCCATTAGCCCCTGACCGCCTAAATGCTGAGTTGCCACGTTTCCTGTCATGACGCCTCCTTAATGTCGCTTTAATACTAAATATCAATGAATCGGGGCGATAACTTGGCGCACTCGTGGCAAAGACAAAAAATTAGCCCCGCCACGCATTCCGCCAAGAAAAATAGGGCTACGAGACTTGCATCACGACTTGATCGCTGTATAAGGCCGCAACCTTTCTGTGTAATGTTGAACTGCGCAGTCTCTCGTGGGTGGGGTGCAGAAAGGGTCACTGCCCCACGCTTTGAAATGCGCTGATAAATGAACTGGAGTACGCATGCCGCTATACGAGCATGTCATGATTGCGCGTCAGGATCTTTCCAACTCGCAAGCTGAAGCCCTTATCGAACACTTCGGATCCGTTCTTGCTGACAATGGCGGCAAGCTTGTGGAAAACGAATACTGGGGCGTCAAAACGATGGCCTATAAGATCAACAAGAACCGCAAGGGCCACTACGCCCTGCTGCGCACTGATGCGCCAGCACCTGCGATTCAGGAAATGGAACGTCTGATGCGTCTTCACGACGACGTCATGCGCGTACTGACTATCAAAGTCGACGCACACGAAGATGGCCCATCCGTACAGATGCAGAAACGCGAAGAACGTGGCGAACGCCGCGAGCGCCGCTAATCAGATCTTAGATAAGGACAACAATCATGGCTACTAAACCATTTTTCCGTCGTCGTAAGTCCGATCCGTTTGATGGCGAAAACGCGCCAAAGATCGACTACAAAGACACTCGCCTTTTGCAGCGCTACATCTCTGAGCGCGGCAAAATCGTTCCAGCCCGTATCACAGCTGTTGGCGCCAAGAACCAGCGTAAGCTCGCCCAGGCGATCAAACGCGCGCGTTTCCTTGCCCTGCTGCCATACGCAGTAAAGTAAGGACACCAACACATGGATATCATTCTCCTTGAGCGCGTGGCCAAACTGGGCCAGATGGGCGAAGTCGTTTCTGTTAAAGAAGGCTACGCACGTAACTTCCTGCTGCCACAAGGCAAAGCACTGCGCGTAAACGCTGCAAACCTTGCACGTTTCGAAGCAGAAAAAGCACAGCTTGAAGCACGCAACCTCGAAAGCAAAAAAGAAGCAGAAGCACTGGCTGAAAAGCTGGACGGTGAAACATTCATCATCATCCGCTCTGCATCTGACGCTGGTTCGCTTTACGGTTCTGTCACAACACGTGACGCAGCCGAAGCAGCAACCGAAGCTGGTTTCTCTGTCGACAAAAAGCAGGTTGTTCTGCTTGGCGCGATCAAAGACCTGGGTCTGCACGACGTTTCCGTCAACCTACACCCAGAAGTCAACGCGACAATCACGCTTAACGTTGCACGTTCTACCGAAGAAGCCGAGCTGCAAGCAGCTGGTAAATCTATCGCAGAGCTGGCCGCCGAAGAAGAAGCAGCTGCTGAATTCGAAATTCAGGAACTGTTTGACGACATCGGTTCTGCCGCTGACGAATTCGGTGACGACGAAGCACCTGCTGCTGAAGCTAACGAAGAAGACTAATACCCTCTTCACTGGCAATGTGATTAGGCCGCTCCTCTTTGGGGCGGCCTTTTTCGTAAACGAGTAACCTGCGGCACTTTATGCGGTTGAACGACCTCATAGACCTTTGCACCCGATGAAAACCGGGAAGGCAGGACCGGAGTATGTAAATTGAGATTGTTACCTCCCCTGTTTCTTTCGATCCTCACAACGGCGTGTACCGTGCCGGATGGCGATATCCGATGGAAACCCGAACTCCTCAAAACTGGAGACTATGTTACGGTCGACCAAAGCCGATCCGGCCGCATTCACCACGTCTATAGTGGACGTCAGGGCAACAACTACGTCATCAATAGCTATCGCGGTGCTACCCCGACAGGAACACCGGCGTTCACGACGCTGCTTGATCGCAATGGAAACTACCTGATTTGGGAACGCGCTGACGGGTATCAAGTTCGCTATGAACCGCACGACTGCACTCGTAAACTTGGCAAATGCCGCTATACCGAAATCCGCCCCAACGATGAACGTATCAGATGGACCCGCATCACGACAGCAACAGAAACCGGCTTCAAATACGTTGAAACCGACCGCAACGGCGAACGCAAAGTGTCCGGCGAAATCTCAATTGATGAACGTGGCTTCGCAGGAAGCGGACAGGTAAGCGGACATTTCGGGGCCCAAACATTTACCTTGGTCGAGCAACACTATTAGGGCGCATTCCACTTAGTAAATGTCACTCCAATCGGCCCTATTCCGGCGTACTGAATACCACACTCTCGGCTGAGCGTTCGGCCGGACCGTGATAGACAGCTTCAATGTTATTACCATCGGGGTCCAACGCAAATGCTGCGAAATAACCAGGGTGATACGCGCGCTCTCCCGGTTGTCCGTTATCAACGCCGCCGCTTGTAATGGCCGCGTGATGAAATGCTTTTACCTCATCATGATCTGCAGCCTGAAACGCGATGTGGACGCGGCTGTGGTCGTCGACGGACTGAGAAACAAAAAGCTCATCCGCTATGAAGAAATGCTCGGCTTCCACTGAGATGCTTTTGCCAAGTGAAGCCAGCACTGCACGATAGAACGCCTTACTCGCGACAATATCCGCCACCTGCAGATGTACGTGATCAATAAGTCGACCTTTGTGAATTTCCATAATCCCGGCCTCCGCTTCTAAACAAAGTATAGCACGGCAGCCGTCACCAATCACGCGTCAACCCGAAGCGATGCCGCTCCCCTGCTCGCTATATCGACTATTTTTACAGCAATTCAAATAACTTACGACACAAACAAGGCATCCAAATATCTGTGCCATTGCCGCCCACAAACACACCCTTGTTACAAACCCCATCCAGATGTCTACTGGTCATACATCTAGAAATCCGGGGGATTATCTCATGTCACTTCGTCTAAATCGTCGTCACTTCATCGCAGGCTCTGCTGGGCTGATCGCGATGCATCCGTTTTCCGTCAGCGCAGCCACCAATCAGGCGCACCTGCGTTTAATGGAAACTACTGACCTTCACGTCCATGTTTTTCCTTACGATTATTACGCTGACCGCCCCGTCGATACGGTCGGCCTAGCCCGCACAGCATCCATCATCGAAGGCGTCCGCGCAGAATCGACCAACTCTTTGCTTCTCGACAATGGTGACTTTCTTCAGGGGAACCCCATGGGCGATTACATCGCCTATGAACGCGGCATGAAAGAAGGCGACATGCACCCTGTCATCACCGCGATGAACACACTTGGGTTTGATGCGTCAACGCTCGGCAATCACGAATTCAATTACGGCATTCCGTTCTTGATGAAATCGGTCGCTGGTGCCGCCTTCCCTGTTGTTTCGGCCAACGTCGTCAAAGAAATGGGCGCGTCACCGACCGCGGACACGACACTACTGCCACCTTTCACGATTCTTGAACGCACGCTGACCGACGGGTCCGGTGTCACACACCCGATCAAAATCGGTTTGATTGGGTTCGTGCCACCACAGATCATGAACTGGGACCGTAAGCATCTGGAAGGCAACGTGCAGGCCCGCGATATCGTCGCATCTGCCCGTGCATATGTTCCACAGATGAAGGAGCAAGGCGCAGACATTATCGTCGCGCTTTGCCATTCTGGCATCGGCGAAGCCAAAGAAACTGAGGGCATGGAAAACGCAGCAATTCCTTTGGCAGGCGTTGACGGAATCGATGCGATTTTGACAGGCCACAGCCACCTCGTCTTCCCGTCCTCCAACTATGACAACTGGGCGGGCGTTGATGTCGCGGCCGGAACGATCAACGGCAAACCCGGCGTGATGGGCGGCTTTTGGGGCAGCCATATGGGTCTAGTCGATCTACTGCTTGAACGTGACGGCAACGGATGGCGGGTTCTTTCGCACACATCCGAGGCGCGCCCAATCTCGCGCCGAGAAGAAGACCGCAGCATCACCCCACTTGTCGAAGACTTCGTGCCAGTGTTGGAATCAATCCAAGAAATCCACGACCAGACGCTCGCCTATGTGCGCACAGCGGTCGGTAAAACCGATGCACCGCTTCACAGCTATTTTGCGTTAGTCGCCGATGATCCATCCGTTCAGATCGTATCGAACGCGCAAACTTGGTACATCACGGAACAAATGGTCGGCACCGAATTCGAAGGGCTACCAATCCTATCGGCCGCGGCTCCGTTTAAGGCTGGTGGCCGTGGCGGTCCGGAATACTTCACCGACGTTCCCGTTGGCGACGTGGCAATCAAAAACGTGGCGGACTTGTACCTCTACCCCAACACAGTGCGGGCCGTAAAAATCACCGGTGCGCAGGTCAAGAACTGGCTGGAACGCAGCGCCGGGATGTTCAACCAAATCGAACCCGGTTCATCCGATGCAGTGCTACTGAACCCTGATTTTCCAAGCTACAACTTCGATGTGATCGACGGAGTCACCTACCAAATTGATCTATCCCAACCAGCGATGTTCGACCGTGAAGGCGAAGTGATCAACGCCAATACAAACCGGATCGTAAATCTACAGTTCAATGGTGCGCCTATCGACCCATCGCAAGAATTCATCCTAGCGACGAACAACTACCGGGCATCGGGTGGCGGCAGCTTCCCCGGTGCAGATGGATCGACGGTCATTTTTGAAGGGCCCGACACGAATCGCGACGTGATCGTGCGCTACATCGTCGACAAAGGTACGGTCAGCCCACGCGCGGATGCGAACTGGTCATTTGTGCCAATGGACGGCACCTCCGTCATCTTTGAAACGGGACCCGCTGGCGCAGAATACGCAGACAGCGTTGCAGGCATGACCATCACACCCGCAGGCAGCAGCGAATCTGGATTCGCTCTGTTCCGCATCACGCTTTAACAAATCTGGCCCAGCCTCTGATGGGGCGGCTGGGCCAGATCTAGTTTGGCTACACCCTCAAAACAAAAGGCGCCCCAAACTGGAGCGCCTTTCTCAGAATAAATCTGGTGTTGGTCTTACTCTTCTTCGAGCTTCTCTACAGCTTTTTGCAGATCGTCTTTGCTGACTTCTTTGTCAGTCACCGCAGCCTTTTCAAAGATGTGGTCAACGACTTTGTCTTCGAACATTGGCGCCTGCAGTTGCTGACGGAACTGAGCGTTCTGCTGTACGAATTCAAAGAACTGACGCTCTTGACCTGGGTACTGGCGCGCTTGGTTCATGATCGCTTGTGTCATTTCTTGATCGGTGACTTTCACGTCAGCCTTCTGACCGATGTCAGCCAACAGAAGACCCAGCTTTACGCGACGCTCAGCAAGCTTCTTGTGCTCGTCAGTTGGTTCGATCTCTGGGTGATCGTGACCTTCAACTTCTGGGTTTTCTTCGTGCCACAGCTGGTGAGCGATCTGGTTTGCTTCAGCAGTAACCAAAGATTCTGGCAGGTCGAAAGAAACAACTTTGTCCAGCTCGTCCAGCAGCGCGCGTTTTGCAACAGCACGTGATGCACCAGTGTATTCAGCTTCCAAGCGCTCAGTGATCTGTGCCTTCAGGCCTTCCAGATCTTCTGCGCCGAATTTTTTCGCCAGCTCATCATCCAGCTCAGGCGTCTTTGGTGCCTTCACTTCTTTGATTGTGCAGGTGAATACAGCTTTCTTACCAGCAAGGTTTTCAGCTTGGTAATCTTCTGGGAAAGTCACTTCGACGTCTTTTTCGTCGCCAGCTTTCACTTTCAGCAGGCCATCTTCAAAGCCGGGAATGAAAGAGTTTGAACCCAGCACAAGCGGGTAATCTTCTGCAGCGCCGCCTTCAAAAGCTTCGCCGTCAACTTTGCCAACAAAATCCAGAACGACTTGGTCGTCTTTCTTTGCTTGCGTCTTTTTCGCTTCGTAAGTGACAGCCTGTGGTGAAGACGCCAGGTTATCCAGCGCTTCTTTAACTGAGTCTTCGTCAGCTTTCACAACCAGACGCTCTAGCTTGATTTTGCTGAAATCTGTCTCTGCGATTTCTGGCAGTTTCTCGTAAGAAACTTCAACGGCAACATCGTCGCCCTCTTTCCAGTCTTCGTTGGTCATTTTCATTTCTGGCTGTGCCGCAGGACGGTCACCAGATTCTTCAAGGTGCTTGCTCAGGGCGCCGTCGATGGCTTCCTGCATGCTTTCGCCCATAAGGCGCTGGCCGAACTGCTTGCGCAAGAGTGCCATTGGCACTTTACCTTTGCGGAAACCCTTCATCTCGACGGTTGGCTGTGCTTCTTTCAGCTTTTCATCAACTTTGGCATCCAATTCAGCCGCGGTAACGGTGATGGCATAGCCGCGTTTCAAACCTTCGTTCAGCGTCTCTGTGACCTGCATGGTAGCGTCCTTTTCAAGTCGTCTGGCGTGGAAACCACGCATATCTTCGTCAGGCCGCGCAAGGCGTGGCCACATAAATCGAAGGCACTTCTAGGGATGCACCGCATGGCATGCAAGGGCAATCGTGCACCAAGCCCCTAGGTATAAGGTTTTTCAGCCCTGCCCCTTCTTTTATTGGGGACACGCGGATCGCCACAGCAAATCGCAGACGCACAATTATATGCGATATACCTTGATCATGTTTGAGAACATAAAAGTGGTGCGGGTGAAGGGACTTGAACCCCCACGCCTTGCGGCGCCAGAACCTAAATCTGGTGCGTCTACCAATTCCGCCACACCCGCACTTTCAACGCCCGAAGCGTCGACCTGGCGCTACCTAGCAAAGCTATCTCCGGGATGCGAGAGGGAAAATGCGATTTTTTCGTTTATCGCGATTTTTTTCACCTACACGCCCAAATCCCGGAAAACCGCAGGTAGCTGCTCAGGTAAATCCTCTGCGATCAGCCCCGGACCGAACTTGAGCGCGCATTCTGTATGAAGCCATGCTCCCATCCAAGCTGCATACACTGGCGCAAATTGTCGCGCCATAATTCCAGCGATAAACCCCGCCAAGACGTCCCCTGAACCTGCCGTCGCCAACCACGGCGCCCTCCGATCATATACAGATGTATTGATGCTGCATCCCCCCTTAGGATCCGCAATCACCGTGTCCGCCCCCTTAAACAACACGACACATCCTGCCCGCCTTGCCGCATCACGTGTGGCATCCACCTTTGAGTAGAACGGCCCCACACTCGAAGGTGCGTTCAGCGTTTCAGCAATATCCGGAAACAACCGTGCAAATTCCCCAGCATGAGGAGTCAAAACGCAATCGGAATGCAATCTACTGAACAACTCCTGATCTGCCGCCAGTAGCGTCAACGCATCCGCATCCAACACTGTCGGGCGCGGCTTCACACCACCTTCACCTAGGATGATGCTGATTAATTCACGCTCCCGATCACCCAGCCCCAGCCCAGGCCCAACACAAAGCGCATTGATCCGTTCATCCCCCAAGACGTCAGCAAGATCATCACTATCTCCTATCTCCCGAAGCATGACAGCATTCAACTGCGCCGCATTCTCTACAAGTGCAGCCTCTGGACACCCCACAGTCACAACACCCGCACCAATCCGCAAAGCACCACGCGCTGCAAGCCTTGCCGCACCGCCGCTTCCCACACCGCCCGAAAGGATTAGAACGTGTCCATGCTTGTATTTGTGATGATCATCCTTTTCTAACCAATTGGCGTAAGGCGCTGAAATGGTCACGACTGGACGTACCTCATTAGGTCTCAGAGTAAGCCCAATATCTTTTACAATAACCCTATCCGTGTACTGCGGCCCTTCACTTAAGAAATGTCCCAGTTTTGCTCGGTGAAATGTCACGGTAAGGTGCGCCGAAATGGCATTGGGATTACAATCTTCTAGATTAAACGCACGGCCAGAATCAGAACAAACGCCACTTGTAATATCGATGGAGACAATCGCGGGCCTCCCACGTGGATGTCCAAATTGTGGAGCATGGCAATCACGAGTATCCGAAGTATTCCAGAATAGGTCACCAAAACCGCATAATGGACGTGACAGGCCCGCACCAAAAAGGGCGTCGATGAGAATATCACATCCCCATTTTCTGCGAGCCAGATAAGTATCTAGCGTCGCTATCGTTCCAGCTTTCATCCATCTTTCATAATTCGCCCGCGCATCCGGCGGCAGTTTCTCAGCATCACCATAAAAAAACACCTCAACGCCCCACCCGGCCTCATGCAGCAGCCGCGCGACAACAAAACCGTCACCACCATTATTCCCCGGCCCGCATAGCACGACCGCCCTATGCTTCCCCTTCTCATCATCTTGCAACAAATACTCCGGGGGTTTGGGGGTTGGCCCCCAAGAAGGCGATAGCTCCGGCCACTCCTCAAAGATGGCTTCAACAACACCCCGTCCCGCGCGCTCCATCAGTTCCAACCCCGTGACTTCGCCAGAGGCAATCGCGGCCGCTTCGATGGCGCGCATTTGGGCAGCGGTTAAAAGTTCGGTCATCGCTTAGGCATTCCAATTTGCATTTCGCACATTTTTCGGGACAATTGCACATTATTTAATCAGTTGTTGTTCTTTACCCCGTTGCATCTGCCTTCAAGGTTCGCCACGAATTGTCCCGATGCAACAGAAATGTTCTGACCACCATAAATAACCGCTAGGGGAGTCGCGGCCTATGAAAAAGATCGAAGCGATCATCAAACCATTCAAACTCGACGAAGTGAAAGAAGCACTCCAAGAAGTGGGCGTGCAAGGTCTGTCTGTTGTCGAGGTCAAAGGATTTGGCCGCCAAAAGGGTCACACTGAACTGTACCGTGGTGCAGAATACGTGGTCGACTTCCTGCCAAAGGTAAAAATCGAAGTCGTATTGGCCGATGATCAAGTCGATGCCGCCGTTGAGGCAATCATTGGCGCCGCAAAAACCGACAAAATCGGTGATGGCAAAATCTTCGTGTCCCCTGTTGAGCAAGCGATCCGCATCCGGACCGGCGAATCTGGCGACGACGCACTTTAATCACGCCGCGGAATTTATCCGAGGCTTCAAAGAATACCAAAGACGCTAAGAAAGGTACCAATAAATGGACAACAAAGCTGTTCTAAAGCTGATCAAGGACGAGGAAGTCGATTACGTCGATATCCGTTTCACTGATCCACGCGGCAAACTTCAGCACGTAACTGTGGTTGCAGATCTGGTCGACGAAGACTTCCTTGAAGAAGGCTTTATGTTTGACGGTTCTTCCATCGCTGGCTGGAAATCCATCGACAAATCCGACATGAAACTGATGCCACAGGCAAGCAGCGCTTATGTTGACCCGTTCTATGCTGAAAAAACTGTCTGCATCCACTGTAACGTGGTCGAGCCAGACACAATGGAAGCCTACGACCGTGACCCACGTGGCACAGCAGCAAAAGCCGAAGAATACCTGAAGTCTTCCGGTATCGGTGACGCAGCATACTTTGGTCCAGAAGCTGAATTCTTCGTCTTTGACGACGTACGCTTCCAAGTTTCCATGAACAAAGTGTCTTACCAAGTTGACGCCATCGACGGCGCTTGGAACTCAGACACTGAGTACGAAATGGGCAACACAGGCCACCGTCCCGGCATTAAGGGCGGCTACTTCCCTGTGAACCCAGTGGACGACGCACAAGAAATGCGTTCCGAAATGCTGTCCACCATGAAGCGCATGGGCATGAAGGTTGACAAGCACCACCACGAAGTGGCGTCTTGCCAGCACGAACTGGGCCTGATCTTTGGTACGCTGACGCACCAAGCTGATGAAATCCAGAAATACAAATATGTTGTGCACAACGTTGCACAGGCATACGGCAAATCCGCGACATTCATGCCAAAGCCAATCGCAGGCGATAACGGCACTGGTATGCACGTGAACATGTCGATCTGGAAAGACGGCAAGCCACTATTCGCTGGCGACAAATACGCTGACCTGTCTCAGGAAGCCCTGTACTTCATCGGCGGTATCCTGAAGCACGCGAAAGCGCTGAACGCGATCACAAACCCATCGACAAACAGCTACAAGCGTCTCATCCCAGGTTTCGAAGCACCTGTTCTGCGCGCATACTCTGCGTCTAACCGTTCGGGTTGCGTACGTATTCCTTGGGCAGAATCCCCCAAGGCAAAACGCGTCGAAGCACGTTTCCCTGATCCAGCAGCCAACCCATACCTGTGCTTCTCTGCACTGTTGATGGCTGGCCTTGACGGCATCAAAAACAAAATCGATCCAGGCCCCTCTTCTGACAAAGATCTTTACGATCTGCCACCAGAAGAACTGGCAGGTATCCCAACTGTTTGTGGCTCACTGCGTGAAGCACTGGAAGCACTGGAAGCTGACCACGAATTCCTGCTTCAGGGTGACGTATTCACCAAGGACCAGCTGGAAGGCTACATGGAACTGAAATGGGAAGAAGTGTACGCATACGAGCACACACCACACCCAATGGAATACAAGCTGTACTACAGCTGCTAATTCCGCAGATCACACAATTGGAAAAGGCATCGCTACGGCGATGCCTTTTTCGTTTCATAGTTACGGTCAGCCCAAATCAAGCCGTGCCAACACCCCCAAATGATCGGACCCCAATAGTTCGCGATAGGTCACGTTGCCCCCATTGGGCGCATAGACATGATCCAAGAACAGCGGTGCCCCATAAAGATTATAGGTCGGCCGTACTGGCCCGGCGACCATCGTGCCTGATGCGGCCCTAATGCGCCGCGCCGATGACGCCCATGGAAAAATATTGAAGTCCCCAGCAATCACGACCGGCCCTTCTAATTCATCAAACAAAGCGACTGCCGCCTCGGCGGATTTTTCATGTGCATATGGATAGGGCCACGGCAGATGCACCGAAGTGACCCAAATAAGATTTCCATCCTTTTGAATTTGCGCCGCTGCCACGCCCCTGTGATCAGAACACTTGGGCGTTCCGACAAACGGCGTTTTCGCCAAGACCGCGACACCGCTTCCACCGACAAACCGGCAGAGATGTTGAAACGGGTAGTCGGGTTCGATCATCGTAAGAAACGCCTCATTCGCCCTGCCCACTTCTTGCAAAGTGACAACTTCTGCCCCGCTTGCGCGAATGTCATCCGCCAAAGAGGATAGCTCTGAATTACGGTACAAGAGGTTCTTGGTATAAAGGGTCAGGTTGCCGTCGGACTGCGTTCCCCAAAAAAGTGGCGCGGTGGTCAATATTGCAAAGAATGCCACAACCGCGACTCCGGCACGGACAATGCGCTGCATAGGAAATGCCAACGACGCAAGGCACAGCAACCCGGCCGGGATCCGTAACAATGACAGGCTATCCCCCAACGGATGCAACTGCCCCGCAAAACCGGCCAGAATGATCAGGCAACACCCCAGTACGAATACGGCAAACACACCGCGTAATAGATTCTTCATAGAATTACTTTCAACCAGCTATGGACTGCGCCCATTCAAGTTGTCTTAGTTGCAGGTGCTCGCCATAGTTTGTGCAGAGTTTGAGCAGACAGAAGGCAAATCAATGCATACGGAAAAGATGACATTCGCGGGTCACGCTGGTGATGCTTTGGCTGCGCGACTTGATTTGCCACATGGAAAACCGCGCGCGACTGCGCTGTTTGCGCATTGTTTTACTTGCTCAAAAGACATTACCGCAGCGCGCCGGATCGCCGGGCGCTTGGCCGCAATGGGAATCGCCGTGCTGCGTTTTGACTTTACCGGTCTAGGTCATTCTGAAGGCGAATTCGAAAACACTGGGTTTTCATCAAACGTTGACGATCTGATTGCTGCGGCTCAGGCCCTGACCGCTAAAGGATTGGCGCCCTCCATATTAATCGGGCACTCCCTTGGTGGTGCGGCAGTCCTAAAAGCCACAAGTGCGATTCCATCGACAAAGGCTGTCGTGACGATCGGCGCCCCTTTTGACCCGTCGCATGTCACACGTCACTTCCAACATGCCATCCCCGAAATCCAGACCAGTGGCACAGCGCAAGTGTCGCTTGGCGGACGCCCGTTTACCATTGGCAAAACATTCGTTGACGATGTCTCGACAGTCGCGCTGACCGAAGCCATCAAAGATTTAAACGCGGCATTACTGGTGCTTCATTCGCCACACGACGCCGTCGTTAGCATCGACAATGCAGCCGAGATTTTCATGACGGCCAAACACCCCAAAAGCTTTGTCACGTTAGACGATGCCGACCACTTGATCACCAAAGCAGAAGACGCCGAATATACAGCAGAGGTCATCGCAGCTTGGTCACAAAGGTACTTGGATCTGCCTGAAGCCGAAATACCTGCAAATATCCCCGAAGGAATCACCCGCGTAACCGAGGCGGACCCAGACGGATATTTGCAGGACGTCCAATCAGGAAGCTTTCACGCGTTGGCTGATGAACCCGTAAAACATGGCGGCACTGGCAAAGGGTTTACCCCATACGGGTTTGTGTCTGCCGGACTTGGGGCGTGCACATCCATGACCATCCGAATGTACGCGCGGCGTAAAGGCTGGCCACTTGACGGCGTACATGTTGATGTCAGCCATGCAAAAGAACACGCAACTGACGCCGCGAATCCGGGCGCTAAGGTCGATCACTTTGACCGGGTCATCACGCTCATTGGAAATCTATCGGATGAACAGCGCACACGCCTGATGGAAATCGCAGATAAGTGCCCGGTGCACCGCACGCTAGAACGCAGCAGTCATATCACAACAGAAATGACTAATTATCACCGCCAATAACGCGAAACGGACACATAATCTTTGCGTGGCCCCGCGACATGCCATGTCGCCTGCCATTCGGGCCAATTCGTAAAATCATAGCGCACCTGGTAAAAATCATCGCCACAGGGGTGATCCGTTCCCTGCGCATGGCCGGATGGAACAAAACTGTGGAACGCAGCACCGTTATCAAAATGGATGTCGACGGCATCTTGGCCGAACTGCCAATGATAGCGACGTGTCGCCTCCATCTCAGGCGCGGTGCCAAATCGCAGCTTGCCGGCCTCTTCATATGCTAGCGCCCCTGCCCCCACAGAATCAAACCGTGCAGTTCCCATTAGAGTACCAGCCTGATCGCTCAGACGGTCTGCAATCACGCGAGACAACTGCCACAACCCCACAAAATCCTCAGACCTCAGCATTAAGGTCATGTTCCTGTCATCTTCCCTTGAGGCTTTGGCCCGTCCCCCTTATGACGCAGGGGAATATTGCTGCCCACCCCAAGAAAAGGTGCTACCTCATGATCCCTCGCTATTCTCGCCCGGAAATGACCGCAATCTGGGAACCCGCCACCAAATTCAAAATCTGGTACGAGATCGAGGCGCACGCCTGTGACGCTCAGGCCGCGATTGGTGTGATCCCAAAAGAAAGCGCAGCGGCCGTTTGGAAAGCCAAAGACGTTGAATTCGACGTGGCGCGCATCGACGAAATCGAAGCTGTTACCAAACACGATGTCATCGCGTTTCTGACGCACCTTGCCGAACACATCGGATCAACCGAGGCCCGCTTTGTTCACCAAGGCATGACATCATCTGATGTGCTGGACACAACGCTGAATGTTCAACTTGTTCGCGCCGCAGACCTGCTGCTGTCTGGCATGGACCGCGTTCTGACCGCGCTGAAAACTCGCGCGCTAGAGCACAAAGACACCGTTCGCATCGGTCGCAGCCACGGTATTCACGCTGAGCCCACAACAATGGGTCTGACTTTTGCCCGTTTCTACGCAGAAATGGATCGCGGTCGTAAACGCCTTGTCGCTGCTCGCGAAGAAATCGCAACGGGTGCAATCTCTGGCGCTGTAGGCACATTCGCAAACATCGACCCATCTGTTGAAGAACATGTTTGCGCACAGCTGGGCCTATCGCCTGAGCCAATCAGCACCCAAGTTATTCCACGCGACCGCCATGCAATGTTCTTTGCAACCTTGGGCGTGATCGCTTCATCCATCGAAAACATCGCGACTGAAGTCCGCCACATGCAGCGGACCGAAGTCCTAGAGGCCGAAGAGTTCTTCTCCAAGGGCCAAAAAGGTTCATCTGCGATGCCACACAAGCGCAACCCAGTTTTGACTGAAAACCTGACTGGTCTTGCCCGTCTGGTGCGTATGTCAGTCGTTCCAGCAATGGAAAACGTGACGCTTTGGCACGAACGCGACATCAGCCACTCATCTGTTGAGCGCGCGATTGGCCCAGATACGACAGTAACACTGGACTTTGCCTTGCATCGTTTGGCTGGCGTGATCGAAAAGCTGGTGATCTATCCCGACAACATGCTTGCCAACATGAACAAGTTCCGCGGACTGGTCATGTCTCAGCGCGTTCTTCTTGCCCTGACCCAAGCAGGCGTGAGCCGTGAAGACGCGTACAAACTGGTTCAGCGCAATGCGATGAAAGTTTGGGAGCAAGGGAAAGATTTCAAAACAGAACTTCTAGGCGATGACGAAGTCCTTGCCGCATTGTCTGCTGAAGAGATCGAAGAGAAATTCGACCTTGGCTATCACACAAAGCACGTTGAAACGATCTTCAAGCGCGTATTCGGCGATAAATAAGAATTTGCGGACGGGTGGGTTCGCCCACCCGTCCGCAAAACATAGACGACTTACACCACTGACGGCGCGTGTAGCGGCACTTGAGCCCCAGCAACTTTTGGCTTCCCAACGGGCATCGCACCCACAACTTTCCGCTCTCTACGTCTGGCTGGCATACTCATTGCGACATACCGACGATTGTCGTGGCAGTTGACGTAAGGATCGCCAATCAGGTCTACTTCGTATCCCAGTTGGCGCAACGTTCGTGCGAATACTGGTGGGCACAAAGCCATGATCTCTGTAGCGCCATGTTCTGTCGCTTGATCCACCACCCCATCAAGCACAAGACCTAAGCACTCCGAACGTTCTGCCTGCGTGGTAACCTCGTCAGAAATCACAACGCGCGTAGCTTCCCATAAATTTGGCGTCACCTTTGCCGCTTTGATAATGTCTTCGGGAATACCAATCAGTTTGCCAGCAACCGCGTCACGCAGCATATAAGTGTGCGATCCCCACTGGGCCGTTGTAGCCATCGCACGCATGCCACCAATTACTTTGCCATCTCGAAGAACCAATGAGTAATGCGCGTTTGGGTTGTCATACTGGTCCATCTCAACGCTATCGTCATGTGGAATATCCCAACCCAGTTGATCTACAAAGAACCGTTTGCGCAAAGCAAGGAATTCATAGAATGCCGTGCCATGCTGGTGAAGCTGAGCAAAATTAAACGAAATATTTTCCATGGTGATTTCTCTCTACCGATAAGCGACACTGGCGCCAGTTTACATCTATTGATTGTCACGAATTTCGTGCCAATGACAAATTAACCTCAAAATTTCAATAATTGATAAAAAAAACGACAGAAATTCTAAATTAGGCCGTATTGGTTCGCGAGTGCTGCCGCTTGTGTGCCCGTTTTAGCACCTAATTTTAATTTAGCGTTTTTCAAGCGCTGCTTTACCGCACCTTCACTAACGCTCAACTCAAAAGCGATTTCCTTTAATCGCTTTCCGTCTTTAACCATCCCCAATGCCTCCAATTCGGCACGTGTTAGGTTCGTCGGTGGCGCGGTTTCGTTGTGCCGTCTAGCGAGCAAAGCCTTTAACAGTTTCACCTCTAGGTCGGTGTATTCACGGTCTCCACGAGTGAAAGATGCAAAAGAACGTTGCGCATCAACATTACCATCAAAAACGGAAACAGTAACACCATACCGCATACCGAATGTCTTTGCTTGCGCAATAATCCGTTTTGGATCTTCGAGCGGAATTTCGCTCCATCGGCAAATTCCTACATTACTGTAGGCCCACCTAACTATTGGATCGAACAACATAAAGCGTTGCGTAGTGTAATGCTGCACCCATTCAGGAGGAAAGGCGTTCACCTCCTCCATTGGAAAGGCAAATCCTATCCGTAGTGCAATGTAATACCCGGACGGAGCTAACTGCTCGATCTCGTCCGGACCCATTAAAGTCGACATCCGTTTACCTCGGGCCCCTTGATTAATGACAAAGGACTTGTTGCTGGTGCACTGTTATCTGTACAATGCAGATACGCAATACTTCGTTGAGATTATTGCCATATGACCACCTTTGGCAACTGGAAAGCGAGTAACAGAATGTCACCAACACAATTTAATATTAGTGAACTTCTGGGAAATTTAGGGAAACTTGCTCCGGCGGGCTATGCCTTAGGATTACACATTGCGTATACAACGCCCAAATTTATGTTCCAATCTTACCCTAAAAAATGGTTGGACTACTATTCACAAAACGGTTTGGTCATGTCTGATCCAATGGTTGCGTGGGGATTTGAGAATGTCGGTACATGCCGTTGGTCCGATTTAGATGACCCAGCAGGTGTCATGCAAAAGGCGGCTGATCACGGTATGACTTACGGCGTGGTTTGCGCGATAAAAACCGGCGAAAGCCTTAGTATCTGCGGCTTTGCGCGCGCGGATCGCGAATTCACCGACGAAGAAACTAGCGAAATATTCAATAAAGTTGAATACTTACACGCGAATACAGCTGACAAAGCCCAACTTGCACCCGAGACGGTGCAACAGTTGAAAAACATGTCGATTATGGTCACACATCCAGGCTCTTAAACGACTGTTTTAAATATTCATTTACCCAACTGCCTTATGGTTTGGGTATGAATGTTTCGACTCCCCGTATCAAAGATTCTGCGATTTCTCGCCGACGCAAGGCCGCAATGATCGTCCAAATGATGATCAGCGATGGCGGCAACCTGTCGTTGTCTCAATTACCCGAATCACTTCAAGAGCTTCTAACGGACGAACTTGGCGCGATTCGGCTGGTGGATCGTGACACGATCCTTGATGTCGCTAAGGAGTTCATAGCCGAGCTTGGTTCCGTCGGGTTATCGGCACCTGGTTCGCGCGATGGGGCGATTGCCGCGCTTTCAGATCACCTTAGCCCAACAGTCGCCGCGCGTTTGCGCGAGCAGATGGAAAGCGTTCGCTTTGGTGATCATTGGCACATTGTGGTCGACTTACCGAATTCGCGTATTGTGGACATCATGAATGCCGAAAGTGTCGAAATTTGTGCGGTCGCACTGTCGAAATTGCCAACCAGCAAGGCGGCAGCCGTGCTGGCCCAAACGCCCGGCGAACGCGCGCGACGCATCACATATGCGATGTCGCTGACAGCCGATATCTCGCCAGATGCCGTACACCGGATCGGCCAATCATTGGCCAAAGAATACGGGCGTCCGGTCAGCTCGGCATTCGATAAAGCCCCCGTTCAACGCCTTGGGGCAATCCTCAATTCAGCGGTCACGCAAACACGCGAAGAAGTCCTTGAAGGACTCGGTGAAGATGACCCTGAGTTCGCCAACGACCTTAGAAAGGCGATCTTCACGTTCAAAGACATCCCAGCACGGATCAAACCAATCGACATTCCAAATTGCATCCGCACAGTCGACGCCGAAACGCTGAATTGTGCAATCGCCTCTGCCCTAGCCGGAGGGGAAGCGACGGTGACAGCCGCCCAATTCATTCTCAGTAATGTGTCCCAACGAATGGCGGGTCAAATCCGTGAGGATGCTGAGGAATTGGGTACAATCAAGAAAGCCGACGCCGAAGCGGCAATGTCGTCCGTCACATCAGCCATTCGCGATTTGGTAGAGAGTGGGACGATTACCTTGCGCGACCAAGAGGCCGACACCGACGAATAGCGCGTGGACACTGCCCATCGACTTGCACTAATCTGCCCAGATGACACAGACCAATGCGCCGCGCGCGAAAGCCCTTCCCAACATTGCGCAGGTTGCCAATTGAATAAGCGTGAAACATCCAAAGGCCTTTTCGCTGACTGGGCCGCCGACCGTGTTCTTCGCGGCTTGATCGGGACAATGCTTCGCCTGCCCTATGAAAAACGGGTGCCCGCGATGGGCCGCGCCCTAAGCAGTGCAGTTGCGCCCTTAGCGGGGTATCGCAAACGCGCCGAAGAGAACCTGCAGCTTATTTATCCTGACATGGGCACCGAAGAGCGTCGTAAGACTGCGCGCGATTGCTGCGACAATTTCGGCAGGACGCTGATCGAAAACTATTCGTGGCAGGAATTTGGGGAAAGGCTTCGCCAAACAAAGCCAACCGGTGATGGCCTTAACCCGCTTGCAGAAGCGGCAAAAGACAAGCGCCCAGTCATCTTCGTAACGGCACATTATGGAAATCACGAAGCACCACGCCAAGTTTTGACCGCGACGGGCCATACAATTGGTGGGCTGTATCGCCCGATGCTAAACCCCTATTTCAATGCGCATTATGCCAAGACTATGACGTCATGGGGCGGACCAGTTTTTGAACAAGGCCGCCGTGGGACAATGGGATTCGCACGTCATTTGAAATCTGGCGGGATGGGAACGCTACTGTTTGATGTTTCCGCCAAAGGCGTCAGCATACCGTTCTTGGGACAACCGGCACACACAGCAACATCAGCTGCAGACATTGCGTTGAAGATGGACGCCCTTGTCATCCCGTACTTTGGGATCAGGCAAGAGGACGGGCTATCATTTGCAGTCGAGGTCGAAGCGCCAATTAGCCACAGTGACCCGTTAACAATGATGACTGAAATGACCCAAAGATTAGAGGCTCAGGTCGCGCGGGATCCATCACAATGGTTCTGGGTTCATCGCCGCTGGAAGGTCCGCAAGAACGGTTAGCGTAGCTGTGCGGCCCCAACGATGGGGCCATGTCCGGCCTTTTGCACCAGAACGGCGACCGGATCACTGCCGGGCGCAGGTGCTGTGATTTTCAGCGTGCCCGCCCCGTCCCATTCGGCGACTGCCTCTAGTGAACTGACGATATTCGTATAGACCAATTCGCGCCCCGCGTTTTCACCCCGCCGAATATTCACAGTCGCGGCAGGTGTATAGCGCACAAGTTCAACGACATAATTATTCATCTCGGTCGAACTCGCTGAAATTTGAACAGTATCGCCATTGCGGGTTATCGACACAGACACCGGATATTCTTGGCGACTATGTGCTTGGATCAAATCCATCACCTGCATTGGTCGCGATCCGATCACGTGATCAACGCCGCCAATAATCATTTGTGGGGTATAAACCGTCGTCGCACGGGCAGCGCGGGCATATGCGTGCTGCCGGGCAGTGTTTTCAGGGCGACCAAAAATATCAGTCCAACCAATGTAGTCCCAATAATCGACATGCAGTGCGAGAGCGAGCACATCGTCGCGTTTTGCAAGGTCATGCAGCATCGCATCAGCGGGCGGACAAGACGAACAGCCTTGCGACGTATATAGTTCTACCACCACCGGATCGGCTTGCGCTGTCGTTGGGGCAAACTGAAGCATCCCGAATACAGCAAGAGCAGAAAAAATCGTACGCATTGTTCGTCCTGTTACTAGTTGCCCATCGGTGTAGCCCGGCCCGCCTGTAATGACCAATCAATGAATTGAGAACAGTTTGTTATGTATGTTTCAACGGCAACACGCCAAATTATGCCGAATTGTGTGCAATGGTATACAAAAAAGCAAAACACCCCCTTGATCGCTCTCGCAGCATGATGCAAAAGCCAATCAATAGCCTTGCACAGCAACTGCCTTGAAAGGGATAGCCATGACGATCACTGTCGGCACAGATACAGCCAAAACCCGCAAAACCCTTACCGTTGGGGACCAGTCGGTCGCCTACTATTCTATTCCAGCGGCACAAGCCGCAGGTCTTGGTGATTTTTCGAAATTGCCAGCCGCATTGAAGGTCGTTCTAGAAAACCTGCTGCGCTTTGAAGACAACGGTTTCTCCGTTTCAGTTGACGACATCAAAGCGTTCTCTGAATGGGCTGACAAAGGTGGCAAAAACCCACGTGAAATCGCCTACCGCCCTGCCCGCGTTCTGATGCAGGATTTCACCGGCGTTCCTGCTGTTGTTGACCTTGCAGCGATGCGCGACGGTATCGTGGCACTTGGCGGCGACGCACAGCAGATTAACCCACTGAACCCTGTCGATCTGGTTATCGACCACTCGGTCATGATTGACGAATTCGGTAACCCACGTGCGTTCCAAATGAACGTGGACCGTGAATATGAACGCAACCTAGAACGCTATACGTTCCTTAAGTGGGGCCAAAAAGCATTCAACAACTTCCGCGTTGTGCCACCAGGCACAGGTATCTGTCACCAAGTGAACCTCGAATACCTCGCGCAGACTGTTTGGACTGACAAAGACCAAAACGGTGTCGAAGTTGCATACCCTGACACATTGGTTGGTACTGATTCTCACACAACCATGGTCAACGGCCTTGCTGTTCTTGGTTGGGGTGTTGGCGGTATCGAAGCCGAAGCCGCGATGCTAGGTCAGCCAGTTTCCATGCTGATCCCCGAAGTTGTCGGCTTTGAGCTGACAGGCGAAATGGTTGAAGGCACCACGGGTACTGACCTTGTGTTGAAAGTCGTCGAAATGCTGCGCGAACTTGGCGTTGTTGGCAAATTCGTTGAATTCTTCGGCGAAGGTCTGGACCGTCTGCCACTCGCAGACCGTGCGACAATCGCGAACATGGCACCAGAATATGGCGCGACATGTGGCTTCTTCCCAATCGATAACGAAACACTGCGTTACCTGCGTAACACTGGCCGTGACGAAGACCGTATTGCGCTCGTCGAAGCCTACGCCAAGGAAAACGGTTTCTGGCGCGATGCGGACTACAACCCAATCTACACCGCAAAACTGCACCTCGATATGGGTGCAATCGTTCCTGCGATCTCGGGTCCAAAGCGTCCACAAGACTACGTTGCACTGACAAGCGCAAAGACCGCTTTCGAAAACGAGATGGAAAACACCTTCAAGCGCCCAATGGGCAAAGAAGTTCCAGTCGCAGGCGAAGACTACACTATGGAATCAGGCAAGGTCGTGATCGCGTCGATCACATCCTGCACCAACACATCTAACCCATACGTCATGATCGGCGCGGGTCTGGTGGCACGCAAAGCGGCAGCACTGGGTCTGGATCGCAAACCTTGGGTTAAGACATCGCTGGCACCTGGTTCACAGGTTGTGTCCGAATACCTAGAGGCCGCTGGCCTGCAGGAAGATCTGGATAAAATCGGCTTCAACCTTGTTGGTTACGGCTGCACAACATGTATCGGTAACTCTGGTCCGATCCAAAAAGAACTGTCTGATGCGATTGCCGAAGGCGATCTGGTCGCGACATCTGTTCTATCAGGTAACCGGAACTTTGAAGGCCGTATCTCGCCTGACGTCCGCGCCAACTACCTTGCGTCGCCTCCTTTGGTCGTGGCTTATGCACTGGCCGGTACAATGGATATCAACCTTGCCACTGATCCAATCGCGCAGGACAAAAACGGCAATGACGTTTACCTGAAAGACATCTGGCCAACCAACCAAGAGATCAACGAACTGGTTGAAAAGACAGTTACCCGCGAAGCGTTCCTCAAGAAATATGCGGACGTATTCAAAGGCGACGAAAAGTGGCAAGCCGTTCAGACACCTGATTCTGAAACATACGACTGGCCAGCGGCTTCGACATACGTTCAGAATCCACCCTACTTCCGCGGCATGTCCAAGGATGCAGGAACAATCAAAAACGTTGAGAACGCAAAGGTTCTGGCCGTACTTGGCGACATGGTCACAACCGACCACATCAGCCCTGCCGGTTCGTTCAAAGACACCACCCCTGCCGGTCAGTACCTGATCGAACGTCAGGTGCCTGTGCGCGAATTTAACTCTTACGGGTCTCGTCGTGGTAACCACGAAGTCATGATGCGCGGCACATTCGCCAACATCCGCATCAAGAACGAAATGCTGGACGGCGTCGAAGGTGGTTACACCAAAGGCCCAGATGGCGCGCAGACTTCGATCTTTGATGCTGCGATGGAGTACCAAGAAGCAGGCACACCGCTTGTGATCTTCGCTGGTGAACAGTACGGCGCGGGTTCTTCGCGTGACTGGGCAGCCAAAGGTACGGCCCTGCTAGGTGTCAAAGCGGTCATCGCAGAAAGCTTTGAGCGTATCCACCGTTCTAACCTTGTTGGTATGGGCGTTGTTCCATTCGAGTTCACTGGTGGCGACAGCCGCAAAACACTTGGCCTGACTGGCGAAGAAACAGTGACCATCGAAGGTCTGGATGCCGTGAAACCGCTGCAAGAAATGACTGCACAGATCACAATGGCAGACGGCACCACCAAAGAGATCACGGTCAAATGCCGGATCGATACAGCGGTCGAAATCGAATACATCGAAAACGGCGGCGTGCTGCACTATGTTCTACGGAACTTGGCAAAAGCGTCTTAAACTGGACCGATATCAACACAAAGGGCCCGGTCAATTTGATCGGGCCTTTTCGTGCATATTAAGTTAAACTAGATAATATCTACGTCATCGACGGGCCCGTTGATTGATCCGAGCAGTGACTACGTTTAGGACATAATTATTGCCCCTAAAATAAATGAGTCTCTAGTGGATTGGCCCAACCTGCTTCGTGAATTTGTTACCCTATTCGTTGTCATCGACCCTGTCGGTTCTATCCCGGTCTTTTTGTTCGCGGTCGCTTCAGTCCCCGCAAATCTACATAGACGCTATGCCTTGCGTGCAGTCGTGATTGCGACCTTGGTCCTGATTGGCTTTTTAGTCGGCGGACAGTTCATGCTAGAGGCATTAGGCTTACGCTTTGGGTCGTTTCAAATCGCAGGTGGGATTATCTTATTTCTCTTTGCCCTGACGATGATATTTGGGCACTCAAAACCTGAGACCGAAATCGAAGAAGCCGGAAAGGACCACCTAGCAGGGGCAGTTTTCCCGCTTGCCATGCCGTCGATCGCGTCGCCCGGCGCAATGTTGGCCGTGGTCGTTCTAACCGACAATCACGAACAACCGTTGATCGAACAGGCAATTACAGCGGGCCTGTTAGTGTTGGTGATGATCTTTACCTTGGGATTGCTGCTGGTCGCCACCTATGTTCACCGTATTATCGGCAATACAGGCGCAAGTGTCATCAGCCGGGTGATGGGCATGATCCTCGCAACAATTGCGATTGATTCAATCATTGGCGGCTTAGAGGCGCTAACAATCCTCGACTTGCCCGCCGCTCAATCAGCAGATGGCCCGCTAACCAACTAGTGTCAACTTACTCAATCGCCTTCATCAACTCAGGCAAAAACCGTTGTTCATAGTCTGACCCGACCAGCGGACCGACGAAGCGGAACAACACAGTTCCATCCCCATCCACAATGAATGTCTCGGGCGGCGCGGTGACGCCCCAGTCAATGGCAACTCTGCCGCGCAGGTCAAACCCTGTGGCAAAGAACGGGTCTTCGTAATCTGTTAGATAGGCAGACGCCTGATCCTGCGCATCGCGGAAATTCACACCTGCGATCCGGTATCCTTGTTCAGCAAGTTCCAACAGTTGCGGATGCTCAGCACGGCAAGGCGGGCACCAGCTCGCCCAGAAATTCACCAGTGCGATTTCACCACTGCGTAGGTCCGCATCGGTGAGTTGCCGGGTGCCATTGACTGCCTCGACCGGAACAGCGGGTGCTTGTTGTCCAATGAACGTGGACGGCAGGTCATCGTTTTTACCTTGCCACATGCTGACTGCAAACATGCCAGCGAGTGCTGCGAATATTGCCGGAGGTGCAATCATCAAAGGCGATATTTTAGCCATTTTTTTCAATCCGTTCCAAGGCAGCTCGCACGCGAACAGACCGACGCCAGCTTAGCAAAACGACGACGGCCAACAGCCCAAGGCTCACGCCATAGGCAGCTAGGACTTCAACTGCATATTTTCCCAAATCAGGCACGGCGCGCCCTCGCTTCTAGCACCCGGATACGGCGGGCACGGATTTCAGTACGGGTGCGCAGCAGCACCAACCCAATAAACAACAGGACAAACCCGGCGATGCAAATCACAAGCGGTTGCCAAAAAACGTCTGATACGTTTTCCTCTTTATCGAGCGACAGCGACGCCCCCTGATGCAGCCCTTGGTTCCAGAAATTCACCGCGTAGCGCGACAAGATCGCAAAGATCGACCCGACCATGCACAAGACAGAAGTTAGATCAGCAGCGGTGTCCGGGTCTTCGATCGCCTCCCAAAGCGCGATGTAGCCAAGGTAGAACAGAAACAAGATCAGAAATGACGTAAGCCGCGGGTCCCATGCCCAATAGGTGCCCCACATCGGCTGCCCCCAGATTGCACCGGTGAACAACGCGATCAGCGTCATTGTCAGCCCTACGGGCGCAGCGGCGCGTGCTGCCAGCGCCGACACGTGGTGCCGACGCACCACCCAAATCAACGATGCCACCAGCATCATGATCCATGCGTTAATCGCCATTAGCGCGGCTGGGACATGTAGATAGATAATCTTGACCGTCGATCCTTGGCGGTAGTCATCAGGCGTAAAGAAGAACCCCCAAACCAGACCAACAATCAGGCACAGCGCGGCCAGCCCAAAAGCATAGGGCAGCACGGGCGCGGTCCAGCCCATAAACTTTTTCGGATTTGCATATTCCCAGATCGACATTTCGATTACCTATCCTGCCCGTTGTGCCCGATCAACGCAGATTGATGCGTAACGTGGCCGCAGTCGCGAACGGCAACACCGCAAAGCACCCTGCCGTAATCACCCCAAGCAAGATCAAAGCGCCAGTTGGGTCCAAACCATCGGCACCACGTCGCACGGCTTCTGCCCCGAAAATCAACGTCGGAACGTAAAGTGGCAACACTAGTAGCGACAAAAGCAATCCTCCGCGACGCAGCCCGACTGTCAGCGCCGCACCAAACGTCCCGATCATCGACAGCGCAGGCGATCCCAACAACAGCGACAAAAGTAGGTATTTGTAGGCTTCGGGCGCGAGTGAAAGAAGAAACCCAAGCGCGGGCGCAGCCAATGTCAGCGGCAGTCCCGTCGTGATCCAATGCGCGAGCGCCTTGGCCAATGCGGCCCCCTCTAAAGGCAACGGAGATGTCGCGAGCAAGCCCAGCGACCCATCCTCAAAATCCAAAGCAAAGATGCGGTCCAGCGAAAGAAGGGCCGCCAAAAGTGAAGCCACCCATAGAATCCCTGGCGCAATTCGCGATAGCAATTCAGTCTGCGGTCCCACCCCAAGGGGAACAAGAACAACCACGATCAGGAAAAACGCGAGCCCTAATCCGAACCCGCCCCCTGCCCGTACCGCAAGCCGCAGGTCACGCAGGAGCAAAGCGATCACAAGAATGCCTCGTCTGTGGCACCGCCTGCCTCTGGTGCTGATTTGAATGGAGTTAGGTCAAGTTCAGGTGCCGTAATGCCAAGGTCAATATGCGTCGCAATCACAGCAACACCGCCACTGGCAAGGTGCTTGTTTTGCAGCCAGTCGGCAAACAGTCGAACCGAAAACCCATCAAGCGACACAGTGGGTTCATCCAAGAACAACACTTTGCGCCCGATCACGCCAAGGCGTGCCAAACCTAGCCGGCGCTTTTGCCCAGCTGAAAGCGTGCCGGCAATGCGCTCTCGTAAATCGGCCAAATCGAAGGTGTCCCAAATATCGTCAGGGACTGGTTGGCCGTAAACATCGGCCCAGAACGTCAGATTCTCAGTGACGCTTAGTGCGGTTTTGATACCGTCAGCGTGGCTCGCATAAGCCGCCTCATCCGTCGGGTGGTCGACTTCGCCAGCCAAAGCGGGTTGCAGCCCCGCCAATGTCCGCAGCAACGTCGTTTTCCCGATACCATTTGGGCCTCGCAGGATCAGCGCCTGCCCTGCGGGTACGTCAAAGCTTATGTCGCTTAGCACAGGGATCCCGCCCCGCGCACATGTCACGTTACTAACGCGCAGCATTAGACGGGGATCAGGGCGATAGCGACGCGGCGCCCTTCTGACAATAGAATATTATAAGTCCGGCATGCGGCGGGCGATGCCATCGCCTCGACCCCGATGCCAGCGTCTTCTAGTGTAGTACGAAAATCGGCGGGCAAATGCGCGACCTCTGCGCCTGTGCCCACAAACAAAACATCCAGCGTTTCGGCTTGTTCGAGCAAAGTGGCAGTATCTTCATAGCCGCCCCATGCCTTTACCCCGGTCGCGAAAGCCGCGACCGCGCCGTCATACTTCGTGCCACCGATGCGAAAGAAACCTGGACCATATCCATCGACCGGGGCCGCATCGTTATAGCTGATTTCATTTAAACGCATCGGAGCCTCTTAATTGTCGATGTGGGCGTAACGGGTACCTGCGGCTGGGTCTTTCTTAGACCAGTCGCGTTTCACACCCAGCACAAGCAGAATAGTCGAAGCAACGAAGATCGACGAATAGGTCCCGATCACAACGCCCCAGATCATCGCGAAGACAAAGCCGCGGATCACATCACCACCCAGAACGAAAAGCGCGATCAGTGCGATCAACGTTGTGAACGAAGTCATCAATGTCCGGCTTAGCGTTTCGTTGATCGACAGGTTCAGGACTTCTTTCAGCTCTTTTTTCTTGTACTTGCGCAGGTTCTCGCGGACCCGGTCAAACACGATCACCGTATCGTTGATGGAATAACCTACGATGGTCAAAAGTGCCGCAATGATCGCAAGGTCGAACTTGATTTGCAGTTCCGAGAAGATGCCGATGGTCAGCAACACATCGTGCACCAGCGCCAATACGGCACCGACAGCGAACTGCCATTCAAACCGCATCCAGATATAAAGCAAGATCGCAGCCACAGCCAAAGTCACAGCTAGAATGGCAGTGTTGATCAATTCACCCGATACTTTAGGGCCAACCGATTCAATCGACTGAAACGTAAGTGTTGGATCGACAGAAACCAGTGCTGCCTCGATGGCATCAACTGTATCAGATGCGATCCGCTCATCACCCTCTTGGGCTTGAATACGGATCATGGCAACGTGCTGATTATCAGCAAAGCTTGGGTCGTTGACCTCGGCGATGGATACATCACCAAGGCCCAGTGGTTCGAGAGCACCACGGTAGACCGCAACATCAACCGAAACCTCTGACTGGGTACGGATGCTTGTCCCGCCTTGGAAATCAATCCCGTAAGAAAGCCCTTGGATCAGAAACGACCCAAGCGCCACAACCATCATGACCAGCGAAATGCCAAGCCAAATCCGAGCCTTGCTGAAAAAGTCGATAGAGGTGTTATCGCGTATAAGTTTCAAGCGCATGTTAAACCTCAATTGTCTTAGGACGGGCGCGGGAGAACCAGATCACAATTAGCGAACGGGTCACAAAGATAGCAGTAAAGACCGAAGTGATGATCCCAAAGCCAAGGGTCACAGCAAAGCCGCTAACCGGACCAGAGCCCATTACGAACAGGATGACTGCCGTGATAAAGGTGGTGATGTTCGCATCAATGATCGACGACAGGGCTTTTTCATAGCCAAGCTCAATCGCGCGCGCAGCACCTTTAGCTGTTTTCAGTTCTTCACGGATACGTTCAAAGATGATGACGTTCGCATCGACGGCCATACCGATTGTCAGCACGATACCTGCGATGCCCGGCAGTGTCAGTGTGGCACCGATGATCGACAGCAGACCAAAGATCAGGCCGACGTTGATGATCAGCGCGATGTTCGCGAACAGGCCGAACAGGCCATAGCTCATCACCATGAACACAAGGATCGCAATACCAGCAACGATACAAGCGACCTTACCAGCGTCGATGCTGTCTTGGCCCAGTTCAGGGCCAACGGTGCGTTCTTCGAGAACGGTCAGCGGTGCAGGCAACGCACCAGCACGCAGCAAGATCGCAAGATTGGTTGCTTCTTCGACAGTGAAGTTACCAGTAATGATACCCGAACCGCCCGGAATGTGGCTTTGGATACGTGGCGCAGATATAACTTCGCCATCAAGAACAATCGCAAACGGTGACCCGATGTTTTCTAACGTGTAATCACCGAATTTGCGGGCCGCAGTTGTGTTGAAGCGGAATGCAACAGCAGGTGATCCATTCTGGTCAAAATCAAGCTGCGCGTTTTCCAGATCTTCGCCGGTTACAACCGCGCGCTTTTCCAGAATGTAAAACAGCCCCTCGTTTTCGGCATCCGGCGCAAGGATATTGCCAGTACCGGGCGATTGGGCAGGGTCGCTCGTGCTACCCAAAACCGAATTGAACGTCAGCTGCGCGGTCGTACCGATCAGGTCAATGACCTCTTGTGCTGAACCAACGCCGGGAACCTGAATCAATACACGATCAGTGCCTTGGCGCTGAATGGTTGGTTCGCGTGTACCAGCTTCGTCGATACGACGGCGCACGATTTCTAGCGTTTGTGCCATCGTGCGGTCGTTCATTGCGACCTGCTCTGCTTCGCTGAGCTTAATCGTCAGGACAGGACCGTTGATAGACACATCCAGATTGCTACCCGCCGCCCCTGTCAGGGATGTCACAGGACGGCCAAGACCGCGCACCAATTCCAGTGCACGTGTTGCGCCATCCGTCTGGGAAATACGCACACGCAGTTCGTTAGCGGGGCTGTCATCACGTGTCACGAAACCAACAGTGTCACGTTCAGCAGCCAGTGTATCGCGCACCTCTGGCCAAAAACCTTCGAGATACGATCCGTGCACTTCTGACAGTTCGACTTCGACCAGCAGATGCGCACCCCCACGTAGGTCCAGCCCAAGGTTAACAAGGCCAGAAGGCAGTGCGCTCGGCCATTGGGCCGCATCCGCTTCAAGCGAGGCATTGGTCTGCCCACTATCAATGACAGCCATCGCGTCATTATGTGTTTCTACCCGCGTGTAAAACGCATTGGGCATCGCAAACAGCAAGCCAAGAACAACAGTTCCCCAAATCAGGATCTGCTTCGGCATCGAAATATTCAGCATGACGCGGCCCTTCGGCGGTTAGGATTTCGCCGGTTCGGTTTTGTTCAGAACGGTCGTGATAGTAGATTTAACCACACGCACAATCACGCCTGCAGCAATTTCAACTTCAACTTCGTTGTCGTCTTTTACTTTAACCACTTTGCCTTTCACGCCACCTTGGGTCACGATCTGGTCGCCACGGCGCAGTGCCTCAAGCATCGCCTGATGCTCTTTCAGCTTTTTCTGCTGCGGACGGATAAGCAAAAAATACATGATCCCGAAGATCAGTAGTAGCATCAACAGGTCAGCAGGTCTCATATCGCAATCCTTTTAATTCGCAGGGGCCGTACGACCCCAAAGTCGCGGCACGTTACTGGCGAGATAAGCAATTGGCAACCAGATGCAAGGTTATATCTCGAATCTAACCGTGGTACCTTATCATTGTTTCTTGGGCAAAAAGCCCAAGCGACAACATGACCCACAACTTGAATAATTTTCGGTTCACTTGGCAGACTAGATAGGGCATATCACGCGCAGAATTAACGCCAAAAAGGACCGATGCTATGCACGACATTCGCGCCATCCGTGACAACCCCGCCGCTTTTGATGCGGCTCTGTCTCGTCGTGGGATCTCGGCTGCGTCGTCCGAAATTTTGGAGCTCGACGAAGCCCGTCGTGCCAAGATCTTGGCAGCAGAAACTGCGCAAGCTGAAGCCAACAAAGCGGCTAAAGAAGTCGGGGCCGCCAAAGGTCGCGGTGACGAAGCCGAATTTGAACGCCTACGCGCATTGGTTGCTGAAAAGAAATCGCAAATCGCCGCACTCAACGACGAAGCGAAAGCCCAAGATGCTGCGCTAAACGATCTGTTGATGCGCATTCCGAACCTGCCAGACGAAAGCATTCCAGACGGCGAAGACGAAGAAGACAACGTCGAAATCAAACGCGAGGGCGCCCCGCGCAACTTTAGCTTTACGCCGGTCGAGCACTACGACATCCCCGGCATTCGCCCGGGCATGGATTTCGAAACGGCTGCTAAACTATCTGGTAGCCGCTTTGTGCTGTTGTCGGGTGCTGTCGCACGGCTACACCGCGCACTTGCGCAGTTCATGCTTGATACACATGTCGACGAACACGGCCTGACCGAAACCATCACCCCTGTGCTGGTTCGCGAAGAAATGATGTACGGCACGGGTCAGCTGCCAAAATTCGGCGAAGATAGCTATCAAACCACAAACGGTTGGTGGCTTATTCCTACGGCAGAGGTCACGCTGACCAACATCGTTAACGGTGTGACCATCGAAGAAAGCTACCTGCCCCGTCGCTATGTCGCGCATACTCAGTGTTTCCGCTCGGAAGCTGGTTCGGCCGGTCGTGATACATCTGGTATGCTGCGTCAGCACCAATTCGAAAAAGTCGAGATGGTCAGCGTCACAAAGCCAGAAGATAGCGCAGCTGAACACCTTGCGATGACGAAACGCGCAGAAACCATTCTTGATAAGCTTGGTCTTCCTTACCGCACCGTTGTGCTTTGCACAGGTGATCTGGGCGCGGGCATGCGCAAAACCCACGATATCGAAGTTTGGCTACCCGGTCAGAACGCCTACCGCGAAATCGCGTCCATCTCGGTTGCTGGTGATTACCAAGCACGCCGCATGAATGCGCGGTTCAAACCTGCGGCTGGCGGCAAGCCAGAGTATGTGCACACTTTGAACGGCTCTGGCCTTGCAGTGGGCCGTTGCTTGATCGCCGTCGTAGAGAACGGCCAGCAAGAAGACGGCTCTGTTGATCTACCAGCCGTATTGCACCCCTACTTGGCTGGCAAAACACGCATTTCTGCCGACGGCCAACTAGCTTAATTAGGCGGGAGCAGATCATCACTGGTGATCTGCTCTTGCAACTTGGTCATAACCTTGGCCAGTGTTTTGGGTTGATAGTCCTTGTCACAGGCGATCCGATCTAACGTGATCTGACTGACATCTTCGACCCGCGTCGGGCCATCACGATCAATCGCGCTCCATAGCATCGCTTTCTTCATCAGCCCGATCCGGCTTTGATTGATCAACGGTTCGCGAATATTTCGCGTGTCACGCACGCGCTCCAACACCGTGCTATCCATCTCAAGCCCGGCACGCCCTGCCCCTTCGGCGATCCAGTCGCAGGCAAACGACGACAGTCCAACGCGGTCGCCGCCACCGCCAACCGATCCATGATCGCCCGGGAACCATTCCTGCCGATATGCCCATTCTGTCCGGCTCTTTGGATCAAGCGAAACGTCGGCATCAAGGCCAAGTGCCGCGCGGTTCATCACATCCAGCTTTTCCGACCACATGGCTGGCGGGAAGGTCTTGCGACGCTCGTCAATTGCGACGGCATGGCGGGCGGATTTAACCATGCTGCTCAGGTGTGCGTCATGAAATTGATGCTTTTTATTGAACAGCTTAGCGGTGATCCAATGACCCGGAACACCCAGCGCACCGACGGTATCCCAAACTCCCAGATAATTGATCCCAAGGTTGACACATAGGTGCGGGCGGGTCTTTAGCCGCCAGTTCCATTCCGCCTTGCTTGTAGCCGTGTAGGGCGCGAAATCAGAGCGGAAAAGAAAGCTTTCGGGATCGTCTGGGTGGGTATTCTTGTCGCGCGAACGATAGCGGGCCATGGCCTCACCCAAACGGTGCACATTTTCGCGTGGCGGAATACCACAAGATCGAATGAGCCCTGCAAGTGACCGCGCAGTATACGCACCACGCGAGAAACCAAAGATGTAAATCTCGTCACCCGGCTCATAGGCGAAGACAAGACCGCGGTATGCGTCCTCGATATTCTCGACCATGCCGATACCCATCGCACCGCCCAACGTACGATCAAGCCAACGTGCCACCTTGTTTGACCCGCGCCCCGTGCCGACACCCAACACATAAAACACCTCTTGTTTGTGCCCATCTGTCGCGGTGTGCTTCACCGCTTGGGCAAGCCGTACAACATTGGTTGGGTGTTCTGCATCGTGGCGGTTCCAGGTGCCGTCACAAAAAATAGCAATACGCTTCATATCAATTTACCCCCATAAAATATGCGTATGTTCAGCAAACCAACCCACCACGGCAAGTCAGCGTTTCCAGACCTTTATTTGATTTTCACAAACCTGGGCTAGTTCATGCTATATGAAGAATATGCGCTCAGTCCTGACACTCATCCTTACGCTGACATTTGTGGTCTCGCCTTTCCTGACCAGCCCATTCACGGGGTTCACGGCGGATCAATTACCAATTCCGCAGATCGACCCGCCGATCCAACCCGCTGGCTATGCCTTTGCGATCTGGGGGCTGATCTACGCTTGGCTGGTGGTGTCGGCTGTTTACGGCGTTTGGAAACATCCACGTGATCCGCGCTGGGACCATGCCCGTACGCCGCTGATTGTTAGTCTTGCGGTGGGCACCCCTTGGCTCGCTGTCGCTAATCAAAGCGCCATTTGGGCGACCATCCTTATCTTTGTAATGCTCATCACCGCGATCATGGCGCTGTTGAGCACCCCTAACGACCGCTGGACGTTTCAGGTGCCTGTCGGGCTCTACGCTGGGTGGCTTACAGCGGCTTCTTTTGTTTCGCTGGGAAGCACTGCAGCGGGTTATGGTTTGTTAACTGATCAGCTGGGCTGGGCATATATCGGGATCATTGCGGCGCTGATTGTCGCACTAGCGACCATGCGTCATAGCCGAAGGCCAGCCTACGGGCTTGCTGTGGTTTGGGCACTGGTGGGTATTGTGGTCGCAAACGGCACCGCCCCTCTTGGTGTCAGTATTCTGGCAGGCATCGGGGCGGTGGTGTTGCTGGGACTAAGCGTCGCGTCTAGCGGTCACTCGGTCCCTTCTTAAGGTGCTTTGATAGACGTGAAGGCTGCGAAGACTTCTTGTCTTTGTATGGGTTCTTGTCCCCTTGGTCGCGCAGATACAGGCGAATTGGCGTACCCGGCATATCAAAGTCGACACGCAAGCCATTGATAAGATAACGCTTATAGCTTTCCGGCATCAAATCCGGATGCGAGGTCATCACAACAAACGCAGGCGGACGCGTCTTTACTTGGGTCATGTAACGCATCTTGATGCGCTTACCGCCCGGTGCGGGTGGCGGGTGCTGTTCCAGCATCCCAACAAGCCAGCGGTTCAAGTTCGCTGTACTCACGCGGCGGTTCCACACATCATGGGCGCGCATGATGGCCTGCTGCAAACGATCAAGCCCCTTACCTGTCTTGGCAGAGACAGTCACCAACGGAGCACCGCGCAGCTGTGGCAAGTGGCGTTCAAAGCTTTCGCGCAGTTCTTTCAGCTTTGTTTGCTTTTCGTCTTCGATGTCCCATTTGTTGACGGCAACAACGACGGCACGGCCTTCGCGCTCGGCCAAATCGGCGATACGCAAATCTTGCTGTTCAAATGGGATTTCAACGTCCAACAGGACAACGACAACTTCGGCGAATTTAACAGCGCGCAGACCGTCAGAAACGGATAGCTTTTCCAGCTTTTCCTGAACTTTTGCCTTTTTACGCATACCAGCGGTGTCAAATATCCGCATAGGCACCCCGCCCCAGTCTTGCTGGACGGAAATCGCATCACGGGTGATGCCAGCCTCTGGGCCTGTCAGAAGGCGCTCTTCGCCGATGATCTTGTTGATTAGCGTGGACTTGCCCGCGTTTGGACGACCGACAACAGCGATCTGAAGCGGCTTGGCATTTGTTGGAATGCGTGGTGCGTCTTCGTCGTCTTCACCAACGTCAACGTCAACCTCTGGCGCGTCAGCGGCAGCGCGTTCTTCGTGTTCGTCATAGATCGGGCGCAGCATATCCATCAATTCGCCCATGCCTTCGCCATGCTCAGCAGACATACGGATTGGTTCGCCAAGGCCTAGCGAATAGGCCTCTAGGATTGTTGCATCGGCGGCTTTGCCTTCGCCCTTGTTGGCAGCAAGAATGACGTTTGCATTTTTCTTACGCAGGATTTCCGCGAAAACCATATCGGCAGGTAGAACACCCGCACGCGCATCAATCATGAACAGGCAGACATCAGCCATTTCAACGGCACGTTCTGTCAGGCGTCGCATGCGGCCCTGAAGGCTGTCGTCGGTGGCTTCTTCCAGACCAGCACTATCGATCACGGTGAATCGTAGATCCGCGATCCGTCCCTCGCCTTCGCGTAGGTCGCGCGTTACCCCCGGCTGGTCATCGACCAAAGCCAGCTTCTTGCCAACCAAACGGTTGAACAGCGTGGACTTGCCCACATTGGGACGACCCACAATAGCAAGGGTAAAACTCATCTTTTCGGCTCCTGACGGATGTTGAGGCCCGCCGATACACCAATCAGCGGTTAACGGAAAGCATGCAATTTGCCGTCTTTGCTGACAACATAAAGCGTTTGCCCTGCAACGACAGGTGCAGATGCCGCGCCGCCGGGCAAATCGACAGTCCCGATTAGTGCGCCAGATGTCGGATCAAACTGACGGATCACACCGTCCGACGACGTCACAATCAGCCGCCCACCAGCCAAAACAGGGCCATAATGGGCATATACGCGACGCTGACGTTCAGTTTTACCATCCGTAAAGTTTGGCAGGTTCACACGCCAAACCGGGTTGCCGGTCTCTGCATCCAAACGAACGAGTTCGTTAATATCATTGATAACGAAAACAGCATTCCCAACCGGCCAGACTGGGCTGATTGCACCTTCGGCGGCTGTCCAGATGCGGCTGCCGTCTTTCAGATCAAGCGCAACGATTCGGCCACCAAAGTTTCCAACATAAACGCGGTTGCCAACGATCACCGGATCGCCAGCGATGTCGTTGATCAGCGATGCAGCGCGGCCCAAACGATCACCAGACACCACGGTAGACCAACGACGAATACCGCCCGCTGGGTAAGTCGCGATAATCTCGCCCGATGGGAACGGCAGTACCACTGTGTCACCTGACACAGCAGGCGAAGCGCCACGGTCGAAATTCGCAATCGACGGCGTACCGGTCTGTTGCCAGCGAATACGGCCAGTGTCGACGTCCAGCGCCCAAGCAGTGCTATCGCGACCGACAACGTAGACCAGATCGCCACGCAGCGTAGCAGATGCATTCACCGGCGCATCAAGGTCCTGCACCCAATAGGTGTCCCCTGTAGCGGCATTCAGCGAAGTGATTTCACCAAAACCAGTCGTCGCATATACGCGACCGCCGCCAACCATCACTGCGCCACCGGATGCATCGCCTACTTGGTCACGCGATGGGACCAAGTTGCGCGACCACAGGGTACGCCCATCGACAGTTGTCGCCGTTACACGACTTTGGGCATCAACGGTATAAATGACACCACCAGCCACGACAGGTTCTGCCGTGACCCGCGCACGGCGGCTATCGCCAGCGCCAATCTCCACTGCAAATACGGGGGTCAACGACACACCAAGTGCGGGGTGGGTGATTTGGTGCGCAGGACCACCATTGCGGTCAGTCCAATCTGCATTCACCCGCGCCTGTGGCAGGCTGATAGGCTGCACAGTGTTTTCAAACACAGGCATGTCACGCAGCGCGAAACGTTCACCGGGAAGGATCACGTCTTCTTCGCCACATGCCGCCAAAAGAGCAATTGCAAGGCCAGCGCCGAGGAGTGTTTTTGCCGTCACGGTGCGTTCCAATCCGGGTGCTATTGCGTCACAGGCTCGGGCATCGGTTCACCCAAAGCAATCATCAAATTTTGTACACGTTCACGCAAGCCCCGCGACGCGGCAGCATCTTCTTCGATTTGACGCAGAACGGTCAACGCGGCTTCGGTTTCGCCGTTACCCAGTTGGGCATAAGCGATCTGCTCCATTGCAAGCAGATAGTAAGGCTGGCCAGGACGAGCCAATGGCTCCAGCGCTGCAATCTTGGCTGCTGTGTCGTCGTTAGGCAGCATTGCCGCCTTTAACGCTGCCAAATCACGGTACATTTGCGGGGCTGTATCATCCGCTGCCAACCCATTCAAAATGTCGGCTGCTGCGTCGATCTCGCCTGCTTCCACTTGGGAAGATGCGGCCATCAGCGCCGCAACAGCATTTGCACCGCCTTCCAACGGCATATCTGCAAAGGCACTCGCCCGTGTAGCTGCGTCAGCTTCGTCAAGCGCGGCATAGATTGCGTCACCAGCGGCTTCTGCGCGGGCTTGTTCTTTGGCAGAGCGATACTCTGTCCAAGCTGCCCCACCGACAAGCGCCAACACCAATGCAACGGCAATCGGGCCGTATTTCCGCATTTGTCCATAGAGTTTGTCGCGCTTCACCTCTTCGGTGACTTCATCGATAAAACTGTCCGAGTTGCTCACCTTGGCCCCCAATTAACGCAAAATGCGATACGCTGTTTGGGCGTTCATATCGTGAAGCTGGCCAGATGGACAAGTAAGAAGGCGCCCCGAGGGGCGCCTAATCAACATTACACAGAAAATTTATCAGCTTGCAGCTGCTGATGCGGCTTGTTCTTTCGACATAATGCCCAGCGTTCGCAGCGCCAAAACAAGCGCCAGAACAGCACAAAGTGCGATTGCCCCGATCATCGGAACAGCTGTTCCGTCAAAGAACAATCCGGTGATGACGACCATCACGCCGCCAGTAACCATCTGAAGCGTTCCACCAAGGCTGGACGCAAGGCCGGCAATGTCGCCATGCGGATCAAGTGCGACCACCATTGTCGTTGGCAGAATGAGGCCAAGGCAAGCATTGGCCAAGAACAACCCAGCGATGATGACGTAAAGGCTCGCGAAACCCGCCAAACCGATCAGCAGCAACACAAGGGTAAAGCCTGCAAACCCGATGATCGCCCAGCGCATCACAGGCAGAATACCGAATTTCTCGCCCAGTGGTCCTGCCAGTTGTGAAGCACCGAAAAAGCCCAGCGCGTTTACAGCAAAGGCGATGCTAAACCCTGTTGGGCTAAGCCCGAATTCTTCGGTGTAGACGAACGCCGCGCTGGCGATGAAAACCATAAAGCTCGAAAATCCAAAGCCACCGATCAATGTCAGCCCCATAAAGACTGGATCACGCATCAGGACTTTGGTGCCTTGCCAAAGGTTGGCAAAGTTCACTTTCACCCGATGTTCTTCGGTTAGTGTTTCAGGCAATACAGTCCCGACCAGTGCCAAGCTTAGCATTGCGCCAAAGGCTAGCACCCAAAAGATGATGTGCCAATCGCCCAGCGCGATCAGGCCACTGCCGGCAAGCGGGGCAAGCATGGGCGACACAGAAATCACGAGCATGACCATTGCCATCAGCTTTGTGGCTTGGGTTCCCGTGTGCATGTCCCGAATGATCGCGCGCGGCACAACCATCAATACGGCGCCACCTAGCCCTTGAACAGCACGGGCAGCGATAAGCCAACCAATGGTCGGGGCTGTCGCACAGCCAATCGAACCGATGATAAAAATACCGATCCCGGTATAAAGCGGCAGCTTACGCCCGACCTGATCGGCCCATGGGCCGTAAAACAACTGCGCAAGACCAAAGGCGACAAAATAACCGGTTAGCGTTAGCTGAACTGCCGAAACATCGGCGTTCAGACTAGCGGCAATCGCGGGCATAGCGGGAAGATACATGTCGATCGCAAAGGGACCAACAGCAGAAAGAAGCCCTAGAATAAGGGCAGCGCGTAACATGGGCATGGGAGGACCTGAAATTGTGTGAATCGCTATCACGTTATTCCCCAAGGAATGATCTGGCAATCAGGTCAAGAGCGCAGAGCCCTGTGCAAAAATGAACCAAGGCAGTGCCATCGCACTGCCAACAAACAAGAAACCGACGACAGCAAATATGCCATCACGGGCAAGCATGCCAATTGCAAGCAACGATACCCCTGCCCCAATTAATGACGATGACATCGGCACCAGTTCCAACAGCGGAATCATTGACGCCGCTAAGGCGCATATCAAATAGATGACCGGCCGCGCAGGTCCCACAACAAGAAACTGAAGGCGCTGGTGGGTCACAGCATCCAGCCAACCTGCAATACGCCCCATGGTCTTAGTCGCGTTATGCGTCTTTTCAGCAGGCAGTCGGCGGCGACGTAGAAACTGAGGCAGCCACGGCTGCGCACGACCGAACACACCTTGGATCGCGATCAGCACTATTGTGATGCCACAAAGCGACGAAAAGAACGGAATAGCGCTAAGCGGTGAAGTGACCAGCAACGCCGGAACAATCAGCGTTGGCAGCAACGCACTATGACCAAAAGCACCAAGGAGCTCTTCTGCTCTGACGTTATCGTCAGTCACAGTCTCATCGATTTTGTCGACGATATCCGAAACTGGTGTCTCTTGATGCATGTTAGCCTACCCGCGCATTGTGACGCTACAGTAAGGCAACTTCCTCTTCGGACTGTCGGTTCCATAAATTCGCATAACGACCGGCCTGCGCCAACAGCGTATCATGTTTGCCCTGCTCAACGATCACACCATTTTCAAGTACGACGATCTGATCTGCATCGGCAATCGTTGACAAGCGGTGCGCAATCGTAATGACGGTACGCCCTTGCCCCATCGCCTTCAGCTCTGCCTGAATTTCCATCTCGGTCTGAGTATCAAGCGCCGAAGTCGCCTCGTCCAATAGCAGGATTGGTGGGTTCTTTAGCAACGTCCGCGCAATGCCGACCCGCTGCTTCTCACCACCCGACAGCTTTAGGCCACGTTCGCCAACCGTGGTTTGGTAACCATCTGGTAGGCTGACGATAAAATCATGGATTTTCGCGGCCTTCGCTGCGGCGATGATATCATCCTCGGTAGCAGTAGGACGGCCATAGGCAATGTTGTAATGCACCGTATCGTTGAACAGCACAGTATCCTGCGGCACGACACCGATCTGAGCGTGCAGGCTGTCTTGGGTCACGTCACGGATGTCTTGCCCGTCAATACGCAAGGCACCGCCATTCACATCATAAAAGCGGAACAACAGGCGCCCTATTGTAGACTTCCCCGAACCAGACGAACCAACAATCGCAACCGTTTGCCCGGGTTCAATTGTCAGATCTATGCCCTTAAGGATCGGGCGCTCTGCATCATAACCAAAAGCAACGTTGTCCAATGTCACCTGCCCACCAGTAACCGCCAGCGGCTTTGCATTTGGCTTATCTTGGACCTCGGCAGGTTGTTCGAGCAGATCAAACATGTCGCCCATATCGATCAATGCCTGGCGAATTTCGCGGTACACAGTCCCAAGGAAATTCAGCGGCATCGTGATTTGGATCATGTAAGCGTTGACCATAACGAAGTCGCCGACAGTCAGGTCACCGCGTTCGACACCAATTGCCGCCATCACCATGACGGCGACAAGGCCACTGGTGATCAGGAACGACTGGCCAAAGTTCAGAAAGGCCAAAGAATAGTTGGTCCGGATCGCCGCCTTTTGGTATTCGGCCATCGCGCTATCGTAACGATCAGCCTCCCATTTTTCGGCACCAAAGTATTTGACGGTTTCAAAATTCAGCAGGCTATCAATCGCCTTTTGGTTGGCATCCGTATCCTGTTCATTCATCACCTTGCGGATCTTCACCCGCCATTCAGTCACTTTGAACGTAAAGGTAATGTAAAGCGAGATCGTGACAAAAACGACAGCTAAGTACCACACATCAAAAAGGAAAAACAAAACCGCAGCGATCATCAGCAGTTCCAGCACCAACGGGCCGATGCTGAATAACAAAAAGCGAAGCAAGAATTCGACGCCCTTCACACCGCGTTCAATCACGCGGCTTAACCCGCCTGTTTTGCGCATGATGTGGTAACGCATCGAAAGACGGTGAATATGCGTGAATGTCTCAAGCGCGAGCTGCCGCAGCGCACGCTGTCCCACGGGTGTGAACACAACATCGCGTAGCTGCTGAAAGCCGACGTTCATTAGACGGGCAATGCCATAGGCCAACGTCAGGCCAACTGCACCAAAGCCCAAGAACGTCGCAGCCGATGCGCCCTCTGGGGCCAGCGCGTCAACGGCCTGTTTGTAAAACAATGGGGTCGTGACGGCGATCAGCTTTGCGGTGAACAAAACCACCATGGCGAGCACTACACGGCGCTTCACCCATGTTTGCCCGGCTGGCCATAGGTACGGTGCAACACGACGGATCACATCCCACCCCTGCACTTTGGTATTATCGAGATTGGCAGAGGTCGTAGATAGATGACGCATGTGTGGCACTCCGGCTAGCAGCCCCCTTAGTTAGGATGCCGTTCGCGCGAATACCAGACCTACAGGATTATTGATTAACCTCAGGGATGCGGAAGATTTGGCCCGGATAGATCAAATCAGGGTCGCGGATCAGGTCGCTGTTCGCCTCATAGACCTGCACGTAATAGATGCCGTTGCCAAGGTTGGCTTCGGCAATCGCCCAAAGCGTCGATCCCGGCTGAACGGTACGGACAGCCACGTCGAAACCTTCTTCTGTGGTTTCCTCGGCCAAAACGGCAGCTACATCTGCGGCTTCTTCACGCTTGAACGGTGTCTCTAGGCGGGACACCACCGTGCCTTCACTGTCCACCTCATCCACGCGCAAAGTATAAACACCGGTTTGAACATCAGGCAGATCGATACGCCAGTCTCCCCCCTCCGTCACGGGCGAAGTGGTGACGGGCTCGTTATCCAAATAAATCTGCACAGAGCCATCGCCAGTTGCACGACCAGACAGTTGCACTTCGCCCTGCGGGTCATAGGTGATCGCATCTAGGCCAACGTTGGGCGCTTCAAGGCGCGGGCCTGATTGCACAACCCGGACACCTTCGGCATCGGCCTGCAAAACAGTCGGCGCAGAGGGAATTTCGGGCGCAGTCGTTGGCGTCGCATCAATTTCCGGCAAGGGCGGCGGAATTGGTGCGGATGGTACGGTTTCCGGCGCAGCAATGACTGTATCAGATGTGGTGCTTGGGATTGGTTCTGGTTCTTGCCTCGGCGGCTCCACCTCGGCCACGAAAACTTCGGGTTCCGCAATTGGAGCAACGATATAGCTGGTCTCGGATCGCACGGCCTTGCCATCCGGATCAGCGATCAGCGTTAAGCCACGCGGTGTCGCTGATGGTCCTGCCATCGGAAGGACGACAAAATTGCCAGAGGCATCTGCAGTTGCGCGCTCAAGCTCTACGCCGCCAAGCATAATCGCCACCACCTGCCCCGGCTCTGCACGGCCTGCGATCACCATGCTGCCGTCTGCCTCGACGCGGAAGGTATCGAATTCGGGGCCGACTGGTTTCGGCACGGCGGGTGGGGTTGGCGCGACCGTCTCTGGCTCTGGCACTGCGACGACTTCGGTATTCGCCTGACCGGGGGCTTCTTCTACCTTGCTCGCGGTAACGCTTTCCGGCTGCGGCGCGAACATCACAACGCCCACCCCGACGACAACGGCAGCAACTGCGCCCAGCGCAAGCGGAACGGCGTTTGATTTGGTTTCTTCGGTCACGTCTTTTCCCCTAACAAGCCATTGTAATCGGCGTCCCTACCGCACATGCTTAAGTCACCGTAACAACGCCACAATCAGGCGTCAAAGTTTAGCTGCGCAAAAAGGTTGCCCATGTCCACATTTCCTAAATCCGTTTGCGTCTATTGCGGGTCCCGCGATGGCGTTGCTCCCGCATACGCAGAGGCGGCCAAAGCAACCGGCGAAATGCTGGTCAAGAATGGCTGGCGACTGGTCTATGGCGCGGGTGATGTCGGACTGATGGGCCGGGTCGCAAATGCGGTCCAAGACGCAGGCGGCAACACATTCGGGGTCATACCCACCCACCTAATGGATTGGGAAGTCGGCAAGCGCGACCTTGATAGTTTTGTCATCACCGAAACCATGCACGAACGCAAAAAGGTGATGTTCATGAACGCCGACGCTGTGGTCGTGCTGCCCGGCGGGGCTGGATCACTGGATGAGTTCTTTGAAGCGCTCACTTGGCGGCAACTCAAACTTCACGCGAAACCAATTGTGCTGCTGAATATCGACGGGTTTTGGGACCCGCTTTGGACCTTGCTAGAACACGTCGTGAAGCAAGGCTTTGCGGGCGACGATATCCTGTCCTTTGTGTCGATCGTGCCTGACGTGGCATCGCTTGAGGTGACGCTGAAAGAAGCCCTTTAGATCGTTAGGGAACCATAATGGCATATTTCATCACAGGCGGTCATCCGCTTCCCGACGAAAGTTTTCACGCCAAAGAACGCCGCGGTAATTCGTCGTTTGAGGATATGGATGGTGATCGTCAATTGATTAGGCTCATTGACAACTCGCAGGATGATGGGCGCCTGATAATTGACGGCTCGCCAAGCGAAGGGCGCCCGTTGAAACCTAAACATATTCCGACAAAGCTTAGCCGCGAACCATGGAGTATTGATCGCGTCCCGTTGTTGGACGTTGAAACTTATCTGGGTGGGAGTCTTTTGGTATGTCAAGCCTTTAAGGATCTACTAGAAGAGCTGGAGCCTGACGTTCATCAATTCTGGCCCATGGAAATCTATGTCAAAGGCGAGAAGGTGGCTTTGCGGTATTGGTTTGTCGCTTGTCACCGCATTCGTGCGTTAAGTCCGGAGCATTGCTATCCGCCACTCCAGGGGCACGGGTATTGGCGCCCCAGTCCTCTGGATCAGAGAGAAAACGACCGCATTGTCTTTTCAAGCGAAGCCATTGGCGGACGTCATGCTTGGGTGGATATGGCGCATTCTGATCGGATGTTCTCGGATGAGTTCGCAGAGCGATTGATGGCGCTTAATCTAACAGGCCTGAAGTTTGGTCATAAAAAAGAGGCCACTGCGGGCACTCCGGTACCATCAATACCAAATGCAACAGAACCTAAGCCGCGATCACTCTTCAACCGCTTACTTGGCAAAACCTAACGCGCCGCCCTGTCCTGACGGATTGCTGTCACCGAATACAATATCACCGCTGCCCAGATCATTGGGAATGCGATCATGTGCACGGTGCCAAATGGCTCTGCAAAGATCAGCACGGCGACTAAGAACTGGAGCGTTGGGTTGATGTAGAACGCGATGCCTGTTGTCGCCATCGACACCCGGCGCGCGCCATAGCTGAACATCAACAACGGGATCGACGTGATCGGACCCGCGCAGATCAGCAAGATACTATCACGCCAGTTACTGCCGAAGACGCCGCCTGTGGTCGGCTTAAACCCTTCGAACCCCGCAAAATGCACGCCTGCCAGCCAGATTACGGCCAAGGGCAGCACCAGCGTGACTTCGGTTGCGACCGTTAGGACTGGCCCTGCCGACACGCCCTTTTTGATCAGCCCATAGATCGCGAATGTCACAGCCAGTGACAGCGCCACAAATGGCACAACGCCAAGCCCAAGGGTCAGCACCGTCACCGCAGTAAACACCAAACTAATCGCGATCCATTTCAGCGGGCTTAGCGGCTCTGACAAGACAAAGCGCCCGATCAACACCGATAGCAACGGATAGATGTAATACCCCACGCTCGCCTCGGTCGACCGATCAATCTGCGACGATAGGATGAACAGAAACCAATTCGCGGAAATCATCAGCGCGGCCAGGCCCATCAGTACGGGCTGTTCGCGGACCAGCGCAAACATCTGACCAAAACGGCGCTGCACGATCAAGATCACCGCGAACAGCAGGAACGACCAAAGCGCGCGATGCGATAGCACCTCTAGCGGGGGTACATGTGACAATGCTTTGTAATAGATCGGGGATAGCCCCCAAATCACGCAGGTCGCAACAATTGCGATGATGCCCTTGACCGTGTCGGTCATTGCGCAAGATCACCCATCAACGCAGCGTACCGGGTAATCGAGATATTCGACCCACAAGCGATAATCCCAACGTGCCGTCCAGCCAGATCATCGCACAACGGCCCCAGCACAGCAGCAAGCGACGCGGCGCAGGCCGGTTCAGCCGTGATCCGCAGTATCCGCTGATAGTGGTTCATCGCATTTAGCAGTTCAGCATCTTCGACACGTACAATCCGGTCCACGTTCGCCCGTGCAACACTGTATGAATATGGCATTGCATAGGGTGCACCAAGGCTATCGGCGATGGTATCGACCCGGTCAAGTGTTGCAGGTGAGCCTGCCTCAAAACTGCGGTACATGCTATCCGCGCCGAACGGCTCAACACCAATGACAGTCGCCTTCGGGTTCAGCTGTTTGATCGCGCAAGACATCCCGCTAATCAGGCCCCCACCCCCAATGGGTACGACGTAGGTATCAATCTGTGGGGCTTGGGTCTGGTATTCTGCACCGCATACCGCAGAGCCAAGCGTCATATGCGCACCTTCAAACGGGTGCATCAAAGTACGCCCCGCTTCGGCCGCATCGTTCATCGCGGCAAAGGCAGCAGCCATGTCATCGTATAGCTGAACAGTGGCCCCCAAGGCCTCGCAGCCTTGAATACGGGACGGATCAACCGCACGCGGCATACAGATCAGCGCATCTACGCCCGCAGCCTGCGCCGCCCACGACACAGCCAATGCATGATTCCCGCCACTTGCAGCAACCACACCAGCAGCGCGCTGGGCGTCATCCAACTGGCTAAGCCCCAAATAGACACCGCGCGCCTTGAACGAACCCGCTTGCTGAAACAGCTCTAGCTTAACCGTTACACTTTCACAGTCGGGCAAAACACCGTTCCACCGCGCCGAAGCTAACGGCAGTACGGGCGTTTCGATTACCCTACCCTTTAGGGCAGCAGCGGCATGGTTGATTTCAGCTAAGGAAGGTCCGGACATTGTGGCCTCAAAATAAAAGACCCGCAGGTGTCCCACGGGTCCAAGCCATTGTCCACACGTGATTAGGCCACGATGTCGGACTTTACGATTTGTTCAATCTCATTCAGCGGATGATTGGTGAGCGTCTTGGGGATTTCGGCAACCACCTTATCCAATACTTCTTGGTGCAGTTGGTCCCGCAGCTCCCCTAGGACATGAGGGGCAGCGACCAAGACGATCCGATCGAAGTCGCCGTGGTGCGCATAGCCATATAGCAATTCAGCCAAATCTGCAGCAAAACGATCCTTCGCCAGCTCATGCCAATCGGTTTCTTCCAAAGCAGATTTCTGCCCGTGGCCACCATCGCTAACCCGCCCCGGCCGGCTCTCTGATTGTGCGATAGCGGCGGGGTTATCTTGCTGTTTCTTGCGAACGACTTGTAGAAACGGATCTTCGCCGTCGGTCTTATTGACCAAGAACAAGGCCTTCTCACCGTCGGCAACCAGCACCCATGTCCCTTTGCGTAGCTTTGTCATTGATCCTATCCTCCGTTTGAAATGGTTTGTTAATCTTTATGCAGCGTTGGCTGATATCTTTGGCATGCGTCGGGCGTCTTGATGATGTCCCTTTTCGCAGCGGCCTATGCTGCTAAACGTTTACGCCCGAGCGGCACGAAAGCATTGACCCACATCAATTCGCCCTTTGGTATGAGACCAACCTATGGGGTTCCCGCGCGAGCCCATCAGCCTAACAACAGCCGACGGGCGAATAGGTTTCATCGTTTGTGTTCAAGCGCGGTGGTAAGTGGATGCCCACAAAGTTCGGCTCTGTTATTTTGGATGCTTCGGCATCCGAGAGCGAAGCAATTCACCAATATCTTCTGAGCGTGCCTGCTGGGCCCGAACCGCAACCTCGCGGCGCGATACACTTTGTTCAGCGCGGCTTGCATAGCTAAGGGCCGCTCCTGCACATTGCAGACAAAACAGCCAGATCGAAACTAGAATGGCAGTGGCCACCATGAATGCGTGAAGCATCGTGAAAGACACATCCTTATCGCCAAAGACGAAAAGAACAATATCGCCCAGCTCATTCGTCAAAACATTCGTCAGGCCTAGGTATTCAAAGGCATCGCCCGCGACCGGAATAATCACAGCAGAGATAGCAGTGATCATCAGCAACAAAGCCATCATCATGACGAAGTTAGCCCCGAACCCATCAACCGATGAATAAGAAACACCATCGGGGCTACGCCCTGCCGCAAAATTCGCAAGCGCAGGAAGTATAGCGGCGCGCAATGTCATCACGGCAACGGCGCTTAGAAACGAAAGTGCCGTCATCGCACCAAAGACCAGTTCCCTTGATAGGGTCGCGACCGGGTCAACCGTTGGATCAACCTGCAATGCGGCCAACAAGCCCACTTCGCTTCGTAGCAAAATCAAGGACCCCGCAAACAGGATTGATGTAAATATGAATGCGACGATTGCCTCGAGTAGCCCATAGCCTGTCGCGCCGATAAGCAGCCTCTTTTGCGAGGAGTCCGTTCGAAAACCGAGCACCCGCAGGCCTATCCTGATCCCAATAAGATAAGGGTGCATCGAAATTATATAGACGATCGCCGTCATCACGAACGGAATAACGATCATCGCGAAAATCGTTACAATCAGATTGCTACCAATGAGCATCAGACTGCCAAAGACAGAGAACGTCGTAATCACGAGATAAAATACGGTCCATAGCGGTAAAACGAGCAAAAAGCGCCAAAAGATGGACAACGAAAGTGGAAAGCTACGCAATAGGATCAAATTGGTTTCCTTTCAAAAGATCGGTTTTCTCACGGCAGACCACGACCAACGCTGCGAAAGCATTCGCAGTGATCTTCTTGCCGGATGTCAGGCGTTGCGTTTTCCTGCTGAATGCGGGAACGCGTGGCTAGATGCGCATGATTTGCGCGAAAATAGTTTTAGTTATTAATAGTCTAGCTGGATATATGTATGTATGCGCTTGGCTATTTTCAAGACAAAGGCCCGCCACGCGATGCGTGACGGGCCTTCAAATCAGCTTGTCAGGGTAGTGTTACAGACGGCCTGCAACGTTTTCCCAGTTCACCAAGTTATCTAGGAAGTTAGTCAGGTAGGCAGGACGCTTGTTACGGAAGTCGATGTAGTATGAGTGCTCCCACACATCACAACCAAGCAGCGCAGTCTGACCAAAGCAAAGTGGGTTCACGCCGTTTTCTGTTTTAGTCACTTTCAGGCTACCGTCAGTGTCTTTTACCAACCAGGCCCAGCCAGAACCAAACTGTCCAGCGCCAGCAGCAGAGAATTGCTTTTTGAATTCGTCTAAAGAGCCAAAGCTCTCGTTCAGTGCTTTTTCAAGCTCACCTGGGATCGCAGTGTCGTTCGGGCTCATCATTTCCCAGAACTGGTTGTGGTTCCAAAGCTGTGAAATGTTGTTGAAGATACCGTTTTGCGCCACAGCCGTTGGGTTGTAGGTGCCTTTGATGATCTCTTCGAGAGACTTGCCTTCCCATTCGGTGCCAGCAATCGCGGCGTTACCGTTGGTGACATAGGCGTTGTGGTGCAGATCGTGGTGATACTCGAGCGTTTCAGCTGACATGCCTTTGGCAGCAAGCGCATCGTGAGCATATGGAAGATCAGGGAGTGTAAATGCCATTGTCTTAACTTTCTGTGTTGAGGACAGGATGCAATGATACATGTCACATGGCGGCGCAACGTCAAGGGCTAGTACGCGCAGGGATACCAAATCCACATACAGCTGTTCACGGCTGCACATAAACTGCACTGCCCCGCATCTTCGCCCGCCCAGTCAAACGTATCGTGAATGTCTTTGATTATATACACCAAGAGCGAAGTATTGATCTGCTATTTTGCGTTCACAACAGGGGCATCCCCCCGAATCCAGCTAGGGATGATCCTAAGTTTGGTCGCTAAAAGTTTCTCAATCTGTCGGCGCAACGACTGGCTGTGCCAACCACTTACGGGCGGTTAAGATCGCGAAAACAGCCAGCACCGCAAGCACTATCAGCCCCTCTGGCCGAGGCGCAAACACTAGGCTATCTGCCTCGCTGATTACTGCGCCGCCTATCAATGGCCACGCTAGGATGTTCGCAATGCCATGCGCGATTGCGGCCGGCCAAAAACTACTGCTGGCCGCGCGCAGGGCCGCGTAGATCGTCGTCATGCACAGCATCGCCAGAACATTAAGCGGAACAAAAATGTGGAGCGGAACATGCATATATTCGTCCTGCGCCGAAATATAGCCGATGTGCCAAAGGCCCCATACGACTGTCGTAATCAATATGCGCGGCAAGGGACCAACGCCAAGCGCAGCAAGACGCGGATCGAGATATCCGCGCCAACCAATCTCTTCGCATATTGCGTAAAACAATATTCCAAGGCTCGCCGCAGTGAACACAACCTGCATCTCGCCCCACGCGTTTGGCAGGACAGTTACCTGCCCCGCCGTGGAACCAAGAGCAATCACAGCAACCATCGCCAGTGGAAAGATTACAGCAGCGATCAAATAGGGCATCACGCCGCCACGCGGCACAAAACCGGCATCACCCCAACCGTCGCCAGCAAACGTGCGCAAACCAAGGGCGATGACAACCGGGGACAAAATGAAGATCAACCCACCTAGGCCACCCCAGTTATGAAAGTTTGCACCGCCAAAGTTGCCCACTGCCAGAACCAGCAAGATATATAGGATCACATTTCGCCAAGCGCGCCGGTGTGCCATCTGTGTCTCCACCTCATCATGAAGGCACAGTAACGCAGAGTTATATTTGCGCAAAGGAAGCCTTGCGCAAACTCTAACCTAGCTAAAATATCGGACGGGACCCGCCTTGGCCGATGCCTCGAGCAAACCAAATGCGTATTCGGCAACAGAGCGAAAACAGATCACCTCAAACGTATCATCGTCTCGCATCCAAAAGGCAGCCGCGACCTGCCCCAAATGCGTACGGCGGAAATCTCCGGGTGCAAAGCTATCAGGGTGCAAATCGACTGGTGCGAGCTTTGCGATCACATCGCGCGCATATGCCCCTTCGACAAGGATCAGCGCACGCGCGTCAGACACGTTTTCTGCCAGATGGTGCTTCTTTTTTAGGTTCTTTGCGATTGTTTCCAGCGCGGCGTCGACCTCGGCATATGGCACAAGGATCAGCATTTCATCCGGTGACATCCAGCACAGCCCTTTGTCGTCAACGCAATTCGCCTGACCGGGCATAGGGAAATCAACGCCAGTAAGGCCGGTGCAGACAGATTTCAGTTTACTGTCGGACAGATCGCCGCGCAGCGTAATCATGCCGCGTAGGCCTGCCTCTCGGATTGTGACTTCGCCTGGGGCAACTTTGCCATTCAATGCGCTGACTGCATTAAACATTCTGCTTTTCCCCTTCTTTGTCGTAGAACACCGGATCGACGATTTTCGCGGCTATGGTTGTGCCATCGACCTTGTTGAATTCAATCACCTCGCCCATGCGATCAGGGCCATTATAGACAAGCCCCATAGCGATCCCCTTATCTAGGGTTGGTGAATAATAGGTCGATGTTACGCGGCCTTGCGTGTTGCGTTGGCCGTTTTCGTTGTCGCCTTCGGCAATCGCATAAGCGCCATCAGGTAAGACAGACCCGTCGACAGTCTCCAAGCCTACCAGTTTCCACCGATTGGGATCAGCCATATGGCTGCGCGTATGTGCACGCTTGCCAATGTAGTCTTCTTTCTTTTTGGATAGCGCCCAGTTGAGGTTCAGATCCTGCGGGATCACTGTGCCGTCGGTTTCATCCCCGATCATGATAAAGCCCTTTTCAGCGCGCATGATGTGCAGCGCCTCGGTGCCGTAAGGCATCACGCCGAACTCTTCTCCGGCCTTAAGCAGTGCGTCCCAGAACGCGGCACCCTGCCCGGCAGGCACAGCGACCTCGTAAGATAATTCACCCGAGAAGCTGATCCGGAAAACGCGCGCGTCAAATGCGCCGATTTTTCCGGCCTTCCACTGCATGAATGGCAGCGCCTCAGCCGACAGATCCATATCGCCACCCAGTTTGCGCAAGAGCTTGCGCGCCTTGGGACCGACGACCGCGATCTGAGCGTATTGTTCGGTCACATTGGCCACATAGACCTGCATGTCCCACCATTCGCACTGCAGCCAGTCTTCCATATGGGCGTGAATGCGTTCAGCGCCGCCGGTCGTCGTGTGACATAGCCACGTGTTGTCATCCATCCGAACAACGACACCGTCATCCATCAAGAACCCGTTTTCAGAACACATCAGACCATACCGGCATTTACCGACAGGCAACGTGGACATCATGTTCGTGTACATCAGATCAAGGAATTTGCCCGCATCTGGCCCTTTCACGATCAGCTTACCAAGGGTGGACGCATCCAATAGCCCGACGTTTTCACGGGCATTGCGTACCTCACGGTTCACGGCGTCATGCACCGTTTCTTCGCCACGCAGATATGTATAGGGCCTGCGCCATTGGCCGACGGGTTCATTATCTGCACCGTTTGCATTGGCCCAGTCAGAAACAGGGGTTTTCCGGATTGGCTGGAACAGCTCGTCGCGGGCCGCACCTGTAATGGCACCCATCGAGATCGGCGTGTAAGGCGGACGGAACGTCGTCGTCCCCACATTGGGGATATCCGCATTCAACGATTTCGACAGGATCGCCAGACCGTTGATGTTGCTTAGCTTGCCCTGATCCGTCGCCATGCCCAGCGTGGTATAACGCTTTGCATGTTCGACGCTTTCAAAACCTTCTTGCGCAGCAAGCTGTACATCGGAAACCTTAACGTCGTTCTGGAAATCCAACCAAGCCTTAGACCGTAGCGCGTGTTTAGCACCCTGCGGCATCAGCCAAACCGCGGAAATCGGACCTTCCTCGATGTCTTCGCCCATCGGGGCCTGACCACCGCGTTTTGCGTGACCTGCCGCCTTGGCCGCTGCGCGACCAGCGGCCCAGCCATCGGCAACCGCCTCGGCCGTGAATAGGTGGCCGTTCGCGATACCGGCAGTGTTCACAAATGGCTGCCCATCAGCACCTGTTGGCGGGTTTTCATGGTCGGGGCGGAACATCACCTGATCTGCATCCCACACGAGTTTGCCACCGCAATGGGACCAAAGGTGCACGACAGGCGACCAACCACCAGACATCGCAACGCAATCACATTCGATTTCCTCAAGGGTCGCGCCTTCGCCAGCTTGGGCACAAAGACCAACCGATTTCACGCGCTTGCCGCCTTTGACTTTGGCAATGCCTTTGCCAAGCTCAACGCGGATACCAAGGTTGCGCGCCTCATCAATCAACGGGCCTTCCGCCTCAGCGCGGGCGTCGATGATCGCTGGGATATCTAGCCCCGCTTGCTTAAGTACAATCGCCGTACGGTAGGCGTCGTCGTTATTCGTCACAACGACGGTACGGTCGCCTAGTGACACGCCATAGTTCACAACATAGTCGCGCACGGCAGCAGCCAAGGTCACGCCGGGTATGTCATTGCCCGCGAACGATAATGGACGTTCAATCGCGCCAGTTGCTGTCACGATTTGCTTTGCGCGAATGCGCCACAAACGATGGCGTGGACCTTCGACCTCTGGCGTGTGATCTGTAAGACGTTCATAGGCCAAGGCATAGCCGTGGTCATAGACACCCGCCCCCATGCAGCGCAAACGCATGTCAACATTTGACATACTTTCAAGCGCTTGAATGGCGCTGTTAATCCACTTTTCTGCAGGCAAACCGTCGATCTTTGGCGTATCAACTACCGCACGGCCACCCCAATATGCACCCTGTTCAACCAACAGAACACGCGCGCCACGCTCGCCCGCAGCAAGCGCTGCGGCAAGCCCAGCGATACCACCACCGACGACCAATACATCAACATGCGCATGGAAATGTTCATAGGTACTGCTATCGCGATCTTTCGGGGCTTTGCCCAAACCAGCGGACTGGCGGATGATCGGTTCATATACATGTTTCCAAAATGCGCGCGGATACATGAACATTTTGTAGTAAAACCCAGCCGGCAAAAACCGAGAGAAAGCAGTGTTGATCGCGCCGACGTCAAACTCGAGGCTCGGCCAGTGGTTTTGCGAGGTCGCGGTTAGACCGTCGAACAGCTCTGTCGTGGTGACGCGCTGGTTCGGTTCAAACTGCCCGCCTTCACCAAGGTTCACCAAGGCGTTTGGTTCTTCTGCACCAGAGGCGACAACGCCACGCGGACGGTGGTATTTGAACGAACGGCCCATCAGCATCTGGTCATTCGCCAGCAATGCAGAGGCAAGCGTATCGCCCTCAAATCCGCGCAAGTGCTTCCCATTAAAGGTAAACGATACGGCTTTGTTATTATTAATCAAACGGCCCATTCCGGCCAGACGGGTGCTCATCTAAAAATCCCCCATGACCAGCCGGGTCGCGTCCCAGAGATCTTGTCTTTGATGTCTTGTGGTGGCTCTAGGGTTTGGGCCGGATAGGTTCCGAACACCTCTAGCGTTGATGTGCAGCGTGCTGCGTGAAACCACTTGCCGCAGCCATAGACATGACGCCAACGTTCGAAATGGACGCCCTTTGGGTTCTCGCGCATGAACAGGTAATCTTCGAATGCCTCGTCCGACGATCCCGGCCCTTCGCGTTTCAGGTGCGCTTGGCCGCCTGCATGTAGATCAGTTTCATCGGCATCAACGCCGCAATAGGGACAATGCAAGATCAGCATAGCGAAGCCTCGGTATTTAGGGTCGGACGCAGAACCCACGAGCAAAAGGCGAACGCATTGCTGCGCCCGCCTTTCACGACTTGGGAAGAAGTATGAGAGTAGTTAAAAGGTGCCTGCTCCTGAGGAGACAGGCGCGCCGTCAAGCGTAGACACAGTGATGGGGTAGATCGGCGCAGGACCGTGGGGAGCGGCCTGTGCAGAGGCTTGGCCCATCGCAAAAATGACGGCAAGCATCGCAGCAAATGCGACACCAACTCCGAAGAAGAATGAGAACCCACCCCGGTTACGTTGAGGCTTTTTCGTGAAATCAAGCATGTCGCATCTCCTTGCTGTGATGCGTTCACTTTGCCGATCCCTGACAGTAATGGAAGATAAGCGAAATTCCCCGCAAGGATTTGGCTATTCACAGCCGAATACGCAACCTCAGGTAGGCCAAAACCCGCCGCGTTGTTTTTGGATGCCATACGAATGCCGTGTTTGGAATTGGCCAGAACATGTTGCATTAGTGCGCAACCCCGGCTGCGACACTTTCATCAATGAACTTGCCTTCGCGGAAGCGGAACATGCTGAATTCGTCGGTCAGTGGTGATTGCCCTTTGGCCATAAGCTCGGCCATGGCCCAGCCAGAACCGGGGATTGCTTTGAACCCGCCCGTGCCCCAACCGCAGTTCACGAAGATGCCGTCGACCGGGGTTTTGGATAGGATCGGCGAACGATCACCCGTAACATCCACGATCCCCCCCCACTGGCGCAGCATCTTAAGCCGCGAAATCATTGGGAACGTCTCGACCAAGGCGCGCACGGTTTCTTCGATATGGTGGAACGACCCGCGCTGGGTGTAGTTGTTATAACCGTCAGTACCGCCGCCGATGACCATCTCGCCTTTGTCAGACTGAGACATATAACCGTGGACGGTGTTCGCCATCACGACGACATCCATGCAGGGCTTGATCGGCTCTGACACCAGCGCCTGAAGCGCAACTGATTCAATCGGCAGTCGGAAACCAGCCTTTTGCGCAAGCACGCTGGCGTGTCCAGCAACAACCATACCCAGCTTGTCGCAATCAATCGGCCCTTTGCTGGTATCGACACCAACAACTTTGCCGTTTTCTTGGCGAACGCCGGTTACTTCACATTGTTGGATGACATCCATGCCCATGTCTGAACAGGCTCGTGCATATCCCCATGCAACAGCATCATGGCGGGCCGTGCCGCCCCGTTCTTGATAGAGACCGCCCAAAACGGGGTAACGTGGGCCATCGATATTCATGATCGGGCACAGTTCTTTAACACGCTGCGGACCGATCCATTCGGTCTTAACGCCCTGCAGCGCATTCGCCTGTGCGGTACGCTGATAGCCACGAATTTCGTGCTGGGTTTGCGCCAGCATGATCACGCCACGCGGGCTGAACATGACATTATAGTTCAAGTCCTGAGACATCGTCTCATACAGGCTGCGCGCCTTTTCATAGATCGCAGCAGATGGGTCTTGAAGGTAGTTCGACCGAATAATTGTTGTGTTCCGGCCGGTATTCCCGCCACCAAGCCAACCTTTTTCCAAGATCGCAACATTCGTGATGCCAAAGTTCTTACCGAGGTAATAGGCCGTCGCCAGACCATGGCCGCCAGCCCCAACGATAATTACATCGTATTTCTTCTTGGGTTCACGCTTGGCCCAGGCCCGGTCCCAACCGGTGTGCTGGCGCATAGCTTCGCGGGCGATGGCAAAGGCGGAATAACGTTTCATGCGATCATCGATTCCCTAGTTTGGTCGGATCTTTGGCTTGCATCCTATCTGGACGCTTCGCGGTGCCAAGAGGATACTGTGTGCGGCGTCTGGCTGACATTTTACGACATAGGACATTTACACAAGAATGCCACGACGTCGCAGCCCCCTTTCCAGCGCGAGACGCGACAGGTATGTCATCATGACTCTGAAGGGTGGATACGAATGTTATTTTGGCTAGTTTGTGCGATTTTGACCTTGGGCGTGGCAGGTGTATTGGCCGCGCCAATGATGCGCACGCCATCGGCAAATGTCGAAAATCCCGATGTCGCAGTTTACAAAGCGCAACTTAGCGAAATCGCCCGCGACCTCGAACGCGGTGTTTTACCTCCGGACGAGGCCGAGCGCGCCCGCGCCGAAGTCGCGCGCCGCTTGCTGGCCGCAAGCAAGGCCGAAACCCCAGCGTATAAGACGAACAAAACGAATCCTCTTCTGACTTACGGCATCGTGGCATTGATAGGGTTGATGGCGTTTGGTGTGTACTGGAACCTTGGCGCGCCGGGCTATGACGATCTACCGCTAGATGCACGCCTTGCAGCAAGCAAAGAAATGCGGGCCAACCGTCCCTCGCAGGCAGAGCTAGAAGGCGCTGCACCAGTGGTTCCGCCCGTTGACGCCCCCCAAGAATACCTTGATGCCATTGCCAAACTGCGCGTCATCGCCCCTGCCCGGCCCGAAGATCCAGAGGCATGGTCACGACTGGCATTTCACGAGGCCGAGTTGCGCAACTTTGCCGCCGCCGCACGCGCCCAAGAACACCTGATCGGCATCCTTGCTGACACTACAACAACCGAAGACCAACAGCGCCTTGTCGATCTACAAGTCGCGGCAGCGAATGGCCTAATCTCGCCCGAGGCGGAGAAAACGATCCGTCAGATTTTGGGTAAGGACGAACAAAACATCGCAGCGCGTTACTATCTTGGTGCCCTGTATAACCAAACAGACCGCCCCGATTTCGCATATCGACTATGGCGCGACATTGCTGAAAACGGCGACCCGCAGAATTTCCACGTCGCATCAGCACGATCACAAATCGAAGATGCGGCGTTCCGCGCGGGCATCGACTATACGCTGCCAGAGGTTCGCGGCCCATCAGCAGCCGATATCGAAAACGCTCAGGACATGTCACAAGCCGACCGTGACGCAATGATCGGCGGCATGGTCGCTGGCCTGTCTGACCGTTTGGCAAACGAAGGCGGTCCACCGTCAGATTGGGCGCGCCTGATCACGGCATATGGTGTATTGGGCGACCAAGACGCTGCGCGCGGCATCTGGGTCGAGGCGCAAGAGGTCTTTGGCGCAAACGCGGCAGCGATGGAAGTGCTGCGCAATGCAGCCGAACAAGCAGGAATACTTGAATGATTTGCGAAACCCCACAAGAATTCGCCGCCGCTATCCCCGATTTCGGGGCAATTGCGGGGCTCGACTTGGGGACCGTCACGATTGGCGTCGCCGTGTCAGACCTGATGCGCGGTGTCGCCACCCCGCTTGAGACGATCAAGCGTAAGAAATTTGGCGTCGACGCGGCAAAACTGCTTGAGATCACAACAGCACGCGAGATCAAGGGGCTCGTCCTAGGGCTTCCAATGAACATGGATGGTTCCGAAGGGCCGCGCTGTCAGGCGACGCGCGCATTTGCCCGCAACCTTGAACGGCTAACAGACTTGCCCATCACATTCTGGGATGAGCGACTATCAACCGTTGCCGCCGAACGCGCCCTGCTTGAGGCAGACACATCACGCAAACGTCGCGGCGAAGTCATTGATCACGTGGCCGCAGGATATATCTTGCAAGGTATGCTTGACCGACTTGGCCACCTAAGGACCGCATCGTGACCAAACCAGACAACACAGACCACATCTGGGCACGCGATGAAATCGAAAGCCCCTGCATCAAGATATGCGTCATTCACCCCGAAAGCAGACTTTGCACCGGATGCTTGCGCAGTATTGATGAGATCGGTGCATGGTCAAGCATGACAGCTGATGCACGACGCGCAGTGATGAGCGAGCTACCAGATCGGGCGGGTAGAATTACCAAACGGCGCGGCGGACGCGCGGCAAGGATCAATCAGTCCTAACGACATTAAGTCTGTGGAAACACAAAGCACCGATCGCGCCGGATCATTAGCCACAGTGGCGTTCCGGGTCTCGGCAGGAAAACCGACGGGACTGTCGCCTTCAAAATCGACCCATCATAATCCATTCGGAATTCAACTAAGCTTGACGCGCCAACGAACCGTGCGCGTTCAACAACACCGCGCGCAGCAGTCCCATCCACGGAGGTCGGATTGGGTCCGACACCGCCACGGTCAAAGTCGATTTTTAAATGCTGTGGGCGGATCACGATATCAACGACCGTGCCGTCGGGTACACCCGGCGCAAGGAACTCGCCAAAGGGAGTATCGGTCAATGCTCCCTGAACTTTACCCTTGATCACATTGATATCGCTAAAAAAAGCTGCCGCCTTTAAATCTACAGGAGAGTTGTAGATATTGTAAGGCGCACCTTGCTGCACGATCTTACCATCACGCATCAAGGCGATTTCATCAGCCATGCGCATCGCTTCTCCGGGTTCATGCGTGACCAACAGGACTGCGGTGCCTTCGTCTTTAAGCACCTCCAAGGTTTCGTCGCGGATGTCATCGCGCAGACGATCATCAAGACCCGAAAATGGTTCATCCATCAGCATGATCCGCGGGCGTGGGGCCAACGCACGAGCGAGCGCAACGCGCTGCTGTTCACCACCCGAAAGTTGGTGCGGATAGTCGTCGATATAACGCCCCATCCCGACTTTGGACAAAAGCTCTTGGACGCGCTGCCCTGCTTCACGTCCCTTTTTCAGACCGAAGGCGACGTTCTGACCAACCGTGAGGTGTGGGAATAGCGCAAAGTCTTGGAACATCAATCCAATCGAACGGCCTTCGGGCGGAACCCGATAAACGGTGTCACACACAAGCTGACCATCAACATGGATCGTCCCGCTGTCTTGAATTTCGACGCCCGCGATGATGCGAAGCGTCGTTGATTTGCCGCAACCAGATGGCCCCAAAAGGCAGGTCACCTGCCCCGGCATGACCGTAAGGCTCACATCATCCACAACCTGACGACCACCAAAACGTTTGACGATATTCTTAATCTCTAGACGGGGGACTGACATAAAGGGGGATTTATCCCTGACTTAAACATTTTGGTTTCCAGCACCTAGCAAGCAACGCGTGCCAGAGCAAGCTTAGCGCAAATCAAAATCAACGCTTTGCAGTATACGCCCGTTCACTTGGCAATGGATGCGGTGTGCGCCCGGATACAACCGAAACGTGGTCGCATCGCCTTTGAACTTGTGCTTCTTGCTGATCGCAACGGCCTTACCGGCCTTGGCATTTAGCTGCTTGAGCTTAAACACCTTTGGTGCCGTCTTGCCGTTCGATTTCACAAAGTCGATCACATAATCAATGATTAACGGGGCATCCTCGGCTGCCGTGAGTTCCAGTGATATTTCGACGGTGTCATCAATCTGAACGTTCTCAGGCAGGATACCAAACGCGGTAACATTCACTGGCGCATCAGGTCGATACCCCAAATGCAGCATAGCATCTGGATCACCGGCCTTAATTAGCCCACGTAACGCATGTTTGCGCATCCAATCCAGCTCTGCCTCGGCCTGTCCGCCAGCATCTTGCCACGCAGCAAGCCGTTCGATGACAGCCCCACCGTCCTTTTTCGTGATGTCGTTCAGATGATTAGCAACTGACCGCGTCACAAACCGGGTTTGGTCTGAAAATAACTGTTCCAATAACGGCAAGGTTTGATCCTGCGTCAGCCCAATCCCCTTCCCCCATGGCAGCTTGGGCCGGGTACCTTCGGACACTAAGCGCCGCACGTGGTAGCTATCGTGCCTTAACCAGTCCTGCATTCGCTCTAGGGTCGCACCCTCGTGGGTATTCAAAAACGCGCGAATTGAGAATTCCATCGAAAATCGCTGGGTGAGCTGCTCTAGCAGGTCGAGGCTGCGACTGTGGTGATCTGAAATCCCATGCGTTTCAACGTAGACACCCAATGGCGCGTAGATGAAGTGCCCAAAGTCATCGTCAGTTTTCGTCGGGTCCAATGCGGGCGGCAATGCCGCAACAATCGCATCAGCCGCAGCCTCAAAATCATTGGGAAGATATCCTGCCAGAACGTCGGCAATGAGGTTAATCCGCTCTTTTAGCTCAAGCGGCCCCATCTGCGCCAACACATCGGCCACAAAGGGGGCGGCATCAAAGACGCCCGCCTTTTGAAAGTGATCGCCTAACAGTCCAACAGTGTCCGCATTGAACAGCTGGTCTTTTAGGCTAAACCCCTGTGCCATCAAATCGTCGCGTTAATCGCGCCGCCATCAACAACAAGGTTCTGACCCACAATAAAGCCAGAATGCTGCGAACACAGGAACGCACAGGCTGCGCCGAACTCTGCTGCAGTGCCATAACGGCGGGCTGGGATCGTTGCTTCGCGCTGCGCCTTGGCAGATGCCATGTCGATGCCCTGCGCCTTGGCCACGCCTGCGTCAAGGCTGGCGGCACGATCCGTGGCGTGAATGCCGGGTAACAAATTGTTGATATTGACACCATGTTGCGCGACCTGGCGCGATGTACCTGCGACATAACCGGTCAGACCGGCACGGGCCGAATTGGAAAGACCCAATTGTGGGATTGGTGCTTTGACGGATCCAGATGTGATGTTCACAACACGCCCCCAGCCACGATTAATCATGCCGGGCATCAGTGCTTTCATCAGGGCGATCGGTGCAAGCATATTCGCATCCAATGCCGCGATGAAATCATCGCGATCCCAGTCAGACCACACGCCCGGAGGCGGACCACCAGCGTTATTCACCAAAATATCAACTTCACCTGCGGCAGCGAGCAATGCAGAGCGCCCCTCTTCGGTGGCAACATCGGCAGCCACGGTCGTGACGGACACGCCGTATTTGCTGCGGATCTCAGCGGCTGTCGCCTCAAGCGCTTCTGCGCCGCGTGCGTTCAGTACCAGATCAACGCCAGCTTCTGCGAGCGCCTCGGCACAGCCGCGCCCCAATCCTTTTGACGAAGCGCAGACAAGCGCGCGTTTACCTTTGATGCCAAGATCCATGGGTTCCCTCCGAGTAAGATATCCTAACGTACTATCACCGCTCCCCAATAGGGTCTATTCCCTTCGCGACCCGCAGGGTGTAGCTAGGAAAGCATGAACGACCATACACTTAGTGTTGATGTTTACATGGCCGAAGATTTCACGGCCACTGATGGTGTGCGCATCGGTGACACACTTTCGTTTGCTGATGATTTGGTCATGGACGATCTTTACCAACTGCACGCTTCGGCCCGCAGCCGTGACCTTGAACTAAGCGATGACGGCGAAGCACTGCGACGGACTAATGGCGCGCATAACTTAGTCCACATCGATAGCAGCCTTACCCTGATTGCTCCAGATGGCGGCACGCATGAGGCGCTGATTCTTGTTGAGGTCGCGAACGACATTGCAGAGGCGATCTATGTCCTGCCTCTTGGTGATTTTGCACCAGCCACAGATTACCGGTTGATCGGCATTGAACGCCACGCGGCGACAACGCAGTTTGCCCAAGCCGCAGGCGGATCATTCGCGCGAGGTACTTTGATCACGATGGGCAACGGTACCATGCGCCCGATCGAGGAACTGGTCGCAGGCGATCAAGTACTCACCCGTGATAGCGGCAAGCAACCTATCAAGATGATCGGTCAATGTACGCTGCGTGCGACCGGCCGATTTGCCCCAGTCGTGATCACCAAGGGCGCACTACACAATGAAAACGATCTAGTCTTACGACCAGACCACCGCCTGTTGGTCTATCAGCGCCAGGACTATCTTGGGGCGGGTCGTGCCGAAGTTTTGATCAAAGCGCGTCACCTGATCGACAATGCCACAGTGGTACGCCGTAAAGGCGGGTTCGTGGACTATTTCCAGCTGGTGTTCGACGAACACTACATCATCTTCGCAGAAGGTATCGCAGCCGAATCCCATCTGGTGGATCAGCGCAGCCGCGGCGCGTTCGCGCAAGGTGGTGGGCTGCAAAACCATGCACCGCGCAATCACCAAAACTACGAAATTCAGGGAAATCTGGTTCCAAAAGCAAATGCCGCAAACCTGCTGCGCCGCGCATCAACGGGATAATGCCCTTTGGTTTTCAGCACGGAAACAGCGCCATAACGACATCATCCCAATAACAAACGTTAGGTTCCGACCTCCCCTACGATGATCACCGTCGCGTCGATGACTTCACCATTGTAGACGACCGCAGATTCTAAATCCGCAGCGGAAATCGCGGCCAATGGGTTCCCCAAGAATTCCCCCATCATTGTTCCGTCAAAAACTAGCTCATCCGCGCCATGGGCCAGCACACCGGCGTACCCGAGCGATAGCCCTTCGTTGATAGCCCCACCATCGACGACAATGGCCCCGCTATAGTCGACCACACTGCCCGTTGCGTCCGTGCCAAAAAAGCGATCCATCGTACCGTCGACAGAATTATCACTAAAACCAATCGACACCGTTGCATCGCCGTACAACACCAGATGCTGGCCCGGATGTTCAACGCGGATCGTGGCAAACCCGTCGAATACCGCTGTTCCGGTGTCTGGTACTGCCGCAACTGGCGTTGGCGTCATCCCGTCCAGATCACCCAGCACACGCAAGTTCAGCGCCGCATAATCGTCAAGACGCGCAAGGCGCTCATCAACCTGGCTAACGGGGTCTTCGCCTCCTCCACCACCGCCGCAGCCGGAGAGCAAGATCATGGCGCAAAATATGATGAGTTTACGGACATTCATGGCTGCACTTCTAAAATGCAATCCCAAAGCAATCGTTAAGCGCTGTGTGGATTGCCCTTTGTTCTGCAAACGCATAAAGCAACTGCCATGACAAATCGCCCTGAACTTCCCGCAGAAATTGCCCGCCGCCGCACCTTTGCGATCATCTCGCACCCGGATGCTGGTAAGACGACCTTGACCGAAAAATTCCTTTTGTATGGTGGCGCCATTCAAATGGCTGGTCAGGTGCGCGCAAAAGGCGAAGCACGACGGACCCGGTCTGACTTTATGCAGATGGAAAAAGACCGCGGGATTTCGGTTTCGGCATCGGCGATGTCATTTGATTTCGGAAAATACCGGTTCAACCTTGTTGACACGCCCGGTCACTCTGACTTCTCGGAAGATACCTATCGGACACTGACGGCGGTAGATGCTGCGGTCATGGTGATCGATGGCGCCAAAGGTGTTGAAAGCCAAACGCAAAAACTGTTCGAAGTTTGCCGTTTGCGCGACCTGCCTATCTTGACCTTTTGTAACAAAATGGACCGCGAAAGCCGCGATACATTCGAGATTATTGACGAAATCCAAGAAAACCTTGCGATTGATGTCACGCCAGCGTCTTGGCCCATTGGTGTCGGTCGTGAATTCATCGGATGCTATGATATCCTGCGTGACAAGCTCGAACTGATGGACCGCGCGGATCGGAACAAGATAGCCGAAAGCATCCAGATCAGTGGATTAGACGACCCCAAATTGGCGGAACACGTCCCTGCGCACCTGCTTGAAAAGTTTCTCGAAGAGATCGAAATGGCCAAGGAATTGCTGCCAACACTTGATCCAGAGGCGCTTCTGAACGGTTCAATGACACCCATCTGGTTTGGGTCTGCGATGAACTCTTTCGGGGTTAAGGAATTGATGGATGGGCTGGCAACATATGGCCCTGAACCGCAGATTCAGTCCGCGCAGCCACGCAACATCGCCCCCGAAGAAACCAAAGTCACAGGATTCGTGTTCAAAGTTCAAGCGAACATGGACCCAAAACACCGGGACCGCGTTGCTTTTGTTCGTCTCGCATCTGGCCATTTTGAACGCGGCATGAAGCTGACGCATGTGCGCAGCAAAAAGCAGATGGCGATCAGCAACCCTGTCCTGTTCCTTGCCGCTGACCGTGAATTGGCCGAGGAAGCCTGGGCTGGCGACATTATCGGTATTCCAAACCACGGACAGCTACGCATTGGTGACACATTGACCGAAGGCGAAGAAATTCGCGTATCGGGCATTCCTTCATTCGCGCCTGAACTTCTTCAGTCGTGCCGTGCTGGCGACCCAATGAAAGCCAAGCACCTCGAAAAGGCGCTGATGCAGTTCGCTGAAGAAGGCGCTGCTAAAGTGTTCAAACCCACATTTGGGTCCGGCTTTATTGTTGGCGTTGTTGGCGCGCTTCAGTTCGAAGTCCTCGCTAGCCGGATCGAGATGGAATACGGGCTACCAGTTCGCTTTGAACAATCGCAATTCACCTCCGCCCGTTGGGTGTCGGGCAAGAAAGATGCCGTCGATAAATTCGCCAACGCGAACAAGCAGCACATCGCGACAGACAACGACGGGGACACTGTTTTCCTCACACGCCTGCAATGGGACATCGACCGCGTTGGGCGCGACTACCCCGATGTTGAACTGACCGCGACCAAAGAGATGATGGTATAAATTCTGTGCGCGCCAGATATGGCGCGCACAGAATAGTGACTTGGCGAACGATGGCCCTGCTGCCATAGTCGCATTCAGTTATTCCATATTCATAGTAACGTGTTAAGCTACACCAACGTATCCAGCATGAGCCTAATATGAAAAATGTAAGCACCACTGCCCTCACCGTTGCACTTTCTACAGTAACAACTGCCGTTTGGGCCGATGACTGGGATCTATTGCGCGGCATCACGGTTGATGAGGTCGTCACTGACACATCCTATACCGTGACTAAGACATTCCCGTCAGAGATCAAAGATGGCCGGGAAGGCATGGTTTTGACCGGCTACGTCATGCCGATCACGCCGGGTTCTGAGATAAGCGAGCTTATTCTTGTATCTGACATGGGTTTCTGCCCGTTCTGCGGTGACCCAAGCCATGGTGCGAGCGTGCAAGTTTCTTTAGAAACACCGATCCCAGCGCTTGAGGAAGGCACACGCATTACCCTGCGCGGGGATATGAAGCCCGTGCTTGATCCTCAAACATGGAACGCCGCTGTTCTAGAAAACGCAGTCATCGTAAAATCCTGAAACCGAGCGACCGCGCCCCTTAGGCCCGCAATCTGGGCCATCGCTTGACCCTTAGCCTTATTTTAGGTATCCGCCTCCTTGACGATATTGATCGTCGACGCCGGGGCGCTCGGAAAATCGCGTCCTCTCACATATGCGGATCGAACCCGCACACTTAGGACGCACATGACGAAATTCTCAGACTTGAACCTTGACGCCAAGGTTCTGAAAGCTGTCGCCGAAACTGGCTACGAAACACCGACCCCTATTCAGGCGGGTGCTATTCCTCCTGCTCTTGAAGGGCGCGATGTTCTGGGTATCGCGCAAACGGGCACCGGGAAAACCGCGAGCTTCACACTTCCGATGATCACCCTTCTGGGCCGTGGCCGCGCACGAGCACGTATGCCCCGCTCGCTGGTGTTGGCGCCCACACGGGAACTGGCAGCGCAGGTTGCTGAAAACTTTGACGCCTACGCGAAATACACCAAACTGACCAAGGCCCTGCTGATCGGCGGGACGTCATTCAAAGACCAAGATAAGCTGATCGACAAAGGTGTGGACGTACTAATCGCGACCCCCGGTCGCCTGCTTGACCACCTAGAGCGCGGGAAACTAATCCTGACTGATGTAAAAATCATGGTCGTGGACGAAGCCGACCGCATGCTCGACATGGGTTTCATCCCCGACATCGAAGAAATCTTTAAACGCACGCCGTTTACCCGCCAGACACTGTTCTTCTCGGCCACCATGGCGCCTGAAATCGAACGGATCACCAACACGTTCCTGTCTAACCCTGCTAAGGTCGAAGTGGCCCGCGCGGCGACGACAAATACGAACATCAAACAAGGTGTTGTGGTGTTCAAAGGGTCTGACAAACGTAAAGAGCCGTCCGAAAAACGCGCCCTTCTGCGGGCCCTGATCGACGAAGAAGGCGATAGTTGCACCAACGCGATTATCTTCTGTAACCGCAAGTCAGACGTCGATATCGTTGCAAAGTCGTTGAACAAATACGGATACGAGGCTGCGCCGATTCACGGTGACTTGGATCAGGCCCACCGGACACGCACGCTCGAAGCGTTCCGTGACAACAAGCTGCGGTTCCTCGTGGCCTCCGACGTTGCGGCGCGTGGCCTCGATATTCCGGCCGTAACCCATGTGTTCAACTTTGATGTGCCTAGCCACGCCGAAGACTACGTACACCGCATTGGCCGTACCGGCCGTGCTGGGCGTACTGGCACCGCGATCATGATCTGCGTGTCACGCGACGAAAAGAACCTCGCGGCTGTCGAAGAACTCGTCAAAGAAGAAATTCCACGTCTAGATATCCCAGCCAAAGCGGCCCCTGCCCCAGCAGCAGCCCCCGAGGCAAGCGAAGACGCAGAAAAACCAAAACGCACGCGCCGGTCACGTAGCCGCAAATCGGATACAAAGAGTGAAGACGCAAAGCCCGAAGTAAAAGCCGACGCACCGAAACCCGAAGAAAAGCCTAAGCGCGAACAAAAGCCACGCGAAGAACGCCCCCGCAACAACCGCGGCCGCAACCAGCCACGTGACAACGGCCCTGCTATCGTAGGTATGGGCGACGACACACCAGCGTTTATCGCACTCAGCTTTGAGGAACGAGCGAAGGGTTAATTAAGAAACCCAGCAAGAAAGTAAATTGCGACCAACGACATAACGATACCGGTGTTCGTCTGGTAGAATGGCTTGCGCTTTGACATCCCAGTTCTGTCCGTTTCTGAGCCTTTTTTGTTGCGAGCTTTGTTTCCTAAATCTAAAATTTCCACAGACAGGTATATGCGCGGATGCAATTCATCTGGTTCTTTAGTAGTTACTCGAAGAGAGGCACCGCTACTACCGAGAACGACCTGACCGTCGCGAGGCAATTCTTCGCCTGATGAAAGTGAGTGAATAAAGTCATTTACGATTCTAATGACCTTGGGCAACGCGAACGGCGTCTCCTTTACTAAAACGTGATGGCCCATAATGTGCTCGGAGCCGTAGGCATGAAAACCAATCCATTGGCGCCCCTCCTCATCGACTCCGTTTGTGAACAAATTCGGATGTATTTGAAGGCTCATCGCTTTCTGTTTGTCACTCAAGTCGATTTGGTCAGGCAAAAAGAACTGATCAGATTGGCACCAATGGATTAGGTCAGGGCGCCCCATCCGAGTTAGCTCATTTACGACTATAGCAGCCACAGTAAGCCAAACCACAAATTCCGATATGGTTGGCACCTTATGATGCCCCAATACGTCGGCAGTGATCTCTCGCAACTCAGAAGGCATTCCTTCAAGATCAATATTCGGCGCTAAGATATTGTCATCGCCCACCGTCACAAAGATATTCTTCTTGTGCCCCGCCACCAGCTTCTTAGCATCTGGCTGAGCTAATTCCGTAAAAGGGGACGAAAGCCCGCCTTGGAAACCATCTTGGGATAAGGGCGCATTGTTTTGTGATACCTTAACGACAACCCCACCGACGTCAATTACTCCAAAACTCCCATCCTGATGCATCCCTAAAATAACATTCGTCTTATTCCCAAGCACCGCTTTCAACCGCTCAACAAGTCGCCGATACGCGAACGGGGAATAATCTTGATACAAGAGAGCTACATCGATCCGGTTTGGGCGAATAGGTTGCATAGTCACAATTCACTTCTTAGTAAAAATCAACCTATGGGTATAAAAGGAATAGGACCAAACTTTGACAGTTTGGCCCCATTCAACGCAAGTTTCTTTTAAATTTCACTACCCTAACCGTGAGACGATCACCGTCACTTCTGGCTTTTTGCCGATCTCGCCTTGGGCGGAGCGACGTGCGATTGTTCTTAGCTCTTTTTCCAGTTTCACTTCGTCGCGCAGGGTTTTGGCGTTTGCACGGTTGATAAATTGGCTCAGGTCTTCTTCGACGACCTCGACCAAGGCGGCGTTGTTCCGGCCTGTTTCGGCAAGGCCCGAGATTTCGACCCATGGATCGCCGAGCGGCTCGTCGTTTTCGTCGATGATCAGCGTCACGATCATATGCCCGTTCAACGCCATGCGGATGCGGTCGCGCACGATGCCATCCATTGCGCCGATCTGCACGGACCCATCCAGATAGGTGCGGCCTGTTTCAATATATTCAGCGACCCTAGGCGCGTTGCCTGACAGGTCGATCATCATACCGTTGACCGCGACAATGCCTGTTAGCCCAGCTGCATTACCAACCTTCACATGTTCACGCAGATGGCGATGTTCGCCGTGCATTGGGATCAGGATTTGGGGTTTAACGATCTGGTGCATGGTTTCCAGATCAGGGCGGTTCGCGTGGCCCGACACGTGGTATTTGCCACCCGCATCGTCGATCACATCAACGCCCAGTTCAGACAGCTGGTTCATGATGCGGATTACACCGCGTTCATTCCCGGGAATCGTTTTGGATGAGAACAGGAAGGTATCCCCTTCCTTTAGCTTCAAGCCCAGATATGACCCTTGGGCAAGCTGCGCGGATGCGGCACGGCGTTCGCCTTGGGATCCGGTCACCAACAGCATCACGTTTTCACGCGGCATGTTCAGCGCGTCTTCGGGCGATACAACTGGCGGGAAGCCTTTCAGGATGCCCACTTCGGTCGCAGCTTCTACCATCCGGCGCATCGCACGGCCAAGCAGCACGACAGAGCGGCCGCCTTTTTGCGCGGCGATTGCCAGCGTTTTCAAACGTGCAATGTTCGAAGCGAAGGTTGTCGCAACGACCATCCCTGTCGCCTCTTTCATCATGTCAGCGATTGCATCACCGATTGTGGCCTCGGACCGACCGGCTGCATTAGAAAAGATGTTCGTACTATCGCAGACAAGCGCCTTAACGCCATCCTTGGATACTTCCTCCCAAAGTGCTGCGTTCCACGGGTCGCCTACCACTGGGGTTTCGTCGATCTTAAAATCACCCGAATGCAGCACGCGGCCTTCAGGCGTATCAATCAACAAACCAGCGCTTTCTGGAATAGAGTGGCTGATTGGCAGGTAAGACACTTTGAACGGCCCGCAATTGATCACCTGCGGATAAATATCCACGACGTTCACAACGCTATCTGGCAGCCCGTGTTCGCCCAGCTTGCGACGAGCAATATTCGCGGTGAATGGGCGTGCATAGACTGGTGCACCCAGATCTTCCCAATAATGACCGATCGCACCGACGTGGTCTTCGTGTGCATGGGTGATGAAGATACCTTCGATCTGTGCCTTACGCTCTTTGAGCCACGCAATGTCGGGCAGGATAAGGTCTACGCCCGGTGTCCCGTCCATGTCAGGGAATGTCACGCCCAAGTCGACCACGATCAGCCGTTCCTTACCCGGTGCGCCATATCCGTAGACATAAGCGTTCATGCCGATCTCGCCGGCGCCCCCAAGAGGCAGGTAAATCAGGCGGTCGGTCATGTCTTATCCTTGTTGTATTTGTGGATGACGGTCAGGCCGTGCATCGTCAGGTCGTCTTCGAACGCGTCGAACAGGTTTTCGGCCTGTTGGAACAAGGGCGCAAGCCCCCCGGTCGAGATGACCTGCATCGGGACGCCACGTTCTTCTTTGATCCGCGCACATATCTCGCGGACTAGGCCGATGTAACCCCAAAAGACCCCAGATTGCATACAGGCAACAGTATTTGTGCCCACGACGCTTTGAGGTTTCGAAATGTCGACATGTGGCAAGGCAGCTGCCGCATTGTGCAGTGCCTCAAGGCTGAGGTTCACGCCCGGTGCGATGACACCGCCAACATATGCCCCGTCAGTGTCGACGACATCAAAGGTGGTCGCGGTGCCGAAATCGACGACGATTAGGTTGCCACCGTGGCGATCAAATGCGCCAGCGGCGTTAACAACGCGGTCAGGGCCAACCTGCGTGCCTTCATCAACGCGTGGTGGTTGGGGCAGCAGGCAATCAGGTTTGCCGACGACAAGCGGCCTGCAATTGAAATACCGATCTGACAGCACCCGCAAATTAAACACCACGCGCGGCACAGTCGAGCTGATGATCACCTCGTTGATGGCCACGTCGATCTTTTGGAATTCCATCAGCGTGGACAGCCAGACATAGTATTGATCCGCTGTACGCTGCCACTCGGTGCTGGTGCGCCAAGTCGCAATAAACGATTTGCCGTCCCAGATCGAAAACACGGTATTGGTATTGCCGCAATCAATTGCCAAAAGCATGAGGCGTCCCCTTATCAGAAATAGACATCGGCGGCGGGAATAACCCGCGGCCCTTGCGCTGTTTGCAAAACAAGATTGCCATCCAAATCGACCGTCTCAAACAGACCAGTGATCTCTTCCCTGCCCGTACGAGCGGTGATGACTTCTCCTAGGCGGGCGGCCTTGGATAACCAGTCGTCGCGGATACCTGCAAAACCGATCGTCCGCAGTTTCTTTTCTTGCGTGGCGTAGGCATCAGCAAGAACCGATAGAAAATCTTTTGGGTCTACATCCCAGCCACCAGCGGCACGTAGGCTCGTTGGGGCAAAGGCCGCATCTATCACGCCGTCCGGTGTATGGGCCAAATTCACGCCGATCCCAATCGACAGCCAGTCAACAACGCCACCCTGCCCGCTACTTTCAAGCAAAATGCCAGCGACTTTTCCGCCCGAAAGCAGCACATCGTTAGGCCACTTCAGCGCCAGTTTTTCAGGTTGGACATAGATCGCGAGCGCGGCTTGAAGCGCGTTCGCGGCAAGGAAAGACCGCTTTGCCGCGTCGGCCGGGCTACAGCCCGGTTTAAAAACCAAAGTCGCGTTTAAGTTTCCGGCGGGAACGATCCATGGACGCCCGCGCCGACCGCGTGCAGCGGTTTGGGTGCGGGCCATAATCCAAGTGGGTTGTTCTAAAGTTGGCGCGAGGCGCGCAGCCTCGGCCATTGTGCTATCCACACTATCGTGGATCACACGCCCATAGCCCGTAGGCCAATGCGCGTGCGTTCCGTCAGTGAACAAGCGCTGCTGCCGCGCTTGCGGCCATTGGTTCGATTCCGAACAGGTTCACAACGCCAACAAGCATAATCAGTGCAGAGGCCATCAGGAATGTCCAAAGAACTGGGTTCATCTTACCGTCAAGCGCGTCAGTCTCTTCGCCGAAGTACATGTAGTAAACGATGCGCAGATAGTAGAACGCACCGATCACGGATGCGATCACGCCAGCCACAGCCAACCAGCCAAGGCCCGCGTCATATGCTGCACGCAACACATAGAACTTACCGAAGAAGCCAACCATTGGCGGCACGCCAGCAAGGCTGAACATCAGCACCAACATTGCAAGCGCGCGTAACGGCTGACGCTTTGAATACATCTTAAGGCTTTCAATCGACGTAACCGGGCGACCATCACGTTCCATCCCAAGGATAAACGCGAATGTACCAACGTTCATGGTGACGTAGATCGCCATGTAGATCAGCATCGCCTGCACACCCAGCGCAGTACCAGCAGCCAGGCCCATCAAAGCAAAGCCCATATGCGCAATAGAAGAATAAGCCATCAGACGTTTGATGTCTTTTTGACCGATCGCTGCAATCGCGCCAAGGAACATGGACACAACAGCCAAGAACGCCACGATCTGCTGCCATTCGCTAACGATATCGCCGAACGCGTCATGCACAACGCGCGCAAACAATGCCATCGCAGCAACCTTTGGGGCCGTCGCGAAGAACGCAGTTACAGGCGTTGGCGAGCCTTCGTAAACATCTGGGGTCCACATGTGAAATGGTGCTGCAGATACTTTGAACGCGAAACCAGCCAGCAAGAAGACGATCCCGAACAACAGACCTAGTGATGGGTGATGTGCGGTTGCTTCGATGATGCCGCTGAATAGTGTGGTACCTGCGAAACCGTAGGTCAGCGATGCGCCGTATAGCAGTAGACCAGATGAAAGCGCGCCCAGAACAAAGTACTTCAGACCTGCTTCGGTTGATTTCACGCTATCACGGCGTAGCGATGCCACGACGTAGAGTGAAAGCGATTGCAGCTCTAGCCCCATGTAAAGCGCCATCAGGTCGCCAGCTGACACCATGACCATCATCCCGACCACAGCAAGTGCAACCAGAATTGGGTACTCAAAACGCAGCAAACCGCGGCGTTTCATATAGGCTTCGGACATCACGAGTACCGCTGCGGCGGACAGCAGGATTGTGACCTTAGCGAAACGCGCAAAAGCGTCGTCGTTGAACATGCCGTCAAAGGCTGTCTGTGTGCCCTGCCCGTTCATGCCGATCCAAAGGGCCAGCAAAACGAACAAACCAGAGGTCGTCCAAGTCAGCAGTGACGCCATCTTGTCTTTGGTTGTGTATACAGCGCCAAGAAGGGCCAGCATGGCATAAACTGCCAGCAGGATTTCAGGCATGACGATTTGGATATCTGCGGAAATCATGTCATCCGTTCCTTAATGCGACGCAACTTGGCCGACGGTTTCAAAACCCGCCACAGCCGTTTCGTAATTTTCAACCAGCGCAGCAACGCTTGGCCCGATGATGTCCAGAACGAGCGCAGGGTAAACACCCAGCAGCAGGGTCATGACAACCAGTGGGACAAAGATCACCTTTTCACGCTTGGTCATGTCAGAGATTGTCTTCAGGCTTTCCTTGATCAGGTCTCCCATCACAACGCGGCGGTACAGCCAAAGCGCATAAGCCGCCGAGAAGATAACGCCAGTTGTCGCGATAGCAGCCACCCAAGTGTTCACTTGGAAAATACCAACCAGAACCAAGAATTCGCCGATAAAGCCAGATGTGCCGGGAAGACCAACGTTTGCCATTGTGAAGAACATAAAGATCAGCGCGTATGCAGGCATCCGGTTAACCAGACCACCGTAAGCGTCGATTTCACGTGTATGCATGCGGTCATAGATGACACCAACACACAGGAACAACGCGCCAGAGATAAAGCCGTGGCTGATCATCTGGAAAATCGCACCGTCGATACCCTGCTGGTTCACCGCAAAGATGCCCATCGTTACGTACCCCATGTGGGCCACCGACGAATAGGCGATCAGCTTTTTCATGTCTTCTTGGACAAGTGCGACCAGCGACGTATAGACGATCGCGATTGCGGACAGCCATAGAACCAGCGGCCCCATTACCTCGGACCCGATTGGGAACATTGGCAGGCTGAAGCGTAGGAAGCCGTAACCACCCATCTTCAAAAGGATTGCCGCCAGCACAACCGAACCAGCAGTCGGCGCCTGAACGTGTGCATCTGGCAACCATGTATGCACAGGCCACATTGGCATTTTCACAGCAAAGCTTGCAAAGAACGCGAGCCACAGCAGAGTCTGCATACCACCAACGATCTGCACGCCAAGGATGCTGAAGTTTTCAGACCCGAACGTGAATGTCATCAGTGTCGGAATATCTGTGGTGCCCGCTTGCGAGAACATCGCAACCATCGCAACCAGCATCAGCACTGAGCCAAGGAAGGTGTATAGGAAGAACTTGAAAGATGCATAGATCCGGTTCTTGCCCCCCCAGATGCCGATGATCAGGAACATCGGGATCAGGCCGGCCTCGAAGAACAGGTAGAACAGTACCAGATCAAGCGCCATGAACACGCCCAGCATCAAAGTTTCCAAGATCAAGAAAGCGATCATGTATTCTTTGACGCGTGTTGTGACGTTCCAGCAGGACGCAATAACAAGCGGCATCAGGAATGTGGTCAGCATCACGAACAGAATGCTGATACCATCAACACCCATCTTATACTGCAAGCCAGCAAGCCAAGACCGTGTCTCGACCATTTGGAAGCCGGTGTCATCAGGGTTGAAGTTCGACAAGATGAACAGCGACGTCAGGAACGTAACCAATGTGGTCACCATGGCGACCCATTTGGCGTTCCGCTGGGCGGCAGCGTCATCACCGCGCAGGAAAAGCGCAAGGATGACAGCACCCAATAGCGGGATAAACGTGGTCAGCGATAGAATGTTGCCCATTAGTTTGCCCCCCCGGTCATCGTGACCCAGGTCAGCAGCACCGCAATCCCTATGACCATTGCCAGCGCATAAGTGAACACATAGCCAGACTGCGCACGTCCTGCGAGCTTTGTGAAGAATGGAATGATGCCCATTGCCAAACCGTTAATCCCACCGTCGATTAGTTTCGTATCGCCCTGCTTCCACAGGAACCGCCCGATCGCCATTGCTGGACGAACGAAGATAAAGTCGTACAGCTCATCAAAGTACCATTTGTTGAGCAAGAAGTTGTAAAGCGGCGCCTGCTGCTTGGCCAATTTGGCCGGCAGATCGGGGCGACGAATGTACATCAGATAAGCCAAAGCCAAGCCAAGGATCATCGCAACGAATGGCGATACCTTCACCCAAACAGGTGCGTGGTGCGCATCATCCATAACGTGATTGTCAGGAGACATGTGGATGGCGCCCTGCCCCGGTACAGCTGCACCACCGTGGCCATCATCATTGGCTTCGGTTGCATGGCTGTCGTCAGACTCCTGTGTTGTCTCGGCTGCGTAGGCTGCAGAGATTAGGCTAAAGCCGCCAGCGTGATCTTCGACATGCTCTTCTGCTTGCGCGATACCAAAGAACACTTCGACCTCATGGTGATCACCAAAGAACGAGTTGTACCAAAGCATCCCCGAGAAGATCGCACCAAGGCTCAGAACACCCAATGGGATCAGCATTACCTTCGGGCTTTCATGCGCATGGTCATGCGTATGCTTGTCGCCACGGGGTTCGCCGTAGAACGTCATGAACATCAGGCGCCAGCTGTAGAAGCTTGTCATGAATGCCGCAATAACCAGCATCCAGAAGGCATAACCACCAGAAGTACCTGCGTATGCGCTTTCGATCACGGCATCTTTAGACAAGAAGCCAGCGAAACCAAAGTGCGTCAGCGGAATACCAACACCCGTGATCGCAAGCGTACCGATCATCATTGCCCAGAATGTGTAAGGGATCTTTTTGCGCAGACCGCCGTAGTTCCGCATGTCTTGTTCGTGGTGCATCGCGTGGATCACAGAGCCCGCGCCAAGGAACAACATCGCTTTAAAGAACGCGTGGGTCAGCAGGTGGAACATCGCGACCGAGTAAACACCAACGCCCGCAGCAACGAACATATAGCCCAGCTGGGAACAAGTTGAATACGCGATGACGCGCTTGATGTCGTTCTGCACCAGACCAACAGTTGCAGCAAAGAATGCAGTCGTCGCACCGAGGAACACGATGAAGTTAGTCGTTTCCGGCGCATATTCCATCAGCGGTGACATACGGCAAACTAGGAAGACACCCGCAGTAACCATCGTCGCAGCATGGATCAGCGCTGACACAGGTGTCGGGCCTTCCATCGCGTCAGGCAACCAAGTGTGCAGGATCAGTTGCGCAGACTTACCCATCGCACCGATGAACAGAAGCATCGCAATCAGGTTCGTTGCGGACCAGTCTCTCCAGAGGAAGTGCAGATTTTGTTCCGCTAGGTGCGGCACAGCAGCAAAGATGTCGTCAAAGCGGATGCTGTCGGTCATCATATACAGTGCAAAGATACCCAGCGCGAAACCAAAGTCACCGACACGGTTCACAACAAACGCTTTGATCGCAGCAGCACCAGCAGATGGTTTTTTGTAGTAGAAACCGATCAAAAGGTATGACGCGACGCCCACGCCTTCCCAGCCAAAGAACATCTGAACAAGGTTGTCAGAAGTCACCAGCATCAACATCGCAAAGGTGAAGAACGACAGATACGCAAAGAAGCGGGCCTTGTAGTTCTGACCTTCGGTGAAATGCTCATCATGGGCCATGTAGCCGAATGAATAGAGGTGCACCAACGCAGAAACGGTCGTGATCACGATCAACATGATCGCGGTCAGACGGTCCATACGGATCGACCAATCAGTCGACAGCGTGCCGCTTTCGATCCAACGTAGGATGTGGATTGTCTCGGTCGTGCCATCAAATGACAGGAATACGATCCACGACAGGAATGCCGCGAGGAACAGCAGGCCTGTGGTGATCCACTGCGCGGCGGTTTCGCCGATCAGCTTCCAACCAAAGCCGCCAATAATCGCGCCCACTAACGGGGCAAAGAGGATGGTGGTTTCCATTTGCGTTAGCCCTTCATCACGTTGACGTCTTCAACGTCGATGGTTCCGCGGTTACGGAAGAAACATACAAGAATTGCGAGACCAATCGCGGCCTCAGCGGCGGCAACAGTCAGAACGAACAGGGTAAAGACCTGACCAACCAGATCATTCAGATAGCTAGAGAACGCGACAAAGTTGATGTTCACTGCCAGCAGCATCAATTCAATGCTCATCAGCAGGATGATCACGTTCTTTCGGTTCAGGAAAAGACCAAAGATGCCGATGACAAACAGGGCCGCAGCCACCGCGAGATAATGTTCAAGTCCAATCATAGCCCCTGCCCCGGTTTTACGTCTTTGAGTTCCATTGCCTTCGCTGGATCACGGTGCATTTGCGCGATCACATTCTGGCGTTTGATATCCACGCGGTGACGAAGTGTCAGGACGATCGCCCCGATCATCGCAACCAGCAGGATCAAACCAGCCAATTGGAAGAGCATGATGTATTTGTCGTAAATCAGCATCCCGAGGGCCGCAGTGTTATTCGCGTCACCCTGCGGTGCCGCAACGCGCTCGGTAACACCGTCAGAAAAGCCCCAGACGCCGAATGCCAGCGCCAGCTGCATGATGATCACGATCCCGATCAACAAAGCGAGCGGCATGTATTTCGCCATCTCTGCCTTTAGTTCGGCAAAGTCGACGTCCAACATCATGACAACAAACAAGAAAAGAACAGCGACCGCACCGACGTAAACGATGATCAACAGCATCGCCACGAACTCTGCACCAAGCGTGACGAACAGCCCCGCAGATGACAGGAATGCAAGGATCAACCAAAGCACAGAGTGCACTGGGTTCCGGCTAATGACTGTAAACAACCCACCCACGACCGTGGTGATCGCAAACAGATAGAATGTGAACGCGAAAACACTCATGCGGTTTCGTCCTTTTCCAACACTTCGTTGGCCAATTGCATGGCCTTATTCATTGCAGGTACACCGCCAAACATACCCATCTGGGCAATCGTTTCAGCGATTTCCTGTTTCGTGGCGCCCGCTTCGGTCAGATGCCGAACGGTCAACCGGATTTGTGCCTCGGCCTGAGCGCCCAATACGGTCAACCCAGCAAGGGTCAACAACAGACGCGTTTTGGCATCAAGCCCATCAGGGTTGACGCCTTTGCCAAAGAACATCTCCATCGTTTCTTTAGGCATCGTCGGCCAAAGGTTTTCAAAGCCCTTGGGCGTGAACGCTTCCAAGTCGACATTCATCGACTTAGCCCAGTCCTGGCCCATCTTCATCATGGCTTCAAAGGGGTTTTGATCACTCATGCGGCGTCTAACCTCGCGCGCAATGCATTAACTTGGCTAAGCCATTGATCCAATTCACCAGCTTCTTGCCACAAGTCAAAAAGTTCAGAGGCCTCTGCATCAGATGTCACGGCTTCGACTGCTTCGCTTGTGCGGGCTTGTACATTGTCCACGTCCAGCAAAGCGTCTTTGTGATTTTCGACTGGCTCTTCGAGCTGATCAGACAGATCCTCATCCATCGCACCAAGTGCGGCAGCAACGACTTCGGCCAAGGCAATGATCCCAGAGCCGATATCACCGTCGATATAACCGCTGGCGATGGCATCAGAGCATGCGTCAAGAATATCGGTCGCGGCAGACGCGCCAAATTCACTAAAGTCGGTCAGCCAATCTTGGCTGCCGTCATTGTCCAGTGATCCTACGCCCCAAGCGCCCATCGTTCTGTCCCCTTACCGATACGGTGCGTCGAGTTCGAGATTGCGCGCAATCTCGGCTTCCCAACGGTCACCGTTTTCCAGCAGCTTTGCTTTATCATAATAAAGCTCTTCGCGGGTTTCGGTGCTAAATTCAAAATTCGGACCTTCGACAATCGCATCAACTGGGCAGGCTTCTTGGCAGAAACCGCAGTAGATGCATTTGGTCATGTCGATGTCATAACGTGTCGTACGGCGTGAACCATCATCACGAGGTTCCGCATCAATGGTGATCGCCTGCGCAGGGCAAACCGCCTCGCAGAGTTTACAAGCGATACAACGCTCTTCGCCGTTTGGATAACGACGCAAAGCGTGCTCACCACGAAAACGAGGGCTCAATGGCCCCTTTTCATGCGGGTAGTTCAAAGTAGCTTTGGGCGAGAAGAAGTACTTCAAACCCAGTTTAAAGCCGACATAGAAATCCTGAAGCAGGAAATATTTCGCGGCGCGTGTGTAATCCATTTGGGTCATATCAGGCAATTCCTTCACATTCACCACGTTGGGTAGAAAGTTCTAAGTATTCCATGTGTTCTTGATGAACCTCGACCAACACATGTGGCCAACCTGCTGGAACATTTTCATCGATAGGTGCATTCAGTAAGCGTTCAGCAAACTCAATAAGTTCAAAACACCGCTCAAAGCGATTCCACCTTGCTAACATCTCACCCAATTCAACGTGGGTAGCAGCCTGTGTCATCGCACATTCGAGCAAATCCACTTCGGAACGAAGAATCGCCCTCTGTTCCATCAGAGATTTTTTTTCGTTAACTTCTGCATGCCATAGGGTCAGCGAATAATTTACAAGAGAACTGACAGAGGTAGCAGCAACAGTAGTCACTGAAAGGCCATCGTTAATCCACTGCTCTGGAGGCCAACTATTTCGCTGGACCCTGATATCCACACTATCGTCAGTATCGGAATATTCAGTTTCGGCCATTTCCATAATGGTGTTGTTAAATACAGCGGCAATATAGCTTAGGCCCTCATCCCGATTATGAGAATAATCATGCGCCGAAACTTCCTCAGAGCATGCATCAGAAAGCTGTAAGTCTAAAAGTGCCGCCCACGACGCTGACGCGATCAGCATGTGTGCATCATCGGTACCAACGACTGCGCGCACATCGTCAACGCGTTGAAAGAAGTTTGCCTCTATCCAAACGCCATATTTCGGCGTGGCATCCCGAATGAATGGCCCAAACTGAACATACTGTTGTGCAGTGGCGACTGTCGGGTTCAACATCGCAAATAATATGATCGCTCGTAGGATCAATTAAACACCCATTGTCCAGCGGGCCCAGAAGCCGCCGAGCACTTCGTATTTTGCAAGGAATGACACCAGAACCACCCAAGCGAGTGACATTGGCAGGAATACTTTCCAGCCGATCCGCATCAGTTGGTCATAGCGGTAGCGCGGTGTGATCGCCTTTACCATCGAGAACATAAAGAAGCAGAGCGCCATTTTGAGGACCATCCAAAGGATGCCATCGGGCAGGAACGGCAGTGGTGACAGCCAACCGCCAAAGAACAGCAGTGAAATCAGCGCACACATCAGCACCACGGCCATCAGTTCGCCGATCATGAACAAGAGGAATGGTGTGGATGAGTATTCAACCTGATAACCCGCAACCAATTCTGATTCCGCTTCGGGAAGGTCAAATGGTGGCCGGTTGGTTTCGGCCAGTGCCGAGATGAAGAAGAGAAACAGCATTGGGAAGTGCGCAACCCAGTACCAGCTGAACAATCCGCCCTTCCCGTCTTGGGCCGCAACAATGTCGCCAAAGTTCATAGAACCGGTCGAGATAATCACACCGATGATGATCAGGCCAAGCGAGACTTCGTAAGAAATCATCTGCGCGGCAGACCGCAATGAACCAAGGAATGGGTATTTCGAGTTAGATGCCCAACCACCCATGATGACGCCGTAAACCTCGAGCGAGGAAACAGCGAAGACGAACAGGATCGCAACGTTAATATCAGACAGAACCCAACCGTCGTTAAACGGAATGACCGACCAAGCAACCACGGCGAGGACAAAGGAAATCATTGGCGCGAGGAAAAAGACGAACTTGTCTGCACCCGCAGGCACGACGATTTCTTTGACGATATACTTCAAGAAATCCGCGAACGATTGAAGCAAACCAAATGCACCAACGACGTTTGGCCCTTTGCGCATCTGAACCGCAGCCCAGATCTTGCGGTCGCCGTACATCAAAAACGCCAGCGCCAGCAGCAGGGGGATCAGAACCAGCAAACACTGCGCCAAGATCACAAGAACGATCCCAAGGTTGGTATTGGTGAAGAACTCGACCATCTTTATTCCCTCACACCGTTTTGGGCGGTGCTCATTTTGATGCAGCGCGTATTTATGTCACGCCGCAGGTACCAGCCCAAAGGGCCGAAATTCATGGGGCAAGCCCCGTCTTACTCCGCCGCCATCGCAGGATTATTCCGTGCTTTGGCATTCGCACTCAGTTCAGCCATCAGGCTAGACGCGCGTGCGATTGGGTTTGTCAGGTAGAAATCCGTGATTGCGTACTTGAAATCCGCCTTGCCCGGTTTTTTGACCGGGATCGGTTTCCATTCATTTTCCGTGACTTCGTCAATCTGACCCAGATGCGGATGCGCCGCGACGATCGCCTGACGCAGCTGCGCCAAACTATCAAACGGCAGGGTCGCCCCTAATTCTGCGGACAGCGCCCGCAAGATTGCCCAGTTTTCCTTTGCCTCACCCGGAGGGAAGCTGGCGCGCAGCGCAAGCTGCGGACGGCCTTCGGTGTTTACAAACAATCCGTTTTCTTCAGTGTATGCAGCGCCCGGCAAGATGATGTCGGCGCGGTGCGCACCACGATCACCATGCGAACCCTGATAGATCACGAATGCACCGGGGGCGATGTCGACCTCGTCCGCGCCAAGGTTATAGACAACCTCTGCGTCTGAAACGGCGTCCATGCCACCTTCGGCAACGGCACCAACATCAAGCGCACCAACACGTGACGCCGCTGTGTGCAGCACCATGAATTTCGCGCCCGCTTTGCCGGCTGCTTTCATGGCTTGGCCAAGAACGGCCTCGCCATCGACTTCGTTCAATGCGCCCTGCCCGATGATGACAACACCGCGAACGCCTTGCTTGTCCGAATGGTCCATCGCTGCCAATTTTTCCAACGCAGCGCGATCAGTTCCCAATTCTTCGACATCATAAGTAAGGTCAGTGGCTTCGCCGATACGGGCAACTTTTGCGCCTTTTGACCAAGCCTTGCGAATACGGGCGTTCAGCACTGGTGCCTCGAGACGAGGATCAGTGCCAATCAGCAGAATCATTTCTGCATCATCAATGTCTTCGATTGCCGCAGTACCAACATAGGCAGAGCGGTTATCAGCAGGCAGTTTCACACCGTTAATACGGCTTTCAACAACACCACCCTGCCCTTCGATCAATTGCTTCAATGCAAAGGTCGCTTCGACAGGTGCTAGGTCGCCAACAAGACCAGCTAGCTTCTTGCCCTTCATCGCCGCGGCGACAGCAGTCAATGCCTCGCCCCAACCTGCTTTGCGCAGTTTGCCGTTTTCACGAATATAAGGTGTGTCCAAACGCTGGCGACGCAGGCCATCCCAAACGAAACGTGTTTTGTCGGAAATCCACTCTTCATTCACGCCATCATGGTTACGCGGCATGATGCGCATCACTTCGCGGCCTTTGGTGTCAACGCGGATGTTAGAACCAAGCGCGTCCATGACGTCGATTGATTCGGTTTTTGTTAGCTCCCATGGGCGGGCCGTAAATGCGTATGGTTTCGACACCAGCGCACCAACCGGACACAAATCGATGATGTTGCCCTGCAAGTTCGAATCAAGCGTTTCGCCAAGATAGCTTGTGATTTCAGCATCTTCGCCACGGCCGGTCTGGCCCATCTGCGAAATGCCAGCAACCTCTGTCGTGAAACGTACGCAGCGCGTGCATGAAATGCAGCGTGTCATGTGTGTTTCAACTAGCGGGCCAAGATCCAGATCGTCAGTCGCACGCTTTGGCTCGCGGAATCGACTAAAGTCTACGCCGTATGCCATCGCCTGATCCTGCAGATCACATTCACCGCCTTGGTCACAGATCGGGCAATCAAGTGGGTGGTTGATAAGCAAAAATTCCATCACGCCTTCGCGGGCCTTTTTGACCATAGGCGAGTTGGTTTTCACAACTGGCGGCTGGCCTTCTGGGCCGGGGCGCAAATCGCGCACCTGCATTGCACAAGACGCAGCAGGCTTTGGTGGGCCGCCGACGACCTCAACCAAACACATGCGGCAGTTACCCGCGATCGATAGACGTTCGTGATAACAAAAACGCGGGATCTCGATCCCGACTTGTTCACAGGCCTGAATCAGGGTCATCGCCCCGTCAACTTCGACCTCAGTTCCATCAATGACGACTTTGCGTAGATCAGACATGGCGTGCCTTTATATTCCCGTTCGCGCCTTCCTCAACGACATGAGGTGGGACCGCGTTGGACGCGTTCTAGCGCGACCGGGAACATGATGCCAGTCAGTTTGGCAAAAAAGACGCCAAATTTCACGTCAAATTCGGCGTGTTAGCGTAACAACCAACCAACGCGCGTATTTGCAGCGATTTGCGCATGCCCAACAGCGCAATAAGTTGCCGGATCTCCCGCCACGACACCAAGATGGGCAAGTTGTTGCCGCGCGATACCTTCAAGACGGTTTTTTTCTGCACGATCATCGACGTAGGCGTCGATCTGAGCGTCCGAATACCCCAATTCATTCGCGCGACGCTTGAGCGATTGAAGGTAATTGATCCCGCGCCAAGTTCGTGCACCGATCTCATCGCACTTGCGAGAAATCTCATACGCCATCCCGACGTAAATAATGCCGTCACGCACTTCGGCGACATCTTTCAGCGGCGGCTGCGCAGAGGCAGGCGCTGCGACACCCGCAGCAGCAAGGATAATTGCGGCAAGCAGTGGTGAAGTAATTTTCATGTCGTCTCTCCTTCGAAGTACCGACAATACGCGTGTATTGCTGCACATCAAATTGCGTTTGCGAAGACGTTATTCAATATCACGGCGTTGATATCGGTGACTTTCGGCCGAACAATCCCCGTTGCAGTGGCCATATAGTTCTAGCTTAGCGGCGACGCTGCCGTGTTGGGGCAACGCCTGCAAACGCTTTGCGGAGAAAGGCGATTGTTAAAATCACACCAACAAAAGCGAGCCCAGCGGCGGCGGCATATGCCCAGATCGGCGCGACTTCAGCGCGTACGGCGACAACCGTAAACCATGTGGGCAAACCGCAAACTGCGGATGTGACAAGGGCCGCGCAAAAGCTGGCGGCCCCATCAAGAAAATTACGAAAAGCCATTGTCGCTTAGACCGGCACCAAAAGCGCGCTTAGCGCTGTGCCTTCTAGTGTTTCAGCATCCGCAGCCGCGCATAAATCCGCGCCTGTCAGCTCAACACCGTGTTTTGCAACAAAGCTGCGTTCGCTGACGCCTGTTTCAGTCTCAATCGCTACGCGCATAGGAATGGCCGACAGCGAACCGCGCCCGACTTCGTTGCGCTTTTCGTTTAGTTCTGCATCAAGGATCGCATCATAACGATAGCGGCCGCAGTTACGTGCAACATCATTAGCGACCTTGAGTGTCGCGTAATATATTGGTGTTGGTAGATTATACAGTTTCTGGACAGCTGGATCTTCGAACGAACGCGCAGCGCCCGATCCAGTTGCACAAGCAGCCAGTGATAAAGCTGCTCCAAACATTACTCCGCGCATGATCATTCTGCAGCAATCCCCGCAATACGTTTATGTTTAATCCGGTCTTCAATTTCATCCCGGAAATTCCGGATAAGAGCCTGAATTGGCCAAGCAGCCGCATCACCAAGCGCACAAATTGTGTGGCCCTCAACCTGTTTGGTCACATCAAAAAGCATATCGATTTCTTCAACCGATGCATCACCTTTTACCAAACGCTCCATAACGCGCATCATCCAGCCGGTGCCTTCGCGACACGGCGTGCACTGACCACAGCTTTCGTGCTTGTAGAACTTTGACAAACGCCAGATCGCTTTGATCATGTCAGTTGACTGATCCATCACAATCACGGCTGCCGTCCCCAATGAGGACCCTTTTTCTTTCAGACCATCAAAGTCCATAATCGCGTCACGCATGTTTTCGCCGCGAACGTTTGGAACTGATGAGCCACCAGGAATAACTGCTTTCAGGTTATCCCAGCCGCCTTTGATACCACCGCAGTGCTTTTCGATCAGCTCTTCAAAGGTGATACCCATTTCTTCTTCGACGACGCATGGGTTGTTCACGTGACCTGAGATCGCGAAAAGCTTTGTGCCTGCGTTATTCGCGCGGCCAATGCCAGAGAACCAGCTACCACCACGACGCAGAATCGTAGGAACCACAGCGATTGATTCGACGTTGTTCACAGTCGTCGGGCAGCCATAAAGACCGGCACCTGCTGGGAATGGCGGCTTCATCCGTGGCATACCCTTTTTGCCTTCAAGGCTTTCAAGCAGCGCAGTTTCTTCACCACAGATATAGGCCCCTGCCCCGTGGGTCAGGTAAATATCGAAATCCCAACCGGATTTCGCAGCGTTCTTACCAACCAGACCAGCAGCATATGCTTCGTCAATGGCGGCTTGCAGCGCTTCGCGTTCGCGAATGTATTCGCCACGGATGTATATATAGCAGGCATGCGCGTTCATCGCGAAAGACGCGATCAAGCAACCTTCGACCAGCGTGTGCGGATCGTGGCGCATAATTTCGCGGTCTTTACATGTACCTGGCTCAGATTCGTCGGCGTTGACGACAAGATAAGACGGGCGACCGTCGCTTTCTTTGGGCATGAACGACCATTTCAAACCAGTCGGAAAGCCCGCACCGCCACGACCACGCAGACCAGAGGCCTTCATCTCGTCAACAATCCAGTCGCGACCTTTTTTGATAATGGCGGCTGTACCATCCCAATGACCACGTGCTTGTGCGCCTGCCAAGGTACGGTCATGCATACCATAAAGGTTGGTGAAAATACGGTCTTCGTCTTTGAGCATCAGCTTTCGCCCTTGTCGTTCTGGCGAGCCCGCCAGAGTTGAAATGTCTGCCACAGCGCAAAGCCGAAACCAGCGAGCGCTGCAAGGTCAAATAACGCGCGTGTCCGATTGGACCAACCGAAATGTGACCCCGCCCATGTAGCCAAAATCCATAAAGCACCAGTTCCGGCAAGAATCAACGCTGCGCGTTGTCCGGCCTTCGCCTGTTTTACATCTTGTTTTTGGCTCATGTGTGAAACGGCGCCTTGCGACGCCGCCTTTCGTTTTCTTTACCTGACTGCTTACCCAGCCGCCAGTGTCTTGGCTTGTTCTACCCATTTGTCACGGGTTGCACGACCCTTAAAGCCCTGCAAATTTTCATCGACCCATTTTTGTTCGGCCGGACCCCACGATGCGACCTGATCAAAATGGTAGATTCCCATGCCGTTCAGCATTGTTTCGAGCTTTGGACCAACGCCTTTGATTAGCTTAAGATCATCCGCCCCACCTTCGCGTGCCGCAGTCAATGCAGCAGGCTTTCCAGCATCGACCGCTTCAGCCGCGACCGGAGCAGGCTCTTCGGCGGGCTTAACCGCAGCAGGCTTTGGTTTCGCCACTGGCTCTGGCGCGGGGGCTGGCTCAACAACTGGCTCTGGCGCGACCGGCGGTTCTGGAGCAGCTGGTGGCTCTGGCGCGGCAACGGGTTCGACTTCTGCGACTGGTTCAGCAACAGGCGCTGGTTCGCTTGCCGCAGCAGAAGAAGGTTTCGGGGAAGTAACAGCAGACGCTGGCGGCTCAGCTGGTTTCAAATATGCATCGGCCCAGCCGAACATCAGAACCAATAGAACAATCGCTGCAACGATCAGACCAATCAAAAGTGCACCAAAAAAGCCAAGCTTGCTAAAAATAAGCAACAGCAGAGCCAAGACGCCGCCAAAACAGGCCGCAATCGCAATCATACGCGTGGTAATAGGTTTTGCTTCGTTCATCTTTTCAGTCTCCCTAGGACGGCAGTCTGCCGACATTGTCCCGTTTTCGTCAAAGCACGGCCAATTCGGCTGTCCCGAACCGCGCTTCCCAGAACAATTACCTGTCGGGCTGAAAAAACCTAAACATTTTCTCGCAAATGCCAGAAAATCAAACGATTAGGCCGCATATGCGACCCAATCGCCGCGTTCTTATCCTTTTGCAGCCAGTTCCGTGGCTTGCGCGATCCAACCGTCCCGGACGATACGACCTTTGAATTTGAGACGGTTATCGACCCATGCGATCTCGGAATCGGTCCATTTGGAGATCTGATCAAAGTGCCAGAACCCGAGTTCGTTCAACACGCCCTCAAGCTTTGGACCAACACCTTTGATCAGTTTCAGATCATCAGCGCCCGCTTTGCGGGGGGCTGACATGGTGCGTGGTTTCTTTTCGGCAACGTCAGTTGTCGCAGCTTGTACATCTGGCTTGGCTTTCGACGTCGCGACAGCTTCTTGCTTGGTGATGCCTGTTTTATCGACAGGCTTCTTAGCTGCAGGTTTTGGAGCTTTAGCTTTTGCAGGAGCTTCTGCCTTCGCAGGCGCCGCAGGTTTTGCGGGTGCTTTTGCTGGCGTTGCTTTTTCGCCTTTTACCCACGGCGTAAGAAGCGGCACTTCAGTTCCGTCGATACGTTTTACGGTATCGCCGATATCAACTGCGGCCTGAACGCTGGCATTGTACTTGGTTTTGCCACTGTCATAACCGCGCAGCGATGTCAGCCCCTTCAAAGGCTCTGCTGCGAAACGACCATTTTGCGGACCGGGTACTGGCACCTTCCCTGCTGCAAGCTCGTCGATGATCTCGCTCAGGCGTGCTGCGGTCAGGTCTTCGTAATAATCTTTGCCGATCTGAGCCATCGGCGCGTTTGCACAGGAACCAAGGCATTCGACCTCTTCCCACGAGAACTTACCGTCGGCTGAAAGCGTATGCGCCTTATCCGCGATCTTGTCTTTACAGACGCCGATCAGATCCTCTGCGCCACAGATCATGCATGACAATGTGCCACAAACCTGAATGTGCGCGATTGAGCCCACAGGCTGCAATTGGAACATGAAGTAGAACGACGCCACCTCAAGCACACGGATATATGCCATATCCAGCATCTCGGCGATGTATTCGATTGCCGGACGTGTCAGCCAGCCTTCTTGCTCTTGAGCGCGCCATAAAAGCGGGATCACAGCCGAGGCCTGACGACCTTCGGGGAATTTCTTCGTCTGCGCTTCAGCCCATTTTTGGTTATCAGGCGTAAATGCAAACGTGGCAGGTTGGTCGTGGTAAAGGCGGCGTAGCATTAGTTTATCCCAGTCATTACGGCGGCTGAAGTGATCAGCGCAAACAAGGTGGTGGAAGCGATCCCACCAAGATTAAGACCACCTAACAGAAGCAGCAGGCCCGGCAAGCCGAAATAATTCGGCTTTGGGCCAGCATCCATCAGGGGCAGTTGGCGGAAATGATCTCAAACGACCGCTGATCAGCAGCCACTTGCCCACGTCCTTCGTCTTTCAGTTCTTTCATAATACGGCCCAAGTCTTCGACCGACAGTGTCGCATCAGCAAGAATAATCGCAGAGTTGCTTTCGTCTACAACACACCCGTTCTGCTCAACCGTTGTCACAAAGCGTTCCTTTGCAGACAAAGGGTTCACGATAACAGGAGCAGCGACGGGCGCTGGCTCTGGAGTAGGTGTAGGGCGGAAATCGGGCATCGGGCCGGCACAGGCCGAGAGTACAACAAACGAAAGACCGATCAGTTTACGCTTCATGTCTTCAATTCCTTCCAATATCCGCCGAGCGGTTCAAAGTAGGCCACGCAGAAACGTCGCCAAAAGCACAGCGACTGCACCAGCAATCGCAGATTTCGCAAAACGACCACGACCACGCGCGACAAGCCCACCAGCGATGCCGGCAACGGCACCAAGAACCAGCAGCCAAATATCAAGCGTGATCGAACCCATTAGCGGTCGATCTCACCGAACACGACATCCATCGTACCGATAATCGCAGCAACGTCGGCAAGCTGGTGACCACCAGCAACGTGGTCCATCGCCTGCAAGTGCAAGAAGCCGGGCGCACGCAGTTTTGCGCGGTAGGGTTTGTTCGATCCATCAGCGACCAGATAGACGCCGAACTCACCTTTAGGTGCCTCGACCGCGGCGTAAACTTCGCCTGCTGGTACGTGGAAACCTTCGGTGTACAGCTTGAAGTGATGGATCAGTGATTCCATTGATGTCTTCATCTCGCCACGTGTTGGCGGTGTCATCTTGCCACGCGCCATCACGTCACCTTTTTCGTGGCGCAGCTTTTCACAGGCCTGACGAATGATTGATGTCGACTGACGCATTTCTTCCATGCGGCACAGGTAACGGTCATAGCAGTCACCGTTTTTGCCAACAGGAATTTGGAATTCGAATTCGTCATAGCATTCGTATGGCTGCGCACGGCGCAAATCCCACGCGAGTCCCGAACCGCGCACCATTACACCAGAGAAACCCCACTCTTGGATGTCTTCCTCAGTGACGATGCCGATGTCAGCGTTACGCTGTTTGAAAATCCGGTTTTCAGTCAGCAGGCCGTCAATGTCAGCCAGAACCTTTGGGAACTCAACAGCCCAAGTATCAATGTCCTCGATCAGCTGATCAGGCAGATCCTGGTGCACACCGCCCGGACGGAAATAAGCAGCGTGCAAACGGGCACCACAGGCGCGTTCGTAAAACACCATCAGCTTTTCACGCTCTTCAAAGCCCCAGAGTGGTGGGGTCAGCGCACCAACGTCCATCGCTTGGGTCGTAACGTTCAGCAGGTGGTTCAATACCCGGCCAATTTCAGAATAAAGCACGCGGATCAGCGACGCGCGACGCGGCACTTCGGTACCTGTCAGCTTTTCAATCGCAAGACACCAAGCATGTTCTTGGTTCATTGGGGCCACATAATCCAACCGGTCAAAATACGGCAGGTTCTGCAGGTAAGTGCGGCTTTCCATCAGCTTTTCGGTGCCACGGTGCAGCAGGCCGATGTGCGGGTCACAACGTTCAACAATTTCGCCGTCTAGTTCAAGAACCAAGCGCAAAACACCGTGAGCCGCAGGGTGTTGCGGACCAAAGTTAATGTTGAAATTACGAATCTGCTGCTCGTCAGTTGCAGCGTCTGTTGATCCGTCGTCGTAGGTATTCACACGGATATCACCATCCATCATGATACAGCCCTCGCTAAATTGTCTTGCCACCTTTGTGGCAGTGGACCCAAGTTTTGGGCCACCCATTCGTATTGTTCTTTTAAGAACTGCACAGCACGCGCTGCCAGCCCTTCATCCATAGCGGCCGCAGGGCCTGCATGGACTTTGGTTTTTGTATTCGCCGCTTTGTGGTCAATGCCGATAAATGCGCAAAGGGACTTAACACCTTCATCGCTGATTAGCCGCTCACTAAACGTTGTTAGCAGTTTTGCCGAAGGCACCGCTGTTTGCAGTTTTGTCACTGCATCGCGATAGTCGCTACGCGCAACCATGCCTTTGTCGCTATCACCCGCAATTACGGATGCCAGTCTGTCATTCGCTTTCGTACGCAGATCTTTCTGACCGCTTTCGCGGGATACGATCATGCGAACGTTGCTCCAAAGGCGATCCAGCGGATCACGCATGATATAGATAAAGCGTGTCTCAGGACGCAAATCGGCCATCCGCTTTAGCATTGGTACGCCAAGCAAACCGTAAGCCGGGGTCACATCAGCCACTACCGGTGCAGGACCCGCATTGCGCGAAAGCCACTCCCAATAGGCGGCATCCCCTGCCCGGTCACCCGCAAGAACGCTGATAAGATCATTCATCTCATCGCGCTGCCGCAGCAGGTTCTGCGCGCGATCAAAATCGCCGTCGACTTCACACTTGGCTGCCTTCATCTCCAGTCCAGCTGCCCGCAATTTGAATGCAGCAATCTGGCTTTTGCGGCGCTTGTCTGGAAAAGTGTCCCAGTAATGCGCTTCTTTCACGGCAGTGACGTGACAGGATTGGTGGTCATGCAGATAGCGGTACAACCAAGACGTCCCCGCCTTTGTCGCACCAGCGCAATAAACAAGCGAAGCAGAGGTCACGCGTGGCACCTCGCTTCAACTTGAAATATGTGAGCCAAAAGTGGCATCCGCGTTACGCTTCTTTCTTTTCGTCGCCGGGCAGGATGTACTGCGCACCTTCCCAAGGAGACATAAAGTCAAACTGACGGTATTCTTGGACCAGCTTCACTGGCTCATAAACAACCCGCTTTTGAACTTCATCATAGCGCACTTCGGTATAACCCGTTGTCGGGAAATCCTTACGCAGCGGATATCCGCGGAAACCATAATCTGTCAGGATGCGACGCAAATCTGGGTGCCCGGAAAACAGAATACCGAACATGTCAAAAATTTCGCGTTCAAACCAGTTTGCACTTGGGTGAACCGACAAAATTGACGGCATCATTTCATCTTCGCGAATTTGAACCCGCAAACGAATGCGCTGGTTCTGATACATGCTGAGGAAATGGTAGACGACATCAAACCGTTTATCGCGGCTTGGGTAATCGACAGCCGTGATATCGACCAATGATGAAAACTTGCAGGCCTGATCTGTTTTTAGGAACTCGACCAATGTCACAAGGGACGTTGGCGCGACAGTGACGGTCAGCTCATCATGGGTGACTTCCCACGATTGGACGCAGTCATTACGCTTGGCTTCCAAAAGAGCGCCGAGTTCATTGAGTGCTTCGGTCATTTTATATCCTTTCAGCACGCGCCTTAGCGCACGATCGTCCCGGTCCGGCGAATTTTGCGTTGCAGCTGCAAGATACCATAAAGCAGTGCCTCGGCGGTTGGCGGGCAACCCGGCACATAGACATCAACAGGCACAATGCGATCACAACCACGTACGACTGAATAGCTATAGTGATAATAGCCGCCGCCGTTTGCGCATGACCCCATTGAAATCACGTAACGTGGCTCTGGCATCTGGTCGTAAACTTTGCGCAGCGCAGGCGCCATTTTGTTGGTCAGCGTACCAGCAACAATCATCAAGTCAGATTGACGCGGGGAAGCACGAGGTGCAGTGCCGAACCGCTCAAGATCGTAGCGTGGCATAGATGTGTGCATCATCTCAACGGCACAACAGGCAAGACCAAAGGTCATCCAGTGCAGTGATCCGGTGCGCGCCCAATTAATCATATCTGCGGTGCTGGTCACAAGAAAACCCTTGTCCTGCAGTTCGCGATTAAGGGTCTGGGTGGCAGCTTCCTTGTCGGCGCCCGCATCGTTCGGGCCGGTGGCGATCCCCATAAGTGCGTCTTTCCTTATCAGTTCCCATGCAGACCGAGGGCCTACCTTTTGCAAGTCAGGAACTACGCTTGGTCCCCCCTAAGGTCAAGACTGCACAGCCCTCCGTAGGCGATCAATAAGTCCGGTTTTCAATGAATGGCGCTGAATCTAGCGGATAATGGGTTTTGGGGCGCGATTGATCGGGTCCCGCAACGAAAAATGCCGGTTGCGTTTGCAACCGGCATTTCAGAATTTCATCGTGTCGGGTGGGTTATTCCCACTCAAGCGCGCCTTTTTTCCACTCATAGGCAAATCCGGCGGTCAAAACGCCCAAGAAGACCATCATCGACCAGAAGCCCACCATGCTGATATCTTTAAAAGCAACGGCCCATGGGAAAAGGAACGCGACCTCAAGATCGAAGATGATGAATAGGATCGAAACGAGGTAAAAACGCACATCGAATTTCATACGCGCATCGTCAAAAGCGTTAAACCCGCATTCATAAGCAGAAACTTTTTCAGGATCTGGATTGCGCACAGCGACGATCGCAGCGGCAAGAATCAGGATCAGGCCAAGGGCAATCGCCAGCCCCAGAAAAATCATGATCGGCAGATATTCAACAAGCATTTCCTGCATGACGGGTCCCTTTTGGCACGGCACACGGAACTGCGCACCTTAATATAGCTGTCTGCTGCATACCCCTGCCCCCACAAAGGGTCAACAAGCGGCAACACGAAATCAGAGACACGTAATGTCTAGAATTTGTCGAGCGCTGGCTGACGCGGATGCAAAATGACCCCTGCAAGTGAAAGCAGCGACACGGCATGGGCCAACCCGTTTGCACAGCTTGGTGTGCTTTGCATGAGTTCGGCCACTTCGACCAAATTATCTGTCTGCTGATCCATCAGCCAAAACATTGCATGCATTCCCAAGGTGAAATCACCGGGCATTTCAGTGATCTCGACCCGGCAGCCGTCGCCTTCGGGGATATACTTGTATGATGTGACCGTGACGTCACCGCCAGCAAGGACTAGCATGACTTCGTGATTTTCGGAATCGGACTGAAGCACTTTAGCGTCGATTTTCACGACCATCGGGCGCGTTGGATCATCCGGATCAGCCTCGTGCTGCGATACCACTGCAACGTCAAAAAAACCCTTATCATCAACCGGGCCAGCCATCACCCGGCCACGGCGCGTATCAGGTCGCAGACCGAATTGCCGGCTCGCCACCGATGGGGCGAAAGGCACGTGGATGTCTGTCGTCAGACGCATGTGAACAGACGGCCCGATATAAACCAACGTTTCGATCAAAAAATGAGTGATCAAGGTCAAAACGACGATCAATAAAACGGCCAAAAAGATCAGCAAGACCAATGCCGCCCCACGGTAGGGAATCGGAGCGATATCTGACAATACCTCTAGCAGTGGAAGCACGACCATGAAGCAGGTCGTGGACACAGCTAAGCTCAGCGTTTCGACGGGAACATTTGGAAACAACACGACATGCGCGGTCGCGACGAATCCTACAATTGCCAGAATGCGCAGCGCTTGCATTGGCGGTAAGATGGCTGGATCGATTACGGCGATCACCGCGATCAGCAATCCAGACATGACAATTGCGGCAACGATCAAGCGTCGTAGCCGCGAAATCCGATAGATCGCTTGTGCAAGTGTCGGCCAGCTGAAAGGCATTTTGCTCCCCTTTCGCTCCCAGTAATTCGCAATTCGGTCAGAACTGCGACAGAATTCCGGCTTTTCAAGCTAAGGCGGCGGAATCACGCCATTAACTCGGTGCAGACTGCGCCTGAAAAACCGCACCTACTTCGGCACGAATGATCCGTGCGATTAACGCGCAATCATCAAGGCTAAAGGTTAAGGGCAGCCGCATATCGACGATTCCCGCCAGAATACGATCTGACGCAGGCATTGGATTGCTTGGCGCATATTTCCAGCTGTCATAGCGCGATGTGAAACCAGCCGGCTCCGCCGCGCCGAACCACTTAAGTTCGACCCCGCGTTGTGCGCATCGACTGATCACTTCCTTCACAGCCTCGGCAGTCCAGTCCAGCAAAAGAAACTGAAATGAAGACGCGACAAATTGTTCATTCACCGGGCGCTTGATCAGTCGCAAGCCGGGTGTTTCCATTAAACCCGCCTCAACTGCGCGATACCGAGCATTCCATTTCTTTGCCTGCTCAGAGAGGTTTCGAAGTTGCGGGCGCAAAATGGCCGCTCTCAAATTATCCATACGCCCCGAAATATTCGGCGTGTCGTATTTGATTTGGGCGAACGCCTCGGGCGCTGGTGCCGCGCGATGGCGATCAAAAAGCATATAGCTCCCTGACAGCATAATTGCTCGCGCCATGCTGTCCGCGTCGTCAGAGATAAGCAGCCCACCTTCGCCCGAATTAATGTGTTTATAGGTTTGGGTCGAATAGCAGCCAAAACGCCCCCACCTACCGCTTGGCACACCATTCCAAGATGCCCCCATCGTATGCGCGCAGTCTTCGATCACGACAACACCAGCCGAGTCACATAGCGTCATTAAGCGCTCCATATCGCAAATGTGGCCGCGCATATGGCTCAGCAGCAAGACCCTAGCCTGAGAAAGTTTCTTGGCCAGATCATCTAAATCGATCACAAGGTCATCAGTTACCCCCACAAACACCGGCACCCCGCCCACCGCAGCGATTGCGCCGGGAACCGGGGCAAGGGTAAAAGTATTCGTTAGGACATTGTCCCCATGGCCAACACCGCAAGCACGCAGTGCAGTCGCCAGTGCATAACCGCCCGAAGCCACCGCAAGGCAGTATTTCGCGCCGACGCTGCCAGCGAATTCTTCCTCCAACAGCGCAACCTCTGCGACTTCGCCAGCCACAGTATTATAGCGGTGCAAACGACCGTGTTGCATAACAGCATTTGCTGCAGCGATCCCTTCGTCCGGGATCGGCTCTTGCTGGGTAAAACTGCCACTAAAAACTTCTGTCATGACAGAACCTTGTGGGGCGAAACCCGTTCCGTCAATAGCTAGCCGATCAAACGCGCAACAACCGCGTGCAATTCGTCGAAATGATCAATGGTCGCCTCAGGCTCTAGCGCGCGCACATCGTCTGAACCCGGTCCAAATGTCACCAGCACCGAAGGCACCCCCGCATTCCGGGAGGTATCACGATCGGTTGCCGTATCTCCGACCAACAAAGATTGACGCGGATCACCACCCGCACGGCGTACCGCCTCAAAGTGATGCTCTGGGTCTGGCTTGCGAACTGGCAAAGTATCCGCACCGATCAGCGAGGCAAACGCATCGCGTACGCCAAGGCTTTGCATCAAGGTTTCAGCAAGCCCTTCGGGTTTGTTTGTCGCGATACCGACGGCATAGCCCGCTGATTTAAGCTGCTCTACAGAATCCATCGCCCCGGGATACAGTACGGTATGACTGTTAATGTCCTGCGCATAGGCCTCTAACAAGTTTGGGTACTGACGATCAACTTCATCATGACCAAAACCGTCAACGCGCGAAAACCCAAGGGTCAGCATCGCGCGCCCACCGCGCAACGCTGTACCGGCGTCTTGCTTTGCATCCAATAGATCGCCCAGCCCCAAACTGCGAAAGCAACTATTGGCGGCAGAAATCAAATCACCGCTGGTATCCGCCAACGTGCCATCAAGATCAAAAATAACAGTGCGCATGCTGGGGTCCTTTGCAATTGTATCCCCACCATCTGTAACGCCGTGTAAACTGATGTGAAGCCCTTCCCCCTTGTGCAAATGAAAAACCCAAGTAGAAGACAGACCAAACCACAACCCTGAGGTAGTAATGACGACCGCATTAATTATTCTTGGCGCAGGAATGGGCACTCGGATGAACTCCGATCTACCCAAAGTGCTGCACCAGATCGCCGGCGCACCTATGCTTGTGCACGCTATGAAAGCCGGAGCGGCGTTAACCCCAGAACACACCGTTGTGGTCGCCGGGCACGGTGCAGCTGCTGTTGAAAAAGCAGCGAAAGCCTATGACCCTGATGCAGTTATCGCGCTGCAATCCGAACAACTTGGCACTGGTCACGCTGTAGCGCAGGCACGTGATGCGCTGGCTGGTTTCGATGGTGACGCGATTGTTCTTTACGGCGACACACCGTTCATCAGCCCTGAAACGCTTGCAGCAATGACGGCCGCCCGCCTAACGCATGATATCGTTGTTTTGGGTTTTGAGGCCGCTGAGCCCGGTCGGTATGGTCGTCTTATTGTCAAAGAAGACCAACTTGATAAAATCGTCGAATTCAAAGATGCGACAGAGGATGAGCGCAAGGTAACGCTCTGTAATAGCGGCGTTATTGCTGCCAATGCCAATATGCTTTTCGACCTCATTGACGCAGTCGGAAACGATAATGCATCAGGCGAATACTACCTGACAGACATCATCGGGATTGCACGTGAACGCGGATTGTCTGCAACCGTTGTGCGCTGCGACGAATCCGAAACCCTTGGGGTCAACTCCCGACGTGAATTGTCGCGTGCAGAGGCGCTGTACCAAGCGCGCGTTCGCAACATTGCTCAAGAGGATGGCGTCACGCTTACGGCACCTGAAACTGTGTTCTTTGCCCACGACACCGTCATTGGCCGTGACACAATCATTGAACCAAACGTCGTCTTCGGCCCCGGCGTGACCATTGAATCCGGCGCAACGATCCGCGCCTTTTCCCACCTTGAAGGTTGCCACGTGTCAGGGGGGGCTGTGGTAGGCCCCTACGCCCGCCTGCGTCCAGGGGCCGAGCTGTCTGAGAACGTAAAGGTCGGCAATTTCGTCGAAATCAAGAACGCCGAAGTTCTCGAAGGCGCCAAGGTGAACCATCTTTCATATATCGGCGATGCAACTGTTGGTGCACGTGCAAACATTGGTGCGGGTACAATTACCTGTAACTATGATGGCTTCTTTAAGCATAAAACCACCATCGGGCCCGATGCGTTTATCGGGTCAAACACGATGTTGGTCGCACCTGTAACTGTCGGCGCTGAAGCGATGACCGCGTCTGGCTCTGTCATCACACGCGATGTTCCTGCTGGCGATCTGGCATTAGGCCGCGCCCGTCAAGACAACAAACCCGGACTTGCGGTGCGCCTGTTCGACAAACTGCGTGCTCTAAAGGCAAAAGGAAAATAACCATGTGTGGCATTGTAGGTGTACTGGGAAATCACGAGGCCGCGCCAATCTTGGTCGAGGCCCTAAAACGGCTTGAATATCGCGGCTACGACAGTGCCGGGATAGCGACCGTCAACGATCTTCGACTTGATCGGCGCCGTGCAGTTGGCAAGCTTGTAAACCTGTCCGACCTATTGGTTCACGAACCTTTGGCTGGAAAATCAGGCATCGGCCACACGCGTTGGGCCACCCATGGTGTTCCGAACGTTGGCAACGCTCACCCACACCGCGCAGGCGGCGTCGCGGTTGTTCATAACGGTATCGTTGAAAATTTTCGTGAACTGCGTGAGTTCCTTGCGACAGAAGGCATCGGATTTGAAACGGACACGGATACCGAAACCGTCGCCCTGCTCGCTCAGTATTACCGAGACAAAGGTCTCTCCCCCGTCGACGCGGCCGCGCAGACTATTGCACGACTTGAAGGTGCATATGCCCTGTGTTTCTTGTTTGACGGCGAAGACGATCTGCTGATTGCAGCGCGCAAAGGTTCACCGCTCGCGATTGGTTATGGCGAAGGCGAGATGTTCGTTGGGTCCGACGCCATCGCTTTGGCCCCAATGACAGATCGGATCAGTTACCTCGAAGAAGGTGACTGGGCGGTGATCACCCGCACTTCAGTCGAAATTCGTGACCGCGAAGGCAACATTGCCAATCGCCAGATCAAAACGATCCAGATCGACACCGCGCAGGTCGATAAAAGCGGCTATAAACACTTTATGGCCAAAGAAATCGCTGAGCAGCCAACAGTGCTGCAAGGTGCACTCGCCCATTATATTAATGCTGATGCAACTGCCGTGACGCTGCCCGAACCGGGCTTAGACTTCACGCAGGTTGAACGCATGACGATGGTCGCCTGTGGCACCGCATTCTACGCGTGCTTGGTCGCGAAATACTGGTTCGAACAGATCGCGGGTATCCCGGTTGAGGTCGATGTTGCCTCAGAATTCCGCTACCGTGAGCCACCAGTCACATCAGGAACCGTTGCGCTGTTCGTCAGCCAATCCGGTGAAACCGCCGATACACTGGCCGCCCTCCGCTACATGGAAGGCAAAGCCGCAAAAATCGTATCTGTAGTGAACGTACCCGAAAGCTCTATTGCGCGTGAAAGCGACCTGCCCTTGCCAATTCTGGCGGGCACCGAAATCGGCGTTGCTTCGACCAAAGCATTCACATGTCAGCTCACGACGCTGGCGATCCTAGCCTTGAACGCGGCACACGCACGTGGCCGGATCACGGATGCGGAACTTGCTGAAAAGCTGGGTAACTTGCGCAGCATGCCGGGCATCTTAAACCTTGCGCTTGGGATCGAAGACAAGACCAAAGCCGTTGCAGCAGAACTTTCAGAGGCACGCGACATCCTGTTCTTAGGACGCGGCGCGATGTATCCACTTGCCCATGAAGGCGCTCTAAAGTTAAAAGAAATCAGCTACATACATGCTGAAGCCTACGCATCAGGCGAGCTCAAGCACGGGCCGATCGCGTTGGTTGACCAACATGTTCCAGTGATTGTTATGGCGCCCCGTGACGCATTGTTCGACAAGACAATTTCGAACATGCAAGAAGTCATGGCGCGTGGCGGCAAGGTTCTTTTGATCACAGATCAAAAAGGCGCAGCCGAAGCTGGCGAGGGTGTTTGGGATACAATCATCATGCCCGAGATCGATCCCTTCCTCGCGCCGATCCTTTACGCGGTTCCTGCGCAACTGCTGGCCTATTACACAGCTATTGCTAAGGGCACGGATGTTGACCAACCCCGCAACCTTGCAAAATCTGTGACCGTAGAATGATCAATGTCCGCCCTGTGACCCTGACTGACAGTGCTGTCACGCTTGTTCCACTAGAACAAGCGCACGCGACAGACTTAAGTGCAGCAGCGGCAGAGGGCGAACTTTGGAAGACATGGTGCACTGCTGTGCCCCATCCTGATTTGGTCGCCGACGAAATCATGCGGCGGTTAGACATGCAGGCAAAGGGTAACATGCTGCCCTTTGCTGTACTGACCCCGGATGGGAAAGCGGTCGGTATGACGACCTATATGAACATCGACGCAGCACATAAGCGCCTCGAAATCGGCAGCACATGGTACCGCAAATCCGTCCAACGCGGTCCGCTAAACTCGCAAGCTAAACGGTTATTGCTCGGGCATGCGTTTGACGATCTGGGATGCAACGTCGTAGAATTTCGCACCCATTTTATGAACCACCAAAGTCGAGCCGCGATCGAACGACTTGGGGCAAAGCTTGATGGGGTTTTGCGGTCACATCAAATCACAGCGGATGGATCGCTGCGCGATACCTGCGTTTACTCTATACTTGCGCATGAATGGCCTTCCGTTCGCGCCAACCTCACATGGAAGCTGAGCACGTCAAAATGACAACAACAAAACAAGCCATTGCAGCACTACGCGAAGCGGGCGATCCGGCCAAAGCAGCTGAAATGCATAAGTATCATAAGGTAGACCGTCCCTATCTTGGTATTGCTAATCCGGCAATCGACGCGCTGGTCAAGGCATGGCGCGCCGAAGACGACCTTGACGCGCGCCTGACGCTCGCGCGTGGTCTATGGAAAAGCAACATTCATGAAGGCCGCATTGCAGCTGCCAAGCTGCTGTCGCAGGCGCGCATTCGCCCCGCTGATCAGGCCGCGTGGGAATTGATCGCATCTTGGGTCCCTGACTTTGACGCTTGGGCGATTGCAGATCACGTCAGCATCGCGGGGCAAAAACGGCTTGTGGCCGACCCCACCCGTTTGGATCAGGTCGCTGAGTGGACAACATCAGATGATATGTGGACACGGCGTGCAGCGCTTGTGATGACCTTGCCATGGACCAAACAGAACAACCCCAAAGCAGCCGATCTTGCAATTCGTGACCGAGTCTTAGGATGGGCAGCTGGTTATGTGACTGATCACGATTGGTTTATTCAAAAGGCTATCGGCTGGTGGCTGCGCGAATTGTCGAAACACGACGCAGACCGCGTGCGTGCATTTTTGGAACGCCATAGCGCTGATATGAAACCCTTTGCCGTCAAAGAGGCGCAGCGCAAACTGACCTCGTAGGGTGGGTTTTACCCACCTACTGTTTGAAAACTTCCAATTCTGGCAGGCTAGTCAGCGGCGCTTCGATCAATCGCATCGCAGCAAGGCTGATCTGGCTGCCTGATCCTGCGACACCACCGGATGGGCGCAGCTCTACATTCACAGACTTGCCATTATATACGACACGACCGGGGCTAAGTTCAGTCACCAGCGGTGTTTTAAGCCAAATACCTGGGTCCGCCGGGGACCCTAGCGATGCAATCGTCACGCCCAAGCGTGTCTCAACGGCCGCAACTTGCGTAACCGCTGCTTCGCGTTCTTCTACAGTTGTGGTGTCAAATTCAGCCACAGTCGTCGCATTGGCAGGCGGTGGCGGCGCAGGCGTTTCATCCAATGTCGGCGTTGGTTCATCAACCACAGTTTCAGTCGGCACAGGCGTTGGACCAAACACCCCTTGGAACGATGGGGTCGTGCAGCCAGCCAAGGCAATAAGCGGGAGGATCAGTTTTGCATTCATATCGCAAACTTAATCACGGCGCGGATCAGACACAACACCGCTCAGCATGCTTGCGCAGATCAACGCGCAGCCTTACGCTACCCTAATGAGCCAGCCATTGATCGATCCATTCGCCCGCGCCATTGAATACCTTCGCGTATCAGTCACTGATCGTTGCGACTTTCGGTGCGTTTACTGCATGTCCGAAAACATGACCTTTCTGCCAAAGAAAGAACTACTAACGCTCGAAGAACTTGATCGCATGTGTTCGGCCTTTATTCGGCTTGGCGTCAGAAAACTGCGGATCACTGGTGGTGAACCATTGGTCCGTCGCGACATTATGACGTTTTTCCGCAGCATGTCCCGGCACCTTGATAGTGGCGCGTTGAAAGAACTGACCGTCACGACAAACGGCAGCCAGCTCGAACGCTTTGCTGACGATCTATATGCGGCCGGGGTCCGTCGGATTAACGTATCTTTGGATACACTCAACGAACAGAAATTCGCAGATATCACGCGCTGGGGACGCCTGCCCCAAGTGATCCGCGGCATTGACGCCGCCCAAAAGGCTGGCCTACGGGTGAAGATCAATACTGTTGCGCTTAAGGGATTTAACGAAGACGAGTTGTTCACGCTGACGGATTGGTGTGCATCCCGTGATATGGATCTGACCTTTATCGAGGTCATGCCAATGGGCGACATCGGCAACGAAGACCGTTTTGGTCAATACTGGTCGCTCAAGGACCTGCGTGCGCAACTTGCTACTCGCTCCGACCTCACAGAACTGACTGAAAAAACCGGCGGGCCAGCACGTTACATGCGGATGGAAAGCACAGGCCAGAAGATTGGCTTTATCACCCCCCTGTCCCACAATTTTTGCGAAAGCTGCAACCGTGTGCGCGTGACCTGCACAGGCGAGATTTATACCTGTCTGGGTCAAGAAGGGCATTCAGACCTACGCGGCCCGCTACGCGCCTCCGAAGCTGACGCCGAGCTCGACGACGCTATCCGCGCCGCGATCGCACTAAAGCCCAAAGGGCACGATTTCGACTATTCCCGGCAAAAGGTCGACGGGCAAGTCAGCCGCCACATGTCACACACAGGAGGCTGATAGGGTCTTATACTTAGCGAAAAACTGACTGATTGTTACGAAAACAAGCTATACAAAGGGCGTATACACGGGGCTAGAATGGGGACGATTGACCCATCTTGCAGGCCTGCTCCCAAGAAACGGTTAATTTCCCTGATGAAGTGTTCTTAAACTCACTACGGTCAATCATACGACTGGAACTCATTAAACTTTCAAATCCGTCAAAAGATGTTTGATTAGGGCTAAACGCAAGCTTTACCACAAGCAATTTACTAAAATTTCCACTTAACTTTACTTCGACCCTGTTACGCTTTGAACGGGGACCAATCGTCTTAATTTCGATGTGATCATTTCCCAACCGTCCATCTGAACCCTGCGCATCGGGCTTTCGGTTTAGGCGAACTCCCCATACGACCGCACCGAAAAGTTCACCAATGGCACCGTAAATGTTTAGGTGTTTCCCTGTTGCCGAGTAATATTCTTTTGCCGCCTTGAACAGTCGGATCAATTGTCTGATCTCAGATAGGTCTGCATTCGGGAATTGGCGTGTAACCCTATCTTCCCATTCCAAAACAGGCAGCCTCGCTACGTGTGGTTCATCTGGATCGAATTCTCCGAAATCGTCCCATCTGATCCAATCACCGTCACCTAAATAAAGGTAATCGTCATGATTTTGGCCCTGCATCTCATCCACCTCCAAGATCATGGTGTTCCCCCACTTATGGATGGAGGAACGCTAACACGGTTCTCGGAGACATGTCAGCACTCCAAAGTTGACTTGCGCGCGGACAAGTTACGCGGCGGGCATACGTTTCTCAACGATTTCGGCCCACCAGCTACAGCCAGCCGGGATAGCATCGTCGTTGAAATTGTAATGCGGATTGTGCACGTCGGCGGAATCGCCGTTTCCAACAAGGATATACGCGCCCGGACGTTCTTCGAGCATGAATGCGAAATCTTCGCCGCCCATGACCAATGGGGCGTCTTCACAGGCTCCGGACACTGATTTCGCCACATCTGCAGCAAATTCAGTCTGTTCTTCATGGTTCACCATGCATGGGTAGCCACGATAATATGTCACCTCAGCAGTCGCGCCAAATGTCGCCGCTGTCCCTTCGCAGATGGCTTTCAGACGTGTTTCCGCTTGATCACGCATCTCTTTCGACATCGTACGCACGGTTCCTTTTAGTTGGACTCGCTGCGCAATGACGTTGAACGCTTTGGACGAAGATTCGATTGATGTGACAGAGACAACGACCTGATCAACTGGGTCGGCATTGCGGCTGGCGATTGTTTGTAGCGCCGTCACGACATGGGCGGCAACAACGACAGAATCCACGGTCTGATGCGGCTTGGCTGCGTGTCCGCCCAGCCCTTCGATAGTGATGTCGAATTGGTCGGTGGCAGCGAAAAACGCGCCGGGGCGGATGGCGAATGATCCGACTTCGTGGCCCGGCCAGTTGTGCATGCCGTAGACCTCTTGGATATTCCAGCGGTCCATCATGCCATCTTCGCACATCTCGCGGCCACCGCCTCCGCCTTCTTCGGCGGGCTGGAAAATCACAACAACGGTCCCGTCAAAGTTCCGCGTCTCTGCCAAGTATTTAGCAGCCCCCAGCAGCATTGCTGTGTGACCGTCATGACCACAGGCGTGCATTGCCCCGTCAGTCTTTGATTTGTATTCAAGCCCGGTTTGTTCGTGGATTGGCAATGCGTCCATATCCGCACGCAGACCAATCACCTTGCCAGAGCTATCTGTCTTACCTTTAATCACGCCAACGACGCCGGTCCGCCCGATGCCAGTCACGATCTCATCGCATCCAAATTCCTTAAGCTTGTCGGCAACAATCGCGGATGTCCGGTGCGTTTCGAACAATATTTCAGGGTTTTCGTGCAAATCTCGTCGCCATGCGGTGATTTCTGGCAACAGTTCTGCGAAACGGTTTTTGACGGGCATTGGGGTCTCTCCAGTAGGTAAGGCGTGATCGTGTCGTGTTTGTTCACAGGTCACAAGGGGTCAAAGGTTTGGGCCAAGTATCAGCTTGGAGCCATCGTGAAAGCGGGAAAGCCGGAATCGGCTGATATCATGGGTTGGTGTTTCTCCGGTCACAAGCTGCGCCGTGACGCGACCAAATCCGGGGCCAATGCCAAAGCCATGGCCACACATGCCGGTCGCGATGGTCAGTCCGGGAATATCGGCAATGTTATCTACAACTGGAACCAAATCTGGCATCGTGTCGATCATCCCCGCCCAGACGGTCGTGATCTCAACCTTGCCAAGATGTGGGTAGGTATCGGCAAAGGCCTTTGCCATGCCGTGCACCTTCTTCATGTTTGGCGCAGGATTCAGCACGCGCATTTTCTCGAACGGAGTGATTTCATCAGCGGACCAACGCCGCGAAGTTCCCCAAGCGTCTGGATAGTCCTTTGGTGGTACGGCCTTTAGACGCGTACCCATTGGGTCTTGCATCAATTGCGACGTAAAGCTGCCAAAGGCGCGAAACGCATCTGGCCCGACATAGAGTTCGTGAAATCCTGACGCGGCTAAAGTATAGCCCCCGTCCTGCCTGCGTCGAAACGCGAGCCGATTATCGACTGCGGCACCGTGGTGCAAATTTTCAATTGGAGCAGTTGCCGCGACCGTTGCACGCACAGACAATTGCGGAATTTTTACGCCGTGTCGCCGTAAAAATAGCGACGACCACGCACCACCTGCGACGACCACGGATGAAGCCTTAACACTTCCCATTTCGGTGACAACGCCACACACGCGACCTGCTGCGGTTTCGATCATACGCGCAGCGCAGCCTTCGATAATCGTGACGCCATCTCGTGCGGCGGCTCGGGCTAGTGCTGGAACAGCAATCCATGGTTCGGCACGCATATCGCCGGGCGTCCATAGCGCCCCGGCCCACGGGGTGACGGAACCTTCGAATTGGGCGGCCGTTTCTTTTGCACCTAAAACGACGGTATCTAGCCCGTATTCTTTGGCGATCGGCAACCAAGCGGCGTATCGTGCCAAGTCTTTCTCGGTCGCAGCAAGGTAGGTCACCCCGCTTTGGCGCAGGCCGATGTCTTCGCCAATTTCATCTGCCATCTGCCGCCACGTTCGTGCGGCATCCAGCATAATCGGAACCTCGGCGGCATCCCTACCCTGTGCACGGACCCAGCCCCAGTTACGCGATGATTGCTCGGCCGCGATTCGCCCTTTTTCAAGCAAGGCAACTTTCGTTCCGCGCTTTGCCAGTTCCCATGCGGACATCACGCCAAGAATACCACCGCCGATGACGACAACATCGGCCTGTGCAGGTAGCGGACCGGGGTAAGAAATTGGGTCGGCGGCGGAAATCGGAAAGGGATTCACTGCGACAGTCTTTCGACTAGTGCGGTCATGAAGGCCTCGCCTTGTTGGAACTGTTCAGTGCTGATGTATTCGTTTGCCTGATGCGCCTGTTCGATATTACCCGGGCCGCAGACCACCACAGAATAGCCGCGCGCCTGAAAATGACCTGCTTCAGTGCCATAGCTAACAACATCGCTTCCGTTCGCCCCTGTCAATTGCCGCGCAAGCGCTTCGGCGCTGCCGTCGGTTTCTGGTGCAAGTCCGGGCAATTCGAAAAACTGTTCAGCGGTGATTCCTGCGTCGGGATGCACGGCCTTCATCTCGGCCCTCAGTTCGGCGACCTTTTCGAGGAAACGCGCGCGCCACAACGTGATGCTTTCGCCGGGCACAACGCGGAATGTCACGTCAAAGGTGCAGTCCTTTGCCGTGATATTATGGGCAGTCCCACCATTGATCGTGCCAACATGCAACGTTGTGTAGGGAGGCACGAAATCTTTGTCGATGTCAGCAACAGGTTTTGCAGCGTTTTCTGCATTCACCTGATTCGCCCAATCGATCAATTTGGCAGCCATCATGATCGCACTGACACCCGTATGAAGCAGCGATGAATGCACCTCGAATCCATGAAAATGCATGTGATAGCCGATACCGCCTTTGTGGCCTGTTACGACCTTCATCATCGACGGTTCGCCAACAATTACGGTGTCCGCACGCGGCATTCCGTTACTGATCATATGTTCGATCATTGGCGGCGCACCCGTGCAGCCGATCTCTTCGTCATAGCTCAGTGCGATTTGTAACGGGCGTTTCAACTCGCGTTGGCTGGCAAGTGTCACCGCCCACAACGCGAGCGCGTCAAACCCTTTCATGTCACACGTTCCGCGACCATATAATTTACCCTGACGTTCCGTCACTGTGAACGGATCGCTATCCCATTTTTGGCCTTCAATCGGAACAACATCGGTGTGTCCGGATAGCACTACACCGCCATCAATTTGCGGTCCTACATGCGCATAAAGTGCTGCTTTATCGCCGTCTTCATTCATCACGCGTTGCGATTTCACACCTATTTCTTGTAGGTATTTTTCAACAAATTCAATAAGTTCTAAATTGCTTTGTGTGCTAACCGTTGGAAAAGAAACCAAACGATCCATTATTGCTCGTGCAGTGAGCGTCATGCGTTTTCCTTCTTGTGCTGCAATTGCCGCCACTTGTATGAGCATCTGTTCAAAGTGGTGGCAAACGCAGTCTTGCGTGGATGACGACGAGGTGCAAACTTGAAACGTCTTGCGGCCCCTAAAATAAATGTTACCGTTTGGTAAAAATCCACAATGCCTAAAAAACAGTGGATGTGCTAATAATTAATCCGAACCACGTGGGAGGTTCTATATGCCCGATGGGGCTTTGCCTGTTCTGGATGTCCGGGACCTCAAAACTGTATTCAAAACTCGATCCGGCGAAGTGCACGCCGTAAATGACGTGAGCTTTTCACTGCGTCCCGGCGAACTGCTGGGCGTCGTCGGCGAAAGCGGGTCGGGAAAATCTGTCACGATGATGTCGTTGCTTGGGCTACTGCCCTCTCCGCCTGCGGAGGTACGCAATGGCTCGGTGATGTTTGACGACAAGGATCTATTGGACGTCGATGCCGAAACGCTGCGCGCCGTGCGCGGCGGGAAAATCGGATTCGTTTTCCAAGATCCAATGACCTCGCTAAACCCCGTGTTCACCGTCGGTGTCCAAGTCATGGAACCGCTGCGCAAACACATGGGCATGAATAAAAAGCAAGCAGCAGCGCGTGCGCAAGAATTGCTAGAGCTTGTCGGTATACCTGATGCAAAACGCCGCTTGGATGACTATCCGCACCAATTTTCCGGCGGGATGCGCCAGCGCGTCATGATCGCGATTGCATTGGCGTGTGATCCGCAGGTGCTGATCGCGGATGAACCAACGACAGCGCTGGACGTGACCATTCAGGCGCAAATTCTTGAACTGATGAAAGAGCTGCGCACTAAGCTGGGCATGGCTGTTATTTGGATCACCCATGATCTTGGCGTGATTGCGGGAATCGCTGATCGCGTGATGGTGATGTACGGTGGTCAGGTGGTTGAACATGCCCCGGTGGCGAATTTGTTCAATGACCCACAACACCCTTATACACGGGCGCTGTTGAAAACGATCCCTACGATCCACGGCGAACGCGCAGCGCGACTGACCGTGATCGAAGGCCAGCCACCTATTATCAAAGCCGCCCCATCGTCGTGCCCATTCCGTGATCGTTGCGATGTCGCATTCGATCGCTGCGCGAACGAAAACCCGCCCCGTTATGATCTGGGAGCGGGCCATGACGCCGCTTGTTTCTATAATGCCCGTACCGGAGCACCCCGCGATGCTTGATTCCCCGCAAACGCCACTGGTCAGCGTCCGTGATCTAAAGATGCACTTTCCGATTCACGCTGGCCTTTTGCGCCGTCGTGTCGGCGAAGTAAAAGCTGTTGATGGCGTTAGCTTTGACGTCATGGAAGGCGAAACACTTGGTCTTGTTGGCGAATCCGGCTGCGGCAAATCCACATGTGGCCGCGCTGTGCTGCGGCTTTATGATATTACCTCGGGTGAGATCACGATTGATGGCACCGAGATCGGTGACAAATCACAAAGCAAGCTACGCAAAATGCGCCCTACAATGCAGATGGTGTTCCAAGATCCGCAAGCATCTTTGAACCCACGCATGACAGTAGAGGCGATCATCAAAGAACCTCTGGACGAGCACACCAACCTTACCGAGGCTGAAAAGCGCGAAAAGGTCGGTGAACTGATGGATGCCGTCGGGCTGAACCGCCAGTTTGCCAAACGCTATCCGCAAGCATTTTCCGGCGGGCAGCGTCAACGTATTGGGATCGCACGTGCACTTGCACTGAACCCCAAATTTATCGTTTGTGATGAACCCATTGCCGCCCTTGATGTATCTATTCAGGCGCAAGTGGTTAACCTACTTGAAGATCTGCAAGAACGGCTTGGCCTGACATATCTGTTTATCAGTCACGATCTATCAATGGTGCGCCATATCGCGACACGCGTGGCCGTGATGTATCTTGGCAAAATCGTCGAGCTCGCTCCGCGAGAGGCGCTTTATGCTGAACCGTTGCACCCCTACACCAAAGCACTGCTATCGGCCGTTCCCGAACCGGACCCAAGCCTTGCGCAGAAAAACGAACGGATTGTTTTGCAAGGCGATGTGCCATCGCCTGCCAACCCACCCGAAGGCTGCAATTTCTGCACGCGTTGCCCATCCGTGATGGACATCTGCAAAACAGTTGAACCTGAATATTTTGAGGTCGCACCTGGCCGGTTCACGGCGTGCCACCTCTACCAGAATAACAACGACACTGCCGAATAAACGGCAGGTCCCCGAGGTCAAACAAGAGCACCAACAAGGAGAAGATAAAATGAAACTCAAGACAGCTCTGCTTAGTGCTGTTGCGACAGTCGCCCTTGCGCCAATGGCATTTGCCGATGCGCATGAAGGCGAACGCGGTCGTGACGGTCAGCTCAACATCATTTATTGGCAAGCGCCATCCATCCTGAACCCATATCTTTCGGGCGGGACAAAAGATATTGAATCTGCAAGCCTGATCCTCGAACCACTTGCGCGCTACGACCAGACTGGTGCCAAAGTGGCATATCTGGCCGAAGAAATCCCAACCGTTGGTAACGGTGGCGTTTCCGAAGACCTGACATCGATCACATGGAAGCTAAAAGAAGGCCTGCTTTGGTCTGACGGCACGCCTGTGACCTCTGCTGACGTTGTGTTCACTGCACAATACTGCATGGACCCAGAAGGCGGCTGTGCACAGCTTTCAAAATTCGAAGGCGTTGATACCGTCGAAGCCATCGACGATCTGACTGTAAAGGTCACATTCACAGGCCCACAGCCAAACCCATATGGCCCATTCATGGGTGGGCAGTCACCAATCATCCAAGCGGCACAGTTTGCTGATTGCCTTGGTGCCAAAGCACCAGAGTGTACAGATGCCAACTTTGGCCCGATTGGTACAGGCCCATTTGTCGTCACTGAATTCCGTACGAACGACGTGATCCAGCTGGTCGCAAACGACAACTACCGTGACCCGGGCAAACCAGCCTTTGCAACAGTGACTTTCAAAGGTGGCGGCGACGCGACTGCGGCTGGTCGTGCTGTTCTAGAAACAGGCGAGTTTGACTACGCTTGGAACCTGCAACTGGCACCCGACGTTATCGCGTCCATGGCCGAAGCTGGTGTTGGTACACCTGTATCTGCGTTTGGTACATTGGTTGAGCGTCTGGAAATGAACCTCACCGATCCTTCGCCGTCGCTCGAAGAAGGCGTGCGTTCAACCGCAGCTGCCCCTCACCCATTCCTAAGCGACGAAGCTGTGCGCCGCGCGCTGTCCATGGCGATCGATCGCGACCTTCTGGTTGAAGTTGGCTACGGTCAGGCTGGTCGCCCGACATGTAACCTTGTTCCCGGCCCAGAAATCTATGCGTCCACCGAAAACACAGGTTGCTTGGTTCAAGACATCGAAGGTGCAAAAGCACTTCTTGATGGCGCTGGCTGGGTAGATAGCAACGGCGACGGCGTCCGCGAAAAAGACGGTGTTGAGCTGCGCATTCTTTACCAAACTTCGACCAACGCAGTCCGTCAGGATTTCCAAGCGCTGATCAAAGAATGGTGGGGCGAGATCGGTGTTGAAACCGAACTGCGCAACATCGACGCATCCGTCTTCTTTGGTGGTGACCCAGGTTCGCCAGACACGTTCCAGCGTTTCTATGCAGACGTTGAAATGTACGCCAACAACTTTGACGGTACAGACCCACAGGCATACCTTGGCCAATACACTTGCGACAAGGCGCCAACGCCCGAAAGCCAGTGGCAGGGTGAAAACATCAACCGTTTCTGTGATCCTGCGTATGACGCGTTGGTTGCAGAACTGGGCGCAACTGCCGATCAAGCAGAGCGTAGCCGTCTGGCGATTGAAATGAACGACATGCTGACCAAAGACACGATGACAATCGTGCCGCTGGTTGATCGTGGTCGCGTTTCCGCGCACGCAAACAGCCTTGCTGGTGTTGTGCTGAACACATGGGACTCTGAGCTATGGAACGTAGCTGATTGGTACCGTGTCGGCGACAACCGCTAAGACATCGTAGGGTGGGTTTTAACCCACCTACCTTTTACGACACAGCAGGGCGGAATTCTTTCGCCCTGCTTCCTTTCCAAAGTTCTGACCTGAGGCGTTGCCCGTGCTGATCTATACCATTCGCAGATTGCTCATCTCGATCCCGACGCTTTTGTTCATCGCTTTCGTGATCTTCATGCTGCTTGAACTCGCCCCCGGCGATCCAATGGCGCAAATGCCATTGACCATCCCGCCCGAAGTCAAAGAAAAAATGCGCCTCGCGCTTGGACTTGGCGAACCTTGGTGGGTGCGCTTCCCGCTTTGGCTCAAGCAGTTCTTTATTGTTGAACCACAATACTGGATCGACAATGCCTTTGGCACCAACTTTGCCGATGGCGCGCAGCGGATCATTAGCTTTCAATCACGTAGCCCTGTATTCGAAGTCATCGCGGAACGCATGCCCCAGACCCTTTGGGTCGTTGGCATGTCTTATGTGGTGGGCGTTCTTATCGCGCTGCCGATTGGGATCATTAGCGCCTATCGCCAGTATTCCGTGTTTGATCAGGCGGGTACATTTGTGTCGATGATCGGCTTTTCTGTACCCCCTTTCTTTTCCGGCGTCTTGTTGATCGTGATCTTCTCGGTCCAGCTAAAGTGGTTGCCATCAATCTACGACACGACCCATGCGGTGAATGACTGGGATAGCTTTGTCTTCCAACTGCGCCAGATGGTAATGCCGGTGATGGTTCTTGCCCTGCAAACTACGGCACAGGTCAGCCGTTACATGCGGGCGTCGATGCTCGACAACCTAGGCCAAGATTACGTCCGCACTGCCCGCGCCAAAGGCATGTCAGAAAGCGTTGTGGTCCTTAAACACGTGCTGCGGAATTCGATGATCCCGGTCATTACAGTGATCGCGCTTGGTATCCCGTCGATCTTTGGCGGAGCCATCATCACCGAACAAATCTTTAAGGTGAATGGCCTTGGGCAGTTGCTGATCATTGCGCTGCAAGGCTCTGACATTCCGATGGTGATGACCATCACATTCCTGCTGGCGGTACTGATCGTCATGATGAACCTGATCGCCGATGTTCTCTACGGCATTCTTGACCCGAGGATCCGCTATGACTGATGCAACCATGAACGCCGTCGAAAAGCCACGCAATCAGTGGTGGGATGTTTGGGCCCAGTTCAAAACGCACAAAGGTGCAGTTGCTGGCCTGTGCTTTCTGGTCTTCATTTCACTGTTTGTGACGATTGGCCCAGTCTTGTGGGACGTCGATCCGGGCAAACTGAATATCCGTAACAAAGACGTGCGCCCGATTTACATGTGGCTGTTTGACAGCGACGCAAAGGTCACTTGGTCGAACCCGATGGGCACTGACAACCTTGGTCGCGATATCATGGCGAACATCATGCAGGGCGGGCGTATCTCGCTTGCGGTTGGATGGACGGCGATGATCTTGGCAGTTTTCCTTGGGACGCTGATTGGCGTTCTTGCAGGATACTTCAAGCGCCTCGACGGTTTGCTGATGCGCTTTACCGACCTTGTTCTTGCGCTGCCATTGCTGCCGCTTTTGCTAGTAATGATGCTGCTATTCCGTGACCCTCTGCGTGCTGCATTTGGTCCGGAGAATGGGATCTTCATTCTGATCGTGACAGGCATCGGGATCACATCTTGGATGCAAACCGCGCGGATCGTCCGTGGTGATGTCATGGCTCTGAAAGAGCGTGAGTTCGTACTTGCCGCTCGTTCCATCGGGACCCCTGCACGCCGCATGATTACGCGCCACCTATTGCCCAACGTGATGTCCCCTATTCTCGTCTCGGCTACTCTTGGCCTCGCCACTGCGATAATCACTGAAAGCGCGCTGTCCTTCCTTGGTCTTGGCTTTCCTTCAGATTTCCCAACATGGGGCAAAATCCTGTTTGATAGCGTCGACCGGATGACAGCCTTCCCTGAACGAGTCATCTGGCCCGGCCTTGCAATTTCACTGACTGTTTTGGCGGTGAACTACATCGGTGACGGCCTGCGCGACGCGCTAGACCCACGTATTCGCGGTCATTAACGCGAAGCGCAGAAAAGAACAAAAACATGACAGGGCGGGCAGATCATTAACGTTGATTCCCTCCTCACCCGCTCTGTCCGAACATATTTCCAAGACGTCGGCTCGACCGGAAAAGCGTTCTTAGAAACAGCGGCATCATCAAAACAAAATAACTTGATTCATGAATATGAACCTATCAGATGAGGCTTCTATTTTGCCTAACTGAGGTCTCATGATGTTCGAAACATTCGGGTTTGAAGAAACCACCGCGCGCCAGGCTGCCGTCTGGCTTGGCCTACTGCTTGGCTTGGCTTTTGGTGGACTGGCTGACGCCTCTCGGTTCTGTATTCGCCGCGCACTTGTTGGCCCCAAAGAAGAACGTCGTCCTGCGATGGGCGTTTGGCTAGCGGCCCTAGCGGCCGCTGTGATTGGCACCACGCTAGTGACAACAACGGGTTTGATCAGCTTTGACGATCATCGCTTTATGGCGTCCGAGCTACCTGCCCTCGCAATTATTGTCGGCGGCTTGGCGTTTGGCGCTGGCATGGTTTTGACCCGCGGCTGCGTCTCTCGGCTGACTGTATTGACGGGTTCTGGCAATCTGCGTGCATTGACTGTGCTGCTCGTCTTCGCCTTCGTCGCACACGCAACGTTGAAAGGCGTGTTTGCCCCCGTTCGCAGCGCGTTGGGAAGTGTCACTGTGCCTTTGGATGAAACTGTATCATTAGCTGATCTTCCCGGAGGTGCCCTACTCTGGGCCCCTATCATCGCAGTAACCGCTTTGGGCTTTGCTGCGCGTTCCGGTGCGCGCCCGCTTCACCTTGGGCTTGGCGTATTGATCGGCCTTCTGGTGCCTGCAGCATGGGCTGGGACAGGCTTTGTCCTTTATGACGAGTTCGACCCAATCGCGATGGAAAGCCTCTCCTTCACATTACCGTCGGCAGAAGCTCTATTTTGGGGGATCGCGTCATCATCTATATCCCCAAGCTTCGGCGTCGGCCTTCTGGGAGGTGTACTGGCAGGCGCTTTGGCGTTGTCTCTGATCTCTGGCAGGTTCCAGTGGCAAAGCTTTGAAAGCCCACGCCAGACCGGCCGCTACCTAGCAGGCGCTACACTGATGGGTGTTGGTGGTGTTCTCGCCGGAGGCTGCACTGTCGGCGCAGGCCTTGCCGGGGTACCCACCCTATCGTTCGCGGCGATCCTTGCCCTTGTGTCAATCGCAGCTGGTGGCCTGCTGATGGATCGTTTGCTGCGTGCTCCTTCGCACGTCGCATCTGCGCCCCAAACGGTCCAACCAGCACAGTAAGTGCTAACCACATATGTGATTTGATGCGCCTCAGCCTAAACGCTGGGGCGCACTTCTGCTCAGGTACAAAATCGTTAGACCGGGATCGGCTCGGATTGATGTTGAATAATGCGCTCAATCTCTGTGCGTGCATATGTTCCAAGCGCCAACTGCGCATCGCGATCCGCGCCATCGGGCAGATCGAGATCACCTAGGACGATGATATTCTCATCGTTCACAAGGTTCGCGGGGCCGGTGTAGTTGTAGCTACCCACAATCGTCAGCCCATCATCCATGACCATCAGCTTGTGATGAATTTTGCGAACGCCAGTGCCTGTACGGTTCTGGTGCAAGGTCACGCCCCCTTCGGTTAACGTGTCCTTCGATGCCCACTTCTGATTAGCTTGTCGGCGATCGAGCACACCGTTCACGGCAAGACCCTTTTGCCGGGCGTTCACCAAGGCATCGTCAATCCCAGACGACTGCGCAAATGTGAACACCGCGAAATCAATCCGGTCTACCGCTTTGATCATCTGCTTTATGAACTCCATCTCTGGCATGTGATCCGGCGCAAACAGCGGCTTAATACGAATGCCACCCACGACATGTCCCTCAAGCGGTTTACGCGGCATCAACAGGCTGCGCGCGCCAAATGTACCCTGACGAAGCTGTTTAAATTCGCGACCATATTCGCGCGCGACCTCGACGTCATGGATCACGCAAATATGGTTCAGGTTTTTGGTCACGCCCGTCGTCGTGAAATTGGTCGATCCCGTCAGCACCGCCCCCCGGTCGCGGATCATAAACTTCTGATGGAAAATGGCTGGGTTAAAATCCGCTTTGGCGTCCACCCCCGCCCGCAAAATACGCATCAGCAGCTCGCGGTTCACCTCTTGTGCGCCAAGGCTATCGGGATCAGGTGCGTTTTTCTCTCGCAGGTAATCCTGCTCCATAATCGCACGCACACGAACACCACGACGCGATGCAGCAATCAAGGCGTCTGCGATGGGACGATGGTCTAGCTCTTGTACGCAGACCAATAGCTCAGACTGCGCGGCACCAATAAAATCGACAATCGGCGCTTCAAGGCTATCTGGCCCACCGACGGTATCGGGGCCCATGTAAAGGGTGATCGGGCCAACGGTAATGGGCATTCTCTGTCTCCATGCCTGCGGCTTTTGTCATATCGTGACCCGTAATGGGGCCATGCGGCAAGCAAGAATTGTCAGACTGTTAGCGACGCCAAGAAAGCGTTCGTGCGGAAAAGCTACTCAGGCGGAGGAGCATATGCGGCAAAAACTTCAGCGCCTGTCATCGTGTCTGTCTTATCCGCCAATGTATAGAACGGCGGTTTGCTATCGATGAATACCTGCATAGAAAGCTGCAAACCTGACTGATCATCAAAAAGTCCGGCCGCTATTTGAAATTCGCTACTATCAATAATGTGGTAGAATAGATTTGATCCGCATTTGTTACAGAATCCACGTTCCGCCCATTTTGATGAACGTATCCTCGAAATGTTTTCCGCACCTTCGAATTCTACATCGCCACAGGTCACTTCAAAGAATGGCCCGGACGACCAGCGACGACACATATCGCAATGACAGGTTGTCACCTTGGGTTCATTCGCTGTGCCGACAACCTTAACCGCCCCGCACATGCATTTTCCGGATAGCTTCACTTTCGTTGACATAACGCAGCATCCTCTTTGTTGATCCAAGCTTTGATACTCAAAACACTATCATGGATTGTCTAAGATTAGGTTGTTTTAGGTCATTTAGAGTTTGCCGGTGTCGGACTACCAATAACCTTGTATTTCGTGCGTCCGTTAAAACAAAAAGCCCCGCCAAATAAATGGCGAGGCCTGCGTAGGGTGGATTTTAATCCACCTAACTTAATCGATTTTTGGCAACAGCTCGTCCAAAGACTTTTTCGCGTCGCCGTAGAACATCCGCGTGTTTTCTTTAAAGAACAGCGGGTTTTCGATGCCGGAATAGCCGGTACCTTGACCACGTTTGGATACAAACACCTGTTTCGCTTTCCAGCATTCCAGAACAGGCATCCCTGCGATTGGGCTGTTTGGATCGTCCTGCGCCGCTGGGTTCACGATGTCATTGGAGCCGATCACGATGGCGACGTCCGTATCAGGGAAGTCTTCGTTGATCTCGTCCATTTCCATCACGATGTCATATGGCACTTTGGCTTCGGCCAGCAGCACGTTCATGTGGCCCGGCAGACGCCCCGCAACAGGGTGAATGGCAAAGCGCACGTTCTTGCCCTTGGCACGTAGCTTGCGCACCAGTTCAGACACGCTTTGCTGCGCCTGCGCCACCGCCATGCCATAGCCGGGGATGATGATGATGCTGTCAGCTTCGTTCAGCGCAGTTGCAACACCGTCTGCATCGATCGCAACCTGCTCGCCTTCGACTTCCATCTGCGGCCCAGCAGTACCGCCGAAGCCACCAAGGATCACGGAAACAAAGCTACGGTTCATCGCCTTACACATGATGTAGGACAGGATCGCACCAGAAGAACCAACCAGCGCCCCCACCACGATCAACAGATCGTTGCCAAGGCTGAAACCAATCGCGGCCGCCGCCCAGCCAGAGTAGCTGTTCAGCATGGAAACAACGACAGGCATATCCGCGCCACCAATTCCCATGATCAGGTGATAACCTATGAACAGCGCCATCAGCGTCATCACGAATAGAGGCAGGAACGCACCAGTATTGAAGTACCATATCAGCGCGATCACTGAGATGATCGCAGCACCTGCGTTCAGCATATGACCGCCCGGCAGTTTCGTCGCGGCAGAGTTCACTTTGCCAGCCAGCTTGCCATAGGCAATGACCGAACCTGTGAACGTGACCGCACCGATAAAGATGCCAAGGAACAGCTCAACGCGCAGGATGTTGATCTCAACCGCTGATTTATGCGCGATAAGGTCAGCGAACGTGCCCAGATCATCGCCGTAAATGCCGCTTTGTACATTTCCGATTTCAAAGTGGGCGATAAAGCCGACAAACACCGCGGCCAAACCAACAAGGCTGTGCATCGCTGCGACCAGCTCTGGCATTTGGGTCATCTGAACCTTTGTGGCCAGCATGTAACCGATGGCACCACCGCCAGCGATCAGCACCAGCGACAAGAACCATAGCCCTGAGCCCGGTCCGATAAGCGTTGCGACAACCGCAAGCGCCATGCCCGCAATGCCATACCAAACAGCGCGTTTTGCGCTTTCCTGCCCCGATAGCCCCCCAAGCGAGAGGATAAAGAGGATCGCTGCGACCACATAGGCCGCTGTTGTAAATCCGAAATCCATTGTCCCTTACTCCCTTACGACTTCTGGAACATGGCGAGCATGCGCCGTGTCACGAGGAAACCACCAAAGATGTTGATACCAGTCATAAAGACCGACAGTGCCGCCAGAATGATCACAAGGGCTGACCCTGATCCGATCTGCATAAGCGCACCAAGTATGATGATTGATGAAATCGCGTTCGTCACCGCCATCAGCGGTGTATGAAGCGAGTGCGAGACATTCCAAATGACTTGGAAGCCGACGAATACTGACAACACAAAGACGATAAAGTGCTGCATAAAGCTGGCCGGAGCGACAAGGCCGACGCCAAGCAACAGCGCCGCACCAACGGCTAGAAGGGTCACTTGGTTTTTGGTTTGTGCTTTGAAGTCAGCAACTTCCTTGGCGCGCTTCTCCTCAGCTGTTAGCTCTTTTGGAGCTTCCTTTTTCGGAGCAGCAGCAATCGCTGCCACTTTGGGCGGTGGCGGTGGGAAGGTGATCTCGCCCTTATGGGTCGCGGTCGCCCCTCGGATCACGTCGTCTTCCATGTTGTGATGTGGCACACCGTCTTTTTCGGGTGTCAGATCCGTCATCATGTGGCGAATGTTCGTCGCATAAAGCGTTGAAGCCTGCGCTGCCATCCGGCTTGGGAAATCTGTGTAGCCGATGATTGTCACGCCGTTTTCAGTGACGATCTTTTCATCTTTTACGGTCAGCTTACAGTTACCACCACGTTCGGCCGCAAGGTCCACAATAACCGAACCCGGCTTCATACTTTCGACCATGTCTTTGGTCCATAGCTCTGGCGCGTCGCGGCCGGGGATTAGGGCAGTTGTGATAACGATGTCCATTTCTGGCGCGATTTCACGGAACTTGGCCAATTGGGCCGCCGCAAATTCAGGGCTAGAAACAGCGGCATAACCGCCTGTCGCGGAACCGTCTTGCTGTTCTTCTTCGAAGTCGAGGAACACAAATTCAGCGCCCATAGATTCAACTTGCTCGGCCACTTCGGGACGTACGTCGAATGCGTATGTGATTGCGCCAAGACTGGTTGACGTACCAATCGCGGCAAGACCGGCAACGCCTGCCCCCACGACCAATACCTTTGCTGGCGGAACTTTACCTGCCGCTGTGATCTGCCCGGTAAAGAACCGTCCAAAGTTGTTACCAGCCTCGATCACGGCGCGATAACCGGCGATATTTGCCATCGACGAAAGCGCGTCCATCTTTTGGGCGCGGCTGATGCGCGGAACCATGTCCATCGCGATAACGCTTGCGCCTTTTTTATTGGCAGCGTCCATCAGCTCAGCGTTCTGCGCTGGATAGAAGAAGGAAATCAGCGTCTGGCCATCGCGCAACCGCTTTACTTCGGTGTCTGATGGTGGGCGAACTTTGGCGACGATATCAGCCGCCTTGAACAGCGCAGCACCCGTTTTTACGACCTCAACGCCTGCATCAGCATAAGCTTGGTCCGAAAAACCAGCAGCCGTGCCCGCGCCGGTTTCGATCAAGCATTCATAGCCCAGCTTTTGCAAATCTTTGGCCGAGGCCGGGGTCATCGCGACCCTATTCTCGCCTTCAAACATCTCTTTTGGTGTGCCGATTTTCACAGACAATCCCCCATTAATCAGTCAGCAATCCGCGATTTGTTATATGGCAGACTAGCATATTACAACTCCCAAACCCCTGTTTTCCTTATGTCATACGCTAACAGCCCATACGGACAGTGCGCTTCTCGTACAAAACGCGCAAATTTTGCGCGAAACTTTTGGTATGATTCACCCCTCATCAGGACAATAAAACATCTCGAAAACAGGACTACAAACAGTCTTCTAACTAAACGTAACGACACAACGACAATCAACACAAAACAGATCGCCCCATTCCGCCCTTATCACACTGACTTGGGCGATTGGGCTTGTCCATTGTTCAGCGCAAGATACCATGTATTTCAAAAGGGGGGATTTGCGATGGAACACCAAGGGAAACATGCACTTGTGACCGGGGGCGGCACGGGCATCGGCGCGGCGATTGCTGTGGCATTGGCAAATGCCGGCGCAGAGGTGACGATCACGGGCCGCCGCGTCGAAAAGCTGACGGAACTAGCACAGGCACATCCACGCCTACACACGCTAGAGATGGATGTATCGAACGAGGCATCGGTTCGTGATGGTATCGCGCAGGCAGCCAAAGAACGTGGCCCGATCCAAATTTGCGTTGCAAATGCGGGCATCGCCACTGCCGGGTCATTCGCGAAAACCAGTCTTTCTGATTGGCGCAAGATGATGACCACAAATCTGGACGGTGTGTTTCTGACCCTACAGGCGGCTCTTGAAACATTGACCGACGACACGCCGGCCCGGATGATTGCTGTCAGCTCAATCGCTGGGGTGCGCGGATTGAAAAACGCGGTCCCTTACACCACGAGCAAGCATGGGGTCATTGGCCTGATCCATGGGCTATCCGAGGAATACATGGGCCGCCCCATCACGTTCAATGCGCTCTGCCCCGGCTATGTGGACACCGATATCGTGCGTAATCAGATCACAGGCATGCAAACCCGTTTTGGTATGACCGAAGATGATGCAACCGCACGAATGGCCGAAGGTAACCGGCATAACAAACTGCTGGGCGTCGATGAAATCGCATCAGCCGCGCTGTGGCTTTGCAGCAATGGTGCACGCAGCGTGAACGGTCAAACGATTGAAATCGCGGGCGGTCAGACCTGCCCTTAATAAGGAAAAGCAAATGCTTTCAACAATTCTCGCGCTGATCGTTGCTGCGATCCATGTTTACATCACGGTTCTTGAAATGCTGCTGTGGGACAAACCGCGTGGTCGCCGCGTCTTTGGTACGACCGAAGAATTCGCCACTCAGACAAAATCGCTCGCGCTGAACCAAGGTTTGTATAACGGGTTTCTCGCGGCGGGCATTATTGTTGGCCTGCTGTTGGGAAATGCCCAACTGGTCGCGTTCATCGTAACTTGTGTGCTTGTTGCAGGGGTTGTTGGCTACCTAAGCGGCATTAAGTCTGCACTTTACTTCCAATCTATCCCTGCGGCACTTGCGCTATTCGCGATGTTGGTCGGCCTATGACAGATTTTAGCGTCACGAAGGCACAGTTCGACCTGCCAGAAGGTATGATCTATCTCGACGGCAATTCGCTTGGCCCCCTTCCCAAGGCGGCCAAATCACGGGTTGCCCAGACAGTGAGCGACGAATGGGGAGAAATGCTAATCACCGGCTGGAACAAAGCCGGCTGGATGGCGCAACCGACCGCGTTGGGTGATCGTATCGGTCGGTTGATTGGCGCGCCGACAGGGTATGTCGTGCTCGGCGATACGTTATCTATCAAGGTTTACCAAGCGCTCGCTGCGGCGGTTGATTTGGTCCCGGATCGCAAAGTCATTCTGACTGACAGCGGTAACTTTCCGTCTGATATCTACATGGCTGAGGGGTTAATAAAGGCACTTGGTCGCGGGCATGAGCTTCGGGTCATCGCCCCCGAGGACATTGAGAACGCGATCACCGACGAAGTCGCGGTATTGATGCTGACCCAAGTCGATTACCGTAGCGGACGGATGCACGATATGGCCAATCTGACTGCAAAGGCGCACTCGGTCGGGGCCGTCACCGTTTGGGATTTGGCCCATTCAGCTGGCGCATTGCCTGTCGACGTTATGGGATGCAACGCCGACTTTGCGGTTGGCTGCACTTACAAATACCTCAACGGCGGACCCGGGGCACCGGCGTTCATCTATGTGGCACCTCAGCATGTCGAAAACTGCCAGCCCGCGCTATCTGGATGGTTGGGGCACGAAGCCCCTTTTGCCTTTGACCTCGATTATCGCCCCGGCACTAAAATTGAACGCATGCGTGTTGGTACGCCACCGGTTATTCAAATGGCCGCGCTGAGTGCTGCGTTGGATATCTGGGACACAGTCGACATGGGCGAACTGCGTGCCGCTTCGATCGAACTCAGCGAACGCTTCATCAAAGGCGTCGAGGCCACCTGCCCTATGCTAACCCTTGCAAGCCCGCGTGACCCTGAACAGCGCGGCAGTCAGGTGTCGTTCGCCTTTGATCAGGGCTATGCGGCAATGCAGGCCTGTATTGCACGTGGCGTTGTCGGCGATTTTCGTGCGCCAAACATCATGCGGTTTGGATTTACGCCACTATTCATCGACGCGGAGGATGTTGATCGGGCAATCAGCATCATCGCGGATGTCATGCAAAACGAACTCTGGCGTGATCCGGCCTACCAGACGCGGTCCGCCGTTACCTAGTTTTCGTCTAAGAATGACGTGTCGCCCTTTGACGGTGGCACGTCATAGCCGTGGACCTCGACGTTTAGCGCCGCACCGAGCAAGATCAGATAGGCGGTCACATACAGCCACAACAATAAACCGATCACCGCACCGATTGATCCATAGACTTCGTTATAGCTCGCGAAATTGGTCAGGTAGTACGAAAGCCCAAACGACGCCCCCACCCACAAAATGACCACAGCAAATGCACCAACAGTCATCCAACGGCCACGGGGTCCAATACGAGCAGGGCCAAAGCGATAAAGCAGGCTCAGCCCCAGCATAAGAACGCCAAGAGCAATCAACCAGCGCACGCCTTCAACAATCCAAACCGTTGATCCGGCGATTGGCAAAAACGCTAGAATGATCGGCAAGATAACGACCACAGTGAGTGCCACGATAGCGAGCGACACCAATGCGATTGTCAGCGCAAAGGCGATCAACACTTGCAATACGCCGTTCCGCTGACGCTGTCCTGCAATGGCGTTCAAACCACCGATCAACGCGCCGACACCAGCCCGGCAAGACCACAATGCCAGACCGATAGAAACGGCGGTCGCCCAACCCAGCTTTTCCGGAGGGGCAAGAACCAGCCGATTGACCTGTGAGGAAAGTAGTCGATAGGCATCAGGTGGAATGATCTCGTCCATCATGACCATTAATTCAGAAATCACGACCGGATCAGCTAGCAGGCCAAAAATAGCAATCACCGCGGCGATTCCTGGAAAAATCCCGAATATCCCAAAGAATGCGACACCTGCCGCAATCAGCCCAAGGTGCTTTTCGCCCGCAGTCTGCCAAACAGAGTAGAGAACACGCCAGACGTGCTTGAGCACAGAAATCACATTTGAACCTGTCGTCACCGTCATTCTTTCCTCAACCTTGGCCGCAAAACTGACCATCGCGCCCTTTATCACGGCGTTTCGGATGCGCCAATCGGCGACCATTAGCACACAAGCGAAAAAGCAGTCGCCAGTCAGCCCATCTCACGATAGGCTGAATTCAAAACAGGGCAAAGCCCGAACACAGGCTAAAGATCATTGGATAACCTTACACTTCATATCAATACGTTGGCCGAGCATCTTTTGCTGCAGGATGCCCCTCGGCAGATCGTTGCAATCACGGGCGCCCCGGCAAGCGGCAAAACCACCTTGGCCGAGGAATTGGCACGCAGGTTGAACGCGCAACGGCGAAAATCCGTGGTTGTGCCTATGGATGGCTTTCACCTTGATAACGCTATTCTTGAAGAAAAAGGCTTGGTCCAGCGCAAAGGCGCACCTGAGACATTTGATGCACGCGGGTTTATCCGACTTATCCGTGCCCTTAAGGCTGGCGACGATGTTTATGCGCCGAAATTTGACCGTACGCGTGATATATCAATCGCGGGAGCTGTGCTTGTTCCCGCTGACACGCAGTTTGTGATCGTCGAGGGTAATTACCTCATGTTTGACGAGGCCCCATGGACAGAGCTAGCCTCGCTTTGGGATGTCACCGCGCGCCTTGAAGTCCCGATGCCTGAATTGCGCGCGCGATTGATCCATCGCTGGCTGAGCCTCAGTTATTCGCGTGCTGTTGCAACCCGTCGTGCCGAAGGCAACGATATCCCCAATGCTCAACGCGTGGCTGATCACGCATTAACGTGCGACTTCACCTTTGATGGACAACCTCAGTCCGACTAAACCAAATAGGCTTGATCATGACATTACAGACCGTTTCTACCCAGCCCATCGAAGGACAAAAAGCTGGCACATCTGGCTTGCGCAAACTGACCCGTACATTCATGGGCCCGCATTTCCTTGAAAACTACGTGCAAGCCATCCTGAACGGCATTGGCGGCGCAACTGGGAAGACCTTTGTTGTTGGCGGCGACGGTCGCTATTTCAATGACCGCGCTATTCAAGTCATTTTACGGATGGCTGCAGCAAACGGCGCAACACATGTCATCGTTGGGCAGAACGGCATCCTTTCGACCCCGGCGGCATCGCATCTGATCCGCAAGATGAAAACCGACGGCGGGTTTATCCTATCGGCAAGCCATAACCCCGGCGGCATCGACGCGGATTTTGGGCTAAAGTTCAACATGGCCAACGGCGGCCCAGCCACCGAGGCCGTGACCCAAGCGATTTTTGAACAGACAACGACCCTGACAGAATATCGTATCCTTGACGCCCATGATGTCGACCTTGCCAAAATTGGCGAGACCACACTTGGTGACATGAAAGTGTCCGTCATTGATTCCGTGTCAGACTACGCCGCAATGATGAGCGAACTATTTGATTTTGAAGCAATCCGTGCGCTGTTTGCAGGTGGATTTCGTATGGCATTTGACGCGATGCATGCGGTGACCGGCCCCTATGCGACCGCGATCCTTGAAGGGACACTTGGTGCGCCTAAGGGGACCGTGCTGAATGGTGTTCCCTCGCCCGACTTTGGCGGTGGCCACCCCGACCCAAACCCAATTTGGGCCCATCAATTGATGGACATTATGACTGGGCACGACGCACCCGACTTTGGCGCGGCCAGCGATGGCGACGGCGACCGCAACATGATTGTGGGTCGCGGAGCCTATGTCACCCCTTCCGACAGTCTTGCGCTGATTGCGGCGCATGCGCATCTTGCGCCCGGATATAAAGCGGGGCTTTCCGGCGTCGCGCGGTCTATGCCGACCTCTGGTGCCGTTGACCGGGTTGCCAAGGCCAAGGGCATCCCATGTTTTGAAACGCCAACCGGGTGGAAATTCTTTGGCACGTTGCTGGACGCAGGCAAAGCAAACCTATGCGGCGAAGAAAGCGCTGGTACCGGCTCTGACCATATTCGTGAAAAGGACGGGCTTTGGGCAGTGCTGATGTGGCTGAACATTATTGCGGCCAGCGGGCACTCTGTCGCTGTTTTGATGGATAATCACTGGACGACCTACGGGCGCAACTATTATTCCCGCCACGATTACGAGGCCGTCGATAGCGACGCAGCCAACGGTCTGATGGATCACTTGCGCAGCCAACTTGGCAGCCTGCCGGGCCATCACGTCGCGGGGCTTACGGTGACCGAGGCAGACGAATTCGCATATCGTGATCCGGTTGACGATAGCTACACCAGCGGTCAGGGCATTCGCGTAATGTTTTCGGGTGGTTCGCGCGTTGTCTTTCGCCTGTCTGGCACAGGTACCCAAGGTGCAACAATCCGTGTCTATCTTGAACGGGTCGAGACATCGCCGAACCAGCTGCACCTGACGCCTGAGGAAGCACTTGCGGATGTCATCGCCGCCGCCGAAGAACTGGCCGAAATCAAGACACGCACCGGACGCGACGCGCCCGACGTGATCACCTAATCCAGACCAGCGTTATCGCGGGGAAAAGCAACAGTATTGCGACCCGCGCGATGTCAGACGCGACAAAGAACATCACGGCGCGATAGGTCGCCGTGATGGGCGTTTCTTTGTCCATACTGTTGATAATAAATAGGTTCATCCCCACGGGTGGCGTGATTAACCCAACCTCGACGACGATCAAAACGATGATGCCAAACCAGATTGCCAGTTCTTCGGTAGTCATGCCGAAGTCGAGTGAACTGATTACTGGCCATAGGATCGGCACCGTCAACAGGATCATTGAAAGGCTGTCCATTAGACAGCCCAAGATAAGATAAAACACCAAGATCAGGATCATCACGACCCATGGGCTAAAGCCTTGGCTTGTTACCCAACCAGACAATTCTTGTGGCACATGGGTCAGCGCAAGAAACCCGTTATAAAACGCAGCACCTAAGACAATGAAAAAGATCATCCCAGTGCCTGTCGCCGTCTCAAGAATACTATCGCGCAGAACCTTCCAGTTCAGGCTACCCGAAAGTAAGGCGATCAACCCCGTTCCAGCGGCACCAACTGCGGCCCCTTCTGTCGGCGTGAACCACCCTTGATAAATGCCCCCAACGACAAGGCCGAAAACCAGCAACACAGGCCAGACCGCCATCAATGCCTTGAACCGTTCGCCAAATGGCATGCTTGGGTGTGTGCCGGCTTCATCCGGATGAAGGCGAACGTAAATCGCAATGGTCAGCATGTAGCCAACAGCAGCCAAGATACCGGGGATTATCGCAGCGGCAAAAAGCTTTGCGATGTTTTGATCTGTCAGCATCGCATAGATCACAAGGATCACTGACGGTGGGATCAGGATACCTAACGTCCCGCCCGCGGCGAGCGTCGCCGTCGAAAATCCACCGGAATAACCGTATTTGCGTAGCTCTGGCAGGGCGACCCTGCTCATGGTGGCGGCAGTGGCCAACGACGACCCGCAAATCGCGCCAAAGCCAGCACAGGCCCCAACAGCGGCCATCGCCATGCCACCCTTGCGGTGGCCCAGCCAGCTTTGGGCTGCGCGAAACAGCGCCTGCGACATGCCAGATAGCGTAGCGAACTGACCCATCAATAAAAACATCGGAATGATCGACAGGTTATAGTTTGAAAACGTCGAATAGACCTCTGACTTGAGGCGCGCCATGAAGACAGTCGTGCCGTCTGTCGCAAAATATAGCCCTCCGATCCCGCAGATCAGCATCGCCAAACCAATCGGCGCACGCGCAAAGATAAGTAAAAGCAAAACTGGGAACGACAAATACCCAAGAGCAAGATCACTGAGCATCGTATTCTTTCCCCATGATCTGCATTGCCGCGCAATACAGGCTGATCGCGCTGGCAACCAATGCCGCCCCAAAGCAGGCCGCATAGGCCCACCATACGGGGAATTGGATCAGATAGGTCGTGTCGCCATATCTGTGTTTATCTTGAAGGGCCTCAAACAACCGCCATGTGATCAGTAAGACGATCACTGCCATCACGATGCTCCAGAATGTATCAATCCGATGCTGGGTCTTCGCGCTAAAGCCGCCCGTAAAGATATCAACTCGCGCATGGGCGCCAGATAGTTGCGTGATCGGCAAAAATGCAAAGATCGCAAAGGCTGTGCCTGCCTCTACCAATTCAAAATCACCCAAGATTGGGCCAAGCCCGATGTCCAATAGCCAAGCCCCCAAACCACCCAGATATCCGGTATTCGCGAGGTCAGCAGCTTCGCGGCCAGCGACGCTGATACAGACGGCCAAGATGACCAAACATAAGACAAGCCCGCCAAGAAGCGCCATTAAGCGCGCAGTTTTTTGAATGATAAAGTGTAGCAATATCTGCACCCTAGCGGCCTAGGTTATTGTTGTCTCGACTGGGGTAAGGTCACCAATTGTGCCGCGCAAAACATCGCCCGGGGTCACTGCGCCAACCCCTGCCGGCGTGCCGGTCATGATCAAATCACCGGGCTGCAAGGTATAAAGCGTTGATAGGTCTGCGATGATTTCCGGCACTGACCAGACCATGTCGGCCAGCACCGACTCTTGGCGTGTTTCGCCGTTTACCGTTAACTTGATGGCTTGATCTTTTAATGGGCCAACGTCGGCCGCGACTGTGATCGGCGCAATAATCGCAGCGTTTTCAAAATCCTTACCTGTGTCCCACGGGCGGCGCTTGTCTTTCGCAGCGGCCTGCAAATCGCGGCGCGTCATATCCAGCCCACAGGAATAGCCGAACACCACATCCATCGCTTTATCGACCGCGATATTCCTTGCCTGCGCGCCAATCGCGACAACAAGCTCCATTTCATGGTGCAAATCATGCGTGCGCGGTGGGTACGGCATGTCATTGCCGGACAACAAAACTGCATGCGCGGATTTATTGAAGTAGAACGGTGCCTCGCGGTCTACTGCATGGCCCATCTCAGCAGCATGGGCCGCGTAATTGCGACCGACACAGAAAATGCGATGCACAGGAAAGCCATCCTGACCGACAATTGGAATGATCGGCGTCGCGGCCGGCGCAAATACAGTCTGAGCCATCTTTAAATTTCTCACTTTGTTGCGTTGTCGTGCTGTGGGGCCTACCCTATCTGTAAGACATGCGATAACTTCGCCACCCACGAGGGGCAAGCCCCTGATATAAATAGGACGTCGCCCGCTTTGTCGCACCAACTGCCACCTTTGGACGATCTGGTCGCATGCCATCAGTGTGACACGCTGCATGTAGCGCAAGATTTGCCTGATCATACCCGCGCATACTGCCAGCGCTGCGGAACGATCATGATGACGTCACAGCCCGCGGCAATGGCCCGCATTATCAGCCTTGCGCTGACAGCGTTTGTTATGATGATCGCTGCGGTAAGCTTTCCGTTTTTAACACTTGATGCCAAGGGGTTACACAACGCAACTTCAGTTGTAGATGCCGTGCTCGCGTTTAACGAAGGCTATGCGATCCCGCTAGCCGTCGCTGTCGCGTTCTTTATTGTGGTTATTCCGCTCATTCGGCTTGGCGCGCTGATCTATGCCCTTGGTCCATTGGTACGGGAACAGCCGCCACGTGCTGGTGCGAAACGCGCGTTTGGCCTTGCGGAACGTTTGCGGCCATGGAGCATGGCTGAAATCTTTATTGTTGGCGTCACAGTCGCGCTGATTAAGGTTGCTGGCCTTGCAGCGGTCACTGTTGGCCCGGCATTCTGGGCATTTGCCGGGGTTGTGATTATCACGGTCCTAAAAGATCAAATGATTTGTAGGTATTCGATTTGGGAAGCTCTGGAACATCCAACGGCCTAATATCCGCCCGCGAAGCTGGATTGGTCGCTTGCCAGCGTTGCGGGCAAGTGCACGCCCAAGGTGTGCGTAATTGCAAGCGATGTGACGGGCCACTGCAAAGCCGTGACACCGAAAGCCTGCAAAAGGTCTGGGCATGGCTGGTTGCGGGCGTCATCGCCTATATCCCGGCGAACCTTTACCCAATGCTGCTGACCAACACATTGGTCGAACACAGCGAAAGCACGATCATCGGCGGGGTTGTTGATCTGATCCACCATGGATCTGTGGGCATTGCGATCATCGTATTCGTGGCATCCGTAGTGATCCCTATCGGAAAATTCATCGCGGTAATCTACTTGGCCCTAAGCGTGCAACAGCAATCAAGCAGTAACCAACACGGCCGCCACCATGCTTATGAAATGGTCGAATTCATTGGTAGATGGTCAATGATCGATGTCTTTGTCGTTGCAATCCTATCGGCACTCGTGCAACTCGATACAATCGCAACGATTAACCCTGGCATTGCTGCCGTCAGCTTTGCTTTATCAGTTATTTTTACGATGCTAGCCGCACAGAGCTTTGACTCTCGGTTAATATGGGATGCCGACAGGACACAGAATGAGTGAACCAAATTCGACAGGACCAGCGCCACTTGATGTGCGCCCAGTGAAACAGCGCATCTGGCGTCGGCTTTCCTTGGTGTGGATTGTGCCGATCTTGGCGCTCAGTGTGTCATTATTTGCGGCGTGGCAAAACTATAATGATCGCGGCACGCTGATCACCATCAGCTTTGAAAACGCGGCCGGAGTCACCGCTGGTGAAACGCGGATCAAATATCGCGATGTTACCGTCGGCGAAGTCGAAAAAGTCGAATTCGCACCGGGCCTTGGCGACGTATTGGTTCACGCGCGGGTCGACAAAAACATCGCCCCCTATCTGGATGACGATGCAGAATTCTGGGTCGTGCGTCCTGACGTATCGGTGCGTGGGATCACCGGGCTCGAGACTGTGCTGTCTGGCGTATACATTGAAGGAAACTGGGACACAGAAGCAGACGTTGCCCAAGAAGAATTCGTCGGTCTGGAAAATGCCGTTCTCACACTGGCAGGCCAACGTGGGACGCGCGTCACTTTACGTGCGATTGATGGCAGCTCTGTCTCTGCTGGCGCACCGGTGCTGCACAAAGGCATCGAAGTCGGTTATCTTGAAACACCTGAACTGAACCATGACGGCACAGAAGTCATCGTCACGGCCTTTATCCAAAGCCCCTATGATCGGCGCCTCACAAGCAGCACACGGTTCTGGGATACATCAGGGTTTTCAGTGTCGTTCGGCACTGGAGGCGTGTCGCTTGATGTAAGCTCTCTTGCGTCGCTTATCGAAGGTGGCGTGGCATTTGATACCGTCGTATCGGGCGGCGCGCCCGTTGAAGACGGTCATATGTTCTCGATCTTTGACGACGAACAGACAGCACGTGATAGCCTGTTCACAGATCCCGATGCCGAAGTGCTCAAGGTTGCCGTTCTATTTGAAGAGTCGGTTAGTGGTCTGACAATCGGATCCGAAGTGCGTTTCCAAGGTATTCGCGTCGGTGAAGTCAGCGAAATCAGCGCGATCGTTGTCGGTGAAGGTGACACTGCACAAGTTCGGCTTCAGACTGTTCTAGAAATTGAACCTGCGCGTTTGGGCCTGCCCGATGGATCAACCACCGAGGATGCAATTTCACTATTGTCCGATTTCGTTGCACGCGGACTGCGTGCGCGCATGGTCACTGGGAACATTCTGTCGGGTACTTTGATGATCCAGCTGGTCGAAATCGAAAACGCGCTTCCTGCGATCATGACCCTCACCGAAGGTCCCTACCCGGTTATCCCAACAACTGAATCCCAGATTTCAGATGTTGCCGCGACTGCCGAAGGCGTGTTGGCGCGTATCAACGCGCTTCCCGTCGAGGAACTGATGGATGGAGCCATTGACCTGATGGACAGCATCGAACGGTTAGCCAACGACGAAAACACGCGTTTGGCGCCTGAATCCCTTGTGGCGTTGCTCGATGAAAGCCGTGCATTGATCGCCAACGACGATCTACAAAGTGTTCCAAAGGACCTGCGCGAAGTCATCGCTGAACTTGACGCGATTGTTAGCCGCGCGACCGAGCTTGACCTTGTTGGTGACATCGACGGCGCAATCGCAAGTGCGACCCAAGCCGCAACGAACATCGAAGAAGCAACGCGCAACCTGCCAGAGATCTCAGCACAAATCGAAGCGCTGACAGCAAAGGCCAATGCGCTTGAACTTGATGCATTGGTCGCCTCGGCGAATAGCACGCTTGATTCAATCGATGCATTGATTGCAAGCGACGACACGATGGATCTGCCCGGCGCGCTTAACGGCTCTTTGGAAGAAATGCGCCTGTTCTTGGCTGAAGTCCGCGAAGGTGGTGCGATTGAAAACGTGAACGCGGCTCTGGCCTCTGCAAACGAAGCTGCCCAAGCGATTGAAGAAGCGGTCGCTGGCCTACCAAACCTTTCAGCACGCGCAAACAGCCTTGTTTCAGAAACACAGGCCGTCATCGCAAGCTATGGCGAACGATCACGCTTTAGTGCTGAAACAATGGCGACCATGCGCGACATCCAATCTGCTGCGGATTCATTGACAGCGCTGGCGCGTACGATCCAACGTAACCCGAGTTCACTGCTAACAGGACGTTAACGATGTTGAAAAAGATCACCTTTCTAGCTCTTACCGCAATGGCGGCCTGTTCTGCACCCGCTGATCGGCTTGCGCTAACTGCTGCACCCTCTGCATTGGAACTGCGCCCATTGGTACGCAGCGCCATGGTCCGTACCGTATCCTTGCCGACCTACGCCGCAGCCGAAGAGCTGGCGGTTGAAGGCCCAAGTGGTTTGATCAGCAGTAACGAAAGCGTCCTATGGGCGGATGATCCGCAACGCGCTGTGACACTTACGATCGCGGACACAGTTGGTGACATCCTCAACACCGATGTCGGCCCTGATCCTTGGCCGTTTGTCGGCCTGCCCGATGTTGCGGTTGATGTTCGCGTTACCCAAATGCTGGCGGGTGCAGACGGTATATTCCGCCTGTCTGGCCAATTCTTCGTGGGCGGTGATGGGATCGATTTTCCAAACAGCGCACATCGCTTCGCGATCAGTCAGCCGATGGTAGATCAAGAACTGTCGAGCATCGCCAACGCACAGGCGGCGGCGCTGCTCGTTCTTTCCGAAGACATCGCGCGTAAGCTAGCCCGCTAGTTTTACCCAAGCGGCATCGCGTTTGGACGACCGGACACAAGCGTCAACGAACTGCATACCAAGCAGGCCGTCTTCGATGGTCGGGTACAGCACGTCTGCGCTGACCTGCTGACCATCCCTGTGGGCCTCTATGGCTTCTGCCGCTTCGTTATAGATCGTCGCAAACCCTTCCAGATACCCTTCGGGGTGTCCAGCAGGAATACGGGTCACACGTGCCGCAGCATCGCCAGTCCCGGCGCCACCACGGGTTAACAGGCGTTTGGGTTCACCAAACGGCGTATACCAAAGCTGTGTTGGGTTTTCCTGGTGCCAGTCAATCCCGCCCTTGTCGCCATAGATACGCAAGCGCAGACCGTTTTCGTTACCGGGGGCAACTTGGGAACACCACAGCGTACCACGCGCACCGCCTTCATAGCGCATCATCACATGGGCGTTGTCATCCAATGCACGCCCTGGAACGAAGGACTGCAAATCCGCACTTAGGCTTTCAAGCGTCAGCCCACTTACAAAGCTTGCGAGATTGAACGCATGGGTTCCAATATCACCGGTTGATCCACCAAGCCCCGACCGTTCTGGGTCTGTGCGCCACGCGGCCTGTTTGCTGTCGTCCTGTTGGGTCAGCCAGTCCTGCACATATTCCACCTGCACAAGGCGAATATTACCAAGATCGCCATTGGCCACCATCTCACGCGCTTGGCGTATCATGGGATAACCAGTGTAGTTGTGGGTTAGGACAAACAGCGCATCACTGTCGTTCGCCGCCTTCACGAGCTTTTTGGCGTCGGCCATCGTCGCGGTTAGCGGCTTGTCACAGATCACGTGAATTCCACGCTTTAGGAATTCACGGGCAGCGGCATAGTGCACGTGATTGGGCGTCACAATCGCCACCGCCTCGATCCCGTCTTTCAGGCGCGCCTCGCGGATCGCCATCGCTTTGAAATCGTCATAGGTGCGATCAGGCGACAGCCCCAGTGCAGCACCAGAGGCTTGCGCTTTTTCCGGCGTGGATGACAATGCGCCCGCCACCAGATCAAAGCGGCCATCAATACGGGCTGCAATCCGGTGGACACCGCCGATAAAGGCGTCATTTCCACCGCCCACCATACCAAGTCTAATTGGTCTATGTGTCATGTTATATCCCCAGCATCTTACGGTTAGTGGCATCATCAACATCGCCACCGGCAAAGTCATCAAACGCGCGTTCGGTCACGCGGATGATATGATCTTTAACGAATTGCGCACCTTCGCGGGCACCATCTTCTGGATGTTTCAGACAGCATTCCCATTCGACGACGGCCCAGCCGCTAAAATCATTTGCCGCCATCTTGGAAAAGATCGCTGCGAAATCGACCTGACCATCACCAAGGCTGCGAAACCGCCCTGCCCGATCAACCCAAGACTGATAGCCGCCATATACGCCCTGACGGCCCGTTGGGTTGAACTCAGCATCTTTGACGTGGAACATTTTGATCCGGTCTTTGTAGATGTCGATATTGTCCAGATAGTCCAAGCACTGCAGCACATAGTGCGACGGATCATACAGCATGTTGCAACGTGCGTGGCCGTCTAGGCGTTCTAGGAACATCTCAAAGGTCACACCGTCATGCAGGTCTTCGCCCGGATGAATTTCATAGCAGACATCAACACCGCAATCCTCGGCGTGATCCAGAATTGGACGCCAGCGCGCGGCGAGTTCATCAAAAGCAGCTTCGACCAGACCAGCCGGCCGTTGCGGCCATGGATAGATATAGGGCCAAGCCAGCGCGCCGGAAAACGTCGCCATCTCAGAAATACCCATATGCTTTGATGCGGTCAGAGCCATCTTGACCTGATCAACGGCCCAAGCCTGACGCGCCTTCGGGTCGCCTTGGACCTCTGAGGCAGCAAATCCGTCAAAGGCAGTGTCATAAGCCGGGTTCACTGCAACCAACTGCCCTTGCAGGTGCGTTGACAGCTCTGTCACCTCGACACCGTTCGCGGCGGCCTGACCTTTGAATTCATCGCAATAATCTTTGGATGATGCGGCCTTTGCCAAATCAATAAAACGTCCATCCCAACTGGGAACTTGCACGCCCTTATAGCCGCAGTCAGCAGCCCATTTCGTGATCCCATCCCAAGTATTAAATGGCGCTTCATCACCCGCGAACTGCGCTAAAAACAGTCCTGGCCCCTTAATCGTTTTCATCGAAATCCTCCCTCGTTTCGAGAAAACTATATCGATTTAGGCGATAGGTGCTAGTCCCCAATTTTGATCAAATTTGAGGTGAGATTTGGCTAATTAGTCAGATAATCGCACGGTCGCGCTGACTGTTCGATCTGCAGCACCAAAACCTACGGCTTGCAGCCCGAAGTAGGAAATCACGGAAATCAAAGCGACCGCGCAAAAGGCAAAAAGCATCGTTTTCATATGGTCCGCCTCGTCTCTATTCCGCTGGTGTGGTTTGGCTTTGGGCCTCTTTGGCCTTTACCTCATCCACCCACAGGCTGTGGTGTTCGCGCGCCCATTGCTCCTCGACCTCGCCGGTGCCCATCGCGTCAAACGCGCCTTCCATGCCGACGGAGCCAATGTAAATATGTGCAAGGATAATCGCCATCAGCACGAAACCCACAATGGCATGCCAAAGCTGGGCGTATTGCATTTCTTCTTGGGGGGATAGGTCAGTCGGCAGCGTCCCAAAGCCCAATAGCTGCGACACCCCGAAATCATTCATATGTGCGAATGTCTTGGCGAACATCGGCAACTCAAACGGAAACAACAGTGACAGCCCCGAGATAGAGATTGATCCGCCAAGCAGAATAACCGACCAGAAGATCACCTTTTGACCTGCATTGAATTTCTTTGCCGGGGGATGCACCCCTTTTTTGAACAGGCCACCACCGACAGCGACCCATTTAAGGTCATGGCGGTTGGGAATATTCTCAAGCACCCACATGAAGAACACCATCGTCAGGCCGATCATGAACGCCCATGAAACGTTGTTGTGAATCCATTTGGACGCCACGGCGATCAGCGCAAAGCTATCGTGCCCAAACGTGGGAATGACAAACTTGCGCCCAAACAGCGAAATCAGACCGGTGAGCGCGAGCAAGATAAACGACCCGCCCATGAGCCAATGCCCGAACCGTTCGATTGCTTTGAAACGGGTTATCGTCCGCCCTGTCTTTTCGCCGTCAATCCGGATGCGGCCCCTGATAAGGTAGAACAACACCAGCAGTCCAAGCGTCCCAAGAAGCAGGTAACCACCGTAGGTTAACAGCGGACCTTGTCGAAAGTTCAGCCACCACATGCCGCCGTCTTGGACCAGCGTGGTTGATGCAGGTCCTCGTGCCTGTGTCGTCACGTCAACAGAACCATAGCGCAGGGTGCGCCACAGATCGGGATCAGACTGGCCGCCTAATGTCCCCAACTGTTGGGTAATATCTGCGGCCGAATCTGGATCGCCTAAATTCTCGCTACGAAAGCTTTCATCGACCTCCATAGCGGATTGCCGTGCGAGGATATCTTCGAGCGTCTGCGCGCCGCCCGTCGCGCTTCTGTCAGGCACAGGTACATCCTGTGCCTGCGCGCCAAACGCCAACAAACAAATCACAAGACCTGCGAACAATGCCCGGATCATAGTTGAGCCCCCTCGCCCTATGTGAACGGCTTAACCGCCTTTTTGATCATAGGCTGTGCCCCAGCCCCATGCGCCCGTTCCAAACCCGCGCGCCACAACGCGTTCACGATAGATGCTAGAGACCGTGTCACCGTCACCCGCCAGCAGCGCCTTTGTTGAACACATCTCGGCGCAAATCGGCAGTTTGCCTTCGGCGATCCGGTTACGTCCGTATTTGGCGAATTCTGCGGTGCTATGGTTTTCTTCGGGGCCGCCGGCACAGAAGGTACATTTGTCCATCTTGCCGCGTGATCCAAAGTTACCCGCTTGCGGATACTGCGGCGCACCGAATGGGCATGCGTAAAAGCAGTAGCCACAACCGATGCACAGGTCTTTGGAGTGCAGCACGATCCCGTCTTCGCTTTGGTAAAAGCAATCGACGGGACAAACGGCCATGCAAGGAGCGTCTGAACAATGCATACAAGCAACCGAGATTGATCTCTCCCCCGGTTTGCCGTCGTTGATCGTGACCACCTTGCGGCGATTGATGCCCCAAGGGACTTCGTGTTCGTTTTTACATGCGGTGACGCAGGCGTTGCATTCAATGCAGCGTTCGGCGTCGCAGAGGAATTTTGCTCTTGCCATCTTACTTCTCCTTACGCTGTCCAGATTTTGCAGAGGGTCGCTTTGGTCTCTTGCATCTGGGTCACTGAATCATAGCCATAGGTCTGTGCGGTGTTGGTGCTTTCGCCCAAGACGTAAGGGTCCGCACCGTCGGGGTATTTGCCCCGCAAATCTTCGCCCTCAAAATGGCCACCAAAGTGGAACGGCATAAAGGCAACGCCAGCCCCGACCCGTTCGGTCACCATGGCCATTACTTTGACTTTGCCGCCTTCTGGGCCTTCGACCCAGACTTGAGCGCCATCGCGAACACCAAGGTTGTTAGCGTCGCGCGGGTTGATCTCGACGAACATGTCTTGCTGAAGCTCGGCCAACCATGGGTTTGACCGGGTTTCATCCCCGCCACCTTCATATTCAACCAATCGACCCGAAGTCAGAATGATCGGATACTCTTCTGAGAAATCATTCTTTTGGATCGACGCGTAAAGCGTTGGTAGACGGTAGAATTTCCGGTCCTCATAGGTCGGATAATCCGCCACCAAATCCCGACGGTTCGAATAAAGCGGTTCGCGGTGGATCGGTACGGGATCTGGGAATGTCCAGACGACCGCACGCGCCTTGGCGTTCCCGAATGGCGCGCATTCGTGTTTAATCGCCACGCGCTGGATGCCGCCAGAAAGGTCGGTCTTCCAGTTAATCCCTGAAACACGCCCATCATAGTCAGATGGGAACGGCGACATGCCTGCCTCGCCGACTTCTTCATCGGCGCCGTCATCAGACTGCCCCACATCAGAGGTCATGCCTTCGACGCCCGCGATGTGCCCGATAACACGCTTTTCAGCGTCCGTCAGGTCGCTATCCCAACCCAAGTCAATCAGCATCTGATAGGTGAATTCCGGATAACCATCCGTGATCTCCGACCCTGCAGAATAGACGCCTTCGGCCAAGAGGTTGTCGCCATCACGTTCCACACCAAAGCGGGCACGGAAAGTCAGACCACCTTTGGAGACAGGCTTACTCATGTCATAGAGGTTAGGCGTGCCTGGGTGGTTCATCTCGGGCGTGCCCCAACATGGCCATGGCATGCCGTAATAGTCCCCGTCAGCCGGACCACCAATCGCCTGCAACGTCGTTTTGTCGAACGTATGCTGGTTCGCCATATGCAGTTTTATGCGTTCAGGGCTTTGGCCGGTATAACCAACCGTCCACATGCCCTTGTTGAATTCGCGGGTAATGCTTTCGACGTTTGGCGTTTCGTCGTCTTCCATCTCGATGTTGCGGAAGAATTTATCTGCCCAACCGAATTTGTTCGCAAACTTTGCCATGATCACATGATCTGGCAGGCTTTCGAACAGTGGCTCAACGACCTTGTCACGCCACTGCAACGACCGGTTTGATGCGGTTACTGACCCGCGTGTTTCAAACTGTGTACATGCCGGAAGCAGGTAAACCCCGTCTGTGCGGTCGTGCAGAACTGCCGATACGGTCGGATATGGGTCAACGACGACAAGCATATCAAGCTCTTCCATCGCGGTTTTCATTTCCTTCATCCGGGTCTGCGAATTGGGCGCATGCCCCCAAAGAACCATGGCCCGTACTTTGTTCGGTTGGTCCATGTTTTCAGGGTCTTCCAAGACGCCATCAATCCAGCGCGAAACAGGAATACCCGTAGATTCCATCATGTCTTTGGATTCGAACTGCCCTTGTAGCCAGTCATAGTCTTCGTTCCATACACGCGCCCAATGCTTCCATGATCCTTCGGCAAGGCCGTAGTATCCGGGCAATGTGTGCGACAGCACCCCAAGGTCGGTCGCGCCCTGCACGTTGTCATGGCCACGGAAGATGTTTGTGCCACCACCGGAAGTACCCATGTTGCCAAGCGCAAGCTGCAGCACGCAGTATGCGCGGGTGTTGTTGTTACCGGTGGTGTGCTGTGTGCCTCCCATGCACCAAACGACGGTGCCGGGGCGGTTGTTCGCAAGCGTAAATGCCACGCGGCGCAGCTGTTCACCCGGAACGCCAGTTACACGTTCCACCTCGTCTGGTGTCCAACGTGCGACTTCTTCGCGGATCTGATCCATCCCCCAAACGCGGGTGCGGATGAATTCAGTATCTTCCCAGCTATTTTCAAAGATGTGCCAGAGAATACCCCAAACAAGCGGAACATCCGAACCTGGACGGAAGCGCACAAATTCGTCGGCATGTGCCGCAGTCCGGGTAAAGCGCGGATCACACACGATCAAAGGCGCATTGTTTTGCTCTTTGGCTTTCAGAATATGCTGTAGCGAAACAGGGTGCGCCTCGGCCGGGTTACCACCGATGATAAAGATCGCCTTTGACTGATGCATATCGTTGTAGCTGTTGGTCATGGCGCCATAGCCCCATGTGTTCGCCACACCAGCAACGGTGGTCGAGTGACAAATACGCGCCTGATGGTCCACGTTATTCGTACCCCAATAGGCCGCAAATTTGCGGAATAGATAGGCTTGTTCGTTGTTATGCTTGGCTGAACCCAGCCAATAAACGCTGTCTGGGCCGCTTTCTTCGCGGATGTTCATCATACCATCGCCGATTTCATCGATGGCCTGTTCCCAGCTGATGCGAACCCATTCGCCGTTTTCACGTTTCATCGGATAGCGCAGGCGACGTTCACCATGGGCGTGTTCCCGAACGGCCGCCCCTTTGGCGCAATGCGCACCAAGGTTGAACGGGCTGTCCCATGCGGGCTCTTGTCCAACCCAAACACCGTTATCGACTTCGGCTAAGACCGTGCAACCGACGGAACAGTGGGTACAAACCGATTTGATGGTTTCAACGGCACCGGCCATCGCCTCTTGGGCGTTTGCTGCGGTGACTGTGCCGCCAGTGGCGGCGATGGCGGTTAGACCACCGATGGTCAGGCCAGATCCGCGCAAAAATGTGCGGCGATCAATGGCCCCTTTGGTGCTGGTCGATTGAATTCCAGCGCGGCGTGCAGCGCCTGTCGTCTTCTTTCTTAACATGTCTTGTCTCCCTTGCTGGCGCCGTCAATGCGGGCTTGCTCGGTTATTAAATTAGACACCCATTAAAAACGGGCGCTCTCGAAATATGCGCGGGTATGTGCGGTGTCCTGCATCTTGTCCGAGGTCCGATCAACCGGCTGTGCCGCAGCTTCGGTTCCCGAAACCGCCACTGCTGCTGCCGCTGGTGCGGCCACCCCAAGTTTGAGAAAATCGCGGCGGCTGCTGCCGTCCTCTTTGCTCTTTGCCATCAGATACACTCCCCTTACTTATTGCGGCCAAGCCGCCGATAATACGCGGACTACTCCGCAATCATTCGAAACGCTTCGCGTTCGATCCCCATAAATTCTCGTCCAACTGCGCCCACTGATGCGTAAAGAACAGAGTTCTTTGCCGCCTCGAGGTCGCTATAAAAATGCCCAGCCCACGGGCCGACATGTTTGTTAAAAAATGTCTTTTGCGCGGTTAGGTCAGCGACGCCGCCAGCAAAGCGACCTACGATCAAACCGCCCATCATTTCCATTAAGGATGCGATGTTATCCTCTGGTTCGTATACGTTTTCTCCCCGCGCTATTCCACGTGCCGACATATCGGCACGTAGCACCGCGAGTGGTTTTTCGTTCAAGAAACCCGTCAAATAGTAGCTGGCGAATGGTAGCAACTCGCCGCGTCCGAGGCCGATGAATAATGCGTTGAATTCGCGTGTGACCGCTTTGGGTTTTGAAACCCGCGCAACCTGCGCCAATTGCGCAATCGCTTGGCCAAGCGCCGTGTCGTCACCCGAAAGCGACGCGCATTGCGCAAGCAACATTTCATCCGGTGGCCCCGCCAAAAGCACCCCAAGGAAATTGTACAGGTCCGCACGCATGCGGTCTTCTGGATGTACTTGGGCGATGTCGGGCATTGCTGTCACGATGCCACCTCCTGCTGATATTCAAAGCGCATGCGGCGGCGCGGTGCGGGGGCTTCGTCTAAATCGGTTTCAATTTCAGCGTAGGCTGTAACCGTCGCGTCAATCTGAATTGGCGCTTCTTCCGGCTCTTCATCTTTGTCTTCGACCTCTACCTCTGTCGGTGCGGTCAGCTTTTCGAGATGGGCCAACATGCCCTTCCCCACCTGATAAGCTGTTTGCATGTGCTCGACGACTTTGGCGCTATCGGTAAAGTCTTCGCCATAATCGACTAGGCCATCGACATTCGCCAAAACCGGGTTCAGCCGCCACAACCGCCGCAACGCCCGGCGGCGCAGGTGGTCTGGAACAGCTTTCGCCATGAACCCCTTGATGTCATCTCCCGCAATCAACGTATCTGGATCGGGCAGATCAAACGCCGCAAGCACTTCTGCATCGGTCATTTCCGGCTCTGCGACTGCAACCTCTGTCTCTGCCTCGGTTTCGGCAGCGACTTTTGCTTTGCGACGTGACCAGAAATCTTGTGTCATGCGACTGTCCCCTTGCGGGCCGGGGCGCGGTAAACGTCGGTAAGCTGCGCAATCCTTGCATCGCCTACACCATCTTCGGCGCCATCAACGCGCTTGCGATCGCGGCGACGCTTAACGAATACTTCTTCTTCAAAGTAGGCCTGTGCAAAATCACGAACCCAAGCAACTAAGCCAGCAGGCATTGGAACTTTCTCGACAATGTCATCACCATTGTCAGCGTAATCTTGGGCCTCGTAAGGTGATGCAGTCACCAATGTCACATGGAATGGGCGTGCTGCGTCATCAGTGCCACGCATGACCACATAAATCGCAGGTTCCTTATCTGAGATACCGGTTAGGTAAGCTTCGCTTTCGGCGCCATGTAATTCCAGTTGCACCGTCTGTGCATGAAATTCAGCAACGTCACCTTCTTCGCGTAGAATTGCCCAGTCAGCAGGCCTTGCACCGGGCAAAACCGCTACCGCACGCCACGCCCATTTCGCCCAGCGCGTTGCACCCGGGGTGCGACGCACGACAATGCCCATTGGCATGGACTGATACTGTTGTGGGTTGCGTATCAAAGCTGCCTCTTCCAGAATCTAATAACATGCTGCACCAAAACCGATTTCAAAAAAAGCATTATTATCACGCGGTTACGCCGCAGCGCAGCATCGCGTGTCCGCATTTTTGGGGTTTGATTGCGGGACTAGCAATGGCTAAGCTCGTCGTACTACGGTGACGTAGAGCGGGGAGAGACAGCCAATGACAAGCCAGCCAACCCACGGCAAGCGACTGATTCTATGCGATTGTTCCGGGACACAGCAGATCGACCCAGAGGCGATCTCGGCCGCAACCGGGCTATCGTGCTCCAAGGTCCACACCGCGCTTTGCACCCACGAAATCGCGATCGCGAAGGAGGCAATTTGTAGCGGTGATGTGATAATTGCCTGCGGGCAAGAAACTGAACGCTTCCAAGAACTTGCCTACGACCACAATGTCAGCGCACCTGATTTCGTTGACATACGTGACCGTGCTGGATGGACGGCCGACAAAACCGCCCCCACGCCAAAGATGTCCGCCCTTATCGCCGAAGGCCTATTACCGCAGTCAGAACCAAAGGTACGCGATATCACGTCGGAAGGGACTTGCCTGATTATCGGTACAGGCCCCGTTGCAATAGGTGCCGCCACCCAACTGGCTGAGGTCTTAAGCGTGACGCTGCTTTTGACTGCAGCGGATGACGCCCCAATGAGTGGCAGTTTTGATACAGTAAAAGGCCAAGTCACCCGTGCGGTCGGTAGCTTGGCACATTTTGAAATCCATTTCGACGCCCTACAAGAGGTCGATCCAGCAGGGCGCGGCGCACAGCAATTCACTGCCCCCCAAGATGGTGCGCAATCACATTGCGATATTATCCTTGATCTAAGCGGCAACAGCCCGCTGTTCCCGGCACATGAAAAACGTGACGGTTATCTTCGTGCTGATCCGAAACACGCGCCATCCGTGGCAAGGGCCGTTTTTGATGCGGCACAAATGGTCGGGACATTCGAAAAACCGCTTTACGTAAAGCTAGAAGAAAGCCTTTGCGCCCATTCACGTGCCGAACAGGCCGCCTGTTCTAACTGTCTGAACGCCTGCCCGACTGGGGCAATCACATCCGCAGGTGATCATGTGGCGATTGACCCGCTGATTTGCGCAGGCTGCGGTGCATGTTCTTCCTTATGCCCGTCAGGCGCTATCACCTATGACGCCCCATCCGTCGACGATACCTTCCGGCGGCTTGAAACGCTCGCACGGACATTCCGTAACGCGGGCGGTCAAAACCCCCGCCTATTGGTGCATGATGATGAACACGGCGCTGAGATGATACAGCTTTCCGCTCGATTTGGTCGCGGTCTGCCGAGTGATGTAATCCCGTTCGCAGTCTCTGCGCTCGCTGGCTTTGGTCATGCCGAGATGCTCGCCGCCTTTGGCGCAGGATTTGCAGACGTCCACGTTCTGCTTTCACCCAAATCCGACCGAGACACGATTATACAAGAGGCCGAATTAGCCACAGCGCTTAGCAGTCGCGCGGTGCCCCTTCTTGACGTCGCGGATCCTGATGCGATGTCAGATGCATTATACGACGCGACACCAAGCATCGCAGTCGAAACCCCGATCCTGCCAATTGGCACACGCCGCCAAGTGACACGCACAGCCACCAAGGCATTGAACCCGACAGATATCATCGCGCTGCCTGAAACCGCGCCCTATGGCGCTGTTCTGGTTGATACCGATGCATGTACGCTGTGCCTGTCCTGTGTTTCGCTTTGTCCATCCGGCGCATTGGCAGACAACCCCGATATGCCACAGCTTCGGTTCCAAGAAGATGCCTGCCTGCAGTGCGGGCTTTGCAGCAATATCTGCCCGGAAAAAGCAATCACACTTGAACCGCGCTTCAACACCACGGACACGGCTTTGACCCAAGTCGTATTGAACGAAGAAGAACCTTTCGCCTGTATCGAATGCGGCAGCCTATTTGGCGTTAAATCCACAATCGAGATGATTACTGAAAAGCTGGCTGGCAAACATGCGATGTTTGGCAATCCTGACGCCGCCAAGATGATTCAAATGTGCGACAACTGTCGTATTCAGGCTCAGTATCATTCTACCGACAACCCATTCACCGGCGCAGAACGCCCACGCGTTCGCACGACAGACGACTACCTGTCCAAGCGCCGCGATCATTAATAAGGAAAACCCATGAGCGACGATTTCAACATGTCCATGCGCAAGTTTCTAAAACAGGTGGGGGTCACGTCCCAACAAGCAATCGAAGAAGCAATGCGTGGCGCGGACACTGCCGGAAAATCATTTGAAGCCAAGGTCGTACTGACCATTGGGGACCTAAATCTTGAACATGTCGTGACTGGCACCATCACGGGGCAGGACGACTAAAGTGACAATTACCCGTGACGCGGTCATTGCGACCCTCAAGACGATCAAAGACCCCATTACAGGCGACGACATCATGGCAGCGGGCCTCGTGCGGGCGCTATCCGTGGATGAGGGCAACGTGCGCTTCGTGTTCGAAGTTGCCCCATCGCTTGTACAGCAATTGGAGCCCGTGCGCGCCTCAGCAGAGGCAGCACTGAAGGCCATGCCCGGCATCGGGTCGGTCTCCGCCATCATGACGGCGCATAATACGCCAGCTACCCCACCCGATCTGAAACCAAACCGTCAGTCGGAACCAACAGGCCCACAAAAGGTACCCGGCATTGATCGGATCGTTGCGATTGCGTCTGGCAAAGGTGGCGTTGGGAAATCAACCGTGTCCGCCAACCTTGCCTGTGCGCTAGCGGCCGAAGGGCGACGCGTTGGGTTGCTGGATGCAGATGTCTACGGACCATCGCAACCACGGATGCTTGGCGTTTCTGGACGCCCTGCCTCTCCTGATGGCAAGACAATCCTGCCCATGCGCAACCACGGTGTCACAATGATGTCGATTGGATTGATGCAGAACGAAGATCAGGCGGTTGTCTGGCGCGGTCCAATGCTCATGGGCGCGTTGCAACAAATGATGAACCAGGTCCAATGGGGTGCGCTTGATATCCTGATCGTGGACCTGCCCCCCGGGACCGGCGACGTCCAAATGACTCTGGCGCAGAAATTCGACCTGTCTGGCGCGATTGTCGTGTCCACCCCACAAGACATCGCGCTACTGGACGCCCGCAAAGGGATCGACATGTTCAAACAACTGCGCACGCCCATCATCGGCATGATCGAAAACATGAGCACCCACATCTGTTCGAACTGTGGCCACGAAGAACACACCTTTGGTCACGGTGGCGTCGCGCAAGAGGCGGCCAAACTGGACGTGCCCCTGCTGGCAGAGCTACCACTGCACTTAGATATCCGCCTTGCTGCGGATGGCGGTGCACCGATTGTGGTATCAAAGCCTGACAGCCCACCAGCCCAAGCATTCCGCGCCGTCGCACGAAAGCTGATCGAAAGCGGAGATGCATGACCGGGCCAGTCTTCCCTCCACTATTTACGGGACAGGCAACCGTCGAAGACCCGATGCAGGTCGCTGTAGACATGGCCCGACAGGGCTGTGACGCAGGAACAATCGTGTACAATCTATCAGGCCGCGACCTCCGTGCCGCGATCATCTTTGCCCCCGAAGTTCCGCTTGCACAGGCAATGGCGATGCTTCCGGTTTGCGGCATCGGCTTTCAAAACGCGCTAGGGTCTGTAGCCCCGCCCGAGGTTGCCGTGCACCTCAAGTGGGACGGCACAATCATGGTCAATGGGGCGGCATGCGGCGCATTGACGGCGCACAGCGCAACAGGCGCGCAAAATCAATTGCCAGATTGGCTAGCTATCGGACTGACCGTGCCGCTGTGGCCCGAGAATGACGCGCCGGGCGAAACGCCTGATATCACTGCACTATATGCAGAAGGCTGTTCTGACATCACCCCAGTTGATCTTCTTGAAGGCTGGGCGCGGCATACGCTTGTCTGGATCAACCGCTGGCTGGATGAAGGCACGCGCCCGATTCACGCTGAATTCACCGGGCTATGGCAGAAAAACGCAGGCGAATTGGGCCTTGATCCCGATATGGGACTACTATCGAAATCAGACGATGTCATGATCCTGATGCCACTCACCACATTACTGGAGCCCGTATGACCGACCGCTTCCTTGCCCGTGCGATCCATTTCGACGAAAGCGATCAGATGATCTTTCATACCCCTGCGCGCACCGGCGAATGGTGCATTTCAGGCGGTTTTGAATTCTCAAACTGGTCCAAGGGCGACCTATCAGGCAAAGCGCGGCAGGCATTTTCCAACGGATGGTTGGGACTCGAGACATTCGGGCGCGTCACTGTTATCGCGATCACAAAGGTCGAAGACCAAGAGTTAGATGCGCTCACACAGGCGCTCGCCGCCCATTTCATCAGCCACTATGGCGCACCGAACATTGAGGCCGCACTGGGCGTGGCAATCGAAGAGATCAGCCAGATGTGCGATCTTTGCGCGGACCAGCCACCCAACACGCTCCTGATGGTCAGTCGTGAATTAACAGAGGCTGGCGTCAAAGAAAGCTACCGAATGGTTGAACCGCAATCTGCCGGGCTGGATCAGTTTGCGGTTCATGGTTCGCTGGATGAGCCAGATCAAATTTAGCTAAATTTGATCGCGCCGCCTAAAAGGCGGGCTGCGCGTTGAAGGTAAACAAGGTTTCACCGTTGATGGTATATTCGTTGATCAATGTTGCAGCACGTGGAGACGTGAGCCACCCTTCCAATTCCATTGCCAGCTCATTCTTCACATGCGGATGCAGTTCCGGGTTCACTGGAATATAGGCATATTGGTTAAACAGCACTGGGTCGCCAGAAAACAGCAGTGTCAAATCAGCCTTGTTTCCAAAGTTGAGCCAGCTCGCACGATCCGCAAGAATATAGGCATTCATACCCGCCGCCGTGTTCAGCGATGCTCCCATCCCTGCCCCGACAGGACGATACCAATCACCCCCACGTGACACGCCCGCGGCATCCCACAAAGACAGCTCTTTTTTGTGGGTGCCACTATCGTCGCCACGGCTTACAAATGGCGCCTCTATCTGCGCAATGCGGGTCAGCGCATCGGCCGCAGTAGTGGCTTCGGCAATTGCAGCAGGGTCTGCGTCAGGCCCGACAAAGACAAAGTCGTTATACATAATTTCGCTGCGATGGGTGCCATAGCCCCCACCTACAAACGCTTCCTCTGAGGCACGCGAATGCACAAGGATCGCATCCACGTCGCCAGCTTCGCCAAGACGCAGTGCTTGCCCGGTCCCCACGACCAAAAGCTGTACATCAATTCCGGTGTCTTCTTTGATCGCAGGCAACAAAATTTCGGACAAACCAGAATTATGAAACGAAGTCGTCACCGCCATCTTCAAATCTTCGGCGGTAGACGCAGTACCAGTTAATGCCAACACACATGCAAGTACGCGGATCATTCTACAATATCTCCCTGAAGTAGCGCCGCAGCTTGCGGCGTTTTCGGCCCCGCGAAAAAATCCTGAGCGGGGCTATTTTCGATGATATGCCCATGCATCAGAAACACAACATCTGTCGCCAGCCGTTTGGCTTGGCCAATGTCATGCGTCGCCATGATGATGCGCGTACCCGCGTCGCAGGCATCTTGCAGGATCGTTTCAATCTCTCGCATGGCGCGCCCATCCAGATTGGCGCAGGGTTCATCTAGAAAAATGATATCAGGGTCCAATATCAGCGCTCGCGCCAATGCGAGCTTCTGCTTTTCTCCGCCAGATAATTGCGGTGCTTGTTGGTCAAGCGCACCGCCTAATCCAACACGACGCGCCCAATCGTCGGCCAATTGACGGGCCTTTGCTTTTTGGGTCCCACGCAGGGTTAGTGGATAGGTCAGATTATCCCTCACGCTGCGCCGCAACATGATCGGCGTTTGAAAGACGAAAGCTTGTCGTAAGCGTGCTTCGGTCAATGGAACCTGCCACGTCACTTCACCTTTCGATAGCCGCTCCAACCCATGAAGCGTGCGCAAGAAAGTCGTTTTACCCGCGCCATTCGGCCCCATCACAATGGTAAACCCAGTTTGTGAAACCGTCAGATCGACCGGCCCCAACAGCGTCTTGCCACGACGTTTCACCAACGCCTGTGACACCTCGAGTGGAAGGATTGGGGTCACCATTTCCCCTCACTCTCTGTCTGGCCGATCGCGTGAATTGCGATATTCACCGCGACCGCCAAAGCGATCAAGACAAAGCCCAAGCCCAGCGCCAAGGCGAAATCGCCTTTTCCAGTCTCAAGTGCGATGGCCGTGGTCAGCACGCGCGTCGCATGGTCAATGTTACCGCCTACAATCATGATCGCGCCAACCTCGCCTATCGCACGGCCAAAACCAGCCAGCGCTGCCGTCATTAGTGCCCGTCTGCCGTCCCAAATCAGTGTGGCAATCCGCTGGCGTTTAGTGGTGGAAAATGAGATCAGAAGGTCATGATATTCGGCCCAGATGTCGCGAACGGACTGATGGGCGATAGACGCAATAAGCGGTGTGATAATAATGACCTGCGCGATAATCATCGCGGTGGGCGTGAACAACAGGCCAAACACTCCAAACGGGCCGGACCGCGACAAAAGCAGATAAACGATCAAGCCGACCACAACGGGCGGCAGGCCCATCAATGCATTCAGTACAGCAATTGTCGCGCGCCTGTGCCTGAACCGTCTGATTGCCAACCAAGCGCCAAAGGGAAGCGCAATCAGCGATGCGATCACTGTCGCCGTAACTGTAACCTGCAAAGACCGTAGCGTGATTTCGACAAGATCAGGATCAAGGGTCACAACCAGCCAAAAGCCAGCGACCAATCCTTCCCAGATATCCCCCATATGTCTTGCCTACTCACCTGCCCCTAAGGGCAGGCTTTCATGCAACGCGTTTGGGATCAATAAAAATCAAACAACGGCAGCGGCTTGGCGCGTCTTGCGCCCTGACCGGATAAACGCCGCGATGAAGATTGCTGTCAGAACGAGGATGACCGTTGGTGCCGGTGCGCTGTCGATAAAGAAGCTGATGTAGACGCCTGCAATTCCGGAAAACAGTGTCACGGCCACGGCAATGGGCAGCATAAATTCGAACCGCTTTGTTAACAAAAAAGCAATTGCGCCGGGAGCAATCAGCAGACCAATCGCCAGAATGATCCCAACAGCCGAAAGCGTTGCAACAATAGTAAGCGAAATCAGCGAAAGCAGCCCATAATGCAACCATCCAACCCGCAGCCCAACAGCTTGGGCCTGTACCGGATCAAAAGCGTGCAGCAGAAAATCGCGTCGTTTCGCCAAAATCACGGCAGCAACAAAGCCCGCGATAATCCCTGCGATCCACAGGTCTGCCGTACCAACGCCAAGCATGTTTCCGAATAGAATGTGATCCAAATGCACGTCGGTCGAGATTTTCGTGTACAGCACGATCCCAAACCCAAACATCCCGGAAAACACGATCCCCATCACCGTATCTTGTTTCACCCGGCTGTTTTCCGACAGAAAACCAGTGCCCACGGCACAGACCATCCCGGCCACGAACGCCCCGACAATCAGCGGGATATTCAGCAGATAGGCAATCACCACACCAGGTAGCACCGCATGGCTGATTGCGTCGCCCATCAACGACCACCCTTTCAGGACCAGATAGCAAGACAGCAGGCTTGTTGGCACTGCGATGATTGCCATCATCAAGAAGGCTTTGTTCATGAACGCGAACTGAAAAGGAAATAGCAGCGCTTCCATCACTATACCCTCAATGCTTCGGCGGCACGACGACGCGCCGCAAGGTAGCCGTGCTTGGGCGCGAGCATAAAGACCGCCAGGAAAATCACTGTTTGGAGCGTCACAATAATCCCGCCAGTCGCCCCATCAACAAAGTAGCTAAGATAGGCCCCAACAAAGCTGGTTCCTGCCCCGATGGCGACACTCAGCATCAGCAGACGCGGGAAACGGTCGGTCAACAGATAAGCCGTCGCCCCCGGTGTGACGACCATCGCGATCACAAGGAATGCCCCAACCGTCTGCAACGCCGCGACACATGACGCTGATAGCAATGTAAAGAACACCACCCGCAACAGATCAACGCGCAGCCCAATAGACCGCGCATGAGTTTCGTCGAAAAACGTGACCATCAGGTCTTTCCATTTTGCCAACAGGATCGCCAGCGTCACGAAACCAATAATCGCAAGTTGCAGCGTGTCGGATGGCGTAATGGCAAGAATATTGCCCATCGTGATCGTTTCAACGCTTACTGAAGTGGGCGATAACGACACCATGAACAGGCCAAGCCCAAAAAACGACGTAAAGATGATCCCGATAATGGTATCTTCTTTTAGTCCCGACCTTTGGTTCAGGAATAGCATTGCCCCGGCCGCCAAGCCGCCAGCTGCGAAAGCACCCAACGCGAACGGAAGCCCCAGCATATAGGCCCCTGCGACGCCCGGAACGATAGAATGCGACAGCGCGTCACCGATCAAAGACCACCCCTTAAGCATCAGATATGCAGACAAAAACGCACATACGCCGCCGACCAAAGCACTGACCCACATGGCGTTAAACATGTAGCTGTAACCAAAGGGCTGAAGCAGCGTTTCGATCATGTGCTGTCGCCTTCGTCATGGCCATAGACGACAAACGGGCGTTCATCGTCGGTGATCACGCGGATCTGCCGGGCGTCGTCATCGTCGTGCAGGTCAGAGCCACCGATCACAAAATGACGCAGGACCCCTCCGAATGCCAACTCTAGGTTTTCACGGGTAAATGTCGTTTCGGTTGGCCCGTAAGCCAGCACCGTTTCCTTGACCAATACTGTCCGATCGCAAAACTCTGGGACCGAACCAAGGTTGTGAGTGGAAACGAGCATCACACGCCCTTCGTCGCGCATATCGCGCAGCAGCTGAACAATGGCCTCTTCGGTTTGCACATCAACACCAGTGAAGGGTTCATCAAGCAAGATGACTTGGCCTTCCTGCGCCAATGCGCGAGCAAGGAATACGCGTTTGCGTTGCCCGCCAGACAATTCACCGATCTGACGATGGCGGAAATCTTCCATCCCGACACGCGCCAACGCTGAAGTCACCGCATCGCGGTCGGACTGCTTGGGCGTACGAAAGAACCCCATGTGGCCATATCGCCCCATCATCACGACGTCTTCGACCAATACCGGAAAAGACCAATCGACCTCTTCGGACTGCGGGACATAGGCGACAATATTTTGTCGCAGGGCTTCTTTTACGGGCATGCCAAGAACGCTGATGCTGCCGCCAGCTGCAGGGACAAACCCCATGATCGCCTTGAAAAGCGTGGATTTCCCTGCCCCGTTGACCCCGACCAATGCGGTGATGGTTCCAGACGGAATTTCAAAGCTGGCGTGGCGCAACGCGGTGTGACCGTTACGATAAGTAACAGTCACATCGTCTGCGATAATGCCTGGCTTGTTTGTCATTCAGCTAATCCTGCAGCTATCGTTTCTGACGTCACACGTAGCAGGTCAATATATGACGGTACCGGGCCGTCTTCTTCGGTAAGGCTATCGACATAAAGCACCCCACCATAGTTGGCCCCGGTTTCGCGTGCGACCTGCTGCGCAGGCGACTGTGATACAGTGCTTTCGCAAAATACAGCCTGAATATCGTTATCACGCACTGTGTCGATCACGCGACGCACCTGTTGCGGCGTGCCTTGGCTGTCGGCGTTGATGGGCCACAGGTATAGTTCATGCATTTCGAAATCACGGGCCAGATAGCTAAACGCGCCTTCACAAGTAACGAGCCAGCGGCGATCTTCGGGCACGGCCATGATGGCCGTACGCAACGGATCAATGGCCGCCGCGATTTCGGCCTTATAGGCCTCCGCGTTGGCGGCATAGACATCTGCGTTATCAGGATCATGCGCGACAAAAGCGTCGCGAATATTATCAACGTAGATCAAGGCACTTTCCAAGCTCATCCACGCGTGCGGGTTTGGCTTACCTTCATATTCACCGGCGGTGATGCTGATTGGTTCAATACCATCAGATAGTGTGACGCTTGGGACATCGCCCAAATTTGCAAGAAACTGTTCGAACCATAGTTCGAGGTTCATTCCGTTCCACAAGATGAGATCCGCATCATGCGCGCGGATGATATCGCGCGGTGTTGGTTGGTATCCATGAATTTCCGCACCGGGTTTCGTGATACTTTCAACGATCGCGACCTCTCCTGCTACATTGCGAGCCATGTCCGCAATAACAGTAAACGTTGTGACCGCCTTGAACTTGTCGCCGTCAGCGAAGGCAGCACTGCCCGACAATAGAACCGACAGCCCAAGAAGTGTGCGTTTTAACAGATGACGCATAGAAAATGCTCCGAAATATGCTTTCCCAAAGATGCATATGAGAATTATTCGCAACTGTAAACACGTCAAATGGGCACGTCTGCCGTTTTAGCGCCTAGTTTTGCCGCAAATGAACAGTGACAAAGCATCCCAAACCGTGCCTCATGATAAAATCAGCGCAACCACGACACGAAATCAAACGAACCGCAAAGGACAAAACGCCCGGAAATGACGATTCCTATATCAAATTTCCCTAAATATTAGCCACTTAAGCACTCAAACAGCCTGAAACGAAAAATCTCGGCCTTTCGCGTTGCAAAACATTGTGAGGACAGATTTAGTTAGAGGCGAAAATGCCAATCCTCGGGGGAACTGGTTTGTCAGCAGCTAAGAGCGACAGTGCGTTCGTAGAATTTGAACGCGTACAGAAGAGTTATGATGGTGAAAATCTGGTCGTCAAAGACCTGAACCTATCAATGCCTAAGGGCGAATTTCTCACAATGCTTGGGCCGTCAGGGTCCGGGAAAACCACCTGCCTTATGATGCTTGCTGGTTTTGAGACGGCCACGCACGGGGAAATCCGGCTTGATGGCGTTTCAATCAATAACATTCCACCACACAAACGCGGCATTGGCATGGTTTTCCAAAACTATGCGCTTTTCCCGCACATGACTGTGGCCGAAAACCTGTCCTTCCCATTGGAAGTACGCAAAATCGGCAAGTCGGACCGCGAAGAAAAAGTCATGCGCGCACTTGGTATGGTGCAGATGCAAGATTTCGCAGGGCGCCGCCCTGCCCAGCTTTCGGGTGGTCAACAACAGCGGATCGCCCTTGCGCGTGCACTGGTCTTTGAACCAGAGCTGGTTTTGATGGATGAACCGCTTGGGGCGCTTGATAAACAGCTGCGGGAAACGCTGCAGTTTGAAATCACAAACCTTGCGCATGAGCTGGGCATTACCGTGGTTTACGTGACCCACGACCAAACCGAAGCCCTGACCATGTCCGACCGCGTTGCAGTATTTGACGACGGCCGCATTCAGCAGCTTGCCCCACCCGATGAGCTTTATGAAGCGCCGCAAAACAGCTTTGTTGCGCAGTTCATCGGCGAGAATAACACCCTAGAAGGCGTCGTTCAGGAAATCCGTGGCGATAGCTGCATTGTTAAGCTCGACAGCGGCGATGTCATTGATGCTAAACCGGTAAACGTGAGCAACGTCGGTGACCGGACCAAGGTTTCGATCCGTCCAGAACGTGTTGAGTTCGACAAATCCCGCCTAAGCCCAGATGCGCATACGCTAAAAGCCGAAGTGCTGGAGTTCATCTATATGGGTGACATCTTCCGGACGCGTCTTCGTGTGGCAGGCACCGATGACTTTATTATCAAGACACGCAACGCCCCCGATCAGGTCCGCCTGACACCGGGCAGCCAGATCGAAATTGGCTGGCTTGCAGATGATTGCCGCGCGCTAGACGCATAGCGGCTGAGACAGGGCAGGCCTTCACCCGGAGGGCCGGCTCGAACGAACTAAACCGGGTATAATAACGGGAGACTACAATGACTTTGACCAAAGCACTCATGGCCACTTCGGCTCTGACGCTGGCGGGTTCAACTGCCTTTGCAGAAAGCCACATGGCCGACGAAATGACTATCGTCAGCTGGGGCGGTGCATACTCTGCATCGCAACAAGCCGCGTATCACGACCCCTATATGGAAATGACTGGCGTCACTATCGTCAACGATGAAAGCTCGAACGAAGCGGTCGCAAAACTGCGCGCGATGAACGAAGCTGGCAACGTGACATGGGACGTTGTTGACGTTGTTGCATCTGACGCGATCCGCTTGTGCGACGAAGGCCTTGCGCTGGAAATCGACGCGGACGAACAGCTTGCACCCGGCGATGACGGCTCATCTGCTTCTGATGACTTTGGCGATCTGATCGTATCTGATTGCTTCATCCCGCAGATCGTTTACTCGACAACTGCTGGCTACCGCACTGACCTTGTTGGTGACACTGCGCCAACGTCGATCTGTGCGTTCTTCGATCTTGAAGCATACCCAGGCATGCGTTCGCTTGAAAAGCGTCCAATCAACAACATGGAATGGGCTCTGCTTTGTGACGGCGTTGCAAAAGAAGACGTCTATGACGTTCTGGAAACAGAAGAAGGCCAAGCGCAAGCGTTCGCGAAGCTCGACACAATCAAAGACAGCGTTGTTTGGTGGTCTGCTGGTGCGGATACCCCACAGCTGTTGGCTGATGGCGAAGTCGTCATGGGCACAACATACAACGGCCGTCTGTTCAGCCTGATCGTTGAACAAGAGCAGCCAGTTGCTATGCTTTGGGACGCGCAAGTGTTTGACCTTGACGGGTGGATCATTCCAACTGGCCTAAGCCCAGAGCGTGAAGCACGCGCGCTGGACTACATCCGCTTTGCAACAGACACACAGCGTCTTGCAGACCAAGCGAAATACATCTCGTACGGTCCTGCACGTGCATCTTCTGCGCCGCTTGTTGGTCAGCACGCAACATTGGGTATCGACATGGCACCACACATGCCAACAGACCCAGCAAACGCGACAAACACCTTCCTGTACAACTACGAATGGTGGGCTGATTACCGCGACGATCTGGATGCTAAATTCCAAAGCTGGCTTGCTCAATAAGCCTTAATAATTACGCAAGGTGGGGTAACCTGCCTTGCGTATTTTCATCTACGGGAATTCAAGATGCCAAAAGGCTATATCATCGGTCATATCACCGTGAACGATCCTGATGCCTATCAGGAGTATATCGTCAAAGATACGCCCATGATCGAAGCTTACGGCGGCACACCCATTGTCCGCGGCGGACAGTCCGAAACGCCCGAAGGGACCGACTTTGACCGCCACGTGATTTTTGAGTTTCCAGACTTTGATAGCGCCAAAGCGCTATATTATTCCAAAGAATACCAAGAGGTCGCGCGTATCCGCCGCGAAAACGCAACCAGTATGATCATCTTGGTCGAAGGGGTCTAAACCATGGCAGAGCAAGTCCTTGCCGCAGACGGCACACCACTCAAGGCAAGCCTAAACCGCGCATTACGCCGCCAAAAGATGCGCGCGTTGCTGTTAATCGCGCCCCTGCTTTTGTTCATTATGCTGACGTTCATTATCCCGATCGGACAAATGTTGTTCCGCTCGGTCGAGAACCAGATCGTTGGCGATACAATTCCACGCACGGTCGAGGCGCTTGATAGCTGGGACCACGACGCTGATGCCGTCCCCCCTGCCCCTGTCTTCGATGCGCTTGCCCAAGATTTGATGGTCGCGGTCGAGCTGAAAGAGCACACGCGTCTTGGTAGCCGCCTGAACTATGAAATGTCCGGTATCTCGTCCCTGTTCCGCAAATCGGGCCGCAAGGTTGACGACATCGGCGAAGTTTACACCGACCAGTTCGTGGCGCTTGATCCAGCGTGGGAAGAAGCCGCAACTTGGGTCGGCCTGCTTGCTGATCCGAAATGGATTGCTGCACGTGAGGCATGGGATGGCACAGGCGATGAGCCCGCATTCATCGTGTCACGCGCCGCTAAGAACGTTCTACCGCAGACTGCCAGCATTTATGCGGACTTTGCGCGTGTGATCCAAACCGAAGACAACGATAGCCCCGCCGAGGAAGAGCCGTGGCATGTTGTCTACTTGGCGCTTTATAACGATCTAACCGCAAACCCATCGTTAGAGGTCACAGGCCCGCTATCCGGCCTCGTTAGCTCTGCCGCTTCGGCAGCCCCTAGCTTTGAGACCGAAGACGTCGCCGCCACCTTTGAAAGCTTTGACGATGACTGGAAAAACCCAGAAGTTTGGGAAACGATCTTCACCTACAGCCCGGCCTACACAAACGGCTATTTTCTGAACGCTGTTGATCTTCAGAAAACAAACGAAGGCGTCGCATGGCAGCCAGAGAACGAGCAGATCTATCTGACCCTCTTCTGGCGTACGATGCTGATGTCTATGACGATTACGATCAGCTGTATCCTGCTTGGCTATCCGGTCGCTTGGATGCTCGCGAACCTACCAGCGCGCAAAGCAAACATGCTGATGATTCTTGTGCTATTGCCATTCTGGACATCGCTTCTTGTTCGGACATCCGCATGGAAAGTCCTGCTGCAAAACCAAGGTGTTATCAATGACCTGCTGGTCTGGGTGGGATTTGTCGCCGACGACAACCGTCTGGCTTTGATCAACAACGCGACAGGCACGATCATCGCGATGACACATATCCTGCTGCCATTCATGATCTTGCCGCTGTATTCCGTGATGCAGACGATCCCAGTGACCTATCTGCGTGCAGCGAAATCACTGGGTGCTACAAACTGGACAGCCTTTTGGCGCGTCTACTTTCCGCAATCCGTGCCGGGTATCGGCGCTGGTTCGATCCTCGTGTTTATCCTGTCGATTGGTTACTACATCACGCCTGAAATCGTGGGTGGTACCAAGGGTGTCTTTATCTCGAACCGGATCGCATACCACATCTCTAGCTCGCTTAACTGGGGTTTGGCCGCGGCATTGGGTGCAATCTTGTTGGCGATCGTTCTGGCGCTTTACTGGGCCTATGACCGGATCGTCGGCATCGACAACGTGAAACTAGGGGGCTGATCTGATGAGCTTGCCAATCTACGCAACCACCGGTCAGAAGATCTGGTATTATTCTTTCCGCGTCATCGTGGGGCTGATCCTGTTCTTCTTGATCGCCCCGATTATTATCATCATCCCACTATCGTTTAATGCCGAGAACTTCTTTACGTTCACGCCAAAGATGCTCGCACTGGACCCGGAGGGGTATTCGCTGAAACACTACCGTGATTTCTTTACGAACCCTGACTGGATCAGGCCATTGAAGAACTCACTGATTATTGCGCCTTTCGCGACGATTCTATCGGTATCGCTTGGGACATTGGCGGCGATTGGTCTGTCACAATCGCATGTGCCCTTCCGGCGCGGGATTATGGCGATCTTGATTTCGCCAATGATCGTCCCGCTGATTATTTCGGCCACAGGGATGTTCTTTTTCTACAGCTGGATGGGTCTAAAGATGGAAGAAATCTTTGGTATATCCAAATCGCTTTCGGGCTATATCAAGGTTATTCTTGCCCATGCGGCATTGGGGATTCCCTTTGTCATCATCACGGTGACGGCCACCTTGGTTGGTTTTGACCAATCATTGACTCGTGCGGCGGCAAATATGGGCGCATCACCAACCGTGACATTCTTCCGGGTGCAGATGCCACTGATCCTGCCCGGTGTGATCTCTGGCGGCTTGTTCGCCTTCATCACGTCATTTGACGAGGTCGTCGTGGTGCTGTTTGTGGGTGCCGCTGCACAGAAAACATTGCCATGGCAGATGTTCACCGGTCTGCGCGAACAAATCAGCCCAACGATCCTAGCGGTTGCGACGGTCTTGGTTGGCATCTCGATCTTGCTGCTGGCAACTGTGGAACTGCTGCGCCGCCGGTCAGAGCGCCTGCGCGGTATGTCACCAAGCTAACAATTCTACCTTCTGAACACAAAAGGCGGGCCGATCACGGCCCGCCTTTTTCGTTTCTGATCGTCCGTATCAGGGAAGAACGTGCAACCAACCCCAAACTGTGATGATTGATAATCCCGTCCCCATCAGCACCGCAGAGGCCGCAACGCGACGAGCCCGACCATACATGTTCGCAAACACATACGCATTAATGCCAGGTGCCATCGCGCTGGTCAGGATCGCAGACCGTGTGGCAGATGTACTAAGGTCATTGATGCCGCCTAGAATCCAAACGATGGCCGGGTGTAGCAAGAGCGAAATCGACACCACGAACAAAATCGCGCGCATGTCGCCTTCGGGGCGATAGCGATAAAGCACACCGCCCAACCCAAACAGCGCCGCAGGCAAAGCGGCGCGCGCGATCAAGTCGACAGCATCAGTGAGAACGCCTGGAACCGGGATGCCGCCAAGGTTCACGACAAACCCAAGGCTGATACCAATAATCAGCGCGTTGCTGAACATCGCGGTCAGCACCTTGCGCGGCAGCGCCGCGACGCTTCCGCCCCAATTGCGCACGATCTCCATCGCGGTAATGCCAACCCCGTAACAAAACGGCGAATGGATCGCGATAATGGCATAGTTGGATTCCAGCGCATCGGGGCCATAAGCCCGTTCCGTAATCGGCAAGCCCAACAGCAACGAATTTGAGAATAAGCCGCAAAACCCGAAAGCAACGCAGTCCTCCCAATCACGCTTGAAAAACACGCGCGCGCCAACAAAACCAGCGGCGAACCCGACCAAGGCCCCCGTGTAAAATGAAAACAGCAACGCTACATCAAAGTTTTGCTGCAGATCCAAAGTCGAAATCGCACGGAATAGCAGACATGGGATCGCAAAACCTTGGGTGAATTTCATCAACCCATCGACAACGCTGTCGTCAAAATAACCTTTCCAGACTGCAAGGTATCCAAACCCAATCACAAAAAAGACGGGCAAAATCACATCAATAAGCGCGGTCATCAGTAGCCATTCCTTTAGATACGGCTGCGCCGCAAATCTTTGCTTAACCCTTCCTTGTTAAAGGTTAGGTAACGTCGAACGTCAGGGTCATACCATCATAGGCAGGCACGACATGCGCGGGCGTTTCAGCAGCCACCGTCGCGTAATCTAAATCGTTATGCATATTTGTCAGAACTGCCTGCTTTGGCTGCGCCTTTGCGATCCAATTCAGCGTTTGTTCAAGATGTGAATGCGAAGGATGTGGCGAACGGCGTAACGCATCAATAATCCAGCAGTCTAGGTTTTGGAGTTGATCCCATGCAGCTTCGGATATCCCCGAAACGTCGGGGATATAGGCAACGTCATACATTCTGAAACCAAGCGCGTCGATCTCACCATGACTGACGGTGAAGGGCGACAGCGTAATCACACCCCCTGCCCCAGTAACAGTCACATCTTGGACAATTTCATTCAACTCGCAGATCGGCGGATAAGATGACCCTGCTGGAGTTTCAAAGATATACCCAAATCGTTTGCGTAAACCCAAAGCCGTTTCCGCGTCAGCCCAGACTGGAAGCATCTTACGTGTGTTGAACACGATCATCCGCAGGTCGTCGACCCCGTGCACATGGTCAGCGTGGCCATGTGTGTAAACCACAGCATCCAATGTCCCGACATCGGCATCCAACAGTTGGTCGCGCAGATCAGGCGACGTGTCGATCAAGACCCGCGTTTCGCCCTGCCCGTTTGATCGGGTCAGTAGAATAGAACAACGACGACGACGGTTCTTTGGATTGGTCGGATCACAGTCGCCCCACAGCCCACCAAGCCTTGGCACCCCACCAGAGGAACCACAGCCCAAAATGGTAACCGTGAGGGTATCTGTCATCGCGCGGCTTTCCAGAACAGCCGATCAAAGTTCTCGGTCGTTTGGCGGGCAAAGTCGGCGTAGTCCATACCAAATGCTTCGGCACCCACGCGAGCGGTCAGTGCCGAGTAAGCTGGCTCATTGCGTTTGCCACGGTGCGGCGGTGGCGCAAGGTACGGGCTGTCCGTTTCGACCAATATCCTATCAATCGGCGCGCTCACGAAAATATCGCGCAGGTCTTTGCTTTTGGGGAACGCAGCGATGCCTGACATCGACAGATAGAACCCAAGGTCCAGTGCTGCCTTGCCAAGCTCGGCAGAGCTAGAAAAGCAATGCATTACGCAAGTATACGCGCCATTCGCATATTCCTCGGACAGTATCCGAGCCATATCATCGTCAGCGGCACGCGCGTGGATAATCAGTGGCAGCCTTGTTTCGCGTGCCGCAGCGATATGCACCCGCAAGCTTTCCTGTTGGATATCCTTGGTTTCGGCAGTGTAGTGGTAATCTAAACCGGTCTCACCAATACCGACGAACTTAGGGTGCTTTGCAAAACTGATCAGTTGATCGGCCAAGACCAATGGTTCCTCGCCAGCACGCATAGGGTGAATACCAGCCGCATAGTAGACAGGTGAATAGGTCTCGGCGATGGCGCGGACAGTGGGTTCTGCATCAAGCCGCGTACAAATTGTCACCATCCGTTCTACGCCCGCATCTAATGCGCGCTGGATAACATCAGGCAATTCGCCTTCGAAATCCGGGAAATCTAGGTGGCAGTGGCTATCGACGATTGTTGGTTGGCTCATGGCGCGGCTTTCAGGCTGCAGCGACGCCTAGCGCCGTCTCTTCTATCTTGAAAATGATATCAAGGATCAGCGCAGCAGGGTCAAGGTTCACCGCACGCCCATGCCGAGATCTGTTCGACAAATCTTGTTGAAGCTGCGCCCACTTGCGGGCCATCCGATCATCCGGGGATATCCGTGTCAGCAAACGGGCCTCGCCCATTGCGCCTTGGGCGTTGGGTTCACCCATCAGCCCTGCCCGCGCGGCACGCGACAAGAACAGGTCAATTAAATCGAGCGTCATACCAAAGCGCACATCGGCCGCACGCCCTGTGCAGCTATCCGCAAGTTTGAGCGCCGCCGGGCGGTCGATACGTGGCATTCCTTCAAACAGTTTGACCAGTTCGCCGTACAATTGCAGGCCGTCATGGTTCAAAAGCCGGATCGCATCGCCTGCCGAACCGCCAGCCAAGGCCGCAAGGCTTTCAGCATTGTCAGCCGCGTGACCAGATTGTTCTAGCGCTTGTTGCAAATCGGAAGCGTTCAAAGAACTGCAGCGTAACTCCCGGCACCGAGACCTGATCGTCGGCAATAGCCGTGACGGCTGATGCGCGATCAGCATAATCACCGTGTTCGCAGGCGGCTCTTCCAGTTCTTTCAGGATCGCGTTGGCAGCGTTCCGGTTCAATTCATCCGCCGCATCGACAATCACAACACGTCGCCCACCATCCGCTGATGACATCTGAAAAAATGTTTTAAGCGTGCGCACAGCATCGACAGTGATTTCACTGCGCAGTTTCTTTGTCTTCTCGTCCCAAGGACGACGGATCACCGATAGGCGCGGATGCGCGCCAGAATGGACGAGCCGCGCATCTGGATGCTCTGGATCGACATAAAGACTCGGATCACCGAATAGCTCGACGCCTTCGTCAGCCAACAAAAACGTCGCAATCTTCCACGCAAGCGTGGCCTTACCAACACCGCGCGGACCCGTGATCAACCAACCAGAATGCATCCGCCCGGATTGAAACGCGTCTAGAAAATCAGCTTCGGCTTTTGACTGTCCAAACAGCATTGCTGTTTCGCGCGGATGGGGTGCGCCCTCGATCCGGTCCGGTTCAGGGAGTGTATCGTCAGTCATAGGTGGGCCGCGATTTCACTGGCAATTTGTTCAGGCGTCCGATTACCATCAACCAGCACACAGCGATTGGGATGGGCATGTGCCAGCGCCAAAAAGCCGTGGCGCAGCGTTTCTTGAAAACCCAAACCGAAGTCTTCGAACCGGTCTTCACCAGATTTACGCGCTAGTCCGCGCTCAAGCGCCGTAGCTGGGTCCATGTCGATAATAAAGGTCAGATCAGGTTCGCGCCCGATCATCAGTTCATGCAGGCTGTCGACCATCGTACGAAGATCGCCACGTGTCGCGCCCTGATAAACGCGGGTGCTATCGGCAAAGCGGTCACAGATAACCGTCTTTCCAGCGGCCAAAGCCGGTTGGATGGTTTTTTCCAGATGATCACGGCGGGCTGCCGTGAATAGCAAAATTTCGGTCTCGGCAGACCAACGATCCGGGTCACCCGTTAAGACAAGCTGCCGGATTTCCTCGGCACCGGGGCTACCGCCCGGTTCGCGCGTTAAGATAACATCATGCCCCTCCGCCCGCAGGTGATCTGCGAACAACCGTGACTGCGTGGATTTTCCGGAACCGTCGATGCCTTCAAACGTAATGAACTTGGGCGTGGTCATGCCTCTTCGGGTGCCTCTGATGATTGCGGGCCGAATTTGGTCCACAGCACCGTTGCAGCCGTCCGCAACCGCGTCGCAAAGCCGCCTTCTGGCACATCGGCCTCTGCGATAAGCGGCACGCGTTTTTCGGGCAGACCATCAAGGTTGATCACAAGCTCTGCCAACTGGTCGCCTGCTGCGATTGGCGCTTGGATTGGACCGTTGTAGACCACTTCTGCTTCAACGTTACCTTGGTTAAGAACCGGCACCAACAGCGATAGGTTTTCGGCAACCGTTAGACCAACAGTCGGCGCTGCGCCCATCCATACATCCGCAGTAGCAATGCGGCTTCCTGCATCAACGACATCCTTTTGCGCGAACTGGCGATAAGCCCAGTTCACAAGACGTTCGGCCTCTTCGGCGCGTGCTTGCTCGGATGACAGACCCGTCAAAACGAAGATAATACGACGATCACCCTGCTTGGCAGAGCCAACAAGCCCATAACCGGCCTCGCTCGTGTGGCCCGTTTTCAGACCGTCCGCACCAATCCCAAGCGATAGTACAGGGTTCCGGTTGCGAGAGTTGGAAGGCACACGGCCATCAAACGCGAATTCACGTTCTGCGAACAAAGGATAGTACGTCGGAAAATCCTTGATCAAACGGTCCGCAAGAATGCCCAAATCTTCGACCGACATACGGTGACCGGCTGCGGGCCATCCGTTTGAGTTTGCAAAGGTCGAGTTTTCCATCCCCATTTGCTGCGCGCGCTGTGTCATCATTCGGGCGAAACCAGCCTCTGACCCATCAGGGGACAGCGCCTCGGCCAGAACGGCGCTTGCGTCATTGCCAGATAGAATAATCACGCCACGCAACAGATCTTCGACGGTGACCCGATCAGTCGTGTCCAAGAACATCGACGACCCGGTATATGCGGCCGCATGCGAAGACACAGGCAATTCTTCGTCAATCGTCAGACGCCCATCCGCGATTGCCTCAAACGCCATATAGACGGTCATGAGCTTGGACATAGACGCAGGCGGTAGCGGTACGTCTTCTTCTTTTGCCAACAGGACAGTGCCCGTTGTCTGGTCAAAGACATAGGCCGCGCGTGCCGACGTATCAAAGGTTTGGGCGAAACTTGTCGTTGCGCCAAAGCACAGCGCGATCACAGTCAGGCGTAGTTTGGAATAGATCATCTGATCAATGCTCCGAATTTTTGTGCATTACTCGGCGGGAAGAACAAACGCGTCAACAAAACCAATCGATTTCAACTGGTCAAGCGTCGCATCATCCGACACAGGCCCAGCCACTACGCGCCAAACGGTCCGACCGCCAGCATCTTGTGGCTCGACCGAGGCACGGATGCCCGCGTTGCGAATTTTCTGCGCGGCGTCATTTGCGTTACGCTCAACACTAAAGACCCCGATTTGGGCCAGCGGTGCGGTGGCGTCACCCGTTGCCGCAACAACTGCGGGCACTGCCTCTGCCGCTTTTTCAGCACCGTCGCCCTGCCCGGCCTCAACGGCTGCGATAGCAGCAGCCGCGCCAGCGATTGGATCAATAGTTGGCGCATCAGGAAGATCAACCTTCACAGCAGCGTTTCCCGCAGCCTTTACAGGTTCAGCATCCAATGGTGTTTCCGCAACATTCACAGGTGCCGCGAGACTGGCCACAACTGGGTTCTCTTCTGGTGTTTCGGCTGGCTCTTGTGGAACTTCAACTTCTTCGCGGCGCAAGGCAACGACGCTCAACTCTGTTGGTGCCCCTGCCAATAGGCCCAAGGCCTCGGCCGCGTCAGATGATACCTGCAGTAGCGGACCCGGGTTTTCGCGTTCACGACGGAAAAGCGCCCCTACGATTGATTTTCCGTTCTCTGGATTGCGAATGATCACGCGCTCAGGGTCGGCAACATCTGGATGCGCAACCCAAACACCACCTAGCGATGGGCGACCGTCCCACAGGCCACGGTCATTGACCTCAAAGATATCCGGACGCTCAACGTCTGTTTCTGTCTGCACCAATTGCGTGGTGCGCTTCGCCGGAGCCTCAGAAGATGCGCTATCGTCGCCTGATGGAAACGCAAACTCTCCGTTCTCGTCACATGCAGACAGTCCCACTGCTGCGACAACCGCCAATACAAACGGCTTACGGCTACCAATAATATTTTTTTTGCCCGTCATTCTTCGCCCCCATGTTGCGCCCCATAACTGCGGGGATTTCAGTTGTTTACCAACTGCTCTTATTAATGCCCGCGCCCTGTAAAACTTGGCCATCATACAAGACCACCCCCACAAGCGACGCCTGTTTGGTTGAACGATAACGCCCCCCCGCGCCTTATGGAAGTCTCAAGGCAAAAATGTCGGCGGATTTCCCCAATGCAAAAACCTGCTTTTCGAATCATTTCGGACCCGTTAGAGACCGCGCAACGGAGGCTTGGCAGAGTGGTCGAATGCACCGGTCTTGAAAACCGACGAGGGTGAAAGTCCTCCCAGGGTTCGAATCCCTGAGCCTCCGCCACCCACTCATTTTTGCAGCTGCAACAAGCTACGTGGGACAATTCAACAATAAATCCTTGTGCCACTATTAGCTTTCAAAGCGAGTTACATATTGGCTGGCAAGATTGCTGCGCTGTTGCTTACGGTTTGGATCAGTCAGAACCGCTTCGGTTGCCTTAACCGATTTAGTCCCGTTCATCTCGCCTGCAAAATCCAAATAATCCGACGGTTGACGACCTTTCATTCTACACAGCTAGGAAATTGCGACACACATATTTTTTCGTGAGCGCGCGCTTCTTCGCTATTCACCGCACGCAATTTTTATTTGCAATTTTTGCGTGTATTTTGCATTCGGGCAATATCTTGATCATAATTTTGACTTATGATTGACGATAACTGCTGATACGGTTCATTAGCCAACAGCATCAGCGTCTTTTACAGCGTACAAAGTAACTAGTTTCAGGGAGGAATGAGGATGAAAGGTACAGTATTTGTCGAGCTCATCAAAATGGCGGAGAGCGCCTTTGGTGAAGACGTTGTCGACGACGTACTTGACAAGGCGGACCTAGAAAGCGGTGGCGCTTTCACGACTGTTGGCAACTATCCCTGTTCGGAGCTCGTCAAAATCGTCGAAGCATTTAGTGAACACTCTGGGCTAAGCGCTGAAGTACTGCAGCGCAAGTTTGGCGCGTGGATGCTTGATCATTTCGGCGAAAACTACCCGGATTTCTTCAAGGACAAAACGGATTCCTTTGCGATGCTAGAGGCTGTTGATGGTGAAATTCACGTTGAGGTGCGCAAGCTGTACCCCGATGCTGAACTTCCAAAGTTCGTGACCGAGCGTAAATCAGACAAGCATCTAGAAATGACGTATTCATCTCCGCGCCCGCTTGCTGCGTTCTGCCATGGCCTCATCGAAGCATGTGTTGAAAGATTTGACGAGACTGCTGAAATCGACCGCGGCCCAACGCGACCGTCCGATAACAGCACAACGTTCCAGATCAAAGTTACTTAATTACCAGGTTAAAAGTATGACCAGTGAATCAGATGACCGCGTTTCGCGAAAGCGTTACGAGAGAGAGCAACGTGCGCGCGCAGAAGCTGAAAAACTTCTTGAGCAGAAAAGCCGCGAGCTCTTTCTCGCTAATAAACAACTGAGCGAATACTCGACGACACTGGAAGACGCTGTTTTAGACCGGACCGCGAAACTGCGCGATGCGTTAGAGAAGGCAGAGGCCGCTTCCACTATGCGGTCACGGTTCGTGGCAACGATGAGCCATGAAATACGGACACCGCTGGGTGGCCTGCTAGGCATGATTGACCTACTGGCAACGGATGAAACGGACGCGTCCAAGCTCGAACTTCTGAAATACGCAAAGACATCGGGTGAAGCGCTAAATCGGATCGTGAATGATGTGCTCGATTTTTCAAAAATGGATGCGGGCCTCTTTGTGTTCGAGGAGGAAAGCGTCGACATTCGAGCCCTTGTCGAAAGCGTAATCGTACTCGCACGCGCCAATCCCAAAGGTGCAGATCGATCAATTCTTGCCAAAGTGGATACTGCAGTTCCCAAGCTATTTTTTGGTGATGCAACGCGTATTCGTCAGATCATTTCTAACTTTGTCAGTAACGCCCTCCGGTATTCACGTGAAGGCCCGATCATCGTGCGCGTCAAGGCTTCGCCTGATCCAAAGGGCGTTCTATTACGGGTTGAGGTCGAGGACTTTGGTATCGGGATTGAGAATGAGCAGCTCGACAATCTGTTTAAGGATTTCTCGCAAATTTCGACCTCACTGACAGCCGCGGCACAGGGAACTGGCCTTGGACTTGCCATCAGCAAGCGCATCGTCGAAGGCTGCGGCGGTGAGATCGGAGTTGATAGCACCCCCAACGCAGGTTCAACATTCTGGTTCGAACTTCCAGCCGAGGTATTGGCGACCGATCAGGCAACTGAAGAAGACGCGACCCCAATTCCATTTGATGAAAACAAGGCATCGCTTGACGGGCTAAGCGTTCTTCTTGCCGAAGATAATGTCATCAATCAAAAGCTATTGCTTACCTACCTCAAGCGTATGAACGTGCAGGCGGACCTCGCCGAAAACGGTCGCATCGCTATGGAAAAATTCGCGCCCGGAAAATACGATCTGATCCTCATGGACGTGGCGATGCCAGAGGTCGATGGCTTAGACGCTACCCGCCAGATCAGGGCCAAATGGGACGACAGCGATGTACCTCCTATTTTAATCCTGACCGCACACGTCATGGATGCGATCCAAGACGAGGCAGCATCAGTCGGCGTTAAGACTGTGCTAAGCAAACCGATCCCTTACGAAGAGCTGAAAACAGCTATGGAAGTAGCGGTTGGCACAGCTGACGCGACTAATACGGCTACCTCCTCTTCCGAAACTGCCCAACGCGCAAAGGACGATAAACCGGCCGTATTCAAGCTCATGTCCGACGACACCGTCCAACAATTGCTCGGAACGTTTTCGTCCGAGGATTTGGTCGACTTGGTCAAGCGTTATGCCATCGACTCTCGATCAATCATTGAGAAGATGCAGTCACTGCACGAAACAAACTCCCACACCGAGCTGAGTGCGCAGGCCCATTCCTTAAAAGGTTCATCGCTCTTATTGGGGTTCGTCCGCACTGCTGAGCTCACTCGTGAGATCGAACTGAATGCCCATGCCATTGACAATGCGACGATGGCGGTAATCGTAGAAGAGATCACTAATCTATTGGACGAGATAGAGGCTGAAGCTTAGCTAGCAATCTAGTAGCCGACAAAATCGGCCGCTGGGCAGGCGTAATGCGCTGTTGCCTGCGGCCACCTTCTATAGTCGTACTTTCGCCTGCTCCCAAACCGTGGGCAGTGCTGAAACGCCCGTTTTGATGTCATCCCAGTTCTCGGCCTTTGCCGCGTTTTCGATATTGATTAGTGCTTCTCTATACCGGGTGAGGCCAAAGACTGCTGCGCTGCCAGCGACCTTGTGGCAGCGTGCCGCGATTTCAGTCAGATCATGGTCTTGGACATCTCCCAACCAAAGGTGCAGTTCGTCGACCTCGCTAAGAAACTGCGATTTGAGACTGTCATAAGCTTCCTCGCCTAAGATTTCTCGCATCTCGTTCTGGTTCTGATTTTCGTCTTCTATCACCTCAGCATCCTCGGCGTTCCGTTCCGTCACAACGTGGCGCAACACGTCTTGTAGTGCTGGCCGCGATAACGGTTTGGTCAGAACGTCGTTCATACCGTCCTGAATGAAGGCTTCTTGCTCTGCCGCCATGGCATTGGCTGTCAGGGCGACGATTGGGGTGTTTGCGCATTTTCCGCCACCACTTCGGATCGCGCGCGCAGCGGTACGGCCATCCATGACAGGCATGCTGATATCCATCAATATCAGGTCAAAGGCGGTGTTGGCAGTAATTTCAACGGCAGCAGCGCCATCGTAGGCTTCCATAGTGGTATGACCATCAGCGTGAAGCATGCCACGCACGACCGCCCGGTTAATCTCATTGTCTTCCACAATAAGAATACGCAGCCCGATACTGGGTACGCTCTGAATGGCTTTTGATGGTTTCGACGCAATCACGGGTTCTGTGGGCGTTAACGGCAGTCGCACGCTAAAGGTGCTCCCCTTCCCCACAGCACTTTCTACGGAAATATCGCCGCCCATTGCTGTCGCAAACCGTCGCGCAATACTTAGGCCTAAACCTGTCCCCCCGACTTTGCGATCATATGCAGTCGTTCCGGTCACAAAGTCATCGAAAATGCGGCTTCTGAGATCGTCAGCAATGCCCTGCCCCGTGTCCGTAACTGAGAATTGAATTTCGACGTCATCATCGTGCTGGCCTACGACCTCTGCCGTAATAGAAACGCGACCATTATGCGTGAACTTAACCGCGTTGCCGACCAGATTCATAAGAATATGCTGCAATCGATCTGGGTCAGACAGCACCCAATTCTGTGGTTCCCCGATCCAAGACCAATCAATCTGAGTATGATTGGCTGCGGCCATGCCACTTTGATTGTCGGCAATTGCCTGAATAAGCGCATCCAAGTCTAACGGAACTTTGCGCAGCTCAAGCTGCCCCACATCATAGCGTGAAATATCAAGTACGTCGGTAACATGGCGCAGCAACAGCTGACCCGAGGTTTCCATGTTTTGAATATAGCGCAACTGTTGTGCGTTGAGGTTCGTATCTTGGATCAGTGAAAGATTACCCAACAAACCATTGAGCGGCGTACGAATTTCGTGGCTCATGGTTGCAAGAAAATCAGTCTTTAACCTATCGGCAGCAAGCGCCTGATCGCGTGCACTAATCAGTTCTTTTTCGGCCTTAACACTGGCTGAAATGTCACGCAAGAATGCGATGAAGATTTCACCGGCGTCTGTATTTGCAGCTTGAACGGCAAGCTCAATTGGGAAAATTTCACCATTCGCCCGCTTGCCCTCTAATTCAACCCGCCCTTTCCCTACGACGTGCCTTTCGCCACCACGCCGCAAGCGTCGCATCCCTTTTGAATGCGCATCCATCAAGTGATCCGGCACGATGAGCGGGCCAAGCGCCTTGCCCAACACGTCTTCAGACTTGTAGCCAAAAATGTTTTCTGCCGCGGCATTGAAGGCCAAAATATTACCAAGCGTGTCACCGACGATCACACCGTCTAGTGAAGTTTCAATGACAGTCGTCATGCGTTCAGCGCTTTGTTCAATTTCGCGCTGTCGGGTCATGTTTTGAAGGTTCAATCGGCGCAGATAGTAAATCGCCAGTGCCAACACGAGAATAAGGATGATCACGAGGATGGCGAGTTGCAGAAGTGTTTCAGCGAAGACCTGACGACGTCGGTCGGCCTCTGTCGCGAAAAAGTCCAAGGCGACATTTGCGATCTTACGGACCGTCGGGCGCATTCGCTCTGCGCGCTCGACTAATGCGGGCAGACCTGCGCGTAATGTTTCATCATCACTGTCGATCAACGGAACCGTTTCATCAAGAAACTGTCGAACCGCATTTAGCGCAGTCGCATAACCCGGCTGCTGCTGCAAAGCAGAATAGACCGATGCCGATTGCAGCGTATCAATTCGGCTGTAAAACACGTCAAACCGACGTCGCATCTGGCTTAGCCCCTCTTCGGGGTCGCTGGCCACTACTGTCAGTTGTTTGGTAAATTCAAGAAACTCGACTTCCGTTTGTGAAATCGTCCATTGAACATTGTCAGAGCTTGCCGACTCGAGCTCGCGTAGGTCGCGAGCAACCGTAGCCGTTAGAAAAATAATTGCAGCCAAAACGGCAAAACCCGCCAGCACGATATATGCGCGGCGGATCCAATTTTGATCAGTTAAGCCTGTTATCAACGACTAGCCCCTATGATGTCGGCACCACCCTATTCGACAAACTCAATCCGGTCGAGTTGCCAGATGCTCCGCGAATATGTCACTTCGCTACGGTAGTCCGTATTGTCATCGTAAGGATAAACAACCCAAAGCGGGCCCTTGTCCCGGACAGACATGAATTCCTGATTAAGCTTGTAGGCGATCATCGGTCCGTCAACGACTGCATCTTCTACCGGGATTTCGATCGTATAGTCGTTGATCGCGGTTGCAAGAATCGTTCCGCTCGTCACACCAAGGCGTTCCAAAAGCACGTGCAATTGCACCCCTTCGAATTCCTGAACACCGTCGGTCCAAATCGTCGAGGTTTCGATGATGGTCGAATCCAGCGCCATCAGCATATCCATATCAAACTGCGCTGTGTTATCGACGTTTGTGACATCGAGTTCACCACTAGCTGTTAATACAACATCATTTTCCGGCACGCCTAGTTCGTGTGCCTGTACTCCAGTGGCCATTGACATAGCGACGAGGCAAGCAGGAATAATCGAACGTAAAATGTTGGACATAAATTGTCTCCAGAATTCATAACTCGCGTGTTTATCGCATAGTTTCGCACCATGCTCATTAAAGCATACGGATAGCGACCTACCCTTTCGGATAGTGCTGTAAATCCCTCAAAATTAGGCTTAAGAAGTGGTGGTGACTAGGGCGGTCCTCGGCGGGGCTCCTTACGAATAGCTAAAAAGGCAGGTGACCTTGCCTATTTTTTAAGTTCATAATAATTGCTAAAGGTTAGCTATCTGCCGAAAGGACATCTTTTGAGAGTATTAATTGCCGATGATCACGACCTGCTGCGTGACACCCTCGTGCTGTTTTTGGAAAACGGCAACGGGATGGAAGTCGCGGCTGTCGGCACGCTTGACGAAGCGCATGCCCGTATCGAACAAGATCCGAAATACGATCTGGTCTTACTTGATTACAACATGCCGGGCATGAATGGCCTTGATGGCTTGAACCAAACACTGATTCTGGATGGTGGCCAGCGCGTGGCCCTAATTTCAGGTGAAGCCACACGCGAGATTGCCGAAAGGGCGCTCGAAGCGGGGGCCGCAGGTTTTGTACCTAAAACGCTACCTGCGAAATCTATGATCAACGCTGTGCGATTCATGGCAATGGGCGAACAATATGCGCCACTTGATTTCATGACAGCAGCAGAATCCGCGCCTGAAAATCCGCTGGCGGCTAAATTGACCCCACGTGAACTTGATGTTCTAAAAGGTCTGACCGAAGGCAAGTCCAATAAAGAGATCGCGCGCGACCTCGACATCACAGAGCCAACTGTGAAGCTGCATATGAAGACGCTATTCCGCAAGCTCGATGCAACGAATCGCACCCAAGCAGCAATGATTGCACGTGAGGCAGGTCTCTTCTGAACTATCCTTAAGGATGTTGTTTGATCACTTTTGCGCCAAAGAACGCGACCTTTGCGCACGAGCATCTATCAAAACTTTTCGGTAATGTGGTTTTAAAGAAGAGATCAACGATAGCGCGGCACCGCTCCCCCACTCACGGTAACGGCCTGCCCCCGACATTAGGCCCAGTCGCGCAGATCGGTTGAAGGCAAACATTGCGAGACTAACGGCTGCCCCCGTTTTATCGCGTTTCCACTTCTTTGCGGGGCGCTGCGTTCTGAATGGCACCCAACGGCCATTCAGAACCCGCCTCGCCCTCCTCGGAACACACAATAATCCCAGTGATAGCCGCTGAGCCGTGAACTCAGGCGACTACTTACCGAGAGTCCAAGTTTCCAATAGTGGCTTGCTGTTTTTCACATGCCGCGCAATCAATGTGCGCCTTTCTGGCCCTTCGATCAGTGGCAAAGCAGGTTCACACTCGTAATCCATATCCTCAAGCTCAGGAAAAAGCGTTAGGATTTCATCACGTGCTTCTTGTGAAACAGAACGTAGCGCTTCTGGGCCAGTGTATAGGCTCTCAGATGGTGCACCATTCGCGATGACCACTTCGTGCTGATCAAACAGCATGTGGAAATAGGTGATCTGCTCAATCGTTTCATCAACGTAGATACCGGGAATCTCAGTCAGCTTGATGGCCGCGACCAACACATCCTTTGCACCGAACATCCGTTCCGTGATTTTCGATGACACCTGCATGCGGTGCTGCCGCGAAACCAACAAATCCTGTGTTGGTAATCCATTCCCTAGCGCACCCTTGGTGATCCGGATTGGACGCAGTTTGGGATTGGCGGCGAATTCTTCGGCAGTGACACTGCGACCACCGATCCATTTTATTTCAAGGGATTGACCAGCAGTGTTAAGAACGACATCGCCGACTGAAAGCCCGCTAATCTCACGGGCACCGGCCACGGTTTCGATCAACGTATTTGCAGCGAAACAAGCAACACCGGTTTGCTCAAGCAACTCTGACGCGGTGATCCCATCCAGCCCTGCAAGGCCTGAAATCGTACCTTCGATCACAGTGTTATCGCTGAAGTCTACATCTGGCCCTGTCGCGCTTTGGTTTAGGATTCCGTCGTCGGCAAGGTCAGCCTCGAATTCCTTTTGGTTGGTATAGAACGGCGACAGGTCGATGTAATCGTTGTTGGTGTTATCGCCGTCATCGGCATTGGTCGCACCAGCACCGAAATCAGTGATCGTGAGGTTTTCGCCGTTTGTGTAAACAAACGTGTCATCTCCTGTCCCACCGGTTGCTGTGTTCGTTCCCGCACCACCGTCAATGGTATCGTTGCCAGCGCCACCATCTAGCGTGTCGTCACCAGCCGCCCCAACAAGCGCATCGGTTCCTGCACCACCATCAAGGCTGTCGTTCCCATCACCGCCATCAAGCGAGTCGTTGCCTGTTCCGCCAATCAGCGTATCAACACCCACGCCGCCAAAAAGGTCATCATCACCAGCGCCACCGTCCAGAACGTCGTTTGAACCGCTCGAAACGGGGTCAAAGCTTAGCTCAGTTATTTCAACCCGCTGACCGTTCGTTTCACCGTTGCTGTAGTTAATGGTGATTTGCGAAACTGGACCGGCAATCTCGACCAACAGCGAGCCGTTCGCGTTATCAGGATTGAGGTTCGTATTATTGTTTATCGACCTCGCGGTATCTACTTCGCCATCACCGTTACTGTCGGACAACGTCATTGTCCCGCTACCAGTAAGCGTGACCGATACCGGCTGACCATTTACATCGATCGCTGTGATCTTAATAACATCGTTCCAAGTCGCATCATCAATATCGTTGATGCGGAACGATACGTTTTCGACCTCGTCTGGAACGTCCGGATTTTCCGGCGAAAAATTGATGGTCGTTGTTGAAGTTGGGGTTACGCCGGAACTGGCAGTCCCGCCACCCAGCGAGATTGTGTTCTGAGTGACTTCATCATCCAGACCGGCAATGTACTGGGCTTCATTCGAGTTGAAGGTAAAAGTCGCCGAGCCGTTCGCTGTATTGTCTTGGAAAGCGTAAGTAACATCTACGTTCCCTGCATTTACAGTGAAGCCGCCGGCAACGTTATCGCCATCGTCAATTGTCGTTCCGTTCCCTGACGGGTCGGGGATGTCGTCGTAGTCAATTGCCGTTGTTTCGCCCGGTGTCCCGCCGTCACCGATCAGCGTGTCGTTTCCGTCACCGCCGTTCAGCGTGTCATTGCCATCTCCGCCGGTTAGTGTGTCATTGCCTGAACCACCGGTGATCGTATCATCACCGCCGCCGCCATCCGCGACCAAATCCGATGTTGTCCCGGACGCATCGATGACTTCGCCTGCATTGGTCAAGGATAGATTATCGACCATTTCAAGAGATCGGGTATCGGTAATATCAATACCGTTCTCAAAGGTTGTCGTCACCTCGAGTGAATCCACACTGCCGATCAGATCTGTATCGGGCCAGTTTGACTGCCCAATAAGATTGAAATCGCGATCAACGTCAGCAGGAACGGCCGCAGCCCCCAAGTTCTGGCTGCCGATGACAACGCCATTCTTAATGATGGTGTAATGGCCGGAATCGTCGATTGTGACGTTCCAAGTCGCTGTTTCACCTGCAACGATCGCGTTATTGACCGAAAGGCGATAGGCGGTTCCGCCGTCGTATACTTCTAACGCGATGGTATTGCTGTTGCCGACCTGCCCGAACCAGATTTCGTCGTCAGCGCCCCCGCCGCCTGTGCCGAAGTCAAAGATACGCTGGTAGTTACCACCCGCAGGGTTATCAAAAGTAGCAACTGCGGTTGCCTCGAATACAATAGCCATTAACTTAGTACAATTCCGTGCGCGTGTCTTATTGGTCCATGGCCGCTACCAAACACGCACCGTGAAGGCTAGGAAAAGCCTATATAATATGATCTTTTTGCGCCGAATTTCGCCAAAACACACGCCGAGTCAGACACCCGAAAAACGCACCACAGCCATTACGTGAGTCACTGCCCAAAAATTAGGCAAAAACAGCACCGCGCGCTAAGCAACATAGCCAGGGCAGATCTGGCTGCGCCAATATAACCCATCTTAATACGTGCTTCCTTTATTGCTCCTTTACGCCCAACGCATTAGAACCAGCCCAAACGTGCGTCATTCTTCGGAATCGGCGCCGTCGCAGAGTAGCCAACACGAGGAGAGCCAAAATGGCAGATGCAGCCATCCACGGCGACGAACATCACGACGACCGGGGGTTCTTTACCCGGTGGTTTATGTCGACAAACCATAAAGATATCGGGATTCTGTACCTGTTCACCGCTGGTGCGCTAGGTTTCGTTTCTGTGCTGTTCACAGTCTATATGCGTCTGGAATTGATGCATCCGGGCGTTCAGTACATGTGTCTAGAAGGCGCGCGCTTCATCGCGGATAGCGCAGCTGAATGTACACCAAACGGCCACCTTTGGAACGTGATGATCACTTATCACGGCGTTCTGATGATGTTCTTCGTGGTTATTCCAGCCCTATTTGGTGGTTTTGGTAACTACCTTATGCCGCTGCAAATTGGTGCTCCGGACATGGCGTTCCCACGCCTGAACAACCTGTCTTACTGGATGTTCGTTGCGGGTGCGTCACTCGGTGTGGCTTCGATGCTGACACCGGGTGGTAACGGCCAACTGGGTTCGGGCGTTGGTTGGGTTCTGTACCCACCGCTGTCGACCTCTGAGGGCGGCATGTCGATGGACCTTGCGATCTTTGCGGTTCACCTTTCTGGTGCCTCTTCGATCCTTGGTGCGATCAACATGATCACCACGTTCCTGAACATGCGCGCGCCAGGTATGACAATGCACAAAGTGCCTCTGTTCGCTTGGTCGATCTTTGTTACATCTTGGCTGATCCTTCTTGCCTTGCCTGTTCTGGCTGGCGCGATCACAATGCTGCTGACTGACCGCAACTTTGGCACTACGTTCTTCCAACCAGAAGGCGGCGGCGACCCAATTTTGTACCAGCACATCCTGTGGTTCTTTGGTCACCCCGAAGTGTACATCATCATTATCCCGGGCTTCGGTATCGTCAGCCACATCATCGCGACGTTCTCTCGCAAACCAATCTTTGGCTACCTGCCGATGGTTTACGCGATGGTAGCAATTGGTGTTCTGGGCTTTGTCGTTTGGGCGCACCACATGTACACTGTTGGTATGTCCCTGACACAGCAGTCCTACTTTATGCTGGCAACAATGGTCATCGCGGTTCCAACCGGGGTTAAGATCTTCTCTTGGATCGCGACAATGTGGGGCGGCTCGGTTGAGATGAGAACGCCAATGCTTTGGGCGTTCGGGTTCCTATTCCTGTTCACCGTTGGTGGCGTTACAGGCATCGTTCTGTCACAAGCAGGCGTCGACCGCGTTTACCACGACACATACTATGTGGTTGCACACTTCCACTATGTTATGTCGCTTGGTGCGGTGTTCTCGATCTTTGCGGGCATCTACTTTTATCTGCCAAAATTCTCGGGCCGTATGGCACCTGAATGGGCTGGTAAGGTGCACTTCTGGATGATGTTCATCGGTGCAAACCTGACCTTCTTCCCACAGCACTTCTTGGGTCGCCAGGGTATGCCACGTCGTTACATCGACTACCCAGATGCATTTGCAACTTGGAACCTCGTTTCCAGCTGGGGCGCGTTCTTGTCATTCGCTTCATTTGTCTTCTTCTTGGGCGTCATTGCCTACACCCTGCTGAAAGGGAAAAAGGTCGAAGAGAACAACCCATGGAACGAATTCGCAGATACTCTTGAATGGACACTGCCGTGCCCTCCTCCAGAGCACACATTCGAGACACTTCCAAAGCAGGAAGACTGGGACAAACAACCCGCTCACTAAGCTGCTCATTAACCAAGAAAAGGCCTCGCAATTTTGTGGGGCCTTTTGTTATGCAGAACAATGTCAACTCAGAGCACAAATTGACTAACTGTAGAAGCCAATCTATCGTCGTCCAAATAGCAAGATTGATCGAGTAGGTAACAGTGAAGTCGCTCAACATCACAGAGGCGATTAAATACTTGGGTGATGACAAGTTCGCAGTGTCGCTAGAGAATCCTGAGTATAGGCGACTACTATACAGAATTGGCAACGGTACGGACAAATCAGAACGGATCGGGCGCTTTCTTGACCTAGACCCGTTCAACCTCTCTTACGTCTTTCTATCTATGGCAGACTGGCTTCCCAAAAGCACACATCGGCTGCTTTGGATTGACCACTTCAGCGATGGTTTTCTTTCCCAAAAACGTAATTTCCTCAAAATATTAGGCGATGATTTACCTTCCAATCATCTCGCGGAAAACCCCGGCATACTCCTCGGACCACTATCGGATGAGTTGATGGACCAGTTAGCAGGTACGCATCAACAACGTACTGAGGCTGAGGAACTGGCCACTCTTTGCACATTACTCAGCGTCGGAAATTGGGATGCCAAATTACTGACAAGTGGTTCAACCGACTACATCGAATTTTGGGAAGGCAACATATTCTTTTATTCAGAAAGCATCGAAGCACTACATAGGGCAACCAAAATACTAAATTTTTATGGGCTTAAAACACCAACAAAGTAGCTTTCCGACCCGTTGCGAGCGGCCATTTAGCCCCTCGTTGCTGCCCTTCGGTCGGCAACAACAAACGGCGATAGCCAGTGGTTTCTTGACCAGACAGAAAACAACTCTGTTTATGATTTGCTGACTTCCATTAGCCAGCGCGACAAACGCGCACGTTTCCCTCAGCGAAGCCAAGGCATAAACTTAAAACATGCCTTATGAATGGAATCCACGACCGACAGATCATCATACCAATTGGCGGCTAAGCCTTTGGCCCTATCGGTCGTTACTGCGCAAAGACTTTGTGATTTTTATGGGCGGTACTGCTGCGCTGACATTGATCCCACTAATGGCCATGCTTGGAACTGGCGCGATGTGGTACGTGTTGCCATTCTTTATCTTGATGTTTTCAGGACTTTGGTGGGCCATCAACGTCAGCTATCGGCGCGGTGAGGTTCTTGAGGAACTGACTGTAGATGACACCACCGTCGAACTCATTCGCCATAACCCAGGCAGCCAAACACAAACCTGGCAAGCAAACCGATATTGGGTGAGCGTTCATCTGCATCCCAAGGACGGCCCAGTCGAGAACTACATCACACTACGCGGCGGTGACCGCGAGGTTGAGATAGGCGCGTTCTTAGATGTCGCTGAACGCGCCGAACTTTATCATGATTTGAAAAGGGCGTTCCGTTAGAAACGCCCTGCAATTATCCCAAGCGGGATTTGACAAGTGGACCGGCTTTGCCGAAATCCATTTGGCCGGTATATTTGGCCTTAAGTACGGCCATCACCTTGCCCATGTCACGGATGCTTGCTGCGCCCGCTTCGGAAATTGCAGCGTCGACTGCGCTTTCGGCTTCTTCCTCGGTTAACTGACGCGGCAGGAAGTCTTCGATCACTTTGATCTCTGACAGCTCCTTCTCAGCCAGCTCAAGCCGCCCGCCTTCTTCATAAGCGCGTGCGCTTTCTTGGCGTTGCTTTACCATCCGTCCCAGAATGCCAAGCACATCTGCGTCGCTCACGCCGCCTTCTTCATCGGCGGTGCCACGTAAGGCAATATCTTTATCTTTGATGGCTGCATTAATCAGCCGCAATGTCGAAAGGCGGTCCGCCTCTTTCGACTTCATCGCATCCTTGAGGGCCTGATTGACCCGGTCGCGCATGTTCATGAGTTTTCCCGATCACGAAGCTTAAAACGAAACGCCACCTTACTGTGGCCGGTTGCGCATGACAAGCCGGGCTTGCGTCGCGTCACCGCCTTGTTTCAAAGGGCGAGATACGGCCTTGACCCGGCCTGCTTGCCCTCGTAAACCCGGCCCAATTTGACTGATCGGAGACTTGGGATGACGCAGAAACCAACAGCCTGCTTGGCACTTGCCGATGGTACGATCTTTTACGGTGTCGGATTTGGGGCCACTGGCGAAACTGTCGCTGAACTTTGCTTTAATACCGCGATGACTGGTTATCAGGAAATCATGACCGACCCATCATATGCTGGGCAGGTTGTGACATTTACTTTCCCGCATATCGGCAACACCGGAGTCACACCCGAAGATGATGAAACTGCGGACCCGGTTGCGGAAGGCATGGTCGTTAAATGGGACCCGACAGAGCCATCCAACTGGCGGATGACCCAGAACCTAACATCTTGGCTGGAAAGCAGAAATCGGATCGGCATGGGCGGTATCGACACGCGTCGTCTGACACGTGCGATCCGGCAGCAGGGCGCACCACATGTTGCGCTAGCTCATGATCCAGAAGGCAACTTTGATATTGCCGCTTTGGTTCAGAAAGCTCGCGACTTTGCAGGCCTTGAAGGTCTGGATCTCGCGAAAGAAGTCACATGTGCGCAGTCATACAGCTGGAATGAAACACGTTGGGCATGGCCTGACGGCTTTGGCACGCAAAAAGAGCCACGCCACAAGGTCGTTGCAATTGACTTTGGTGCAAAGCGCAACATTCTACGCTGCCTGGCAAGCGCAGGCTGCGATGTCACCGTATTGCCAGCCACTGCAACAGCTGAAGACGTGCTGGCGCTGAACCCCGATGGTGTCTTTTTGTCCAACGGACCGGGCGACCCCGCTGCGACAGGTGAATATGCCGTTCCAATGATTAAAGGCGTTCTTGGCGCGGATATCCCTGTATTTGGGATTTGCTTGGGTCACCAAATGCTCGCCTTGGCGCTGGGTGCGAAGACAATCAAAATGAACCACGGTCACCACGGTGCGAACCACCCCGTAAAAGACAAAGAAACCGGCAAAGTCGAAATCACATCCATGAACCACGGGTTTACGGTTGATGCGCAGACATTGCCTGCTGGCGTGATTGAAACGCATGTTTCGCTGTTTGATGGCAGTAACTGCGGAATCAAAGTCGCTGATCGCCCAGTGTTCAGCGTACAATATCACCCAGAGGCGAGCCCGGGCCCTCAGGACAGCTACTATCTATTTGAACGTTTTGCGGCGGCAATGGATGCCTGATTACTTCGGGTATCCTTAACCGCACATTAACTAATATGGGCGCATCGTCTGACTGATAAACTGTTGGGTTAATCATGTCAGGCGTCCAAATAGAAACTAAGAATGTCGGCGCCCCACGTACTGTGGGCGCCGTTCGCAGTTTATTAGCCCAAGAATTGGCCTTCATTGGCGCTATACCCCACGATATCGCACTGCAAGCCGAAGAAATCGCGAACAACAGGGGATTGCGACTTGCGGATGTTCTAACTACCCGCTTTGGTATTTCCCAATTTTCGGTCGCTACTGCGCTCGCCACAGCATATAAAACCCGGCTAATTGATCCACTGTCGGAACCTGCTGATACCACGCTTATTCACACCATCGGGCCCGCAAAATGTTTGCAAATGGGCTTGATACCTTGGCGAAAAATCGGTGGGCAGACCGTTATCCTGACCGCGCGTCCAGACGAATTTCACCTGCACGCTGACGATCTATTTGCGCAGTTCGGCCCTGTCCGCATGGCGATCACAACCAACGATCAGCTTAGCGGGGCCGTCGCACAGCAATGCATGAACACCTTGGTTTTGCAGGCGGAAACGAAAACACCCCAAACCGAAAGTTGCCGTGATTGGAATCCGGCGCGTGCCCTTGCCGTCTGGGCATTGCTGGCAACTGTAACGCTTACTGGTATTGTTTTTGCTCCGCTCGTCTTGCTTGCTGCGCTTGTGGGCTGGGCCGTCGTCACGCTTGCCCTGACAACCGCGTTGAAAGCGGTCGCCGCCGTGATCGGGATGCGCAGCCCCGCAGACACGACACCCAATGTCGTCCCTGCGCGTTTACCGACGATCACTATGCTGGTGCCATTATACAATGAAACTGCGATTGCCGAACACCTGTTGGCTCGACTCGATGCGCTCGATTATCCACCCGAACTGCTTGATCTATGCCTCGTGTTAGAGGCGGATGACCGCACCACACGGGCCACATTGGGGCGCACCACCCTGCCCCGTGGTGTCCGGCCTATCGTGGTGCCCAAGGGCACAATTAAAACCAAACCACGGGCACTAAACTACGCGCTAGATTTCGCCCGCGGCAGCATTATCGGCGTCTGGGATGCCGAGGATGCACCTGACCCTGATCAGTTGCATTGCGTGGCTAACGCCTTTGCAAACAACCCACCTGATGTCGTCTGCCTGCAAGGGAAGCTAGATCACTATAACGCAAAGGCCAACTGGCTAACGCGTTGTTTTACTGTCGAATACGCAAGCTGGTTTCGCGTCATTCTGCCCGGATTACAGCGGCTTGGCCTTGCTGTACCGCTTGGCGGTACGACCCTATTCTTCAAACGCGACGCATTACAGGAACTGGGGGGCTGGGATGCCCACAATGTCACAGAAGACGCTGACTTGGGTATTCGGCTGGCGCGTCACGGCTATCGCACCGCATTGATAGATACCGTCACCGAAGAAGAAGCAAACGGTCGCGCGTGGCCATGGGTCAAACAGCGATCCCGTTGGTTAAAGGGATATGCGATTACCTATTGTGTGCATATGCGAAACCCCGCCCGACTTTGGCGCGACCTAGGAGCATGGCGGTTTTTCGGCGTGCAATTGTTGTTCTTAGGGACGCTTTCGCAATTTGTCTTGGCACCGTTGCTTTGGACATTTTGGTTGCCGATGCTGGGCTTCAGTCATCCGCTTTCCGCAGTCATGCCAGCACGGGCATTTTGGACGCTCGCCGGGCTTTTCATTACGTCAGAAATTGTAGGTTGGATTGTCGCCTATGTCGCGCTGCAAAAGGCCAACAAACCTTGGTTATTCAAATGGGCACTGACTTTGACGTTCTACTTTCCGCTGGGTGCATTGGCCGCATATAAGGGTATTTATGAACTGCTCGTAAAACCATTCTATTGGGACAAAACCGCTCACGGCATTTTGCTGCCGCAAAGCTGGCAAACAACGACTACTCAGCCGCCTCAACCGCCGCAGCATCCAGTTTCAAACGGGTAACAAAGGCCTCTGAAATATGGTCGCGCAGCGCCTTATAGGCCGCGTCACCATCGCCTGCCTCAATGGCCTCAACGATCTCTTCGTGTTCATCCAAGGTTTCTACCGTACGCCCTTCAGCAGCGAGCGAAGTCGTCGCAAGAAGCGCCATCGAACGATGCACCAGATCCAGCTGCCGGACCAAAAACCTGTTGTGTGAAGCTAGATGGATTTGTTTATGAAAACGGCGGTTTGCGCGGCTAAGCGCCATGGGGTCGCCAACCAGCTTCTTATCTTCCTCGAGCATGTCCCGCAGTACTTTGATTTCTTCGGGTGCCGCGTGACGCGCAGCAAGACGGGCCGCGAGCCCTTCCAGTTCACCTCGGACCACATAAAGTTCGGACAGTTGCGTATGATCTAGCGATGCCACGATCAACGAGCGACCATCACGCGTTAGCAAGGATTGCGTCTCAAGTCGTTGCAATGCCTCGCGAATCGGGGTGCGCGACACGCCAAATCGTTCAGCCAATTCGCTTTCCACCAACCGATCACCGGGCTTGTAGGTGTGACTATCGATTGCCTCTAGAATAAGGGCGTAAGCGTCTTTTTGGGTTCCGCGCGGATCGTGCATGGCGTTAGGCCTTTCTTGATCCGCCGACCCTACCCTTGCCAGCCCCCTGCAATCAACCCAAACTGATTGTACAGCGCGAAACAGTCGCATAGGTTCCGCGCATGGTTGCTGAACACTTTGAACATGTCGACACTTGGGTCTTTGACCTCGACAACACGCTGTATCATCCATCGGCTGATTTATTTGGCCTGATGGATCCGAAATTTGCCGCCTATGTCATGCGCGTCACGGGCTTTGACAAAGACCGCGCTGCTGAGCAAGCGAATGCCTATTGGGAAACGCATGGTTCTACTCTGGCTGGACTGATGAAAGAACATAACGTCGATCCGCATCATTTTCTGGCCGAGGTTCACGATATCGACATTTCGCACCTGACCAAAGCTCCGGAATTAGCCGAGGCTATCGGTGTCTTGCCCGGCCGCAAGATCGTTTACACGAACGGATCGAACTACCATGCAACGCGGGTACTAAAGGCGCGCGGTTTGTCACATGCGTTTGACGCCGTTTACGCCATTGAGCATGCCGAACTTACGCCCAAACCCCATGCCCAAAGCTTTGCCACTGTCTTTGCACGCGCAGAAGTGACCCCTACGTCTGCCGCGATGTTCGAAGATGAGGCACGCAATCTTGCGGTTCCCCATGCGCTTGGGATGCGGACGGTGCACGTCCATGAAACCCCTCTGGATGAGCCGCATGTTCACCATAGCACCGATGACCTGACAGATTTCTTGTCGCAGGTAACCCGCTAACCCTTTCCGCGCCGCGATCAACGCCCTATGTCAGACCTATGGAACGCAAATCGACCGATATTCTGATCGCGGGCGGCGGTGTCGCTGGCCTCACGGCTGCAGCTGCATTTGGCACCGCAGGCTTTGACATTACAATCGTTGATCCGACGCCTCCGGTGACAAGCAGCGAAGCGACTGGCGCGGATTTGCGCACCACGGCATTTTTACAGCCAGCACAACAATCCCTAGAGGCAGCGGGTCTATGGGAACGCCTTGCCCCATTCGCGGCGCCACTTCAGATCATGCGCATTGTTGATGCAGCTGCTGATCCACATGTGATCCGCGATTTCGACGCTGCAGATATCTCTGACAAGCCATTTGGGTGGAACCTACCCAACTGGCTGTTACGCCGCGAAATGGTCGCGCGGTTAAAAGAACTCCCGAATGTCGATTTTCGTCCGGGTAAAGGTTTCAAAAACATGTTGGCCCGCGACCGATCCGCGATTGTAACCCTATCTGATGGCACGCAGCTAGATGCAAAACTGGTAATTGGTGCTGACGGGCGCGGTTCAGCCGTACGCAATGCCGCTGAGATTGGCGTAAAAACAAAACGTTATGGGCAAAAGGCGATTACTTTTGCCGTGTCCCATGATGCGCCGCATAACAATGTATCGACCGAGATACATCGTGACGGTGGCCCCTTCACGCTGGTGCCCCTACCCGATCACGAAGGCAAGCCTTGCTCTGCTGTCGTCTGGATGGATCACGGCCCCGAGGCAGTTCGCCTAAGCAAGCTCGACCAAGCCGCATTCGAAGCCGCAGCGGATGATCGTTCCGCCGGTGTTTACGGCCCGCTAACGCTCGTATCCAAGCGCAGCGTATGGCCGATCATTAGCCAGATCGCGGACAAGATCACGGGACCGCGCGTGGCGCTTGTCGCCGAAGCGGCCCATGTCATGCCCCCGATTGGTGCGCAGGGTTTGAATATGTCACTGCGCGATCTAGCCAGCCTTTTGGAATTGGCGCAGGCTAATCCAACGGCGTTGGGTGATCGTCATATGCTTGATGCCTACGCCCGCGCGCGCCATCCAGATATTAAGCTACGTATCGCAGGTATTGATGCGCTAAACCGGGCATCCATTTCGGGCGGTGCACTGGCACAGGACCTGCGCGCCAAAGGCATTCAGATGCTTTATGGACTAACCCCAGTACGCCGCAAGTTGATGGAATTGGGACTAGGCGCCGGACGCTAAAGCGGCCCGGGTCTACGTTCTTCCGACAGCAAAACATTTGCTTCGACATTGCCCACGCCCGGCAAGGTCATGACCCGCCGTCGCAATACGCGCTCAAAATCTGCCAAATCACGCGCGACAACCCGCAGGCGATAGTCATAAAGCCCCAAGACGTGTTCGACTGATTGAACTTCGGGGATCGCTGACACGGCGCGTTCAAAATCCTCTAGGCTAATCCGGCCTTTGGTGGCGAGCTTTACCCCCAAGAATACAGTCACACCAAAGCCGACCTTCTCGGCGTCCAGCACCAAACGCCGCCCTGAAATCACGCCTGCATCTTGTAAACGCCGCAAGCGACGCCAAGTTGCAGGCTGGCTTAACCCCAGTTTATGTCCCAGCTGGGTCGTTGACTGATCCGCATTTAGCGCGACTGCCCGCAGCAATTCTCGGTCGATATCATCCAAGGTCATAGCGGCAGGCTTTCGTCGTATTTCACACGGGCAACAGTCATCAGCGCCTCGATGTCTGCAATATGCGGAAGGGTCAGAATTTCTTCGCGGTAGATACGTTGATAATCAGGCAAATCACGCGCGATCAGCGACAGGCGCACATCTACTCGGCCCAAGAAGGTCTGAATTTCGATAACCGCCCGCACCTGACGGGCAGTCGACAGAAATTCATCAAAGGCACGCGGAACAGTTTTATCAAGCGTCACTCGCAAACTGACTTCGACGGTAAAACCAAGCGCACGCCAATCAATCACAGCTTGGCTTGGCAACAAAACCCCGTCCGCGCGCAATCGGTCCAAACGGCGCGTTACGCGGGCTGCGGTCATGCCCGTCGCAGAGGCAAGCTCCGGCACGGGTTGTGCTGGGTCCGCCTGAAGCAGGCGTAGAATTCGGCGATCAACGTCATCAAGCATAATAATTCATATATTACACAAAATGACGAATAACAATCATATCAAAACTAACAATTACATAAAATCGACACTCACTTATCCCACAAAACACCGCTATAAACCGCATCAGAGATAACCCAATAAGGAATGCGAACATGCGCGTTTATTACGATCGCGATTGCGATGTTAACCTGATCAAAGACAAAAAAGTTGCTATTCTTGGCTATGGTTCACAAGGTCACGCGCATGCGCTGAACCTGCGTGATTCTGGCGCGAAGAACCTTGTTGTTGCGCTGCGTGAAGGTTCACCTTCACAAGCCAAAGCTGAAGGCGAAGGCCTGAAAGTTATGGGCATCGCAGAAGCTGCTGCTTGGTGTGATGTGATCATGTTCACAATGCCCGACGAACTGCAGGCAGAAACATACAAAAAATACGTCCACGACAACATCAAGCCAGGTGCAGCAATCGCATTCGCACACGGCCTGAACGTGCACTTTGGCTTGATCGAGCCAAAAGAAGGCGTTGACGTGATCATGATGGCGCCAAAAGGCCCAGGTCACACTGTTCGCGGCGAATACACCAAAGGCGGCGGCGTGCCCTGCCTGATCGCTGTCGACACTGACGCGTCTGGCAAAGCCCACGAAATCGGCCTATCATACTGTTCTGCAATCGGTGGCGGTCGTTCCGGCATCATCGAAACAAACTTCCGTCAGGAATGTGAAACTGACCTGTTCGGCGAACAAGCCGTTCTGTGTGGCGGTATCGTTGAACTGATCCGTTGTGGCTTTGAAACACTGGTCGAAGCTGGTTACGAGCCTGAAATGGCCTACTTTGAGTGCCTGCACGAAACCAAGCTGATCGTTGACCTGATCTATGAAGGCGGCATCGCGAACATGGATTACTCCATCTCGAACACTGCTGAATACGGTCAGTACGTTTCTGGCCCACGCATCCTGCCATACGAGCAGACAAAGAAAGCGATGAAAGAAACGCTTGCTGACATTCAGTCTGGCAAATTCGTGCGTGACTTCATGCTGGAAAACGCTGTTGGTCAGCCAACAATCAAAGCGTCCCGTCGTGCAAACGACGAGCACCAGATCGAACAGGTTGGTGCAAAGCTGCGCGCAATGATGCCTTGGATCTCCGAAGGTAAAATGGTCGACAAAGCAAAGAACTAAGCCTGCTTAGTTCACGTGATTGGGGCTGGCGGAAACGCCAGCCCTTTTTCGTTAGCGCCCCACAAAGCGAAGCAAAAATTTAGACAGTTTCTCAACGCGTGACGTGTAGGGCGGAAAGATCATAGGCAACGCAATAAATCTGTTTTTCAGCACGGGCCGTAGGTGGCTAAACGCATCGAACCCAGCCTTGCCATGCGCAGCGCCCATCCCAGAATTCCCGACCCCACCAAAAGGAAGGTTCGGATGAATGACCGGCAGAATTGTCAGGTTCACGCCAACGCTACCCGATGTTGTACCATTGGTCACGCGATCCGCCGTTTCGGCATCTCCAAAAACATAAAGCGCGAGCGGATGCGGCGCGTCATTGATCTGCCCGATTACATCCGACAGATCGCTATACTTGATGAGCGGAAGCACCGGTCCGAAAATCTCTTCTCGTGAGATTTCCATATCAGGCTGAGTGTCTAGCAAGATCGTGGGCGAAATTTTTCCACTGGCTTCGTCGGACGTCCCGATGGCACGCGTTGCACCTTTGCTTTCGGCGTCGGCGATCAGGCCAGTCAGTCGCGCCCAATGACGCGGGTTTATTATCTTGGCCAGCGCAGGGGATTGCGTAGGATCAGTGCCGTACATCTTTGTAATCCGTGCACGCAAAGCATCGGCTAGCGCGTCATGGACGCTTTCGTGGACGTAAACGTGGTCTGGCGCGACACAGGTTTGGCCCGCATTGATGAAACGCCCCCATGCGATCCACTTGGCAGCCTTGTGAACGTTGGCTTCTGGCCCGACGATGACAGGAGACTTCCCACCCAACTCAAGCGTAACACTGGCCAGTGTCTTGGCCGCCGCTGCCATCACGATTTTGCCGACCGTCGGACTGCCGGTAAAGAAGATATGGTCGAACGGCTGTTCCAACAGCGCATTCGCAACGTCAGGACCGCCCTGCACCACCGCAACCAAATCAGGTTCAAAAGCATCAGCAATCACATCGGCAATCACAGCCGAGGTCGCAGGCGTCATTTCCGACGGTTTGATAACGGCGGAACAACCAGCGGCAAGGGCAGAAACAAGCGGCCCAAGCGCCAACATGAACGGAAAGTTCCAAGGCGCGATAATCAAGGAAGTACCTTTGGGCGTCGGCTGTATCCGACCCGATGTGCCGAACATCGTAAGGCCTGGCATCACGCGCTTGGGGCGCATCCAGCGCCGCAGATGGCGCAGCGCATCCCCGATCTCTTGGTAAATCGGTACGATTTCGGTCAGGCGCACCTCAACCGGATGTTTACCGAAGTCAGCACCAATCGCCTCAATGATCGCATCTTCACGCGCAATGATCGCCTGTTTCAAACGCAACAGCGCATCGCGGCGGGCGTTCAAATCAAAGCTAACGCGGCGGTCCGGCACAAGTGCTGCCTGCGCGTCAAAAATCTCTGCGGGGTCTGTGGGTTGTTCTGTCATGTTGATAGCTTCGCGATAGATCGCCCCTATTCAAGATAAACGCAGCGTCAGCCAGTTTCCGGGAACGCCACCTGAAATGCAAAAGCGCCTGCCTGACTAAACAATAGCGCACGGCTTTTATCGTCGCGCTTCACCCAACCGGATTGTTCCATTTTGGTTAACATCGCCCGGCCAAGCGACCCCGCAAGATGTGTACGACGTTCGCTCCAGTCCAAACAACTGCGGCACAATGGGGCGCGTTGTTGCGTTAACGATTCAAGGTCTACGCCAAATTGTACGATAAATTCTTGGCCACCAGCCGTCAAAACCGGCGCATCAGGATCATCATGCATGAAGCCGCGCGATATCAAACTAGAAAACATTTGAACACCCATTTGACCTGCTAGGTGATTATAGCACACACGCGCCTGTCGCAGAGCAGCATCCTTTGGTCCTGTCCGCGTGCGCAACTCTCCACCTGCCAGCCCCATCAACCCTTCGAGGGCGACAGCAACATCTCCATGAGCGAGCGCGAAATATTTATGCCTGCCTTGCTTGCGGGACTGTACCAGCCCACCGTCGAATAGTTTCGCCAAATGCCCACTTGCTGTTTGCGCAGTGACCCCTGCTTCAGCGGCGAGTTCCGTTGCAGTCAGCGCCTTACCGGACATCAGCGCCGTCAGCATGTTCGCGCGGGCTGGATCACCGATCAATGCGGCAACACGGGATATGTCGGGACCTTCCTTCATACTTCGATCTTAGCCGAAGCATCCGCGCAAATCTACCTGCTATGCTAACCCGTACAACAAAGGAGCCCAAATGCTGACCTGCATCATTCGATACCAAATCGACCCAACCAAGAAGTCCCAGTTCGAAACTTATGCCCAGAACTGGGGCCAAGCCATCCCACGCAACGGCGCTGACCTTATTGGTTATTACGCCCCGCACGAGGTATCGACCACCTTGGCCTATGGCATCTACAACATCCCATCGCTTGCCGCCTACGAAACCTATCGCGAGCGCCTAGGTGCAGATCCATTGGGCCGCGAGAACTACGAATTCGCACAAAAGGAAAAGTTCATCCTTCGCGAAGATCGCACCTTTCTAAGGCTCGCATCTACACCGCATGGGGCCGCGCAATGATTGCCGTTATATTTGAGGTAACCCCCGCCAAAGGCCAACACGATACATACCTTGATCATGCAGCGCAGCTTCGACCGCGCCTAGCACAGGTTCCCGGCTTCATCTCCGTTGAGCGTTTTCAAAGCCTAACTGACCCGAGCAAGCTGCTGTCCCTGTCGTTTTTTACCGACGAAGACGCCGTTAAGCAGTGGCGTAACACCATTGAACATCGCAGTTCGCAATCTGCGGGGCGTGACGGTGTGTTTAGCGACTATCGGATTCGCATCGCAGAAGTTTCCCGTGACTACGGGTTGCATGATCGTGCGCAAGCGCCCACTGATAGCAAAGAAATTCACGAATAGCGGACGCGGGCAATGACCACCCAACCTAGCCTTTCCAACTGGCTTTCTATCTTGGCACTTGGGGTGATCTGGGGCGGGACGTTTATGGTCGTTGCCATCGCGCTCGAAGGATACGGCCCGCTAACCGTTGCCTGTGCGCGGACCAGCTTGGGCGCTGTGGCACTGCTGGGGCTGATGCGCGTGATGCGTCGGCCCCTGCCCGTCTTTACACGTACTATGGTGAAATACCTGCTGGTTATCGGGCTGTTGAATACTGCGGTGCCTTTTGCGCTGCTTAGCTGGGGGCAGCAATATGTGCCCTCGGCCTTTGCCGGAATTTCGATGGCGGTCCTGCCGTTGTTCGTTTTGCCGTTGGCCCATGTGTTCACGGATGAGAAAATGAACCTGCGCAACGGGTTTGGCGTGACGCTGGGTTTCATTGGCGCGCTCGTCCTGATCGGCCCCGGCGTTTTACGGATCGGCACCGGGATGGAACCTTTGGGACAAATCGCCTGCATCCTTGCGGCGCTATCTTACGCGATATCCGCTATTATGACGCGACGCTGCCCGCCCATAGATCCAATCACAATGACCTCATTGTTGCTTGTCGTCGGGGCCAGCGCATTAATCCCCGCCATGCTACTGATCGAAGGCGTGCCAGAAGCCACCGACCAAAGAACAGTAATCGCAATCATATTACTAGGGTTTGTGCCCACAGCACTTGCTGCACTTATCCGCGTATTGGTTATCCGATCAGCAGGATCGATCTTCATGACGCTTGTGAACTATCAGGTTCCCGTCTGGTCAATGATCTTTGGAGCCATTGTTTTGAACGAAGACCTGCCAATACGGTTCTTCGCGGCGCTCGCGCTTATTTTATGCGGGCTACTGATAAGCCAATGGAATAGCCTGCGAAAACTTGCCTTCAAGTAAACAATCCTTCGCTGATAGGCCAAACTATCGACACATTTGAACGCAAACTTGCTCCCTATCATTTAACGGAGTTTTTCATGCGTTCATTCTTACTTGGCCTGCTGGCCGTGCTTTTCATGTCGTCGGCCGCGACCACAGCCGAAGCACGACGCGGCGGCGGCTCAACCAGCGAAGAGTTGTTATTCGTTTCCCCGACCGACCTTGGCAGTGCGGACAGCCCCATCGCGCTATGTCATCTTGTTTCGACGACTTCGGTTATTTTCGTCAACTTCTGGCGCACAGTTGAAAGCTACGCACTCGCTGAAAACGGGTGCTCGACTGACAGCTACTTTGAATTTGATGCACCACAGCTGAAGGCGGCGCAGACCGCGGGACTTGTTCCCGCCGATATTCCCGTCACACCTAAGTTGTCCATCGGCCAAATCGCAGGTGGGTTCTGGGGTTTCGGAATTCTTGCTGCGCTGATCATCTTCGCAGTCGCCAAAATGGCAAAGGCTCGCACGCGGCGCAAAGAACGGCGCGGATTGATGGGCGAAGGATCACCCGCATCGCACGCGATCCTTGATGCAATGTGCCACGCAGCGAAAGCTGACGGGCAGATCGACCCATCCGAGATCGCGACAATCAAAAGTGTTGCCGAAGAAATGACCGGACAGGCGTTTTCACCAGAAATCGTCAAGCGCATGGCGGATCTTGCCGAAACAACCCCTGCCGAAGCCGACTTTAAACGGCTTGTCAAAGGGCGCAGCAAGGATGAACAGCTCGATATGATGCGCGGTGTTCTGATGGTCGTTGCGGCTGATGGCCAGTTTGCAGGCAAAGAACAGGTATTTGTCGGCGGGCTCGCCAAAGCGATGAGGATGAACGGCGATGTGGTCAAAAACCTGCTGTCCGAAGTCGTCGGCCAACAGGCCACTGCTTAGCGAACGGGGGGCGGCTTAAACGGCCGCCTCCACCTCTGCGACGATGCCATCGACGACCTGCGCCAAAAGCGCGTCGTCTTCGCATTCGGCCATAACGCGGATAAGAGGCTCTGTCCCTGACTTGCGGATCAACAACCGCCCTTTGCCGACCAACGCCGCCTCGGAATCTTTGATTGCCTTTTGCACAGATGCAGCACCCAGCGGGTCTTGGCCGACAGCGTAGCGCACGTTCTTAAGCATCTGTGGAACTGTCTCAAATGACTTGGTCAGCGCGCTCGCCTTTTGTCCGGTCTCAATCATCGCAGCCAAGAATTGCAGCCCAGCCAGCAGGCCATCACCGGTCGTGGCGAAATCAGTCATCACGATGTGACCCGATTGCTCACCGCCAAGGTTCCAACCATTCGCGCGCATGGCCTCAACCACATAACGGTCGCCGACGGCTGTGCGTTCGAGGCGCAGGCCACGCCCGTCAAGGTAACGCTCTAGGCCAAGGTTAGACATAACAGTCGCGACCAAGGTGCCGCCACTCAGGCGCCCCTGATCCGCCCAACGCGCCGCCATCAGCGCCATCAGTTGATCGCCATCCGCGACCTGCCCCGTCTCGTCGATGATCATCACGCGGTCAGCGTCACCATCAAGGCAAATGCCTACGTCAGCACCGGTCTCAAGTATTTTTGCAGCGGCAGTTCCCGTACTGGTCGACCCGCAGTTTTCGTTAATGTTCAGGCCGTTGGGGCTGACACCGACTGGAATAACTTCGGCACCAAGTTCCCAAAGGACTTCAGGCGCAACGCGGTGTGCTGCACCATTGGCACAATCAATTACAACCTTCAGTCCATCGAGACGCATACCTTGCGGGAATGTGGACTTGATACGCTCAGCGTAACGGAACCGTCCGTCATCCACACGTCTCGCGCGGCCAATGTTTTGCGCCTGCGCAGGTTCGATTTCGCTCTCGATCAGGGCTTCGATTTCGGTTTCCGCGTCATCCGACAGCTTGAAGCCATCTGGGCCAAAGAATTTAATTCCGTTGTCGTGGTGAGGGTTGTGACTGGCCGAGATCATGATCCCGACGTCCGCGCGCATAGATGTTGTCAACAGACCAACAGCAGGCGTTGGTACAGGGCCAAGTAACAATACGTTCATGCCAGTACTTGTCAGACCAGCTGTCAAAGCATTCTCAAACATATAGCCAGATAGCCGTGTGTCTTTACCAATCACCACACGGTGGCCATTCGATCCATCATTGCGGAAATAGCGGCCAGCAGCTGCGCCAATCTTAAGTGCCATATCAGCGGTCATCGGATAGGTATTCGCCTTACCGCGCACACCATCAGTGCCAAAAAACTTACGTGCCATGTCTATTCTGCCTTGTTAATCGCTAATTCCAGGTCGATCGCCTGTTTGGTTTCAAATGTATCGTGAACCCGCAGAAGTTGCACCCCCTGCCGGACACCATGCAACGCCACGGCAACCGATCCGGCCGTGCGATCAGTGGCGCACGCACCTCCGCCAAGCGTTCCGATAAACTTTTTACGTGAAGCGCCCAGCAAGATTGGACAGCCCAATGCATGAAACAGGGAAAGTCCACGTAGTAAGATCAGGTTATGTTCCAGTGTTTTGCCAAATCCGATGCCGGGATCGACGATGATGTTTTTACGCGCGATCCCCGCCGCCTCTGCGATCGAAACGCGTTGTTCGAGGTAGTCATAAACATCGAGCAACACATCGTCGTACTGCGGGTCGTTTTGCATCGTCTCGGGGTCGCCTTGCGCATGCATAAGACAAACGGGAAGACCCGAACGCGCTGTGACGCCAGCCAAATCGGGATCATAGCTAAGGGCAGCAACATCGTTAACAAGGTTTGCACCTGCCTCAATCGCAGCCAGTGCGACGGCAGCCTTGCGTGTATCGATAGAAATCGGAATAGCGCTGTGCTCCCGGATCGCATCGATAACTGGGGCAGTCCGCGCTATTTCATCATCAACGCTGACTGTTTCTGCACCCGGTCGCGTGCTTTCGCCGCCGATATCGATAATAGTAGCACCCGCCTTGACCATAGACAGCGCATGTTGAACTGCCACGTCCTGACCGGAATATTTTCCGCCGTCCGAAAAACTATCAGGCGTGACGTTTAATATCCCCATCACGTGCGGAGTATTCATCGACATCCCAGCCACAGAAGGACGAGGCGCAGTGATCCGATCTAAAACGTCTTTTGGTATGTCATCGACACTAACGACTCTGTCTGCCTGACCGCGCTGACGCAATACCACTTGGTCAAACCAACATATGCCTCCTGCAAGTTGTTGTGCCCCAGCACTTGGCGAACCGCCCAAACGGGCAATCGGTTGATAGTACGTCTTCATGATAGTGCCGGTTGCGTACCATCCAATACGCGCACAGGGACGGTTGATTCCGGGGCTTCGGCACCAACGACCAATAGTTCTTTCGCAGTCATTTCTTGTGCGAACCATGCAACGAGTTCGACGGCATCGCGTGGGCTCGCCGAAGGGCCATCCACCGCATCCAGCACGATCTTGGACGGTGCCCAAATGCAGATCTGATCGTTCTTCATTGCCCAGTCGAGCTCGGTCCGTGTGCCGACAACCATGCAGCGGCGATCACGACTAGCCAGCATCCAAGCATTCTGTTCAATCGCCAGCAGATCGATACGACGCTGAGCAAGCGCATTCCCAGACTGAGGGGCCGCTACATCCGCAGGGCCCACACAAATGATCAAAGGCGCATCACGGCCAGCAAGCTGATCAACCCAATCCGAAAAATACGGTGACGCCATTGCTTCATTTGAGAAATAGACGACACGGGGGTGCGGCGCCTCAACATGGGTCTGGCCCGCGGCTGTCGCACCGTCACGGGCACGAACGATCTCAACCCCCAACGAAAACGGTCCACGATCCAGCTTTTCGATCCGTACAAAGACGCGTTCAGCTTGGGGTTCTAGCAAAATCCGCTCGGCCACTCGGGCGGCCAGCGTTTCAAGCAAATTAATGCGTTCGGCCTCAAGCTCTATGCCGATAGCTTCGGTGACTTTGTCATATGATAGGATGCGATCCACATCGTCGTCGATGACACCGAGTGGGGAAACTTCGACCACAACATTGAAACGAACGCGTTGAAGGTGCCCCCGCTCTTGTTGGAATGCGCCGATCTCGACTTCGACAACGTAATCGCGCAAAGAAATCCGGTCACAAGGGGTCTGACTACTGGCCTCGGCCCGCTCGCTTGGATGTGCAAATGCAAGGCGAATATCATCAGTCATGGGCCGTCCAGTCAATCGAGGTTAATCCCGGCCCAGATACAGGGCCAAGACCATTCCGACAAGCATCACCCACGACGCCCGCAGTCACACATGCGACTTTATTTAGAGGCGGTACGTACCGGCTGGCGGTAGAAGTAATGTGATCCGATAGATGCGGTGCGCGGAAAACGCTGAGCCCAAGACGGGTTCACAGCCTTCGTATGATAGTGCGTTGCACCACCGGTCAGAACACGAGGCGCACCATCAATCAAGATGCGCGCGACCTTACCAACACGCGCCCATGCACGTGGTTCAGCAATAACTTCGGCGCGGCCATCACAGGTATATGTGAACTGGCAAGCAAAGCGACGACCAGTTCCCTGATTGATCACGGCACACAATGTGTTGGGGTATGACCCGCTATCCACGCGGTTTAGGATCACTTCGCCAACGGCAAACATGCCTTCGACGCTTTCGCCACGCGCTTCGAAGTACAGCGCCTCGGCAAGGCATTCCCACTGTTCGCCACCAGAGGCAGCTGGGCGTTTAGCAAGGAATTCACGGCTATAGATTTCGCCAGTTTGGGTGTCGACACCACGTTCTTCAGCTGGGGGCAGACTTGTCAAAAGACTTAGGCGGGTATCTGGCACCACCGAGAGCGCTTCTCGCTCTTGCCCAAGAATCGCACCAAGGCGACTTGCCATCAATTCGTCCGCTACCGCAGTCGATGCGCCAAACGAAACCGATGCCGCGGTAACTGCGGCCACTACTGATCTAAAAAACGTCATCTTTTCCCACCCAGGAAACTACGTGGAACAGCCCCACGCAGGCGCTGGTGTCTTTAGGCCAAAGTTGTCGTTACGTCTACCCCGACGTCAACCAGCCATAAAAAGACGCTACGGCACAGCGGAAGTCTGCCAATCGAGAACAATATCCGATCACTCTGGAGTGGAACGGCACAATATTATGAGGTTTGGCCAGCTTTATTGTGGGGTTAGCCCGGCCTTAGTGCGGTCCAAAATTGCCAGTTGTGCCGCAGTGAGTCGCGCAACCGGAACCCGAAACGGCGAACAAGAAACATAGTCGAACTTGTGCTCGCGACAAAACGCAATCGCTGTCCGGCTACCCGCGTGTTCGCCACAGATCGAGAGAATCACATCTTTGCGTCCCAGACGGCCACGCTCTGCCCCCAGCGCAACAAGTTCACCCACCCCTTCAACATCTAAGGTGTGAAATGGATCTTCGGCATAGACGCCCTGTTGCACGTAAGCCGACATAAAGCGCCCTGCGTCATCGCGAGAAAGCCCATAGGTCATCTGAGTAAGGTCGTTTGTACCGAATGACAAAAACTCTGCATGTCCGGCGATGTCTTGTGCACGCAACGCAGCGCGTGGCGTTTCAACCATCACGCCCAAACGGTAATTCAACGCTGTTTTGCTTTTCGCGCGCACAGCATTCGCGACACCATCAACCCGCGTCTTGACGAGTTCGACTTCGCGCATCGCGCTGACCAGCGGGATCATAATCTCGACCGAGATATCAACGCCAGCCTTGCCGACCGCGACCATCGCGTCAAAAATTGCGCGTGCCTGCATATCGTAGATTTCTGGGATCGCGATCCCGAGCCTAACACCGCGCATGCCAAGCATGGGGTTGTATTCGGTCAACGCATTCACGCGTTCTGTCACCTCTGGCACCGGCAGGGCCAGTTGTTCAGCCAAATCGCGCAAGCCCGCCTTATCAGACGGTAGGAATTCATGCAGCGGCGGGTCAAACAGACGGACGCAAACGTTCTTGCCCGCCATAATGGTAAACAACGCCTCAAAATCGTCGCGCTGCATGGGCAGCAACCGATCCAAGACAGCACGGCGATCATCTGACCCTTCGGCAAAGATCATTTCGCGCATCACGCCCAGCCGGTCGCCCTCAAAGAACATATGTTCCGTCCGACAAAGGCCGATTCCTTCGGCGGCAAAGTTACGGGCGGCTTGGGCGTCGGCGGGGGTATCCGCGTTCGCACGCACACCGATATCACGGTAATCGTCGGCCCATTCAAGAAGGGTCTGAAACGCGCCATCCAACGCCGCCTCAACCATCGGGGCCTCACCGGCAATGATCTGCCCGGTAGTTCCGTCCACCGTAATCACGTCACCCACAGCAAATTTGCGACCATCAGGCCCCTTGATCAGGCCCTTCTTGCGATCAATCGACAGATCAGAAGCACCAACCACACAAGGCAACCCTAAGCCACGGCCGATCACAGCGGCATGGCTTGTAACCCCACCACGCATGGTCAGCACCGCTTGGGCGGCATGCATCCCGCGGATATCTTCTGGGGTGGTCTCACGGCGTACCAACACGCATGCTTCGCCACGGGCAGCGCTTGCTTGGGCCTCAGCGGCAGTCAGCACGATGCGTCCAGCGGCGGCACCCGGGCTAGCCGCAATGCCGCGCACGATCAGGTCACGTTTTGCACGTGGATCGACCTGCCGGTGCAGCAATTCAGACAGCGCCGCAGGTTCGACCCGCATCACGGCCTCTTCGCGCGGAATAATCCCATCGTTCGCAAGTGCCACAGCGATACGCACGGTCGCCCGTGATGATCGCTGCACACGCACAGCATCCAAAATATGCAGCACACCATGTTCAATCGTGAACTTGATCTGCATTTCTTCGCGCAACTTCTTACGCGCCAATGCACCAAAGCTCAGCAATTGCAAAAAGACATCAGGACAACGTTCTTCGAGCGACGGCCCACGATCATCACACGTCAAATACATCGCGTCGTCGGCGTCACGAATGCTTTCGCGACCTTGGCTTTGATTAAGATAGCGACCAACGATTTTCGGCAGACCAGAGCTCGCGTCGACGAATTCGATCACACCGGACCCGCATTCGCCCTGCCCCACGCCAAGCGCCATCGCCTGAACAACAAGGCCAAGCCCGGCATCAACGGGTGCGCCTTTGGCTTGTCGCAGCAAACGGGCAGTCGTGCCGTCCCATGCGCGGGCCATCGAACGCAAGACCTCGGCCAACTGCACGCTGGCATCTTGAGGAAACGGTTCGTCTGTTTCGAATTCGTAAGTATCCAACATTGCCTTCAGGCTGTCAGCATCCGCGACATCTGGCAAAAAGAACTCATCAGGATCAAGCCGGGCTACGTGGATCGCGTAGGACTGCACAAAGCGCAGATAGATCGCGGTTGCGGCTTCTGCGCCGATGTCATCGCTCAAACGTGCGTGGCGGGCGTCGTTCATGCCCACGTTCAGCACAGCACTCGGGCCGCCCCAATCGGGGTCAAGGCTGGACGGACGAACCGACAAGAGCGGCTGATCACCAAATGGGGCCAGCAGCGCATCCATATCGGGCATATGCCCCTGCGCAATACTGCGCACGGTATCAAATGAAAGGGCAACCGTCATCGGCACAGGCATTTCCAAGCGAATCAAGCGTTGCAGGCATTTCGCGCGGCCACCATGCACCTCCGCCGACATTGCTGCGGTCGGCGTGATTAAGGTCAAAGGCTGGATATTCGTCATATGCTGCACTGCGGCGTCACCTTATTCTGTGAGTGCAGCATAGGGGGTTCCCCCCCTATTTAGCAAAGAAAACTTGAAGCTTTTGCAACTAGCCTTCGATTTTGGTCAAATCGGCAACAGACAGACAGATATTCCGGATGCGTGACAATAGGTTAAGCCGATTACGACGTAAAATCTCGCTATCGGCGTTAACTTGCACATCGGTGAAAAATGCATCAATCGGCTCACGAAGTGCTGCCATAGCGGTCATCGCGGTGCTGAAATCCTCGTTTTTCATCGCTGGAGCGATCTTTGCATCTGCAGCATCAAGGGCAGAAAACAGCGCCTTTTCAGCGTCATCTTCGGCAAATTTAATGTCCGCACCGTATGAATATTCAACGCCGTCTTTTTCTTCGGCTTGGGTCAGAATGTTATTGGCACGCTTGAACCCCTGAATCAGGTTTTCACCGTCATCCGTGGCCAATGTCGCCGCCAAAGACTCTGCCCGTTTAACCAAAAGCGTCAGATCATCATTCCCCGGCATCGCAATGCAAGCATCGATGATATCGTGACGGATGCCCTTGTCTTTTAGGAAGACTTTGAGGCGGTCGTGGAAGAAGGAGAGGAGGTCAAGCCCTCCTTCGAAGGCGTGGCGAATCTTAGCATTCGCAGCCTCCAACTCATTGAGGTCGATTTCTTCCGAACTCACAAGTGCTGCCAATGCAACGGCGGCTGCTCGAGCTGACAATTTGTCATCTTCGAACAACTTCTGGATTTGACGTGCGCTGTCACGCGCAACGGAATCTCGTGCAGCATCCCCATCAGACTCGAAGTCGCTAGCGTCCAAGCCAATATGCATCGCAATATCTGCTGCAAGCCAGTTTTTCATTGGCAAGGAAATGTCATTCATTAAGAGTAAGCGAATTACACCCAGCGCGGCGCGGCGCAGCGCAAACGGGTCTTTACTGCCTGTTGGCTTCTCATCAATCGCCCAGAACCCTGTCAGCGTGTCGATCTTATCAGCTAGTGCGACTGCAACTGAGATCGGCGCGGAAGGCACATCGTCTGATGGCCCCAGTGGAGAGTAGTGTTCTTGGCAGGCGGCTGGCACGCCGTCGTCGTGACCTGCTGCTTCGGCGTAATAGCGCCCCATAAGCCCCTGCAATTCAGGGAACTCATAGACCATTTCAGACGACAGGTCAGATTTACAAATCCGCGCGGCCTCGGCAGCTAGATCAGGCTTTGCGCCAACGGCAGGTGCAATCTCGCGCGCCAATGCCTCGATCCGTTTGATCCGATCAGCCTGCGATCCCAGTTTGTTGTGGAATGTCACATCGGCAAGGCTTGCACCCATGCGTTCTAGACCAACGGTCTTAACCGTGCGCAGATCGTTTTCCCAAAAGAATTTTGCATCAGCCAGACGGGCCGACAGCACCTTTTGGTTGCCTGCAAGAATGGTCGCGCCGTTGTCGGCGGTTGCCATGTTTGCGACGGTCACGAAACGCTCAATCCGGTTGGATTTGGGGTTACGGACAGAAAAGAACTTTTGGTGTTCTTTCATCGATGTTTGCAGCACCTCTGGCGGCAGGCCAAGGAAATCATCGTCGATCTTGCCCAGCAACACGACGGGCCATTCGACCAACCCTGCAACCTCGGCCAGTAGCCCACGATCTTCGACGACCTCTAAGCCCAATGCAAAGGCCTGATTGGTGGCTTCATGCCAGATCATCTCGGCGCGTTCATCCGCGCGTAGGATGACGTGGGCACGTTTCAGCTTTGCCTCGTAATCATCGAAACCTGTGACGGTAATTGTATCAGGCGCAAGGAAGCGGTGCCCGCGCGTGGTGTTACCAGATGTGATCCCGTCAACGTCCAGCGGCACGACCTGCGCGCCAGCCTCGTCTGATGTGATACACAGGATTGAATGCAGCGGGCGCACCCATTTCAACGGGCCGTCACCCCAGCGCATAGATTTCGGCCATGGGAAGTTGCGGATCGCACCTTCAAGCACTTCTGCAATAATGTCCGCAGCCATGCGGCCCGGCTTTTCAATCACGGCAAAGTAAACTTGGCCCTTCTTGTCGTCGCGGATTTCAAGGTCTTCACGGGTGACGCCAGCGCCACGCAAGAACCCTTCGATGGCTTTGTCAGGCGCGCCTACTTTGGGGCCTTTGCGTTCTTCGCGGGTGGCTTGGCTTTCCGCTGTCAGCCCTTCGACGGACAGCGCCAGTCGGCGCGGTGTCGAAAACGCAGCTGCGCCCGAATAGGTTAATCCAGCCTCGACCAGACCGTCAGTGACCAGTTTTTTCAGATCATCGCTCGCGCGTTTTTGCATCCGCGCAGGGATTTCTTCGGAGAAAAGTTCTATCAGAAGATCAGGCATCAGTTCTGGCTTTCGGGTACAGGTGGGCAGGTGTCAGGGGCCGGATTGCCGTCAAAGACGACCTCGCCACAGGCGTTGATTTGGTGCCACGCATAGGCGCGGCCATCGGGATAAACCGCAACAATGCGGTCGATCCCATAGTGGATGTTTTCGGTGCCAAGAAACGCAATCGCATCGCCGTGTTCGAGGTCAGCACCGATCTGTTCTGCGTCGAAGCATTCAAACCAGCTTGGTGCGACGCGTGGTTCGGCATCATCCTTGATCACGTAGGTTTCTGTCAGCATGGCTTGGCTAAGAACGGTGGTGAAACACGCGCGGTACCGGATTGGGCTGCTGTCGGAATCGATACCATCAAAGCTGTCAAAGATGATCGGCTCTGGCTCGTTTGTCACGACCGAGGTCAGTTCGACACGCGCGTTATCGCCGGCTACTGGCGTGTAGTAGGCGTAAACCTGAAGGTAATAAAGTGCGATACCTGCGATCAAAGCTGACACGACGATCCCCACAATTGCGATACGGTTCCAAGGCATTATGCCGCTGCCCCGCCTGCTTCGGTTTGTACGAACGCATCAGCACATTGCTTTGCCAGCGCCCGCACACGCCCGATATAGGCTTGGCGTTCAGTGACCGAAATCACGCCGCGCGCGTCGAGCAGGTTAAACAGGTGTGATGCTTTGATGCATTGATCATAGGCGGGGTGGGCCATGATGATACGCTTGCCGGTTTTTGGATCCTCGGCTGGTTGTTCCAAAATGCGTTGGCATTCTGCCTCGGCGTCTTTGAAGTGCTGCAGCAAGATGTCCGTGTCGGCGATGTCAAAGTTCCAGCGCGCGTATTCTTCTTCGGTTTGCTTGAACACATCACGGTAAGTCAGCGGGCTGGGGGATTGTGGGTCGTTGAATGGCATATCCATCACGTGATCCACGCCCAAGACGTACATCGCCAGACGCTCCAGGCCATAAGTCAGCTCGCCTGAGACGGGTTTACAGTCATGGCCACCGACCTGCTGGAAATAGGTAAACTGGGATACTTCCATCCCATCGCACCAAACTTCCCAACCAAGGCCCCAAGCACCCAATGTTGGGCTTTCCCAGTCGTCCTCGACAAAGCGGATGTCGTGCAAGGATGCATCAATGCCGATGGCTTTCAGTGAGCCAAGATAGAGCTCCTGCAAATCGGGCGGGCTTGGTTTAATCAAAACCTGATATTGATAATAGTGCTGAAGGCGGTTCGGGTTCTCACCATAGCGGCCATCTGTTGGGCGACGCGACGGCTGCACATAGGCAGCGGCCCATGATTTCGAACCCAGCGCACGCAGGGTTGTCGCCGGGTGGAATGTGCCTGCCCCGACCTCCATGTCATAGGGTTGCAAAATTGCACAGCCCTTGCTGGCCCAATAGTTCTGAAGCCGCAGGATTATTTCCTGAAAACTGCGTGGTTTGTCTGCCATGATGACCCTCATCTACGATTAAGCGTTCAATAGGCTGCTGCGCCCAAAGGGTCAATTGGGCAACGGGTTGCGATATAATGTTTGAATTTTGCGTGAATTGTCTCTGGAACCCTTGCGTCTTGGAACCGAGGGGGCCAGTCATACCCTACGAGATGACAAGAAGATCTTCGGGGTGGAAATGATCAAGGTACTTGCGGCGCTTTTGTTTTTGGGCGCTTCGGCAGTTTCAGCAACAGCACAAGACAATTTTTGGGTTCAAATCGAAGCAAGAAGAACCCTGACTGGGGCGCAAGACCGGGCACGTGAATATGCTGGCACAGTTGACTCTGTGCATGGTTATTACTTGGGCGACGGTTTCTACGGCATCTTTATCGGCCCATATTCCGAAGCTGACGCAGCAACCGCCCTTGGGACATTGCTAAGCATTGGGGTCATCCCAAGCGATAGCTTTGTTAAAAACGGCCAGTACTTCAAACAACAGTTCTGGCCGATTGGTGGGCGCCCCGCCCCTTCTGCGCAGCTTCCTCGGGAGCCAGAGACAACAGCGGCCGTCCCAGCATCATCCGACATCATTGCCCCAAGCGGTGAAACCGTAGCAGAGGCACGCGTTTCAGAAGCAGCGCTAGACCGCCCTGCCCGCGAAGAGCTCCAAAAGGCGCTAAAATGGGCTGGCTTTTACGATGCGGCAATCGACGGATCCTTTGGGCGTGGCACCCGTGGCGCTATGCAAGCATGGCAAACAGCGAACAACCAAGACCCCACAGGCATTCTGACGACCCGCCAGCGTGAGATGCTGTTTGATCAGTATAACAGCGTACTCGAGGGTACTAAGATGCGCCTTGTCCGTGACGATGCGTCTGGCATTCAGATGGAAATCCCCACGGGTCTTGTTGCATTCACCGAATACAAGCCGCCGTTCGTGCGCTTTGACCCAAATGCGGATGTTGATCAGGCGCAAGTCCTTTTCATTTCCCAACAAGGTGACTCCGGGCGTTTAGAAGGCCTGTATGAAATTATGCAGGTACTTAGCATTGTGCCACCACAGGGCCCGCGTCAGCTTAGCAAGACTGGGTTCGAAATTGAGGGTATCAGTGATGACCTGCATTCCTACACCAGCGTTTCCCTAGAAGGATCGGACATCAAGGGGTTTACTCTTGTTTGGCCTGCGGATGACGAGGCGCGCCGCGAACGCGTATTAGATATCATGAAGTCGAGCTTCACAAGACTTGACGGTGTGCTTGACCCGGCCATTGCCCCGCCCGGCGAAGATCAGGCGATCGACATGGTTGCAGGCCTTGCAGTGCGCCAGCCACAAATGTCGCGTTCGGGCTTTTATGTATCGGACAGCGGTATCGTTGCGACGACACCAGAGGTGCTTGGTCAATGTGACCGCATCACCTTGGAGCGAGAGTACGAAGCAGAAGTCATCGCCGCCGATATGGATTTGGGCATCGCACTGCTGCGCCCAACTGAAACGATATCACCGTTGAATGTCGTAGCGTTTGAAACCCGCACTCCGCGCCTGCAAGACCAGATCGTCGTGGGTGGATACCCCTACAACGGCGTGCTTAGCGCCCCAACGCTGACCTTTGGACAAGTCGTCGATATCCGCAGCCTGACCGGCGACGACCGCCTTGGGCGCCTGTCCATCCTGCCGCAGCCCAGCGATGCTGGTGGACCTGTCTTCGACAAGCATGGTGCAGTGATTGGTATGCTGCTGCCGCGGATCGACGGAAACACACGAGTCCTCCCACCCGAGGTCAACTTTTCGCTGGACGCGAGCCAGATCGTTACCATGATGGAAACGAACGGGGTTGAGGCCAAGCGCAGCGAGGTCCTACAGGAAATCTCTCCTGTTGCGATGACGCGTCAGGCGGCGGATGTCACCGTTCTGGTTAGCTGCTGGTAATCAGGTCTTCCAGAATTTGACAGTCAGGATGGTCAGCACGACCATAATCTCAAGACGACCGATAAACATCGCGATGGATAAAATCCATTTCGCGCTGTCGTTGATATGAGCAAAGTTCCCGGCGGGGCCAATTTCTGGACCAAGGCCGGGGCCGATATTCGCGATGGCGGTCGCGGCGCCTGAAATCGACGTGATGAAATCAAGGCCAGTCATCCCAAGCAACACAGCGGTCACGCCCAGCAGCAATACAAAGGCCACAAAGAACGCCATAACAGAGCTCATGACGTCTTCGCTGATGGTGCGTCCCTCAAAACGAGGGGTAAAGATGCCGTGTGGCGAATGGATTTGACGCACCTGCGCTTTGATAGATGCGAATAGGATTTGGTAGCGGAAGATCTTGACCGAACATGCCGTTGATCCCGCGCAACCGCCAACCAGCCCGACGAAGAAGAAGATCACGACCGGGAATGTGCCCCATGTCATATAATCGGCACTTGAATAGCCCGTACCGGACATAACCGAGACGACGTTAAACAGCGCTTCTCGGAACGCGAGTTCCGTGAACTCACCTTCGCGACCCCACACCCAAGATGTGATCAACAAAACGCAAATGCCGATGACGCCTAGAAACACGCGTATCTGGCTGTCATGCAAAAGCGGCTTTGCCGTGCCCGACATAAGCTGCACAAACCGCACAAACGGCAGCGCCGCAAGGATCATAAAGACTGTACCTATATAGTGGGCGGCGGCACCAAAACTACCGAACGAACTATCGTAATTCGCCATCCCACCCGTGGATACGGTCGTCATCGAATGCACAAGCGCATCAAACGGACCCATGCCGGATGCGCCATAAGCCAATGCACAGGCAACGGTGAGGCCGATGTAGATAACCGAAATGCTGCTTGCAATCTCACCTGCCCTTGGCAAGATTTTACCCATTGTATCAAATGCTTCAGAGCGGAAAATCTGCATCCCCCCGACCCGCAGCTCAGGCAAGAACACCATCGCAACCACAATGATACCAACGCCACCCAGCCACTGAAGCGTGGCCCGCCATAGTTTGATCCCTTCGGGCAAGGCATCCAACCCTTCGAAGGTCGTTGAACCCGTTGTCGTCAATCCTGACATTGCCTCGAAGAATGCATTGGTAAAGCTTGCGTTAGGAGCGCCCAGCATAAGCGGCAGCGCGCCAAAAACGGGCAACGTCAGCCAAACCAGAGAGGTCAGCAAGAATGTCTGACGCAAATTCAGGCCCTGCGACACCCCGTTTGAGCAGGCCATCGCCATCAAGCCGCCCGTCAAAATCGTGATGACAGCGCTTTCGAAAAAGACAGGCCAATGCCCGTTTTGTGCCAAGACATCGGCGAACAATGACACCAACATTGTCGCGCCAAGCGCGGCAACAAGCAGACCAACAACATATCCAACCGGGCGTAAATCAAGCATGTGGCAGCGTTGAACCGACTGCGCGCTGGTGTCAAGAATGCACGATCATTTACGACAGCCAGGTCTTATAGTCGCTGACCAATAGATGGGTTGGCGCAACATCTTCTTCGATGTCTGCAAAGCGACCTATTGGTTCACGGAAGATATTGTCAGTCTCGTCGTCGTTAACGGTCGAGACTTCGCCGATCAACACATCGCCACCCTCGCCCCAAAACGCATGCCAATCGCCGGGCATCAATGTGACGCTTTCACCGGGGGCAAAACGTAGCTTCTCGCCCGGAGCAAAGTCGCGACGAATACCATCGCAGAAGACCGTTCCGCCCTTAGTTTCGTCAAAATTGCCTTCGGCATCAGACCCAAACAGTTCGATCACCAGCGTTGCACCGCCACGGTTAATAATATCTTCGGCTTTGATGACGTGTGTGTGCATTGGTGACAGCTGATCCTGCTTAGAAATCAATAGCTTCTCTGCATAGCACATGCCGCCGCCACGCTGCAGATCAGCCAAACGTCCGTTGCGCAAGGTGAATAGGAACAATCCCATTTCGTCATAGCGGCCAGCGCCGTAGTCCGTGATGTCCCAGCCATTGCGCGCCTCGATTACAGCTTTGGCGTCACCTGCGCGTGCTTTAAATTCTTCGGGTGTCCAATAGGCCCAAGGCGGCAAAGTGAACCCATACGAACGGATCATGTCATCCGCTTCAGCCATAATATCGTTGATACGAGACCGTTTCATGCTCATCCCCTAAAACGTTTACGGATTTGATGCCGAAAATCGTGTTACGACACAAGACCGCTTAAGCGCTTTTACGCATTCCACGCGTAGCCCAATCGCGACAGGCGTTCCCGAACGCTTCGAACAACGGGCGCGATACGGGATCATCGCTCGCGTTCCATTCCGGATGCCACTGCACCGACATCGTAAAGCCGGGGGCGTCCGCGATATAGATCGCCTCTGGCGTGCCATCAGGCGCGTGACCGTCAATAACGACGCGCTGACCAGCTGTCTTAATCCCCTGGCCATGCAGCGTGTTGGTCATGACCTCCTGCGCGCCCATCAACGCATGAAACGGCCCGTCCTTCGTGAACGTCACTTTGTGGCGCAGTGCGAATTTCTCTTCGAGAGTGCCATCAGGGGGCATCCGGTGGTTATCGCGCCCCGGCAGATCGCGGATTTCAGGGTAAAGCGTTCCGCCCATGGCGACGTTCACCTCTTGAAAGCCACGGCAAATTCCTAAAATCGGCTGGCCGCGCATCACACAAGCCCGGATCAATGGCAAAGCAATCCCATCACGCTCGCGATCAAACGCGCCATGCGCTTCGGTTGCTGGTTCACCGTATTCTTCAGGGTGTACGTTTGGACGGCCGCCTGTAAACAAAAAGCCATCACAGCGATCCATGAGCGACTGCACACAAATCGTCCCTGCCCCCGTGGGCACAATCAACGGCAACCCGTTTGAAACTTCGGCGACCGCATGGACGTTCATCGCCCCAGCAGCAAAAGCCGGATATTCGTCGTTAATAAGATGACTATTACCAATGATACCAATGACTGGCTTCATACCGCTTTGTCCTTTTGTATGCCCCTTGTTACCGCCTAACGAAACCAAACAAAAGATGTCGTAACCGCACAGGCAGCTGGTCCCAAACGCACAGCGCATCCAAAGGGCAGCAGGCCCCAAAAACGATGAAAGCCGCGCCTTTATACAAAAGCGCGGCCTCAATAGTTAGTAATGTCGCTTAGTTAAGCTTCGCCGGTTAGCCCTGCACCCTCAAGGCCTGCCATCGCAGCAATCACGTCATTGTCGGATGTGTCACCTGTCACGCCAACAGCGCCGATAACTGCGCCACGCTTGTCATGCACCAGAATGCCGCCGGGAACAGGAACAACCTGCCCACCGTAAACGCCGTTCACGGCAGCCATGAAATAGGCCTGCTGCTCTGCACGTGCCATCTGCGCCGTGCCCGCCATGCCTAGCATGATTGCACCATAGGCTTTACCATGGGCGATACCGAAACGACCCGGTGCTGCGCCATCAGCGCGTTCAAACGCTTTCACATGCCCGCCTGCATCTAGGACAACAACAGAAAGTGGTTTGAAACCCATTTCGTCGCCCTTGGCCATTGCCTTACGAATAATCGTACGTGCTTTGCTCGCTGAAATCTCTGCCATCTGTGGTCTCCTCGTAGGGTGGATTTTAATCCACCCGCATTAATGGTTGCGCTGCGCTTTTAGTTCCAGACGACGCTGGTGCAGCACGGGTTCGGTATAGCCTGATGGCTGGATACGGCCTTTGAATACCAGATCGCAGGCCGCCTGAAAGGCGATACCATCGAAATTTGGTGCCATCGGGCGATAAGCCGGGTCATTCGCGTTCTGGCCATCCACGACAGCGGCCATCTTGCGCATCGCATCCATGACTTGCGCCTCAGACACAACTTCATGGTACAACCAGTTGGCAAGCGCTTGGCTAGAGATCCGGCAGGTCGCGCGGTCTTCCATCAGACCAACATCGTGGATGTCAGGCACTTTGGAACAGCCGACCCCCTGATCAATCCAGCGCACAACATATCCAAGAATACCCTGCGCGTTGTTTTCGACCTCGAGCGTGATCACGTCATCGGACCAATTCGGGTTTGTTGCGACCGGGATGCTTAGCAGGTCATCAAGCGCGCCACGCGCGCCGCCAGCCTTAATCTCATCCTGACGCGCAATCACGTCGATCGCGTGATAATGGGTTGCGTGCAGTGTCGCAGCTGTTGGTGACGGCACCCATGCGCAGTTCGCACCAGACATCGGGTGCCCAACCTTAGCGACCAACATATCGGCCATCTTGTCGGGCATCGCCCACATCCCTTTGCCGATCTGCGCCTTGCCCTGCAAGCCGCAAGCCAAACCAATATCGACGTTCCGATCCTCGTAGGATTTGATCCAAGCGCTGTCTTTCATTTCGCCCTTTGGGATCATCGGACCAGCTTCCATGCTGGTGTGAATTTCATCGCCCGTGCGATCAAGGAACCCTGTATTGATAAAGGCCACACGCGATTTCGCCGCGCGGATACATTCCTTAAGGTTCACCGACGTGCGGCGTTCTTCGTCCATAATACCCAGCTTGACAGTATTCGCAGGCAGGCCCAGCGCAGCTTCGACGCGATCAAAGATTTCGCACGCAAAGCTGACTTCTTCGGGGCCGTGCATCTTGGGCTTCACGACATAGACAGAGCCGTGCAGTGAATTGCCACCATCACGCTGCAAATCATGCATCGCGATCAATGTGGTGCACATCGCGTCCATCAGGCCTTCGCCGACTTCTTCGCCATCCGCATCCAAAATCGCAGGGTTGGTCATCAGGTGGCCCACGTTACGGACCAACATCAGTGACCGGCCTTTATGTACCCGTGCTGAACCATCTGGCGCAGTATAGGTCACATCTGGGTTCAGCTTACGGGTAAATGTCTTGCCGCCCTTACTGACTTCTTCTTCCAGATCGCCGCGCATCAGGCCAAGCCAGTTGGTATAGGCAACGACCTTATCTTCTGCATCCACTGCGGCGACCGAGTCTTCGCAATCCATGATCGTCGACAATGCCGATTCCAAAACAATGTCAGAAATGCCAGCGGCATCTGTCGCGCCAATCGTGCTAGACGCATCAACTACGATCTTGATCAGCAATCCGTTCGCGCGCAGGAAAATCTCTGCATCGGCGTTATGACCTGCGAACTGGCTTGGGTCTTTCAACGCTGGCGTTAGGACACCACCGGAAACACTCACGCCTGCAATATTGGCCCATGAACCGTCCGCGAGCGGCGCTACCTTATCCAGATGCGCACGCCCCCACGCGATAACGCGTGCCCCGCGTTCAGCATCATAGCCCTTACCTGCTGGCAAGTCGCCCAGCGCATCAGTGCCATAGAGCGCATCATAAAGGCTACCCCAACGCGCATTAGCCGCGTTCAATGCAAAACGTGCATTTGTGATCGGCACAACCAACTGCGGGCCGGGTACTGTCGCGATTTCGGGATCAACACTGGCAGTTTCAATGGCGAATTCTGGGCCTTCGGGAACCAGATACCCTAGTTCTTGCAAAAATGCTTCATAGGCGACCGCATCATGCGGCTTGCCACGGTTCGCAACGTGCCAGTCATCGACGGCGGTTTGGATGTCTTCGCGCTTTTGCAGCAGGTCACGGCCACGTGGGCCCATCTCGGTGACAAGATCAGCAAAGCCTTTCCAAAACGCATCAGCACTTACGCCTGTTCCGACAAGCGCCTTTTCATCAATGAATTGCGCAAGTTCAGTTGCGACCTGCAATCCGTGCTTCTCGACCCGTTCTGTCATGACATCTCCCCTTTTGCTCAGCCAGCCAGTGGCGACAACGTTGCATATTCCGATAGGGTTAGAACAGAAGTTTCCGATAGGCAACAAACGCGGTAATGTTTTTTTACCAATTCTTCGCACATCCCAGCAGCACCTATTCCAAACACAAGACAATCGCGATCCAACGCCGGTTGCAGCGGGTCGGTCACAGGCATAACGTTTGCACAAAGAACAAGGAAATCCCCATGCAAACCGCTGCACCGCAAAAGATATACCTCAAAGACTACACCCCACCCGCCTATCTGGTGGACAGCGTCGAATTGACCTTCAAGCTGGCACCAACGACGACACGTGTCTTGTCCCGCATCGCGTTTCGCCCAAACCCAGATGCGCAGTCGCGCGACTTCTTTTTACACGGCGAACAGCTCAAGCTAATCTCAGCGTCCATCGACGGCATGTCGATCACCCCAGAGGTCACCGCGACCGGGCTGACGCACACTGTGCCCAATGCACCATTTGTGTTCGAGGCAGAGGTCGAAATTAGCCCCGAAACCAACACCGCGCTCGAAGGCCTTTATATGTCCAACGGCATGTACTGCACCCAATGCGAGGCCGAAGGGTTCCGTAAGATAACGTATTACCCAGATCGCCCTGACGTCATGTCGGTCTTTACCGTCCGCATCGAAAGCGACCTGCCCGTGCTGCTATCCAACGGCAACCCGGCGGCCAAGGGCGACGGTTGGGCCGAATGGCATGATCCATGGCCCAAACCGGCCTATCTGTTTGCGCTTGTCGGTGGCGATCTTGTGAACCACCCCGACCGTTTCACCACCATGTCCGGCAAAGATGTTGAACTGAACATCTGGGTCCGCCCCGGTGACGACGAGCAAAAATGCGCCTTCGGGATGGAGGCGCTGAAGAAGTCGATGAAATGGGATGAAGACGTTTACGGGCGTGAATACGACTTGGATATCTTCAACATCGTGGCCGTTGATGACTTCAACATGGGGGCGATGGAAAACAAGGGCTTGAATATTTTCAACTCTTCCGCGGTTTTGGCCAGCCCGGAAACATCGACCGATGCGAACTTTGAACGGATCGAGGCGATCATCGCGCATGAGTATTTCCACAACTGGACCGGCAACCGGATTACCTGCCGCGATTGGTTCCAGCTCTGCCTAAAAGAAGGGCTAACAGTCTTCCGCGATCAGCAGTTCACCGGTGATATGCGTAGCCACGCAGTGAAACAGATCGACGATGCCGTTGTTCTGCGTGCGCATCAGTTCCGCGAAGATAACGGCCCGCTTGCCCACCCAGTGCGGCCAGAAAGCTTTGTCGAGATCAACAATTTTTACACCGTGACTGTCTATGAAAAAGGCGCCGAGATTATCGGCATGCTCAAACGGCTGGTTGGTGATGAAGGGTATAAGAAAGCCCTCGATCTTTACTTTGACCGTCACGATGGCGATGCCGCCACGATCGAAGATTGGCTACAGGTGTTTGAAGACGCAACAGGCCGCGACCTAAGTCAGTTCGCGAAATGGTATTCGCAAGCCGGGACACCGCGTGTTTCTGTCACTGACAGCTATGCAGATGGCACCTATTCTTTGACGCTTTCACAGCAAACGCCAGCCACACCGGACCAAGATGAAAAGACACCGATGGTCATCCCTGTCGCCGTGGGCCTTTTGAACGATAACGGTGACGAAATCGTTCCGACACGCATCCTAGAACTAACCGAAGCAACGCAAACGTTCACTTTCGATGGATTGGCCAGCAAACCAGTCCCATCCATCTTGCGCGGGTTTTCCGCCCCAATCATCCTAGAGCACGACCAAACCAACGCCGAACGCGCGTTCTTGTTGGCACATGATACAGACCCATTTAACCGATGGGACGCAGGCCGGACACTGGCCCAAGACGTTCTGCTTCAAATGGTTCGCGAAGACGCGACACCCGATACGGCCTACTTAGACGGGTTACTGGCGCTGCTGCGTGACGACAACCTTGATCCAGCCTTCCGTGCATTGGCGCTGTCACTGCCAAGCCAAGACGACACAGCGCAGGCGCTTGTCGATGCAGGCGAAACACCTGATCCAACAGCGATCTATCGCGCCCATGAGGCGCTGACGTTGTACATCGCACAGCACCTGCAAGACACCCTGCCCCGCATCTATGCGGATATGACGGTCACTGGTCCATACACGCCCGACGCTGTTTCTGCCGGCAAACGGTCACTTGGTAACCGTATGCTTTCGCTCATGTCGAAACTGGACGGTGGCAAACAAGCCTCGCAACAATATGCAACTGCCGACAACATGACTCAGCAACTCGCGGCGCTGGCATCATTGTTGAAAATCGGCAAAGGCGCGGATGAACTCGCGGCGTTTGAACAACGGTGGCATCATGATCGACTGGTTATGGACAAGTGGTTTGGCCTACAGGTCAGCTGCGCCGCACCCGAAGATGCAGCGAAAGTCGCAGCCAAACTGACCGAGCACCCAGCATTCACCATGAAGAACCCCAACCGGTTCCGTGCTGTGTTTGGTGCGCTCAAAGGCAACACGGCGGGCTTCCATGATCCATCAGGCGCCTCTTATGATCTGCTGGCCAACTGGCTTATCAAGCTTGATGCGCTGAACCCACAAACAACAGCACGGATGAGCACATCATTTGACACATGGAAACGCTATGATGCGGATCGCCAGACCAAGATGAAGGCGGCCCTACAGCGGATCGCCAAAACACCGAACCTGTCGCGTGACACCACCGAAATGGTGACGCGTATCTTGGGCTAGTAAATCAAGCTGTTAGCTGGCGTGGCAGTATTTTGCCACGCCAGAAAAAATATGTCGTGGAACCGTTACGCAGCGATTATAGTTTTCCCAAATGGAACATCGTATTGAACCGTTGATAGCAGAGCGCGCACCTTGGCTGTATCGCAGCCGACCGGGCACCCGGATTATCCGGAGCGGGCTTCATAAGATGCTTGGCTATAAGACTACCGTCGAAATCGCTAAAACATTCGAACATGCACCCCCATCAGAAATCATGGGCACGATGGGTGCGCGACTGGCGAAGTCCGTAACGGTGTCCGGGCTTGGAAACATCCCGGCCCATGGTGCTGCGCTTGTCGTCGCGAACCACCCAACCGGCATTGCCGATGGAATCATACTAAACCACCTGCTGTCGCAAGCCCGCCCTGATGCCTATTTCTTTGCCAATAGCGACATCCTGCGGATCCTGCCGCAGATGTCATCCATGATCGCGCCCGTTGAATGGCGCATCGAAAAGCGATGCCACGCAAAGACACGCGAAACCATGGCCTATGTCCGACAAGCCACGAACGAGGGCCGGATGGGCGTTATCTTTCCGTCAGGTCGGCTCGCGAAACGGCGGGGCTTGCGCTTGTATGAACGGCCATGGATGGCGTCCGCCGCTATGCTTGCGCGGAAATTCGACCTGCCCGTAATTCCGGTCAACATACAGGCGCGCAATTCCGCGATTTTCTACTTGTTTGACGCGCTTCATCCGACATTGCGGGACATCACACTGTTCCACGAAACCCTGAATAAATCCAAACAGCCGTTCAGGGTAACCGTCGGCGAACCCATCTCTGCTGCAGCGCTGCCTAAGAACGCTGATGATGGGATTGCAATGTTGCGCAAGGCGACGCTTGCCCTTGGAGGCAAGGATGCACCCGCTGTAAACTTGGTCGAAGCCTCGCGACCTTGGTTAAAGTGGCCTCAGGCGGACTGATCGCGCAGCTTGTTGTCTTGAAGCTGGCAGCGGGTTCTTTTAGACACCAGTCAAACTTGACCAAAGGATGCGCAGATGCTCGACCTGACTTATGATGCCCCGACCCCAAAGGTAATCGCGGGCGCCAAGCACGACTGGGAACTTGTAATCGGCCTAGAGGTGCACGCACAGGTCGCCACCAAGGCGAAACTGTTCTCGGGTGCATCCACCCAATTCGGTGCAGAGCCAAACAGCAATGTGGCTTTCGTTGATGCAGGCATGCCCGGCATGTTGCCAGTGATCAACGAAGCATGTGTTGCACAAGCCGTACGCACCGGCCTAGGGCTAAAGGCAGAAATCAACTTGATGTCTGCGTTTGACCGCAAAAACTATTTCTACCCTGACTTGCCGCAGGGTTATCAGATTTCGCAGCTTTACCACCCGATTGTGGGCGAAGGCGAAGTGCTGGTCGAAATGGGCGACGGTACGGCACGCACCGTGCGCATCGAACGCATCCACCTTGAACAAGACGCCGGTAAATCGATCCACGACATGGATCCAAACATGTCCTTCGTGGACCTGAACCGTACAGGCGTGGCTCTGATGGAAATCGTCAGCCGCCCCGACATCCGCGGCCCAGAAGAAGCCGCTGCTTACGTACTTAAGCTACGCCAAATCCTGCGCTATTTGGGCACCTGCGACGGCAACATGCAAAACGGCAACATGCGTGCCGACGTAAACGTGTCGATCTGCCGCCCCGGCGATTACGAAAAATATCAAGCGACGCAAGATTTCAGCCATCTTGGTACACGTTGCGAAATCAAAAACATGAACTCGACTCGGTTTATCCAAGCCGCGATTGATGTTGAGGCACGTCGCCAGATTGCGCTGCTGGAAGACGGCAAAGAAGTCGTGCAAGAAACGCGCCTTTATGATCCGGACAAGAACGAAACCCGTTCAATGCGGTCCAAGGAAGAAGCACATGATTATCGCTACTTCCCTGATCCAGATTTGCTTCCGCTTGAGATCGAGCAATCATGGGTCGATGATATCGCGGCATCCCTACCGGAATTGCCCGACGCCAAGAAAGCGCGCTTTATCAGTGCGTTCGGCCTTTCCGATTACGACGCATCTGTTCTGACTGCCGAAGTTGCGAATGCTCAGTACTTTGAAAAAGTAGCCGAAGGTCGCGACGGCAAGTTGGCCGCGAACTGGGTCATCAACGAATTGTTTGGCCGCCTAAAGAAAGAAGACCACGGCATCGAAGACAGCCCTGTCTCTGCGACGCAGCTGGGCGAACTGATTGGCCTCATCAAATCCGGCGATATCTCTGGCAAAATCGCCAAAGAGGTCTTTGAGATTTGCTATACGACCGGTCGCGACCCAGCCGAGATTGTCGAAACTGAAGGCATGAAGCAGGTCACTGACACCGGCGCGATTGAGGCTGCAGTGGATGAAATCATCGCCGCAAACCCAGCGCAGGTCGAAAAGGCGCAAGCCAACCCCAAATTGGCAGGCTGGTTCGTTGGTCAGGTGATGAAAGCGACTGGTGGCAAGGCAAACCCTGCTGTCGTCAACCAGTTGGTATCGGCTAAGCTCGGGCTATAAAGCAACTTATGGGTAACGGTGCGTCCTTGGAATCGCGCACCGTTATTGCTATATACGGTTGATGGAAATTAGGGGTGACGGAATGTCATACGAATATATGGTCGTGCCGGCACCTACGCGCGGTGTAAAAGCCAAAGGCGCAAAAACAGCCGAAGATCGTTTTGCGATCGCGCTGGAAACAGTGATGAACAAAATGGCTGGTGATGGTTGGGACTATCTGCGTGCAGATACCCTGCCATCTGAGCAGCGCGAAGGTTTGATGGGCAAAACAACAGTTTATCAAAACATGTTGGTGTTCCGCCGCGAAAAACAGGCTCAGCGTCCTGCTGCACCTGCGCCAGCACCGGTTGTTGCGGCCCCGGCGCCCAAACCAGCACCAAAGGTTGAAGCGCCGAAAGTTGACGAGCCCGCAACCGCAAGCGAGCCAAAGGTAGAACCCAAAAAGGTTACACCTCCGGCAAAGCCTTCTCCGGATGTCGCTGCCGAGTAATCACTGGATATCAATCGCCAACGCATGAATGCGTCCGATGATATCTTTCCCCAAGGCGCTGTGAATGGCCCGATGCCGCGCGATGCGTGACATGTCATCCAATTGCGACGCCTTAATCACAATCCGCCAATGGCTTTCGCCTGACCCATCGTCACCAGCATGACCACTGTGCATGGCACTTTCGTTAATCACTTCGAGCATTGTTGGTGAAAGTGTAGCCAATGCTGTGCGAATTTCTGCCTCTATGGCCATTATTTTTCCTCTACCCTCTTCAATCTCACGCTGTGGGGTTTAAAGTCTGTTGTCCGAGTCGGAAAGGTGAGACGCACCATGAAAAAAGATGATCCCTTTGGTTTCGACATGTCAGTGTCGAGCTCTAAGAAAAAGAACCCCCGCGGACGACGCGGTTTGTCTGGCGCGTCCGAGACATCGCAGCGGGTTTGCGAGCACGAAGGTTGCGAAGAAGCCGCAAAATTCCGTGCGCCCAAATCGCCCGATATCTTGGACGACTACCTGTGGTTCTGCCAGCAGCACGTTCGCGAGTATAACCTAAAGTGGAACTTCTTTGAGACGACCACAGAGGCCGAGCTTGCAGCGCAGATGACAAAGGATCGTGTTTGGGAACGCCCAACAAAGCCAATGAAGCGCAGTGTCGAAGAACGCGCCTGGGCTCGTCTAGGGATCGAGGATCCTCATCAGGTGCTTGGCGCAAACGCGACACGCAACCCTGGCAAAGGTGCGAAGAAAGGCCGCAAGCTGCCGCCAACCGAACGCCGCGCTGTCGAAATTTTGGAAGCGGATGACAACTGGTCAAAACCGCAGATCCGCAAAGTGTACAAATCGCTGATCAAGGTACTTCACCCCGATATGAACGGCGGGGACCGCAGCCAAGAAGAACAACTGTCCGAAGTTGTCTGGGCTTGGGAACAGATCAAAGTCAGTAAGCACTTTCGCGACAAAGACTGATATGATGCAAAAAAGGGGCCAAACGGCCCCTTTTTCTTTACGTATTCTGTATGTTCAGCTCAGTGCATTTGCTTGTGGCGCGGGTACAAGTTAGCACGCGACATCGGGCTTAGCTGTCCGATGGCTGAATTGTCAGCCGCAAGCGCAGCCATGCGCAGGTCAGAAGCGCGACGCTGCAGAAGCACGTGCGCCATCAAAACCACCGCAAACCAAGCAACCCCTAGCCAAGGCTTAAGGCCAACTGCGGCGACCACCAAGATTGGCGCAAAGAATGTACCGTATACAGGAACGATCAAAGTACCGGCGATCAACGCCGCGATCAGTGCCATCGCGCATCCGCCAAACAGCGCGCGCGCAACACCTAACTTACCGAACATCCCCATCCAGCTGCGTGTCAGATAAAGGGCCAACGCCCCACTGAATGCGCCGACCAACATGATCCATGCTTCATATCCCGCAGGATAGACCGATTGGAACTGTCCGCCATGGACGCCAGACATAATGAACATTGTAATCCCGGCTGATGCTGCGCTAATCGCGGCATATGCCGTGGCCAACGCTTTTTCGCCTCGTGACAAATGAATTATTTGCGAAACCCGTTTCAACAATTTGCTACCCCCACACTCATCTCAATAATAGCAACATACAAACTTGATTGTTTTCAATCTGTGTCTTGGGACACATCAACCAAGCCCCCAACGCCTTTTTTGTGCCATATTTAGCCGGGCCAAACAAGAAAAATCGGCAACAAGCCGCCGATGCGCGAAATCGCAAAACTTTTATTTAATATCAGTATTGTAATGTGCATTGACCACAAATAACGGCGCGAACAACAGAACAACAATGCGATGAAATATTCAAAAATGTTGCCAGTGCATGCGCAATAGGCGCCCAATTTGGACAAAAGCCGCTATTTCGCCACGATTGGTTAAGTTTCCCGGAAAACCAAGCTCACACCATTCAGGCAGTGGCGCTTTCCTGTTGGTTGGGGGCCATCGTCAAAAATATGCCCCAAGTGGCTGCCACAGCGGCGACAGTGACATTCTGTTCGAACAGAGAATAATTTACGGTCTTCTTTGGTACCTATCGCGTTCGGCAGGCTTTCGTAGAAGCTGGGCCAACCCGTTCCGCTGTCGTATTTTGTTTCCGAAGGATACAGGGCCAAATCACACCCGCGGCAGAAATAGGTGCCTGCGGAATAGTTCTTGTCTAAAGGCGACGACCCTGCCCGCTCGGTCGCTTCATGGCGCATCACCTGATACTGTAAATCAGTGAGCATCGCCCGCCATTCGGCATCAGTTCGGGTGAATTCAAATGCTTCTTGTGCATAAACACCGCTTGCCGCCAACCCGCTGGCGAATGCTCCAAAAACGAAATCTCTGCGCTGCATCATCATACCCTTTCAAAAACTGCACCAAACCTAGCCCATTTGCACATTTCACGCGATGCACCTTGCTGTGAGCAAAAACTACAGTCTTGAACCGCCCGCCCCCTTTTGCATTGCGACAAATAGATAGTGCAAACTTGGCCGTGCCCACTGGTACTTGCCACTCCAGACGATATGCTGCATCCGATAACACAACACTCGACGACAAACGCAAAGGCGCGCAAATGGCTGACGGCACCCTCGATATGAACGCAAAACCAACCGAAGACATTTCGGTTCGCGAAGTCTTTGGCATCGACAGTGAGATGAAGATTAAGGGTTTTGCGGATCGCACGGACCGCGTGCCAGAAATCGACAGCACCTATAAGTTCGACCCAGACACGACGTTGGCGATCCTTGCAGGCTTTGGCTACAATCGTCGCGTGATGATCCAAGGGTACCACGGCACCGGGAAATCTTCGCACATTGAACAAGTAGCAGCGCGCCTAAATTGGCCCTGTGTACGTGTGAACCTAGATAGCCACATCTCAAGAATCGATCTGATCGGTAAAGATGCCATTAAATTGCGTGACGGCGTACAGGTTACTGAATTCCACGAAGGCATCCTGCCGTGGGCGCTGCGTAATCCCGTTGCAATCGTATTCGACGAATATGACGCAGGCCGCGCAGACGTAATGTTTGTCATCCAGCGCGTCCTCGAGGCCGACGGCAAGCTGACCCTGATGGACCAAAACGAGATCATCACCCCCAACAAATACTTCCGCCTGTTTGCAACCGCGAACACTGTCGGCTTGGGTGACACAACTGGCCTGTACCACGGCACACAACAGATTAACCAAGCCCAGATGGACCGTTGGTCACTGGTTGCGACGTTGAACTATCTTTCACATGACGCCGAAGCGGCGATCGTGTTGGCCAAGTCACCACACTTCAACACCGAAAAAGGCCGTAAGACGATCAGCCAGATGGTGACCGTCGCGGACCTGACGCGGACTGCGTTTATGAATGGCGACCTCTCGACAGTGATGTCACCACGGACAGTGCTGGCTTGGGCCGAAAATACGCGAATCTTCCAAGATGTCGGTTATGCATTCCGGCTGTCATTCCTGAACAAATGTGACGAACTCGAACGCCAGACCGTCGCAGAGTTCTACCAGCGCTGCTTTGACGAAGAACTACCAGAAAGCGCGGCAAGCCTCAGCCTCGGCTAAGGTTTCGGTCAATCATTCGAAAGGGATGGAGCTTTCTCCGTCCCTTTTTTGTGGGTCTCCAGCCGCCCGGTAAGCCGAGGCGAGGCTACATTTAGCGCCGCATAAAATGCCCATCTTTCGCCTTATTGAAGCGCGGCATTTCAATTTATGCTCAATTTATGAGCAGAATAAAAACTCTCCTCACAGTCTCCATTATCAGCCTGCAACTGGCAGCTCCCACCGCGCGCGCGCAGTCCCCCAACGATCAGCTTAGACTATTCGCAACATGCGCTGGCCGTTTGTCAGCGCTAATGGAGTTTCAATGGATGTTCGACGGCGCAGGATCTGAGCGCACAAAGTCGCAGCGCGAAACCGTGCTTCAATTGCTCGATGCTGTGATGCCCCCCGATGATGGGCGCGAAGTTTTACATTGGCGATTGTCTGCGAAATTAGCGCATTCAGCACTACTAACCCGTGCGACATTTAACGATAATCTGGCTGACGCAAGCTGGGCACATCAGCAGGCAACACGACTGACGCATGAGTGTACCGGAATATTATTAAGCTAAACTTAAAAGTGCACACGAATCGCCCCAAGTTCGTCACAATCCCGTCCGTTTTGTTCGTAATATCGCGCTCAGTTTACAAGTAGGAGCCGACAATGAAGATGAAGATTGGGACCGAATTGCCGGAAGGCTATGTCATTGGTCACGAAGACTTAGTAGAGGCCGCAACCGCGTTGGTTGCCCATACTCTGCTGCCATTGTTTGCAGATAATATGAGTGAAGAGATGGCAAAGGCAAACGTCGAAGGTATCGTCACTGAGATCGCATATCTGTTCGACGAAGGTTCAATCGAAGTCGGCGGCAAGACCTATCGTCCCCGCCTTGCATTTGTGGATGAGGAAGGCACTTCAATCCGCGGTGCCGCGCAACTCAATACAATGCACCAAATGGTTGATTCCGTTTTTGACATCGCGCCCGAAGGAATGATCACCTTCGAAGAAGTCGAGGTCGAAGAGGAATAGAGTGGGTTTCCGCGTCTTGCCCTCTGGTCATTGCGCGCATCGGGTTCTAGTTTACATAGCAACAAAGGACGCAGCCGATGAACAAACCCACCGACAACCCCGCTGACCCGTTCAAAAAGGCACTAGCCGAAGCGACCAAGGTTTTGGCCGACGATTCAGAATTGTCGGTCACATATTCGGTGGACCCAGCGGGTCAGACGGCTGACAGTATTCGTCTACCCCAAGTTACACGGCGCATGACCCGTGACGAAGTATTGCTAGCGCGCGGCACCGCTGACGCCTTTGCATTACGCCACAAATTCCACGACCCCAAAGTATCCGCAAAATACATGCCGCAGGGTCAGATGGCCCGTGATTTGTATGATGCAATGGAAACCGCCCGGATCGAAGCCGTCGGCGCACAGCACATGCCCGGGACTGCAGGCAATATCGACGCGAAAATCGAAAATGAAGCCATGCGTAAAGGCTATGACCAGATTACGCAGGCCTCTGACGCGCCGCTCGCTGTTGCTGCGGGCTATCTGATCCGCCATTTGGCGACCGGCCGTGACCTCCCCAAAGGGGCGGACAACGTCATGGAACTCTGGCGTGGTTTCATCGAGGACCATTGCGATGGCACGCTCGATAACCTTGCAGATACGTTGAACGACCAACAGGCCTTTGCAAAGCTGGCGCGTCAGCTGATCAGTGACATGGGTTATGGCGACCAGCTCGGCGACGATCCAGACAGCCTTGATGACGATCAGGAAGACCAAGCCGAAGAAGGCAGCGACGACGATCAGCAAGAACCCGATAGCACCGGCGACGATGATGACGAAGGTGAAGAAGCCGACGCAGCGCCTGAGCAATCGCAAGACGAACAACAAGACGCCAGCCAAGCGCAAGTCAGCATGGATGATCAAGCTGATCAAGAGATGGGCGATGAAGCCGAAATGCCCGAGGGCGAGGCCCCGCTAGACCCGCCTGCCCCACAGCCTGTCTCGGATGCTGATCCAGACTACACGGTATTCACAACCGAGTTTGACGAAGAGATCGGCGCCGAAGATTTGGCAGAAGCGGCGGAACTTGAACGACTTCGCGCATACCTAGACCAGCAGCTTGAACCACTAAAGGGCGCAGTAAGCCGGTTGGCGAATAAACTGCAACGTCGCCTTCAGGCCCAGCAGAACCGGTCATGGGAATTTGACCGCGAAGAGGGTATTCTGGACGCGGGCCGTTTGGCACGTGTCGTTGCATCGCCAACAACTCCGCTTTCGTTCAAAGTCGAGAAAGACACTGAATTCCGCGATACCGTTGTAACGCTATTGCTCGACAACTCTGGTTCAATGCGCGGACGCCCCATCTCGATCGCTGCAATCTGTGCGGATGTGATGGCACGGACACTTGAACGCTGCGACGTAAAGGTCGAGATTTTGGGCTTTACCACGAAAGCATGGAAAGGCGGCCAGTCCCGCGAGAAATGGTTAGGCGAAGGCCGCAGCGCGAAACCCGGACGCCTGAACGATCTGCGCCACATCATCTATAAATCCGCTGACGCGCCTTGGCGCCGGACTCGCCCTAACCTTGGGCTGATGATGAAAGAAGGCTTGCTGAAGGAAAACATCGACGGAGAGGCGCTCGAATGGGCGCACCGCCGTGTGGTGAATCGCCCCGAACAACGCAAAGTGTTGATGGTAATCTCTGACGGTGCGCCGGTTGACGATTCCACATTGTCAGTGAACCCTGCCAACTATTTAGAAAAACACCTGCGCGACGTGATCGCTATGGTCGAAAAGCGCAAAGCCGTGGAGCTGGTTGCGATTGGCATTGGCCACGACGTGACGCGCTATTACGAACGCGCAGTGACGATCACTGATGTTGAACAATTGGCAGGCGCGATGACAGAACAGCTCGCTAGCCTGTTTGACACCGATCCGCGCAAACGTGCACGTGTGTTGGGTATGCGTAAAGCCGGCTAGGCGCGATCAAATTTAGCTAAATTTGATCTACCCGGCGTCGCAATTTCAGAAATCTCATTTGTAGGGCCTCGATATGTTTCAATCTTTTGCCGCGCAAACCCACCCCGACCAAGGTCCGCCCCGGCTTGCTGATCTACGCGTACAAATGCGAGCGAATAGTGTTGATGCATTCCTCGTTCCCCGCGCCGACGCGCATCAGGGTGAATACGTGGCACCTCGAGATGCACGTTTGGCTTGGCTGACAGGCTTTTCTGGCTCCGCTGGATTTTGCGCGGTTCTTCCTGACATTGCAGGCGTTTTCGTTGATGGTCGCTATCGCGTGCAGGTCCGGGCCGAGGTTGCAGATGTCTTTACCCCTGTTGATTGGCCGGAAACCCGGCTTTCAGACTGGTTAACAGAGCACTTGCCAACGGGCGCGACGATTGGTTTTGACCCATGGCTGCATACAGCACAAGAAATCAAAACACTGACCGAAGACCTACAAGAATACGTGCTGCGCCCGGTCGACAATTTGGTCGATGCCATTTGGGCTGATCAGCCAAGCGCACCCACGCAACCGTTCACGGTCCATGCACTTGAGCACGCTGGCGAGACGCACGACGATAAACGCGAGCGTATTGCCAAAAAGCTTGCTGCGCAGGCCGCAATTATCACGCTGCCCGATAGCATTGCTTGGCTTTTGAATATTCGCGGTACTGATATTGAGCGAAATCCGGTGCCGCAGGCTTTTGGCATTCTACACGCCAGCGGAAAGGTCGATCTATTCGCTGGGCCCGGCAAGGCCGACGATATTGTCGAGCACCTTGGCCAAGATGTGTTCGTACATGATATCGCGCATTTCCTAGAAGCTGTCGGGCGGCTTCCTGGCCCTGTACAGATCGATGCCAAATCCTGCCCCGAAATCGTCGCTAGCGCATTAGAGGATGCCAAAATCGCGACGGTGAAACGGGCTGACCCTTGCCTGCTGCCAAAAGCGATCAAGAACCAGACTGAGATTGCGGGCGCAAAGGCCGCGCACGCGCGCGACGGCGTTGCAATGGTCAAATTTTTGGCGTGGTTAGATGAGGAGGCCCCCAAAGGGCAGCTGACCGAAATTGATGTTGTCAAAGCGCTCGAGGGATTTCGCATTCAGACCAACGCGCTGCGTGATATCAGCTTTGAAACGATTAGCGGCGCGGGACCGAACGGTGCTATTGTCCACTATCGCGTCAACGAAAAGACGAACCGAGCAGTGAACAAAGGTGAGCTACTCTTGGTCGACAGCGGCGGTCAATACGTAGACGGCACGACCGATATCACCCGAACAATCATCGTTGGCGAACCAAACCCAGAGCATCGCACGTGTTATACCCGCGTGCTGCAGGGCATGATCGCGATCAGCCGTATTCGATTTCCCAAAGGGGTCGGCGGTCAGCACTTAGATGTTTTGGCGCGTGCGCCGCTTTGGCTGGCAGGTCAGGACTATGATCATGGGACCGGCCACGGCGTTGGTAGCTACCTCAGCGTTCACGAAGGACCGCAAGGCATTTCGCGTAGGTCCGAGATCGCGCTAGAGCCCGGCATGATCCTTTCGAACGAACCCGGTTATTACCGCGAGGGTGCGTTTGGCATTCGGATTGAGAACCTGATCACCGTGATCCCTGCCCCCGACCTGCCCGGTGCAGACGCGCGCGACATGTTGTCCTTTGACACGTTGACCTTTGTCCCGCTAGATCGTCGCCTCATTGATACCGGGTTGTTGACTAAGGCAGAACGGGACTGGATTGATCGCTATCATGCGGATACAGTCACGCTTCTTGCGCCGCGTCTTGACGATGCGACGCGCGCTTGGCTGACCAAAGCCTGCGCACCGCTTTGACATGAAACTGTCATACTGCGCCCATAACACGCTACGGCGGTAACATTTGTTGCGGCCTTGACCAAAAGGAATTCGCTCATGGCTGACCACATCAAAATTCGTCCGGCAACTGGAACTTGGGTTGTACGCGCAGGTGGTGCTGTACTTGGCGAAAGCCAGAACGCGCTTGAGCTGACCGAGGGCGATTATCCTGCCGTGATCTATTTCCCGCGCAGTGATATCGCGATGGCATTTCTTGAGCCGTCCGAGACGACTTCATCCTGCCCTTACAAAGGCGAAGCGAGCTATTTCTCTATCGTTGCCAAAAGCGGACCAATTGCAGATGCTGTTTGGTCCTATACGAACCCCAATGCAGAGGTTTCTGAGATCAAAGATTACCTTGCGTTTTATACAAACAAAGTTGCTGTCGAGCAGATCTAAGAATGTTCCTCGGCGGCTGTCTCTGACAAGGCGCGGTTCATCGCTTTCAATGCATCCACTTGAAACAGCGCGCCCCACAATTGCGGCGGGCTGTCTTCGCCCCCCAATGTCACAACGGGAATAAACGTATGGCTGGCCTGCTCAAAAAGCGGCATGGCCTGTTCAAGCGTCGCATTGCCGTCCATGTATACACCTTCACGGATCAACTCCCAGCAGACTTCCTCTGGTGCTGCGCGTGGTGTGTCCGCAGGGCGCATTACGCTCGACACTTTGAATGTCGCTAATAGATAGGCCTGCGGGCCTGCCGCCAAATGCACGTTGCGCCGCTCAAGTTGGGTAAGAAAGAACGACCGATCCACCAACCGCGATGACAACGCAGTGGACAGAGACACGGCAACCATCACGGCCAATCCGGTCTGCCAGTCACCCGTCAATTCAAACACAATCAACGTGGTAGAAATCGGCGCACCCAAAACGGCGGCCGCAACCGCGCCCATTCCAGCAAGGGCATATAGCGTCCCCTCACCCGACACGGTTGGAAAAATAGATGTCGCGATTGCACCAAATGCCAGTCCTGTCAGTGCGCCAACCATCAACGACGGAGAGAAGACACCGCCCCCCATGCGACCGCCCATGGTGATAGCGACAGCGATCACCTTTAGGATACCGAACGTGATTGCCTCGCGTAGAATAAGGTTACCCTGAAGCGCGGCAGAAGTCGTCTCATAGCCGACGCCGATGATATGTGGCCACCAGATCGCGATGACCCCAAGCAAGCCGCCGGCAATGGCAGGACGCAAAAACCGCGGCAACCCGGTTTCGTTTTGAACATAGGTGCCAAAATCGTCCGCCCAAAAGATGGCCTTCATCAAGATGACGGCCACGAGGCCGCATACTAAGCCAAGGATGAGGAATGCAGGGAGTTCAACATAAAACGCCAGCGCGTTTTGCACCGGTAAGACAAATTCAGTGACATCACCAAATGCCAGACGGTTAATGACGGTACCTGCAGCAGACGCAATGACGATCGGCGCAAAGGCGTGGACCGCGAAGTGTCGCAACACGACCTCGAGCGCGAATAGCGCACCCGCAATCGGCGCGTTAAAGCTGGCGGACACTGCCGCAGCAACAGCACACCCCAATAAGTCACGCCCAGTTATCCCGTTAGCGTTAAGCCACCTGCAGATAACTGTCGATAATACAGCGGCAAGGTGCACAACTGGGCCTTCGCGGCCCGTTGATCCGCCAGATGAAAGCGTTAACAAAGACGCAACAGCCGATGCCAGTCCGCGTCTGACCTCTACCCGCCCTTCTGACAGTGCTGCCCCTTCGATAACATCGCCGACAGAACGAACCCGCCCATCGTCGGTAAACCTGTCCAGAATAACACCAACGGCAAGCCCACCGGCAACAGGGATCGCCACAATCTGATACCACTCAAGCCCCGCAATAAAACTGTGAAGGCGAGTGATATCCTCGGTCCCATAAAGCGTGGACTGGATATACTCGATGCCAAGCCGAAAGAAGAGCGCCGCGAGCCCGGCACCAATACCAATAGCAAGTGCAATAAACCAAAACTGTATTTGCGTAGGCCCACGTGTTTTGATGACGCGAGCAGCCTCATAGCAAGCAGTCCGTGCGTCTTCGACACCTTGCCGCATAATTTTTTTAATCGGCTCACCCATGCCGCTGAAAATTCCTACAAATACTCGTGTCGCGAACTGTGATTAGTGTTGCCTACATCAATACACCTTCACTATTCGTGTATGCGATCCCACCCGGTGGTCCAAGTGGCTTCCACCGAGAACGTGAACAACTGTGTTTTGTGCGTCCCAACCCAACGATTCGTATGAGTTGAATGCAGGCGAATCGACTACCGCAAAGGGATTCACCCAAAATAAACAGCAACAAAGCGCGATATAAATTAAATTACGTTACGTATTTGAAACACTGAATATGCGCGCTGATTTACCAGCAGAGATGGGATCACACGCGGCAGTTGCGAAAGTTAACTCGCGCGCAAATTAATCCGATCACATTCAGACCCCCTAAAGGCGATTAATATTAGTAATTATAGTGAACTAACTCAAACAGACGCAAAGCGAAATATAGCAATTAAACAGTTATGAAATTTCACACAAATACTTCACACACCATATGATTGAATTAATTACGCCACGGCAAATAGGTCACAAACCTTGACATACTTTGGGACAGGTTGATCAACGACTTCGCGCTCTGGTAGTTATTATCTTATGGGGTATTTGACCTCGCGTATTAACGAGTTTCCGGGGACGATGGAGTGTTTAGCAAAGTCTTCTCGGCGTTACGGAAAGGGTCGTTTGCGGACCTTTCTCAGGACAAATTGTAAATGCTTGTCACGGAGGTGAGTGGCTGTGGCATGCGCGTGAAGAGTGGGTCGGGTAACCAAGTGTTCTGGGGGTGGGGTGTATGTGTTGTCGCGCTGCGGCGGTACTCTCCGCCCCTAATTTGTTGAACTAGCTTGCGATCAAAGCTTTAGCTGCTTCTCTTGCTGCGTCTGTGACCCGGTCACCTGAAATCATTCGTGCGATTTCATCAACACGTGCGTCACTATCCAGTGGCACGACAGTTGACGTGGTTGCCTCGTCATCTTGCCGCTTTTCAACACGCCAGTGATGCCCACCAAGTGCCGCAACTTGCGGTGAATGGGTGACAACTAAAACCTGCCCACCAGATGCAAGCTCTGCCAAGCGGCGCCCAACGGCATCAGCGGTTGCCCCACCTACCCCACGATCAATTTCATCAAAAATCATCGTCAGGCCAGCATCTGCCTGCGTCAGACAGACCTTCAGCGCTAACAAGAAACGGCTAAGCTCACCACCCGACGCGATCTTGTTCAGCGGGCCTGCTGGGGCACCTGGGTTCGTCGCAACGGTAAATGCGACTGCGTCAGCGCCTTCAGGACCTGCTTCAGATGTCGTAATATGGGTCGCGAAAACTGCGCGCTCCATCTTAAGCGGCGCAAGCTCTGCAGCCATTGCAGCGTCCAATGCCTTTGCCGCCTTGGTCCGTTTTTCACTCAACTGGACGGCGGCAGCATCATAGATCGCTTGCGCCGTTTGCAGGTTCCCAGTCAACGTCTTCAGATCCCGAGCGCCATCGTCAAGAACCGCCAACCTTTCGCGTAGACCATCCGCAAAACCGCGCAAGTCATCAGCAAGCACGCCATGTTTGCGCGCAAGCCCACGGATAGCGAACAGGCGCTCTTCGATGTCTTCTAGCTCTGACGTGTTGAACGACAGTGAATCAAGACAAGTCGCAATGCCGCTTTGTGCTTCGTCCAAGGCAAGCATGGCCCGCTCAATGGCACCGAGCGGCTCATCAAGCTGGCCTTCAGCTTTATCTGCAACGCCCGCCAGCCAACGCGAAGCGTCGCTAACTAATCCTTCGGCACCATTTAGGCCCAAAGCCTCGCCTGCTTTGCCAATATCAGCCCGTATCTTTTCAGCAGCCTGCATGAGGCGGCGCTGCGTATCTAATGTGGCCTCTTCCCCGGCTTCTGGCGACAATGCGTCCAGCTCTGCCACGGAATGGCGCAAATATTCTTCTTCGGCCTGCGCCTCAGCGATCCGCGCCTCTGCAGCCGTCAACGCCTTTCGGGCATCTGCAAGCTGACGCCATGCTGCGCGCGTTTTATCTAGATCAGCCTGAAGATCCGCGTAAGTATCAAGCATCTGACGGTGACCGCGTGGATTTAACAATCCACGGTCATCATGCTGTCCATGCAGTTCGACCAATGTCTCGGACAAATTACGCAGGACTTCTCCGCTGACACGGCGATCATTGATCCAGGCGGTCTTGCGACCGTCCCGCGTATTCACGCGCCGCAGTATCAGCTCATCCTCTGCCGTGATCCCAGCATCTTCTAGAACCGCAAACGCAGGATGTCCCGCAGGCAGATCAAACCAAGCAGTTACCTCGCCCTGGTCAGCACCTTGCCGGACCAGTTCGGCGCGACCGCGCCATCCCAGAACAAACCCAAGTGAATCGAGCAAGATGGACTTACCAGCACCGGTTTCACCCGTCAGAACATTAAGCCCCGGCTGAAACGCCAATTCAAGCCGATCAATGATCAGCATGTCCCGGATATCTAGACCGCGTAGCATTCTAGCCCCCGATCCAATTTCTGATTAAAGCCATTCACCGCGCAGCACCTGCCGATAGATTGATGCAAGCCAGTTGTCACCGGATACTTCTGGCGACAGGCCCTGCCCCGTCAACTGCGCATAGCTAGATTCGTACCACTCAGTTGAACGATAGTTGTGGCCCAAAATCGCGCCCGCGCTTTGCGCCTCATCCACAAGCCCTAGCGATAGATAGGTTTCCACCAAACGGTGCAGCGCTTCGGGTGTGTGGATTGTCGTTTGGAAATCTTCGACAACAGTGCGGAACCGGTTCGCGGCGGCCGCGTAGTGCCCCCGCTTCAGGTAGTACCGACCGATTTCCATTTCTTTGGCGGCAAGGTGATCAAACGCGAGGTCAAACTTAAGAATGGCACTGCGTGCATATTCACTGTCCGGATAGTTTTCGATCACAGCGCGCAATGCTTGTAGCGCTTGGAATGTCAGACCTTGGTCACGACCAACATCGTCGATCTGATCATAATAGGACAAAGCTAGAAGATACGCCGCATAAGGAGCGTCTTGCTCCGCTGGATAAAAGTCCAAGAAACGCTGCGCTGAGGCGCGGCTGTTTTCGTAATCTGCGTCACGGTGATAGGCATAGGCCTGCATAATCAAACCGCGTTGGGCAAATTCGGAATAAGGATAAAGACGTTCGATCTCGCCAAAGGTATAGGCCGCATCGTCTGGGTTGCCTTGTTCAATCTGACGTTCGCCACGCTGATAAATCTGTTCAGCAGACAAGTCGTCAAGCGGCGCGCCCGCATAGTCACCACCGCAGGCAGCCAACAGCGCCAATGCCATCGCTGCGCCGTAACCCGTTGTGCGGCGACGAATATTGTCCAAGCTGACCGGCATGACTGCGACCTCATTACTGACTGCGCACGCGTTCCGCGCACCATTTGTTGCGGATCGGTCTAGCATAGAAAAATGGGGGGCAAAATGCCTTTTGAACACGCTGTGATCAACTGTTCGCAGTAGGCTTATGCAACAGCATGCAGATCAGCGACGCTCACACCTACGCCGGGCAAGCGTGCAGCGATTTTTGCATCGCAATTCACCCAGCGCCAAGCCGAGGAATCACTGAACAAGGCACGCAAAAGACGGTTTGTCAGCGCGTGACCAGATCGCGTGCCAGTGTAACGCCCCAAGATCGGAGCACCAGCAGTGTACAAATCACCCAGCGCATCAAGCATCTTATGGCGTACTGCCTCATCAGCGTGGCGAAGACCACCGGGCGTTAGAACGGTCGCACCATCAACGACGACTGCGTTTTCCATCGTGCCACCCAGTGCCAAACCATTGGCGCGCATTGCGTCCACGTCAGCAGAACGACAGAAGGTCCGACTATCACACAGTTCACGGACGAACGTACCGTTGGCCATGTTCAGGGTCTTGTGCTGCTTACCGATCGCGGCATCCGCAAAATCAATTGCGAAATCGATCTGCAGTGATGTCGAAGGCGAAAGCTGTGCAAAAGCAGGCCCGTCGGAAACCGACACATCCTTTAGAATCTCAATCGCACGCAGTGGCGCAGATAGCCGGGTCAGCCCAACATTCACGATGCCACGCACAAAGGTCGCAGCACTACCATCCAAGATCGGAACTTCAGGCCCGTCAATATCGACGATGACGTTGTGCACGCCACAGCCAGATAGCGCAGCCATCAGGTGTTCGATTGTAGAAACCGTTACGCCATCTTCATTGGTCAGGCGGGTATTCAGCGGAGAAACGATTACGCGATCCCATTTCGCAAGAAGCTCTGGCTTGTCCGCCAAATCGACGCGACGAAATACAATCCCAGTATTTGCTGACGCAGGATGCAACACAACAGTGACCGGCGCACCTGTGTGCAGACCAGTGCCGTCAAAAGCGACTTTAGATTTCAGTGTTGTTTGCACGGGGTACGCGCCTTTCAGCTTCAAAGTTAATACTAGAACTAAAACGCAGCCGCCTCCGGCTCAACTCACTCTTTACAACGGTATGAAACATCGGGAGGCGATTTAATGACAGGAATGTGGCAACGCCCGTAAATTACTGGGATAAAACGAAAAAAGGTCGCCAAGCGGCGACCCCTTCTGTCATATTTACATCACGTCACTCTTTAGTGACACGCCGTATTAGTTCGCCTGACGACGTAGGAATGCCGGAATTTCGATCCGATCCTGATCTTCGTTCGCTTCTGGCTCTTGATGCAGCGGCGTAACCTGAGGCTGCGCACGTGCTGGCTGCTGAGCTGCGGCTTCTGCCTGTGCACCAGTCATCCGGTTGATCAAAGAGTTGATACCAAAACGTGGCTTTTCAGCTTCTTCAGCTGTTGGCGCTGCGGCCTGTGGCTGCTGCTCGGCTTGCTTTGGCGCACGGTTCACAGCTGCCTGCAAACGAGCCATAGCTTCTGGCGAAGGTGTGCCTGGTGCGCGTGGTGCAACAAAGCTATCCGCTTCGCTCAGTGTTGGTTCTGGGCGCGGCGTGTAAGCAGGCGGTGGCAGATCATGTGTTGCGGCAGGCTGCTGTGGTGCAGGCTGCGCTTGCTGAGGCTGAACCGCTGCTGGTTGTGGCGCGGGCTGTGGTGCCGGTGCTGGCGCAGACGGCATTTCCAGATCTTGGAACAATGTGCGCTCTTCCTGCGGTGCCGCTTGTGCAACGACAGGTGCTGGCGTTTCTTGAACCGGTGCTGGCGCAGGTGCTTCGATAGCTACTGCTGGCGCCAAAGGCGCGGCCATGCTGCGACGTGGTAGCGGCGTATCTGCATTGCTGACAGCAGCGTCGATACCTGTGGCAACCACAGAAACGCGCATCTTGCCTTCCATGCTGGTGTCCAGTGTCGAACCAACGATGATGTTTGCTTCTGGGTCGACTTTTTCGCGGATCTTGTTCGCAGCTTCGTCCAGTTCGAACAATGTCAGATCGTGCGAACCAGTGATGTTGATAAGAACACCCTTCGCGCCTTCGAGGCTGATTTCGTCGAGCAGTGGGTTCGCGATTGCTTTTTCCGCAGCTTGTACCGCGCGGTTTTCGCCTTCGGCTTCGCCAGTACCCATCATCGCCTTGCCCATTTCGTCCATTACGGCGCGAACGTCAGCAAAGTCGAGGTTGATAAGGCCCGGACGAACCATAAGGTCAGTCACACCTTTCACACCTTGATACAGAACGTCATCTGCAAGGGCAAAAGCTTCGGTAAATGTTGTGTTTTCATTCGCCAACCGGAACAGGTTCTGGTTAGGAATGATGATCAGCGTATCAACAACCTTTTGCAGGGCTTCGATGCCTGCATCAGCTTGTTTCATGCGTTTGCCGCCTTCGAACTGGAAAGGTTTGGTGACAACACCAACAGTCAGGACGCCCAGTTCACGGGCTGCTTGTGCGATGATCGGGGCTGCACCAGTACCGGTGCCGCCGCCCATACCCGCTGTGATAAAGCACATGTGCGCCCCAGCAAGGTGATCAACAATTTGTTCAATGCTTTCTTCAGCAGCTGCAGCGCCCACAGTTGCGCGCGCACCAGCACCCAGACCTTCAGTCACTTTAAGACCCATCTGGATTTTCTGCTCTGAACGCGATTGCTGCAGTGCCTGCGCATCTGTGTTCGCTACGACGAACTCAACGCCTTCCAGCGCCTGTTCAATCATGTTGTTCACAGCGTTACCGCCAGCTCCACCTACACCAAATACGGTGATACGTGGCTTCAGTTCTTCATGCCCCGGGAGGGATAGGTTCAATGTCATAACTCGATCCGCCTGTTTTTATGAGCCCGTCCCACCGGGCGCCTGACTGCTTATTAGGCTCATCTTAACCGGGTGATGCCGAAAGGTCACGGGAAAAACACAAAATAGCCACCAAATCTGGACATATTTTATCAAAGGCCCGCTTGATTTCGACCAATCGGCAAAATGTTGCGCATCACCAGTTGTCTTTAAACCATTTTACAGCACGTTTAAGCGATCTCGCCGGGTAGCGATCCGCCGGAATTTCAAAGTCCCACCATTCATCTTGGGGGTTCGCCGCGAACAACGACAGACCAACCGAGCTAGAAAACGCCGGGCCAATCGCCGCCTGAGGAAGCCCCTGCACACGCAGCGGGCGACCAAGACGTACTTGCTGGCCAAGAATTTTGCTGGCCAAACCATCAAGACCCGGAATTTGGCTGCCGCCCCCGGTCAGAACAATTTGTTGGCTCGGCAGGTGTTCAAACCCAGCCGCATCCAAACGTGCGCGGACCTCTTCCAATATTTCTTCGACACGTGGACGCATGATGCCGATCAATTCGGCACGGCTCACGGTGCGGCGATCATGTTCCCAATCGCCAGTGTCACCGCCAGTTTCGATCATTTCACGATCATCCATGCCGGTCGCGACAACCCCACCGTAGAATGTCTTAATCCGCTCAGCCGTGGCAGTCGGAATTTGAAGACCCATTGAGATATCAGAAGTCACATGGTCCCCGCCCATACGAACAGAGTCCGCATAGATCATGTGTTTTTTCATAAACACGGAAATACCAGTCGATCCGCCACCCAGATCAATACAAGCCGCGCCAAGCTCCTGTTCATCCTCAACAAGCGACGACATACCGGACACGTAAGCAGACGATGCCAGCCCAGCCAGTTCAAGATCACAACGCTTGATACAGTAGAACAGGTTTTGTAGCGCTGTTGAATCAACCGTCAGCATATGCATGTCAGTCGTCAACTTATGACCTATTTGACCACGTGGATCGGCAAGACCAGATCGGTGATCCAAAGCAAAGTTAACAGGCTGGGCGTGTAGAACTTCGCGATCCGCGCCGTAGTCAGGCACATCACAGTTGGCCATGACTTGGCTGATATCTTGTTCAGTCACCATGCCGCCCGACACATCCAATGCGCCATCCAACCCGTAAGAGCGCGGGCGCCCACCGGAAAGCGATGCAATCACGTGATCGACACGGACCTTCGCCATCTTTTGCGCAGCTTGAACAACCGTACGGATCGCACGTTCGGTTTCTTGCATCGCTTCGATTTCGCCAAAGCGAACACCGCGTGAGCGGGTCGTTGCAGCGCCAATGACACGGAATTGCGACTGGCCAGCCATCGAACCGACACCATCAACATTGCGGAACTGCTCTGGCCCGTCGAAACGCAAAACAAGGCAGGCGATCTTGGATGTACCGACATCCAGAATAGCCACAACACCGCGCTGCATCGCTGCTTTGCGCATTTGGCGCATTGCCCGCTGGTTGTCGTATACATCGCCCATTAGTTGCCTGCCCCGTTAGTAGATACTGTTTCATTCACGCGGCGCAACGCGGCGACCGCTTCTTCGTTCATTCGCAAAGTTGGACGGTTTGCATTGCGCATATCCACAACAACCACGTCACGTTCCAACATGTCCTGTGCCGCATTCAGCGCGATCACGCGGTCCAGCGCCGTAACAGCACCTTCGCCCGGCAGTAAAATGCGTTGATCGCGGTCCAGCACGATATCCCAGCGGCGTTCACCCATGCGAACAAGACCACGCACACGGGTGCGCAACGGCCCCGCCCCGGCATAAAGTGCAAGCGCTTCTTCGATGTGCTGTTCAGCGCCATCACCAGCAATAAGTGGAAGATCAAGCCGGGCAGAACGAGAGGTCACAGTGCCTGACACGACCCCCGTCCCGTCGATGAGTTGTAGGGTTGTACCATCACGCCAAAGCGCTGCGGGAACACGTGGTGTTAACCGCACCTCAAGCGTTCCAGCTGCACCAACACGCACGCTGGCCGATTTGACAGGATCCAACGCCTCAATCGCGCGGCGGGTCTGTTCAAGATCAAGATCAAAGGAAGACACCGGGTATTCGCTTGGCAGCAAACCAATGACAGCAGTCATAGTCGCCTGGTCCGCGCCCGTAATTGTCATGGCTTTCACCATGAACTGCGGACGCTCCTGAAAACGCTGCTTTGTCGTTTCGATTTGCGCGACCAGCGCGGCACGGTTTTCGGGCTTTGAAAAATGCGAGCCAGTGATCGCAGCGATCAACAAGATTGGCACGCCAATTCGCATCGTTGCGCGAAAACCAGGGGTCAGCAGCAAACGCTGATACCGATAGCCAAGCCGTGACGGCGCCGGATCGTGTGGTGCAGCCGCGACCGGGCGACGGATCAGGCTTCGCATGACCCTGCCTCCAACACCCAAACGCCCGACGACGTATCCGTCGCCGCATTCGAATGACCGCCATCGGTCATTATCACTTCACATGTTTTGCCCCGTAAAGCTGCTTTAGAATCCACTACAAACGATGACACGCCTACCCGCGCAGCCATCGACCGTTTCAATACTCTCGCAACTTTCGGGTTTGCCCTGCTCGACATACCCATCCGCCTCTTTTTGCGGGTCTTTTGCGACCCGTCATTTATGTGATCCTTTGTGGATCAAGCCATTTTTTGGCCATTTATTTTGCAGTGCCGTCATCCAAACGTTTGCCGACCCGCATAATTTCCCATTCTAGCGTAATACCTTGCGAATCGTAAACCTTTTTCCGCACCAGTTCGCCCAAATCTTCTAGATCGGCCGCAGTGGCCCCACCCGCGTTGGTTAAAAAGTTCGAGTGTTTCTCATTCATCACAGCCCCACCAAGGGTCGCGCCACGCATTCCTGCGTTATCAATAACCTTCCACGCCTTCAGATCATGCACGTCATCAGCACGCCCAGTCGACGAGAAACCCGCAGGATTGCGGAAGGTTGAACCAGCAGTGCGGTCTTTGGTCGGTTGCGTTTCATCGCGCTTCGCCAGTTGCTCTGTCATGCGCTGCACCAATTCAGCCGGATCGCCCTTTGGCGCATCAAAACGTGCACCGACCACAATCGCACCGTCTGGTAGATTGCTTTGCCGATAGGCGAATTGCAGCTCATCTGCTGCAAGTTCGACAAGGTCACCATCCCGCGTGACGACAGTTACAGAAACCAAAACGTCAGCGACATAATCACCGTAGCAGCCAGCGTTCATGCAAACAGCGCCACCAATCGTGCCGGGAATAGTCCGCAGAAACGTCAGATCACGCCCCGCGTCCGCCGCCTTGCGTGCGACATGAGCATCAAGCGCCGCAGCGCCCGCAACAACGTGGTCACCAGACGCGTCAATGCTGTTAAATCCGCGCCCAAGCCGGATCACCACACCGCCAATACCACCATCGCGCACGATAAGGTTGCTTCCGACACCCATCGGAAAAACGGGTACGTCATCAGGCAACGCCGCAAGAAACTCGCGCAGGTCGTCGAGATCGGCGGGCTGGAATAGTACATCCGCCGGACCACCAACACGCATCCATGTCAGTTCCGCCATCGCGCGTTGTTCAGTTAGCGTGCCGCGCACCTGAGGGAGATCGACCATCCCATTCCTTCCTTAACCAGTTACACCGGCTATCTTCAAATGTCGAAACAAGGGAAGCTAGTCTGAACGACCGCGCATCCACTTGTAGAGATAATACAATGGCCACCGCAAAACCGAGGCTTGCGCAACAGCAACGACTACACCGAACATGGCTCCGTTTTGAACGAAGACCCAAATCAGTAAAGGAATGCCAAGCGCGATCAGCACATATGCTCTGCGCCAGTGATTGTCACTGGATGGGATCGACTGAAGAATAAACGCCAGAACGATCCACAAACACGCAGCCCAGAGCGAAGCGGTCATTACTTGGTCAATCTTTCAGGCAAGCGGTTCGCCCATGTACTAATAGTCCCTGCACCAAGGCAAACAACCATGTCGCCAGCATTCGCCTGCTCGCGGACGAGACGCTCCAAGTCTTCTTCGGATTCAACACTGCGTGCATGTCGGTGACCGTGGCGAACAAGCCCGGCAACCAGATCGTCGCGCCCTGCCCCTGGAATTGGATCTTCGCCAGCCGAGAAAATGTCAGAAATACCGACAACATCCGCATCGTTGAAACAGGCGCAGAAATCGTCAAAGTGATGCGAAAGACGGCTATAGCGGTGCGGTTGATGCACTGCGATAACACGGCCTTCGGTCGCCTGACGCGCAGCCTTTAGCACGGCAGCAATCTCAACCGGGTGGTGGCCATAGTCATCAATGATTGTAACGCCATTCACTTCACCGACTTTGGTAAAGCGGCGGTTCACGCCCTTGAACCCTTTCAACGCAGCGCGAATTTCATCCCGTTTCATGCCAAGGTGACGGGCAACGGCAACAGCTGAAAGCGCGTTGGATACGTTGTGATCACCCGGCATGGGCAGTTCACAACCGTCAATTGTCGTGCCTTCGTCCTGCAAAGCAATGTCGAAATGCGCCACACCAGCCTTGTAGGTTAGGTTAATCGCACGCACGTCAGCTTGGGCGTTAAACCCAAACGTTGTGACCCGGCGATCAGAAATCTTACCAACCAAAGCCTGCACATCAGGATCGTCCGTGCAGCAAACAGCCAACCCGTAAAACGGGATATTCGACACAAAATCATAGAAGCCTTTATGCAGTGCCTCTTCGGTGCCCCAGTGTTCCATGTGTTCTGGGTCGATGTTCGTTACAATCGCGATTGTCGCGGGCAAACGGTTGAAGGTGCCGTCGCTTTCATCAGCTTCGACCACCATCCATTCGCCCTGCCCCATACGGGCGTTCGAACCATAGGCGTGGATGATCCCACCGTTGATAACGGTCGGGTCAATGCCGCCTTCGTCCAACAGGGCAGCAACCATTGTGGTAGTAGTCGTTTTACCGTGTGTCCCTGCGACCGCGATATTGGATTTCAACCGCATCAGTTCGGCCAACATCTCGGCACGGCGCACAACTGGCAAACCTTTGGCGCGGGCGGCGTCCAGTTCAGGGTTACCCGGCTTGATGGCGGAGGAGATCACGATGACCTCAGCGCCCTCAAGGTTCTCGGCACGCTGACCTTCAAAGACTGTAGCGCCAAGCGATTTGAGCCGGTCGGTGATTTTCGATTCCTTGAGGTCTGACCCTTGCACGGTGTACCCGTGGTTAATCAACACCTCGGCAATGCCTGACATCCCAATGCCGCCAATACCGACAAAGTGAATCGGGCCAACGTCCAAAGGCAGTTTTGTTGCAGCAGCGTTCATCGCTTGATTTCCATCTTATTTTTGGGCCGGAGCGGCCAGTTCTTCGACAAGTCCGACAAGACGCTCGGTCGCGTCTGGGACGCTGCAACGCACGGCAGCTTGGGACATTTTCATCATGCCTGTTTCATCTGACAGCAGCTTTTCAAGCATCGCAGTCAGCGGGGCGACCTCGAATTCGGTTTCGGTCATGATCACTGCAGCATCATTTTCCACCAATTGGCGTGCATTCGCAGTCTGCTCATCTCGGATCGCGCTTGCCAGCGGAACCCAGATCGCAGGGCGGCCAATGATGCTTACGTCTGCAACAGTGGACGCACCAGAGCGCGAAATTACCAACTGTGCTTCGGCCATACGATCAGGAACATCCGCAAAGAATGTTTGCACCTCTGCATTGATCATCTCGGCTTCGTAGTAATTGCTGACGCGCTCCAAATCTTCTTCGCGGGCCTGATGGCTAACACGCACATTGCGGCGGATATGTTCAGGCAGTGCAGCAATCGCAGGTGGCGCAATATCAGACATGATGCGAGCGCCCTGACTGCCGCCTAGGACAACGACAGACATCGGATAGTCACCCGGCGGAATATATGGTGCGGCCGCACGTTCAAGCACAGCAGAGCGTACCGGGTTGCCGGTGTGAACGCCCTCAACCCCTTTCGGCAAAGCAGTTGGCCACGTGCCACAAGCGACCTTATTCACGCGCTTTGCAAACAATTGGTTCACGCGCCCCAAGACACCGTTTTGCTCATGGATCATACGCGGAACGCGCAACGCCCATGCCGCTGCCATAGCAGGAATGGCCGGATAGCCACCGAAACCAACAACAACAGCAGGACGATCAAAAAGCATCTTCCACTTGGCGGCAGCGATACCGCCGACGATCCGAAATGGCACAGCAAGCTTTTGCAGGATACCACCACGCGCAAAAGTCGCGCTACCCACAACGCTTATTTCGACCGCGTCAGGGAACCCACTGGTATATCGCGCCCCACGCGCATCTGTCGAAAGACGCACACGCCAGCCCTTGGCTAACATTGCCTCGGCCAAAGCCTGCGCTGGGAACATGTGTCCCCCTGTTCCACCAGCTGCAATAATTAAAAGTGGTGCGGTCATCTATTGGCCCTACGTAGCAAAATATCTTCCATCTTGCCCTGCGGGCGCGAGCGCGTAAATGCAAGTAGCATTCCAACGGTAATGCCCCCCGCAATCAGCGACGATCCGCCGTATGATACGAAAGGCAATGTCATCCCCTTAGCTGGCAGCAAACGCACAGCAACACCCATGTTGATCATCGCCTGCACACCAAACACGCAAGCAAGCCCTGTCCCGGCAAGACGAATGAACGGGTCACGTTCCTTCATCAAACGCAGCAATGAACGCACAACGATCACGCTATAAAGTGCGATAATAACCAAGACACAGATTAGCCCATATTCTTCGGCGGCCACCGCGATGATGAAATCGGTATGCGCATCGGGCAGCGACCATTTCACTTGGCCCTCGCCCACTCCAACACCAAAAAACCCGCCCTCGCGGATCGCGTTGGTCGCATAGCCAAGCTGCGTTGTCGGGTCCAAATCGGGTGACAAAAACCCATCAATGCGGCGCGCGAAGTGTTGGGAATTACTATAAGCAACGGTCCCACCCAAGACGACAAGACCGGCAAGCACCATGAGCAACATCATCGGTGCGCCCGCAACAAAATACATCACACCCCATGAAAACAGGATCAAACAGGCCTGACCAAAATCAGGCTGCATCGCAAGGATCAGCACGATCGTCACGGTCATGATGAATGAATACGCCTTGCCCGGCGGGCCACCCAACTGCTGCGACGCTGACAGCATCCATGCGGCCATCACGATAAAGCCAGGCTTCAAGAACTCTGACGGCTGAACAGATGCAAAGCCAAGCGAATACCAACGGGTCGCACCTTTGCCAAAATCCGTACCGAATACAGGAAGCATAACGAGCGCAGCAAATGCCCCGAGAAATCCAAGAACCGCCAATCGGCGCACAAGCGTTGGTGACATCATCGATACGGTAAACATAACCAAAATAGCCATGCCGCCAAAAATGGCCTGCCGGGTCACATAGTGAAACGGTTCAAGCCCGTTTTTCGCCGCCAATGGCGGAGAAGACGCTAAGCCCAACAACAGACCAATCCCAAATAGAATCAGAATGCTGGACAAAGTCCATTTGTCGATTGTCCGCCACCACCGGGGAAGAACTGGGTCGCCGGATTGCACCGGGACCGCCCCATAGACCATTTCCGTCATGGATCACCGCCTTACTGCCTCAACTGCCCGTTTTCCGGGTCTGATCCCAGCATAGCCAGCATTTGCGACTGATTCTACTGAAATTTAGGGGTTTGTGATTTTGATTCGGACTAAGTGCACAACGGTCCATATTTCGACCGAATTGATCACCCTTGCATGACTTCGCATTCCACGGCACATCCATCGCATGAATATTGATACTTTGATCATTGGCGCCGGCGCTGCTGGCATGATGTGTGCGGCGCATGCCGGGCCAAATACGCTTGTCGTGGATCACGCCAAAGCAGCGGGCGAGAAGATCCGGATCTCGGGTGGCGGACGCTGCAATTTCACCAACATGCACGCAAGCCCGGCCAATTTCATTAGCCAGAACAAACACTTCTGCAAATCGGCGCTCAAACGCTATACGCAATGGGACTTTATCGCGCTGATCGATCAGTATCGGATCGCATGGCACGAAAAAACACTCGGGCAGCTGTTCTGCGATGAGACTGCCAAAGACATTGTCGCAATGCTGCGTGCAGAGATGGACAAGTCAGGCGCACAGCTTTGGCTGCAAACATCTGTCGACAACATTGGCCACGATGGCACCCATTTTCATGCACAGCTAACACGTGACGGGCGCATCACGCAGATTATCGCGAAAAACCTTGTCGTTGCCTCTGGCGGTAAATCCATCCCAAAGATGGGTGCGACGGGTCTTGCATATCAAATCGCAGGTCAGTTTGATGTGCCAGTTATTGAAACACGGCCCGGGCTGGTTCCATTCACCTTCGGCGAAGATCGTTTCAAACCGCTCGCCGGGGTCGCCCTGCCCGCTCGTGTCAGCGCAAATGACACCAGTTTTGACGAAGCAATCCTGTTCACGCACCGCGGCCTGTCGGGCCCCGCCGTACTTCAAGCCTCGTCATATTGGCACGAAGGCGAACAAATCACGGTCAATGTCGATCCGTCAGCGGGCTTTTTCAACACATTGAAATCCGCGCGCCAAACCCAAGGCCGCAAAGCCCTGACCACGGTCATGTCACAATATCTGCCAGCGCGTTTGGTCGAATTCCTTTCGAGCAACCTGCAGCTAGCCGGCAACATCGCCGACCAAAGCGACGCACGACTACAAGAAATCGCAGATCAACTGTCAAACTGGGAACTGACGCCATCCGGCACCGAAGGCTACCGCACTGCCGAAGTCACACTCGGCGGGATCAACACCGACGCGCTATCGTCAAAAACGATGGGCGCAAAATCACTCGCCGGTCTGTATTTCATCGGCGAAGCAGTCGACGTCACAGGCTGGCTAGGCGGGTATAATTTTCAATGGGCGTGGTCATCCGGCTGGGCAGCAGGACAAGCGATCAAGTCAATATCAAGCTGATAAATACAGTTACTCCGTTGACCATGGGACCACAAATTTAGAAAGTGCGATCACAAATTCGATGGAGAAAGCCAAATGACATCGCCTAACAAGGGCGCGTTCACGCCGCGTGAATTAGATCAAAATCTCATCGATAGTATTATTGCTCAAGAACAAGCTCTACCTGGTATTGATAGTTATGATTTAACCGAGGTGTCTAGCCTCATTGGTACGCGAAGTGGTGCTGAAATGAAGCGAAAGTGCTTAAAGACATCGTGGTGTTGTGATTTCTTTCTCAATCGCGGGTCTCGGCTAAGATATGCGCAGGAATTGAAGTTGGCAAAACTGCTTGAGGCGGACGAACTTGGAATTCCCCGGGACCAAGTTAAGCCAGCCAATTTACCTTTTGAGTATCTGTTTGCCAGCGTTGAGTGCGGTTTTATGGACGCCGATGTTGTTAAGGCCGCTAAGACTCGCGCAAATATCGATCGCTACATAGAAAAAATTGAGAGGGAAGGGGCTGACATTCTTAAATTGTATAACGAGACAGATGGAAATTACGGGTTTCCAGAATTCGAGTATGCATTTTCCGTACTTTCGTTATTCCAGAGCTATTTTTCTTTGAAGTACTCCCCTCAATTTGACACGACAGCATATGGTAACGCGCATACTTTTTGGGTGCTTAATATACGCCCATCAGACATAGGACCTCGCGACTTTCAGCGCCTACTATGGGAAAAATGCTCAAGTGCATTTTTAAACTAAAGCTAGATTATTGGATATACCGATTTCGATTTACGCTCGGTGACTACGTTCTCCTCGGTGAAAAGCTCCAGACACTGGCAGTAGAATATCATAGGAAAACGTCGTCGTACAATCGCACGCATCGTTAACCCCGCGACGAATCGAACAGATGCCCGACGCAAAGCCGACGTCGGGCCGACGCATCGCCGACTGCCAAAACAGCAAGAAACACGAGCATTAACACATGATTCGTAATCAGTGGCCGACCACAGAGCCACGCACTCCACGCAACATCACCGAACGTTGCGAGAGGTCGCGTTTCAGGTGAGCCTTAGGATGTCGCCTCTTGCACGCAGGCGATGAAATCCTCACCCCGTTTCTCAAAGCTATCATACTGATCAAACGATGCAGCAGCGGGGGCCAGCAACACGACATCCCCCGGCTGCGCTTCGGCAGCGGCACGGGATACTGCGACTGCCATAGTACCACATACCTCGGCCTCAGCTCCGCTTAACTGGCGCGCAAATTCTTCAGCTTCCCGACCAATCACGTAGGCTTTTGCCACGTTTTGCAGATGCGGCAGCAGCGTATCCAAACCACCTTCTTTTTGCAGACCGCCACAAATCCAACGGATTTTTGTGAATGCTTGCAACGCCTTGGCAGCACTATCGACGTTGGTCGCCTTGCTGTCATTCACATAGCGCACGCCGTTATGCTCGATAACCAGTTGCGACCGATGCGGCAGGCCGGGGTAGCTATGCATCGCGGCCTCAATCCCCTTGGGACCAAGTCCAAGGCTACGGCAAACCGCATAGGCGGCACAGGCGTTTTGGTGGTTATGCGCACCGGGCAATCCCGGAACATTGCGCAGATCTATCGACGCGACCTGACGTCCCTTGCGCATCTCAGACAAGAACCCTTTGCGCGCGGACACAGCCCAGCCGTCGGTCAGCTTGCGACCCGTTGATATCTGGATCACGCGATCATCCCCTGCCCCTTCGATCAACTGATTGGCAAGATAGCGGCCTTCGACCTCATCCACGCCAATAATCGCCCGATCAGGTCCACCCTCAGCGAACAGCCGGCGCTTAGCTGCGAAATACCCGCCAAGCCCTGCGTGGCGGTCCAAGTGGTCTGGCGACAGGTTGGTAAAGACAGCAATATCCGGCGTCAGCGCACGTGCCAGATCAGTTTGGTAGGAGGACAGCTCAAGAACGATAACCTCACCATCATGTGCCGGCTCAATATCCAAGACCCCACGCCCAATATTCCCAGCCAATTGCGACGGACGGCCATTCTCAATCAGAATATGATGGATAAGAGCCGAGGTCGTGGATTTCCCATTTGATCCAGTGACCGCAACGACCCGTGGTGCCACATCAAAGCTGTTCCAAGCATCAGTCGCGAAAGACTGGAAAAACAACCCGATATCATTGTCCACAGGCACTACAGCATCCCAAGCTGCGGCTATCACAGGGTTCGGGTGCGGGTAAAGATGTGGGATGCCGGGGCTAACGATCAGTTTGGAAACACCATCAAATGCACCTTGCTTGGTCAGGTCACGGATCATTAAACCATCCGCCTCTGCCGCCTCGCGCGCCGGCACGCTATCGTCCCAAACAACAACTTCTGCACCACCTTCAATAAGTGCGGCAGCCGTGGCACGTCCCGAACGGCCAAGCCCCAAAACGGCGACTGTCTGACCTACATAGCCCTGAACTGGAATCATCTTTGCCTCGCTGCGTATTTGCGCAGACATTGCCCCGATCAGCACCACAGGCGCAAGAGATCGTCTCGCAAGACTACCATCAACACTTCAAAGTTTAGGAGGGCCAAGACACATTTAAATGGTGCGGTCGGGGGGACTCGAACCCCCACGAGTGTTACCTCACAGCGACCTCAACGCTGCGCGTCTACCAATTCCGCCACGACCGCAAGTCATTAGCTGCCGCGCTTCTAGTGCAGCGGTCCCGGCTTGCCAAGAGGCAAAACGCATTCAAAGCGCAACCAGTGCATGTTGGTGCGAACAGGGGTGACATTTCACGCGCGCGCCGCCATATCAAAACCAACAGGAGACACCACACCATGGTTGAATGGATCATATCGGACGGGTTAACCGACTATGCCGAGGCGCTGAGCTTCATGGAAACCCGCGTTGATGCGATCTCGCGTGGTGAGGCCGAAGAATGCATTTGGCTGCTTGAACATCCCCCGCTTTATACGGCGGGTACATCTGCCAAATCTTCAGACCTTATCGACCCCGATCGTTTCCCTGTGTTCGAGGCCCGGCGCGGCGGCGAATACACCTATCATGGTCCGGGTCAGCGCGTTGCTTATGTGATGCTTGATGTTGCAAAACGTGGACGCGATGTCCGCCAATTTGTCAAAGACCTCGAGACATGGGTGATTACGACACTAGATACGTTCAACGTCAAAGGCGAAATTCGCGAAGGTCGGGTGGGTGTCTGGGTGCAGCGCCCAGAAAAGCCCCTGCAAGCTGATGGAAATCCCGCCGAAGACAAAATCGCGGCCCTGGGCATTCGCTTGCGCAAATGGGTGTCGTTTCACGGGATGTCGATCAATGTCGATCCAGACCTAAGCCACTTTGAAGGGATCGTACCCTGCGGGATCACGGATCATGGCGTGACCAGCCTTGTCGGCCTTGGACTGCCGGTCACAATGAATGATCTGGATGTCGCACTGCGCCAGACATTTGACCGGACAATGTAGGTTCGAATATCCTAGAAAACCTAAAACATCCAATCAATACAAACTAGACTATCCAATTCATTGAAAAGCGAGGCATTGACTACTAATTGGCAGGTAAATTACCAACGAAATGGTCATTATTTAAGCTAATAGTCTGACTTTAATGCACAAATTACGCTCGATTAGCGGGCCATGCATTAGGGAACGAATGAATGAATGAAACGTGGGGTAGCCGCCTCAACGAAGCCATACAAGCAAAAGGATTTAATAAGCTTTCCGCAATTGCCGCAGAAATGAATGTCAACGAAAGCACCGTGTCGCGCTGGTCGAATGGCGGAAACATTTCGATTAGTCACGCCTTGCAATTATGCGATATTTTGCACGTATCCATGGACTGGCTTTTTCGTGGTATCACACACGCGCAGGAAAGCTGTAGACACGAAGAAGAATTTCGAGAACTTGACAAGTTACCTGAAAATACCCGCAAAGCATTATTCTTATTTATCAATACGCTCAACCAACGCTAAAGATTGCGCGACACGCAACTATTACGGGCGCAATATGCGCACCACGCACTCGCCAATTGATTACAACCACCCCATTTGATGCAACCATATTAGGCATGATGGTATTTCCCATCGTCACCAAAATGGAGATACAGATGGCCGTAGAATTAGATGCGACACTAAACCTTAACGACTTCTATGATACCGCTCGAACCGATATCGCGAAACTATTTGACGGGGCAGAAGTGAAAGCCGCAGCCATATTTAACAGTTCAGGTCAGGATGTGACATTTTCTGTATACAATTATACTGATGTCGTGAATTGGGTACCTGCGCAGCGCGCGCTTGTTGCAAATGACTTCTCTGGAATTGTTGCCGCCTCGGGCGTTCTTTTCAAGATTCACCCTAATAATGACAAGGGTGCGGAGTTCATTGTTGCGCCTGGTAAGGCCTATGTTTTTCACGGTCCTGGGAAGATTGAAGAAGTTACTGATTGATAGATCGGAACTCAAAAAACTCAATTTCATCCAAGAAAGGAAAGATAATGCCAAATAAAGTTCCATGCCCACGATGTGAAGGAAGCGGCGAAGAAAGAGATAAGCGCACAGGCGAAATGGTCAAATGCAAGAAATGCAAAGGAGCTGGCTTCGTACCTGATGACAGCACCTCTCAAAAAAGCACGACTTGTCCGAAATGCAAAGGCAACGGCCATCAACTCAGCAAGACGGGAAGCAAAAAGACCTGCGGTCGCTGCGGTGGGTCAGGCAGGCTATCCAGCCAACCATCATGACGCGAAACGAGCTGCAAAAGCCACAAGTGATTACAAAACACCCTGCGTCGTGTTAGTTTTCATACGGTAGTTACAAAGCTATCGGTAGCACAGTCTACGTGCAATTTTGCTTCGGTCAAATGCCCCCACATTCGGAACGCCAATGTAGAAACTAACCTGCTATGTGTCAGGTCGGTCCGATAAAAACCTGCATGTCGTGCGACTAGACTATGTAAAGTGGCTTTTTGTTCACCGCCCCGCGAAACGCAGGGCGGTGGGTTAATATTTAGACGCGTGCGCCTGATGCTTCGTCAAAACGATGCGTCATCGCAGGGTCCGCTTTGAATGACAGTGTTGTGCCGCTCTTGATCGCAGTCCGTTCCATCTTCGCGACAAAGGAGTTTCCTTCGCGCGTGGTCAAGTGAACCAGAACGTATTCGCCAAGGTTTTCAACTAGATCTACTGTACCAGACAGCCATCCCTCACCTTCTGTGGCGGGCAGCAGGTGCTCTGGCCGGATGCCTAGAACTTGGCCTGCACCAACTTGTACGCCTACGCCAGCGTCCAGTTCGGAGGGCACAAAAAAGTTCATCTTTGGGCTACCAATGAACTGCGCAACGAACATGTTATCAGGATGATCGTACAGATCGGTTGGCGACCCAACTTGTTCAACACGGCCATCGCGTAGAACCACGATCTTATCGGCCAGTGTCATCGCTTCGACCTGATCGTGTGTCACATAGATCATGGTTGACCCAAGACGTTCATGCAGCTTTGAGATTTCAAACCGGGTCTGAACACGCAGGGCGGCATCAAGGTTCGACAATGGTTCGTCGAACAAGAATACCTTTGGATCGCGTACAATCGCACGGCCGATGGCCACACGCTGGCGTTGACCACCCGAAAGGTTACGTGGGCTCCGGTCCAGATAATCTGTGATCTGCAAAACCTCAGCGGCAGCTTTCACGCGGCGATCAATTTCGTCTTCGGGTGTTTTGATCTGCTGAAGACCGAACGCCATGTTTTTATAAACGGTCATATGCGGATAAAGCGCATATGTCTGGAACACCATCGCGACTTCACGCTTAGATGGTGCAACCTCGTTGACGACGTTATCGTCGATGGCGACCGTACCGCTGGTAATATCTTCAAGCCCAGCAATCATCCGCAGCAGCGTAGATTTACCGCAGCCTGACGGTCCAACGAACACGACGAATTCGCCGTCTTCGATATCAAGGTCGATCCCGTGCATTACCTGCACTGGACCGTATGATTTGCGTACGTCGCGAATTGTCAAACTGGCCATGATTGCTCCATGTCTTTGATGGCCGCACGCAATGTGTCGGCGAATGCGGGGAAGGCTGTGGGAAGATCACCCCAAAGCTGCTGAGAAGTGATAAAGTCATCGGTGCCAAGCATGGACTTCAAAGCGTCCCAGCTTGGCTCGAGGTAATCAAAAGGAATGCGACCTGCTACAACGTGTTGCGAAAACACGTACCAGCTCGCGATGCTGCGAATGCCATGATTTGGCATGATACCTTGCTTTAGGCACCCTTCCAGCGTCGGACGAATGAAGATCGGGAACTTTGCCACACCGTCGGCGCAGATACGTGCGACTGTGTCGGCGATAGCTTCGTTCTTAAACCGTGCGGCGATGTCATCAAGATACGCCTCTTTCGAAAAAGGTAGCTTGATCGTTAGTGCAGGCAGCACCTCTTGGGTCTCGTAATTCCAGAAATGGTCGAACAGTTCTGGAACACGCATCGCCTGATCAAAGGTTTCGATCCCGTGCAACGCCCCAAGATAGGTCAGGCAAGTATGCCCACCATTCAGGACGCGGATTTTGGTTTCTTCATAAGGATCGACATTCGCCGTGACCGTAACGTCGACCTTATCCAACGCAGGCATTGGCCCCGCGAAATTGTCCTGCAATACCCACTGAACGAATGCTTCAGCCGCAATGGGTTGTACAACGATTTCGCCGGTTGTTTCAGATAGTTCGGTCGTCAACGTAGGTGTCGAACGCGGAGTGATCCGGTCAACCATTGAGCAAGGGAAAGTGACATTTTCAGCGACCCAAGCGGCCAGATCACCCTGCCCGGTCAGCGCCAGATAAGCAGCAAAGTTTGCTTTCAGCATTTTGCCGTTTTGGCGGATGTTATCGCAGCAACAAATTGTAATCGGCTGACCACTCGCGGCCATCCGACGCAAAAGTGCGGCCTGCAGATAGGCATAGACTGTTGTCTGCGCGCCGCCTGAAACCTCGGCCTTGATGGTTGCGTCGCTCGCGTCCAACGCGCCTTTCGGGTCAGTATAATAGCCGCTTTCGGTGACTGTGATGGTCACCATGTGCACGCTTGGCTGCTCGAGCAGCGCTTCAGCGCCAGACGCATCTTTTGACCAATCGGCAAAGCCCACGTGGCTACGCACCCGGCGCAGCGAAACCACACCTTCTGGGGTCGTTGATTTCAGCAGATAACCGTTGTCCCATGTCGCGCATTGCGCAAATGTGTCGGCCTCTGGTGCGCGCAGATTTACTGCGGCAATGCCCCAAGCAAGATCGCCCGTTTCTTGCATATAGTCATCAATGTACTGGGCTTGGTGTGCGCGGTGAAATGCGCCAAACCCAAGATGCACAACACCTACCGCGCAGTTCGCACGGTCGTAAGTCGTCTCAAAGATGTTGGCCTTAGCGGATTGAGTCATCACGCGGTTTCCTTTGTAGGGATCAAATCTTTTCGGGCTTTGTCCCGATAGGCAGACGGCGTCATGCCCTTCATTTTTAGAAAGTGCCGGTTAAAGTTCGCAAGGTTTTGGAACCCAACTTGGTAACAGATCGCGGCCACTTGTTCGTCGGTCGCATAAAGCATCCCGCAGGCTTGCCCGATGCGCACACCATTCACGAATTCAACAAACCGGTGGCCTGTGGTGGCTTGAAAATTCCGGCGGAACGTAGCCTCGGTCATGCCGGCCATTTTTGCGGCGCTTTCGACCGATATCTCATCCGAGAAGTTCTGAACGATGTGGTCAACAACATCGCAAATCTTGATCTGTTGTTTGCTGCGTTTGGCATGATCGATTTTCTGGATCGACATGGTTTCTGTGTCTGGGTGTTCTGCCAGAACCGTTAGGAAATCAAAGAATTCTAGAATGCGGTGCGGCCCTGTGCCGTCGCGCAGTGACGCCATACGGGCCATTGCATCATCCAGCGGATAGCCACTGAACTTGATACCGCATTGGGATCGTTTGATCAGGTTTTGCGATGGTTCAAACTCTGGGAACGACTTCACTAGGCCTTCGATCTTTTCATGATCAAATTGGATGACCATATCACGTTGGGCGACGGGATCGGTCCAGACTTCGTCTGTGATCCAGTTGTGCGGCAGATGTGGCCCGATCAGGAACAAATCGCCCGGTGCAAAGTCACCAATATAGTCACCAACATAGCTACGGCCATTGGTTGCCACGATCAGGTGCAATTCGCATTCTTTATGCGAATGCCAGCGGCATAACGGATCCGGCCAGCCGTGTTCTAGATAGCGCAGACTGTCTGGGCTATTTTCTAGAACCTCAAGCTCTGGTTGGATAATCGACATCGCGCTACCTCAGCACGTTGCCGCCATCGACGCCGATGGTCTGTGCGGTCATATAAGATGATTGGTCACACGCTAGGAAAACAGCAACCCGCGCAACATCGTCGGGTGACCCCATATAGCCTAGCGGAACGGCCTCTCCGACTTCGCGTTTTTTCTGTCCGGGCTCTTTGCCTTCGAATTTAGCGAATAAGCTATCAACGTGCTTCCACATCGGCGTGTCGATCACACCCGGGGATATCGCATTTACGCGGATCTTATGTGGTGCCAAAGCCAGCGCCGCAGATTGCGTATAGCTGATAACGGCTGCTTTGGTCGCACAATAATGCGCAACCAAGGCTTCGCCACGATGTCCTGCTTGGCTGGATAGATTGATGATCGAACCGGGTTTACCCGCAGCCACCATCGCCTGCGCTGTTGCCTGCATAACGGCATAAAATGCACGCACGTTGACCCCGAACAGGCGGTCGTATTGCGCAAGATCAGCGGTCAACACGTCCCCCATATCAAAGATTGCCGCGTTGTTGAACAACACGTCTGGGGTAATGGATTTGATCCATTCTTGCGCAGCGGCCAACCCGTCATCAGACAGAAGATCAAACTGTTTGTAAGTCGCTGGGCCATCAAAGCTGTCGGCCACATCAGTTGCGTAGACCGTCGCGCCAAGCGCTGCAAAGTGGGCGACTGCGGCGGCACCAATGCCTCCGCAAGCGCCAGTCACCAAACAGACCTTGCCAGTCAGATCGACAGGGGCAGCATTCAGTGCCATTACTTCACCGCCCCGAATGTCAGACCTTGCACCAGTTGCTTTTGCGCAAGCCAGCCAAAGACCACGATAGGTGCACAGGCAAGCGTCGAAACAGCTGACACTTTGGCCCAGAACAGACCTTCAGGTGCTTGGAATGATGCAACAAATGATGTCAGCGTCGTTGCGTCAGTTGTTGTCAAAACGATAGACCAGAATGCCTCATTCCAGCAAAGGATGATTGACAGCAACGCAGTTGATGCAATCCCACCCCATGCCAATGGCATTACAATCTGGCGGATTTCGTTATAGGTTGATGTGCCGTCCATGCGAGACGCCTCAAGGATTTCCTTGGGGATTTCGCGGAAGTAGTTGAACAGGATCAACATCACGATTGGCAGGTTCATCAGCGCATAGATAATGACCAGCAGACCTTTGGTGTCATACAGCCCGGTCTTTTGCGCCAAAAAGTAGATCGGCATCAGCACACCAACAGCAGGAAGCATCTTAGTCGACAGCATCCACATCAGAATGTCTTTGGTCCAACGGCCAGTATTAAACGCCATCGCATAAGCCGAAGGAATTGCAATTAGCAGGGCCAATAGCGTGCCACCGAATGCGGTGATAACCGAGTTGATCGCAAACTTACTGTAGTTCGTGCGCTCTTGGATTTCTGTATAGTTTTCCAATGTCGGCTCAAAGAACAGCTGTGGCGGGATCGCAATTGCCTGCGCCTCGGTCTTAAAGCTGGTGAGAACCATCCAAAAGATCGGGAAGAAGAAGATACAGGCGACGATCCATGCGAAAACGACAGCAATACGGTTCTTAAGGTGCTCGCGTTGTTTATCAGTCATGTTTACACCGTCAGCGTTTTGCCAACCGCACGGATCAAGAAGATCGCGACGATATTGGCGAGGATAATTGCAAAGACACCACCGGCAGAGGCCACGCCCACATCAAACGCCTGTTGGGATTGGATGTAGATCAGGTAGGTCAGGTTCGTAGATTGCACACCGGGGCCACCGCTTGTCGTGACGAAAATCTCGGCAAAGATGGCCAGATGGAAAATCAGCTGGATCAGGATCACGATTGAGATCGGACGCGCCAGATGTGGCAGGGTGAGGTGACGGAACTGCGACCAGAAACCAGCGCCATCCAATGTGGCGGCTTCTTTTTGTTCTTGGTCTTGCGACTGCAACGACGTCATGAAGATCAAGATCGCAAACGGGGTCCACTGCCAGCTGACCATCACGATGATCGACGCCAGCGGCATATCTTGCAGCCATTCAACGGGGGTCGCACCGATGACATTGGCAAAAAATGCGAACAGCCCATTGTTAGGGTCCATCAACATGTTCTTCCAGATCAGCGCAGAGACGGTGGGCATGATAAAGAATGGGGAAATCAGCATGACCCGCACGATGCCACGGCCCTTAAAGGGACGGTCGATCAGGATGGAGATTGCTAGCCCCAAAAGAACAGTAATCGCTAGAACGGACCCAACAAGGATCAACGTATTCAGCAGCGCCGGAAAGAAAGACGGGTCGGTCCAAAAGAACTCATAGTTCTGAAGGCCAATAAAACCAGTGCGCTCTGGGTAGAGCAGGTTGTAGCGAATTGTCGAAAAATAGATTGTCATCGAAAGCGGTACGATCATCCATAGAAACAGGACAATGATACTTGGCGCTTGGAGCCATCTAACAAGTGTGGGGTTCATGACCGGATTTCCTGCTGATCGAAAAAAATTTGGGGCGGCAAAACAGCGCCGCCCCAAATCGGGAGGAATTTAGTAGTAGCCAGCCTTGCGCATTTCGCGGTCAGCAGCTTCTTGAGCAGCTTCAAGAGCTTCCTCTACGGTGATGTCACCAGCCAGTGCAGCAGTCATTTGCTGACCAACAGCAGTACCAATTGCTTGGAACTCTGGGATCGCAGCGAACTGCACGCCTGTGTAAGGTGATGGGTTCTGTGTAGAGTTCTCAGGGTCAGCCGACAGGATCGCCTTCAGCTCAGCTTCTGCGAATACAGCAGCGTCTGTGAAGTTCGAGTTGTCGTATGTTGACTGACGTGTACCTGTTGGAACAGCACCCCAACCGTTGGTTTCAGCAACCAGCTCGATGTACTCTTTTGAAGTCGCCCATTCGATGAACTTCTGTGCGTCTTCAGCTTGGTTTGTACCTGCTGGTACAGCCAATGCCCATGCCCACAGCCAGTTCGCACCGCGTGTTGTCACCGCTTGTGGCGACTGTGCGAATGCGATCACGTCAGCAACCTGAGACTGCTCAGGGTTGGACACGAAGGACGCTGCGATAGTCGCATCGATCCACATGCCGCATTTGCCTTCGTTGATCAGGGCAAGGATTTCGTTGAACGAGTTACCAGAAGAACCTGGAGGGCCGTAGTTGTTGAGCAGGTCAACGTAGAAGTTTACAGCGTGGTTCCATGCTGGGCTATCCAGTGCAGGTGTCCAATCTTCGTTGAACCACTGTGCGCCGAAAGAGTTCGCCATTGTAGACAAGAACGCCATGTTGTCGCCCCAGCCCGGCTTGCCGCGCAGACAGATGCCGTAAACGCCATTGTCTTTGTCAGTCATTGCCGCAGCAGCGTCTTGGATGTGACCCCAGCTTGGGTTGTCAGGCATTTCCATGCCAGCAGCGTCCAGCAGGTCTTTGCGATACATGATCATTGAAGATTCGCCGTAGAACGGAGCAGCGTATAGCGTGCCGTCGTGGCTCAGACCGTTGCGCATTGCAGGCAGGATATCTTCAACGTCGTATGCGTCAGAGAATTCCAGCGCTTGCAGCCAGCCACGCTCGCCCCAGATCGGAGCCTCGTACATACCGATTGTCATGATGTCGAACTGGCCACCTTTGGTGGTGATGTCCGTTGTGACGCGGCTACGCAGTGTGCCCTCGTCCAAAGTAACCCAGTTTACGGTGATGCCAGGGTTTGCAGCTTCGAATGCAGGTGTCAGTTTCTGCATTTCAATCATGTGACCGTTGTTCACAGTCGCGATGGTTAGTTCACCGGCGAAAGCCATAGAGGCACCGGCTACGCCCAGGGTCAGCCCCAGCGCAGTATTACGAAGAGTATTCATATTTTCCTCCCAAAAAGTCGACGGGTTGCTTTGGCAACGCGTCCTACAAGACTGCCGGATGATTACGATCTCATCCTATACGTTTTTAACAAGTTGATATACGAAACGTAGCTAAATACCGCGAAATCTCGAATTTAGTGAACGGAAAGTATGACCTTCGCAGTCGCAGCATAATATTCGCACATTTCGCCGCAGCTGCAGAATAGCACATCCAAGCAACCTGAGCGAATCCTTGATGATAGTTTTCTAACATTAATAGTTGAACCTGCATCCATTTTTTCAATCAGAGGCAGTCAAACGACAAGCCAGCATTGTTGCCTCATTGTCAAAGAACGGTATAGGACCGTCGCAGGGTCGCAAATTCGAATGGATCACCAATGACGCGTAAGCCGGATACGAAGCAAGACTTCAACATCGTCATCATCGGCCAGTCCGGCCGACTGGCCTATGAAGCAGTTCTATTTGCAGCGTCGCTGAAACAGTCCTCACCCGATTTTGCGGGCAAGCTCATCGTCGCTGAACCGCAGCCTGGACCACGCTGGGATAATGACCCACGCATGCCAGGTGATGTAAAAGACGCGCTTGTCGCGATGGGTGCAGAGGTTCGACCTTTCACATCAGAGCACTTCGGATCGTCCTACCCTTACGGTAACAAGATCGAAGCACTAAAGGCGATGCCAGAGGGCGAGCCTTTCATCTTCTTCGATACCGACACAATTATCACTGGCGACATTAGCGCCCTGCCCTTTGACTTTGATCGACCTGCAGCATCAATGCAACGCGAAGGCACATGGCCAGTGGAGGAACTATACTGGCCTGGCTACACAGCCATCTGGAAATCGCTTTATGATCGCTTTGGTCTGGATTTCAAAAGCAGTCTCGATACGTCCCAACCAAATGAATACTGGGAACGGTATTTATACTTTAACGCTGGATGGTTCTACGGGGCCGACCCAGTTGCATTTGGTGAACGCTTTACCGAATACGCAGTATCTGTCCGTGACAACCCACCTGACGAACTGGTGATCCAACCACTAGACCCGTGGTTAGATCAAATCGTACTGCCGCTTGTCATCCACTCTTTCGGCGGCGAACGCCCCGGCCCTGAACTCGATGGTCTGGACGGCAACATTAGCTGCCACTACCGGGTGCTCCCACTATTCTATGCGCGCGAAAGCGACGCAGCAGTCGCCGCTTTAGAAGCAATCGCAGCCCCCAACAAAGTTAAGAAAATCCTAAAGCAATATGACCCATTCAAGCGCATGATCTATCAGGGCCGCGGCCAAAAAGTGCGAGCGATGTTCGACCAAAACAACCTGCCGCGCCAAGAAAAATCACTGCGCAACAAGATCAAGTCAGCTGGATTCTGGATGCGGTAAGAAGCCTCATTCCAACTCAAACGACACTGCAATGCTACGATCTGAACCATCACTATCAAGGGTCGCGGCACCAGCCGCTGCGCCAGAGATTTCGGCTCCATCATAACCCATAAATTTTGCACCAAAAGAGATAGTGCCACTGTAGTCGCCACCAGTCAGTGTAACACCCCCGGAAAGCCCGTTGCCGTTTAGAGTGCCGTCAATCTCGCCGACGAGATCGCCAGTCTCAATCGACGTCAGCGGCTCTATACCAAGAGCACCACTCACGTCATTGCTGTCAAAATCGACATCCATGTAGATTGTTCCGGCTAAGCTTTCGCTTGCTCCGATCTGATCTGGACCAAGGGCGTGACCCGCATATAATCCGCTATATCGCGCGGTTCCGGATGGCGGCAGATTGGCGATGGGGGTTTCTAAGCCGACCGCACCCATTGTATTCAATGTGCCCTTGCCGTAATTAATATTTCCAACCGTCGATCCATCAACATTGATAATCAGATACTCAACCCCAGCGTTATAGCTATACAAGGTGCCACTCGAGGAAGTCAGGCTCAACTGCTTTTCGCTCCCACCATCAACCGACACATAGGCTGTTGATCGGTCCTCACTTAACCTGACTTTGACTGAGCCAAGGCGAGTCGTTCCCCCTATAACATCGCTAAACGCAACGATCCCGCTCACGCCGGTCGTCGAAGCATTAGTGGCTATCGTATCTGTGGCAGACGTGGCAAATGCAGGTTCGTATGAGGTCACAGAGTCACCCGCACCTGCCCCACCAGAACCACCACCACAAGCTGAAACAGCGGCTAATAAGCCGGATACGCAAAAGACCTGCTTGATCATAATCTACTCCAATAAAACGCTTTAAGTCTGCAATCTGTAAAATTGCTAAAATAAACGAAAATATGTTCCAATTTGGGCAGCAACTTGATGCGATGAGCGTTCTTGTTTCTTTCGCCACAGTAAGCACGCCGGTTTGGGCACATATCAGCCAGCGTCATATTGCAACAAAACACGGCATCAAGGCTAATGCGTCAGTCGCCCAGCACGCGATCTGTGGCAGGTGCTGCTGGTCGCGAAACTAGAGGATCGCACGCTTAGAGCTTACTGTTTCGCGAATACCCCACTCACCTCTGCAAACCCTTTTACCTCAATCGGGTTGCCGGATGGGTCGCGAAAGAACATTGTCCATTGTTCGCCCGGTTCTCCCTTGAACCGCACGGATGGCGCGATGATGAAATCCGTTTGCCGCTCTTCAAGCCGTCCGGCCAATGTGTTCCATGCATCTAATGGCAAAACGACACCGAAATGCGGCATTGGCACCATGTGGTCGCCGACCTTGCCTGTCGCGGCGTTAGGGAACGGTTCGCCCAAATGAAGGCTAAGCTGATGACCGAAGAAATCAAAATCGACCCAGGTGTCGGTTGAACGTCCTTCGGTCGCGCCCAGCGCGTCACCATAGAATTCGCGGGCGACATCCAGATCTGTCACGTGAAAGGCAAAGTGAAACGGAACAAGCATTGGTACGATCCTTCATCTGATATCTATTGAGCGAACCGATCAGTCCACCTACAGTTTTTCAATATGAATTTTCATAGGGAGAGAGACAATGACTGATGGTCCCAATTTAGGGTTCGACACGCTTCAAGTTCACGCGGGCGCCCGCCCCGACCCCGCGACCGGAGCACGACAAGTTCCGATTTATCAGACCACTGCATATGTGTTCCGCGACGCAGAGCATGCAGCGGCTTTGTTTAACCTGCAGGAAGTGGGATATATTTATTCCCGCCTGACCAATCCGACAGTGGCCGCACTTCAGGAACGCATTGCCACATTAGAAGGCGGCGCAGGTGCCGTTTGTTGTTCATCGGGCCATGCAGCACAAATTATGGCGCTGTTTCCGCTCATGCAGCCGGGGCGTAACATCGTGGCATCCAGCCGCCTTTATGGCGGCACGGTTACGCAGTTCAGCCAGACAATCAAACGTTTCGGATGGTCGGCGAAATTCGTTGACTTTGATGACCATGCCGCAGTGAAGGCTGCTATTGACGATGATACGCGTGCGGTGTTCTGCGAAACGATTGCGAACCCCGGCGGGCATATTTCTGATCTTGATGCAATTTCTGCGATTACCGATGACGCGGGTGTTCCGCTGATCGTCGACAACACATCAGCGACCCCATACCTGTGCCGCCCCATCGAACATGGCGCGACGTTGGTCGTGCATTCGACAACCAAATACCTAACTGGCAACGGGACCGTCACAGGTGGCTGTGTCGTGGACAGCGGGAAATTTGACTGGTCTGCCAATGACAAGTTCCCGTCCCTATCCGCACCCGAGCCAGCCTATCATGGCACAATATTCGCCGAGACGTTTGGCCCGCTCGCGTTTACCTTTCATGGGATCGCGGTTGGATTGCGCGACCTTGGCATGACTATGAACCCCCAAGCAGCCCATTATACGCTGATGGGGATTGAAACGCTTTCGCTTCGGATGGAGCGCCATGTGCAAAACGCCCAAACCATCGCAAAATGGCTCGAGGCCGATCCGCGGGTCGATTACGTGACTTATGCAGGGCTTGCGTCATCACCCTATGCTGGATTGGTCCCAAAGATTTGCCCCAAAGGTGCCGGCGCACTGTTCACTGTGGCCGTCAAAGGTGGGTATGACGCCTGCGTCAAACTCGTTGATAGCCTCGAAATCTTTAGTCATGTGGCAAACCTTGGCGACACGCGCAGCCTGATTATTCACTCTGCCAGTACCACGCACCGACAACTGTCCCCTGAACAACAAGAAGCCGCCGGCGCAGGGCCAAACATCGTGCGCCTATCCATCGGAATCGAGGACGCGAACGACCTGATCGCGGACCTAGATCAGGCACTTTCGGCGGCGACAAGCTGACACATCACAAACCCGTCCGCGCCCTTGGCGTGGGCGGGTTTCTGCTATAGGCTTTGGTTGCGGGGGCAAAACGCGTTTTGCCGGTAACACCAATATGCTAGATGCGGCACATGACGACAAATTTCGCGCTATCCCTTTCCTTCGAAGGTATTGAACTTTTGCATCGTGTCACGCGTGGTTGGAAACGTGTCGGCACGGCTGATGTTGAAGATGAAAACCTTGATACCGTCCTAGCAGAGTTACGCATCAAGGCGCTGAAGCTGGAACCAAGCGGCCTGAATTGCAAGCTTGTGATACCTATGGACCAGATCAAATATCTGGCCATCGATAGCACGCAGACCAATCTTGATGATATTCATGCCGCCCTCGACGGTGCGACGCCTTATGATCTGGACGATCTCGTTGTCGATTACGAACGTTCTGGCGGTCGGACCCATGTTGCGGCAGTTGCCCGTGAAACGCTGCAAGAGGCCGAAAGCTTTGCCAGCGCGCATCAGTTCAATCCGGTTGCCTTTGTCGCCGTCCCGGAACCGTTCACGTTTCAGAAAGAGGTTTTCTTTGGCGCGACGTCGGTTGCGTCCGACATCTTGGGTGCAGACGTCACAGTAGAACGCGACATCCTTCCGGTAATGAAAGTCGGAACGCGGGTAAAATCCAGATTGCTTATCATGGATCCGCTCCCAGATGAGATGGTCCAAGAAAGCGAAGGATTTGATCTTGCCGCAGCTTTGGCACCAATCATGGACGAACAGGCGACCGAAGAGCCGGAACCTGCAGCTGAACCTGAAGAAGTTTCCGAACCTGAGATAGCAGTCGAAGAACCGGCCAGCCCTGTCGCAGAAAAAGTCGTCTGGATTGACCACGTCTTGCCCGAATTCCACGCACCTGCGCCTGAACTGCCCGATGTAATCGTGCCGGAAACGGTCGAGGCACCGCGCGCACCAGTGATCCCCGAACACCCAGTGCTTGCCGATATCAGCGGGTTGAACCCGATTATCGCTGAGTATCATGCCCCTATTGCCAAAGCGAAAAAGCCATTGCTGCGCGCAATCTCGGCGACAGCATCTGCTCCTAATCTTGGTGCAGCCATCAGCGCAACCAAATCGCAGACAACACAACCCGCTGCGAATAGCACGAAAAAGCCTTTCTTCATTGCAGGCGGGATAGCGGCGAGCGTTGCAGCGGTTGCACTATTCGCTTGGGCCCAAGTAGATGACGCCCCAATTGCCACACCTGTGTCAGAAACTGTCGTTCTAGAAGCGACCGATGTTTCGCCAAGCACCACAATTGCTGAGACCCCAGAGGCCGTAGCTGAAGAAGCTCCCGAAGTTGTCGTAGCTGAAGCGCAATTGTCGGATGTTGCCCCTACAGCACCTGATCTGGACATTGCTGGCATCGCACAGGTGAGCGTGAACACCAGCGAAACTAACATCCCGGCACAGCTAAACGCGTTTATTACACCCACAGTGCCAGTCACTGTGGTCCGCAGCACAGTCGGAACGCCGCCAACAGTCTTTACCACCACACCACCACCGCCACGCGAAAAACCTGCTCAGATCGCGTCATCTGCAACGCCGGGTCGCGTCCTTAGCCCGGCTGAGGCACAGGCGGCATATGATGCAACAGGCGTGTGGCAACGTGCACCGCGGTTCTTTGATACACCGCGTATCGTTCACGCTGCAGAAGTTGACATCCCTGCCTCTGTCGCAGCGCCTGATCGTTTGGCGCAGCCGGGGGCACCGTCGGTAGGGGGCGTCGAAACTGACCTTAGCTTTATCGCGCCAGTGAACCCGCCAGCACCTGACGTGGTGTTCGAAGTTGACGAAAACGGCCACATCATCCCTACGGCCGAGGGTACGCTTACGCCGCAAGGCGCTGTCGTCTACGCTGGGCTGCCCGATTTGAATGTGCGCGTTCGCCCTGAGCTTTCAGAAGAAGAGCTTGCGCAAATGGCTCTGACGGCCGACGCCCCAGATGGCGTCGTAGTAATTGCGGGGCGGCCAGATGTCGTGCCGCCCGTCCGTCCAGAAGACGCCGCACTTCCTGAACCCGACGAAACATCCGACGCGCCGACAGCTGGCGCGGTTGGCTTAGATGCACTTACCGCTGATACCGAAAGCCTGATCGCGAGTGCAGCCCCTGACAATACGGTACGCCCACGGGCGCGGCCCGAAGGGTTGGTTCCGCTATCGCCAACACCTGACCCCAGCACACCGGATATCACTTCTATTCTTGAAGAAGTAATTGCAGAAAGCGCGGCACAGCCGTTCGTCGATGCGACACCACAGGCTGTCGCGACTTCTTTGCGACCGACAACACGCCCGCGCAACTTTGATCGTGTGGTCACTGCAGCGCGGCAACGGCAGGCCGCGCAACCCGCACCGGCACCCGCCGCTGCGCCACCAGCAGCCGCATCCGTTGCACCGCAAAATTACGCACCCGTTCCAGGTGGCGTTGCGCGTGCAGCGACCCAGGACGGGGCCATTCGTCTGCGCGACCTCAACTTGATTGGGATATACGGGCGTCCGAATTCTCCCCGTGCTCTCGTGCGATTGGGCAACGGACGTTACCAACATGTTGAAGTCGGCAGCAGTCTTGATGGTGGACAGGTTACGGCAATTGGCAATGGCGTATTGAACTACGTCAAACGCGGTCGCACAGTGGTGCTGGAACTGCCGGGTGATTAAGCCGAAACTATTCTTTCAATTGATCAATCTATTAATCGCGTATGTGACTTTGTCACGCGTTGCGCATCAGACATCGGATATCCATATCTGAAACCATGGAAAATTTTCTCCTTCAGGCCACGATCTATCTTGGTGCGGCAGTTATCGCAGTGCCCTTCGCCGCACGTTTGGGGCTTGGCTCTGTACTAGGCTATCTACTTGCCGGGATCGTGATTGGCCCGATCACAGGATTGGTCGGGACCGAGGCCCAAGACATTCAGCACTTCGCTGAGTTTGGCGTCGTCATGATGCTATTCCTCATCGGGTTAGAGCTTGAACCTCGCGCGCTGTGGGATATGCGCAAGCGGCTTGTTGGACTGGGCGGCATGCAGGTCATGCTGACGATGCTAGCGGTCATGACTGTCAGCATGATCATGGGATACGATTGGACCGTTTCGCTAGCGATCGGTATGATATTTGCCCTGTCTTCCACAGCTATCGTCCTGCAAACGCTGACCGAAAAAAAGCTGATGCAGACGGGCGGTGGGCGATCAGCATTTTCTGTTCTTTTGACCCAAGATATCGCGGTTATCCCGATGCTTGCACTATTGCCGTTGCTTGCGACGCCGGTCCTTCTGAGGCTTGCACCTGATGGGTCGATGCATCGCATTAGCGATGACGCGCATGACGCCCACGGCACGATGAGCCTTGTCGACGGGCTTCCCGGATGGGGTGTCACGCTTGTAACCCTTGGTGCGGTGATTACGATCATTCTGGCGGGGATATTCCTGATCCGCCCGCTGTTTCGCTATATCCATCACGCACGCCTTCGCGAAATGTACACCGCATTCGCGCTATTGCTGGTTGTATCCATTGCAGTGCTCATGGGCATGGTGGGTCTGTCGCCCGCATTGGGCACGTTTTTGGCAGGTGTTGTCCTTGCCAACTCTGAGTTCCGGCACGAGCTAGAGAGCGATCTTGAGCCGTTCAAAGGCCTGTTGCTTGGGTTGTTTTTTATCACCGTCGGCGCGGGCATCAACTTTGACCTTTTCTTTGCAGACCCGCTCTACATTCTTGCGCTGACAGCTGGCGTGATGCTGATCAAAGGTGTGATCCTATACGGATTGGGCCGCATGTTCCGGTTGAAGGGTAAGGACCAGTGGCTTTTCACGCTTGGGCTGGCGCAGGCAGGTGAATTCGGTTTTGTCTTGGTCTCGTTTTCGTCGCAACAGGGTGTCTTGTCAGACGGGCTAGCCGGGCGGCTTTTGCTGGTGATCGCGCTGTCGATGCTCATCACGCCGCTGTTGTTCATCATCTACGACCTGCTAAGCCGCCGTATGAGCGAGACCGACGACCCTGAACATGATGAAGTCGACGAAAAAGGCACTGTGATTATTGCTGGCATCGGTCGTTTTGGGCAAATCGTGAACCGCCTTGTTCAAAGCGCCGGGTTTTCGACTGTCGTGATCGACAGCAATCTGCAGACCGTACAGATGATGCGCAAGTTCGGCTTTCGCGGTTTCTTTGGCGACCCTACCCGGCCTGATCTACTTAGCGCTGCTGGACTAGAAGAAGCCAAGGTGCTGGTTGTCGCCATCGACGATAAAGCCTCTGCGACCAAACTGGTTGCTTACGCCCGCAAGGCCCGCCCTGACCTGCATATCGTTGCCCGTGCGCGAGACCGCGTGCATGTCTACGAACTATACGCTGCAGGTGCCAATGACATCGTGCGAGAAATGTTTGATAGCTCGCTGCGTGCTGGTCGCTATGCCTTGGAAAACCTTGGCCTGACCGAGTTTGAGGCCGCTGAGGCCGAGCAGACATTCTATCAGCACGACCGGAAAGCCATGCGCGAACTTGCGGATCTGTGGCAACCGGGCGTGCCGGTTGCCGATTTGCCGGATTACGTGGCACGTTCGCGTGCGCTTAACAACGATCTAGAGACTGCGTTGGCCACACGCCAACAGGCCAACGAAAACAAAAAGACCTAGCCTTCGCTGACGCCTGCTTCGGCAAAGGTTGCCATGCCTGAATGGCAGGCAATCGCGCCCTTCAGAACACCAATCGCGAGCGCGGCGCCAGACCCTTCGCCGAGACGCAGGCCCAATTGCAGCAATGGCTTCTTATCCAGCGCGGCGAGCAAACGCGCATGCGCGCCCTCAGCACTTTGGTGACCCGCAATTGCGTGATCCAACGCGCCATCCGCGGCCTTGGCCAACGTCGCAGCAGCAGCACAACAAATGAAACCATCAAGGATGACGGGAATACGGTGGTGTCGTGCGGCCGCAATTGCCCCTGCCATCGCGGCAAGCTCACGACCGCCAAGGCAGCGCAATGCCTCTAGCGGATCATCCGTCGCATGAAGCGCAAGTCCTTTCGCGACGACCTCAGTCTTACGAACGAGGCCCGCGTCATCAACGCCCGTTCCGCGCCCCGTCCAATCCGCAGCATCGCCACCCAGCACAGCCGCCGCAACCGCAGCAGCCGAAGTCGTATTACCAATCCCCATTTCGCCCGTCACCAAAAGATCGCTAGCAGGATCAACTGCCTCCCAACCGATTTTCAGTGCGGTTACGACTTCGGCCTCGGTCATTGCTGGGGCTTGGGTAAAGTCAGCGGTCGGCGTTTCAAGCGATAATGCATGCACGTCCATTTTCGCGCCAAATGCTTTTGACAGCTGATTGATCGCAGCTCCGCCATGTTCGAAATTCGCGACCATCTGCACGGTCACCTCTGGCGGGAAGGCCGACACGCCTTGCGCACAAACGCCATGATTGCCAGCAAAAATCACAACCTGCGGCGCGTTAATCTGCGGCTGGGGATTACCGCGCCATCCGGCATACCAAATCGCGATATCCTCTAGCTGTCCCAACGCGCCGGGCGGTTTGGTCAGCTGACCGTTCCGTTCTTGAGCCGCTTGAACAGCAGTGTCGTCAGTGACTGGCGCTTTCGCCAAGGTTTCGCGAAATTCGGAAAGTGTGGTGAAGGGCGCTTGCATCGTGACCTCGTTGCGTGAATCGTTGGTTATGTCTAACGATCAGACAGGTAATGAAAAGGCTACAAGGGGCATCCTTTTGGACAATCGCGACGTCAAACTGATTGAAGCTATCGATCTGCCTGCAGCGATCGGGTTGTTGACCAGACTACCAATTCCCGTTCCACAAGAACGCGCAATGGAACGTGGTGCAGCAGCAGCTTGGGCTTATCCACTGGCTGGGCTTGTAATTGGGGTAATCTTGGCCGCGTCAGTCAGTGTCTTGTCATGGGTTGGCCTGCCTGTTGGCATTGTTGCTGCGCTTGTGCTGGCCATCGGTGCAATTGTCACAGGCGCTATGCACGAAGATGGGCTTGCCGATAGCGCAGACGGGCTTTGGGGCGGTTGGGACCGTGCGCGGCGGCTTGCGATCATGAAAGACAGCAGCATCGGGGTCTATGGTGTACTGGCCTTAGCGCTCTCGTTGTTGATCCGCTGGATGGGCATCAGTGCACTGATCGTGTTGGAAATCCACTGGACAGGCCTGATTGCTATTGCGGTACTTAGCCGTGGTGGAATGGTCGTTTTGATGACCGCCATGACAAACGCGCGTGAAAGCGGGTTAAGCCAAAGTGTGGGCCGTCCATCGGCATCAACCGCATGGGTTGCCGTCGGTATAACGGCCGTCATTGCGGTGTTATGTGGACAGATCAGCCTGATATTCGCCGCAGCAATCGCCGTTCTGCTTTGCGGTATGATTGCCCAGCGAAAAATTGGGGGGCAGACCGGCGACATTCTAGGGGCCACCCAGCAAATCACCGAGATTTTGTTGTTATTGGTTATACTCAGCTAGGATCGCAGGCCATAGCAGTAGCAAAGGACGTACGCCCTTCGTGTGTACCGATGTCGCGTGGCTGCGCACGGCCATCAACAAATGTCGTTGCAATCAGTCGGGTCCAATCTGCGTTGGCGGTGATCATCTCGGGGCCCTGCCCGCAGTCACGTATGCCGCCTGCAATATTGTCTTCGCCGATCCGGTGATTTGTCAGTCCTGGCACATCAACAACATGGGACAGCGCGCCATCAGAGAAACGCCAAATACGTAGCGTTTTCGCTAAATGAGGACGGTCAATATAAGCGATCTCAATCGCACCATCGCCATCCAAGTCAGCTGCTCCGATCGGAGCAAGCCACCGATGCGTACGGCCGATATAAGGCGTTTGGGCGATTTTGCCTTCCGACCCATAGACAGCCAGCGCAGCACCGCGCGCCATGTCAGTTTCAATCACCACCATCTCTGGTGCACCATCATTGTTCAAATCCCAAAGCCGAGGCTCAAAGTCTTCGAATACATGCGTTTCGGGCAACGTGATTTGGTAGGTCGTACCATCCGCGGTAAACCTTAACCCGCCCCATTCAACAGCATCGCCTAAGATACCGTGATCGTAGCGTGTCGTGGGTTCGAAAAATTCCGCCGAAGCAATCGTCTGCGCCCCTGCCACCGCAGGCCACATAGCCAAAGCAAGTGCGCAGAGCCGCATCAGATTTGCTTTTCTGGCATCTGAACGCGCAGACCTTCGAGCGCGTCAGTGACTTTGATCTGGCAGGTCAGGCGGGATTTGACTGGATCTGGTTCGTAAGCGAAATCAAGCATATCTTCTTCCATACCGTCTTTGGCAGGAAGCTTATCAACCCACGCATCGTCGATATAAACATGGCAGGTCGAACAGGCACATGCGCCGCCGCAGTCAGCCTCGATCCCTGGGATACCGTTGTCGCGTGCGCCTTCCATGACGGTCAGCCCATTGGCAACATCCACGACGTGTTCTTTGCCACTGTGTTCGACATAGGTAATCTTGGCCATCTTGCTATGATCCTTCGTGCTTTCTCGTGTGTTTCAAGCATTAGTAAATCACCTGCAAACGCGGGGCCAGCGCTAATCACAAAGGTATTATCCAAAACGTTGCGCCACAGGTTGTGCGATTTTCCACACATCACGCCCATCGAAGCATCGGTACCGCAAAATTATTCTTAAAAAAACATTTAGTTATCCAAATTCAGAACAAACGCCTTGCCCCTTGGTCGGCGAAATAGTTTGTTTACTGGGTACGCTGACCCTGTCGGCGGTAACGATATCTTTGGGAGGAGACACCATGACATTTTTTAAGGCCGCTGTTGCGGCAGGTTTTGTGCTGGCAGCCCCAGCTGCCCAAGCTGAAGAAGCCAGCTATATTCTGGCGACCGCCTCGACTGGCGGTACCTACTACCCTGTAGGCGTGGCGCTTTCGACGCTCGTGAAGGTTAAGCTAGAGCCGAAAGAAAAGATCGGCATGTCCGCGATCAGCTCTGCGGGTTCGGGCGAAAACGTGCGTTTGATCCGCGAAGGCGAAGCACAGTTTGCGATCCTTCAGGGCCTATACGGTTACTACGCAGCATCCGGCACCGGCCCACTTGAAGAATCCGGCCCTCAAGAACACCTGCGTTCGGTCACAATGCTTTGGCAAAACGTCGAACAATTCGTGATCTCATCTGACGCGGCAACGACCGGCACCATGGCCGATTTGGTTGCGCTCAAGGGTGAAGCAATGGCCTTTGGCAACCAGAACTCGGGCACAATCGGTTCAAACGCGGCGCTGCTGTCTGGTCTGGGTGTTGATATCAACACTGACTACGAACTGGTTTACGGCGGCTACGGCCCATCAGCAGAGGCCCTGCAAAACGGACAGGTTAAGGGCATCGGCACACCTGCTGGCGTACCAACAGGTGCGATCAGCCAATTGATGGCCGCAGCAGGTGACAACGTCACAATGCTATCCTTCACGGCTGAAGAACTGGCCGCTGCAGACGGTGGTCGTGAACTGTGGACACCATATGTGATCCCAGCGGGTACTTATCCGGGCCAAGAGGCAGACGTGAACACAATCGCGCAGCCGAACTTCCTTGCGACGCACGCTGATCTGCCAGAAGAAAACGTCTATCAGATCACCAAAGCGATCTACGAGAACCTGCCATTCCTGCAGGCGATCCACCCGGCAACAAAGGTGATGGCGATTGAATCTGCGATCGCAGGTCTGCCTGTGCCGCTGCACCCCGGTGCTGTGCGCTATTACCAAGAAGTTGGGGTTGATATCCCTGACCGCCTGATCGCGAACTAAGCCCATTTTGGCCCGCAGATTACTGCGGGCCTTTTTGCATCTAAGGAATTCTCATGTCCGATGAACGCCCCGCCGAAGGGTTGGCGCAGCGTGCCTTCGATGGCCTGCCCAACATTGCCCTATCTGCCTTATGTTTCTTGATCGCTGCCGGGCACATCTATGTCGCCTTCGATCCGATCATTTCCGAGACACAGCGCAACGCCTACCACTTTGCTGGCTTTGCCTTTTTGGCAGCAGTTTTGCATCCGGCGATATCTGGGACGACACGCAGTCGCGGCATGTTGGCGTTTGATCTCTGCTTTGGCGTTTTAATCGCGGCATCAGCGATTTATCTGCCGTATGCAGAAGACGGTATCTACGACAGAGGCGTAAAGTTTATTGCACTTGATTGGGTTGCGGCTGGCCTATGTATTGTCGGCGCAATTGAACTGACCCGGCGGCTGACAGGTTGGGTCATCCCGATTTTGATCGTCCTTTCGCTCAGCTACATTGGGTTTTGGGGCAAATACATCGGCGGCGTCTTTTCATTCCCGGGCCTTTCATGGGAATCCATCGCGTTTCGGTCCATCTATGGCGATGATGCGATGTTCGGCACCATTGCCCGAATTTCCTCTACCTATGTATTTCTTTTCATCATCTTCGGCGCATTCTTACTGCGGTCTGGCGCTGGCGATTTCGTGATCAACCTCGCCCGTGCGGTCGCCGGTCGCATGGTCGGCGGTCCCGGCATTGTTGCGGTGATCGCGTCCGGATTGACCGGAACGATTTCTGGATCGGCGGTTGCTAACACCGCGTCCACCGGGGTGATCACGATCCCACTGATGAAGAAAGCAGGCTTTCCACCCAAATTCGCGGGCGGTGTAGAAGCAGCTGCATCCACCGGTGGGCAACTTATGCCGCCGATCATGGGGGCTGGCGCATTTGTCATGGCGAGCTTCACCCAAATTCCATACGAAACCATCGTGGCAGTTGCTGCCCTCCCAGCACTGCTCTATTTCCTGTCAGTCACCTTCTTTGTCCGGATCGAAGCGCGCCGTCTCGGCCTCAAGCCAATGGAAAGCGATGGTGAGACGCTTGGTTCTGCATTTGCCAAAGGTGGTGCGAGCTTCGTTATCCCCATCGGTGGCTTGATCGGAATGCTAGTTGCCGGGTTTACCCCTGCCTATGCAGCGGTCTTTGGTATCCTCGCAGTGATCGGGTCGAGCTGGCTGACCCAGAACCCAATGACCCCACGCGCCGTCATCGAAGCGATGATCATGGGCACCAAGGGCATGATCATGACGGCTGTACTGCTTTGTGCTGTGGGCCTTGTTGTGAACGTCATTGCCACAGCGGGCATCGGCAACACCTTTAGCTTGATGATCGCGAAATGGGCTGGCGGCAATCTATTGATCGCAATCGTCCTGATCGCAATCGCGAGTCTTGTTTTGGGCATGGGGCTGCCCGTGACAGCAGCCTACATCGTTCTCGCGACCCTATCGGCCCCTGCCCTAGCCGGCATGATTAGCGACCGCTTTGTGATCGAGGCTTTGGCCGCAGGTACCTTGGGCGACGCGGGCAACGCGATCTTGATGTTCGGCATCCCCGATCCGTCCGTTCTTGCCGGGCCGCTGACCAGCGCAGAGGCCGCAGAGATTATCAAATCCCTTCCACTTGAGGTGGCAGCCCCGTTGCGTGATCTCGTTGTGCCGCAAGAGGTCGCGATGGCGGCCCTGTTGTCCGCACATATGATCATCTTTTGGCTGTCACAAGACAGCAACGTGACACCGCCTGTTGCGCTTGCAGCGTTTACGGCTGCGGCTATCGCCAAGGCACCAGCCATGGCCACCGGATTCGCCAGCTGGAAGCTTGCCAAGGGGCTTTACATCGTACCACTGATGATCGCCTACACACCGTTCCTGTCTGGCGACTGGGCCGCGATGATCGTGATCTTTGCGTTTGGCGTTGTCGGCATCTATGCGATCGCTGCCGCGCTGCAAGGTTGCATGGAACAGCCCATTAACATGCCCCTTCGCGCAGTGCTGTTGATTGCTGGCGCGGCCTGCATTTGGCCTGCACCTGTCTGGGCCCACCTCATCGCTGCGGTGCTTGTCATTGGGATGCTCGTCTGGAACCGTCAGGGGATTACGCAAGAGGTCTAAGATATGGCACATCACGGAAGCTGCATGTGCGGCGCGATTTCTTTCACGATCAACGCGGATGTATCAACGGGCAATGCCTGCCACTGCACAAGTTGTCGCAAACAATCTGGGCACTACTGGGCGTCTATCGACGTACCCCGCGATGCCCTGACCATTGAGGGCAATGACCACATCGTTTGGTACCAGTCATCTGAAAAAGTACGCCGCGGGTTTTGTGACACCTGCGGATCAACTCTTTTCTGGGACCCAGTGTTTCGCGATTGGACCTCAGTGGCGATGGGCGCCCTAGATCAGCCCACACAAATGAAGCTCTCGATGCATATCTATGTCAGCGAAAAAGGCGACTATTACGATATCGGTGATGGGTTGCCGCAGAACCAGACATAAAAAAAGGGCGGGCCGTACGAAGCAGCCCGCCCTTTTTGTAAGTATTGATCGAATTAGTCTTCGAGTGGAAGCGCCACAAAGCGCGGGTCACCGCCACGACGCACGAGCATCAATAGCGACTTGCGACCGCCATCTTTGGCTTCTTGGATGCGGCCCTCGAGGTCAGCAACCGTGGTTACCGCTTGCTGACCTGCTTCGGTGATCACGTCACCTTCTAGTAGACCTTTTGAAGCAGCTTCTGAAGTTGGATCGATCGCTGTGATGACAAGGCCAGTCTCTACGTTCAGGCCGTATTGCTCTGTTAGCTCTGGGGTGATTTCTGACAATGAAAGACCCAAGACATCCGAAGATTCAGGTACTTCTTCTGCGTCGCCTGACGCGGGGAAAGCCACCGCCTCTGATGTTTCACGACGTCCTAGAACAACAGTCAGTTGCTCCATGTCGCCATTGCGCAGAACTTCGACAGGGACTTCTTTGCCAACAGGCGAATTGCCAACAATGCGCACGAGTTCACGAGTGTCTTCGATAGCGATGCCGTCAAAGTTAACGATCACGTCGCCAGACAGCATCCCAGCATCTTCGGCAGGGCCAGCTGGCACATCTGTGACCAAAGCACCACGTGCAAGATCAAGACCGTCGATCGCGTCAATCATATCAGGTGTCACATCTTGAATGCGGACACCCAACCATCCACGGCGGGTTTCACCGAATTCTTGAAGCTGCTCAACAACGTTCTCGACAACTGCAGAGGACATAGCGAAACCGATACCGATCGAACCACCATTAGGTGATAGGATCGCTGTGTTCACACCAACGACCTGACCATCCATGTTGAACAGCGGCCCACCAGAGTTACCACGGTTAATCGCGGCGTCAGTCTGGATGTAGTCGTCGTAGGTACCCTGAAGCGAACGGTTGCGCGCTGACACGATACCAGCAGAAACAGAGAACCCCTGCCCCAGCGGGTTACCCACGGCCATAACCCAATCGCCCACGCGTGCGCCTTCGGCGTTGCTATCGCCAAATTCAACATATGGCAGGTTTTCAAGATCAACCTTTAGAACCGCGATGTCAGTGTTCGGGTCTGTGCCGATCAGTTCGGCAGGAACGCCAGGTTCGCCACCAGGGTAGAATTCGATCAAGATTTCATCGGCACCTTCAATCACGTGGTTGTTAGTGACGATGTAACCGTCAGCCGAGATAACAAAACCAGATCCCAAAGCCGAAGAGCGGCGGGCACCCGGCCCTTGGCCCGGGCCACGATCAAGATCATCAAAGAAATCTTCGAATGGAGATCCTTCTGGCAGCAGACCTTGTGGACCTGTCCGACCGGCGATCACAGTCGAAGTCGTAATGTTTACAACTGATGGGCTTACTTGTTCAGCCAATTCAGCGAACGTCTGAGGACGCTCTTGTGCGTAAGTCGCTGTAACCTGTGCAAGGACAAAGGCCACGGCCAATGTCAGTGCCGCAAAACCCGCGATAAGCAAGCGGCGCGCTTGCCCCTGATCTTGCTGAATTGCGATTACCTTTGATTCCACGGGCATTACTCCTTGTTATGGTAGAAGACGCACATCCCTGGCGCCCAGTCTTTGCATTGTTCTATGTAGGAACAAAAACATTCAACACAAACTATTTCACCAGCCTGTGATCTTTTAACATAAATCTGAAAGAAAAGGGCCAGCGCAATGGCTGGCCCCAATAGAATGGCTTTTCGGCTGCATGCTACTCTGCTGCCGCGCTCCCTACGTCAGACTTCAAATAGTTGAAGAAATCGTTGTCGGGCGACAATACCATCGTAGTGTTCCCGCCTTGAAGGGCTGTTTGATAAGCGGTCATCGAACGATAGAATTCAAAGAATTCTGGATCCGAACCAAAGGCCTCCGCAAAGATGCGGTTCCGTTCGGCGTCTGCTTCACCACGTGTGACCAGCGCTTCGCGGCGTGCCTCAGAACGAAGCTCCACTGCCGTACGATCAGCCGATGCCTGAATACGCTGCTGCGCTTCACGGCCACGTGCGCGCAAATCGGCAGCTTCTTCGTCACGTTCCGCGATCATACGCGCAAAAGTAGCTTCTTGGTTTTCTTCGGGCAAATCAGTCCGTTTCAAACGCACATCAATGATCGTCAGGCCAAGGTTTTCGGCCCGCGTGTTAGTCCGGTCACGAATACGGTTCATCAAAGTTGCACGGTCAACAGACAGAATGTCATTCGACGTTACAGAACCCAGAACTTCACGGATACTATCATCAAGGATCTTATCGAGTGAGCTTGCGGCGTTCGCCTGTCCACCAGAACCGACAGCTTGGCGGAACTTTGTGACGTCTGCGATCCGGTAACGTGTAAAGGCGTCAACGATCAAGATGCGCTGGTCTTGTGGTGTTACACGGATTGAAGCCGGGTCACGTGACAAGATCAAGTCGCTGTAAGGGACGACTTCGTCGATGAATGGCACCTTGAACGCCAAACCCGGGTCCTCGTGCACCTGCACAACGCGTCCAAAACGCAGCACAAGTTTCTTTTCACGTTCATCGACAATGAACATCGAAGAAAGCGCGACCAAAAGGGCAACAACCAAAACCGGTAGGATTAATGCGGAACGTTTCATTAGTTTGATCCTCCGGAACGGCGTAGTTCATTCAGCGGGAGGTAAGGGACAACGCCCTGCCCGCCTTCGCCTTGTTCATCAAGCAAGATTACGTCGACGCCGCCGATGACTTGCTCCATGGTCTCCAGATAGATGCGCTTGCGCGTAACTTCTGGTGCCAGTTTATATTGCTCGAGCACAGCACCAAAGCGTGATGCTTCACCAATTGCGTTGTTCACGACCTCAGCACGATAACCTTCGGCTTGCTCAAGAATTTGCGCAGCTTCACCACGTGCTTCGGCCACGACACGGTTTGCATAGGCGTCAGCGACGTTCTGCAAACGAGACCCTTCTTGTTCAGCGTTTTGTACTTCGCGGAATGCATCAAAAGGTGAAGTCAGCGACACGTTACCTTGGACGTCAGTTACTTCAACACGGATATCAGGTGCTTCGGCTTTGTTAAGGTTCACACGCACGATGTTCACGCCACTTTGATATTCATCAAGCGTTTGCTGGATCAAAACTTCGAGCCGTTCACCAATCACACCACGGTTGGTGTTCAAAATCGGTGTCAGCTCTGATTGGGCGATGATTTCGCGCATGGCTGATTCAGCGACAGCGCGGATGGTTGCCTCTGGATCGAGAAGTGTGAATTTGTATTCAGCCGGATTGTCGATGTTCCAAACCACTTGGAAATCGACATCAACGATGTTTTCGTCACCCGTCAACATTAGGCCAGCCTCTTGGCCGCTTGTCGACGTACCGATGTCGATCCGTTGCTCTTCGGTGACAGAGACTTTTTCGTATTTCACCAGCGGCCACGGCGCAAAGTTCAGGCCCGGCTCACCGATTTCGGTGAACTTACCCAAGAACAGCTCGATCGATTTTTCTTCGGGCTTCACGGTATAAAACGAAGCGGCACACCACAGTAATGCGGCTGCGGCGACGCCGATACCAACCATACCACGTGTGATTTCGGGGCCACCGTCGCTGCCGCCACCGCTTGTGGGACGATTACCGCGATTGTCATTGCGACCGCCCATCAGAACGCGCAGTTGTTCACGGCCTTTGTTTACCAGCTCATCGATTTCGGGGATGCCAGCACCGTCGTTACTTGGCTTGCGTCCGCCACCACGGTTGCGATCATCATCACCGCCCCCGCCATTGTTACCGCCGCCGCCCCACGGGCCACCTGAATTTCCTGCCATGTTCTGTCTCAGCTTCCCTTATTCTTCACCCATCACGATGGGTTTTCATAATGCCATGTGTGCCCCAAACCTGCAAAATCAAGCAGTCCGGACAGGTTCCTTCATCGTAACAAGCTCTTCTGCCATCGTTGGATGGACCGCTACTGTACGATCAAAATCTTCTTTCGTCGCCCCCATCTTTACGGCAATGCCGACAAGTTGGATCAATTCGCCAGCGTGATCTGACACGATGTGACAGCCAAGCACCTTACGGGTGTCGGCGCAGACGATCAGTTTCATCAATACGCGATCTTCACGACCTGCGAACGAATGGTTCATCGGTTTGAACGACGAACAATAAACTTCAATCGGGCCTTGCTCGGCTGCTTGCTCTTCGGTCAGGCCAACTGTGCCCAATTCAGGCTGCGTGAAAACAGCAGATGGGATCAATTCATGATCAACTGGTGTTGGATTACCTTTGAACACGGTTTCGACAAAGGCCATGCCTTCGCGAATAGCGACTGGTGTCAGTTGAACCCGATCAGTCACATCACCGATTGCGTAAATCGACGGCACTTTGGTCTGGCTATATTCATCGACGACGATCTCGCCTTTACGACCAAGCGCCACGCCAAGGCTTTCCAAACCCATACCATCAGTATTTGGCGCGCGGCCCGTGGCGAACATCACCTGATCATAGACTTGTTCGTTACCATTTGTGGCCTTCACCCAAATGCCATGACCAGCGGCCTTGCCCGGCATCGGCGCAGGTTTGCCCCCATCCATCAGCGTACCACCGTCGACACCTTTCAGGTCGTCTTCGGTCGCGGCCCGCATTTCGACAACATTTGTGCCCAGATGCAAATCAACGCCCTTGGCGCGCATCCCTTCCGCCACTAGCCCGCGGGCCTCATCATCGAAACCGCGAAGGATCTGTGCACCGCGGTAGAACTGCGTTACCTTAACGCCCAAGCCGTTCAAAATACCTGCGAATTCAGATGCAATATAGCCGCCGCCCACGATTAAGATCGATTTTGGCAGTTCTTCAAGATTGAAAATCTCGTTCGAGGTAATCCCCAGTTCCGCGCCCGGCATGTCAGGCACAACCGGACGTCCACCTGTCGCAACCAAGATATGCTTTGCTGTGATGTCCTGCCCGGTCGACAGGGTCACAGTATGTGCATCTTTAACCGTTGCACGGGCGTCGAAAATTTCGACGTTCGATCCCTTCAGCAGCTTGCGGTAAATTCCCTCAAGCCGTTCAAGTTCGGCATCCAATTTGCGACGGAAGCGGGACCAGTCAAAATCACCGTCATCCAAGTCCCAGCCGTATGAACGCGCGTCTTCAAACATCTCGGAATAACCAGATGCGAAGACCATCAATTTCTTCGGGACACAGCCACGGATGACACAAGTGCCACCCATGCGGAATTCCTCTGCCAATGCCACTTTGGCTCCGTTTGCTGCGGCCACGCGACCTGCGCGCACCCCGCCCGAGCCACCACCAATGACAAAAAGGTCATAGTCAAAAGTCATCTATAGGCTCCATCCGTGTCAGCGCTGCTCAAAGACTTACTCGTCCAAGTCAGTGAAAATATTGTCATCGTCGCGCAGATCAAAACGCACGACCTCGTCAGTGTCATTGCTAATGTCACGGACATCAACGCGCCCGTCACCGTGCCCAACAATCACAACGTCACAGATATCTATGAACAGCCCGTTTTCAACCAAGCCCGGAATTTGATTAAGCGCGAGGCTAAGCTGATACGGGTTACCGATACGTTTCAGGTGCAGATCAAAGATAAAATTACCCTCGTCCGAGATGAACGGTTTGTCGCCATCCATCCGTTGGGTCACTTCGCGGCCCAGCACGTCCATACCGATCAATGTTTCTTCAATCAGTTTTTTGGTGATCTTCGCACCAAAGGGGATCACCTCGACAGGCAAAGGGAACGCGCCCAATGTGTCGACCTTTTTGCTGGCATCAGCGATGACAATCATCCGGTCACTTGCAGTTGCGACCACTTTTTCCTGAAGATGCGCACCGCCGCCGCCTTTGATCAGGGTAAGATCTTTGTCGTATTCGTCAGTGCCATCGATGGTTAGATCCAACCATTTGGCATCATCCAAAGTGATGACTTCGATCCCAACCTTACGGGCAAGGTTCGCTGTGCGGGTCGATGTCGGAACACCTTTGATCCGAAGTCCTTCTTCGCGGACCATCTCCCCCAAGCACTGTACCAACCAAGCAGCAGTAGATCCGGTTCCCAAACCGACCTTCATGCCGGATTCGACGTATTCCGTCGCTTGCTTTGCCGCAAGAAATTTCGCCCTGTCGATCGGTGACAATTCACTAGCCATCTAAACATTCCCCCAAAAGTCCTGCGAACTTATAGGCAAGATATGAACAGGGTGCGAGACCCCAATTGCTGTTATTATTCTTGGGCTTGATACGTTTTTTGAAAGAAGGCGTCGTATTTGGGCAGTCCCGAACAATGTCATCAGCTAAGCTTTGGACATGGAAAACGCATTACGCCTTCACTACGCGCCCGACAACGCATCACTCTGTGTTCGCCTTGTTTTGGAAGAAATGGCCCTGCCGTTCGAAACGGTATTGGTTGACCGCAGCAAATCAGCACAAAAGTCTGCGCAATATTTGACAATGAATCCAAATGGTTTGATCCCGGTTCTTGAAACACCGCACGGCCCGATGTTTGAAACTGCGGCAATTTTGCTGTGGCTTGCCGACCTCGAGAAAGTGATGATCCCCGCGCCGGACACCCCTGAACGCGCGCATGCATTGCAATGGCTATTCTGGCTCTCAAACACATTTCACGCGTCACTGCGGATGTTGTTCTATCCGGACAAATACACGCGCAAAGCTTCTGACACCCTGAGCGAAATGACGCGTGAACGGCTTGTTACGCAGCTTGATATGCTTGCAGCCGCGCAAACCGTGCCGTGGCGCGACAGCCAAGACGCAACGATTCACGCCTGTTATCTTGCCCCGCTTTTGCGGTGGTGCGCACTTTACGGCGGATCAACCGAATGGTTCGATCTTAGCCGCTGGCCCAAACTCCATGCCTTCGCCCAACGGTTTGAGACCCGCCCAGCCGTTGTTCGCGCAGCAAAGGCCGAAGGTCTAGGACAAACGCCGATCTCAGCCCCATCACCTTGCTGCCCACCCGAAGGGACCGCGCTGTAATGTTTTTATCCGTGTTTGATATGTTCAAAGTGGGTGTTGGCCCTTCATCATCACATACAATTGGCCCCATGGTTGCCGCAGCGCGGTTTCTGGACCACCTGCGCGCACAGCCGTTCAAAGTGGTCGGCCTGCGGGCGTCACTACACGGTAGTTTGGCCTTTACCGGGGTCGGCCATGCAACGGATCGCGCGGTGATCCTTGGGCTCGCAGGGTTCCGCTCTGACGACTACGACGCAGACAAGGCCGAGGCTGAACTTAGTCGGATCAAAACCGAAAGAACCGTTACACCAGAAGGTCTTGGCAGCCTGCGTTTCAGTCCCACAGAAGATTTGCTGTTTGACTATGGCCCGGCGTTGCCAGGGCATTCCAACGGCCTCATGTTGGCGGGAACGGATGCGCAGGGCGATATACTTACCCAAGTGACTTACTATTCGATTGGCGGTGGTTTTGTCTTGACCGAGGCAGAGCTAAACGCGGGCAAGGACACCGATGACGGCCCGACCGTCCCCTTTCCGTTCCACAGCGCGGACGAAATGATGCGCATGGCGGCGACATCGGGAAAATCAATCGCGGCAATGAAGCGCGCGAACGAACTATCGCGGATGCCGAACGCTGACCTTGATCGCGGGCTTGCGCGGATATGGGAGGTGATGAACACCTGCATTGATCGCGGACTAACCACAGATGGCACCCTGCCCGGCGGGTTGAACGTACGGCGTCGCGCCAAAGGTATCTATGATGCCTTGATGGCCGAACGCGGCATGAACCTAACCGCGCCGCATACGATCAACGACTATATGTCGACCTACGCCATGGCCGTGAACGAAGAAAACGCAGCCGGTGGTCAAGTCGTAACGGCCCCCACGAATGGTGCCGCTGGCGTCGTTCCCGCGACAATCCGCTACTGGCTAGATCACGTGCCCGGCGCGACCAGCGCGCGCGTGCCCGAATTTCTGCTGACCGCTGCGGCTGTTGGTGGCCTGATCAAATTCAATGCCTCTATTTCTGGTGCCGAATGCGGATGCCAAGCCGAGGTCGGCAGTGCGGCAGCAATGGCTGCCGCAGGTCTGGCTGCTGTTTTGGGTGGCACACCTGAACAAGTCGAAAACGCTGCCGAAATCGCGTTAGAGCACCATCTTGGAATGACCTGCGACCCGGTCAAAGGGTTGGTCCAAGTCCCCTGTATTGAACGCAACGGTCTGGGCGCAATCAAAGCAGTATCGGCTGCCTCCCTTGCCTTGCGTGGGGACGGACAACACCTTGTGTCACTTGATGTGGCTGTGGAAACGATGCGCCAAACCGGTGTCGATATGTCAGAGAAATACAAGGAAACCGCGCTTGGCGGCTTAGCAGTGAATGTCCCAAACTGCTGACCGGCCTTTTCTTGGCATCATGCTGATGCTTGCGTTTTGCGTCTTGGCCCCCTTAGGCGATAGCCTCGCCAAACTATTAGGTGGGACCGTTTCGCTAGGCGTGCTGGTTTTTGCGCGATTTGCGGTGCAAGCCATAATACTGTTGCCGCTGGTTTGGCATAGTAAATCAGGGTTAGCACTGCCCAAAGGCACAATAGGCTGGACATTACTGCGCACCCTTTTGCACATCGCGGGCATCGGACTAATGTTTAGCGCACTTCGATACCTGCCTCTTGCCGATGCGCTGGCCATTGCGTTCGTGATGCCGTTCATCATGCTTTTGCTAGGTTATTTCGTGATGGGCGAAGATGTAGGCTCGCATCGCATGGCGGCCTGTGCGGTGGGTTTCATTGGCACTCTTTTAGTAATCCAACCCAACTTTGTGGCGGTCGGGTTCCCTGCGCTACTCCCCCTCGGCGTCGCGATCATATTTGCGCTTTTCATGATGGTTACGCGCCGACTGGCGCAAAGAATCGATCCAATCAAGCTTCAGGCAATTAGCGGCGTACAGGCTTGCATCATACTCTTGCCTGTTTTGGTGCTATCGGCATTAAACCATAAACTCACGATGACACCGGGTACTTGGTCGATGCTGTTGTTGTTGGGGATCGTCGGCACATCAGCACATCTATTCATGACTTGGAGCTTACGGTTCGCACCTGCGTCGACGCTCGCGCCAATGCAGTATCTAGAAATCCCATTTGGCACGATGATCGGCTGGGTGATCTTTGCTGATCTACCCAACGGATTGGCGGGTCTCGGCATATGTATCACCGTGGCAGCAGGGCTTTACATCATCGCGCGCGAACGGCGGCTTTCATTGCAGACGCCAAAAACTCCACCGGCAGTGTAATCAACAGCGGACCATCAGCGTGGATTGTCACATCGCCCGCCACCTCGTTCGAAGAGCTGATGAAACCTGTTGGGTGCATCTGCTTATCCTCAAACGGCCAACGCAATCCGGTCGCTGTTACCCTGCATTCCGCTAGGGGCATCAATGACATACGCGTTCCAATTGGTGAACTTAGCCTCGTCATCCCTTGCGTTGCGACAAAGCAAATGTCGGTATCGTCCAGCAAGACGACCGCGCGGTCCGAATAACGTGCAAGCACATTCAAAACCGCCAAGGTGTGATCCATGCGTCCGCCCGTAAAACCAACGGCTAATACGACTGGCGCATCAACACGACTAAGCGCCTTTTCAAAGTCCGTCGTGTCCTGTTCCGGAATGTGATGTGTCAGATCAGCAAATGTGGCACGTGCGGTCAAAGAGATACTATCAAGATCGCCAATGACCGCAGCAGGTGAAATACCCGCTGCTAACAAACGATTAGCCCCGCCATCCACGGCCACAAATTGATCAACCAAGGGTAAAATGGACGTAATCGTATCATCATCCACCCTTGCACCACCGACCAAGCAGATCGTATGGTTACTCGAAACAATCCTATTCAGAGACAATGATTCAATCCCCATTCACAAACATTCCCCCAAAAGGTCACAAAATGATCCTGAATGTAACCTCATCCTCATCGTGAATAGGTACAATCGTCAATCGAGCAGACGGCCACGAAAAACCGAAGAAAGCGCATCATCTATGACCAAGAGCAACCAGATTTTAGATGTCTCCTATGGAACCTTTTCCTGCCGACTAGAAGGGTTCGAGGATTCGGTTGAAACGATGAAGACCGTCGTATCCTACTTCCACGAACTCGCCGGCCATGATCGCTTCATGGATGTTGAGCCGCAAGCACCAGACATGGAAACGCTTGCGCTGCTAACCGCAGAGCAGGCTGGAACGGACGTCGAAATCGCTGGCGAAGGTCAGAACGTAAGCCTGCGCGCAGCGCCCGAAGAGGACGAACTTGCAGCCGATGACGAAGCAGAGGCTTTTGCAGAAGACGAAGAAGTTGTCGCTGAAGACGAAATCCTTAGCGACAACAACGCTGACCTAGACGCTGAAAATATCGTAGCTGCCGATGACGAAGCCGATATCGAGGATGACGAAGACCCCATTTCGCTGACTGCCGAAGATGACGACAGCGACGAGGAAGCATTTGACGACGATGATTTCACCAACATCACCGACGAAGAAGAATACGTTGAAGACCTAGAAGACGAAGAAGAGCCGCTTCAAGCGGAAGCACCGACTGAATCTGATGACATCGCGGAAGTAGACGAAGAAGAAAGCATTGCCGCCAAACTGCAGCGCATTCGCGCAGTTGTTGGTCGTGGCCATGTTCAGGCACCAGCTGCTGAGCCTACCGCCGAAGCTGACGATGCAGATGGCGCCATCGAAGAAGATGACGAAGAAGTACCTGTAAACCCGCTCGCCCAGCGATTGGCCGACCTTGCAAAACGCAACGTAGAACTGGCCGCCGCTGACGCCGCAGCCGAAGAGGCAGCAGCGGTTGAAACCGAAGAACCTGCAGAGGCAGATCTCGACGACGACTTTGAAGAATTCGAAGATGAGGTTGCCGCAGACGAAGACGAGATTGAGGCGGTAGCCGAAGCCGAGCCTGAAGAAGATGACGCTGGTCCGCTTGTGTTGACTGCCGCTCCTGCGGACGATGAAGAAGATCACTTCGAGCTTCAAGGCGAAGAAGTTGCTGAAGAGGCTGAAGACCACGAAGAACATCGCTCAAAGCGCGACGACCTTGCTGGCACGCCTGAGTCTGCGATGAGCCGCATTCTGATGCAGACTGATGAGCGCCTGAACGAACCGGAAGGCCGCCGTCACCGCGATGCATTTGCACAGCTCAAGGCAGCGGTTGCCGCAACCGAAGCAGCCCGCCAACTGGGTGACGAAGGTCCAACCGATGAAAAAGGCGATGCATTCCGCGAAGACTTAGGGGCGCATGAAGCAGAAATCCAAAGCGAAGCACGTGAATCCGCACCACTGCGCCTTGTTCCTTCGCAACGTGCTGCGGAAGAAGATAAGCCTGTCGATGCTGCTGCCGAACGCCTGCGCCGGATCGCATCTAAAAAGGACGCCGGTACTGGATCATCCGCTGGTGGCTTTGCCGAGTTCGCACAGCAACAAGGTGCGACTGAATTGGGTGATCTGCTAGAGGCAGCAGCAGCCTATATCGCTTTTGTCGAAGGTGACGACGATTTCTCGCGCCCACAGGTCATGAAGAAGGTCCAAAGCGCAACAGCGCAGGAGATCAGCCGCGAAGACGGGCTGCGTTCATTTGGCCGCCTGCTACGCCAAAGCAAGATCGTAAAGCTGAACAACGGCCGTTTCCAAGTTGCCGAAAACACCCGGTTCCGGCCAAACGGTACTTCGGCATAAGCTGACAGCGTAACGAAAAAAGGCGAGGATTAATCCTCGCCTTTTTTGTTTTAGACACTTGGGGTTAGTCGTTTTGATCGGGGTCGGCTTGGCCAATCCCCTTGAACACCCACTTCAGCGGGAAAATCCAACCAACGCCAAGTAGTACGTAGATCAACAGCTCAACGGGTTTCGCAAAGCCCGGCGCGATGTTCATCATGGTGACAGCCAGCACGATGTAAGCTGGCAGGCCAATCACCAGAATGAAAAGCGCCAGGCGCTTGCGGGCTTTGTATCCCATTGCCATCAGTCCGAGAATGGATCGGTAACAAGGATAGTATCTTCACGCTCAGGCGAGGTTGATACCAGAGCCACGGGGCATTCGATCAGCTCTTCGATCCGACGAACGTATTTGATCGCCTGCGCTGGCAAATCAGCCCAAGACCGCGCGCCTTCAGTGGATTCGGACCAGCCTTCGATTTCTTCATAGACAGGGGTGCAGCGCGCCTGTTCGTCAGCGGCTGTTGGAAGGTAATCAAGTGATTTGCCGTCCAGTTCATAGCCCACACAGATTTTCAGTGTTTCAAAACCATCAAGAACGTCCAGTTTGGTCAATGAAATACCTGACACGCCAGAGGTCGCACAGGTTTGACGTACAAGGCAGGCATCGAACCAACCACAACGGCGCTTGCGGCCTGTTGTGGTGCCAAATTCATGGCCGCGCTCACCAAGGCGCTGACCATCAGCGTCGTCCAGTTCTGTTGGGAACGGGCCTTCGCCGACGCGTGTTGTGTAGGCTTTTACGATACCCAGCACATAGTCAATCGCGTTCGGGCCAACACCAACACCTGTCGCGGCTTGCCCTGCAATAACGTTTGAAGACGTCACGAATGGGTAAGTGCCAAAGTCGATATCAAGCAAAGCACCTTGTGCGCCTTCAAATAGGATACGCTTGCCGGCCTTGCGCTTTTCATTCAGCACTTTCCACACAGGTGCTGCGTAGGGCAGAATGTGTTGAGCGACCTCTTTTAGATCAGCGATCAAACTGTCGCGGTCAACTGGTGCAATGCCAAGCCCCTTGCGCAGTGGGTCATGGTGCTGCAACGCACGATCAACGCGCGCCTCAAGCGTCGCCATATCGGCTAGATCAGCGACGCGGACAGAGCGGCGACCAACCTTATCTTCGTATGCAGGGCCAATACCACGGCCAGTCGTGCCGATTTTGGTTCCCTTCGAAGATGCCTCTTCGCGGGCACGGTCCAATTCGCCGTGGATCGGAAGGATAAGTGGTGTGTTTTCCGCAATCATCAGTGTTTCAGGTGTGATCGACACGCCTTGCGCACGGATGGTTTCGATTTCTTTCAGCAGGTGCCAAGGGTCCAGCACAACACCGTTACCGATGACAGACAGCTTACCGCCCCGCACAACACCGGAAGGAAGCGCGTGCAGCTTGTAAACTTCACCGTCTACAACCAGCGTATGGCCTGCGTTATGTCCGCCCTGGAAACGCGCAATGACGTCTGCACGTTCTGAAAGCCAATCAACGATTTTGCCTTTGCCTTCGTCGCCCCATTGGGCACCAACGACCACCACATTTGCCATAAGAATACTGTCCTTTTTGAACTTCGTGCCCCCTATATCGTTGCGCGGCTGCTGGGGGAACCGCAAATTTGCGCCCATTGGCTGGACAGCCCCTAATCAGGTCGGCATTGTCAGCGTCGAAAAACAAAAAGAGGCACCTATGGGTTTCATTATACGCTGGATATTCGCATTTGGCCTGCTTGCAGCAACCTATAACCCATCCGAATGGAACTTTGTTCGCTGGAGCATGGCGAACTATGAAACCAGCCTTTCGCTGACTGTTCTGTTCGGTCTCGTGCTGTTTGTTGGCTACATTATCTATCTACGCGCGACTCTGCGGTCGATTGGCATATTCGGTATGATACTGATTCTTGCTGTGGTCGCGACTTTGCTTTGGGTGATGTATGACCAAGGTCTGATCAATTTGGACAATCCGACCATCAATACTTGGATCGCAATTGTCGCACTTTCTATCGTTTTATCGGTAGGGCTTAGCTGGTCGATTGTCCGCAGACGCCTTACTGGGCAGACTGATGTGGATGATCTTGACGATTAACCCGATTTTCAGGGGTTGCAGCAATCGCTCGCAGCTTTTAGATACCGCGTGTTCACGCACGCCCGAAAGGCACCTCGATGGAAAATGTTGTCCTAGTCATTCACCTCATTCTGGCTCTGAGCCTGATTGGCACCGTTCTACTGCAACGGTCTGAAGGTGGCGGTCTTGGAATGGGCGGCGGTGCCGGCGGAGCAACTGGCGGGCGCCCTGCCCCCACAGCAATGAGCAAGTTCACTTGGATCCTTGCTGTTGCGTTTATCTGCACCTCGATTGCACTGACATTGATTGCTGCCAGCAAATCATCGAATTCGTCAGTCGTTGATCGCGTGGACATCACGAACGAAGCGTCCGATGACGTCACTCTCCCAGACCTTGGCGAAAGCTTGCTGCCGCCGTCTAGTGATGACGCACCATTGGTTCCATCTGCCGACTAACCACTACTGATTGCCGAACGGCAACGTTCGGCAACACCATATTGCGTCAGCGGTTGCGCAACTCATCCGAATCCGGTATGAGTTGAATCCCGTGATGGTGCGAATTTCGGCGTTCGTTTTCCAACAATATCTGTAAGTTTTCACGGGGGATCCCTGCTCATGGCGCGTTTCATTTTCATTACAGGTGGCGTGGTTTCGTCACTTGGCAAAGGGCTCGCATCGGCAGCGCTGGGATCGCTGCTGCAAGCACGCGGATTTTCCGTGCGTTTGCGCAAACTTGACCCCTATCTCAACGTTGATCCGGGCACGATGTCCCCGTTTGAACACGGTGAGGTATTTGTCACAGACGACGGTGCCGAAACTGATCTGGACCTTGGCCACTACGAACGTTTCACGGGTGTCCCCGCCCGCAAAACAGATTCGGTGAGCTCTGGCCGAATCTATTCCAACGTTCTCGAGAAAGAACGTCGCGGTGATTACCTAGGCAAAACCATTCAGGTGGTTCCGCACGTCACCAACGAGATCAAAGATTTCATCAGCATTGGCGAAGACGAAGTCGACTTTATGCTTTGTGAAATCGGCGGCACAGTCGGCGACATCGAAGGCTTGCCCTTCTTTGAAGCGATCCGTCAGTTCAGCCACGACAAACCGCGCGGCCAGTGCATCTTTATGCACCTGACCCTTCTGCCCTACTTGGCGGCAAGTGGTGAGCTGAAAACAAAGCCGACACAGCACAGTGTAAAAGAACTTCAGTCCATCGGTATCGCGCCTGATGTTCTGGTTTGCCGTTCCGAACAGCCAATCCCAGAAAAAGAGCGCGAGAAAATCGCCCTTTTCTGTAACGTGCGCAAAGAATGCGTAGTTGCAGCCTATGACCTGAAATCGATCTATGAAGCGCCGCTTGCCTATCACAAGCAGGGTCTTGATCAGGCTGTGCTGGATGCGTTCGACATTTCACCGGCTCCATCTCCGAAACTGGACGTATGGCACGATGTGTATGACCGCATTCACAACCCCGAAGGCGAAGTCAAAGTTGCCATCGTTGGTAAGTACACCCAGCTAGAAGACGCATATAAATCCATTGCCGAGGCCCTGACCCACGGTGGCATGGCGAACCGCGTGAAGGTCAAAATCGAATGGGTCGACGCAGAACTGTTCGACGACAAAGATGCGACCCCATATCTAGAAGGTTTCCACGCGATCCTTGTTCCTGGTGGATTTGGCGAACGCGGCACCGAAGGTAAGATCAAAGCGGCCCAATTCGCCCGTGAAAAGAAGATCCCATACCTCGGGATTTGCCTAGGCATGCAGATGGCCGTCATCGAGGCCGCGCGCAATGTCGCAGGCATGGAAAAAGCTGGTTCCGAAGAATTCGACCACGAAGCAGGCAAGAAACGTTTCGAACCTGTTGTCTACCACCTGAAAGAATGGGTCCAAGGCAACCACAAGGTCGCCCGTAAGGCCGATGACGACAAAGGTGGCACAATGCGTCTAGGTGCCTACAGCGCCACATTGACCGAAGGATCTAAGGTTGCGGAAATCTACGGTAGCACCTCTATCGAAGAACGCCACCGTCACCGTTACGAAGTCGACACGAAATACCGTGACGCGTTGGAAAAAGTTGGGCTGAACTTCTCAGGCATGTCACCAGATGGCAAACTGCCTGAAATCGTCGAATGGAAGGACCACCCTTGGTTCATCGGCGTGCAGTTCCACCCAGAACTGAAATCCAAGCCATTCGCACCGCATCCGCTGTTCGCTGACTTTGTCCGCGCCGCAGTCGAAACATCGCGTCTTGTTTGACCTCAATGAGCGGGCGTTGCCCGCACATTATTCTGATCGAAAGAGCGCCTGATGCTATCGTATCAACATGGTTACCACGCCGGAAACATGGCAGACGTGCACAAGCACGCGCTGCTGGCGTGGTCGCTGGCCTATATGATCCGTAAGGATAAACCGCTTAGTTATCTGGAAACCCATGCCGGACGCGGTCTGTATGACATGACAGACGAAGCAGCGGTCAAGACGGGTGAAGCTGCCAAAGGCATCGCAATTGCCGCAGACTGGTTCGCCTCTGATCACCCTTATGCGCAGGTCTTGGATCGCATTCGTGCAAAACACGGCGCTACTGCTTATCCTGGTTCGCCGCTTGTTGCTGCGGAAAGCCTGCGCCCGATGGACAACATCCACCTGTCCGAGCTTCATCCACAAGAATTCGCCGCTCTTCAGGCCAATATGGCCCCGTATGGCGGTATCTATCGTCAGCGTGACGGTTGGGAAATGGCGATGTCGCTGTGCCCGCCAGAGCCGCGCCGCGGGCTGTTGCTGATTGACCCTTCGTTCGAGGTGAAATCAGATTACGACACCATCCCCGACACGATTGCCAAGCTTCACCGGAAATGGGGCGTTGGCGTTATCATGCTGTGGTACCCGATCCTAACCGATGCCCCGCACAAGCCAATGATTGACGCCCTGCGCACAGCCATTCCTGATGGCGTTGTGTCAGAGGTATCATTTCCGCCAGCCCGTCCGGGTCACCGTATGGTGGGATCTGGGCTTTTCGTCGTGAACGCACCCTACGGTTTTGAACAAGAGTCCGCGCGCCTTGCAAAGCTGTTTCACAATAACCTGAAGCCTGTTTGACTTTGCAGGCCCCATTCACGGAACTATGTAACCAATATGTTTAGTGATTTCCTTCGGCGTTTGACCGCCCCCGCTCCTGCCCCTCTTTCTGATCCTGATGCCCGTCTTGCGATTGGTGCGCTGCTGGTGCGCCTTGCGCGCGCAGACGGGGATTATGCCCAAGAAGAGATCGTGCAAATCGACCAAGCGCTGTCCAAACGCTACGGCCTCAGCGATGCCGAAACCGCGGCACTGCGCCAAGATTGCGAAGCACTTGAAGCAGAAGCCCCAGACACTGTGCGCTTTACACGTGCCATCAAAGACGCTGTTGATCACGATCACCGCGTCTCGGTGATCGAGGCGATGTGGGCAGTGGTTATGGCCGATGGTGTGCGTGACGAAGCCGAAGACAGCAACATGCGTATGATATCCTCTTTATTGGGTGTTTCGGACCAAGACAGCAATGCAGCGCGTCTAAGGGTCAGCACAGCATCATAGGCCTGCCGCAAAGCGCCCACGATCCGCCGCATCCGCCCAAGCCATAATCGTTTGCCCCTGTAATCACCCGTTGACGCGATGCTATCGTTGCAAAAGCTGAAAAAATAAGCCCTAATCGCCAGCACAAACAAAAAAAGCGACCAAACGTGACAGACCAAGCCCCCGTTATCGAAATCCGCAACCTTCACAAAGCCTATGGCGAATTGGAGGTGTTGAAAGGCGTCGACATTACGGCCCCCGCTGGTCATGTCGTATCTTTGATTGGGTCGTCAGGGTCTGGAAAATCAACGCTTTTACGCTGTGCGAACCTGTTAGAAGACAGCCAGCAAGGCGATGTCTTGTTTTGTGGCGAACCCGTGATCTGGAAAGGGACCGGTGCAAACCGCCGCCCCGGTGATCGCGATCAACTGATCCGCATTCGCACGAACCTGTCGATGGTGTTCCAGCAGTTTAACCTGTGGGCCCATATGACGATTCTGCAAAATGTCATGGAGGCACCGGTAACCGTGCTTAAACGTGACAAGGCCGAGGTCGAGGAAGCCGCACGCAAGTATCTTGCTAAGGTCGGCATTGGCGATAAATGTGATGCTTATCCTGCCCAACTGTCTGGCGGACAACAGCAGCGTGCCGCAATCGCGCGTGCCCTATGCATGGAGCCAAAGGCCCTGTTGTTTGACGAACCGACAAGTGCGCTTGATCCTGAACTGGAACAAGAAGTGGTCAAAGTGATCAAAGATCTGGCAAACGAAGGCCGGACAATGCTGATTGTGACGCATGACATGCGGATGGCCGCTGATGTCAGCGACCATGTTGTGTTCTTGCACCAAGGTAAGATCGAAGAAGAGGGCGCACCAGACGTTCTATTCGGACAACCAAAAACCGACCGACTTCGCGGGTTTCTATCCGCGACGGTTTCATAATCATCAATTGGGAGAAAACTGATGAAAAACCTGATCCTAAGCACTGCAGTGCTAGCCCTTACCGGCAGCATGGCAATGGCCGAAAGCCACTCTGTTGTCCGTCTGGGCACCGAGGGCGCCTACCCTCCATACAACTTCATCAACGACGCTGGCGAAGTTGACGGTTTTGAGCGTGAACTGGGCGACGAGCTGTGCGCACGTGCCGAGCTGACTTGTGAGTGGGTCACCAACGAATGGGACAGCATCATTCCGAACCTCGTGTCCGGCAACTACGATGCGATCATCGCTGGCATGTCCATCACGGACGAGCGCAAAGAAGTCATCGACTTTTCAGAAAACTACACACAGCCTGATCCATCTGCATTCCTTGCAATGGGTGACGTTGACGTGACGACTGCTGTTGTTGCTGCACAAGCAAGCACAATTCAGGCTGCATATGTTGCTGGCATGGAAGGCGCGACCCTTCTTGAGTTCGCAACACCTGACGAAACTGTTGCTGCTGTAAAAAACGGCGAAGCAGACGCAGTTCTTGCTGACAAAGCATTCTTGCAGCCAATCGCAGAATCCGACGCTGAAGTGTCTATCATCGGTGAAGACGTTCTGATCGGTGGCGGTATCGGCCTTGGCGTACGCCAAAGCGACACCGAACTGCGTGACAAATTCACTGCTGCTATTCAGTCTATGAAAGCTGACGGCACATTGAACGAACTGATCGTTAAGTGGCTGCCAGACTCCGCTACTTTCTAAGACACTTGAGGGGGCGTTATGCCCCCTCATCCCACCCGACTGGTGAACTTCATTTTTAGTTACTGTACAGACCCCGCCAGCCTTGAAGGTCTTCAATGGCTTAGCTGCTACCTGACCACGGGCAAGCACATGTCGATGTATTATGCATTCGGCACTGTTCTGCTTTTGTTGGCGATCACCGCGCCTGTCGCCTTGGCCTTTGGCTTTGGTGGCGCTTCTGCCGCCCGTAGCCACTTTGCCCCGCTTCGCTGGTTCGGCAAAGCCTATATCGCAATCGTCCGTGGCATCCCCGACATCGCCTTCTTCTTGTTCTTTGTGATTGCACTGGATCAAGGTTTCGAATTCATCCGGCACAAGATCAAATGCCCCGACTGGCAAGAACCGGTCCGGCAAGGCAATGATTTTGTTGTCTGTACCGCTGCCAAACTGCCTTTGGGCAACGCCCCGCAATGGGTGCATGAAACCTATGGGTTTGCTTTGGCTGTTCTAACCTTTGCAATCGTCTTTGGTGCATTCGCCGCCAACGTTCTGTTTGGTGCGATGCGCGCAGTGCCCCATGGGCAACTAGAAACAGCCGAAGCCTATGGCATGTCGCGCCGCCAGACGTTCTGGCGTATCCTTGTTCCGCAAATGTGGGTCTATGCCCTGCCCGGCCTGTCCAACCTATGGATGGTCCTTATCAAAGCAACGCCACTACTGTTCCTGCTGGGTGTCGAAGACATCGTCTATTGGGCGCGTGAACTTGGCGGGTCTAAGCAACCCCAATTCACGGACTACCCGCACCCCGACTGGCGGATGTGGTATTTCCTTGCGCTGTTGGTGTTCTACCTCGCGTTCACCAAAGTATCTGAAGTCGTTCTTGACCGCATCATGGCGCGTCTCACACACGGCCAAGCGACCGCCGCAGGCGAAGCACAGCGAAAGGCGGCGGCATGAGCTGTTGGGAAACGATTATCGATTACGGTCTGCGCAGCCAAGGTATTGGCGAACGGCTATTGCCGCGCAATGATTTCACGCTGTGCCAGCAGTTCACGCTGATCGGCTCAGGGATGATCTGGAATGTGTATTTCGGGCTGATTGCGCTTTGCACCGGATTCTTTATGGCGACGGCTGTCGCATTGGGCAAAGCCGCGCAATCAGCTTGGATACGTAAACCAGCCGAATGGTTCATCTTTATCTTTCGTGGGTCACCGCTGTTCATTCAGTTCTTCTTTGCCTACTTCCTGTTCCTTAGCCTCAAGGCTCAGTATCCGGTGTTCAGCCCGCTGACCTCTGCATGGGCCGGGGCGTTGGTTGTATTGTTCCTGAACACCGCCGCCTATTCCGCAGAAATCTTTTACGGTGCGCTTCAGTCCATCCCGAAGGGAGAGATCGAAGCCGCTGACGCATATGGGCTTTCAGGTTGGTCGCGTTTTCGTCGTGTGATCTGGCCAACAATGCTGCGCCTTGCATGGCCAGCATATACGAACGAAGCCATCTTTCTGTTCCATGCAACAACGCTTGTGTTTTTCTCTGGTTTTCCAGCGCTTCAGCAACGCGGTGACGCACTTTATTACGCAAACTATTTTGCAGATAAGACGTTCAACCCATTCATCCCCTACCCAATACTCGCTGGGTATTTTATTCTGCTGACGTTGGTTGTGATTGGTGTTTTTGGGCTGGTGAATACCCGACTTAATCGCCATCTTCCCCAAGAGCGGCGCAAGCGGCTGAAAATCAAACCGCAGGTCATTAGATGAGTTGGTTGGACGACAACCCGGACGTAAAAAACGTAAGATGTGGTGCGGCCGACCTAAACGGTCAGGCGCGTGGTAAACGCGTTCCGCGCCGTTTTGCGGCTAAGCTAGAACAAGAAGGAACTAGGTTTCCGCTTTCGGTGCTGAACTTAGATATTTGGGGCGAAGATATCGATGATAGCCCTCTTGTATTGGAGAGCGGCGATGCCGATGGCGTTTTGCTCCCGACCGAGCGTGGATATGTGCCAATGCCTTGGCTTTCGTCCCCCTCTGCTATCCTCCCTCTCTGGGCGTTTCACGAAGACGGAACAGCGTTTGCAGGCGATCCACGCCACGCACTTGCTGAAGTCGTCGACCGCTATAAGGCGCTAGGGCTTACACCAGTTGTTGCAACCGAAATGGAATTCTATCTGGTTGATGATTCCGGGCGCGGCATTCGTCAGCCAAAGTCGCCCAAATCAGGAAAACGTCGCGCTGGTGCCGAGGTATTATCCCTTCGAGCCTTGGATGCATTCGATCAGTTCTTCAACGAACTCTACGACGCCTGCGATGCGATGGACATTCCCGCAGAGGCCGCGATTTCCGAAGGTGGTCTTGGCCAATTCGAAGTGAACCTTGAGCATGTGCCTGACGCGTTAAAGGCAGCGGACGACGCATGGCTGTTTAAGATGCTGGTACGTGGCCTGGCCCGAAACCACGGGATGGCGGCGAGCTTTATGGCGAAACCCTATGAAGACTACGCAGGTAACGGGCTTCATACACATTTCTCGGTGATTGATGCCGAGGGTAACAACGTCTTTGCGAATGACACACACGAAGGTACGCCATTGCTGCAGCACGCGATTGCGGGTTGTCTTAAAGGCATCCCTGATCTTGCGCTGATATTTGCGCCTCATGGCAACAGCTATGAACGGCTTGTTCCAGGCAACCACGCTCCGACAAGTATTTGTTGGGCCTACGACAACAGGACCGCATCCATTCGCGTACCCGGTGGAAGCCTCAAAGCGCGCCGTATCGAACATCGTGTCGCTGGTGGCGATGTGAACCCCTATTTGTTCTTGGCAGCTGTCCTCGGCTCCGCGCTGGTTGGTATCGAAGACAAGCTCGTCCCGCCTGCTCCTATCACTGGGAATGCCTATATCCAAAAACTGCCCCAAGTACCGGGCGATTGGAAAGAAGCGATCGACGCCTTTGAAAAAAGTGCGCTCGCGCGCCGTGTGTTTGACGGGCAGTTGGTCGACAACCTACTGCGTACCAAACGACAAGAAATGCGCCACTTCCAAGAACTCAGCCCCGAAGAACAACTCGACCTTTATCTCGATACGGTTTGAAGGCGGTAAATTTCTAGAAATTTACCGTGTAGAAGGATTTTAGCTAAAATCCTTCGCGCTTGCGGCAGCGCCCGCGCCGATGTAGTTTGGGACGAAACCCAAACTACGGTGACCTCATGAAAATCGGCATTTTGCAAACGGGCCACGCGCCGGATGAATTGCGACCTCAGGTTGGCGATTTTGCCGATCTATTTAAACGTCTGCTCGACGGCAATGAATTTGAGTTTCATACCTACAGCGTTGTGGACATGGAGTTCCCGGAAGCCATCACTGACTGTGACGGTTGGCTGATCACAGGGTCCAAACATGGCGCCTATGAGGATCACCCATTCATTCCACCGCTCGAAAGCCTGATCCGCGAAATCTATGACGCTGAAATTCCATTGGTCGGCATTTGTTTTGGGCATCAGATCATTGCGCAGGCATTGGGTGGCAAAGTGGCGAAATTCGACGGTGGCTGGGCTGTGGGCCGCCAAACTTACGATCTGAACGGTGAACAGATCGCGCTTAATGCGTGGCACCAAGATCAGGTTATCAGCGCCCCCGCCGACGCCACCGTGATTGGCAGTAACGACTTTTGCACAAATGCCGCGTTACTTTATGGCAAACGCGCCTTTACCGTACAGCCACATCCGGAATTCGACACGGCTGTCATTGATGGCCTTGCGACCTATCGTGGTCCGGGCAACGTGCCGGATCAGCAGCTTGCCGAGGTCCGCGATAATTTGAACAAACCGGTCGATAGCGACCGTCTTGCTGCGCAGATCGCGCAGTTTTTTAAAGAAAGACAACTGGCATGAGCTGGACCGACAAAATCCCAGAGGCCGCCCGTACATATCTAGAAAACAATCGCTTGGACGAGGTCGAATGCGTTATCGCTGACCTACCCGGTATCGCCCGCGGTAAGGCCGTTCCAGCAGGAAAATGGGAAAAGCAGGCGCATTTCCACCTTCCCAACTCAATCTTCTTTCAAACGATTACAGGCGATTGGGGCGAAGCATCAGGTCCGGACGGATTTCTAGAACCCGACATGATCCTAAAGCCCGACATGTCCACTGCGACCGCCGCCCCTTGGGCTGAAGACGGCACGCTTCAAGTCATTCATGACGCGTTTGACCAAAAGGGAAAACCAGTTCCGTTTTCACCGCGCAACGTCTTGCGCCGTGTCGTCGATCTTTACAAAGCTGAAGGTTGGACACCAGTGGTCGCACCGGAAATGGAATTCTATCTGGTTGCCCGCAACATCGACCCAGCAAAACCGATTGAGCCAATGATGGGCCGTACAGGTCGCCCTGCTGCCGGGCGACAGGCCTATTCAATGACTGCGGTAGATGACTATGGCCCGGTCATTGATGACATCTATGAATACGCTGAAATCCAAGGTTTTGAAATCGACGGTATCGCCCAAGAAGGCGGCGCTGGTCAGCTTGAGATCAACCTGCGCCACGGCAATCCGATCAAACTCGCTGATGAGGTATTCTATTTCAAACGCCTGATCCGCGAAGCAGCGCTTAAGCATGATTGCTTTGCTACCTTCATGGCTAAACCGATCGAAGGCGAACCGGGCAGCGCGATGCATATCCACCACTCGGTCATCGATGCAGACGGCCGGAATATCTTTACCGGCCCACAGGGCGGCGAAACCGATGCGTTCTTCCACTTTATCGGTGGTCTTCAGGAATATATGCCCAGCGCAATCGCGTTGATCGCGCCCTATGTGAACAGCTACCGTCGCTATGTTCCGGACAGCGCCGCGCCTGTTAACCTTGAATGGGGGCGCGACAACCGGACGACAGGAATTCGCATCCCGATCAGCGATCCATCCGCACGCCGGATCGAAAACCGCCTGCCCGGTATGGACTGCAACCCATACCTTTGCATCGCAGCATCACTTGCTTGCGGGTATCTGGGCCTGAAGAACGAAATCCGCCCTGACAAGCGCTGGCGCGGTGAAGCATATGAATCAGAGGCTGAGATCTCTGGCTCGCTCAGTGAAGCGCTGGATCTTTTTGAGGAATGCAAAGACCTGCACAACGTCCTTGGCCCCGATTTTGCGCGGGTCTACTCCATCGTGAAACGGTTAGAGTACAAAGAGTTCCTTCAAGTCATCAGCCCATGGGAACGCGAACACCTGCTGCTGAACGTCTAAGCCTTAATAAACCGCAGCACTCCAGCGACCGTTGGCGCGTTAGGGTCATCGTTGGGATGCTGCACACCGTTGTTCACGATCACCTCTGCGAAATCAAACGGGCTGACCCCTTCGAGGCATGCGGCGTTCACGCCAAATTCATTCGGGTTTGATCGCCGTTTATGGTGTGTGTAAATCCCGCAGGTCGGGCAGAAATAATGTTCAGCTGATTTCGTGTTGAATTGATACAACGTCAGCAGGTCTTTGCCTTTCGTAAAGTCCAGACCATCCAACGCAGCTGTCACAGCCACTGCCCCACGCATTGAGCAATATGAGCAGGTACAGCGCCGCGCGCTTTCTAACCCGCCTTTTAGTGTGACTTTGAACTGGACCGCGCCGCAATGGCAGGCGCCGTTGTAGGTATCGGTTGATGGCATTCCTTATCCCTTTCGGTTTCGATTGCGGGTCTTCATCAGCATGCATATCAATAACCCAATAACGCAAGCTTTGGACCCGCCCTATGAACCCGCTTTATCGCAACGACAAACCCGGCCAATTCCCAAACAGCTGGTATGTGGCCAGTACGGATTTACCAACGGAACGCCCTTCACTGGATGGTGATCTATCGGTTGATGTCTGCATTATCGGTGCGGGGTTCACAGGCCTGTCTGCCGCACGCCATCTGGCTGCCAAGGGGCTTGATGTGGTTGTGCTTGATGCCCACCGCGCGGGCTTTGGCGCATCAGGACGCAACGGCGGCCAGGTTGGTAGTGGCTACAACAGTGATCAAGGCACCTTGACTAAAAAGCTGGGTGCTGACGCGGCCACCGCACTTTGGGCTTTAGCCGAAGAAGCCAAACAAGACGTCCGCGACCTGTGCAAAAGCGACATCCCAGAGGCCCGTTATCGTCCCGGTGTGGCGCATGGTTTCTATAATGCGAAAGAGGCAGACGGTTATGCTGCTGACGCGGCCTTTCTTGCCGATAACTATGACTATGATCAGATTGAGGTGCTTGGGCCTGACGCCATGCGCGACGTGGTAAAATCGCCACTATATCAAGGTGGGCTGTTAGATATGGGCGCGGGTCACATCCACCCGCTGCGCTATGTGCTAGGGCTTGCCCGTCTGGCCGAGGCCGCAGGCGCGCGTATCTTTGAACGAACCGAAGTCACTCAGATCGTGCATGGCGACCCCGTAACCCTGCACACCACCAAGGGAAACGTCAAAGCCCGCCACGTGATTATCGCTGGCAACGGCTACCTGCCCAACATCGACCGCAAGACATCGGCCAAGGTCATGCCGATCAACAGCTTCATCTGCGCGACAGAGCCTTTGGGGGATCGCGCCGCATCCGTATTGGCCCGCGATATCGCTGTGGCCGATAGCAAATTCGTCGTTAACTATTATCGCATGTCCGAAGATAATCGGTTCTTGTTTGGCGGGCGCGAAAGCTACTCCATTGGTTTTCCCAAGGACATCAACACCGCCCTCATCCAACGTATGACCAACCTCTTTCCCCAACTATCAGACGTGAAGGTCGATTACGTCTGGGGCGGCACATTGGGCATCACTATGACCCGCCTGCCCGCCGTTCAGCGCGTTGCGCCGAATATCCTTTCTAGTGCTGGTTTCTCTGGGCATGGCGTTGCGCTGTCGGGGCTGGCAGGCAAGGTCATGGCCGAAGCAATCGCCGGACAAGCAAGCCGGTTTGATACGCTCTCGGGACTAAAAGTTCCCAACTTTCCGGGCGGCCCAACATTCCGTGCCCCTTTGCTAACACTGGCGATGACATGGTACGCCTTGCGCGACAGGCTGAGCGTCTAACTGTCATAGATTTGTGACCTCGCTTATGTTAGGATTTGCCGAAATTTAGTTTCGGGAAAGCTGAAAATATGTCTCAAGTCCCTAATGTTTACGATGCAGAGCCAATTCCAGAATCCGCCATGGCCGAGGTCAAGCGCATTTTGCAGTCAGGCGATCTATTCCGCTACACATCCGAAAACTCACCTGTCGCGTTGCTTGAAGCAGAGTTCGCCGCAGCACTTGGCAGCAAATACGCGCTAGCCGTATCGTCATGTTCCGCGGCGCTATTCTTGTCACTGAAAGCACTTGGTCTGCCACGTGACGCACGCGTTATGATCCCTGCGTTTACGTTTGGAGCGGTTCCTTCTGCTGTTGTGCATGCGGATTGCCTGCCTGTGCTTTGCGAATGTGGTGACAACTACCGCATCGACATGGATGACTTTGCGGCCAAGCTGCCGACAGTTGATGCGGTTATTATCAGTCACATGCGCGGGCATACCTCTGATATGGATGCCATCATGCAGCTATGCGACACTGCTGGCATCCCAGTGATCGAAGACGCTGCCCATTCGTTGGGGACCATCTGGGACGGCAGCAAGATCGGGACTATTGGCAAGATCGGGTGCTTTAGCTTTCAATCGTATAAGCTTCTAAACGCGGGCGAAGGCGGCATTATGATCACCGACGATGCAGACTTGATTGCACGTGCTGTCATTATGTCCGGCGCCTATGAACACAACTGGAAAAAGCATCCAGTTCTACTGGATAGCTTTGCAAAGTGGCAAAACAAGCTGCCACTTTATAACCAGCGTCTGAACAACCTCTCAGCTGCCCTAATCCGGCCTCAGCTCAACGAACTACCACGCCGTGTGGCCAATGGACGTCGCAACCATGATCACGTCGCCGCGCAGTTGAATGAATCGCCTTGGTTGACGGTCCCAGATTGCCTGCCACCTGAAGAGCGTGCTCCAGATTCAATTCAGTTCAATCTTGTTGATATGTCTGAAACGGACACCACAAGCTTTGTTGATGCGGCTGCAGCCGCTGGTGTCAAAATTCAGGTCTTTGGCAAAAGCGAGGACAACGCGCGGGCATTCTGGAATTGGCAGTTCATTGGAGCAATTCCAGACCTACCCAAAACACGTGCCATGCTGATGAAGGCATGCGATGTGCGCCTGCCTGCACGGCTGACGCTGGACGAATGCGATGTGATTGCACAGATCATCACTGACGCAGCCGCTGCAACAATGGCCCCTGCCCGCGCCTACGGTTAAAGCAAGCGCAACTGATCTTGCAGCCAAGGGTATCGCGTTACTGCGGGCTGCACGATCATGTCTAACAACAGCGGTTTCAGTCGCGTGGCAATCGTCGCTGGCATGTCGCCCAAAATGTCCCGGCGCGCGGTCAGTGATATCGTCCGCGACAATGGCGCGAAAGGCAGCGGCAAAAGGTCGACGTCATCGCCAAAGCGCTGTGCACGCAAACACCCCAATGGCGTCAGGATCGTCCATCCCGACCCAGCCGCCACCATCGCCATGATCGCGTGGTAGCTATCCAATTCGAACTTATGCGTTATCCGTAGGTTCTGCCGCGCAAGATGCGCAGCAATCACCCGCCCCATATGATGCCGTGTCGTGTATTGGATCAACTGCATCCGGCGAAGCTGCTTGGCGACATCACCGTCTTTGATTGCGCCTTTGGGCACCGCAACAACAAAGGGTTCTTCTAACAGCGGATGAACCTCCATCCCGGCGCTGGCCTGCCCCATATCGCCAGCGACGATCACGTCCAAAGCACGACTATCAAGAAGGTCAAACAGACGGTGCGACGCCCCGGTTTCCAGCAGGAACTGACAGTTCTTCAAATCGTCGCTCATCGCCGTCAAAAGACCTGGGGTCACGTCCGCATCGAAATCTTCGATCATCCCCAGTCGAAACCGGGTTAGACGACTGAAATCAGCCATGGCGAGCTCGGCCTTGGCTTGATCCGCCTCGTTTAAGATCGTGTTAGCGCGACGCAAAAACATCTCTCCGGCCGGGGTCAGGGTTACGGGCCGTTCGCTACGATTTAGTAGTGTCGCACCAATTGCACCTTCGAGGTTGGTCAGTTGCTGGCTCACTGTCGCAGCTGAACTGCCTAGGCGGCGTGCGGCGCCTGAAATCGACGCTTCCTCTGCCGTGGCGACAAAGACCTCTACGCCCCAAAGCGTGATTTTTCCTGTTGTCGCCATCTGTCCCTCATGCGCGTTGCTGCCAAGCTAGGGTGAAATGCCCGGCGCATCAATCAGGTCATTGTAAGGTCTGCCGGACAGGAATATCGTCTTGTTAGTACATTCATGAGGTTCAAAATGTCTGACGAAGCCCCCAACAGCTGGGAAGCCCGCGCTGATGAAAACTCGTTCTACGGGTTCACCGATTTGCCTACTGTCAAAGAGCGCGGCACCGTCGTGCTTACGCACGGCAAAGGGCCCTATGTCTATGACGTGCATGGGCGCGAATACCTAGACGCGAACTCGGGCCTTTGGAACATGGTCGCGGGCTTCGACCACGCTGGTCTAATCGCTGCGGCAAAAGCCCAGTATGACCGTTTTCCAGGCTACCACGCATTCTTTGGCCGCATGTCCGATCAAACTGTCATGCTGTCCGAAAAGCTGGTCGAGGTATCACCCTTTGCGCGCGGCAAAGTGTTTTATACGAACTCTGGTTCCGAAGCGAACGACACAATGGTCAAGATGCTTTGGTTTCTTGCGGGGGCCGAAGGCAAACCACAGCGCCGGAAAATCCTGACACGCATCAATGGCTATCATGGGGTGACGGCGGTATCCGCGTCGATGACAGGCAAGCCCTATAACAGTGTGTTTGGGCTGCCGTTGGATGGGTTCATCCACCTTTCCTGCCCACACTACTGGCGCTTTGGCAAAGAAGGTGAAACCGAGGCCCAATTTACGGCCCGTATGGCTGCCGAACTGGAAGAAACCATTCTGCGCGAAGGTCCAGATACAATTGCAGGCTTTTTCGCTGAACCTGTTATGGGTGCCGGTGGTGTGATCCCACCGTCCGCAGGGTATTTCCAAGCCGTTCAACCGATCCTTAAGAAATACGGGATTCCATTGATCGCAGATGAGGTGATTACTGGCTTCGGCCGGACTGGGAACACTTGGGGTTGCCAGACCTATGATTTCGTTCCAGATGCGATCATCTCATCCAAGAACCTTACAGCTGGGTTCTTTCCGATGGGCGCTGTAATCCTTGGGCCTGATCTGACGGATCGCTTGCAGGCGGCATCGGAAGCGATTGAAGAATTTCCGCATGGGTTTACTGCGTCCGGCCACCCCGTTGGCTGTGCTATCGCCCTGAAAGCGATCGACGTCGTGATGAACGAAGGTCTGGAAGAAAACGTGCGGACCCTGACCCCGCTGTTCGAAGAAGGCATGGCGCGGCTAGCCGAAAAGAAGAACATTGGCGAATGGCGTGGCAAAGGCCTGATGGGCGCGCTTGAGGCAGTAGCCGACAAAGACACTAAGCGCCCGTTTGATGGGTCTCTATCCGTCAGCGAACGGATTGCAAACGCCTGTACCGATCAGGGTCTAATTTGCCGTCCATTGGGTCAGGCTGTTGTGTTGTGCCCGCCGTTCATCTTTACGCCCGGCCATATGGACGAAATGTTCAGCAAACTTGAGAAAGCGCTTGATGGCGTATTTGCTGACGTCGCTTAAGTCCTGATTAACCATCGCCGCGACATACTGCGGCGATGGAAATAATGCGATATCAGCGGCGCGATAGCAAAGAATGGCTAATGCAAGTATTTCAGTGCCGAGCGGCCAAAATCGGCGGCGTAATCCGTCGCCAGATCATTGATGTAGAACGCGAAGTCGGCGCTGATGCCTTTGTTGACGAAGTAAGAAGGCGCGGATTTCGTTTGATCCGCACCAGCCATTACTACGTCATTATTTGTGATGATGGGCCAATCCGGCTGATCTGCTAGCCGCGATCAAATTTCTAGAAATTTGATCTATTAGAAGGAATTTCTAGAAATTCCTTCGCTACTACTTCCCCAACTTCGCTAGTTTTTCTTGCAGTGCCGCAAGCTGGTCTTTGATCTCTCCCAGATCATCGCTTTCTTTTTCGGGAACGCTACTGGTCGGCATGATGCCTCCCGTCATTGCCTTAAAGAATGCTGCCTGCTGGGCTTGCATCGCCTCAAACCCTGGCATTGCGACCATTGGGTTTGCCTTGCCCATGTTGTCCAAGGCTTGGGACTGCCCCTCGCGCAGCATTTCAAAGCTGGCCTGAAGAAAATCAGGTACCACTGATGCAGCCTGACTGGTGTAGCTTCGAACGAGATCGGTCAATACGTCAACGGGTAGAACGCTTTCGCCGCGGCTTTCATGCTCGGCGATGATTTGCAGCAGGTATTGCCGCGTTAGGTCGTCGCCTGATTTCAAATCAACGATCTGAACTTCGCGTCCCTCACGAATGAACAAAGCGATATCCTCAAGCGTCACATAGTCGCTTGTTTCGGTATTATACAGACGTCGGCTCGCGTAGCGCTTGATGAGAAGCGGTTTATTTGTGTCGGCCACAGCGATCCCTCCCAAGATATATTGCAGTGCAGAGAAGCCTATGCCGCGTCTGCGCAAAAAGAAAGCGTTTTAGATACGCAGGCATAGCTAAGATTTCATCAATACGAAAAATCACGTTCAAAAAAGAAACGGCCCGCATAATGCGAGCCGTTAGGAGAGATCAGATCCGCAGGGAGGCAAGGATCGATTTCACCGGGGGTTACTTTGCTGCAGTTGCTTTCTTTGCAGCCGCAGTAACTTCGTTTGTTGCCTTCTTCGCAGCGGCAGTCATGTCTTCTGACATGTCTTTGCCAGCAGCAAGAACCAGTTCCATTGTCTGTGTCTGAACTTTTTTCGCGATTTCAGCGAAAGCAGACATGTGCTCTGCAGCAGATTCAGCAGTCGCAGAAGCGAAATCTGTCATTGCTTTTGCGTAATCAGCAGGCTCTGGCTTGGCTTTAGACATCGCTTCCAATTTTGCGATTGTGTCTTGTGTCCACTTTGCAGACTGATCAGCCGATTTGCCGGCCGCGTCCAATGCAACTGCGGACATTTTCTCTGCGAGAGCAGTTTGGTTTTTGAATTGCTCTTCCATCGCTTTTGTATCGACAGGGAAAGCGTCTGCCATATCTTTAAAGATCGCAGTGAAATCTTGTGTCTTAGTAGCCATAGTATCAGCCTTTCGGGTAAAGCGTGGTTATTGCCGCGCTGTGAATTCGTGACACCAATATGCATGCTGCAGCGCAGCATTTCAAGCCTTTTCTGCATTGCAGCATGATTTATTTTGCGGTTGCAAAATAAATCAATAGGCACCGCTACTTAGACAATACATATGTTCCGGGAGCAGCGGCCAAAACAGGATGCGTATCATCCCCTGGTTGTCGCGCATCCACTTTTTTACCAGATTTTCCTGATAACCACGAATCCCATCGCGGCCACCAAGACCCGTCATGCTTGTCTGCGGAGTCCTGCCAATCTTCGGCACTTAACCCTAATTCTGGGTTCGTATAATGTCCGTATTTGCGCTTTGCGGGTGGGTTAATAATCCCAGCGATATGGCCTGACTCAGACAGGATAAATGTTTTGTCCTTTGATCCCATTTTCTGGACGCCCGCATAGCTGCTTTTCCATGCAGCGATGTGATCCGTCTCGCAGGCAATTGCACAAAGTGGGACGGTCACGTCCTTTAGCTTCACCTTGGTTCCGCAAACTTCGAACCCGTCGGTAGCGAATAGATCTTTTTGGCAAAGGCCACGCAGGTATTCCACCGACATCTTTGCGGGCAGGTTTGTGCCATCCCCATTCCAATACAGCAGATCGAACGCTGGGGGTGCTTTGCCCATCATGTAGCTTTTGATTGCGGGGCCGTAAATTAAGTCATTTGAGCGTAGAAACGAGAACGTCCGCGACATAAAGAATGAATCGAGCATCCCGCTTTGTGCGACTTCCTGTTCAATCCCATCGACAAAATCATCGTTCAAAAACACACCCACTTCGCCCTGATCCGAGAAATCAGTGAGGGTCGTAAAGAACGTCGCACTATTAATCGAGGTGTCCTTGCGCTGTTTCAGCAACGCAAGCGTCAACGAAAGCGTCGTGCCCGCGATGCAATAGCCGACAGCATTCACCTTTTTCACGTTACATATTCTTTTGACCTCGTTGATCGCGGTCAGATATCCGTCCTCGATGTAATTTGTCATCGAAGTATTTTTATAGCTTTCGTCTGGGTTCACCCAAGATACGACAAAGACAGTGTACCCCTGTTCAACAGCCCATTTGATAAGACTGTTTTGAGGTTTCAGGTCGAGAATGTAGAATTTGTTGATCCAAGGCGGGAAAATGATCAGTGGGGTTTCGTACACTTTTTCGGTCGTTGGCGCATATTGGATGAGCTCGAACATATGATTGCGAAAGACTACAGATCCCGGCGTCGTCGCAAGGTTCTCACCAAGCCTGAAAGCAGACTTATCCGCTAAGGTTACAACCAGATCGCCATTGTTCGCCTCTAGATCCGCGATCAAGTTCTCAAGACCAGCGATCAAGCTTTCGCCTTCGGTTTCGGCGGCCAGCGCCAACGCTTCTGGGTTGGTTGCCAAAAAGTTGGTTGGGCAAGCCATATCGACGATCTGCCGGCTGAAATAGCGCAAGCGCTTCTTTTCTTCCGAATCAAGATTGTCGATATGATCAACAGCCTGCTGCACCGCAGCAGCATTCATCAAGTATTGTTGCTTTATGTAATTGAAGTACGGATTCGTGTCCCAAAGCTCGTGTGAGAACCGTCGATCCTTGGGCGTTTCGTCTGAAGTCGCCGAAAGTTTTCCCTGCGCAAGTAAATGCTGCGCTTCGACAAAATGCTTCACGGATTTGCCCCAGAATTCGACCTGATGTTCGATTAACTTGGCCGGATTATTCATCATTTCCGCCATATAGCCGCTTGCGGCCTTCATATAGAGCTCGTGACTTGGCCCCTGCAACGCACTCGGAATCTTCCGAGTTCCGCCCATAACCTTTAGGAGACGTTGCGTCAGTTCCTCAATATGGACAAGATTTGCCTCTAAAGTAGTAACATTCTGATCAGACGCGGCGTTTGTTCCTAAATCGTTTGTTGTCATGTTCACGTTCCTATGCCTATGCTGCAGGTGCAGCATGATATGCGCGCCTTAACTCGGAGATGCTCTTATGAAGTATATGATGACCTATGACCTGATGGAAAGCGCGCGGAACACGAACCAATGGCTCGGAGCTACCGCGCGTGCCTTCGCTTCTTACCCAATGATGTCCATGGGGGCGAACCCCGCGATGGATTGGCTGATGGCATGGGGCGAAGTGACCGAACGGACATTTGCCCGCATGATCGTAAAACCGGATTGGAACATTCCCCCGGTCACATGCGAAAAGGGCAAAGATCACCCTGTTGTCATTGAAACCGTTGTGGAACGCCCGTTTGGCGATCTGATCCACTTTACAATGCCCGGCCGTAAGCCAAGCAAACGGCGGGTTCTGGTTGTCGCGCCAATGTCCGGTCACTACGCTACCTTGTTGCGCAAGACTGTGATCAGCCTACTGCCAGATTGTGACGTCTATATTACAGATTGGCATAACGCCCGCGACATCCCTGTCAGCGAAGGCAAATTCGATGTCGAAGATTATACTCTGTATCTGGTCGACTTCATGCGTGAACTGGGTTCCGACATCCACGTTCTTGCCGTCTGTCAGCCTGTTCCATTGACCCTAGCCGCCACTGCATACCTTGCTGAGGAAGACCCCAAGGCACAGCCACGGTCGCTAACCCTCATCGGCGGCCCCGTCGATCCAGAGGCAAACCACACAGAAGTTACAGACTTTGGTCGCTCCGTCACCATGGGTCAGCTTGAACAAACGATGATCCAACGCGTCGGCTTTAAATATGCTGGCGTCGGCCGCACGGTCTATCCCGGCCTATTGCAGCTCGCATCATTCATTTCGATGAACGGCGAAACCCACGCAAATGCGTTCCGCGATCAAATCATCCGAACAGCCAAGGGCGAAGCACGCGAGCACGACAAGCATAATGCGTTCTACGATGAATATCTTGCTGTGATGGATATGACCGCCGAATTCTACCTATCCACGGTCGAACGTGTCTTTAAGAACCGCGATATCGCGCGTAACGACTTTACCGTTGCAGGTCGCAAGGTTGATATCGGCAAGATCACCACCGTTGCCGTGAAAATTGTCGAAGGTGAAGAAGACGATATCTCTGCACCTGGTCAGTGCCTTGCTGCCCTAGACCTGCTGACCAACCTGCCAGAAAGCAAAAAAGCGTCACACCTTGAACCGGGTGCCGGTCACTATGGTATCTTTGCGGGCAGCAGCTGGCGGAACAATATCCGCCCGCTTGTATTGGATTTCATCGATGCGAACTCTGACACACCAAAGAACATGAAAGCCGCGAACAAGAACGCCGCTGCTTAATTCAGCTACGCAGGATCAGCGGCGCTTTCATCCAAGTTCGAAGCGCCGCGGTCACCTCATCAGGTGACTCGACTGTGGGCAGGTATCCTGCATCTTCAATGACCTCGAGAGTGGCGTAAGGGATCAGCTCGGCCATAAATTCGTGTCGTTTGACCGGGTAATGCCCGTCGTGGCGCCCACAAATCACCAGCGCGGGTTGCGTAATCTTTCGCAATACAGGCTGTTGGTCTTTACGGCGCTGCATCGCGCGCGCCTGCTTTACATAGACTTCTGGCCCTAGCGTATTCCCCATCATCGTGAGCAACCGAACAAGTGCCACCTTATCGATGCTGGGCGACATCCATGTTGAATGGATCTCGTGCTGAAGAACATCAGCCCAGCGCCCTGCCCTTGCCGCGATAATTTGCGGTTCGCGTGCAGAAGCAGTTTCAGGCGTATCCGGCTGCGGACTGGAGCTAATCAAGGCGATCCGTGTCACACGTTCTGGGGCGCGGCGCAGCACTTCCATTGCAACCATACCGCCCATGCCCATACCAGCCAGTGCAAACTTTGATGGCGCCCATGAAAGGATTTGCGAGGCGATTTCCTCCATCCGCTCACCTTTGGTGGTCGGAGCAAACATAACCGCGTGGTCATTGCCAAGATCACTGATTTGCGGCTCAAATATGCGTGCATCGCACAGCATTGGGGGGATCATCACCAATGTTTCACATGGCATTTAAATAGACCTGTCTAGATGTCGCACCAAAGGCGCGTTATTCGCACAACTTTGACGTGGTCTGCCGCGTCACGCAACCACATGAAAGTGCTAAACGCCTTTCAACCAAGCCGAAATCCGCCGAGCCAGCGGTTCAGTCTGATTAGGGCTAAAAACATCTCCAGCCATCACGTGCCCATTTTCATCGTCCCCCGGCCCCGGCTCAACGACGTCTTCGGCCACAGGTCCACCCCAACGCGCCATGACTTTGCGCGCGGCGCCCGGATGCACGACGGTGTCCGCCTCATTCAGGACAAATAGCGCCGGCGTTTTGATACCAGACAGATCGGCCCGTCGAACAGCGCGCACCGCTTCGGCCATCGGATAGAGCGCCTCAGTTGGATAGCTGGTCGTCCAATAGGCCGCGTGGCCATCGTTGATCGGCGGAAACGATCGGGTCTTGCCAGCAACGTAGCGCCCCCAATAGCGCACGCCGGGCATGTCTAAAAGCTTCTGTGCAAACCAGCTACGCAGCGCAAAATTGGGAGAGATAAGCACCGCCGCTTTGGCCTGAACTCCGCCAACCAGCGCAAGCGTGGCAAGCGTGCAGCCGGTTGAACACCCCATTAGAACGATCTCATCACCAATGGTTTGCGCGATCTCAACAGCCTCCGCGACGTCGCGGGTCCAATCGTCAAAGGTGGCGGCAGCCATTGCTGCACCGTCCTGCCCATGCCCAGTGAGCCGCGTATAGAAGATATTGGCACCAAAATCTTGCGCAACCAGATCAGGCAGCGGCCGAAGCTCAGCGGGCGACGCCGAGAACCCGTGGATATAAAGAACAACGACTTGCGTCTTGGTGCCGGGTTCACCTGCCCAGACCACTGTTTTTTCGCAGCCTGTACGAAGGTTTGGTACATTGGCTTCTGACGCGGCCAAGTCTTGTTCAAGCGTCGTAATATCCATCGGGTGCGCTACCGTATTTTTTCAAATTCATAACACCTTAGCCAAGCTCGCGCCCCTCGGCTAGCCGATAACTGGCCGCAGTTAGAACCTCTGCGACGGACTGCTCAATCAGCTTGAGGCAGGCATCATCCGAAAACCGATGATCGGCGCCATCCACCAATGTCAGACGCATATCTGGCCCGGTCGCATGATCTAACAGTCGCAGCGCCACCGACATATCCACGTCAGCATCTGCAGTACCTTGCAAGAACCGCACTGGGAACGGCAACGCAAGCGGATCACGCAGTACCAACCGGTTGCGCCCCTCTTCGATTAGCCGCTTTGTGATGATGTAGGGTTCGCCATAGTCAGAAGGTAATGCTAATTGCCCTTGCGCCAATTCTGCCTTTTGCGCTTCGGTGAAACTGCCCCACATGCTGTCTTCGGTAAAATCAGGGGCCGCTGCGATAGTCACCATCCCAGCAATGCGTTCTGGCATCGCACGAGCGATCTGCAGTGATATCCAACCGCCCATCGACGATCCGACAAGAACGACCTTTCCGGCGATCAGGCCCAGCGCCGCACAGGCATCCTCAAACCAGTCACCAATCGCGCCATCAGTAAACGCGCCATCGCTTTCGCCATGACCAGAATAATCGAACCGTAGAAATGCGCGACCCTCTTTGCGCGCCCAGTCTTCCAAATACACGGCCTTTGTACCGCCCATGTCAGATTTGAACCCGCCAAGGAACACGACGGCAGGGCCAGTGCCATCCGTCAGATGGAATGCAATTTTGCGCCCTTGTGGCGTGGTGAATGTCGGGGTGTCAGAGGTCTTTTTCATAAGGTGAAACCATCACAAGCAGCGTTATCCTGCAAGTCTTATTAGGTTACCCTATTGTCACGTTACTATAAAGTAACCTATAAACGATTCTATGGACAAAATATTCAAAGCCCTCAACGACCCTGCCCGCCGCGCGCTGTTAGACAGCTTGCGCAAGCACGACGGCCAAAGCCTAAGTGATCTTGAACAGGTGCTAAGTCTGAGCCGTTTTGGCGTGATGAAACACCTCAAGTCACTTGAAGATGCAGGGCTGATCGTCACGCGCAAACAGGGGCGGTTCAAATATCATTACCTGAATGCACTCCCGCTACAGGAACTGATGGATCGCTGGGTTGCACCATTTTTGCAGCCACAGGCCCGTGCTTTGACTGAATTAAAACAGAAACTTGAAAGGGACACGAAAATGGGAAAACCCGATTTCATGATGCAGACATTTATCCGCTGCACCCAAGATGCGCTTTGGTCTGCCCTGACAGAGGCTGACCAAATGGCAGCCTATCACTTTGCCTGTAACGTGGTGCAAGGGAATGCTGCTATCGATCAACCGACCGCGTTTATCCTGCCCAATGGCGACGCAATGTTGCGACAAGTGACGACAGCAATGGATCCAAAAACCCGCATTGCGATGACGTTTGAACCACTTTTCATGGGCCCCAATGCCCCCCCTAGCCACATGGTCTATCTGATCGAAGATCAAGGCGGGCAATGCAAACTTACCATTGAACATTATGATATCGCACCGGGCCAAGAAGGCATTGCCGAAGGTTGGGCGCGATTAGCCGCCTCTCTCAAATCATACCTCGAAACTGGTGCTGCGCTAAAAGCGGCGATGTAACAAAGGAAACGATGATGACTGATAAACCAAAATTTATGATGCAAACCTATATTAACTGCACCCAAGACGCGTTGTGGGACGCGTTGATAAATGCCGATGCGTTCCAGCATTATGATTTTCTGGAGCAAACCGCGACACGCGATAACGACAAAGTCACCTATATGATGCCCGACGGCACGGTCACGCTTTATGCCCGTGACCTAGAGGTGACTCCCAAGACCAAGCTTGTCACGTCCTTTGAACCAACTTGGGAACCCGATGCCCCACCATCCAAGATTACCTATGAAATCGCTGTCGAAGGCGATTTTTGCTGCCTGACCGTATTGCACGAAAACCTAAACAACGACCCATCAGACGGCACCGCAGACGGCTGGGTACGCAGCATCGCAGGGCTTAAAACTTGGTTGGAAACCGGAAAACCCGCGCACTTTGGCGGCGCATATTTGATGGAAGGTATGTAGATGCAAACCCTTCCTACGGAATTAGGTATCCTTGCATGCCTTTCCATATTAGCCGCATTGCTATGGGTACCCTACATTGTCGGCATCTCAAAAACCGCAGCCCCGGAAGGTACGCCCGACCCATTTGAGCGGCCATACGATTTGCGTATGTTACCTGCATGGGTGCACCGCGCGCACCGGGCGCATCTAAATTTGCTAGAACAGCTTCTTCCTTTTGCGATCTTGGTATTGATCGTTGACCGTCTCGATGGGTTCAGCGCACTGACCTATTGGGCCGCTATCGCGTTTTTCTGGATAAGGATCATTCATGCGGTCGGGATGATCTCGGGTCGATTGAAAATGCCGCTACGCCCGTTGATCTTTAATCTTGGCGTGCTTTGCATTCTGATCATGGGATTTGCTGTCTTTACAGCACCCTGAACCATTTCGGCTGTCAGGCATTGCTTGACAGCCGTTTTTATTGGCTCCATTTAGCAGCACACACTTAACCCGCAACCGGGCGTTCCGTGGGCGCCAAACTGACGAGGAGCCGAACATATGGCCCAAATCTCCCTTACATTTCCTGATGGCAATAGCCGTTCTTATGACGCAGGTGTAACTGCCGCCGAAGTCGCTGCTGACATTTCATCGTCCCTGCGCAAAAAAGCCATTTCTGCAACAGTGAACGGCCAGCACTGGGACCTACAGTGGCCGATTGAAGCGGACAGCGGCATCGCCATCAACACCATGAAAGACGAAGAACCTGCGCTTGAACTGGTTCGCCACGATCTTGCGCACATCATGGCACGCGCGGTTCAAGAACTGTGGCCTGACGTACAGGTCACCATTGGGCCGGTAATCAAGGACGGCTGGTACTACGACTTCGACCGCAAAGAACCGTTTACCCCCGAAGACCTAGCCGTCATCGAAAAGAAGATGAGGGAAATCATCAACAAGCGTGATGAAGTCCGGACCGAGATTTGGGAACGTGAAAAGGCAATCGCCTATTACCAAGATCGCGGCGAACCTTATAAGGTTGAGCTGATAGAAAGCATCCCCGGCGACGAGCCTCTGCGCATGTATTGGCACGGTGACTGGCAAGATCTGTGCCGTGGCCCACACCTGCAGCACACCGGCCAAGTTCCGGCTGACGGTTTCAAACTGATGTCTATCGCAGGTGCATATTGGCGCGGTGACAGCGACCGTCCGATGCTGCAACGTATCTACGGCGCGGCCTTCACAAACAAAGAAGGCCTAAAAGCCCACCTGCATATGCTGGAAGAAGCAGCCAAGCGCGACCACCGCAAGCTGGGCCGCGAGATGAATCTGTTCCACATGCAAGAAGAAGCCCCGGGTCAGGTGTTCTGGCACCCTAACGGCTGGACTGTTTACACTGAACTGCAAGACTATATGCGCCGCCAACAACGTAAGGGCGGCTATGTAGAGGTAAACACCCCGCAAGTCGTTGATCGGAAGCTTTGGGAAGCCTCAGGCCACTGGGAAAAGTACCAAGAGAACATGTTCATTGTCGAAGTCGACGAAGAGCACGCCCGCGAAAAGGCCGTGAACGCGCTGAAGCCAATGAACTGCCCGTGCCACGTGCAGATTTTCAATCAGGGTCTGAAATCCTATCGTGACCTACCATTACGCATGGCGGAATTCGGGTCTTGTGCGCGCTATGAACCGTCAGGTGCGCTACATGGGATCATGCGTGTGCGTGGCTTTACGCAAGACGATGGACATATCTTCTGTACCGATGATCAGATCGAAGCAGAAACTGCGCGCTTCATCGAATTCCTGTCGAAAATCTATGCTGACCTTGGCTTCCATGATTGGACCATCAAACTATCCACCCGTCCAGAAAAACGGATCGGTTCGGATGAAACATGGGATCACATGGAAAAGGCGCTTGGCGATGCCTGCCGTGCGGCTGGGTATGAGTACGAAGTGCTGGAAGGTGAAGGCGCGTTCTACGGTCCAAAGCTAGAGTTCACCCTGACCGACGCGATTGGCCGAAACTGGCAGTGTGGTACGCTGCAAGTAGATGCCAACTTGCCCGAACGTCTGGACGCCAACTTTGTTGGCGAAGACGGCGCTAAACACCGCCCCATCATGCTGCACCGCGCGACACTTGGGTCGTTCGAACGCTTTATCGGGATCTTGATCGAAGAACACGCAGGCAAGCTGCCGTTCTGGCTGGCCCCGCGTCAGGTGGTCGTTGCGACCATCGTTTCTGACGCCGATGAATACGCGAACGAAGTCGTCGAAGCGCTGCGCGCCGTTGGCGTCCGCGCCGAGGCCGACACCCGAAATGAGAAGATCAACTACAAGGTTCGTGAACACTCTGTCGGTAAAGTTCCGGTCATTCTGGCGCTGGGTGCGCGCGAAGTGACAGAGAAAACTGTGACTGTCCGCCGCCTTGGCGAAAACAAAACATCTGTAACATCTCTTGATGAGATCGTTGCAGAGTTGGGAAAAAGCGCCACACCACCCGATCTTTTGTAACATTCCAGCGCTGGAATCTGTAACAAACCCGCCGTGCATTACGCCCGGCGGGTTCTTTTTTTGTCAAAATCTGCGGTGCGGCAGGGCGTCGCGGCAAAATGATCGTGTTCACACGACCTCACGGAAACGCGATGCACGCGGCTGTGAATAGAAAACCAGCAATTGGACCGATTAATATTTAGGCATCGCCGCTGATAGGCGACGCAAAAATTTGATCCAATTGAAGGAAGCCTTCCATGTCCAACACAAAAAAATCACTTGTTCTTGCTACTGCTGTTGCGTCTGCTGTTGCAGGTCTCGCAACGACTGCACACGCTGCTGACGAAAAATGCTATGGCGTGTCACTTGCCGGCGAAAACGACTGTGCTGCTGGTCCAGGTACAAGCTGCGCAGGCACATCTTCTGTTGATTACCAGGGCAACGCTTGGTCACTGGTTCCAGAAGGCACATGCACAACTATGGAACTGCCAGCGATGGCTGACGGCAAAGAGCGCATGGGTTCACTAGAAGCGCTAGAGCGCGACATCCCTGCATAAGCCGAAAAATATGGTAAGGTGGGTTTACGCCCACCTTACACCCGTTCTGACAGGAGCCTGCCATGTTTGATGTGTCCCGCGATGCCCCGCTACCCCCGCTTCCCGGTGTCGGCTACAAGCCACAGCACTACGCTGACATTATCAAAAACCCTGACCCTGTTGGCTGGCTCGAAATTCACGCTGAAAACTATATGGGTGGCGGCGGACGCCCCATCGCCCAGTTGCGCCACCTTGCTGAACGCTTTCCGATCTCGGTTCACGGTGTCGGCCTATCTATCGGCTCTGAGGGTGATCTTGATCCCGAACACCTTGCCCGGCTCAAGCATCTTGTTGATTGGCTGAACCCTGCCAGCTTTTCAGAACACCTCGCGTGGTCTACCCACGACAGTCATTTCCTGAACGACCTGTTACCCCTGCCCTACACCGAAACAACGCTTGCGCAGGTGGCAAGCCACATCACCCAAGTCCAAGATACGCTTGGCCGTCAAATGTTATTAGAAAACCCATCCAGCTATCTGGCCTTTGCGGAATCCACGCTGTCCGAAACTGAATTCCTACGCGAGATCGTCACGCGCACCGGTTGCGGCCTGCTGCTTGACGTGAACAACGTCTTTGTCAGCGCGACAAACCTGAAAACATCCCCCCAAGCCTATATCGACGCCTTCCCATTAGAGGCAGTCGGTGAAATGCACCTTGGCGGCCATGACGAGGACGAAGATGAAACTGGCGCGCCACTGCTGATTGACAGCCACGGCAAGCCAATCGTCGATCCGGTTTGGGCGCTACTCGACTACACGATTGAACGGTCTGGCCCAAAGCCGCTGTTGATCGAATGGGATAACGACGTGCCCGATTGGGCCACATTGGCAGAAGAAGCCACCCGCGCTGCAACTGCGCTGACAAAGGTCGCGGCATGAAAGTGAACCAAGCCGCGTTTCAGGCCGGGCTGTTTGATCCTGCAGCGCCTGCCCCGACTGGGCTGCAAAACCCCGACGGCGCACCAGCCACAAAACGTTTCGATGTCTACCGCAACAATGTAGCCGTTAGCCTGTCTGACGCGTTAGAGGCCGCGTTCCCCGTTATTCACAAATTGGTCGGCGATCAGTTCTTCCGTGCGATGGCTGGCGTCTATCTGCGCAAACACCCGCCCAGTTCTCCGTTGATGATGTTCTACGGGGAAAAGATGCCGCAGTTCCTGCGCCGTTTTCCCCCGGCACAAAGCCTGCCGTATCTACCTGACATCGCGAAGCTGGAGCTGGCTATGCGCCGCGCCTATCATGCCGCGGATGAGACAGCGGTTAATCCTCAGGCGCTTGCCGCACTCGCACCCGACGCGTTGCTTGCATCGCGCTTGCGTCTTGCGCCTTCGGTACAGGTGCTAACCTCTGACTATCCAATCCACGGTATATACCGTGCAAATACCACCAATGACGCGCCCAAACCCGTGATGCAGCCCGAGGCTGCTCTGATTACCCGGCCCGGCTTTGACCCGCAGATCAATCTTATCGACCGTAGCAGTGCGAACTGTATCAAAGCGTTGATGGATAACACCCCATTGGGCGAGACACTGACTGATGACCGATTGGATTTGGGTGCGACCCTGTCGCTTTTACTCGGCCAATCCGCGATTACTGAAATTCACTGAAAGGCGCAGACATGCAACTCCCCCCATTTATTGCCCGGAGCGCCGATCAGCTGAACCGTTTAGGTGATCAGGCCCTTCCCCTGCTTGCGCGATTTGTCTTTGCCGCAGTTCTGCTGATGTACTTCTGGAATTCAGGGCTGACCAAATTAGGTGACGGGATATTTGGCTTCTTAGCGCCTTCGTCAGGCGCATACGTACAAATTTTCCCCCGCGCGATGGAGGCGGCAGGCTATGACACGTCGCAGCTATCGTTGTTTCACTGGGCGGTTGTCACGGCAGGCACATTGGCCGAGTTCATCTTGCCCCTTCTCATCGTCATCGGTTTTTTGACGCGGTTGGCAGCATTCGGGATGATCGGGTTTGTCGTTGTGCAATCGCTGACGGACCTGTTTGGTCACGGGGGTATCGCACATGAAGGAACTTTGGGTGCCTGGTTTGATCGCGTGCCAGATGGGCTTATCTTGGATCAACGCGCGTTTTGGGTGCTGTGTCTGGCGACACTGGTCCTCAAAGGGGCCGGCGCATTATCTGCCGACCGCCTGCTGTTCAAAAATGCGCCTTAGGCTCATCCGGTTTACCGGCTGCGATGGCCAACACGCCACCGAGACCAGCAAATCCGATTGGGAACATGGTCGCCACATTGAACCCAAAGGCCGCATAAATACACATCGCGGATAGGATCATTAGCCCACCACCCCAAAGGGCGCGCGCCTTGGCCATCGCGCCGCCCGCGATTGCCAGCAACGGTGCCATGAAGCTAGCAAAGCGGATAAAGCTAGGGTTATCGAAAAAGCCTAACAGCTCGCCCACTTGTGAATGGCGTTCGGTCAATTCGGCATAGCCATAGCCAAACAGGCCAACGAAAATACCCATGATGCCTGCAATCAGGCCAAGGGTGAGTGCGGCATTGCGCATCTGTGTCTCCTTACTGCTCGGACGTCACATAAACACCCGTTGCCTATTCGCCAAGGTGTACGGCCTGTGCGTCGGCCTTCCAGCCGATTGTCCATTGGCCATCGGCCTCGATCACGGGGCGCTTCATCAATGTTGGATGCGCCGCCAATAACGCATCGGGATCACCAGCCTTTTCTTCGTCAGACAACGCACGCCAAGTTGTCGAAGCGCGGTTGATCGCTTTGTCACCAAACTGGGCAATAATCTGGGCGCGATCCGCGTCTGACACGCCATCAGCACGGACATCGATCACCTCTGGGCTATGCCCTGCTGCCTGTAGTGCTTTTAATGCTTTGCGACACGTATCGCATGATTTTAGACCGAAAAAGCGCATTTCGCCTCCTGATTGAGCATCTTGCAGCGTTCCGCACATGCGGTAAGCTGTCACTTGCATTTTGCATAGAACACATAACTCTAGACATACAAGGCTTGGGTGAACGGCACCCAACAAGACACGACGGAGGAAGACCAATGCCAAGCGGCACTGTAAAGTGGTTTAATACAACAAAAGGTTTCGGATTTATTGCACCTGACGAAGGCGGATCGGACGTATTTGTCCATGTGACTGCCGTGGAACAGGCGGGGCTTACCGGACTAGCCGATAATGAAAAAGTGACCTTTGACTTGGTCGAAGGGCGAGATGGCCGGAAGATGGCCGGCAATCTCGCCAAAGCCTAAAGCAAGAGCGTTACGCTGCGATCTTTAGCTTGGCCCGCTCAATGTGGGCTTGGCCACCGGCCAGACGCTCACAAGTGCGGGTTAGGCGGTCGACCAAATCCATGCGGATCGGAGAGAAAGTATCGCGTGGAGTAGTGTCTGCGTTAGACTGGGAATTAACTTGGTCACTCATTACATTACCTGGCTTAATTACTGTTAGCTGGGACGTATTTGCTAAACTACATATATCGCGAATTGGCCGTTCAGTGATGGGGAAATTCGGATAGGTTGCATCAACTGACGTGGCGTAACAACGCCTTTAGCGTGTAAAATGCCGAAAAATACAACCAATTAAATGATCCAACCTATCCTTTAGGTAAGGGTGGTAAAAATACAGCCATAGACCAACAGAATCGGTCAGAAATCGAGTCGCGCGTCACAGACTTGTAACCAGCGCATGACAATGCGCGCCCGATTGGCCAAAGACCGGGGCGTCTAATTCCTGCATGAATTCAAAAGAGTGCTAGAGGCTGTGGGTCAGAGCCACGCATCGCGAGCGTCGTCGTCCCAACCTAAGGTCCAGTTAATGCCATCGGTGATGACAGGACGGGCCATAAGGGCGGGCTGGGCCTCTAGCTGCGCATCTGCCTCGCTCTCGCGGAGCCAAGCGTTCAGATTACGGTAGGTCTGTGACTTACGGTCGACGAGGTTGTCGCCGAACTGCGCAATCAGCGGTGCCCACTCTGCCTCGGACAATGGATTGGCGCGGACATCGCGGAAATCCACATCCCGCCCCGCAGCTTCAAGTGCCTTGATTGCGGCTTTGCAGTCGGAACAGGTGGGAAGGCCATAAAGGATCATTTGCTTGGGTCCGGGTTAGTTACCGGGCGACCTTAGCCAAGCATGAAGTCATGCACAACGTTAGCGGCGAAGCCTGCGGTCAATTTGGCGCGCTATCATCAGGGGAGCTGTTCGGACCTCGGGGGTGAACCGCGTCTCGGAAAAGGTCCAGTGGAGCTTTTCAGCGGTGAACGCGCGAAGCGCAGGGGGTGCGAAGCGCCCTCCCCATGGGGGAGATCTGGGCGCTGTCCAATGATGTCGGGCCGACAAAAGCCTAATGTGTTCTACGCCAAGGGAACTTTTTATAGTTGGTTGAGTTTTTAACGTACTCTGCAAGGCAGTCGTCAGTTTCCTTTATAGTTTCCTCAACCCGCTTGCGATAAGTGTCTAAAGCCGCTTTAGTTACATAATCAGCATCTGCTCCCCTGTGGGCTATATCTCCCCTAACACGTACAAATTCATTAATTTCATTCGTTCCGTGGCTCCAACAGTTAGACAACTGAGCCTTTCCAACCCACGATAAAAAAAGCTCGTCTACCGGTCCTGACTTGGGGGTGTTGAAGCTAGCCAGTTTCAAACGCAGCCCATCGGAGTAGACAATCTTCCAACCCTCACCAGCCAAGCTCAGGGCCCGTAGCTCATCCTTCTTTGTATCACCCGCTAATTGCGCTATTCGCTTTTGAGCATTCTTGGGGAGGTCGTTCGGCTCGTTAGCCACTTCAAGTAACTTTGTGGCTACCTCTTCAATGACTTCCTCAACGTACAGCTCCCAAGCAGCGCATAACAGAAGGACACCGCCTTTTGTTATGTGCCCAAGTTTTCGCCTACCCTGCCCAGTTGGATTTAGCAGGGAGTGCGCTGCAAGCATCGCCTTCACATCCGGAAGCATTTTTGTCTTAAATTTCTGCCGTGCGTTAGATGGCACTACCCAATAATCCCTTCAAACTCCCGCCATTCACCTTTGCTCATCCCAGAGGTTTCCTGCGTGACCTTTTCACCCTTAAGCATACGGCGCACGCAGTCAATCGCCTTACCAGATAGGTTGGCTCCGCCCATGCGGTAGTCTTCGAAGGCGGAATAGGCGGCGGGCACCCAGTCGGCGACGACGTTGCAGATCGCGTCGGCATAGACTCGGATTTCGTATTGCGCGTGTGCGTCAGCACGTAGGCGCAGGAAGTGGAACAGGTTGTGCAGGTCGACCTTCCAGTACCACTGCGTATAGATGTTTGCTGGCAGGTTCATCCGTGCCAATTCGCGGGCCAGCCCCTGCTGACCTTCTTGGTCGATCATTTCTGCATAGTGGTCATAGCAACGCGCCGCGTCGCCCTTGAGGTATTCCAGCACGCGTGCGGCTTCTTCGCCGGTTAGTGCTTCGCCCCTGCCCTGATTATTGATCACTGATTGCGCGGCCAGTTTGTCGGGTTCAGGGATATAGAATTCGCGGTCTAGGATCGAATAACGCGCGGAGTATTCGTTCACGTTTGCTGTGCGGTGCCGGATCCACTGACGCGCGACAAAGACGGGCAGTTTGACGTGCAGTTTGATTTCGCACATTTCAAACGGCGTCGAATGCCAGTGGCGCATCAGATAACGGATCAGCCCTTCGTCGTTTTGCACGGATTTCGTGCCTTTGCCGTAAGATACCCGTGCCGCCTGACAGATCGCCGCATCGTCGCCCATATAATCGATCACCCGGATAAACCCGTGGTCCAGCACGTCATGCGCCTTGTACAGGTGGTTCTCCATACCTTCGGCCACAGCCCGCAAGGTCGGTTTCGCGTTTGCACGTAGTTCGTCGATTTCGGCCTGTTGTTCGGCGGTAATGGGCATATTTTTCTCCGGCTGCTAGATTCGCGTCAGGGTCACTATAGGGTGTCTGCGCCTCGCAGGCACCCAAGATGTTGCTGGCAGCGCAGTTCTACCTGTGGCAGTGTGCCCTAAAATCAATTTCTCGGAGATGCCGCTGATGTATGCGCGCACAATTGCATTTGTTGCCTGCCTTTTGGGCCAAAGCGTTTCAGCCCAGTCCACGGTCAATGTTCCAATTGATCAGGCCCGTGCCATTGCCACCAACGCAATTCTGTCCGGAGACATTCCTCTTGCGCAAGAAATCGCTCGTAAGCTGTTGGCGCAAAACCCCGATGACCGCGTTGCGTTGCTGGTCCTAGCTGCGGCTGCCCCTCAATCGGGTGATCCTGCCGAAGGTCGCGCCGCAGGTGCCCGCGCATGGCGATTGTCCGAAACCGATGCCCAGAAATACGAAGCCGCTCGCCTGACCGCACTGGCCGCCGCGAGTGAAAAGCGGTTCACTCTGTCGACCCTATGGTTACGCCGCGCATTGACCGTCGCGCCGAATGATGCCGAATACAACCGGACCATCGCTGACGCCCGAACAGTCAAGCAGCTTAACCCATGGTCGACATATCTTGGGTTTTCGGTTGTGCCATCCGACAACGTGAATGGTGGTGCCGTAAATTCAGAACTGACCGCGCCTGGCCTAGAGGATAACCCGTTCGGTTCAGGAGCAACATTGTCAGAAGACGCCCTCGCGCTAGAAGGCATCCGCGCCTCTTTCAGCTTCAGCACACAATACCGTATGTATTCAGATGAAAAACGCCGCCTATCTGTTGGTCTTCGATACCAGGGCGCGAGAGTAAAACTGACTGATGCCGAGGAAACGCCAGACGCGTCATTCGATACGAATTCTTTCGAATTAAACGCACGCTATGATGAAGCGTTAAGCACAGGCGCTTATGGACTAAGCCTTGCTGCGGGAACCACGGATTACCGTGATCTGGATTCAACAGACTTGTCTGTCGACAAACGAAAATATGACAACATACGCCTCGGCGCGGACTACCGGTATCCGATCTCTGCACAATCAGAATTGGGGCTATCAGCACAAATTGAGAGATTGACCTACGAAGAAACCTCCATTGGGGAAGTTAATCGCAAGATTGTGCGCGCGTCTTATGGGCAACGGCTCGACAACGGGGATAGGTGGAACACATCTCTGTCTTATACAGACGGCACGGGTGACAGCGCCAATTACACCTCAAACGCCTGGACAATACAGTTTGGTTACAATTGGAACGAAGCCGTGGGGCCAATTACTTTAGGAGTAAGCGCTGGACGCACTTGGACCGAATACCCAGGCTATACGCTATTCGGATCGCCCATTACTGGCGGGCGCCAAGACACCACCAACTTCTACACCATCAATGTGGGCTTCCCGGCGGCAACTTACGCTGGCTTCACTCCTGGCCTGACTTGGAACCATAGCCTCTCGGACAGCAATGTCAGTCGATTTACGCGCGAAACGCGGTCACTTGGTGTGACGATCAATTCTGCCTTCTAAGGTCACAGCAAGTCAGACTGATGTTAAGATTTTGTATAGAATACACCACATGGCGAAATCTTTGTTTTAAATAGTTCAGGCGACCTGAATCGCGCTGATCGACCTTTTCTAGCCGTTCATTTTAAGTATTTGACCTTCCGCCAACTGGAAGGTGTAGCAGTCCCTTAACGAATGAATCGAGGACTGTCATGAGACGACGAATTATTGCTGCAGGTGCTGCCATTATCGTGGGTGCCATTGGATTTGCCACTTGGCCGACACAAGAGTCAAATGTGGCGCTGACCTCCGATACAGTGACTACCGGTAGCGCCTTGGCTCATGTAATAGTCCCAAAAACCCTTTCTTCGAATGCTCAGATCGGCAAAGTAGCGTTTGAGGCGGCCTGCGTGTCGTGCCATGGTGAAAACGCTGCGGGTAAGGATGGCGTGGCCCCGCCATTGGTTCACATCATTTATGAACCAAACCACCACGGCGATGAAAGCTTTCAAAGGGCCGCGGCGCTGGGTGTGCGTGCCCATCATTGGCCATTTGGTAATATGCCACCCGTCGAAGGGGTGACACGCGCAGATGTAGCGATGATTGTCGCATACGTACGAGAGCTCCAACGTGCCAACGGGATCAACTGAATATGGCAAAGAACACAACAATGAGAATACTAATGTTCGGGGCAGCTATGCTTTGGGCAACAGGCGTAGTGGCCCACTCCCCACTTAGCGGAACCACGCCAGCCCATGAGGCGATCATTGCGGAAGTGCCAACTGAAGTCTTGTTGGAATTTAAGGGCGATATACACCTAACTCGCGTGACGATGACACATAAAGACCATCCAAGCGTCGATATGGATTTAACTGGTCATTCTGGGTTCATCTCAAGTTATGCAATCCCCGTGCAGCCCATGGGAACGGGTGAATACGTGATCGAATGGCGCGGCCTTGGTACCGACGGTCACGCGCTGACTGGTTCGTTTCACTTTACGGTCGAATAGACATGCCAGATGTCTGGGGACTGGCTGCGATTGCTGCAAAGTTTGCGCTTTATCTTGGCATACTAACAGCTGCAGGGACTGTCATTACCGCCCTCTTATTTCGACTTGATCTCCATAAAGGCTTTGCGCTGAAGTTCGCTTTGCTTGGGCTGATTGCGACAATCCTTACCTTTGCTTTGCGCGGAGCAGTCCTGACGGGCGATGCCAGCGGCATGACAGACCCAGAGATACTCGGCCTATTATGGAGCACCCCAGTCGGGACGGCACTCGCTTTGCGTATCGGGGGATTGGGCCTGCTTATCCTTGGTCTGTTCTTAGCGCGTTCTGAGCTGTGGTTATCCGCGTTTGGTGGCATCCTTGCGATCTGGTCGTTTGATCACGTCGGACACGTCTCGGGGCGCGATACAACCTTGCTCGACATTGCACTGACCTTCCACTTGATCGCTTTAGCGGTTTGGATTGGCATTCTCACGCCGCTCAAACGCCTTGCGTCAGCACAGGAAACCTGGCCTGAGGCTGCAGATGTCGGGCATCGATTTAGTGTTATTGCGTCTTTCGCCGTTCCACTGCTCATTGTCGCTGGCGGGTATATGGGTGTTATCTTAACCGGATCCACCGCTGCGCTTTTTGGAACAGCCTATGGCCAAGCGCTCATCCTGAAAATCATTCTCGTCGCGGGACTTCTTATGCTTGGCGCCGCAAATAAGTTGCGTTTCATCCCTAACCTTCGCGCTGGCGATCCGCGTGCTGCAAAGCATCTTTCCCAGTCGATTACCATGGAGTGGCTGGTCGTGTTGGCGGTGCTTGGCACCACAGCGACACTCACGTCAGTGCTTAATTTACCAACGTGATTATGAATTTCCGGGCGCAGGTCTCTCTGCTTCAAAACGGGTAAGGCGTCGCCGCAGCTTTGGTCGTGACCCACATGTATTGTGTGAATTCCTCCCATATCGCTGGGCCGGAAATCCGCCCACCGTTACCCGATTGCCCGCGCCCACCAAAGGGGGCGAGCGGCGACGTGATGATCGGTTGATCATTGATATGCAAGTGACCAACGCGCAGCTGGTTTCCAACGGCACGAGCGCGTTCCACATCGGCGCCGATCACAGAACCGGCAAGACCAAAATCAGTCATATTGGCTAACGCTACCGCATGGTCATCATCATCAAATGCAGCGATCACAGCCACGGGCCCAAAGATTTCTTCGTCAAACGCGCGCATACCGGGCTTAACTCCGGATAACACTGTCGCTGGAAACATTGTTCCCATAGCTTTGCCACCGGCATGAAGTTTAGCGCCTTTTTGAACAGCATCTTCAATGATCGCCTCGATGCGTTTGCACTCTGCCTCGACGATAAGAGGTCCAAGCGCGCACTGTTCAGTCGCAGGATCACCAACAGGCAAATGACGGGCTTTATTAGAGAGTATCTCGGCCAGCTTTTCAGCATGCGACACGGGCGCGAGGATTAGACCTGCAGCGATGCAGACTTGACCTTGATGCAACCAAGCCCCCCAAGCGCAGTTTGATGCCGCAATGTCCATGTCTGCGTCATCTAACAAGATAATCGCGTTCTTGCCGCCAAGCTCTAGCTGGACTTTCTTAAGGTTCCTCCCGCAAGCCTCGGCGACCTTGGCCCCTACTTTGGGTGAACCCGTGAAGGATACCATCGCGATGTTTCTATCTTCGCACATTGCAGCGCCAACATCGGCGCCTCCCGACACGATATGCAGTAAGCCGTCAGGAAGACCTGCCTCTTCGAACGCACGTGCAATGATTATGCCGCCTGAGATCGGTGTTCGTAGGTCTGGCTTGTGAACAACAGCGTTGCCAGTGGCGAGCGCAGCCGCAATCGCGCGGATCGACAAGAACAATGGAAAGTTGAACGCAGATATTACACCGACGACGCCGTGAGCTACCCGGATCAATTCTTCATGCGCGTTGCGGCCATCGACCGATTTCAAAGTCGTGTTATGGTTTTCAAGCGCGGCTGCTGCAGCGGCCCGCATGATCGCGACACTTAGCTCGATCTCGGCTGCTGCCTTGGGCGCAGTAGAGCCACTTTCGCGAACAATCCAAGGTATGAGTTTGTCAGCGTTTTGCTTTAGGATCTCGGCCGCACGGTTCAATAAAGCTGCGCGTTCAGAACCCGGTGTTGCTTCCCATGCGGGCTGAGCGGATCTTGCAGCGGCGGCCGCTTTCTTCAGGTCTTTTTCAGTTGCTCGACCAACGTCGGCTAGGTGTGCATTGTCGGCAGGTGCAGTGACTTTGTCGGTGCCGCCTTCGGCATCGATCCAGCCGTTTGAGTAGATCTTACCGCTCCATGTACCCTGCGCCAAAAAATCATCGTTGATTTTATTCATTTCATTCTTTTCCCAAAATAAACCGTGCACCGCGTTCAGCGATCATCATTGTTGGCGCGTTGGTGTTGCCGCTGATCAATGCCGGCATTGCTGATGCGTCGCAAACCCGAAGCCCTTGGACACCGCGCACCCGCAATTGGCTATCAAGGCATGCCATGCGGTCGGTATCTGCGCCCATTTTGACCGTACAGGACGGGTGAAACAGCGTCTTGGCGGTCTTACGCACGTATTCTTCAAGCGCGGCATCATCGTTTTCCACATCGGGCGCAGGCATATGCCGGCGTTTGATGTATTTGGCTAAGGCGGGCGCATCCAAAATTTCGATTGATTTGCGTACACCGCGCATGAGCACGTCTACATCGTGCCGGTCGGTTAGTGCGCCACTGACAAAAACTGGCTTCTCTGCGGGATCAGCAGACCTGATCTTGTATGATCCCCGCGACTTTGGCCGTAAGAAACATTGACCGATAGAGACCCCATGCGCCTCGATTGCTGGGCGGTCCAGACCTGCGACCATCGACGGCAGCACGTGAAACTGAAGATCAGGGATGCCAGCATCTGATACATCGATAAATCCGCCAGTTTCACAGACATTCGATGTCAGCAATCCTTTGCGCGTGGTCAGATACTGCAGCATATGCATCGCCGCACGCACGCCTTTGTCATGACGATAGTTCGAAATCGGGTCGATGGTTTCGCCCTGAACTGTCGATTCAAGGTGGTCTTGGTAATTCTCGCCCACACCGGGTAGATCGCTAATGACCTCGATACCCAGATCACGCAGTTCTTGGGCATTCCCAACGCCAGACAGCTGCAGCAATCGCGGCGTTTCAAAGGCCCCGGCGCACATCACCACCTCTGATCTTGCTTTGATCTGCTGGCCACTTTCCAACATCACACCCGTCGCTCGCGTGCCATCAAACGTCAGCTTAGTGACGCTGGTGTTTTTCATGATCTTTAGGTTTGGGCGCTTTTCAGCCTTGCGCAGAAATGCCTGAGCTGCGCTCCAGCGCCGACCATTATGCGTGGTGGTTTGATAAAACCCGACGCCTTCTTGTACTGCGCTGTTAAAGTCCGGGTTGAATGGGATGCCGGTTTCTTGGGCCGCCGTAACAAACGCTTCACTTAGCGGGTGTTTGAACTTTGGTTCGGAAACGTGCAGGTCGCCCTTACTGCCGTGATAGTCGTTGCTGTATAGCTCGTTATTCTCAAGATCACGGAACACTGGCAGGCAATCACTATAGGACCAGCCCTTTGCACCCAATTGCGCCCAGTTGTCGTAATCTTCGCTTTGTCCGCGCACATAGAGCATCGCGTTCACAGAACTACCGCCGCCGATCACCTTGCCTGTTGGAACGATGGTTGGCCGACCAGCCATCGCTTCGGACGGGGCCGCGACATAGTTTTTGATATCCCGCCGGCTTTTCAGAATTTTGAAAAACGCGGCAGGAATATGAATCCACGGGTGAAAGTCATTGCGACCACGTTCGATCATCAAGACCTTCGTCATCGGATTTTCGGATAACCTTTCGGCCATCACGCAGCCCGATGATCCGCCTCCGACGATGATGTAGTCAAACTCTTCCATGGTCTTTGTTCCCTCTCAAATTGGGATTTCTTGTGCTGAATGGTTGGCGCTAGGCGGCGTGCATCACTTTGTGAAGTTGGATCATTGCATCGCCCAGCTGATGGTCGATCATGGTCAAACGCTTTGCATAATGCGCGCCCGGATATTCCCACGTTATGCCGATACCACCGTGCAGTTGGATCACTTCCTCAGAGAACTTCACGGACGTTCGCCCGATCAGGTTCTTTGCCATCGCCACGTATTTCGCGCGCTGATCCGAGGCGAGGTGCGATGCCGCCAAAACCGTGATGGAACGGCATTGTTCGATCTCGATCGCCATATCGACAACGCGGTGTTGCAGCGCCTGAAAGACGGCGATCGGGCGGCCAAACTGCTGACGCTGCTTCATGAAGTCGACCGTCATCGCAAGCAGAACGTCCATTGCGCCCACGGCCTCGGCGCATAGCGCCAAGCGACCCGCGTCTAATGCCGCTTCCAAGGCACCTTCCGCCTCCTCTGCCAGACAAACGGCGGCGCTGTTATCAAGAATCACTTCCGCTGCACCACCACCGTCGATCATTCCATAATCAATGGTTTCAGCGGTTTCAGTCAGATAGAGTCCGATTTTGCCATCAGCCTTGGCCGCGACAAGAATAACATCAGCATTTGGCGCTCCATATACGACCGATTTGCGACCAGTCAGCTTACCATTGGCAAAGGATGCGGTGATGTCAGCCAGACGTTCACCTGCCTCGGGTTCGAACACGGCAAGTGCCGGGCGTTTGCTGCCACCGATGATATCTTCGACCAGCGCGTCCTGCCCCAAATCAGCAAGCAAGCGCACAGACATCAAGGATGCCAGCATGGGTTCAGGGCAAATGGCCCGGCCCAATTCTTCGAACACCGTAGTGATATCGAACCCTTGGCCACCAAACCCACCTTGGTCTTCGGTTACGAACGCACCGATGACGCCCAGGTCGGCCATCTCGATGTATTTTTCAGGCGAATAGAACGGTGCCTCGTAGGCGGCTTTGTTGCGTGTTTCGATATCGTACTGCTCTGTCAAATAGCGGCGCAGCGTGTCCGAGAGCATCCGGCGGTCTTCACTCAGTTTGAAATCCATTGGGTTATCCTCTGAACAGGTCTTTGGCGATGATGTTGCGCTGGATCTCGTTTGATCCACCGAAGATCGACAGTTTGCGGTTGTTGAAATAGGCGGCAGCGGCAGCGGCGGCATCTTCGGGTACAGTCAGGGCATTGGCTGGCAATTTTTCGGCCGGGAAAGGCGCGGCAGCGGCTCCTAACGCCTGACGTGTTCGGCTATTCAAGCGCTGCACGATGACAGTGCCCTTGATTTTCAGCATCGAGCTTTCGTACCCGCTCGCCGCCCCCGTTTCGCTCTCAGACAGAACGCGCAGATTGGTGATACGGATCGCCTCTAGATCAATCTCGGTCTCAGCGATTTCTTTTGCGAACAGTGGATCTTCGATCAGTGGTTTACCGTTACGAATGGTCTTAGCTGCCAGTTCTTTTAACGCCGCCAAGTCGCGGATCGCGAAACCAGTGCCCGCAATATTGGTCCGCTCGTGGGTTAGAAGGTATTTCGCGATGGTCCAGCCTTCGTTTTCTTTGCCGACCAAGTTGGAAACAGGGACGCGCACATCGGTAAAGAAGACTTCGTTCACCTCGTGACCGCCTTCGATCAGTTTGATGGGGCGCATTTCAATGCCGGGCGTATCGAGATCAACCAAGATAAAACTGATACCTTCTTGGGCCTTTGCAGCGGCGTCGGTCCGGACAAGACAGAAAATCTTGTTGGCGTGCTGGCCAAGAGTGGTCCAAGTCTTTTGACCGTTGATGATATAGTGATCCCCGTCACGCACAGCCCGGGTTTTCAAGCTCGCCAGATCAGAACCAGCGCCCGGTTCCGAATAGCCCTGACACCACCAGTCGGTGCCATCCAGAATTCGGGGTAGAATCTCGGCTTTCTGCGCTTCGGTGCCAAACTTTAGCAACACAGGCCCTAACATAGCGACACCAAATGCAACCAATCGCGGCGCATAGGCCAGGGCGGTTTCTTCGCCAACGATATGCCGTTGATAGTTATTCCAACCGGGTCCGCCGTGTTCTACTGGCCATGTGGTGCCCAGCCAATTCCGGCTTTGCATGATGGCGTGCCATTTTTCATAATCGGCCTTATCCAAAGGGGTGTTGTTACGCACCTTCTGTTGGATATCTTTTGGTAGATTTTCCCGAATGAATGCTCTGACCTCGTCACGGAAGTCTTCTTCTTCCTTGGTGAATTGCAGATCCATGATCAGCGCTCCTTGTTCAAATCAGCGAATGTGGTGCCGTCATCGGCCATCTTTTGCAGCAGTGCAGGCACGCGCCAGTAATACGCGTCGTCTTGGGCATAGGTGTTGATCCGATCGACCAGCGCTTGCGCACCGATCTTGTCCGCATAACAAAGCGGTCCACCGCGATGGCGTGGAAAGCCGTAGCCAAACAAAAACACTGCATCGACGTCGATAGGGCGCAGCGCGATGCCTTCTTCGACGACGCGTGCGCATTCAACGATCATCGCAGTGATGTAACGATCAACGATTTCTTCATCGGTAAAGCTGCGCGGTGTGATGCCTTTTTCGGCCTGCTCATCCGTGATGAACTGGGCGACATCTGGGTTCTTCGTTTTCGAACCATCGGGCCAATACACATAGTACCCCTTGCCAGTCTTCCGGCCAAAATCGCCCGCTTCACAAATCTTATCGGCAACACCGACATAGCGTTCCTCTGGCGGACGCAGCGGCGCACGGCGTTTACGTTCTGCCCAGCCGATATCAAGGCCAGACAGATCACCAACCGTGAACGGCCCCATGGCCGCACCAAACCCGACCAACGCATTGTCGATCTGTTCATAATCTGCGCCGTCCATCATCATGTAACCCGTGGACCGCGCGTAGTGGGCCAATATCCGATTACCGATAAAGCCGTCACAGACCCCTGCCCGCACAGCGACCTTGCGCAGGCGCTTTGCCAAGGCAAATCCTGTCGCCACTACATCCGGCGCTGTTTTTTCTGCGACGACAACCTCTAATAGCCGCATCACATGCGCGGGCGAAAAGAAGTGCAAACCGATCACGTCTTGGGGACGTGTCACCGCCTTCGCGATTTCGTCAATGTTCAGGTATGATGTGTTCGAGGCAAGAACCGCACCAGTTTTGCAAATGGCGTCGAGCTTGGCGAATACTTCGTGCTTAACTTCCATGCTTTCGAACACCGCCTCGATCACCAAATCAACATCGGAAAGGCTGTTCATATCCGTAGTCACAGTCAGCTTGGCGACTGTGGCGTCAAAGGCTTCTTGGGATAATTTTCCGCGTTTGACCGCCCCTTGCAGATTGCCCGTGATGGTCTTGACTGCGAATGCGACGCGGTCTTCGGCCATTTCAATGGCCGTGACAGGAATTCCGGCCAGCAACATGGATGTCGCGATACCTGATCCCATCGTCCCGCCACCAATCACGCCAGCGGTCTTAATCTCGCGCGGGGTTTCTTTGGCTTCCGGGATGTTCGCCACCGCGCGTTCCGCAAAGAACGCGTGTTTCAGGCCATGGTGTTCGTCGCTGGCCAATGCTTCGATGAACAATGCACGCTCGGCGGCCAACCCTTCGTCAATCGGTTTTGTGGCACCTTCGATGGCGCGCAAGGCGCGCAGAGCAACTGCACCTTTTGAACCTAGCGCCTCGAATTTCGACCGGGCGGCTGACATTTTGTCACCGTTCAGATTGACCGGCAGGTCACGTGTGACGCATGCCTTCAATTTCCCATCACGCAATTCTTTCGCCATAGCGACGGCAACCTGTGCCGGGTCGCCATCTTCTAGCCGATCAATAATGCCATGCTTTAGCGCGTCTTCCGCCGAAACAGGTGCGCCCCCGGTGATCATCTTAATCGTGGTCGCCGTATCCGCGACACGTGGCAGGCGGATGGTCCCACCAGAGCCAGGAAGCAGACCAAGATTTACCTCAGGCAGACCAACCTTGGACCCTGTGATCCCGACACGGGCGTGACAGCACAACGCCACCTCAAGCCCGCCACCAAGCGCGGTGCCGTGCATGATAGCCACGATTGGTTTCGAGGATGCCTCTAACCGATTGCACACATCCGGCAACACGGGCGGTTGGGACGGTTTGCCAAATTCACGAATATCGGCGCCCGCGACAAATGTGCGGCCCGCGCAGTATAACGCGATCGCCTTTACCTCGGGGTCCGCCTCAAGCATGTCTAACGCATCAACAACGCCTTTGCGCATGGCGTGGCCCGCCGCATTCACTGGCGGATTGTCGATGCAGATCGTCGCGATGTCATCGAATTTTTGAATTGTAACGACTTCAGTCATGTTTCTCTCGATCTGTTCAAAGTGCTTCGGTCAGCGCTGGCACTGCGTCGAATAGATCGGCAACCAACCCATAGTCCGCGACCTGAAAAATTGGCGCTTCTTCGTCTTTGTTGATGGCGACGATGATTTTGCTGTCTTTCATGCCCGCCAGATGCTGGATCGCGCCCGAAATACCGGCAGCGATGTAAAGATCAGGTGCAACCACCTTGCCTGTCTGCCCCACTTGCCAGTCATTGGGCGCATAGCCTGAATCAACGGCGGCACGGGACGCACCAACAGCCGCATCAAGCTTATCGGCCAAGGCCTCGATGACTTTGAATTGTTCTTCGGACCCAACGCCACGCCCACCGGACACAACTATCTTAGCCGAGGTCAGGTCTGGGCGGTCGCTTTGCTGGACCTTATCTTCGACCCATTCGGACAGACCGGGATCATCCGCAGCGGCGATAGTTTCAATGGTCGCGGACCCGGTTTGGGCAGAGGCGCTAAAACCAGCGGTACGTACGGTCAGAACCTTAGTGGAGTCAGTTGATTTCACTGTCTGGATCGCATTGCCAGCATAGACCGGGCGTTCAAATGTATTAGCATCAACCACCGCAGTGACATCCGACAGAACCATCACATCAAGAAGCGCCGATACACGTGGCAGGATGTTTTTCGCACTTGCCGTCGCCGGGGCAACAATATGGGAGTAATCCCCTGCCACCGATACGATCAGCGCCGCCACGGTTTCAGCTAATCCGTTGCCATACGCCGCATCATCAGCACATAGGACTTTGCTGACACCAGCCAATCTCGCACCCTGCGCTGCCGCATCCGCACATCCAGCAGATGCACAAAGAAGAGTCACATCACCAAGCGCCTGCGCCGCAGTGACAGCCTTGCCCGTTTGGTCAAGCGAGATTTCCCCGCCCTGCATTTCGGCCAATAGTAATACAGCCATCAGATGACCCCCGCTTCGTCTTTGAGTTTCGCAATCAGTTCGTTCACGTCTTTGACGATCACGCCTGCCGAACGCTGTGCGGGTTCTTTAGTGCTGATAATCTGAAGACGCGGGGTAACATCGACACCCAGATCGGCGGGTGTTTTCACCTCAAGCGGCTTTTTCTTGGCTTTCATGATGTTGGGCAGCGACGCATAGCGCGGTTCGTTCAGGCGTAGATCGACGGTGATAATCGTCGGCATCTTGACCTTGATGGTTTGCAAACCGCCGTCGACTTCGCGTGTGACCGTCGCATGATCACCGTCAACGCCAACTTCGGACGCAAAAGTCGCCTGCGACCAACCCAACAATGCCGACAGCATCTGCCCTGTGGCGTTCATGTCATTGTCGATCGCCTGCTTGCCGCATAGCACCAAACCGGGCGCTTCTTGCTTCACCACCTCGGCCAGTAATTTCGCAACGCTTAGAGGTTCGATATCGTCATGCACATCTGTGACCGCTTCGATCAAAATCGCGCGGTCTGCACCCATTGCAAGCGCGGTGCGCAGCGTTTCTTGCGCCTGTTTTACGCCGATTGAAACAACGACAACTTCGTCAACTGTGCCAGCCTCTTTTAGGCGGATCGCTTCTTCGACAGCGATTTCATCGAATGGGTTCATCGACATTTTGACGTTGGCCAGATCGACACCGCTTCCATCCGCTTTGACGCGCACTTTGACGTTGTAATCGATGACGCGTTTAACGGGGACTAAGACCCTCATTTAATAGACTCCACGATAATGGCGATGCCCTGCCCCACCCCGATACACATCGAGAGGCAGGCATATTTTCCGCCTGTTTCTTGTAAATTCCGCAGTGCTGTCAGGATGATCCGTGCGCCGCTTGCGCCCAATGGATGACCCACCGCAATTGCCCCGCCATGTGGGTTCACACGGCTGTCGGTTGCATCGATGCCCAGATGTTTGCAGCAGGCAAGCGCCTGCGCGGCAAAGGCTTCGTTGATTTCAATCAGATCCATGTCGGCCATGGTTAGGCCAGCGCGTTCCAATGCTTTGGGAACGGCAAAGGCCGGACCGATCCCCATGATACGTGGTGGAACGCCCGCAATTGCACCTGCAACAATCCGGCCAATTGGCTTGGCCTTATCCGACGCCGCGCCGATCATCAGCATTGCGGCCCCGTCGTTGATGCCTGACGCATTGGCGGCGGTCGTGACGCCTCCCGAAAAAAGCGGGCGCAACGCGTTCATCTTTTCTAGGGTCGTGTCAGGCCGGGGGTGTTCGTCTTGGTCCACCACCGTGACTGCCCCCCGTTTGCCGGGAACGCTGATCGGGGTAATTTCATCTTCAAAAAACCCACGCGCACGCGCTGCTTCGAACCGTTCTTGCGAAGCAAAGGCGAACGCATCTGACGCATCGCGTGTGATTTCATAGTCAGCGGCAAGGTTGTCGGCCGTTTCTGGCATCGGAAAATCGCCGTACATTTCGGCCATTTTCGGGTTCGGAAACCGGGTACCGATCGCACTGTCATAGATAGTGTTGTTACGATCCCAAGCGCTCGCGCTTTTGGCGATGGTAAAGGGCGCGCGGGTCATGCTTTCGACACCGCCCGCGATATAAAGCGGGGCCTCGCCCAGCGTTACAGACCGCGCCGCGTCAAGCGCCGACGCCATAGACGATCCGCACAAACGGTTCACTGTCAGACCGCCCACCTCAATCGGTAAGCCAGCCAGCAATCCGGCAAAGCGCGCGACGTTGCGGCTGTCTTCGCCAGACTGGCAAACATTCCCCAGAATAACGTCTTCGATCATGTCAGGCGGAAACGGGCTGCGTTCGACCAGTTTTGCGATAACTTGGGCGGCCAAATCATCAGGCCGGATCGCAGCAAGCGCGCCACCATGACGGCCAAACGGACTGCGCAGCCCGTCGTAAACATAAGCATCAAGCATTTTTTTCAGCATCCATCTGGTTAAGCGTCTCGGCAAAGATGGTCGTAAGAGATCCTTTTAAGATTTTGCCTGTTGCCGCCTGTGGCAGGCTATCTACCAGAACGATGTGCAAAGGGATTTTGTAGGAAACGACATTCTCGCGCATCCAGCTACGTAACTCTGCTTCGGTCACATCGCCTGACACGGTGACAAATGCCAAAACGTCCTCGTTGCCCGCACGTTCACGCCCGACGACCGCAGATTGAACAACGGCTTTGTGCGCATTCAACGCGCTTTCCACTTCGGCCGGGTACACATTGAAACCCGAATGCACGATCAGTTCTTTACAACGGCCAACGATATGAATTGCGCCATCAGGGTCAATGCGGCCTATATCGCCGGTCCTTAAAAAACCGTCAGCGGTGATCGCGGCAGCAGTTGCTTCTGGATCTTTGTAGTAGCCCTTCATCACGTTGGGACCGCGCACACAGATTTCACCAGCCCCGTCATCAGAACAATTGTGAAGAATGACGTCCAAGCCCGGCAGCGCGAGCCCGACCGAAGTGTCCTGGCGCAGATCATCAAGCCGCGTGACCGAAATTGTTGGAGAGGCTTCGGTCATTCCGTAGCCATTGTGTACATGCACACCAAACTTGCGCTCGATCTCGGATTTCCAGTGTGGATCAAGCGGCGCACCGCCCGAAGACATAATGCGCAATGATGTTTCAACGTGATCGACACCGGTGTCGTGCAGTTCTTTTAGAATTGCGGCATACATTTGCGGTACTGCCGGGAATAGCGTGACATCGTCTTGCAACGCATCAAGCACGCGCTTTGGATCAAACCGAGGCATCAGTCGGATTGTCGCTCCGACCTCCCATACGGGAAGAAGGATGCCGCCAAATCCGTAGACATGCGTACCCGGCAAAACACCCAAAATAACATCGCCGTCACCCATTCCGCGCACGCCGCTAGTTGCGGTGGCAGCGTAAATCAGGTTCGCGTGGGTTAGCATCACACCCTTTGGTGTGCCCGTTGTTCCTGATGTGTAAAACAATGCAGCGACCTGATCCGAACCGGGCACAACAGGTTCAATCGCCACGTCGCGCACAGGCGATGCAACGATACGCCCGCAATCTAGCGCACCTAAATCAATGCCCCCGAAATGAGCAGAATGCGCTAGAGCCGCAGCAGAATCATCAACTGTATAGAGAATGCAACGCGCGTCTGAATGTGCCAACGCAGTGTCTATATCGCGCTCGGTCACACGTGCATTTAGCGGAACGATCCATGCGTCAATCTTACTGATCGCTAAGATTGCGGCGGCATAGGTCATCCCGTTTTCGGCAAGCAGAACAACGCGGTCGCCCCCGCGAACGCCGTGGCCGCGCAACATCTGCACCATCTCGTCCGAGATGCGGTCTAAATCGCCATAGGTATAAGTGCGACCGTCATCATCAAGCACAGCAATGCTGTCTGACGGATTTCCCCCAATCAAATCATGAATTCTATGCATCATGGCCAAATGTTCTCCCCTTAGGGAGCAACATACACACACAGCGCTATGCGTCAACATGCAGTGCAGTGCTTTACTATGTAAAGCATTCTGGTTAACGTGAGCAAGTGCTTCACCCGCCTTGTTCAGACAGGTAAGATGGGCGGCACGCACCAGTTTTTGCGAAGGAAATTAAGTGGTCGACGAAACAGATAGACGATATGCGTCAACGCTCGCTAAGGGCTTGCAGGTGCTGCGCGCATTCAGCCAAAAAGACGCATCGCTTGGGAACCGCGAAATCGCCCGACGCACAGGCATACATTCTTCGACCGTTTCACGAATGACCTACACCCTCGCGAAACATGGATTCCTTGTGCAGCTTCAGCCGTCCGAAACATTTCGATTGGGTCCAGCTGCGATTGCGCTTGGGTATACCGCACGTGAAGGTTATTCGTTCCTGTCGCTGGCAGACCCCCTGATGCAGGAACTCGCCGATGACATCTCGGCCTTGGTTGCGGTTGGCGTTCAAGATGGTGACGCCGTGATGTTGGCGCGAGTGTGGCGACCGTCAGAACGCTCCGCGATCTGGCTGCAAGAGGGCCACCGCCTACCGATGGACCGCAGTGCACCTGGCCGCGCAATCAAGGCTTTGTCGCCCCCCATCCCGGACGATGCACAGCAGACAACCGAGGATCGGCAAGCGCTGATTCTGAAAGGTTATGTCACATCACTGGGCGGCTGGAACGCCGAGGTGAACGCCTGCGCCGTGCCTTTCGTACCCGACCAAACCGGTCTGCCCTTTGCATTTTTGTGCGGTGCAGGCATGGATGAAATGGACGCTGACCGCATACATAACGATGTCGGCCCTAAGCTGATCGCAAAGGTAAACGCGCTGAAAGTCATGCTTGGGCTGTCGCAATAGTCTGATCTAGTCGCTGAAAATCGTGAGCCCCAGCCACACCGCGGTCAGGGCCGGTTTTTCCGCACCTTCAATGTCGATTGTCAGAGTGTGGGTCTTTAGCAATTCGGTCGGCTTACGCTGAACCACGTCCGTAAGCGTAAACCGTCCGCGCAATCGTGACCCGGCGCGAACCGGGGCTAGAAAGCGAATTTTGTCAAAACCATAGTTCACGCCCATCACGCTCCCTTCAGACGGCGGTAACGAAGACTGCGCAAAATGGGCGGCCAATGACAGTGTCAGAAACCCATGCGCAATCGTGCCGCCGAATGGTGTTTTTGCAGCGCGCTCTGGTTCGGTGTGTATCCATTGGCGATCCAGCGTCGCGGCCGCAAAGGCATCTATGCGCGCCTGATTAACCAACACCCAGTCAGAGACAGCGACCTCTTGACCGATCAACTGTTCAGACGCGGCCAAGGACTTTGCGATTGCAGACATTTTACTTCCTTCAACAGCGTCGATTATTCAGCGACTTTTACAATGACTTTACCCATGACTTTGCGGTCCGACATCATGTTGATCGCATCGCCCGCCTGCGCAAGCGGATAACTGGCGTGAATGTGCGGTCGAATTTTACCTTCCGCATATAGGCGGAACAGATCATCCATGTTTTCTGCATGGCCTTTTGGATCGCGCCGGACAGCCGCACCCCAAAAAACACCTATAATCTGACTTCCCTTTAGAAGCGGCAAATTTAGTGGCAGTTTTGGAATGCCCGCAGGAAAACCAACAACCAGATACCTCCCCTGCCAACCGATACCGCGCAACGCTGGTTCGGCGTAGTCGCCGCCAACGGCATCGTAAACGACATCAACACCTTCGCCGCCTGACAGTTCTTTGATCTTGGTCGAAAATGCCCTCTGCGCGCCGCGATCCATCTCGCGTGGATAGATGATCGTATGATCTGCACCAATAGATTTGCAGAACGCAGCCTTATCTTCGGTCGAGACCGCGGCGATCACCGTAGCGCCTGCCGCTTTGCCCAGTTCAATCGCGGCAGCGCCAACACCACCTGCAGCACCGAGAATCAACAGCGTCTCGCCGGGTTTGATTTGCGCACGATCCTTTAGCGCGTGATGGGATGTCCCATAGGTAAAGATAAAGCATGCGGCGTCTTCGGACGGCATCGAGTCTGGTACTTTGACCGCGCGGGCGGCTTCCAGCGTCATATGTGTGGCAAAAGCGCCGTGCCCCGTTAACGCCAGCACCCGCTCTCCTACGGCAAAGCCTGTGACGCCATCGCCGATAGAAATAATCTCGCCGCTCACCTCGCCACCCGGCGCAAAGGGGCGCTGCGGTTTGAACTGATATAGGTCCTGAATAATCAGCGTATCTGGAAAGTTCACACCAGCCGCATGCACCTTGATTAACAGCTCGCCCGCTTTCGGTTCCGGCATCGGCAGTTCCGTCATTTCCAGCGTTTCAGGGCCACCAGGTTCTTTGCTGAGCATCGCTTTCATGGGCCGTCTCCTCCTCGGATATTTCAGTTTTGCACAACAACGAAAGATAATCGGGTTGTCAATCATTTTGCGAAATGCAATTCTGCTATGCGAAATCGACACCAATACTGATCGCGTTTATGACGACCGGGGAGGAATAAATGCTAGATATTACGGACCCCAACGCATTCAGGTCCGCGATTCGCGCGTGGTTGGATGACAACTGCCCCGCCGAAATGCGCGACGGTGAAAACACACCGGATCATATCTGCTGGGGTGGTAAAAACTGGATTTATGAATCAGATGCGCAGCAAATCTGGCTGGAACGCACGTCTGCTCTTGGGCTGACGGTCCCGACGTGGCCACGCGAATATGGCGGGGCTGGGTTAGAGCGCACACGTGAGAAGATTTACCGTGAAGAACTGGCCCGTATAAACGCCCGCCTGCCACTGCAAAGCTTTGGCATCTGGATGCTTGGGCCCGCGTTGTTGAACTTTGGAACGCATGAACAAAAAGAAACCTACCTGCCCCCGATTGCGCGGGGCGAAATACGATGGTGTCAGGGCTATTCAGAACCCGGCGCGGGCTCTGACCTTGCGAGTGTGCAGACCAAATGCGAAGACAAGGGTGATCACTGGCTGGTTAACGGGCAGAAGATTTGGACGTCTTACGCAGACAAGGCCGATGCTATCTTTGCGCTTGTCCGCACAGATAAAGACGCGCCCAAACACAAAGGCATTTCGTTCCTGTTGATCGACATGGCAACCAAAGGCGTCAGCACGAAACCAATCCGGCTTATCTCTGGCAGCTCTCCGTTTTGCGAAACCTTCTTTGATGATGTCAAAGTACCCAAAGGTCAGATCGTCGGGGAGGTGAACCGCGGCTGGGATGTCGCCAAGTACCTGTTGACCCATGAACGCGAGATGATTTCAGGCGGCGGCACGGGCGTATCCGGTGGCCGCGCGCTTGGGGCTGTGATTGCCGATGCTTTCCCTGATGGGCTGGCCGATACATCACTGCGTGCCCAAGCGTTGGACGCCGAAATAGATGCACTTGCCATTTCGCTGACCATTGACCGTTACAAGGACCAATCCTCTGCTGGGCAAGGCACCGGCCATGCATCAGCCATGTTGAAATACATGGGGACCGAACTGAACAAGACTCGGCACGAACTGATCATGTCGGCGAACGGCAGTGATGCGTTGGATTGGGACGCTGGCCTTGCCGCCCCATGGCTGCGCACCAAAGCAAATTCAATCGAAGGCGGCACATCCGAAGTGATGCTTGGCATCATCGCGCGCCGCGTTCTTGATCTGAAATAGGACCACAGCAATGGTAAAACTCGTCAGAACCGAAGAGGAAACCATGCTGGCCGAAATGGCGCGCGGCTTTCTTGATGGCGCGGCCCCGGTCGGACACTTGCGCAAACTACGCGACGCGAATGAGACCCATGATCCGGTGCTTTGGACACAAATGGCCGACATGGGTTGGGCAGGTATTTTAATCCCAGTGGATGCCGGGGGAAGCGATATGGGGTTTTCCGCCGCCTGTGTGCTTGCCCAAGAAATGGGAAAGACGTTGGCGACCAGCCCGTTCCTATCCACAGCAGTCATTGCTGCAACGGCCTTGCGACAAGCAGGTGCCACCCTTGCGATGCAGGCGATTGCCACTGGGCAATCCATATATGCGCTCGCTATCGACGAACACGCGAAATTCGCCCCGGAAGGCACGCAGTTGGTAGCGACAGCCGACGGGAACGGTTTCCAGCTGAATGGGCAAAAAGCATTTGTCGTTGATGGTGGTCTTGCAGATCGTGTGCTGGTTTTGGCGCGCACCGATGGCGGACTGACCCTGTTCGATATTGCGACCAACAGCGCCGGGTTAACGACGACCCAAAACAACATGATTGATAGCCGCAACGCGGCGGCACTGATGTTCGATAATGTAACCGCGACTGGCGACAATATAGTCGGCACGATTGATGATGCGATGACCGTTTTGCAGCCTGCGCTGGCAGCCGGACAAGCCGCGCTTGCGGCTGAAACCATCGGGCTTGCGACTGCTGCCATGGACATGACCGTCAGCTATTTAAAAGAACGCAGCCAGTTCGGCGTTAAAATCAGCAGCTTTCAGGCGCTTCAACACCGCGCCGCGCATTTGTGGTGCGAAACCGAAGTGACCATTTCTGCTGTACTCAACGCTGGGCGCGCGCTGGATGAAAACCCTTGCGACGCCACGCTGGCTGTTTCGCTTGCCAAAGCGCGAGCCATCCGCACGGCGAAACTTGCCGTCGTCGAAGGCGTTCAAATGCATGGTGGCATCGGCATGACCGATGAATTCGACATGGGGTTTTATATGAAACGCGCACGTGTCGCAGCCGAATGGCTGGGTGACTACGGCTACCACGCCGAACAAATCGCAAGGCTGCGCGGATTTTGATCAATCACAGAGATCAACGGCCTGTTGCAAGCATTCTTATTGACGGACAAAGGAACACTCTATGCGTAACGCAGTTATCGTCTCGACCGCCCGAACACCGATCGGCAAAGCATTCCGTGGTGCGTTCAACGCGACCACACCCACTGCTCTTGCGGCCCACGCAATCACAAACGCCGTGCAGCGTGCGAACGTTGACCCTGCCCTGATCGAAGATAGCATTTTCGGCGCGTCGTTGCAGCAGGGCGTCCAAGGCGGAAACATCGGGCGGCGTGCCGCATTGCGCGCTGGGCTGCCTGTGACCGTCGGCGGCATGTCGATCGATCGTCAATGTGCGTCTGGTCTGATGGCCATTAGCACCGCGTGCAAACAGGTCGCGATGGACGGTATGGATGTTGTGATCGGCGGTGGTGTCGAAAGCGTATCAATGGTGCAAAACAAAGAATTCCGGGGCGGCACTGACCCATGGCTGATCGCCAACAAACCCGAAGCCTATATGGCCATGCTTGAAACGGCTGAAACGGTTGGCGAACGCTACGGCCTTTCGCGCGAATATCAGGATGCATATGCCGCACAATCGCAGGCACGCACCCATGCTGCTCAACAGGCCGGCAAGTTTGACGATGAAATAGTCCCAATAACTACGATCAAAAAGGTTCAAAACCGCGAAACCGGTGAATGGTTCGACGAAGAGGTCACTCTAACCAAGGACGAAGGCAACCGCCCCACAACCACTGCAGAAAGCCTTGCATCGCTGGACCCCGTGTTCAAAGACGGCATCCACATCAAAGAAGGCAAACATATCACCGCCGGTAACGCGAGCCAGCTGTCTGACGGTGGCTCAGCGATGGTCATCATGGAAGAGAAATTCGCAGCCAAGAATGGCTCAACCCCGCTGGGACGTTGTGTAGGTATCACTGCTGCTGGGTGTGAACCCGATGAGATGGGCATTGGTCCGGTTTTTGCTGTGCCCAAACTGCTTAAGGCCTACGGCCTAAAGATGGATGACATCGGCCTGTGGGAACTGAACGAAGCCTTTGCTGTTCAGGTTCTTTATAGCCGTGATCAACTCGGAATCCCGGACGAAATCCTTAACGTGAATGGCGGCGCGATCTCGATCGGTCACCCTTATGGCATGTCCGGCGCGCGCATGGCGGGTCATGCGTTAATCGAAGGCAAACGCCGCGGCGTGAAATACGCCGTCGTCACCATGTGTGTTGGTGGCGGCATGGGTGCCGCAGGCCTGTTCGAAATCTTTTGATGGCACGGATCACATCCAAACGCGACGACAGCCATTTACCCGCAGCCCTGCAAGGGTTGCGGCTTCCGTTGGTGTCGGCACCGCTGTTCATCATTTCAGGCCCTGAATTGGTCATCGCGCAATGCAAGGCGGGGATCGTGGGATCTTTTCCCGCGCTGAATGCGCGCGAGGACGACGGCGAACCGCCGATGTTGGATAGTTGGCTGGGTCAGATCACAGATGAACTGGATCGCTACGACCAAGTAAACCCAGATACGCCGGCAGCACCGTTTGCGGTGAACCAGATTGTGCATCGCTCAAACACGCGATTGGAACGCGATCTTGAGATTTGTGCAAAATGGCGTGTCCCGATTTGGATCACATCATTAGGTGCCCGCCCCGAAGTGAACGATGCAGCACATAGCTGTGGCGGTGTTGTGCTGCACGATGTGATCAATAACACCTTTGCCCACAAAGCCATCGACAAAGGTGCCGATGGGCTGATCGCCGTTGCGGCTGGCGCAGGTGGGCATACAGGCGCACAGTCGCCATTGGCGCTGATCAGCGAAATTCGCAGTTGGTTTCAGGGCCCACTTCTGTTGTCTGGGTCCATCGCGACGGGCCATAGCCTGCTCGCCGCGCGTGCGATGGGGGCCGACCTTGGCTATATGGGATCGCCCTTTATCGCCACGACAGAGGCGAACGCCCAACCCGACCACAAACAAATGGTCGCTAATTGCGGTGCCGAAGATATTATCACGTCTTCATTGTTCACCGGTGTCACAGGCAACTATCTGAAGCCATCCATCACGCGAGCGGGACTTGATCCTGATCATCTTCCTCACGGCACCCAAGAAAGCATGAGCTTTGCTGATGGGGCTGCCAAACCCAAGGCTTGGAAAGAGGTCTGGGGTGCAGGCCAAGGTATCGGCGCAGTCAGCAAAGTCACCGATGTCGCGACGCTCATCAACCGGATCGATCATGAATACCACCAAGCCGGACACGCATTGGCGGCAGAATTCCATGGCTGAGCTGTTGATCATCAGACACGGCCAAGCCTCTTACGGGGCAGCCAATTACGATGCGCTTTCGACGCTGGGGCAACGTCAGGCCGCATTGATTGGGGAAACGTTACGTGTTTCTGGCTGGGTTCCTGACCGCGTGATTTCAGGCACGCTAACCCGGCAAGTTGATACGCTGGCCGCAATGGCTTTCGAGGTCGACCCGGAACAGCACGCCGGATTTAATGAATATGACTTTCAGGACCTCTTAAAAGCCCACAACAGTACGACGCCTTCCGCGATACAATCAGCCGACCGCAAAGCGCATTTTCGACTTTTGCGCGAAACCGTCTATGCTTGGATGCGCGGCGAAATCGTTGGTGCCGCCGAGACGTGGGATAGTTTCGCCGAACGTGTTGAGGCAGCCCGCCAGTTTGCAATTTCTAGTGACGCGAAACGCGTTTTGGTCGTGAGTTCTGGCGGCGTGATCGGTCAGATGGTGTCCCGTACGCTAGGTGGCCCAGTAGAAAACATGATGACGTTGAACTTGCAGATCAAGAACACCGCCATGACCCGCTTTGTTTATTCGGACCGTGGTTTCCATCTGCACGAATTCAACAGCACCCCGCATTTCGCAGTTGGCGAAGGGGCTAAGATGATCAGTTATAGTTAGGGACGCGATGACAACCGATACCCAAAACCTCGATATCCCGGTGATCACGGATTATCTGTCTGATCACCTACCAGGGTTTGCTGGCCCGTTAAGTGTTTCCAAGTTTCAACAAGGACAGTCCAACCCGACATTCTTGCTTAGCACGCCGACTAAACGTTTTGTCCTTCGGCGAAAACCACCGGGGCAATTGCTCAAATCCGCGCATGCGGTGGATCGCGAATATCGGGTACAAAAGGCGCTTGCCGACAGCGATGTGCCTGTCGCCGCGATGCACCATCTATGCGAGGATGACAGCATCATCGGATCGATGTTTTATATCATGGACCACGTTGATGGTCGGAACTTTAACCTACCGAGTCTGCCGGAACTGACATCCACTGGTCGTGGTGAAGTCATTCGTGAAATGAACCGCGTGCTTGCTGCGTTGCACGACATCGATATCGAAGCCCGCGGGCTGTCTGACTATGGCCCTCCGGGCAATTATTTCGAACGACAAATCGGGCGATGGACGAAGCAATACCGTGCTTCTGAAACCGAAAAACTGCCAGCTATGGATCGCCTAATCGACGCGCTGAACGACCAAATACCCGCCGATGACGGCCAGCGAACATTGGTGCATGGCGACTATCGGATCGACAATATGATCTTTGCCAAAGACGGCACCAATTGTCTGGCTGTTTTAGATTGGGAGCTGTCCACAATAGGTCATCCCTATGCCGATCTGGCCGCCGTGATCATGCAATGGCAAATGCCTGCGGGGCCCGAAGGACGCGGGTTGGAAGGGATCGACAGGGCCACGCGTGGTCTGCCCAGTGACAGCGATTTCGTTGCCCAGTACTGCGACCGGCGCGGCATCCCAGAAATCGAAAACTTTGGTTTTTACTTATCGTTTTGCTTTTTTCGTATGGCAGCAATCATTCAAGGCGTTCGCAAACGGGGGCTGACCGGTAACGCGTCAAACCCGGAACGCGCGATAAAGATCGGAGAGAAAGTCCCGCTGTTTGCACAACGCGGACTGGAGGCATTGGAACAAGCATAAATCACAAAAGTCGAAATTAGATTTCGCAATGCGGAACAAATTTGTTTGAATCATGAGGCACCTGTGCAAAACTGATTCAATAATCGAAGGTCGCCGTAGCGGAGGAGCATCGCGACCTTCTTCTTTGGGAGGAGAAAAACATGAACAAGACCAAAAAAAGCGTACTCAGTGCGCTGACGGCGCTCATGCTAAGCACGACGGCATCTGCGGCTGATACGATCAAGATCGCCTTTATAGACCCTCTGTCCGGCCCATTTGCCGCGACCGGGGAAAATGCATTTCATTTATTCCAATATGCCGTCGACGCAGTCGTAAATGATCAAGGCGGGGTATTGGATGGCGATACATTCGAGATCGTCGGGCTTGATAATAAAATCAGTGCGACCGAAACGCTGATCCACCTGCAAACCGCGATTGATGACGGTGTGCGTTATATCGTGCAGGGGCAATCCTCGGGTGTAGCTGCCGCGCTTATCGACGCGATTAACAAACACAACCGCCGCAACCCTGATCAACAAGTCTTGTTCCTGAACTATGCGGCGGTCGATCCGGCATTGACGAACGACGCCTGCAGCTTTTGGCACTTTAGCTTTGACGCGAATTCAGACCTAAAAATGGATGCGCTTACAGATGTGATTGCGGACAGCCCGGAACTAACGTCTGCATATCTGATCAATCAGGATTACAGCTTTGGCCGGGCTGTCGCGGCAAGCGCGACATCGATGCTCGCCGATAAGCGCCCAGATATCACAATCGCAGGTGACGAAGTGCACCCAATTGGGCAGGTCAAAGACTTCACCCCATATGCCCGCAAGATCGTTTCATCTGGCGCAGACTTTGTCATTACTGGTGCGTGGGGCGCCGATATGTATGGGCTTGGCACATCGCTGATCGCGAATGGTTTTACCGGTCCAATCTATACCTACTATGCGGCAGCAAGCGGGATCACAGCCGGGTTTGGTGAGGCCGGCAAAGGATCACTCTTCATCATCGCGGAAGGTCAAACAAACCCGCCCGCCTCTGATGAGGCAGAACAATACGTTGCGGGGTTCAAGGAAGCATTCCCCGGTGAAAACTTTACCCTTGCGCGCACATCCAACGTGATCCGCATGTTGGCCGCAGCAATCAACGAGGCCGGAACAGCGACAGACGTTGTCGCAGTGGCCAACGCGTTAGAAGGGCTTGAGATCGAAAACCCGTTCGGCGGGACCCTCTATATGCGCCCCGACAACCATCAAGTCATTCAAGATGTTCACGTGATGGCACACACGGATGAAGGGGTTACCAATTCATTGGACGGATCGCCTTATGGCCTCCTTGTGTCGGATTCCATTGTCGCTGCAGGCCGGGATTCCGCCACGACGTGTGAGATGGATCGTCCCTGATCCAACCTCGCGCCCGCGCCTGATCGTCATTCCCCGGTCAGGCGCATTTTTCGCCATTTGGTGTTAGACTACCCCCCGGAGGAACGACATGGACCTGATACTCGTCAACCTTATTGACGGTCTCGTCACAGGCCTTTTGCTGTTTATGCTTTCAGCAGGACTAACGCTCATTTTTTCAATGATGGGTGTTTTGAACTTTGCACACGCCAGTTTCTATATGCTTGGCGCTTATTTTGGTTATCAGATCAGCCAGTATATGGGCTTTTGGATGGCGCTTTTGTTTGCGCCTATCATTGTCGGTATTTTTGGCGCCGGGGTCGAACGATATGGCCTGCGCCGCGTCCATCAACATGGCCACGTTGCCGAACTGATCTTCACCTTCGGTTTGGCGTTATTGATCGAAGAAGCCGTTCAATTTTTCTGGGGCAAAAGCCAAGTCCCATTCATGGTGCCCGAGGCGCTTGATTTCGCGCTATTCTCAATATCTGGCAACGCGATCCCAGCCTACAAAGTCTTTATGATTTTCATCGCCATCGGGATATTCGCGGGGCTGTTATACGTACTGACGAAAACCCGGATCGGCATGATCATCCAAGCGGCGCTTAGTTTTCCACGCACAGTTGAGGCATTGGGCCACAACGTTCCACTTATCTTTATGTGCGTCTTTGGCGTTGGTACCGCACTTGCGGCTGTTGCGGGTGTCATTGCGGGGCCTGTATTGGGCACCTTCCCAGGCATGGCGTTTGTCTTGGGATCAATCGTGTTCGTCACCATCGTGATTGGCGGGCTGGGGTCGCTTTGGGGGGCGTTGTTTGCATCCCTTTTGATCGGCTGGATGACAACCTTTGCTGCGTCCTACAACGTTGGCTTAGCCGACATTTTAACCGCAATTGGGATCAGTAAACCGGCCGATATGGCAAACAGCCCATGGCGTGATTTCTGGCAAATCACCCTGTCACAGATCGGCCCGATCCTTCCCTACTTGTTGATGGTGCTGACGCTGATCTTCCGCCCTCACGGCCTATTCCGAAAGGGTGGCTTATGACCGGTACGACCCACAGTTTTTCACGACCATTTGGCATCAGCCTCCGAACTGTCATGCCTTGGCTAGTCGCGACCATAGTGTTGCTTTTGCTGCCCTTTGTGTTCTCGGCGAATTCGACCATTACAGTCATGAACCAGATGGCGATCACGATCATCTTCGCCTTGGCTTACAATATGCTGTTGGGACAAGGGGGAATGCTATCGTTCGGTCATGCCGTGTTTATGGGCATTGGCGGCGTATTTGCGGTTCATGTCATGAGCTATGTCGAAGTATCCGGCGCCCCACTGCCGCTTCCATTATTGCCGATATTTGGCGGACTCGCCGGGCTGATCCTCGCCTGCATCATCGGCAGTTTTTCAACCCGACAAGCAGGAACCGTCTTTGCGATGATCTCACTTGGGGTTGGTGAACTGATCGCGGCCTGTTCGCTGATCTTCGTCGCCTTCTTCGGCGGTGAAACTGGCGTATCAGCTGACCGGACATATGGGCTGCCCGTCTTTGGTGTCGAATTCCTGCGCCAGTCCGAAGTTTATTATCTGATCGCTGGCTGGCTGCTGCTGTCCGTTCTGCTAATGTATCTATACACTCGCACACCAATGGGGCGCATGGCCAACGCAGTACGCGACAACCCAGAACGCGCAGAATTCCTAGGATATTCTGCACGATGGGTACGTTTCTATTCGTTCATATTTTCAGGGTTCTTTGCGGGTATCGCTGGTGGCTTGTTCGCGCTGAACTATGAAATCATGACGACCGAAAACATGAGCCTCGTGCAGTCTGGCAAGATCCTGTTGATCACCTTTCTAGGCGGCATGGGGTTTTTCGTTGGGCCGATCATCGGTGCGATTGTCTTCACCCTGCTGACAACCGTGCTTAGCCGCTACACTGAGCTTGGCGCGCTTTACATTGGCACGATCTTTGTCCTGACAGTGATGTATTGCCCACGTGGATTGGCAGGGCTGCTCATGATGCATGAACCAGCCTATCGGCTTGGAAAACTGCGGTTGCTGATCACGCCCTATCTAAAACTGGTGATCCCAGTAACGGTCGCAGTTTTGGGAAGTGCCGCCGTATTCGAGATGCTGTTCCACGTTCGGCACGCCCCACCCGGTGATCACAAAATGGGGCTGTATGGCATCACCTTCGACAGTCACAGCCCAGTGGCATGGGGTGTTGTGATCATCGTCACATTGGCGGCTATCGCCGTGACACGCGCGCTCGTCCCGCAAATCAATGACGCATGGCACGATGCCAACACGGTCGAAGGAGGTGCGAAATGAACCATGCACTCGAACTTAGCGATCTTAAGAAAAGCTATGGCAAAGCCGAAATCATTCGCGGCGTTGATCTGAAAATCGACAAAGGCGAACGCCACGCGATTATCGGGCCAAACGGCGCTGGCAAATCAACGCTATTCAACCTGATAACCCGGCGCATGGCACCAACCGAAGGTAAGGTGCATCTGCATGGGCAAGACCTACATGGTTTTGTCCCGTTCAAAGTGAATCGCATGGGGCTAAGCCGGTCATTTCAGATCAGCAACATCTTTCCACGCCTTAGCGTCTTTGAAAACGTGCGCTGTGCCCTGCTTTATTCAATGGGGTTTAAGTATTCATTCTGGACATTGGTCGATAGGTCAAAGCCATTAACCGAAGCCGCCGATGCCATCATCGAACAGATCAACCTGACCTCACGCCGTGATCTGCCTGCTGGGGTCTTATCCTATGCCGAACAGCGTGCGCTTGAAATCGGGCTGACGATTGCTGGTGGTGCTGACGTTGTCATGCTTGACGAACCCACCGCTGGAATGAGCAACACCGAAACGGACTACATCGTTGATCTGATCCGAAAGGTGACCATCGGCAAAACCTTGGTGATGGTTGAACACGATATGGGCGTTGTCTTTGGGCTGGCCGACCGCATTTCGGTTCTAGTCTATGGCCAGATCGTCGCGACAGGCACCCCAGAAGAGGTCCGCGCTAACCCCAAAGTTCAAGAAGCCTACCTTGGTACGGCAATCACGGCGGAACACTGACATGCTGGAAATCGAAAATCTGCACGCCTACTACGGCAAATCCCACGTGCTGCAAGGCGTGAACATGAACATCCAAGAGGGCGAGATTGTCGCGCTTTTGGGCCGCAACGGTGTTGGCCGTTCAACCACCTGCAAGACAGTGATCGGAGAGGTCCCCCCGCATGGGTCTGTGCGTTTCAAAGGCACCGAAATTGCAGGCAAAAAGGCATTCGACATCGCCCGCCTGGGTCTTGGCTATGTTCCTGAAAACCGCGACATCTTTCCGGGACTCACAACGCGGCAAAACCTGATCCTTGGGTTAAAGCCGGGTCAAAAGGACGGATCGGGGCGGTGGTCTTTGCAAGACATGTTCGACATGTTCGAAAACCTGAATAATCGCGCTGATACCGAGGCCAGCGTCCTTTCCGGCGGCGAAAAGCAGATGCTAACCATGTGCCGTGCGTTGATGGGTGATCCTGACCTGATCATGATCGACGAACCCACCGAAGGGCTTGCCCCGCAGATGGTGCAAAAGGTCGCCGAAGTTCTGAAAGAAATTGCCAAGCGCGGTGTTTCGACACTCTTGGTGGAACAAAAGCTGGACATCGCGATGGATATTTCTGACCGCGTCTATGTGATGGGCCACGGGCGGGTCGTGTTCGAAGGCACACCGCAAGAGCTGAAAGCGAATGACGCTGTTCGGAAAGAATGGCTTGAAGTGTAGGCAATAGCCCGACGCACATACGCGCCGGGTTTGTTCATTTCGACTTGCGGAATATTCTGTTCAGCTTGCGCATACCGCCAATCCAGCGGTCATAGTTTTCAGACTTGTTACGAAAATACCCCAGTACCTCTGGATGCGGCAGAACAAGGAATGTTTCTTCTTTGATCGCCTGCACGCAGGCCTCTGCCACGGGTTCTGGCTCTAGCAACCCATCCAGCGACGCGACGGATTGTTCATTGCCACGGGTCATTTCGGACCGGACGGCCTGTGGGCATAGAACCGAAACACCGATGCCATCGTCGCCGTGGGTCAGGGCCAACCATTCGGCCAAACCAACAGCCGCATGCTTACTCACGCTATAAGGGGCCGCGCCGACTTGGCTTAATAGCCCCGCCGCTGACGCCGTATTCAGTAAATATCCACCACCACGGGCAACCATCAATGGCACAAGATGACGTGCGGCCCAGACATGGGCCATGACGTTAATATCCCATATCCGCTGCCAGTCTTCATTTGCGGCCTCTGCACCGCCTTTGACCATGATCCCGGCATTCGAACAAAACAGATCAATCGGGCCGATGTTGGTTTCAACATCCGCGATAAGCTGCGCGATCTCTGCCTCGATGCCGACATTCACCTGATAGGACACGCCACCACAGGCCGCCGCAGTATCAGCGGCGCCTTCTGCGTTTAGATCAACACAGACAACGCATGTCGCACCCTCTGCCGCGAACCGAAGCGCGAGCGCACGACCGATCCCGCTGGCCGCACCCGTGACGACGGCAATCTTTCCGCTGATCTCCATGATCTCACGCCCACATATGTGTGCCGCCACAGACAGTCAGCGCCTGCCCGGTCATATAGCTACTGGCATCAGAGGCCAGGAAAACGGCCAACCCTTTAAAATCCTCTGGTTCACCCAACCTGCGAAGCGGGATTTCGTTACGCGCCCGTTCAGCCGCTTCGGGATTGTCCCATAGCTCCTTTGCAAAATCGGTTTTGATCACGCCGGGGCAAATCGCATTACAGCGGATGCCCTGGGGCCCAAATTCCAGCGCCAGATTACGAACCAACCCGATCAGCGCCAGCTTTGACATGCCATAATGGCCAAGCATGGTGGATGGCTTGTAGGCCCCTACCGATGCAGTGAATATCATCGAACCACCGCCATTGGTGATCATATCCGGGGCAAGAAACTGCGCGAGCCAAAGGTTAGACTGCACATTCGCGGTCATGATCTTTTCATAAGCGGCATCAGGAATTTCAGAGGTCTTGCCGTAATACGGATTCACCCCTGCGTTCCCGATTACGATATCAACTGGCCCAACGTCCGATTTGGTCTGGGCCACTAGCGCCTCTAGCTGATCCTTGTAACCGACGTTGGCCGCGATCCCGGTAGCACAATCCCTACCAACGGCTGCGTTAATACCAGCGGCGGCCTCATCCAGCTGATCTTGCTTACGCGATGAAATCACCACGCGCGCGCCCTGCCCTGCAAGCGCAGTCGCCATCGCCAGCCCCATGCCCTTTGATGCACCCGTCAGCAGCGCGGTCTTTCCAGATAGATCAAACATAGCTTACCCCCCGTTTCGCGCGTTTGAGGCCTGAAACGCCTTCACCTCGGCACGGGCAACCACAGCATGGTGAACCTCGTCCGGGCCATCGGCGAAACGCAATGTCCTTTGGTTGGCATACATTTCAGGTAGTTCTGACCATTGAGACATGCCTGTCGCGCCGTGAATTTGGATGGTCTGATCAATGATCTGGCACACTTTTTCGGGGACCATTGCCTTGATCATCGACACCCAAATGCGCGCCTCTTTGTTGCCAAGCGTATCCATCGCCTTCGCGGCCTTAAGAACCATCAGACGCATCGCTTCGATCTCGATCCGGGCGCGCGAAAGGGTTTCCATGTTTTTACCCAGATCGATCAACTTCTTGCCAAAGGCCTCTCGGGCTAGGCCACGAGACATGAACAGATCCAGCGATTTTTCAGCCATACCAATTGACCGCATGCAGTGGTGAATACGGCCGGGTCCCAAGCGCAACTGGCTAATCTCAAACCCACAGCCTTCACCCATCAAGATGTTTTCCTTGGGAACACGGACGTTGTTCAATCGCAAATGCATATGGCCATGTGGCGCATGGTCGGCACCGAAAACGGTCATCGGGCCAACGATCTCTAACCCCGGTGTGTCCATTGGGACCAGAATTTGTGACTGCTGCCGGAATGTCTCTGCGTCGGGAGATGTTTTAACCATACAGATCATCACTTTGCAGCGCGTGTCGCCTGCGCCGGAAATATAGTATTTCTCGCCGTTGATGACCCATTCATCGCCATCCAAAACGGCCGATGTCTGGATATTGCGCGCATCGGATGACGCATGTTGCGGTTCTGTCATGCCAAAACAGGACCGGATTTCACCGGCAAGCAGCGGCTTTAGCCATTTCTCTTTTTGCGCAGGCGTTCCGACGCGTTCTAACACTTCCATATTGCCCGTATCCGGCGCAGAGCAGTTTAGTGTCTGGGATGCCAACGGGTTCTTACCCAGGTCAAACGCAATATAAGCGTAATCAAGGTTCGAAAGACCCTCGCCAGTTTCGGCGTTTGGCAGAAAGAAGTTCCAAAGCCCTGCATCGCGCGCCTTTTGCTTTGCGCTTTCCAGCAGCTCGGTTTGACGTGGCGATAAAGACCACCGCGCCTCGCCCGTATTGGCAGCAGCATGAAATTCTTCTGTGATCGGGTCCACATTTTCTGCGATGTGCTTTGTCACGGCTGCCAGCAAAGGCTTGGCTTTGTCGGACATCTCAAGATTGTTCATCTCAAAGGGCGTATCGGTGTGTGCCATGCTGGCTCCTCGCGGCGTTCTATTATGGGCGATGCAAAGAACCGGACACACGAACACGGCCAAGGACAGCCCAAAAAGCGCAACGCTTTCTGGTCCAGACAGTTGTTTCCTCCCCGCGGCGCGACAAAGCGCCGTGCACCCGGCGCAGTACGCCCGACATGGATACCTTAGTCGGCAAGCAGCCATATGCCAATACCGCATAGCGGAATTATATTTCGCAGAAAAAACTACCTCCCAGTAAAGACCGGCGCTCGCTTCGCTAGAAATGCGGCCCGCCCTTCCGCAGCATCCGCACTTCGGCCCAACAACGGCTGCAACTGACGCTCGTATTCCAATGCAGCATCAACCTGCCACGCCATGAAATCACGAATATAGGCGCGCGGCATTGGGGCCGCTTGCATCGCCGTGCGCGCCAACGACACCGCCAGATCAAGCGCAGCACCCGGTACTGTCAAATGATCCACTAGGCCAATGATCTCAGCGCGTGGCGCGTTCATCGGCACTGGGTTCAACATAATCTGTTGCGCGCGCCCCGCCCCTACACGTGCGGGCAAGGTCGCCAACATACCCATATCTGGGATCAAGCCAATCTTAGCAAAGCTAGCGATAAAGCGAGCATCCTCTGCGGCGACGATGGTCTCACACGCCAATGCAAGCGAAAACCCCGCACCAGCCGCCCAGCCCTCGACCGCCGCGATAAGTGGTTTGGGAAAGCGGGTCATGCGGCTAGTCAAATCCTTCATGACTGAAAAACGGTCCCGCGATTGCGAAAAAGTTGATGCCCCCATTTCGCTGATATCTCCGCCCGCCGAAAAATGACCGCCGCCCCCAGTCAAGACCACTGCGCCTACGTCAGAATTACGCTGGCCCTCGGCCAAAGCAGCAGTAAGCATCATACGTGCTTTATGCCCCACCGGGTTCCGACGTGATGGGTCTGACATGGTCAACACCAGCACGCCATCGTCCAGAGTTTGTTCGATCATCGCATCCACCTCTTTGTTCATTTTGACCCGGGTTTTCAGGATCAAGCTCCATTACTTCGGCAGCGAAAAAAATGATTCGAACTTGTTTCAAAGTCCAAGATCAGACCGTGGTTAACCCCTGCTGATAGGCCGTAAACCGACACGATTTTACAACTGCGAAACTTAATTTCGCATAATTATGTCATTTGCGAAACTTAATTTCGCATTTTTATTGACACAGCCCATTCACTCGCAAAATCTTGTTGGCACGCACCGTGTCAGGTGCAACAGGGAGGAAAAAATGACGATAAAATCACAGACAACATTGTTCGGATTGACGGTCGCAGCCGGTACGCTTTGCGCCACCGCTGTAGCGGCTGGAACACCTGAACGTTCAGGGCAGTCCATCACGCCCATCTTTGAACGCGGTACTTACGGTGAGCTTAGCTTTTCAGCGGTCTCGCCCGATCTAACGGGTGAAACAGCGGGCGGTGATAGCATCAGCGATTTGGGCGACACCTATTTTGCCTTCGCAGGTGCCTTTAAGAAAGATATCAATGACAGTCTTTCATTTGGCGTGGTCTTTGATCAGCCATGGGGGGCCAACATCACTTACAACGATGACGCCACGAATGGGGTCTTTACGGATGCAAATACCGAATGGAACAGCGCAGCGATCACAGCGCTCGGACGGTACAAGCTAGGAAACGGGTTCAGCATTCACGGCGGCATTCGTGCAGAGACACTTGAAATCGACGTCAACCTACCCGCCGCTGGTGCCGAAAACACAATCAAAGAAAGCACTGGCTTTGGGTACACCATAGGTGCGGCATATGAGATCCCGGCCAAGGCCGCACGGATTTCACTGACTTATCATTCCGCAGTTGAACACAAAGCAGACGTATCCTTTAACGACGCGGATGACGGTGAAACCACATTCGACATGCCAGAGTCGCTTAACCTCGAATTTCGGCATGCGGTATCACCGACAACGGTGATCTTCGGTAGCGCGCGTTATATCGATTGGACATCCTTGGACATCAATACAAACAGCTTTGGTGACCTTGTGGGCTATGCCGACGACACGCTTCAAACGTCCTTTGGCGTGGGGCGCGGCTTTAGCAAAGAATGGGCCGGCGCGATCACCGTCGATTATGAACCGCCCACTGACAGCCCAGTATCCGATCTGTCACCAACGGATGGGAAATTCGGCTTGGGTATTGGCGGGACCTATACAAGGGACCAGACTAAAATCTCTGGCTTGGTCAAAGTGCTGAGCAATGGCGACGCAGTCTCCAACGCGGGCAGCGCGTTCAACGACAACACTACACTTGCTGTAGGTTTCAAGATCGCGCGGACTTTCTGATCTCCTAGCAGCACAAAAACAACAAGGGGGCGCAGGTGTCCCCTTGTTCACTTAAACGCCTCAGTCCTTCGGCTGCACAGAACCGTAGGACAACCGCTGCGTAGCGGCCAGAACACGCGGTCCATAGACCTCGATCAATTCTGAAGGTTCCACAAGGAATGATGGCCCACCTACGTTTATACCAAACGTACGGTCTCCATTCAGTGAGAACACAGGCGCTGCGATACCGTTAACCTCTGGCAACCAGCCTCCGAATGAAGTGCAGAAACCATATTCCGCATAGTCGGCTAAGCCCTGCTTCAAACCTTCGCGAATACGCCGCTCGTCGTCCGGGCGCTCTTTGATCGCAATCTCTAATAGCTCTTGGCGTTCATTCTCTGGCATCGTCGCTAAGATAACCCGCCCGATTGCGCTATGAAACAACGGCAGCCGCGCACCAATGTTATTGCTTAGAGACACCGCCTGCTGGCTGCGGCGCACAGCAGTATAAACGACAGACATCCGGAACCGCTCACCGAATGACGCTGTGAGATGTGGGTTAGGACCAGAGCACAGGTCGATCAGCTCATCGTTTGCACGGTCAGACATCTCGATCCCTGAGAGAACGCCAAACCCAAGCGCAAGAACACCGCCCCCAAGCCGATATGTCCCTGTGCGCTCAGAATACACGAGATACTCGAGTTTACATAAAGTGTGTGTCAGCCGCGAGATAGTCGGCTTTGGCAAACCCGTCCGCGTCGCAATCTCAAGGTTGGTCAGTGTCGTCTCATGTGGACGAAACGCACGCAGAATATCCAAACCGCGTGCAAGCGCTGAAACAAATTTCCTGTCATCATCACCGTCAATGTCGTTCAATTCTTCGTCCGCCATATCGTACCTAGTTCTCCAACTCGTATCAGAAGCACGTCCTGATAAGCCTCACCGCACATGTCTATGCGCCCAGACGAAAAACGCCAATTGGTTTATTCGAAATCCAAGGTTTTCGGCGGCCAGCGCTGCAAAGCTCTATCTCTCCACGCATGTCGCCGCGTGAACCAACTGGAATGACCGAACTTGCACAACAGCGCCCAATTGCATCCAACAGATGTCGCAGTTTGCCCGCCAATGCCTCGTTCCGTTATAAAACACACTTTGGAACGGCTAAATGGACCAGCGCCCTAACTGTGAACGGCTCTTAGCGATTTCAATAATTTGGGATGGTGCTGCGAGGGAGAATTGAACTCCCGACCTCGTCATTACCAATGACGCGCTCTACCACTGAGCTACCACAGCATCCGTGAGCCGGGGAATTAGACGCAAATGCGCGATGGTGCAAGCCCTGACTGGACGCTTTTTGCACATATTGCTAACAGGGCTGTCATGAGCGACAAACAAACCAAGAGTAGTAAGGGCAAGACTGCCACAAGCCGCGAAGATCGGCTAAAGGCGGCGCTCAAGGCAAATATGGCCAAGCGTAAGGCGCAGGCACGTGCTCGCGCTGCGGGTAACGATAAAAAAGAGAAAGAGTAGGCAGGCATGGATTCGATTGTTGTCAAAGGCGGCAAACCCCTTAACGGAAAAATCCAGATCGCGGGGGCAAAGAACGCGGCGCTGACGCTGATGCCTGCAACCTTGCTGTCAGAGGAACCCCTGACGCTGACCAACGCGCCACGCCTGTCGGACATTAAGACAATGACAGCGCTTTTGCAGTCTTTGGGTGTTGAAGTCACATCCATGCAAGGTGGCAAAGTGCAGGTTCTGTCATCGCATGACATGACATCGACGACTGCTGACTATGAAATCGTGCGCAAGATGCGTGCCTCGAACCTTGTTCTTGGCCCCCTGCTCGCCCGTCATCATCAGGCTGTTGTGTCCCTGCCCGGCGGCTGTGCGATTGGTGCGCGCCCAATGGATATTCACGTCACCGCCCTTGAGGCGATGGGCGCAGAGATTGAATTGAAAGACGGTTATCTGCATGCAGTGGCCAAAGGTGGCCTGAAAGGTGCGCGGGTTCCACTTCGCTTTGCATCCGTTGGGGCGACTGAAAACGTATTGATGGCGGCGACATTGGCCAAAGGCACGACCGTCATTGAAAACGCTGCCCGCGAACCAGAAATCGTCGATCTTGCGCATTGTTTGCGCCGCATGGGCGCCCAGATCGAAGGCGAAGGCACGAGCACGATCACCATCCAAGGTGTCGATAGCCTTGGCGCGGCAACTCACCCTGTTGTGACTGACCGGATCGAGCTTGGCACATATATGCTGGCCCCTGTCTTTGCAGGTGGTGAGGTGGAATGCCTTGGTGGTCGTATGGATTTGGTCACATCCTTCGTTGAAAAACTGGACGCCGCTGGTGTTGAGGTGACGGAAACCCCCGATGGCCTAAAGGTGAAACGCCGTGGCGACCGTGCGAATGCCGTTGATGTCACAACCGAAGTCTTCCCCGGCTTCCCAACTGACCTTCAGGCGCAGATGATGGCGATGCTGTGTACAGCCGAAGGTACATCTGTTCTTGAAGAGAAAATCTTTGAAAACCGCTTTATGCACGCCCCAGAACTGATCCGCATGGGCGCAAACATTGAGGTACACGGTGGCACTGCAACCGTACACGGTGTTGAGCGCCTAAAAGGTGCCCGCGTGATGGCGACCGATTTGCGCGCCTCTGTTTCACTGATTCTGGCGGGCCTTGCTGCCGAAGGCGAAACTGTCGTCAGCCGCGTTTATCACCTTGATCGCGGCTACGAGCATGTCGAAGAAAAGCTGGGCGCAATTGGCGCACAAATTGAACGGGTATCTGAATCATGACCGAAGACGCACGTTTCGAAGATGGCAAAGAGGCTCCTCTACGCCTCAAAGCACTGGATGCCGACGACCTGACAGTGATCGCAGCACTGGTCCAAGACGCCGTATTCCCAGCGTCTGAAATGCGCTGGGATCGCAAGGCGCGTCGCTTTGCCTTGCTGCTGAACCGTTACCGTTGGGAGGACGCTGAAAATTCAGTGCGCCACGGCCACGAACGGTTCCAAGCGGTTCTCGCTTTCGAAGACGTGATGCGTGTTCAAAGCCAAGGCGTCGACAAATCCGACCCTGAGATGGTGTTTTCACTTCTATCCATCAGCTTTACCCCCAGTGAAGACGGTGCAGGTCGTATTGAGCTGACACTCGCGGGCGATGGCGCCATTGCGTTCGAGGTCGAAGCGCTTGAAGTTATCCTGCGCGATGTAACCCGCCCCTACGCCTCCCCATCAGGCAAGGCACCAGCCCACCCAGAGTGATAGAATGGCGCATTGATGCGCGTCGCGCGGGCGGCTATGTCCTGCGCTGAAGGAGTGCCCTATGCCACAGTTTCTAAACACATCTGATGCCGATTTCGAAAGCCGCTTTATCGCGCTTTTGGGTGCAAAGCGCGAAGACAGCCCAGATGTCGATCATATCGTGGCAGATATCATCGCTGACGTGCGTGCACGTGGCGATGCGGCGGTGCTGGAGCTGACGGCCAAATTTGACCGTTTGGAACTTACGCCTGACACAATACGGTTTTCTGCGGAGGAGATCGAAGCAGAATGCGCAAAGGTCAGTGACGCAGATCGCGAAGCGTTGGAATTGGCCGCAGAACGGATTCGCGCGTACCACGCCCGGCAAATGCCCGCAGACGATATGTGGACAGACGGCACGGGCGCGACTTTGGGGTGGCGCTGGACCCCGGTCTCAGCGGCTGGGCTATATGTGCCGGGCGGTTTGGCATCTTACCCGTCATCTGTCTTGATGAACGCGATCCCGGCAAAGGTTGCGGGCGTTGGTCGTTTGGCTATCGTCGTGCCAACACCGGACGGCGTAACCAACCCTTTGGTTCTGATGGCCGCAAAGATCGCTGGCGTTGACGAAATCTATCGCATTGGTGGAGCCCAAGCCGTGGCTGCATTGGCCTATGGCACCGATACAATCGCGCCTGTTGATAAAATCACCGGGCCCGGCAACGCCTTTGTTGCAGCCGCCAAGCGCCGTGTCTTTGGTAAGGTCGGCATCGACATGATCGCTGGCCCTTCGGAAATCTTGGTGATCGCTGATAAAGACAACGATCCCGACTGGATCGCGCTCGATCTACTAAGCCAAGCAGAACACGACGAAAGCGCACAATCGCTATTGATTACAGACGACGCTGATTTCGGTCAGGCCGTGGTAGCTGCAGTTGAAAAACGGCTAGAAACGCTGGAACGCCGCGAAATTGCGGGTGCCAGCTGGCGTGATTTTGGTGCGGTGATTACTGTAGCGAACATGGACGAAGCCGTCGCCCTGTCTGATCGCATCGCGCCCGAACACCTAGAGCTGTGTATGGCAGATGCTGAAAAATTGGCCGATCAGGTGACCCACGCTGGCGCGATCTTTATCGGGGGTTGGACACCCGAAGCGATTGGTGACTACATTGGGGGACCGAACCACGTTCTGCCCACGGCACGTTCTGCTCGTTTCTCAAGTGGATTATCCGTCATGGATTTCATCAAACGCACGACCCTATCACGCATGACCCCAGAAGCGTTGGCCGCAATTGGCCCAGCCGCCGAACGGCTCGCCAAATCCGAAAGCCTAGAGGCGCACGGGCTATCTGTTCGCGCGCGTTTGGATCGTCTGAATGCAGGTGAACCATGAGCAAAATCAGCCACATCACAATAGACGACAGCGGCCTACCCGCGCCCACGCCCGAGATCGAACAAGAGCGCAAAGTCGCGATGTTTGATCTGCTTGAAGATAACAGCTTTGACCTGCCCGCCCGCGAAGGCCGCGAAGTGCCGCCGGGGCCGTATCGGCTTGGCCTGTCTATTCGCGAACGCCGCCTTGTGTTTGATATCCAAACCGAGGACGAAAGCCCGGCAGGCGAATTCCACCTTTCGCTTGGTCCGTTTCGTCAAGTCGTCAAAGATTATTTTCAAATCTGCGAAAGCTATTTCGACGCTGTCAAAACACTGCCCCCCAGCCAGATCGAAACCATCGATATGGCGCGACGCGGCATCCACAACGAAGGTGCCCGCGTCCTGCAAGAGCGCCTAGAAGGCAAAGCCGAAGTCGACACAGACACCGCCCGCCGCCTATTCACCCTCATTTGCGTTCTTCATTTTGGTGGCTGAATTGGTGGACGGCGACAAATTCGAGCCTCTACCGCAGTCTGTACTGTTTTGCTGCGACTATAATTCCGTGCGGTCCCCCATGGCCGAGGGAATCATGAAAAGCCTTTATGGCAAAGACTGTTACATCCAATCAGTCGGCGTAAAGAACGACCTTGAAATCGACGGTTTCGCCGTAGCCGTCTGCGCCGAAATCGGGGTCGAACTATCGCGCCACCGGTCCCGCACATTCGACGAAATGGAAGAATGGGGCGACGATCTGTCTTCGTTTGATTTGGTTCTCGCGCTTTCCCCCGCAAGCCAACGCCGCGCGCTTGATCTAACTCAGTTCTACCACATCGAAGTCGAATACTGGCCAATTCTAGACCCAACGGGCATTGGCGATGACCGTGAGGCACGCCTTGAAATGTACCGTCAGGCACGCGACCAAATCAAAGACCGACTGATCAAACGCTGGGGTCCGGGCAAGGTCAAAGCCGCTTCTAGCGCTTAAATTGATCTAAATTTAACATCAAAACCGTCACATTCGTGGCGTCGCGCTGATTAGGCCTTGAAAATTGATGGTTTCGGGCGCATTTAGGCGCCGTCCGCCAAGTTCGGCGGAGGTGAAACACAGGAGATCACATGGCCAAGGAAGAACTGCTCGAATTCCCAGGTGTCGTGAAAGAACTTCTGCCAAACGCGACGTTTCGGGTCGAGCTGGAAAACGGCCATGAGATCATCGCGCATACGGCAGGTAAGATGCGCAAAAACCGCATCCGGGTTCTGGCTGGCGACAAAGTCCAAGTCGAGATGACACCCTACGATCTGACTAAAGGTCGGATCAACTATCGCTTTAAATAAGGCGAAACGCATGTTTCGCCCACTGCGGGTCGGCGTTTTGCCTTTGGGCGAAACGCGGCCGCCGCTTAGCAACAGCGAAACGGCAACTCAATGACGACGCTCCCCCCTCTTCACGACCTTCAGCTTGTGCTTGGATCCGGTTCGCCACGGCGGCTCGAACTGTTAGCGCAGCTAGGCGTAACGCCCATCGCGATTCGCCCACCCGATATTGACGAAGACCCTCACAAAGCTGAACTGCCGCGCGATTACGTAAACCGGATCGCTGTTGAAAAGGTTGCTGCCGTTGTTGCGGGCGAAGGCGAGGTCGTGCTTTGCGCAGATACCACCGTCGCATTGGGCCGGCGTATCATGGGGAAACCCAGCGATACGGGCGAAGCGGCGGCATTTCTTTACGCGCTCTCTGGCCGTCGGCACAAGGTCATCACATCGGTCGCCGTCAAACGCGGCGATCAGATTTGGCAAAAAGACGTCCAAAGCACCGTCGCGATGAAGCAGCTATCAGATGCCGAGGTGAACGCCTATCTAGCGAGCGGCGACTGGCAAGGCAAAGCAGGCGGATACGCCATCCAAGGCCTAGCAGGCGCATTCATCCCCTGGATCAACGGATCCTACACCGGGATCGTCGGCCTACCGTTAACAGAGACCGCCGGACTTTTGACCGCAGCAGGTTTCCCACTTTATAAAGGTGACGCATGAAGGGTCGCTCAATCATTCTTGACCACATCGGCGATATCGAAGTCGCCGCATATCTGGTCGATGGCAAGCTCGACGATCTGCTGATCGACGACGTTGACGCCCCGCGGCCCGGCGCAATTTACCGTGGCATCTGCGACCGCCCTATCAAGGGCCAAGGCGGGATGATGTTGCGCCTACCTGACGGCGAAACCGCGTTTTTACGCGCGGGCAAAGGCCTGCGTCCCGGCCAACCACTGCTGATCCAAGTGACCGGATACAGCGAAGGCGGCAAAGCAATTCCAGTGACTGACCGCGTACTTTTCAAAAGCCGCTACGCGATTGTCACCCCGGGCAAGCCCGGCCTGAACATCTCGCGCCAAATCACAGACGAAGACACACGCGACAACCTATTGGCCATCGCGCATGAAGTCTTTTATAGCGAACATGGCTTAATCCTGCGGTCATCATGCGAAGGCGCGGATGAGGCTGAGATTGCCGAAGACATCGTTGCGATGCTATCACTCGCTGACGCTGTCCTAGGTGACGCGGAAGGCACCACCCCCGAGGCACTGACCGAAGGCGACGGGCCGCACATAATCGCATGGCGCGAATGGTCCAGCGTAGCAAACGTCGTGACCGACGCAGGTAGCTTCGAAACACACGGCGTGCTCGATCAACTCGCAGCGCTCGAGGGTGCGTTGGTGCCGTTGGGCGAAGGGACAATGTACGTCGAACCGACGCGCGCCCTTGTCGCCGTCGACGTCAACACCGGCAATGACACATCGCCAGCCGCTGCTCTCAAGGCAAACCTTGCCGCCGCCCGCGCCCTGCCCCGCGCCCTACGGCTGCGTGGGCTGGCGGGGCAAGTCAGTGTAGATTTCGTTTCGATGTCCAAGGCGCACCGCAAACAGCTTGAGCAATCGCTACGTGCCGCTTTCAAGAACGACCCAATCGAAACCTCGCTCGTCGGCTGGACCCCGATGGGGCTGTTTGAACTACAGCGAAAGCGCGAACGCGCGCCCTTCCCCAAACAACTCTTTGCGAACCTCTAATGGCCTGTCCGATCTGCAAAAAACCAACTGAGGCAGCGTTCAGACCGTTTTGTTCTAAGCGCTGCGCAGACATCGATCTGGCCAAATGGTTTAGCGGCAGTTACGCGATTCCTGCCGCCGATCCTGAGGATGCAGAAGAGTTGAAAAACGAACTTCGCGCCGCCGAGGAAAAGAAACCGCACTAACTGTGCATTTAACCCAACTTCCCTCTGGACACCCCCCGCCACCGCGTCTAAAACGCCGCTACCCAAGGGGATGCAGCAAGCATAACCAACCCGTGCCCGGGTAGCTCAGGGGTAGAGCAGTGGATTGAAAATCCTCGTGTCGGTGGTTCGATTCCGCCCCCGGGCACCATTTACCCGAAGCGGATATACTCAATTTTCCTTAAAAACATGCGTATAGAAGGGTTTTCGGTGTGGGTGGGCTCAGAATTGCTACAGCATTTGCTACGGAAATTGCTACAGTGAATGAGTTCTACAGCTTTGAACCTTTCAGTGTAGCCTGCAGAATAAAGATAACATTTCTCTTGGATGTTTTATTCATCTGGGAAGGGCCATGGACCCAACTCCGTGGCTCGCAATAACCATAGGACATCCCATGTGGTCCAAGGCTTGCAATAAAAGGAGTTTATCGCTTGCCGAGTAAACCCATCCAACGGCGCACTTGACCATCTCCAATTTTGTGCTAGCCTGACGCTTTGTTGCGCGAAGCAGTTGGGGGCTTTCTCTCCTTTGTCCTAAGTTATGCGACCATGCAAGTGCTTTTTCTCTTTCGGGGCGAAGCGAGTTCGGGGCCTCGTAGCCATGTGGACAACATCCTCCAACGCTCGAAAATGGCATCTCTCGGACTACCCGCAACGCCACCAACTACGGCCCACCATTCGGTTCCCTCGCACTCGAAGAGCAATGCTGGAAGATCCTCGCTGCTGAGTATGTCAGCATACAAAGGAATGGATTTATCTTCTTCACTCAAAGAGCTCGAAGTACGTCGTACCAAAGTCCGGCTGCCATCCAGTTTGCTGGCGGAATGCACATAAGCATCTTGCAGGGTTTTATGTCGTAGAGTGCGCAGCGCATTTTGATCGACCATGCACGCTTCGTCTGACAGGGCCAACAAAGCATATACCCAAAGGGATCGAGGAATGTGAATGTTGGAACTCTTCGCGTTTTTCCAAAGTAGTCGGCTGCGTCTTCACCAACGACGTTTTAGTTGACGGTCGGTTTATATGCCAGACGTTCAATACCTGGGAGGTTGGCAATTTCGGTTGCCAATGTCTGCGTGTTGTTCTCGTCTTGGTCATTAACATAGTAACGAGAGCAGCGGCCACACTGGGTGTTTCAAGGGCTTTTTCGATTACTAGCAAAGGTGTAGATGCTGCACCGTCTCGGTAGCGTCCTGGACCTGCATAAAAATCGACGTATGCAATTTTACCGCCGTGATATCGTTGTGCCATCGGAAGAATGATCTTTGACCATGCGTCAAAGTACTTTTGAACTATCGTTGCTTTTACTGTGGAAGGTTCAGTTTGTTCTCCGAAAAAAGCCGCAGTCATTTAAACATCGCCTCTGGAACGGAAAATGGATTCTGTTATCCCTAGCACTAGAACATAGTGAGAACACGATCAATGGTTTATTAAGTACAATGGTCCCCAGCCCTGCTGCTGGTTACCTCACTGAGCAACTTTGGCCGCTTTCATTGCCGAAGCGATGTTCAAAGATTTATGCTAAGCTTTTCTGTATTTGATATTTTACCGCCAGTGATAAATCCCAGACTTTTGCTGCCCTTGGATCATTTTTTTACTGCCAGTGATAAATTTTAGTGACAGCCACGGAAAAATGCCGTAATTTATCCTACATGATAAGGAGTCCACGATGAACCTTGATCCAGACACCCAACGTTGGACGGAGCACATCGGCCAAAAGATACGGGAACTTCGGAAGGCTGAGGGCCTTACTCTTGACGGTCTCTCACGCATTTCGGGTGCAACTGTTCCTACGTTGTCTCATATCGAACGTGGTACGCGGGATGTGAAGCTATCGACGCTAATTGGGCTGGCAAGAGCATTACGAGTGAGGCTACCTGATCTGCTGGTTCCATCAGGTCAAACCACAGCAGAACGATCAACGCCGAGCATTGATGGCTATGATCTGGATGATGATTGATGGCCATCTTTAATGAGGTGACCATATATTACGAGGCGTTCAGCGTCGGACACGTCCCAGTTCAGGACGATAGCAAGCTGTCGTTCGTTTATGACAAACGATGGTTGGCCACCAAGGGCAGTTTCCCACTATCCGTGACAATGCCACTTGCCGAAGCAATCTACCCTGATCAGGTCATTACACCTTGGCTTGCGAACCTTCTGCCCGAAGAGCAGCAGTTGCTGACCCTCTCACGGGCACTGGGTCTGTCATCAACCGATGCACTCGCCATCCTCAAGGAGATAGGCGGGGACACCGCAGGTGCCATTTCAATCGGGGAACCCAGTGACAAGGCTGCTTGGTCGTATCGGCCCATCACCGACTATTATGGCACTGAAGACCCTCAGGACGCCCTCACAGCGCACCTTAAGGACCTTGGTCAGCGTCCCTTCCTAGCAGGGGCGGATGGTGTCAGGCTGTCCCTTGCTGGGGGACAGAAGAAGACTGCACTTGCAGTGTTGGATGCCGCAGGTGCGCCTAAGTTGGGATTGCCAGAGAAGGGTGATCAGCTTGCGATCCCGATGTCGGGTGCCCCATCGACCATCATCATTAAGCCCGACAACCCAAACCTTCCTGGCATCGTCGAGAACGAAGCCTACTGTCTGACATTAGCCAAACTCATTGGAATGGTGGTTGCAGATGTCAGCATCGTGGATGTTGGAGACAGGACCGCACTTGCCGTTGCACGGTATGATCGAACGACACGAAGGGACGGGTCACTACGACGCCTTCATCAAGAGGATTTCGCACAGGCCAACGGTATCTTCCCAAGCCAGAAATATGAGCAGGGCACCATGGCAGGTTTAGACCTCAATCGGCTTCTCATGACCGCGCAACATCTGCCAGCACAGGACGCGCTCACGCTGCAAGATCAGGTAATTTTTAACATCCTTGTCGCCAACACCGATGCACATGCGAAGAACTATTCGATGCTTCTCAGCGGCGGGCCGACGATGGCACCGCTCTATGACGTATCGACCGTGCTGCATTGGGATCATGTGAATCAATACCATGCCCAGAAGCTGGGAGGGCGCAAACGCAAGCCTGCTGACATGGCACGGCGGCACTGGGAACGGATCGCCGACGCCGCAGGGTTCAGCCCACGGGGCATTCGATTGCGGGTGCAGGAACTTATCGATGCGATGGTGGCAAAGCGTGTGGAAGCTGTAGAGGCTGTCTGTGCGCACCAAGGTGCAGAGCGGGGCATGGTCGAACATATGGCAGTGCTGGTCGAACAAAATGCACTGCGAATCGCTGGGCGTCTAAAGGAATAGGGATATCCTTACCAAACTTCACGGCACGTTCGAAGCCTAATGATAAGAAACGAGATTTGAGATTGAAGCGAATTGAACCCAAGCCATTGATAGGTTTTCTGTTGAACCCATTTGGCTCCCACGCCTGCAGCATTGATTACGAAAACGGTGTGGTGAGCATCAATGCGAGACGTAAGCAAAACATCCAAGTCGCCGACCTTTACCGGCTTGATATGGAACCTCTGCGCATGCCTGCTTAGCTTGCTCGGCCCGCTAAATACTGCGCGATGGCGTCAAAGCTGCCCATCTGATCATAATCCGCTTCGGGAATGTCGATTTCGTAGCGTTTGCTCAATGCAGTGACGAGCTTTAGGAAATCCATGGAATCGATGTCGAATTCTTCGCGTAGGTCCGCGCTACGGTCGATGTCATCTAGACCGATATCAGGGGCGATCCGATACAGTTCGTTAGCAAGCGCTTTTTCATGTTCGTTCATCGTTATAGATCTTTCGGATGTTGTAAATGTTTGTCTATCGCCCGCAGGAATAGCGCACCACGATGCCCGTCGCTGACGCGATGATCAGCTGCCAACGTCAGAGTACTGCCTAGGCCCGCGCGGACCTCGCCGTTTTCGATCATGGGCTGCATTCGCGGTGTACCGATACCGACGATAGCGACCTGCGGCGGATAGATGACCCCATAAAGCTGATCGACACCACGATCACCCAAGCTCGATAAAGTTATCGTGCTGTCTGACAATTCGCGGGCACGAAACCGACCCTCTCGGACGCGCGAAACAAGATCACGTAAATCAGTCATCAGCGTGTCGAGGTCTTTGCTTTCGGCGTCGAATAACGTAGGCGCAACTAATCCACCTCCGCGGATATTAATCGCCATACCAAGGTGGACGGCATCGCTCGCTACGAACTCTCCGTTGATGAAGTGCCCGTTGAATTCGGTGTATTTTTTAAGTGCCTTGGCAATGGCTTTGGCAAACACCACGCCTATTAAGAGCCGACTTTCTGGATCACGGTCAGCGTTTATTTCAGTCACATAAGCATCTGCCGCACTTAGGTCTATTTGATGCGACAAATAGTAGTGTGGGATTTCACGTTTAGACCGGGACATCGCAGCGGCGATGGCGGATCGCATATCAAATGGCGCGGCTTGTTGCGCACTGCCAAGGGCCTCGACATCTGCAAGGGACACAACACCGTCTGCGCCTGCCGCGATAGTCGCAATGTCGATTTCGCGCTGTGCTGCTAGCCGACGTGCCGCTGGCGAAACCTGCGGTCGTTGGCTCTGCATGGGTGGTTGGATTTCAGGCATTGGGGTTGGTTCGGGAAATTCCGGCTCTGGGATTTGCGGCGTTGGGTCAACAAAGGGCTCGTCTTCCAACGGTGTGGGTTCTGGTTGAGGTTCGTCCGGAATTGGTTCTTCGGGGGGCGTGGGTTGTGGTGGTGTTGGCTCTGGTATGTCCTGCGCCGCCGATCCCGCGGCGCGGATCATCGCGAGCGGCGTGCCCACAGGCACGCGCGTGCCGATATCGACCAACCATTTATCTAAAATGCCTTCTTCGAACACTTCCATTTCAATCACACCTTTCTGGGTTTCCACAGCCCCGATGACATCACCGCGCTTGATCGGTTCGCCTGCGGCAATCAGTTGTTCAACAAGTGTCCCGGCCTCCATATCCGCGCCGAGCGATGGCATGACAAAGGCGCTCATGGTTTTGCCCTCATCAGGTTTTTGGCTGCGGCGACGATCTTGTCGGTTTGCGGGATGGCAGCACGTTCAAGATGCTGCGCATAGGGGATCGGCACCTCTTCGCTGCAAACACGGGCCAGTGGCGCATCAAGATCAAAAAATGCCTCCTCGGCCAGACGCATCCCGATTTCAGCAGCTAGGCTTCCTGACCGCCATCCTTCATCCACGATCAAAGCACGATGGGTTTTGCGAACGGAGGCTAGGATCGTGTCCATATCAAGCGGCCGCAAGCTGCGCAGATCAATTACATCGGCAGAGATGCCGTCGTACAAAAGGGCGCGCGCGGCTTCGATGGTTTTGTCGACAGAGCCACCGTAGGTAATCAGGGTCAGATCATCGCCCACATGGCGCAATGCAGCGTGATCAATGTCAACTGGCCCCGCATTTTCGGCAAGGCTCCCTTCTTTGTTGTAGAGCATAACATTTTCAAAAATCAGAACCGGGTCCGGCTCCTGCAATGCGGTCCATAGCATCCCACGCGCATCTTCGAGCGTCGCAGGCGCCAACACGCGAAGTCCGGGAATATGGGCATACCATCCCTCGAGGCTATGAGAATGCTGCGCGGCCAATTGTTTGCCCGCACCGGTCGCCATTCGAATGACGACAGGCACTCCGAATTGATTGTTCGACATATGCCGCATTGTGGCGGCTGTGTTCAGGATTTGGTCAAGCGCCAGCAGTGAGAAGTTGACTGTCATCAGCTCAACAATCGGTCGCATCCCGGCCATTGCAGCGCCAATGCCTGCGCCCGTAAAGCCGGACTCTGATAGCGGGGTGTCACGGATGCGATCCGGTCCAAACCGATCAAGCAACCCCTTGCTGACTGCGTAGCAACCGCCGTAGCGACCAACGTCTTCACCCATAAGAAATACACGCTCATCGCGAGTCATCGCGTCAACGATCCCTGCTTTGACGGCTTCTCGGTAGGTTGTTGTGATCAGTTTACCGGGCTCTATGCGCGCGGGCGGTTTGGGCCGATCGGGGGACATCACGTAACGTGTTAGACTATCAACAGGTTCATCATTGGCAACTTCGGCAAAGGAAACGGCATCGGCGATCTCTGCATCGACCTCTTTCGTGATTTCATCCACTTCGTCAGCATGTAGTAATCGCGCCTCTTCTAGCCACGCTTGGAACCTGACAATCGGGCCGCGTTTGCGCCATTCGGCTACTTCTTCTTTGGACCTGTACAACTGTGCGTCGAACATCGAATGGGCGCGGAACCGATAGGTCTGGCATTCTAGGAAATACGGTTTGCCTGTTTCGGCAATGGATTTGAGCGCCTTTCGCCCGGCCGCCTCTGTCGCGACAATATCCATACCGTCAACATGTTGTGCCTCGATGTTATAGCTGCGGGCTTTGGCGCAAATTTCTGTCTGGGATTCAGTAATGCCGATGGCTGATCCCATGGCATAGCCATTGTTTTCGCATACAAACAAAACTGGCAGGTTCCAAAGGGCAGCAAGGTTCATGCTTTCGTGGAATTCACCCTCGGCCACGGCACCTTCGCCGAAAAAGCAAACCGTGATCGCATCGGTTTTCGCCATCCGGTCGGCCAACCCAAGGCCAACCGCCATCGGTAAACCGCCACCAACGATGGCATTACCGCCATAAAAGTTGTGATCCTTGCTAAACAAATGCATCGACCCGCCACGTCCGCCTGCGCAGCCTTCGGCCTTGCCGTACATTTCAGCCAAAATCGGACCCATCGGAATGCCGCGCGCCAGCGCATGGCCATGTTCACGGTAGGTTGCGACGACGCGATCCTTCTTTTCTAACAGCGGGATGATCCCAGCGGCGATTGCCTCTTCTCCGTCATAGAGATGCAGGAAGCCGCGGATCTTTTGCTGTGTGTATAGCTCTGCACATTTGTCTTCGAACCGCCGGATGCGGATCATGTCTTTTAGAAGTGAACGAACATGTGCGTGATCAAGGTGTGGTTTAAGCGATGTTACGGTCATTTCTCGTCACTTTCCAAGGTTGAGATGTCGCCCTCGGGCAGGCCAAGTTCGCGCGCTTTCAAAAGCCGGCGCATGATCTTGCCGCTTCGGGTCTTGGGCAGGTTTTTACGAAATACGATCTCTTTGGGGGCGACCGCAGGCCCCAGCCGTTTACGGGCATGGCCGATCAGTTCTAGCATTAAATCTTCACTAGGTTCATGACCCGGTTTTAACGCGACATAGGCTTTGACAAGCTCGCCCATGGTTTCATCAGGCACGCCGATCACGCCCACTTCGGCAACGGCTTTATGTTCCATCAAGGCGCTTTCGACCTCGAATGGACCAATCAGGTGGCCCGCACTCTTGATTAGATCGTTGCTGCGACCGACGAACCAAAAATACCCGTCGGCATCACGCATGGCGAGATCGCCAGTCAGATACCAACCATCTTGAAAGCACTTTTTATAACGCGCCTCTTCATGAAGATAATCGCGCATCATTGACGGCCAGCCGGGGCGCAACGCCAATTCGCCCATCGCAAGTGGCTCGGTCAATTCAGTAACGCCAGTGTCAGCGACCTTAATGATGCCCGCATCAATTCCGGGCAGCGGTTTACCCATAGACCCCGGTTTGACATCCATTGACGCAAAATTGGCAATCATGATGCCGCCGGTTTCAGTTTGCCACCAGTTGTCGTGAAAGGGCATGCCAAAGGTATCGTTGCCCCAGATCACGGCCTCTGGGTTCAGTGGCTCGCCCACACTGGCCATAAAGCGCAGAGCGGGAAATTTATGCTCATTCGCGACCTCAGTACCCGCCTTCATCAACATCCGAATGGCGGTTGGGGCGGTGTACCAAACGTTCACGGCCTCGGTTTCGAGCGTGTCGTACCAGCGGTTCGTATCGAACTCCGCCTCATCAACGATCATTGTGACGCGATTGGTTAGCGGGGCGATAATTCCGTAAGATGTACCCGTGACCCAGCCGGGATCGGCCGTGCACCAATAAATATCCTCTGGCCGCAAATCGAGCGCAAAGCGCCCCGTAATATGGTAGGCGACGACTGCTTCGTGGACATGAACAACGCCCTTTGGCTTGCCCGTGGTGCCAGAGGTAAAGTGTAATAGCCCTGTGTCTTCGGGATCCATTGGCACGATTTCGAACTTGCCAGATGCAGCCTCCATCAGCGGGGCCAAGTGCTGGGTGTCATCCTCCTCGCCATCGGTCAGGAACACTGTGCGAAGTTCAGGGAGCCGGTCACGCAAGCCTTTCACCTTTCGCTTATAAAGGCGCTTGTCCGTGACCAACGCATTTGCGCCGCCGATCTCCATCCGCGCATGGATGGGTTCGGGGCCAAAGGCCGAAAACAATGGGCAGAACACGGCGCCCGCCTTTAATGTGCCAAGCGCCGCGATATACAGTTCTGGCTCACGCCCCAAAAGTGAATAGACCTTATCACCACGAGAAATCCCATTTGTCTTTAGGACATTGGCAAAGCGGTCGGTTTGGTGTTGTAGCTCTGAATAAGTGAAATCTTTGCGCTCGCCAGACTTGGATATCCAACGCAACGCGATCTGCGGCCCGTGCCCGGCGGCGACGTGACGATCAATCGCTTCGTGGCAAATGTTCAGCTTTCCACCGGGCAGCCCACTAATCTCAGAGCGCGCATCCTGCCAAGTAAAATCCGACCGGGTCGCCGCATAGTCTTCCAGATTCGCGCGACGCTTCGTCTTAGCATCCTTCGTGATCCGTACATCTTCCATATGCGCGCCACTCCCTTAGCTTCCATATTGGCAAGATAAGCGGCGCAAAACGTTCATAGCTGATCGAGATCAATCGACCAGAAAATCTAGAAAAAAGGTGTTTGTGAATGCAGTGTTCGGGAATTGGCGGATCCCACGGGGTTACCCCTCATGTTCCACAACCGTCAATCGCAACTATGTCGTGATTTGAAATTTTGACCTCGATCAATGCGGGTGTGGCGTCTGGCAATTATCATTTTGGGCAGACCAGTAGCTTGGTTCGGGGCAGCTTGTGAGTGGTCCCCAATCTAATTTCTGAAGGAGTTAGCTATGATGATCGCAAAAAAACTTATGAGTACATCGGTGAAGACAGCCTTGCTCGCGGGGGTTGCAGCTAGTGCGCTTACCTTCGTTGGGCCCGACGTTGCCTATGCGCAAGGTAAGGACGGTGGTGGCAATTCTGAATCGTCTGGTGGTGGTGGCGGTGACAGCAACAATGCCGGCGGCGATCAAGCAAGCGGACAGCAGGGTGACCGGTCGCAGGGCGGATCAGGTTCTGGTGGAAACAATGCTGGCGGTAGCAATAGCAACGATGTGGAAACCAGTGACGACGATGGTGATGGTCCCCCAGATGGCGCGGGCCAGTCGGGCAATGCACCGACAGGTGATAGTGGCCGACCTGAGGATAAGGGTGGCCAACCAGAAGGAGCCGGTGGCGGTGAAGACGACTCTGACCGCCCTGAATGGGCTGGTACGCCAGGTGGATCGGCTGGCCGGGGAGACCCGCCAGATGCTGGCGGCGGCGGTGAGCTTTATGGTGATCTATATATCATTCTTCGTGACGATCAGGGTGTCCCGATCCTAAGCCCAGAAGGTTTCGTGCAGCCGATCGACGCAGATGGCAATCTTATTCCTCTTGATGAAGATGGTCACGCAACAGACGAGTCTCTTGTCCAAGAAGTTGAGTTCGGTCGCCTTAGCGTCAGTCGTGCACCCGATGACGTGCTAGAAGGGCGTAGTGAGGAAGTAATTTACGTCCTCAACAATGCAACCGATGTCGCTTTGGATCCATCCGGTCGACTACTGGTGACAGTTGATGGCGTTACACGCACAATCGACGCGCCACTTGAAAACCTATCGATCTACATCGCACTGATGACTGAAGGTTATATTGAAGGTGTCGAAAACGATGCGCTCGATGATCTTGGTTTCCTAGTCGATGGTGAAAAGACAGTCGACGACATGATTGCTGCTGCAAGTTTCCTTGCTGCCGCGTCCGATAAGACTGGCGAGTTGACCTCGGATGAGGTTGCGTATCTCAATCTGATCCTTGGCATTGAGACAAAGCAGATCGACGGAACGGATGTAACCTATTCAGGGGTCGACTATTCGGCTTTCTCGTATGACCGAGAAGACAGCTATGATGGGGTCGTGACAACCATCCTAGTTGAACAAGATGACGGCAGTTGGGTGCCAACCGAAGTTGACGTTTACAACTTTGTCTTTGGCGACGTGACAAATGACACAGCCAACGGCACGTTGGATGCCTTCAGTCAGGCAGCCGATGACTCGCGGATGGTGATCAACTACCTCCACGAATACGAGGTTCCGGTTCCTCCGTCAGCTCTTTGAAAACAAAAACAAAGGCCCGAGCATTTTCGGGCCTTTGATTAAAGTCAATGGGCCTAGTGCTGATGGCTTTATGAATGAACCCGAAAGTTCAAACAGAGGTGCAAAGAATGAAGGGTTTTTCAGCCAACATCGAAACACTCACCGAGGAAAACGACGATTTTCGGCGTGTCCTATACACTGGTCATCACCTGCAATTGGTCCTTATGGCCCTGCAACCCGGTGATGACATTGGTGAGGAAATTCACGATGATCGTGACCAATTCTTTCGTTTCGAAACGGGATCCGGTGAAGTTCATATTGATGGCGTAAAAATTCCCGTGAAGGCCGACGACGGTGTGATCGTCCCTGCTGGGGCAAATCATAATGTGATCAATACGGGCACAGAGCCGCTTCGCCTTTACACAATTTATGGACCGCCCGAGCATCTTGACGGCACGGTCAACAAAACCAAATCCGAGGCAGATGCTCCTCACGCGCATTTCGACGGTCGCACGACCGAATGAATCCAAACGTTCAGGTGTTTAGATGAATCTCATCGCACTCGGATTTCTGGGAAGCCTCGCGGCAGGTCTAATGACCGCCGTCGGGGCCTTACCTATTCTGGTTGGCAAGACAGTTTCGCGCAAAGCGCATGATATCCTTTTAGGGTTTGCAGCGGGCGTCATGCTGTCAGCTTCTTACTTTTCGCTCATCATCCCGGGGCTTCAAATTGCCACTGACCAATTTGGCGAAGGCATGATCCCTGCGTTGATCGCAGTTTGCGGGATAGTTCTTGGGGCCGTCGTCATTCGTGTTCTCGACGAACGCGTACCGCACCAGCATTTCATGAAGGGGATAGAGGGCCCGCGAGCGGTTTCAGTCAAAAAAATATGGCTATTCGTGATCGCAATCACTTTGCACAATTTCCCGGAAGGCCTTGCCGTTGGCGTCGGTTTCGGCGGCAGCAACATAGAGGCAGCCACCGCTCTGGCCTTCGGCATAGGCCTACAAAACGCGCCCGAAGGGCTGGCCGTCGCGTTGGCCCTTCAGTCCGAAGGATATGGAAAACGTTATGCCTTTGGGGTCGCCGCGGCAACAGGTCTGGTCGAACCCATCGCAGGGTTAATCGGCGTTATCGCTGTCAGCGCGTCACAACAGCTATTGCCATGGGGGCTAACCTTCGCCGCTGGCGCGATGATCTATGTGATCAGCAACGAAATCATCCCCGAAACGCATCGACACGGCCACCACAAAGGCGCAACAACCGGCCTGATCGTCGGCGTCGTGGTGATGATGTTTTTGGATGTCGTGTTTGGCTAAGCGGTTAGCTCGCGCACAGCATAATCCCCACAGCAGTCACTACACTCGGGCCGAGAACAATTAATACAAATCTTCGTGGTTCTAGTCCTGTCTCAACCAATGCGCCAAGGACATTATGCGTCGCACAGACATTGTTGTTTATAGTGTAAACCTTGTGACAGTCAGACTTAATCGACTAAGGGGCCGCACGCTGTTCTACAAAATGCACAAACGCATCAGGTTTTTACTGATTCAGCCATGATATGAGGATTTCAAAATCCTTAGCGACGTCGATCAGATGGAAATGGATACGGTGCCTCCTCTAAGCATAACAAATACGCGTGCGCTCTTGGACACTGTACATGGGTGTCAGCGACTGCACTCCCAGCTCTGAGTCAATCCAGCGACGGCTAAGATTGTCGGTGATATGAACACCATGCCTTAGATTGAAAAGATGTAACTCCGTGGGCCAACCAACAAAGCCATCGCCTCCCAGCACCGCAGTTTTCATAACAGTCTCCTTCGGTTTCGAATGAGCTATTCGAGCCCTGTAATGATTTTACGACATCATAATACCCCCAAGCTCCACCTCCGCACTTAACCGGAGAAATTGCACTCACGTACTGTACTGAAGCCAGCAAAGCATTTCCTGACGTGCAGCTGTCCAAACCAGACCTTATCGTCTTGGCTCTATTTCAACTACCGAGGGTTCACTATGCGTGTAGAACCTACGGGCATTGAGCGATCCAAATCATAGCTACAGAAGGGTCCTTAGGTAAGGACTTTCAGCCCATCGCCTGCAAGCGCTTCAGCAGTGACGACGTGTCCCAGCGTCCTCCGCCGAGTTTCTGGACGTCTTTGTAGAACTGATCGACCAATGCTGTGACAGGCAGGCTCGCGCCGTTTTCATCGGCAGTGTCGAGGCAAATCCCAAGGTCTTTGCGCATCCAATCCACAGCAAAACCGTGATCAAAGTGATCGTCTAGCATTGTCTCGTAGCGGTTGGACATCTGCCAGCTACCAGCGGCACCTTGGCTGATGACCTCAACCACTGCACGCCCATCTAGGCCAGCCTTTTGGGCGAAATGCAATGCCTCTGACAGGCCCTGCACCAGACCTGCGATTGCGATCTGGTTGCACATCTTGGTCATCTGCCCTGCCCCGCTATCGCCGATACGGCGACAGATACGGGCGTAGGCGCTGATGACCGCCTCTGCGGCATCATAGCTTTCCTGCGCGCCGCCGCACATCACAGATAGGACACCGTTTTCTGCACCGGCTTGCCCGCCGGACACGGGCGCATCAACAAATGCGATCCCCTTTTCGGCCGCTGCGGCGTGAAGTTCACGGGTGACAGCGGCTGAAACGGTGGTGTGGTCGACAAAGATTGTGCCCGGCTCCATGCCAGCAAAGGCACCATCGTCCCCCAAACAGACTGAACGCAAGTCGTCATCATTGCCCACGCAGGACATGACCATACTGGCACCTTTGGCGGCTTCACGCGGGGTGGTCGCCAGATGCCCGCTATGCGCGGACACCCATTTTTCGGCTTTGGCCGTCGTGCGGTTATAAACCGTTACGTCGTGCCCTGCTGATTGCAGGTGCCCTGCCATGGGGAACCCCATAACGCCTAGACCCAGAAATGCCAGTTTTGCCATGATGATCACGTCCTTTAAATATGGGCGCGTTTGGCGTTACTCGACGATCTCCCATGCGACCGTATAAGCACCCAACGCTTTTATGACATCTTGATCGTCCACATCGCCTGTTTTTGCAATACGTGCGACAAGACCGCGTTTTTTGTCTTCGGTGACTTCACGGACTTCAGCAGCGACATCTGCCAAGGCTTCGTTGTAAATGCGTGTGATGGCGCGTTTACGCAGATCGGGCTTAAAGATTTTCCCGACGGCTGTCTTTGGTAGCTCGTCCAGAATTTCCAGATACTTTGGGAAGGCCGCGCGTTCGTGGATGTGTTCGTTGGCGAATGCGATCAGCTCATCGCTCGAAATCGCAGCGCCGTCCACCAGCTCAACATAGGCACATGGAATTTCGCCAGCATGTGCGTCAGGCTGACCGATTGCACCGGCAAAGGCGACGGCCTCGTGACCAGCCAACGCTTCTTCGATCTCGGCGGGGTCGATGTTGTGTCCACCACGAATGATCAGGTCTTTTGCACGGCCCGTGATCCACAGATAGCCATCAGGATCAATACGACCTAGGTCGCCAGTGCGCAGGTACTGCGTTTCAGATTTGTCACCCGGATAGAACAGACCTTCGTTCTTGTCGGCTTCGGTGTAGGTTTGGCCGTTTGACACACCTGGGTTGCAGACACAGATCTCGCCGATTTCATCAACGCCCACCCGTTCGCCAGTCGCCACAGACATGATTTTGATGTCAGTATACGGGAACGGAATCCCGATGGAACCAACGCGCTTTTCACCCTCTGGCGGGTTAATCGCCACAAGGCAGGTCGCCTCAGTCAGGCCATAACCTTCGCAGATGGTGACGCCTGCAGCAGCTTCGAACCGCTTGTACAGCTCAAGCGGAAGCGGCGCGGAACCACAAAACGCCAAACGCAAAGTAGAGATATCAGCATCGACCTTACGCTGCATCAATGCGGACATCGCTGTCGGCACTGTGATCATAAAGGTCACTTTGTGTTTCTCGATCAGCTTCCAGAAATTGTCGAATACGCCTTCGCCGCGATAACCTTGCGGGGTTGGGAAAACGACCTCTGCCCCGGAGCCTAGCGATGCACCCAGCGAAACGATGGTCGCAAAGACGTGGAACAGCGGGAGCGGACAAATCTGAACATCTTCTTCGGTGAACAACAACCGCGCACCGAGCCAAGCGTTATAGACGATTCCAGAATAGCGGTGCTGCACAACTTTAGGCATGCCAGTCGTACCACCAGTGTGGAAATAGGCAGCCACCCGGTCAGTCGTGCTATCTGCAAACGCAAGCTCTTTGGGCTGCTTGGCGACTTCAGCGTTGAAATCCAGAACACGCGCGTCGTGATTGGTTGGGTTCTTTGGACGGATCAGCGGAACGATGAAACGCTTGAGGCCAGTCAAATAGCGCAGCAGATCTACTTCTAGAACTGTCTTCACATTCGGGGCAAAGCGCACGGCTTCGGCCGCCTTTTGTGCGACATCCGTCTTTGGGAATGCCTTAAGGGTGACAAGCACCTTTGCGTTTGTTTCGCGCAAAATGGCCGAGATTTGCTCCGCCTCGAGCAGCGGGTTAATTGGGTTCACGATCCCTGCGACCTGACCGCCAAGATACGTCAGGATCGTTTCGGTCGCGTTTGGCAGCAAGAATGCAACCACGTCGTTTTCACCAACACCCAGCGAACGGAAAAGGTTCGCCGTCTGTGCGGTCTTATCGCGTAGTTCATTCCACGAAAGCGTTTCGCACTTTGATTCTGGGTCGGACAGCAAGCTATAGCTAACCGCATTCCGTGCACCGTGCTTGGCCGCTGTCTGGCTTAGCAGTTCATATGTCGTCGTGGGCAGCTCGCGCTGATCCCATGGCATTTCATTCTCAATCGCATTCCGATCCGCGACAGTCGCATAAGCCATGCCGGTTCTCCTCCCCTAGTTTTCGCCGCCGGTTATAGGGCGGTCATTGTCTTAGGGCACAGCGTGGGCAAAGATGCGCCTATTCGCAAGTCTGACGCTGCGAAATTTTGCACTATTCCGCTGCAACCCCATCCGTAAATTGCAATTTAGCAAGACGGGCATAAAGCCCCCCCTGTGCGACAAGGCTATCGTGTGTGCCTTGGGCGACGATTTTACCCTCTTCGAACACGACGATACGGTCGGCTTTTTTGACCGTGGCAAGGCGGTGCGCGACAATCAATGTCGTCCGTGTCTTAGCCAGTTCATCCACCGCAACCTGCACGGCATGTTCGCTTTCGGCGTCCAGCGCGCTTGTCGCCTCGTCCAACAACAGGATAGGCGCGTCGCGCAAGATCGCCCGCGCAATCGCGATGCGCTGTTTCTGCCCGCCGGACAACATCACACCGCGTTCACCCACATAGCTGTCGTAACCGTCGGGCAAAGCTGTGAGGAAATCATGCGCAGCTGCGGCTTTAGCGGCTTCTTCCACCTCAGCATCAGTCGCAGTTGGACGACCAAAGCGAATGTTCTCACGCGCAGTATCAGCAAAGATCACCGGATCTTGGGGAACGAGGGCAAGGTATTTGCGGAACTCAGTGCGTTCCAGATCACGCAGGTCCTGACCATCCATGCGCACGGCCCCGACTTGCGGATCATAAAAACGCTGCACCATATGGATCATCGTGCTTTTACCAGCACCCGATGGGCCGACAAGCGCAACAGTCTCACCCGGCTTAATATCAAGATTAACGCCATGTAGCGCCGGAATGTCCGACCGGGATGGATAGCTAAAGTGAACATTATCAAACGTCAGCCCACCTTTAACTGGCGCAGCGACGGCCTCAGGCTCTGTTGGGTCTTGAACCGTGTCTTCAATAGTTAGCAATTCAACTAAGCGTTCAGTTGCCCCCGCAGCACGCTGCAATTCGCCCCATACCTCTGACAGTGCAGCGACCGCCCCGCCAACCATAATGGTATAGATCATAAACTGAACCAATCCGCCTTCGGTTGTTTCACCTGTGCGAACATCCTGTGATCCCATCTGCAAGAACATCACAATGGCAGCAAACACCATAAAGATGACGAGTGCAGTCAACAAAGCGCGGGTCATAATGCGGCGACGTGCGGAACGATAGCTTTGCTCCGTCACCTCGTCGAACTTGGCGCGGCTGCGGTCCTCGTGCGTAAATGCCTGTACAGTTTGCGCAGATAACAACTGCTCAGAGGCACCACCGCTCGATTCGGCAATCAAATCTTGGTTTTCTTTGGAAAGACTACGTACGCGCCGCCCCAGAATCATCATCGGAATCAACACCACGGGAATGGGCCACAGCACCATGATGCTCATTTTGACGGAGGTCAGCAGCATCAACACGACGCCGCCCAAGAAAATAAGGATATTGCGCAGCGCAATCGAAGCCGAACTACCGACCACAGATAGGATAAGGGTCGTATCAGTCGTGATGCGGCTTAGGACTTCACCAGTCATTACGCGTTCATAAAACGCAGGGCTCATGCCGATCATACGGCCGAACACGGCCTTGCGAATGTCGGCAACGATGCGTTCACCCAAACGCGTGACCAGAAAATACCGAACCGCCGTGCCCAGCGCGAGCAGCCCCGCGAAGAAAAGCATCGTGGTAAAATGTTGCTCCAACATTGCGCCATCTTCGGCGCTAAAGTTGTCGACGATCAAACGCGCCGCAATCGGCAGCACCAGCGAAATGGTCGCTGTAAAGATCAACGCCAAACCGGCCCCAATGATGTTGAGCTTATAAGGTTTCAAGAACGGCCATAACGCCTTGAGCGCGCTAATTCGTTTTCCTGGTGCGCGTTCTTCAACGACTTTGGGGGATCGGGCCATTACAGTCTCATCTATATTGCTTGCCAAAAGACATAAAACCGCCTGCCCTGTTTCACAAGGCAACCAATCGTATAACTGATGGGAAGGTTTGGAGCGGGCGACGGGAATCGAACCCGTGTCATCAGCTTGGAAGGCTGAGGTCTTACCATTACACAACGCCCGCGCGCTGTAGGGATGAATTATTGCACTGCGGCCAAAGGGTCAAGCGACCACTGCTTTTTCCTTGCACAAATATCTGGCGGCCGTGCATCAAATTTCTAGAAATTTGATTTCCGCCAATAAAAAAGCGCGCCGCGGATGACCGCAGTGCGCCCTTTAGCGACGTTATGCGCCTTACTTCAACGCGATACGGCCATCGGTGTATGGCTCGTATGGTGCGTTCTCTGCCAGATACTCTGCAGTCACATCCGCAAGGTCTGGGCCAAAGTCATAGGCATCGGATGCATCTTTAAACATCGCGTAACCGTCACCGCCGTTACGAACATAGTTGTTCGACACCAGACCATATGTCGCAGTCAGATCAATAGGTTCACCTGCAACCATCACGTCTGACACACGGCTTCCGGCCTCTGCGGCAGCATCAACAGTGAAAGTGATACCAGCAACCTGCGGGAAACGACCTGCGCCCTCTTCGATTTGGCTCACACCGTTTTCAAGCGCAGCAACAACAGTCTCACCGCTCACGTAGAATGTGGACAGTGTGTTCTGGAATGGTAGCACAGTCAGGACTTCACCCATTGTGACGTCGCCTTCGTCGATGCTGGCACGGATACCACCAGAGTTCGCAATCGCGATCTGGATGCCCTGATCTGCAACACGATCAAGCATCGCATCTGCAATCAGGTTACCACCTGAACATTCCATCGCACGGCAAACGTCGCGGTTGCCTTCGATGGCAGAAGCCGCAACAGCAACAACTTTGTTACGGATTTCCTCGAGTGGCTCTGCCAGTTCAGCGATACGTGCGACTGTCGTCTCGTCCTCGGCAACTTGGCCGTCGATCAGCAATGGCGCGCCCGCTGCTTCGGTCAATACGCCCGCGTCATCAAAGGTCACGTTCAACTCGCCTAGGAATTTACCATAGGCATAGGCCTGCACGATTGCTGTGTCGCCAACCATTGTTGGATAAGAACCAGCAGCGCCGTCCATATCACCCAGCAATGTGTTCGAGTGACCACCAACGATCACGTCAACGCCAGTCGTGTTTGCAGCAACCTGCTGGTCAACAACATAGCCAGAGTGTGACAGAACGATGATCTTGTTCACGCCTGCTTCAGTCAGCTTATCAACTTCGCCCTGAACCGCGTCAGAAGGATCCGTAAAGATGATGTTGTCACCGGGGCTTGCCAGCTCATCTGTGTCTTGTGGTGTCAGACCGATCAGACCGATCTTTTCGCCGCCCTGCTCAATCACTGTGGACTTCATCAGAACGTCAGCAAGCAAAGGCTCGCCTGATACATCAGCGTTGGACATCAGCACAGGGAATTCAACCGAATCCATGAACCCACGCAGAACTTCAGGGCCATCGTCGAATTCGTGGTTACCCACTGTCATCGCATCATAGCCAAGCTTGTTCATGAATTCCGCAGCCATCGCACCTTTATAGTAGGTGTAGAACAATGTGCCTTGGAACTGGTCACCGCCATCCACAAGGATGCTGTTGTTGGTGCGCGCACGCGCATCAGCAATTGCAGTTACCAAACGCGCAGTACCACCAAAGCATTCGCCAGCAGCGTTGTCCTCAGAAGAACAACCGCTGTCATATTTGCTGATCGGCTCAAACCGCGCGTGAAAGTCGTTTGTGTGCAGGATCGTCAGCGAATAGTCGGCCGCAGCGGCCCCCGCAGACAGTGCCAGTGCACAGGTGGATGTCAAAATACGTGAAATCATTGTTTCAGTCCCCAAGTTGGAATGGCCGTAGCTTGGCAACGGCCCAGTTCAGAGTCAAATGGCTTCGCCAATACAGCCCGACTGCCCCTACGTTAAGTTCCGGCATATCCGGGCTGCGATCCGGTGCTTGACCAATTTGTGTGCAACCTCCATGACAACGCCATGCTGATATACAAAATTTTCCGCGCCCACGAATGGGCAGACCTGCAAGCCAAAGGCGAAACCCAAGGTGCGCCGATTGATGTGGCTGATGGATATGTTCACTTTTCGACCGCCGAGACTGTCGCCGAAACTGCCGCGAAGTACTTTGCTGGTGCCGAGGGGCTTGTACTGCTGGCGCTTGAGGCTGACACACTTGATCCGCTCAAATGGGAACCTGCCCGCGAAGGCGTGCTGTTCCCGCATCTCTACCGCAATCTACGCATGTCAGACGTGTTGTGGGACGCGCCACTACCGCTGATCGATGGCACACACCAATTCCCGGAACTATCATGAAGCTGTTAGAACAAATCGGCCTTGCTGCCCTACGCCGTATTGATTCTGAAACCGCCCATGGTCTTGCGCTCAAGGCTTTGAACACAGGGCTTGGCCCGCGAGGAGGGCCGTTCACATCTGACCGGCTGCGCACGCAATTTGCAGGCCTTGATCTGCCCAACCCGGTTGGTCTTGCTGCGGGCTTTGACAAAAACGCGACTGCGTTGAGTGCGCTAGCCCGCACCGGCTTTGGCTTTCTAGAGGTCGGGGCAGCAACCCCCCGCCCACAGCCCGGCAATCCAAAGCCACGCCTTTTCCGCCTGACCGAAGACCAAGCTGCCATCAACCGCTTTGGGTTCAACAACGACGGGATGGAGGCCATCGGCACCCGCCTTGCCCAGCGCCCCAAAGACCGCGTTCTTGGCCTGAACCTTGGCGCAAACAAAGACAGCACTGATCGCGCAGCCGATTTTGCGACGGTGCTGACGCATTGCGGCCCGCACGTTGATTTCGCGACGGTCAACGTATCGTCGCCTAACACCGAAAAGCTGCGTGATCTGCAAGGCAAAGCAGCGCTTGCTGCGCTTCTTGCTGGGGTCATGGACGCGCGCAATGCGCTAGAAACAAAAATCCCCGTGTTCCTAAAGATCGCACCAGATCTGACTGCCGACGAATTGGCCGAAGTGGCCGAAGTCGCAAATGCGTCGGGCATCTCGGCTATCGTGGCGACGAACACCACGCTTGACCGCATTGGTCTGCACGGACCACATGCCGCCGAAAAAGGTGGACTGTCTGGGCAACCCCTGTTTGAAAAATCCACACGGACACTGGCACAGCTATCCGGCATGACCGACCTGCCTATCATCGGGGTTGGCGGTGTCGGCAGCGCCGAACAGGCCTACCAAAAAATCCGTGCAGGCGCTTCGGTCGTACAGCTGTACACCGCCTTGGTTTACGGCGGTGTTTCACTGGTCGACGAAATCACGCGCGGGTTGGATGCCTTGTTGGAAAGCGACGGTTTCGCGAATGTCAGTGATGCGGTTGGATCAGGAAGAGGCGACTGGCTCTGAAGCCGCCTCTAACCCCGGATATTTCCATCCCAGTGTGATGCCACGCACAACAAAGCTAAGCAGTAACCCCAACCACAGACCGTGGTTCCCATAGGCCTGCATCAACGGAATCACCGCCGCGAAATAGATGATCGTCGAGATGATCATCATGTTGCGCATGTCCTTTGTTCGGGTGGCACCGATGAATATCCCATCCATCATCCATGGCAGCACGCCAACGATTGGCGCTGCAACCATATAGGGCAGATAGATGGCTGCTGCCTCTTGGACTGGTACGTTCTTAGCCATGATCGCGATGATCGTTGTTCCGAAAACTGCAAAACAGACGGCCAGCACGACACAGATAACGCCGCCCCAGAAGGTGGTCATCACCGCACTTCGGCGCAGCGCAGCGCGTGAACGGGCACCCATCGCATTCCCGACCAATGCCTCGGCCGCGACAGCGAAACCATCCATCGCATAGCCCGTGACGCTCAGGAATTGCAGTAAGATATGGTTTGCCGCCAATTGGACTTCTCCAAACTTTGCGCCAAAGAACAAAAAGCTCACAAAAATCGCCTGAAGCAAAACAGAGCGGATCATAATGTCCGAATTCACCGCAGCCATGTTGATCAGCCGCGCCCGGTCCAACACCCGCGCCCAGTCGCGCCAATCAGGGACAGCAAACGCTGCACGGCACAGCCACAGGCCCAGTACGACACCGGCCCATTCGGCAATGAACGTCGCCCATGCGACCCCTTGAACGCCCCATTCGAACCCAAGGACAAACAGCAGGTCCAACACAATGTTGGTCCCATTCATCAACAACTGGATCGCAAAGACGGCGCCCGTACGCTCCTGCCCGATTAGCCACCCTGTGATTCCATAAAGGGCGATCATCGCTGGTGCGGACCAAACGCGAATTGCCATATATTGACGGGCAAGGTTTTCGACCTCGGGCGTGGCTGGCGATACGCGGAACGCACCTGCAAACAGCAGCCCTTGCAATAAGATAATCGCAACGCCCGCACTAAGGCCAATGATCAGTGAGCGGGTCAAAAGGGCCGCGACCTCAGCCTCGTTTTTTGCGCCGGTCGCTTGCGCGGTCAGACCCGATGTTCCCATACGCAGGAAACCAAAAATCCAATAAATCGCAGTCAGGATGATCGCGCCGATACCGACGGCACCAATTGGTGCCGCCTCGCCCATCTGGCCCACCACGCCCGTATCAACCACGCCAAGGATCGGAACCGTCGCGTTAGATAAAACAACCGGCAGCGCAATGGTCAGGACCCGACGATGCGTCAGGCGCGCGATGTCAGCCATTGCGTTGCGGCATTAGGAAATGGCCAGTGGCCTGCGCAAACAAGCGGGTTCGATTGTCTTGCCATGCTTCGACATGAACAGACGCATAGCGCCGCCCAGATCGGTTGACCCGCGCACGCGCGTAAGCATCACGTGGCAGACCAGTACGCAGATAATCAACGGTGAAATCAATGGTCTTTGGCAACACGATCCGTGGGGCATCCTCGGTCACTTTTCCGGCTTCCATGTCATCCCAGATCATCGACCAAGTCAGTTCCATAATCGCTGTGACCTCAAGAAAGGCCGCAGTCACACCACCATGCAACGCAGGCAGCATCGGGTTGCCGATCAGCTTGTCATCATAGGGCAGAATGCCAGTCAGCTCGTCACCGCGGCGATCGATTTGAATGCCAAGGAATTGGATATATGGCACGCCTTTGACCAGCTTTTGCAGCGCTGCATCGCGGCGTTGTTTGACGACTTGGACAGGTTCGGGGCGCTTCATGCTGGTGCCCTTTCGATTGTGAATGCACCGGTTGCCGTGGCAACAGGACGCTCAAGATCGGCATCAAAGGCAGTCGCCCGGATAAAGGCGACCGACCGGGTCACATGATAACATTCCGCACGCGTCGTCAGCTGATCACCGGGTGTCGCCGACCGCATGTAGTCGATACGCAAATCAAGCGTCGCCGTGCCAATCGGCGCAGAAGGATGCGCCATAACAGCCGCGCCGCTACAGGTATCCATCAGCGCCGAAACTGCGCCGCCATGAATAACGCCCGTCTCAGGATCGCCGATCAGACGCGAATCATATGGCATGGTAATCTCGGCCGTGCCTTCGCCAATCTCTGTCAGTTCCATGCCCAATGTCTGCGCATGTGGAATCGCCGCTATAAACTGTCGCGCGATCTTGGTTCGATCAACGGATGTTGGGTCTGCCATTCTTTTTCCTTGCCGTATGTTTTGCTAGGTTCGCACGATTGTGACGCACCGCGCCATATCTGCAAGACCTGATCACAAACTTACCTTACAGACCCCGTTGCCCGACCGCCAAACAGCCGTTACGTTAAGCCAAGGGAGATCGTGATGACTGATAAACGCCTTTCATTCAAAGAGATGTGTGCAGAATTCGATGTAACGCCGCGTACGCTGCGCTACTATGAATACATCGAACTACTTACGCCCGATAAAGAAGGGCGTTCACGGTTCTACGGCCCCAAAGAGCTGGCGCGCATGACATTAATCCTACGTGGACGGCGTTTTGGGTTCTCTCTTGAAGATATCCGTCAATGGCTCATGATTTATGAACATGAAGGCACCGAAGCGCAGATGCGCGAGTGGATTTCTTTGGCTGACCGGCAAATGATCGAACTTGCGGAGCAGAAAAAGCAGCTTGAAGAAACCATGGCAGAGCTGTCCGAACTGCGCGAGTACACCGCCAAAACTTTGGGCTAAATCGACCCAAAGCAGGAAGAATGCACTCGTCCTCGCCTTTATAAAATTTCACATACCCTAGCGTCATCTTTCTTTACCTTTCGTCAGCTTTGAAATGACGCGACGTTCCGTTTACGTTAACGTCACCTTTGCTTGTAAGCTACGTCTTATATCCGCAAGTGCCGGTCAGATTGATTTGCACCAAGGAACGAGTAATGACGACTGAAATGATGAACATCCGCGAAATGTGCGACGCTTTTGACGTGACCCCACGTACGCTTCGCTTTTACGAATCAAAAGAGCTGCTGTTTCCTGTCCGCGAAGGACAAAAACGGCTTTTCTCAAAACGTGATCGTGCGCGGCTCAAGCTGATCTTGCGCGGCAAACGTTTTGGTTTCAGCCTCGAAGAAATCCGGCAGCTGCTGGACCTATATCACATGGACGACGGCCAAGAGGCGCAATTGTCCAAGACTTACGAAACAGCAGAACGTCACTTGGCTGACATGGAAGCTCAGAAAGCTGAGCTCGAGGAAGCTATTGGCGAACTGAAACAACAAATGGCGTGGGGCGCGGCGAAGCTTGCCGAACTCGGCCAACGGAAAAACGACGCGGCTTAAACCCCGCGTCAAATACAGGACTTTAGGGAGAGACACGACAATGCCAATTTACAACGCACCGACAAAAGACCTGCAGTTCGTTCTGCATGATCTACTCAAAGTCAGTGAGCAAAACATCGAAGGCTATGAAGACCTAGATCGGGAATTCACTGGTGCCGTCCTCGAAGAAGCCGGCAAAGTCGCAACCGAAGTCCTGCACCCGCTCAACGTTGTTGGCGACAAAGAAGGCTGCGTTCTTGAGAACGGAGTGGTTCGCACGCCAAAAGGCTTCAAAGCTGCGTTTGAGCAAATGAAAGAAGGCGGCTGGACTGCAATGGATTGCGATCCAGAGTATGGCGGTCAGGGCCTGCCCTATGTCATGAACAGCGCTGCCCAAGAGCCATTCGTTTCGGCCAACATGGCGTTCAACATGTATCAGGGCCTGACGCACGGCGCATATTCTGCGATCCACGCGCACGGTACTGACGAACAAAAACAGAAATACCTGCCAAAGATGGTCACATGCGAATGGACCGGCACCATGAACCTGACCGAACCACATTGTGGTACAGATCTGGGCCTGATGCGCACCAAGGCAGCGCCACAAGCTGATGGCAGCTATAAAATCTCTGGCCAAAAGATCTTTATCTCGGCTGGTGATCACGACATGGCGGATAACATCATCCACCTTGTACTGGCCAAAATCGAAGGCGGCCCAGAAGGCATCAAAGGCGTTTCCCTATTCATCGTGCCAAAGTTCATGGTGAACGAAGACGGATCACTTGGTGATCGCAATGGCGTGTCTGTCGGTTCTATCGAAGAAAAGATGGGCATCCACGGGAACTCGACCTGCGTCATGAACTATGACGAAGCAACAGGGTACCTGCTGGGCACAGAGCACAAAGGCATGCGTGCAATGTTCACAATGATGAACGAAGCCCGCATCGGCGTTGGCCTGCAAGGCTATGCCCAAGCTGAAAGCGCGTACCAAAACGCCGTTGCCTATGCGAACGACCGCCTGCAAGGGCGTGCCGTAACTGGTGCCGAAAACCCAGACGGCCCAGCCGATCCACTGATCGTGCACCCAGATATTCGCCGCAACCTGATGGATCAGAAATCATTCGTCGAAGGTGCGCGTGCATTTACACTTTGGGGTGCAAACTTGATCGACCGTGCACACCGCAATGGCGACAAAGAAGCCGACGGTCTGATTTCCCTGATGACACCCGTCATCAAGGGTTTCCAAACCGACAAAGGCTTTGAATACGCGGTTGCCGCACAGCAGGTTTACGGCGGTCACGGCTACATCGAAGAATGGGGCATGTCCCAGTATGCGCGCGACGCACGTATCGCGATGATCTATGAGGGCGCAAACGGCGTTCAGGCGCTGGACCTTGTTGGCCGCAAACTGGCCCAAGACGGCGGCAAGCACGTCATGGCATTCTTTGAGATGATCAAAACCTTCATCAAAGAAAACGAAGGTAACGAAGCGCTGAAAGCTGACTTCCTTGAGCCACTCAAAGCGGCGTCAAAAGACCTGCAAGCTGCTGGTATGTACTTTATGCAAAACGGCATGAAGAACCCGAACCACGCGCTGGCTGGATCATATGACTTTATGCACATGATGGGTCATGTTTGCTTTGGCCTAATGTGGGCAAAAATGGCTAAGGCCGCGATGGAAGCACTCGAAGGTGGCGCATCCGACAAAGCCTTCTACGAGACCAAAATCGCAACGGGCAAATACTACATGGCGCGTCAACTTCCGGCGACAGGCATGCATCTCGCACGTATTAACACAGGTGCCGATACTGTGATGGCGCTGGACGCTGCTAACTTCTAAGCTCTGACTGACCGCTCTTGCCGGGTTTCTCGGCAAGAGCATTCGCTATCCATGCACATGCGGCTAGCGAAAACAGGCCCTTAGGGGCGTACAGGGGGAAGATATGACAATGAAATTGCACTGTTTCGGTGAAAGCGGTCATTCGTACAAAGTCGCCATGGCGCTTTCGATGATGGATATCGAATGGGAACCCGTGTTCATCGACTTTTTCAAAGGTGAATCGCGCAGCCCCGAATACCGTGAACTGAACATCATGGGCGAAGCCCCAGTGTTGCAGGACGGCGATCTTACGTTAACGCAATCTGGTGTGATCCTTGATTACCTCAGCTCTAAAACTGGCAAGATGGGTGGTCGCTCGGCCGATGCACGCCGCGAAGTGCTGCGTTGGATGTTCTTTGATAACCATAAACTGTCCAGCATCGCTGGTATGCTCCGGTTCCAAATGAATTTCCTACCAGAAGACAAACGCAACGCAGACGTAATTGCATTTCTATCGGCTAGGCTCGCATCAGCGCTGAAAACACTGGACGATCAATTGACCAACCACGCGTGGCTGGCAGGCGATGACATCACAGTCGCTGACCTGTGCTGCGCCGGGTACCTTTTCTACCCCGAACCATTCTCATTCGACCGCAAAGATTACCCGAATATCGACCGTTGGCTTGACGCAATCGCATCCCAGCCCGGTTGGAAACCACCTTATGAACTAATGCCCGGCAGCCCCGCTGACCGTGCCTGAACGGAGGAAACTATGACCGAAGCCTATATCTATGACACCGTGCGCACTCCGCGCGGCAAGGGCCGCAAAGACGGCAGCCTGCACGAGGTGAACTCTGCACGCTTGTCCGCTGGCGTTCTGAATGCGCTCAAAGAGCGCAACAACCTTGAAGGTCACGCCGTGGAGGACGTGATCTGGGGGAACGTCACCCAAGTTGGCGAACAGGGCGGTTGCCTTGCGCGTACTGCGGTTTTGGCTTCAGACCTTGACCAGTCGATCCCCGGTCTTGCGATCAACCGTTTCTGTGCATCTGGCATGGAAGCCGTGAACCTTGCTGCAAACCAAGTCAAAGGCGGCGCAGGTTCCGCATATATCGCTGGCGGCGTGGAAATGATGGGCCGCGTGCCAATGGGTTCTGACGGCGCTGCAATCGCTGTCGATCCATCCATCGCGATGGACACTTATTTCGTCCCACAAGGTATCTCTGCCGATATCATCGCGACCGAATACGGGTTCACGCGTGAAATGGCCGACCAGCTTGCCATGGAAAGTCAAAAGCGTGCAGCCGCTGCTTGGGAAGACAACCGTTTTGCCAAATCCATCGTGCCAGTAACTGATGTGAATGGCCTAACCATTCTGGACCGCGACGAATACATGCGCCCCGGCACAGACATGCAGTCGCTTGGCGGCCTGAACCCAGCGTTCCAAGCCATGGGCGAAACCATGCCCGGCTTTGATAAAGTCGCGCTGATGAAATACCCGCACCTCGAGCGGATCAACCACATCCACCACGCCGGTAACTCTTCTGGTATCGTGGACGGCGCTGCTGGCGTTCTGATCGGTTCCAAGGAATACGGCGAAGCAATGGGGATTAAACCTCGCGCTGTGATCCGTGCCACTGCGAAAATCGGTACCGATCCAACCATCATGCTGACCGGCCCTGTGCCCGTGACCGAAAAAATCATGAAAGACAGCGGCATGTCGATTTCCGACATCGACCTGTTCGAAGTGAACGAAGCATTCGCATCCGTTGTTCTGCGCTTCATGCAGGCGTTCAACGTGGACGACAGCAAGGTCAACGTGAACGGCGGTTCAATCGCTATGGGTCACCCACTGGGTGCCACAGGCGCGATCATCATCGGCACCCTGCTGGACGAGCTTGAACGCACTGGCAAAGGCACTGGTCTTGCCACGCTTTGCATCGCATCCGGCATGGGTGCAGCCACAATTATTGAACGCGTGTAAGGGGCCACTGTTATGACTGACTTTACAATGAACAAAGGCGCTGACGGCGTCGCAATCATCACTTGGGACGTTCAGGGTAAATCCATGAACGTCATGTCCATGGAGGCTTGGCCCGTTCTTGACGGCCTTGTTGACGACGCGCTGGCCGACGACGCGGTCAAAGGCATCGTGATTACATCCGGCAAAGACACATTTGCTGGCGGTATGGACCTGAACATCATCGCAAAGATGAAAGAAAGCGCTGGCGACAACCCTGCCAAGGGTCTGTTTGACGGTCTGATGGGCATGCACGCCGTCCTGCGCAAAATCGAACGCGCCGGTATGGACCCAAAAACCAACAAAGGTGGCAAACCTATCGCAGCCGCCCTGCCCGGCACCGCACTTGGCATTGGTCTGGAAATCCCTCTGGCGTGTCATCGCATCTTTGCGGCTGATAACCCCAAAGCCAAAATCGGCCTACCAGAAATCATGGTTGGCATCTTCCCCGGCGCTGGCGGCACAACACGTCTGTCACGCAAGCTGGGTGCAATGGGCGCTTCGCCCCTTCTTCTCGAAGGCAAGCTAAACGACCCTAAGAAAGCCAAAGCAGCTGGCGTGATCGACGAAGTCGTTCCTGCTGACGAACTGCTGGACGCAGCCAAAGCATGGGTTCTGTCAGAGCCTAAAATCGTGAAACCATGGGATGAAAAGGGCTATAAAATGCCCGGCGGCACCCCGTACCACCCTGCTGGCTTCATGACCTTTGTTGGCGCATCCGCGATGGTTAACGGCAAGACCCAAGGCGCATTCCCTGCAGCCAAGGCTCTGCTGTCAGCCGTCTACGAAGGCGCATTGGTCCCATTCGACACAGCGCTTAAGATCGAGGCACGTTGGTTCACCAACATCCTGATGAACCCGTCTTCATCTGCCATGATCCGCAGCTTGTTCATCAACAAAGAAGCGCTTGAAAAAGGTGCGAACCGCCCTGACGTCGCAGACCAAAAAGTCAAGAAGGTTGGCGTCATCGGCGCTGGCATGATGGGCGCAGGTATCGCCCTGGTGTCAGCATTGGCTGGCATTCAGGTTGTTCTGATCGACAGCACGCAAGAGGCTGCTGACAAAGGCAAATCCTACACCACGTCCTACATGGACAAAGGGATTTCCCGCAAAAAAGCGACCGAAGAGAAAAAAGAAGCCGTGCTTGGCCTGATCAACGCGACAATGGATTATTCTGCACTGAGCGGCTGCGATCTGATCGTTGAAGCCGTGTTCGAAGACGTGGGTGTCAAAGCTGAGGTCACGAAAAAGGTACAAGCTGTTGTCGGACCGGACTGCATCTTTGCGACCAACACATCGACCCTGCCGATCACTGAACTTGCTAAGGCATCGAACGACGCTGAAAAGTTCATCGGCATCCACTTCTTTAGCCCTGTCGACAAGATGCTTCTGGTCGAGATCATCAAAGGCAAAGAAACAGGTGATCTGGCTGTGGCCAAGGCGCTCGATTTCGTGCGCCAGATCCGCAAGACACCAATCGTCGTCAACGACGAACGGTTCTTCTATGCGAACCGCTGCATCATTCCATACATCAACGAAGGTATTCGGATGGTGAAGGAAGGCGTCGAACCAGCGCTGATCGAAAACGCTGCAAAACTGCTCGGTATGCCGCTTGGTCCGCTTCAGCTGGTCGACGAAACTTCGGTTGATCTGGGCGTGAAAATTGCCAAGGCGACAAAGGCCGCGATGGGCGACGATTACCCAGATGGCGAAGTCGATGAGGTTCTGTTCTGGATGTTTGACCAAAAACGTCTTGGCCGTAAATCCAACAGCGGGTTCTACAGTTACGACGACAAAGGCAAACGTACCGGTCTTTGGGAAGGTCTTGCCGCGCAGTACCCTGTTGCAGACGACCAGCCTGAACTGACCACAGTGCAGCACCGTTTGATGTTCGCTCAGGTACTCGAAGCGGTCCGCGCGCTCGAAGAAAACGTGCTTGAAGACATCCGCGAAGGTGACGTTGGCGCGATCCTTGGCTGGGGCTTTGCGCCTTGGTCTGGTGGCCCGTTCAGCTGGCTGGACATCATCGGCACACCATATGCGGCAGAACGCTGTGACCAACTGACCGAAGAGTTCGGCCCACGGTTCACCACCCCTGCCCTGCTGCGTGAAATGGCTGATAAGAACCAGGAGTTCTACAAGCGCTTCGCTGCGGCTAAAAAAGCTGCTTAAGACAAACGGCGCATCCTGTTTTTTCAGGGTGCGCCAACCCAGTTGGGTTTTGCCCGCCTACTGATGAATACCGACATGACAATACGTCCGCCCCGCGATATTGTTTCTAAAAAAGGCAGTTCGGGCAATGACAGCACTTGATAGATATGAGCGGCTGGAATGCGACGGCTTGTGGCGCGCTGACAGCGATGCACAGCGGCGCGACGTCGTCATTTCCTTTGGCAACGCGACACTGGTGATCACGGATGGCGCAGGGCGTCCGCTAACCCACTGGTCGCTACCTGCAATCCTACGCACAAACCCCGGCGAAACGCCCGCAATCTACGCCCCCGGCGATGACGCCGACGAAACCGTCGAAATCTCAGACGACCTGATGATCGACGCCATTGGTGAAATCCAAAAAGCACTCGACAAGGCGCGACCGAAACCCGGCAAACTGCGTCACCTGACAACAGCTGGTATCACCGCCACTGCACTGGCGTTGGCCGTTTTCTGGCTACCCGGTGCATTGACGCGCCAGACCCTGTCAGTGGTGCCAATTTCAAAACGCACCGAAATCGGCGCAACGATGCTGGGCCACATGCAAGCGACGACTGGCGCACCATGCCGCGAGCCCCGCGCAAACGAAGCGGCAGTAAAGCTCGCCCAGCGTCTGTTCGGGGCAGAAACACGCACCAAAATCGTGGTTGTCCCGCATCTGGATCAGGGTGCAGTATCCATTCCCGGACGGCTGATTTTGCTCGATTACGGGTTGTTGCAACAGGCGGACGATCCCGCAGCGCCTGCAGGGTTTATCGTGGCTAGCCGCGCAGGAACCGGCGAAAACGACCCACTGGAAACTGTACTGCACAGCGCAGGGCTTGGCGTGACGTTCAAGCTGCTAACAACGGGCGAAATCCCGTCCGAAGTATTGCAAGAAAACGCGCAAGAAATCACCGCAGGAACAGGCTCAACACCGAACCGAGCCAAACTACGCGCTGCGTTCAGCGCAGCACAAATCCCGCATGCGCCTTATCTTGCGCTGCTAGATGAAATGACTGGGAATATGCCCGACTTAGGCGTGGACCCTCTCGAGGGTGAAACACTGCCCGCCATTTTGACGGACAGTGAATGGGTAAGTTTGCAGAACATCTGCAACATCTAAGCGTTTATTTGGTGCCGAACATCCGGTCGCCAGCGTCGCCAAGCCCGGGCACGATATAGCCTTTGTCGTTCAGCTTTTCGTCAATAGCCGCAGTTACAATCGGCACATCCGGGTGTGCTTCTTTCATACGGGCGATACCTTCGGGTGACGCAAGCAAGCACAAGAAACGAATGTTCTTGGCACCCGCCTTTTTCAGTAGATCAATAGCCGCGACTGACGAATTACCTGTGGCCAGCATTGGATCGACGGCAATGACCAAACGGTCTTCTAGCTCGGTTGGGACTTTGAAATAATACTGAACCGGCTCTAGCGTTTCTTCATCGCGATAAAGCCCGACAAAACCAACGCGTGCAGACGGAATCAATTCCAGCACACCATCCAGCAACCCATTCCCAGCACGCAGGATCGACACGAGTGCCAGTTTTTTACCATCAATGACGGGCGCATCCATTGGCTGCAACGGCGTTTCAATCCGTCTGGTTGTCATGGGCAACTCGCTTGTGACCTCATAAGCCAGAAGCTGACCAATCTCGCGCAACAACTGCCGAAACATCGCTGTCGACGTATCCTTCTGGCGCATCAGCGTCAGTTTATGTTGCACCAATGGGTGGGTCACGTGGGTGACATGATCAGTCATTTTTAGGCTCCAATCGTTTTGCCACACGGGCGCGGGTTTCTTCGTCGCAAAAGGCGGCGTTCAAGGCGGTCTCATTCAGCGCCCTGAAATCGTCTTCGCCCCAGCCAAATGTCTTGGCTAGCATTTCGTATTCAGCAGTCATTGTCGTGTGAAAGAACGGCGGATCATCCGTAGATACCGTCACAGGCACACCAGCATCGCGCAGTTTCGCAATCGGGTGCGCGCCCCAGCCGGTGACCGCTTTCAGCACAACGTTTGAACCTGGGCAAACCTCTAGCACGACACCCTTATCGGCGATCTCTTCCATCAAGTTTGGATCATCAATCGCGCCAATGCCGTGGCCGATGCGTTCGACCTTCAGGTCGCGAATAGTCTCGGCAACCATCGAAGGCCCGCCCCATTCGCCAGCATGCGCCGTCAACTGCAAACCGGCCTCACGCGCCATGTCAAAGCTATAGGCATAGTCACCGGGCCGCCCAGCCATTTCGCCGCCAGCCATGCCAAACCCGGTGATGAAATCGCCCTTGGTTTCAGCGGCACAACGGGCTGCGACCTTACACTGATCAGGGCCAAAGTGCCGGATCCCCGTCACGATACCACGCAAGGTAATACCCATCGTGCGTTCGGCCTCATCCGCGGCGTCCTGCATCGCGGCAAGATAATCACGCCATGCGGAAACATCACCGCCACCGCAGAAATCAGGTGACACGAATGTCTCCATATAGACGACGCCATGCGCGGCGGTTTCTTCCAGCACAGCCATGGTTAGGCGGCGGAAATCTTCGGGCGACTGAAGCGGCTCACACGCGGCCTCGTATACCTTTAGAAAATGATCGAAGTCTCGAAATGCGTAGCTGCCGTCAGCGTTAAAGATGCCACTGATGTCGATATTCTTTTCGCGGGCCAGCCCAGCGATGAACGCAGGCGGCGCCGATCCTTCAAGGTGCGTATGCAGTTCGACCTTTGGGATATCTTTGAAATTCATAGGAAACTGCGCCCCTCTCCGTTATACTTTACGCCCAAGTGCGCTGCGATGCTCGCTGCAACGTCAGTGAACGCCAATTGGCCAAGTTCCCGCGCACCGATCCCATGGACCAGCACTGGAACCCGCTCGCGGGTGTGGTCAGTCCCGGACCAAGTCGGGTCATTGCCATGATCCGCGGTGACGATCAACAGATCATCGGGGCGCAACCGGGGTAAGATACGCCCAAGTTCAGCGTCAAACCATTCAAGATGCCCGGCATACCCTTTGGGATCACGACGATGGCCAAATTCACTGTCAAATTCGACAAGATTGGCAAAGACCAAAGCACCATCGTCGGCCTCGTCCACCAAATCGCCGATATGCCCCATCAACGCGTCGTCGCGCCCTTTACGCAGGTCATCAATGCCGCGCATTGAAAAGATGTCGCCAATCTTGCCGACCGCATACACCTTGCGACCTGCATCGTGGACGTAGTCACAGATCGTCGGGGATGGCGGCGCAATCGCGAAATCTTTGCGGTTACTGGTGCGTTTGAAATCACCGGGTTCACCGACAAACGGGCGTGCAATCACACGACCAACCTTCATTTCGTGCAGCAGTGGCGCGATATCAGCACAAAGCTTTAGCAGGCGATCCAATCCAAAATGTTCTTCATGTGCCGCAATCTGCAAAACCGAATCCGCCGAAGTATAACAAATCGGCCATCCGGTTTTCAGATGCGCTTCGCCCTCTTCCTCAATTATGGTGGTGCCAGACGAATGGCGGTTCCCCAAAATGCCGTCGGTACCTGCCGCCGCGCAAATTTGCGCAACAACCTCATCTGGAAACGCTGGCTGCGCATCAGGGAACACGTGCCAATCCCACGGAACCGGCACACCTGCCAGCTCCCAATGGCCTGAGGGCGTATCCTTGCCCTGTGAAACTTCGGTCGCAGCACCCCAGCCACCGGTGGGCGCGGTGCCCATGCCCGGAGCGTCCTCTCCTGACGCCAGTTTCACGGCGGCACCCAGCCCCAGCGCATCCATCACCGGAACCTGCAGGCCTGCGGTTTGGGCAATATGCGCCACCGTATTCGCACCCGTATCGGGCAAGTCACCATTAAAGAACTGATCCGCATCTGGCGCACCGCCGATACCGACGCTGTCGATGACAATCAAAAATGCGCGCGCCATCATGTGATCCTCTCAATAATCAATGGGCCGGGTTTTGCTGCGTCACCGATGCGCACGGCGGCCTGAACGGCAGCCACAGCCTCTGCTGCTTCGCCATCAGTTGCAGCATGCACCATGCAAAGCGGGTCACCCGCAGCAACGGCATCCCCTAGCGCAATCATATCGGTAAAGCCAACAGACGGGTTGATTTTGTCCGTCTCAACGTGACGTCCGCCACCCAAGGCAACCACGGCGAACCCCAACGCCTCACCATCAATGGCAGCAATATGTCCCGCTGTGGGGGCCGGAACCGGCTTGACCACCGGCGCTTTGGGCAGGTGGGTGTGCCAGTCATCAGCCATATCAGGCGGGCCACCAAAGGCGGCAACCATCTGACCAAACTTCTCCATCGCGGCACCGGAACTGATCGCGCGGGTAACCTGCTGTTCGGCATCTTCAACACCGCGCATCGCCAATAGCCGCACACATAGCGCAACAGTCAATTCATGAAGCCGGGGCGCAGCAGCGGCGTTGCCTGATAGAACCTCCATACAGACAGCCACCTCAACCGCATTGCCTAATGCGGGTGCCAGAGGCGCATTCATATCGGTGATCATCGCTTCGGTTTTGCAGCCTGCGCCATTGCTGGCATCAACCAATGCACGCGCCAATGCCTCCGCATCTTGCGGCGTTTTCATAAACGCGCCCGAACCACATTTCACATCAAGGATCAGCCCCTCGAGCCCCGCCGCCAGCTTTTTCGCTAGAATTGAGGCCGTGATCAGATCCACGCTTTCAACCGTCGCGGTCACGTCACGGATCGCATAAAGACGCTTGTCGGCTGGCGCAATCTGCCCCGTCGCACTGACAATGGCACAGCCGATATCGCGGGTAATCTGATGCAACCGGCGTTCAGTCACATCAACAGACAGACCGGGGATCGCCTCAAGCTTATCCAGCGTGCCACCCGTATGCCCCAACCCACGACCAGAGATCATCGGCACGTAAACACCACATGCGGCCAAAGTCGGCGCAAGGATCAAAGATACGCAGTCCCCCACGCCACCCGTCGAATGCTTATCCAACACGGGACCCGGCAAATCCCAATGCAAAACGTCACCACTGTCGCGCATACCTTTAGTCAGCGAAACACGGCCTTCGTCAGACAGGCCATTCAAGCAAACAGCCATCGCAAAGGCACCGGCTTGCGCGTCGCTCACTTCGCCAGTCGCCAGACCTTTGGCAAACCATGCCAATTCTTCTGCACTAGGTGTGTGATGGCGGCGCACCGCAGCTATGATCGCACGGGCATCCATCTTAGACGCGGCTCATGTAATCTGCGTCAAAACTGCCCGGCAGCAAATCAGCAACGGTTGTCTGCGCTGTCACGCCATCCACGGTCGTCAGGGTCACAACGACATCACCATCCGCGAATTCCGCGATCTTTTGACGGCAACCGCCACAGCAACTGATGGGTTTAGGACTATCCGCAATCACGGCAATTTCGGCAATTCGCGTATCGCCTGCGGCAACCATCGCAGCAATCGCACCGGCCTCGGCGCATGTGCCTTCGGGATAGGCGACATTTTCTACGTTACAACCAGCATAGACGGCACCTGACGTCGCCTTAATAGCAGCGCCTACTTTGAACTTTGAATAAGGGGCATAGGCGTTTTCACGCACAGCACGCGCTGTTTCGATAAGGGTCATCATTCTCTCCGTATTGGTTCACACAGAGTGATCTTTGACGCTTGCGGATGCAAGACCAGACAATGCGTAAACGAAACCAACAAGCGGCAATTTGACTGTCATTGCGTCGAATGATTTGCCAAATGCCCCTAAACTGTGATTAACGACAGCCAACAACTTCCGTTGCGGCATGAGAATGGTTTAACGTTAAACCATATTTGGAGGAACCGATGACAGACGACGCAAAAGACAGCACGCGGCAGGCAGCGCTGGACTATCACCAGTTCCCAAAACCCGGGAAACTTGAAATTCGCGCAACCAAGCCTTTGGCGAACGGCCGCGATCTGTCACGTGCTTACTCGCCCGGCGTCGCCGAAGCCTGCCTTGAGATCAAAGCAAACCCAGACACCGCCCGCGATTACACAACGCGTGGTAACCTTGTCGGCGTTGTGACTAATGGCACTGCGGTTCTAGGCCTTGGAAACATTGGCGGATTGGCCTCAAAGCCTGTCATGGAAGGCAAAGCAGTCCTATTCAAAAAGTTCGCCAATATCGATTGCTTTGATATTGAACTAAATGAACCCAACCCTGAAAAATTGGCCGATATCGTCTGCGCGCTCGAACCCACCTTCGGCGCGATTAACTTAGAAGACATCAAAGCACCCGACTGTTTCATCGTCGAAAAAATCTGCCGTGAACGGATGAACATCCCCGTGTTCCACGACGATCAGCACGGTACCGCCATCGTTGTTGGTGCTGCCGCAACCAATGCGCTGCGCGTCGCGGGCAAGAAATTCGAAGACATCAAAATCGTTAGCACAGGCGGCGGCGCGGCAGGTATTGCTTGCCTAAACATGCTGCTGAAACTTGGCGTTAAACGTGAAAACGTGTGGCTGTGTGATATCGAAGGTCTTGTTTACAACGGCCGCGAAAAGGACATGACCCCGCAAAAAGCCGAATACGCCCAAGGCACAACACCAGCGACTTTGAACGATGTAATCGCTGGTGCTGACATGTTCCTTGGCCTGTCTGGCCCCGGTGTTTTGAAACCCGAAATGGTCGCGCAGATGACGGATGCGCCAATCATCTTTGCGCTGGCAAACCCCACGCCAGAAATCAGCCCGGACGAAGCCCGCGCAGTGAAACCTGACGCGATCATCGCGACCGGCCGCAGCGATTTCCCGAACCAAGTCAACAACGTACTGTGCTTCCCGTTCATCTTCCGCGGTGCGCTGGACGTTGGCGCGACCGACATCAACGACGAGATGAAGATCGCCTGCATCGAAGGTATCGCCGCCCTCGCCCGCGCAACGACAAGTGCCGAGGCAGCAGCAGCTTACACAGGTGAAAAGCTGACATTCGGTGCCGACTACCTGATCCCGAAACCCTTTGATCCGCGCCTTATGGGTGTCGTCGCCAGCTCTGTCGCTAAGGCGGCAATGGAAACAGGCATCGCAACCCGCCCCATCGCGGATATGACCGCATATAAGGCAAACTTGGACGGATCCGTCTTTAAATCCGCCATGATCATGCGCCCCGTCTTTGACGCGGCACGCACCGTGACCCGCAGCATTGTCTTTGCCGAAGGCGAAGACGAACGCGTGCTGCGCGCATCCCAAGCAATCATGGAAGAAACCACAGACACGCCAATCCTAATCGGTCGCCCCGACGTGATCGCCCAGCGTTGCGAACGTGCGGGCCTGAAAATCCGCCCCGGCGTTGATTTCAGCATCGTGAACCCAGAAAACGATCCACGTTACCGCGATTATTGGGAAACCTACCACAACCTGATGGCCCGCAAAGGCGTGACGCCTGATTTGGCCAAGGCGATCATGCGGACAAACACCACAGCGATTGGCGCCGTCATGGTCCACCGCGGAGAGGCCGACAGCCTGATCTGCGGCACCTTCGGTCAATTCCGCTGGCACTTGAAATACGTGACCGAGATCCTCGGAAACGAGACTCTCCACCCTGTTGGTGCCCTGTCCCTCATGATCCTTGAAGATGGGCCACTGTTCGTGGCCGACACCCAAGTGCACTCGGAACCGACACCAGAACAAATCGCCGAAACCGTCATCGGGGCAGCCCGCCACGTGCGCCGCTTTGGGGTCGAACCCAAGATCGCGCTCTGTTCACACAGCCAATTCGGCAACCTCGATTGCGACACAGGCGTACGTATGCGTGCGGCAATGGCGATCCTAGACAGCCAACCGCGCGACTTTGCCTACGAGGGCGAAATGCACATCGATGCCGCGCTAGACGTCGAACTACGCAACCGCGTCTTCCCAGACGCCCACCTTCCGGGCGCTGCAAACGTCTTGATCTTTGCCAACACCGACGCCGCATCAGGCGTGCGCAACATCCTGAAAATGAAAGGCGGCGGGCTAGAGGTCGGACCGATCCTCATGGGCATGGGCAACCGCTGTCATATTGTCACACCATCCATCACGCCACGCGGCCTGCTGAACATGTCGGCGCTGGCGGGGACACCGGTCGCGCACTATGGCTGATAGATAGTGCGCTGTGTGGCCTTATTAATAAGGACACACAGCCCACTCTTACTTCCCCAGCTTGTCATCGTGCCGCGTTAGTCGCCGTGCAGTAAAAAAGTTTACTTTCATCAAATTTCTTCAAACCAGACCGCTTGCCGGATTGGGAACTGATGCGTAACACTTTCTCTCAGGTTGTTTTGGGAGGAACACATGGGATACGCGGACGTTTATGCAGCTTGGAAAGCTGACCCAGAGGCTTTCTGGATGGAACAAGCCCAAGCGATTGACTGGGTAACGCCCCCTACTCGCGCCCTGAATGCCGATAACGCACCGCTGTATGAATGGTTCACCGACGCAAAGGTAAATACCTGCTACAACGCCGTCGACCGTCATGTGGAAAATGGCCGAGGCGAGCAAACCGCGATCATCTACGACAGCCCAATCACGCATACAAAGCGCGAGATTTCCTACATCGAACTGCGTAATCGCGTTGCCAGCCTAGCCGGTGCCTTGCGTGCAAAGGGCGTCGAAAAAGGCGACCGCGTCATCATCTACATGCCAATGATCCCAGAAGCGCTCGAGGCCATGCTCGCTTGCGCCCGGCTGGGGGCAATTCATTCAGTCGTCTTCGGAGGGTTCGCGGCAAACGAATTGGCCGTACGGATCGACGATGCAAAACCCAAAGCCATCATCGCCGCATCTTGCGGGATGGAGCCGGGGCGTGTCGTGCATTACAAACCGTTACTGGACGGTGCCATTGAACTGGCCGACCACAAACCCGACTTCACCGTGATCTTTCAGCGCGAACAAGAGGTCGCCGAACTGATCCCCGGCCGCGACTATAACTGGCACGGCTTCCAATACGGTGTCGCCCCTGCTGAATGCGTTCCAGTAGAGGGCAATCACCCTGCCTACATCCTCTATACCTCTGGCACCACAGGCGCACCTAAAGGCGTTGTACGGCCGACAGCGGGCCATCTGGTCGCTCTCAACTGGACAATGAAGAACATCTACAACGTCGACCCTGGCGATGTCTTCTGGGCAGCGTCAGACGTGGGCTGGGTCGTGGGGCACAGCTATATCTGCTACGGGCCACTGATCCACGGCAACACAACGATTGTCTTCGAAGGCAAGCCCATCGGTACGCCCGATGCAGGCACATTCTGGCGGGTCATCGAGGAACATAACGTCAAATCATTCTTTACTGCACCCACCGCATTACGCGCCGTGAAACGTGAAGACCCAACTGGCGAATTCTTAAAGGAATACGACTTATCTGGCCTCAATGCGATCTATCTGGCAGGGGAACGTGCTGACCCAGACACGATCAAATGGACACAAGAAAAGACGGGCAAACCATTATATGACCACTGGTGGCAAACCGAAACCGGCTACACAATTGCAGGCAATCCAGCCGGGATCGAAGCGATGCCCGTAAAAATCGGATCACCCACCGTCGCGATGCCCGGCTATGATGTGCAAATCCTGGACGAGGCTGGTCACCCGGTCGCATCGGGTGAGCTTGGCGCGATTGCGGTCAAACTGCCCCTGCCACCCGGCACCCTACCCACCCTTTGGAATGCCGAAGACCGGTTCAAAAAATCCTACCTCAACGCCTTCCCCGGCTACTATGAAACAGGCGACGCCGGGATGATCGACGACGATGGATATCTCTACATCATGGCCCGCACAGACGACGTGATTAACGTCGCCGGTCACCGCCTGTCCACTGGCGCCATGGAAGAAGTCCTTGCCGCCCACCCAGACGTTGGGGAATGCGCTGTGGTCGGGGTGACGGATGAACTCAAAGGCCAACTGCCGCTCGGCTTCATCTGCCTCAACAAAGGCTGCGATCGACCGCACGACGAAATCATCAAAGAGGTCGTAAAATCCGTCCGCGACACCATCGGCCCCGTCGCGGCGTTTAAACTGGCCACGGTCGTAGACCGGCTCCCCAAGACGCGCTCGGGGAAAATCCTGCGCGGCACAATGGTCAAAATCGCCGACAACGCAGACTTCAAAATGCCAGCCACCATCGACGACCCGGCAATCTTGGAGGAAATCAGAGAAGCGTTAAAGCCGTTGGGCTATGCGGGGGCTTGATCTTGCCGCGAAGGGTTAATCAACAATGATAACTTGGCCTGTAATCGCGCCTTCGACACTTTTGGCATAGGCGCGACCAACACGTTCGGACGATACCGGGTTATGGCCGGGAAACCATTCCCCGTATCGCGAAACAGAGACATCCAACAAACCGGGACTAACCACATTGACCCTCTGCCTGCGCGGCATCTCGATCGCTGCGCCAGTGACAAAACCTGCAAGAGCACCATTCGCGGTCGCAGCCCCTACGCCCATGCGAATAGGGTCACGATCCAGCACACCACTGGTTAGCGTGAACGAACCGCCTTCTACGACCGTTTTCAGCCCGGCCATGACCAAATTGATCTGGCCCATCACCTTGTGCTGAAGCCCATACATCAGCGTTTCTTCGGTATGTTCTTCAAACGCGCAGAACTGAACCTCACCTGCGGCCGATACGACAGCATCGATGGGGCCAACCTGCGCATACATTGCGTCGATGGAAGCGCGGTCCGACATATCGACGCGAATATCACCGCTTGATCGACCCACACGTATCAATTCGTGGCGCTTGCCCAGTTCGTCACAAGCCGCCTTACCAATGTCACCAGAAGCACCGACAATAATGATCTTCATTATTCTTTTCTCCTCGAATCCAACTAGGCGCGATAACCATATACAACATATTGGCCTATTTCGTTTCTTGGCTATCGCTGCTGAAAACGACCTTCCGGCCTCCTCAAACCGCCAATTTGTGAAACGCTAGGCACATTTGACTCGATGAGGCGGTTTTCCGTGTCCGATCAAAGTGCCGCATCAGGCTATATTAGCCCCCATGGCGAGCATATCTGTCTCAAACCAAACCGTCACCGGGGCAAGGGCCGCGGTCGGCAGAGCGAGACAAAGTGTGCTTTCGCCTAAGCTGCACCACTGGCAGCCTTTGAGATAACGGCTTCAGATCGGTTGCAATTCTGACCGTTCAACAAACGGTGGTTTTTGGTGCATTTTTAACGCTCGTATGGACAACTTGAGAGTAGCGTGTTGCTAGGGCAGTAATTGATATGCTTGAGTCGCTCGATTAAAGATGACAGAATTATTTTCAGACGGCATATGTAGTTAAGGGTCGATTTCATCTACTGAAAAAAGTGCCTGTCATTTTGGCAGATGAGGGATACTTATGCGCGACCCCTTTATTGACAACGCCAAGGGTGTACTGATCACCCTCGTAGTACTCGGGCACTATCTTGAGGCCATCAGTGGCTGGAAGAACCCTTATCTAAGCGCTGGCCTCTCGATTATCTACTTGTTCCATATGCCTGCTTTCGTCTTTTTAGCGGGGGTTACCGCCAAGCGAGAGCGCCTCGGGATGCGTGTTACGAACATTGCGATCATACTTATTTTGTTCCAGTTAGCCTATGGTATTCCAATAATTCTCATTAGCGGTGAATGGCCAACGGGCCTCTCTCAGCCATACTGGATTCTATGGTTCCTTCTGTCACTTATCTGGTGGATGTTATTGATCCCTCTGATAGTAAGGGTTCCCTACGCTTTTACGATATCAATCGTGACTGCTATACTGGGCGGTCTGTACCCGGGTGATGGCTACCAGCTCAGCATCATGAGAACTTTGACCTTTTTGCCTTTTTTTGTCTGGGGGACCCTGCATGGGAACCGTACCATTGCAGCGCTGCAAGCTTGCGCGTGGCGACGACTCTTAGCGATCGCGCTTTTTGCGACAACTGCTGCAATACTAATTTTTTCCGGCTTGGGACACCGTTGGCTATACGGTTCGTTCTCATATGCGCATATGGGCGTTGATGACGCGCCTGGCATGATGATTAGAGCTGCACTGCTTATTCTCAGCTCGGCGAGCTTGGTTGCGTTTCTCGGCTGCATGACAACAAAGCGCAGTTATTTATCTGTTGTTGGGCACAATAGCTTGGCCATATTTGTGCTTCACGGTTTCGCGATTATTATCTTTGAAAACATGATTGTGCGAACTGCTCTGCCAGAACTGCCATGGAGCTTTATCCTAGTGGTACTAGCATCCTTGATGACTACGCTGATTTTAGCACACCCTTTTTTCAATACGAGCATTCGTGCGGTAGCCATCAACTTAAGCAGCCTATTTTTAAAGACCACGAGCCGTACCAACTCGTGACGGTGAATGCAGCGTGTGGCGAAAGAAGAGCTTTCTAGGTTACAAATAGAAGTAAGGGGGCTTGGATCATTCTTAAAATTGCTACTTAAAACAGTTCCCCAAACCCAAGTAGTTGTTGAGGGTCTTTGGCTGCCCTTCGTTCGCGAACGTCCATCCGTAGCGTAGCATTTATCATTATGGACAAGTTCCATTGAAAAAATCTTGTTGATTTGAAGACCTTTGGCTGTTTCAATTCCGCTAAGAAAACGGGGGATTTGGCGATGATTGGGCCAAAGTAGGAAGCACAGGCGGCACTGTTTATGAGTTCTTGTTAGAAGATCACGTCCCGCAAGACCAACTGCTGTGTTCGATTGATCGGTTCGTCGATTTGGACGACATCCGCCAGTATTTGGTAGAGTTCTACAGCCACTCATGCCGCCCCTCGATTGATCCTGAGCTACTCATCCGCATGCTTTTGATCGGCTATCGTTTTGCAACGGTGCCTTTGCGAAGAGGTGCATTTGAACCTCGCTTATCGCTGATTTTGTCAACTTGATCTGTCTGAACCGATCCCCAACCATTCAACCTTCTCAAAGAACCGGCACGGTCGTTTCCGTGAAAGTGCGTTGCTGCGACATCTGTTCGAGAAGACCGTCGCGCGTTGCATTGCGGATGGTTTGGTGAGCGGCCAGCGGCTTGCTACAGATGCCGGTCTGATCGCGACTGATGCAAACAAACATAACTGCACCTCAGAGGGCGAGTGGTATCCCAGTGGCGTTGATCCAAACGATGCGCAGCGTGCTGTGAAAGAATATCTAGAGGTCATTGATGATGCGGCTTTCGGCACGGCATCGGAAGTGGAACTCAAGTTCACATCCCATTCAGACCCGTCGAGCCAATGGACCGCTGCACGCAAAGGCCCCGCATCTATTGCGTATTCGACCAATTATCTGATCGACACCGACCGCAGCATCATTGTGGACGTCGAAGGGACCAGAGCAATCTGGCGATCCTAACAACCGAACTACCTACAAAACCCTCTATCTTTAGCTCTGCCTCTTTCGTCGCAACCTGGCTACGACGCAGCGCGGCGGGAAGGGGCCGAAACTCAACACCTGCAATTGTTGTATGTGGTATCTTCTGCTTAAGGCGTTCGATTACCGCTCTACCAGAGATAATATCCGTGGCTGTTGCGAACTGACCCGTCACCACAATGAGCTATGCCTATATGGGCGTCGCACCGGTTTGAGAAAACAATCTGGTAGACGCTCCACGACTACATTGAATGCGGTTCCGTTCCGTTCATAATGTGATGCGGCTCTTGCGGCGTCACAACGTTTTCCGTTTTCATCCATTTGGGACTATTCAGCCATCTTACGACTGAACGACACGGATGACAAAATTGACGAATAGCTACGGATGATATCTAACATTTCCTCGTCTGACGGTATTATTCCGTCAACCCCAATGGGCCGTATGGTCCAAGGATCATTGATTTCCGTGTAGTTTCATTCTCTTGCATCCGGCAAGGATGACGCATCATGCTCTGAGATGTTCGCAGCATACACTAACGACAATGCACACACGACCAACGCGACGACGTATACGAAAAAGTTCTTCGTAGCGGTTAATTAGATAACAGACATGGCAATAACTTGGCGGGGCCTTTAGGTCAGATTTACTGCGTACATAGTCGCCTTATTGGACATATCCCATGAGAGTATACAGAAGCCGGCATTCGCGTAAATCGCTGCATCGGTCAAAGTCATCTGACTTTCGGCACAAATGTCAAATTTCGTAAGTACGCGCTTGCCTTTCCATTGAATATGCTCGGATCAATAGATCCTTTGAGGAAACAATTCCTTCAATTCTTATGATACAAAAACCCCGCCGCAGTTTCCTGCGACGGGGTATATTTCTAACGCTTAAGCGGTGACTTATTCGTCGCCCTTCAGCGCGGCACCCAGGATATCGCCTAAGGATGCGCCAGAGTCGGAAGAACCATACTGTTCGACGGCTTCTTTCTCTTCTGCGATTTCGCGTGCTTTGATCGACAGACCCAGCTTACGTGTCTTGGAGTCGATGTTGGTGACGCGAACGTCGACCTTGTCGCCTACGCCGAAACGCTCAGGACGCTGCTCAGCACGGTCACGGGACAGGTCAGAACGACGGATGAAGGATTTCGCGCCTTCATAGTCAACTTCGATGCCGCCATCTTCGATCTTAGTCACTTCAACAGTGATGATCGAACCGCGCTTCACGCCGCCAACAGCTTCTGCGAACGGATCACCGTCCAGTGCTTTGATGGACAGAGAAATACGCTCTTTCTCAACGTCAACTTCAGCAACCTTGGCTTTCACAACGTCACCCTTGCGGAAATCGCCGATGACGTCTTCGCCGCGGCCTTCCCATGTCAGGTCAGACAGGTGAACCATGCCGTCGATGTCGCCTTCAAGGCCAATGAACAGACCGAATTCGGTGATGTTCTTGACTTCGCCTTCGACTTCAGTGCCCTCAGGGTGTGTCTCAGCAAAGACTTCCCATGGGTTGCGCTGTGTCTGCTTCAGGCCAAGTGAAACGCGACGCTTAGCAGAGTCGATTTCCAGAACCATGACTTCAACTTCTTGCGAAGTAGACACGATTTTGCCTGGGTGTACGTTTTTCTTTGTCCAAGACATTTCAGAAACGTGCACAAGACCTTCAACACCGGCTTCCAGCTCAACAAATGCGCCGTAATCAGTGATGTTCGTCACGCGACCCTGGTGAACAGAACCAAGGCTGAATTTCGCTTCAACAGCATCCCATGGATCGTCCTGCAGCTGCTTCATGCCAAGGCTGATACGGTGGGTTTCTTTGTTGATCTTGATGACCTGTACCTTGATCGTCTCACCAATTGTGAGGATCTCGGATGGGTGGTTCACACGGCGCCATGCCATGTCTGTCACGTGCAACAGACCGTCAACACCGCCAAGGTCAACGAACGCACCGTATTCGGTGATGTTCTTGACCACGCCGTCAACTTCTTGGCCTTCAGTCAGGTTACCGATAACTTCGGCACGCTGCTCAGCACGAGACTCTTCAAGGATAGCACGACGAGAAACAACGATGTTGCCACGACGACGGTCCATTTTCAGGATCTGGAACGGCTGCTTAAGACCCATCAATGGGCCCGCATCGCGTACAGGGCGTACATCAACCTGAGAACCCGGCAAGAACGCAACAGCGCCGCCCAGATCTACAGTGAAACCACCTTTAACGCGGCCAAAGATTGCGCCATCGACGCGCTCTTCGTCAGCATATGCTTTTTCCAGACGATCCCAAGCTTCCTCACGGCGCGCCATCTCACGAGAGATAACAGCTTCGCCTTTGGCGTTCTCAACTTGGCGCAGGAACACTTCAACAGTGTCACCAACAGCCAGTTCAGCGTCTTCACCTGGGTTTGCGAATTCTTTAAGATCAACGCGGCCTTCCATTTTGTAGCCTACGTCGATGATAGCTTGGCCAGCCTCGATTGAGATGACTTTGCCTTTGACAACCGAACCTTCAGCCGGTGTGTCCATTTCGAAGCTTTCGTTCAAGAGTGCTTCAAACTCTTCCATTGTATTAGCCATGTGGCGTCGTTTTCCTAACGTTTTGGTTTTATACGGGCCGAGCGGTTGTCTCCGCCGGTCTTTGGATTTCAGTTGGTCTGGGCATCATAACGGACATAAAACAACAGGGCCGGTTAATCCCCGACCCCGCTCAAGTCTCACGCCCGCACCTGTTCCGATGCTTCGACAGGGCGGCGTATAGGCCCGTTTTGTTAAGTTTGCAAGGGATTTTGACTCATTCATCCCTATCAATCGCACACCGTGCCCGGACCTCGGGGTGGGTGCGAAGCGCCCTCCCCATGGGAGAGGGTGAAGCCCGTCTTGGAAATGGTCCAGTGGACCATTTCAGAGGCGAACGGGCGGAGCCCCGGACCGCGCGCTGCCTTTGCATTAGCAAAGGCATATGGTGCAGTTCATTCCAACGGCTGCTGTGAGCCCAAAGTAACGGATGCTGCAGGGTGCACTAATGTCTAGTTTCTTCAGTCGACCACAAATGTGACGAAATCAATACTGATTGCACCGAAGGTTTGTAGCACGAGTGTTCCATTGATCTTGGCAGAGCATTCAGAAGTGTCAAAAGCGATTGTTTGTGGAAGCGGCACCTATCCGCCCCCAAGCACTCGTAATATTCCCCCGACAAGTGCCAACGCTCCTTCTGCTGTGAGATTGCCTGCAGCTCCAGCAAGAGCGGATCGAACATCTTGAGTTAGGCTTCTGAGCTTGGCTGCATCTGGGGCGTCTTTGTCCGCCTCTACCATCACCGCATCAATAATATCTGGCAGCGTGCATTCAGCGCCAGCCTCTACCAAACTAGGAGCATGGTCCCGCAACTTGTGCAAAGTCTCTTTTATCTCATTCAAATTTTGTGCCGTCAGAGAGATATCTCCTGAAGTGTTTCCTGTCCCCATGTTTCCGGCAAAATTGTCAATTTTTCCAATGTTGAACGTGTTCATAACAGCTTTTGCGCTCTCAACTTCTTTGTCGTCAAAGGAAAATCCTTCACCTACGACACCATTGCGTTCCATCTCTATCGCCCAATCGAGGACCATGTTGCGAACAAAGTCCAAAATGCCAACTATTCCACCTCGTGGAACCTGCACAACCATTCTTGCTGTTGAAACATTCATCGCTTTGTTCAGCTCGATAACGATCTCAGCAGGGATCGGAAAATGGTAGAGACCGCCATCGCTGCTTGCAATGAGGTCCCGGAGTCCGCCAATTCCTTGACTTACCATGGCTGCACTCAACGCGTCAGCTATCGTGGCTTCATTAGTTTGCACAGGAATCCAGCCATGAAAAGAGTTCCATCCTGCAGGCTGGCCACGAAGAATTCGGTGGGCCGGAAGCTCGCCGCTGTAGCCATTAAGCTCATTGTCTACCCAACTCTCTAAAGTACCAAGTTTTAGCTTTGTAGCTGCCAGCTTCACGCGGCGTAGCAATGACTCAACTGGAACGCTCTCGTCCAGACAAGCCTTCTGAATTTCTGTGATCAAACCACTCATACTAAGAATCCTTCTCTGCAGCCTTCAATTACGAATGCTATGGCCTGCAAATTAGGCCTAACGACCTTTTTCGCGCGGTGCAACAGAGCAGCCGATGGCACAACTACAGCGAATGCACACTTGGCCCCACACCCACACAGCCGACATTCAAAAAATCCTAACAATCCTTAACGCACGCCCCATTAACTACACTCCCCACACCTCAAAACCACACAACCTGCCATACGCTATGCATACGCAAAACATACGCAATGCAGACCGTGTATTTCTCATAATTTTAAAGCAAAAACGCGCGTTAACCCGCCCGCACTTTGCGCGGGCGTGGTACAGCACCGTACGGTGTTAACCTAATTGCGCCTGCACGATCTCAATCGCGCGCGCCACGGCCTGATCAATCGTCATGTCAGACGTATCAATCAGCACCGCATCATCTGCGGGAATTAGGGGGGCTGTTTCGCGGCTGCGATCGCGTGCGTCGCGTTCCTTCACATCCGCCAAAACCTGATCAAGCGTGATGTCCATCCCCTTGCCCGTCAGCTCTTTGAACCGCCGTTCGGCCCGGCATTCCGCGCTCGCCGTGACAAACAATTTAGCGCCCGCATCAGGACAAATCACCGTCCCAATATCGCGGCCATCCAACACAGCGCCGCCATCACGACCCGCAAATTTCTGTTGAAAATCAACAAGCGCGCTACGAACTTCGGCAATCACGGCTATCTCGCTCGCTGCTTGTGCAACTGCCGGAGTACGCAGGCTATCGTCCTCTAAATCAACAGGATCAAGCGCACGGGCCGCAGCAATCGGCTCAGCTCCAGCCAGTACTTTGGCACCTACAGCCCGGTACAGCAGACCAGTGTCCAGATGGGCAAAACCAAAATGCGCAGCAACCGCCTTGCTGATCGTACCCTTACCTGCCGCAGCGGGGCCGTCTATGGCAACGGTAAACATCATGCGTTGTCACGCACAAGCTGCGCACCAAGGTTCCCCATCAGTGTTTCAAAAATCGGGAAAGAGGTTGCGATAGGCGATCCATCATCAACGGTCATAGGCTTTTGCGTCGCCATCCCCATCACCATGAAGGACATAGCAATGCGGTGGTCCAACACGCTTGCCACGGTCACACCGCCCGGCACATTGCCATGGCCCAAACCGGTGACTTTCCACCAGTCATCGCCCTCGTCCACTTGTACGCCAGCAGCGCGCAACCCCTTAGCCATCGCATCAATCCGGTCACTTTCTTTGACGCGGAGTTCTTTGACGCCCTGCATATCAGTCACGCCCTCCGCAAAGGATGCAACAACCGACAACACCGGATATTCGTCAATCATGCTTGCCGCACGCGCAGGCGGCACGGCGATGCCCTTAAGGTTAGGCGAAAACTTCGCACGCAAATCCGCGACCGGCTCGCCACCTTCTTCGCGCATGTTCTCGTAAGTCAGATCCGCGCCCATTTCTTTTAGTGTGGTAAACAGGCCCGCACGGGTTGGGTTCAGCCCGATATTGGGAACCAAAACATCCGAACCCGGTGTAATAATCGCAGCACAAACAGGGAATGCCGCCGAGGATGGATCACGCGGCACAACGATCGTCTGCGCTTTCAATTCCGGCTGACCATCCAAGGTAATCACGCGACCTTCATCTGTTTCCTCAACAGTCAAAGTCGCACCAAAGCCCTGCAGCATACGTTCGGTATGGTCGCGGGTGGCTTCTTTTTCGATGACCACGGTCTGGCCGGGTGCATTCAAGCCAGCCAACAACACGGCCGATTTCACCTGCGCCGACGGCACGGGTACCACATAGCGCACAGGCACCGGATTAGCTGCGCCCACCAATGTCATGGGCAAACGACCGCCCTGACGACCGACAGTCTGCGTTCCAAACAATGCCAGCGGATCAGTGACGCGGCCCATAGGGCGGCTGTTCAACGACGCATCACCAGTGAAGGTTGCGGTGATAGGTGATGTCGCCATCGCCCCCATTATCAACCGCACCCCAGTGCCAGAGTTCCCGCAGTCGATCACATTTTCAGGCTCAGCAAACCCGCCAACGCCGACGCCTTGCACAGACCATTCGCCACCACCATGATCTGTCACGGTCGCGCCAAATGCGCGCATCGCTTTTGCGGTGTCCAACACGTCTTCGCCTTCTAACAGGCCAGTCACACGCGTTTCACCAACCGATAACGCACCCAGAATAAGCGAGCGGTGCGAAATAGATTTGTCGCCGGGCACATTGGCCTCGCCCTTCAATGGGCCGCAAGGGCGTGACGTCATGGGAATTGGGGTGCCGTGACCAGACATGCAGTTTTCCTTTATTAATCTCTGGCGGTTTAACCCAGAGCGGCCAAAGGGTCTATGTCATATCCGCCGGAATGTGAGGTAGTGCGGCGTGCGGCCTTCGCGTAGGGCTTTTTGTTCATAACGGGTCGAAATCCAATCGGACCACGGGTCGCGCCAATCTGTCGGACCTTCTGCGAGCCATTCAAAGCCTGCAGGCGGCACCTGTTCGAGTGTTTGACGCACGTAATCGGTGATATCCGTCGCGACGCGTAGCTCTGCACCGGGCTTCATCACGCGATGCAGGGGCAAGAGATGCTCAGGCGTCACGAAACGACGGCGATGATGACGCTTCTTCGGCCAAGGGTCAGGGTAGTTGAGGAACACTTTGCTAAGGCTGTTGTCAGGCAGCACATCAAACAAGTCACGCGCATCACCCGGGTGGACTCGCAAGTTATCAACGTCTGCCTTGCGAATTTTACCGAGCAGCATCGCAACGCCGTTGATAAATGGCTCGCAACCGATCAGCCCAATGTCAGGATAAGTTTCAGCCATGTGAACAAGATGCTCACCCCCGCCAAAGCCGATTTCCAACCAGACGTCTTTGCCCGGGAACACTTCGTTCAGGTCAAGCGGATTGCGATCGGGGTTTTCTTCCCAGCTAATCGGCCCCGGTGACAACGGCCCAAGATCATTCTCGAGATAATCCTGCTGGCTATTACGAATGGTCTTGCCACGAAAGCGACCATAGAAATTGCGCCAAGGAGCGCCCGAGGGATGTCTATCATTTTTCATGGCGCTGCCTTACCAAGCCTGTGGCCACAGCGCAATTACCTCAATCGCGCAGTACCCCAGCGTCTTCGAGTTGCCGGCGCGGCGGATACCACATCGATGATCGCTCGCGCTTTGTCTCAATTGCAAATGCAGGATCGACCCCGCGCGCCAGCATATATACTAAATGATCGTGCACCTCGGTTTGCGTATCTTTGTATAGCCAAGCTCCGAACTCAAACGGGCTTTGCCAACTCTCATCGTTCTGCCAATATTTATAGTAGTTTCGCAGCCCTTCAGCCGTCCAAGTATTTTGATGAAACCCAATTGAACTTCCTCGCGCCATTTCACGTCTGGTACCAGCCAAGAACAATGTCACACAGGAACTGCTACACTCTCCTCTAACGCGGGTGTTTAGGCGGTAATCCATAACAATTCTTGCCATCTCCTCACCTGCCCAAACTGACCCACCAACACTGTTCAGCTGCAAAACTTTGGCATTCGGATTTTGGGCCAACAATGCAGAGAACTGCTCGACATCGCCACTTTCCATTTCAGCGAAGGAACCGACAGGTGCATTATCCGTATTATAAATGATGGTCGTCCCCTGAACCGTGAACTTGCCGGACGCATCGGCTGGCAATTCTGGTGCCTTTTGCGCAAGCGCCGCGCCCGTCAAACCTACGAAAAATATAGCGAACAATAACAACGACTTCATCAAGCACCTCCAAAGCGTTTATTCAATTGAACGCTATTTTTCGATAGGCTCAAGTTTTTGATGGCGATCAACACGAAAAAGGGCGCCACTGTGGCGCCCTCATCAAACAGTCAGACTGTTCGCTTTATACTGCGGCCTTCAGCGCCTCGACCAAGTCAGTGCGTTCCCAGCTAAAGCCGCCGTCCGCATCTGGTTCCCGGCCAAAGTGACCATAGGCCGCTGTCCGTTCAAAAATCGGCTTGTTCAGGCCAAGGTGGCCACGGATGCCACGTGGCGTCAGATCCATGACCTGTGCGATTGCGCGTTCGATTTCTTCTGGGCGTACTTCGCCAGTGCCATGTGTGTCTGCGTAAATCGATAGTGGCTTGGCCACACCGATTGCATAGCTCAGCTGAATGGTGCAACGGTTGGCCATACCTGCAGCCACAACGTTTTTCGCAAGGTAACGCGCGGCATATGCAGCCGAACGATCAACCTTAGTCGGATCTTTGCCTGAGAACGCGCCGCCTCCGTGTGGGGCCGCACCGCCATATGTGTCGACGATAATCTTACGCCCAGTCAGGCCAGCATCGCCATCAGGACCACCAATGACGAATTTACCCGTTGGGTTAACCCACCATTCAGTGTTTGGCGTGATAAACCCAGCAGGCAGAACCTCGCGAATGTAAGGTTCAACAATCGCACGAATATCGTCGCTGCTCTGGTCTTCGTCGCGGTGCTGCGTTGACAGCACAATAGACGTAACTTCGACAGGCTTGCCGTTTTCGTAGCGAACAGAAACTTGGCTTTTTGCATCCGGGCGCAATGTTGGCTGTTCGCCAGATTTGCGGACCTCTGCCAGTCGACGCAAAATTGCATGCGCGTATTGGATCGGCGCAGGCATCAATGCTTCAGTTTCGGTTGTCGCGTAACCGAACATGATACCTTGGTCACCAGCACCTTCGTCTTTGTCGACCGCCGCATCCACACCCTGTGCAATATGTGCAGATTGTTCGTGCAACAGGTTCGTGATCTTACAAGTCGCGTGGTGAAACTTGTCCTGCTCATAGCCGATGTCTTTGATGCAAGCGCGGGCGATGTCTTCAACGCGGCCCATGTAATCTTTTAGTTTGGACTGATCAGATAGCCCAACTTCCCCGCCGATAACCACATGATTGGTTGTCGCAAAAGTTTCGCACGCAACGCGCGCTTCGGGTTCTTCGGACAAGAATGCATCAAGAATTGCATCTGAAATCCGGTCGCACACCTTATCCGGGTGCCCTTCGGAAACAGATTCCGAAGTGAATGTGTAGTTTTGTCGTGCCATGGGAAGTGCTCCATTAAATTAACCTGCCACGTCAGGAAGCCGTTGTGACAGAACTGGGATCGGGTCTATGCCTCGGCATAGCCCGCGTCAATCGCTATTACGTCTATAAAATAGGTAGAGCCCTAACGTTAATAAAGTGTTTACTATGATGAGAAGCCAATCCCCCCATCGCGCATAAAACGTAATAGGAAGCGCCGGAGGTAGCGGCACGTCGATCGCCCCATGTGCGTTTAATGGCAAGGCTTCTACAATTTGGCCACGTGCGTCAATCATTGCGCTGACGCCCGTGTTGGCAACGCGCACCATCGGAAGCCCTTGCTCGATTGCGCGCAAACGCGCCTGCGCGAGGTGCTGATAAGGACCCGCAGCCTGCCCAAACCAAGCGTCGTTCGTTATTAAAAGCAACAGACGTGGGCGCCCAGTGGCACCATCGATTTCTTCGGCAAATATTCCTTCATAGCAGATCAAAGGCACTGCATCGCCGATACCCGGCAAGGTAATACGCGCATCTCCAGTGCCGCGCGCAAAACCGGCACCATCGGTTGTCGCCAGCCCGCTAATTCCAAAGCGACCTAAAAGATCACCGCCAGGAATGTATTCACCAAACGGTACAAGGTGACGTTTGTCGTATACCCCACGCAGTTCGCCCCCCTGCCCCATGACGACCAGACTGTTAAAATACCGCTGTTCGTCGTCACGTCGCTGAATCCCAAATACTAGCGGCGCGCCTCTTGCCGCTTCAGCTAGCAGACTAAGATCGGATTGAACGTAGTTGAGCAAATATGGGACGGCCGTCTCTGGCCAAACGATCAGATCAGGAACATCGCCCTGCCCTGTCATTTCAACCATACGGTTCACGAATACTTCGCGATATTCGGGATCCCATTTCTGATGTTGTGGGGCGTTTGGCTGAACGAGCCGTACCACTGGGTAATCCGATGGCAGCGTAACAACTGGCGGTACGCACCACCACGTCACAGCCGCCAACATCAACGCCACTACAGCACCGACAGTTCGCGCCGACCCGATCAGGGCATAGACAGCCCAGGCCGCAGCGGCAGTTATCAACGTTAGTAAATGCGGACCACCATAGGCTGCCAATTGCGCCAGAGGTGTCGACACCCAGACATGCCCAAGCAACGCCCATGGAAAGCCCGTCAATATCAAAGACCGTGTAAGTTCCGCCCAAACAAGCGCAAGCGCCAAAGCACATGCCGAACGCGGCACGAGCCTTCCTGCTATATAAGCAAAGATAGCCCAGAACGCAGCGGCACCTGCCGACATAAGTACAATCGCAAAGGGCGCCATCCAGCCATGCCGGGCGATATCAACGAGGAACGGCTCGACAATCCACCGCAAGGAGAAGGCGAAATACCCCACACCAAAGGCCCAAGCGTGAAAGGCTGCTTGGCGTGCAGAGGCCCCCAAGGAATGAACCCAAAACAAGAAAGCCAATGCCAAGACAGTGGCGAACCACATGTCATATGGCGCCTGACCCAACCCACCGATACCGCCAGCCAACGCGAGGATGCACAAACGCATCCTCCACGAAAGGCTCGCGAAATTTGCGATCACGTTAGGCGTCCTGTGCGCTTGGCAATCGGACACGCAGGCGCTTAATCCGGCGAGGATCAGCGTCCACGACTTCGAATTCCGGGCCGTCAGGGTGAACGATGACTTCACCTCGGGCGGGCAGATGGCCGGACAGCATCGAGACCAAACCACCAAGCGTATCGATTTCTTCTTCGTCGATCTCGTCGTGATCGGTCAACTTCATGCCGATTTCAGCTTCGAATTCTTCAAGTTCGGTTCGGGCTTGGGCCATGTAAACACCTGGCTTTTCCATGAACCAGCTCTTGGCTTCTTCGATGTCATGTTCGTCTTCGATTTCGCCGACAACCTGTTCAATCAAATCTTCAATCGTCAGCAACCCATCGGTCCCACCGTATTCATCAATGACCAAGGCCATGTGAATACGCTCTGCCTGCATCTTTTGCAGCAAAACACCCAAGGGCATCGATGGCGGCACATAGAGCAAAGGACGCAACATATCGCGCAGGTCCATGTCAGGGTTATCGCCATTAAAGCCGTGCCGAAGCGCAAAATCTTTGAGGTTCACCAATCCGACAGGGGTGTCCAAGGTACCGTCATAGACAGGTAACCGGGTCAGGCCACAATCGCGAAACACCTGAAGCAGGTCGTCCTTAGAAATGGTCGCAGGAACAGCAACGATATCAGTTGTTGGCACTGCCACATCTTCGACGCGTTTGCGGCGTAGATTAAGCATCCCCAAGACATAGCGCGTTGGTTGGCTATCTTCTGTGGGTGCATCTTCGTGTACTTCGGGAATTCCTTGCGGACGAAATACATTGCTGACGCGGGACCAAAAACCCGGAATAGTAACATTTTGATCCATATGCGCGCTTTGCGCTGCAATAGGTGGACCGTCGTTCGTGTCGTCCATTTCTTCCTTACCTATGTGGGCATGATCGCCCTATTGATCCCTATATGGGTCAGATATACCCAGATTGCCAAGTATTTGTGTCTCTAACCCTTCCATCAGGGCGGCATCTTTATCACGTTCGTGGTCAAAGCCCAACAAATGTAGCGCGCCGTGGACCACTAAATGCATGGTGTGGTCTTCCATCAGTTTACCCGCCTCAGCGGCCTCGCGCATGCATGTTTCAAAGGCAATCGCGATATCGCCCAGCTCTGCGTCCATTGGCAATTCGGGGGTGTCAGGCATCGCGCCATCTTCCTCTGCCGCACGTTCATCCGAAGGCCAGCTTAGTACATTCGTCGGCGAAGGTTTGCCGCGGAAGTCCGCATTCAAGGTGGCGATCCGCGCATCATCACAAGCCAAAATGCTTATTTCAAACTTCTCAGGATCAAACCCAAGGTGGGCCAAGGTCGCGTCGGTACCCCGTTTGGCAACAATTTCAATGTTCGACCAACGGATATCTTCAATTACACAATCAACTGTCACTTTGTTTCGTCTTGTTCGTAAGCTTCAATAATAGCGGCGACCAATGGGTGTCGCACAACATCTTTAGCCGAGAAGTAGTTAAAACTGATTTTCGGAATATTCTTTAGCAGGCGCTCTGCATCCCATAGGCCAGAATTCACTCCGCGCGGCAAATCGATTTGGGTCCGGTCGCCCGTGATAACCATGCGTGAACCTTCGCCCAAACGGGTCAGGAACATCTTCATCTGCATTGTCGTCGCGTTTTGGGCTTCGTCCAGCACGACAAAAGCATTCGACAGCGTGCGTCCGCGCATAAAGGCCAAAGGTGCGATTTCAATCACCTTTTCCTCCATCATCTTCGCGGCTTGCTTTCCGGGAAGAAAATCGTTCAGCGCATCGTAGAGCGGCTGCATATAAGGATCGACTTTGTCCTTCATATCACCGGGCAAATAGCCCAGTTTTTCACCTGCCTCGACCGCTGGACGAGACAGAATGATCTTATCAACATGACCAGAGATCAACATATTCACGCCAACGGCAACGGCCAGATAGGTCTTACCCGTGCCCGCAGGGCCAATGCCAAACGCAAGTTCGTTGTCAAACAGCGATTTCACATAGGCCTTTTGCGCATCGGTACGCGGTTCAACCAGCTTCTTACGTGTCTTAATCTCGACCCGGGCGGTTTCTGTCTTAAAAAGCTCTTCCTGATCACCGGGGCCAGCAGGGCCGCGCACAGTTTCCGGCCCCATGCGTAGCTCCCGGTCGATGTCGCCGGGATCAAGGCTACGCCCCGCTTCGAGCCGCCCATACAGCGATTTAAGAATCCCTTCAGCAGTCTGTCGCGATCCATCCTCGCCATGTACGACAAGTTGGTTCCCACGGCGCGCAATCTGCACGCCTAGACTATCTTCTATAGTCGTCAGGTTGCGGTCATATTCACCGCAAAGATCAATCAGCAGGAAGTTGTCAGGAAACTCCAATACGGTTTCAGTGACAGTGTCGGCGGGTTGGGTCAGCGCACCTGTGGCCAAACGGCTCTCCTTTGAGTCTTTATAAGACCATCGTGGCAAGGGAATGCTGCGGGCGCAAGAAGAGTCCGCAGATTGTCACGGAAATGATAAAAAAATGATTGCTGATGGCGATTGTTTCGGCGTGGCTTTAGGCGACTAACTCACCTTTGAGCGAATTAGCGCTGTCATCAACAATCTTCACGCGGCGTACGGTGCCTAGTACATCGGCTGGTGCTTCTGCGTAAACGGCATGAAGATATTCCGATTTGCCGATCATTTGCCCTGCTTCACGGCCTGCCTTTTCAAACAGAACCTTCACTTCACGGCCAACCATCGATGCCTGTGTGGCCTGCTGTTGTTCGCGCAATAGCCCCTGCAGACGCTGCAAGCGGTCATTCATCACATCGTCAGGCAACTGCGGCTTTTCAGCGGCCGGCGTGCCGGGGCGGGTTGAATATTTGAAAGAATAGGCTTGTCCATAATGCACATCACGGACCAACTGCATCGTGTCTTCGAAATCTTCTTCAGTTTCACCGGGGAAGCCGACAATAAAATCGCCAGACAACAGCAAATCGGGGCGCGCCGACCGGATGCGTTCGATCAGGCGCAGGTAACCTTCGGCGGTGTGCTTGCGGTTCATCGCCTTCAGGATGCGATCAGACCCGGACTGCACTGGTAGGTGCAGGTACGGCATGAGCTTTTCGCAGGTACCATGGGCTTCAATAAGCGCGTCATCCATGTCGTTGGGGTGGCTTGTGGTAAAGCGAATACGTTCCAGCCCGTCGACCTTATCCAGCTCCCAGATCAGACCAGCCAACCCGCCGTCATGACCGTGATAGGCGTTGACGTTCTGGCCTAGCAAAGTGATCTCGCGCACGCCTGCTTCGACCAATTCTTGCGCTTCGCGAATGATACGGTCAGCCGGGCGCGATACTTCGGAACCACGCGTATAAGGCACCACGCAAAACGCGCAAAATTTGTCGCAGCCTTCTTGCACCGTCAAAAATGCGGTAGGCGCGCGTTTCGCTTTGCTACGCCCCTTGAGCGACGCGAATTTATCGTCTTCAGGAAAATCGGTATCCAGTGCTTTGGCACCAGTTTGCAGCGCATCATCCATCGCTGGCAGGCGATGATAGCTTTGCGGACCAACGACCAGATCGACCATCGGCTGGCGGCGCATGATCTCTTCGCCTTCGGCCTGTGCCACACAACCTGCAACGCCAATTTTCAGGTCAGGTTTTTCCGCCTTTAGCCCCCTATAGCGGCCAAGTTCTGAATAGACCTTTTCAGCAGCCTTTTCACGAATGTGACACGTATTCAGCAGAATCATGTCTGCATCGTCGGGCGTCTGGGTTTCGACATATCCTTTGCCGCCCAGCGCTTCGGCCATGCGTTCACTGTCATAGACGTTCATCTGACAACCGTAGGTCTTAATAAATAGCTTTTTAGGCGCGGACATGGCGGACTCTTGGCTTGGGTGGCTTCAAGGCCTTCTAGCGACTTGTCGGTTTGCTTGCAATGCAAGGCGATTTAGCACAGTTTGCAGCCACAAAAACTGGATGCCACCATATGCACTTTTCCGACCTGCCCGCCCTCATGTCCGATGGGAAGACCGCGCTCTCAAAGGGGCCGATCGCGCTGATACTGGTCGAAGACGGCATCGAAATTGAAAGCACAATTTCGCATCACGTTGCGCTTGGCTTTGGTCAATTGGTGCTGTTTTGCCCAGCGGACTTTCACCTACCCGACGAAATGCCGGCAAACGTTCACAGGGTCGACTTCGACGTCACAGCGGACGGCGCATTAGCGACCATCGTAAACGCCGTTATCAAAACCGCCCCCGGGCAATGGATCTATTACTGCTACAACGCAGAATACCTGATGTTCCCCTTCTGCGAGACACGAAGCATCGGTGAGATGCTAAGCTTTATGGCCGAAGAGCGTCGTGACTGCGTGTTATCATACACGATTGACCTTTACGCGCGCGACTTGGGCGAAACGCCAAGTGCAGTCGATCGCAACGCTGCCTATTTCGACCGGACTGGGTATTTTGCGCTGGCCCGACAAGACTCCACTGGTGAAACCCTAGAACGACAACTCAACATTTTTGGCGGCCTACGCTGGCGTTTTGAAGAACACATCGTGCCGACCCGTCAACGGCTAGACAGATCCTCACTGTTTCGGGCCACGCCCGGGCTAAAGATGCTAGACGACGGCAGCTTTTCAGAGTTCGAACATAACACGATCTCTTGCCCTTGGCATAACAACATTACCGCTGCGACGGCATCCTTTCGGACAGCAAAAGCACTGCGCCGAAACCCCGGCAGCCGCCACCAGATTGATACGTTTTATTGGGAAAACTCAGAGCCGTTCAAATGGACATCTCAACAGCTTATGGATCTGGGACTAATTGAACCGGGGCAATGGTTCTGAGGGGCGGTGGATCAAGATCCACCCTACGCCTTTTCAGCGACGAATAGGGCCAGTCGAGCGGTTTACGAACCAGCCGGGCTGTAACAGGTGCCGTGATAATCAGGTGCATATGCAGGTCAAAGTCGGCCTGATCTCGAATGGTGTGCTCCCAGAAGCGTCGTTGCCAAACGCCCTTCTCTCCCGGTCGCAACCTTCTTGGCGACTGAACTGGCGGCGTAGTTACATGTCGCGAGAACGTTGATTTGATGAGCCGCCATCGTTTCGAATACTCATCATCGCCCGGTGGCAGGGTCCAGATCATGTGCATCTTGGCAGGCAGGATCACTGCCGCGTCGATGGTGAACGGCCAACGCTTTAGGCACAGACCCGTCGCTGTTCGCAGGAGATCAATTTGATCGACTAAAAGCGATGACTGCTTATCCAACAGTTCAACCGTAAAGAAATAGGTGCCTCCGGGCACAAAGCGTCGGCGATAATTTGACATAAATCGCAGGTTGCACATTAACGGTTAACGGCCCGTAAACCGTAGGGTGGATCTTGATCCACCGCGCTTAAGAGCGCACCTGACCTTCTTGATCACGCGTGACACGCCCCGCCAAACGGACCAGCGCAATATCCGCCTTCCCCTTAACCAACCAAGACAGCCCAAAGGCCCAGATGCCGATAGCCTCGAACCAAAACACGAGGTTATACGCGATCACCGCTTCTTGGGGGCTACCTGTCCCTAGGATTTTCACCGCCGATGCGACTGCAATACCGATCAACGATCCGACAATCACCCATCCACATGCCAAATACACTCGTCTTCTTTGCAGATTTTCTGTTCGGGCGAACTTGACCAAACAAAACACGGCTAGGGAGCTAAAAAACACCAGTGCCGACGAATAGTGAAACAATGGGCTTGCACCGATACCCACAATCTGTTGCGTCATCGTTGCGATTTGGTCGGTTGGGCTCTCATTCGGAAACAAAGCAACGCCGAACGCTGACACACCTGCAATCGTCCCCAGCCAATCATCGTTAATCACGTCACCCGAGCGCCGACCATATCCGCGATAACAGATCAAAAACACGCCAATGGAACAAAGCGTGCCAACGAAAATGTCGCGGTAAGTCGTGTGGTAGAAATCACTGATAGATGGCTCAATCCGGTGGAAATCAAACATCCCCCCCATGAGCAAAACCATCGGTAACGCCATACCTAAAACACCCAGCGCCGTCCGGACCCTATGGTAAGATAAAACCATTTCTTGTCGTTGTTCATCTGGCATGCTGTCGTGCTTTATAACCTTAAAATAATAGGCACAGCATGGTTTAGAGCAGCAAAAGCTGCAAGGTCAGCGATTCCTGACTAGATCGTAGTGTTGCTTACTTGCGGCGCAGCCGGATAACGACATCGACTGACGCAATCTCTGCACCTTCAGGTGCATGAGGCACACGCGCGATTTCAAGCTGGTCAACAGGAGCATCTGTCAGATGCGCCGTGTCTTCCCAATAGAAATGCGGGTGGTCGGTCATGTTGGTATCGAAATAGCTTTTCGCACCATCAACGGTAATCTCGCGCATCAACCCCACATCACAAAACGCACGCAGCGTGTTGTATACGGTTGCAAGGGATACTTTTTCACCAGCAGTAGATGCAGCATCGAACAAGCTTTCGGCGGTGACATGCCTGTCCTGACCGTCCCCTACCAAGAGGCTCGCGAGCGTCATGCGCTGACGCGTTGGACGTAGTCCCGCCCCTGAGAGCCAATCTGTACTGCGCTGTGTTACGATATCTGTCATGGTTGCCTGTCTGCTGCCCCTCCCTTTATATGGTAAGAAATAGCCAATTATCAAATGAAATTACGTAACAACCCGCCAGACTTGCCCTTATAAAGCTCTGGGTGGTAAAGGTCGTGCGATGTAGCAGACAAGAATGAGACCACGCAAATGGCCGACTACCCAACAAGTTTTGACAAAGACGACCTGCTGAAATGCGCCCGCGGAGAGCTATTTGGCCCCGGAAATGCGCAGCTTCCTGCCCCACCGATGCTGATGATGGATCGCATTACCGAAGTATCCGGTGACGGCGGCGCGCACGGCAAAGGGCATATTGTCGCAGAATTCGATATTACCCCTGATCTGTGGTTTTTTGACTGCCACTTCCCCGGCAACCCAATCATGCCCGGCTGTCTGGGTCTTGATGGCCTGTGGCAGCTGACTGGCTTTAACCTTGGCTGGCGCGGCTGGCAGGGGCGCGGGTACGCATTGGGCGTTGGCGAAGTCAAACTGACCGGCATGGTGCGCCCTGACCGCAAAATGCTGACCTACAAAATCGACCTCACCAAAGCGATCCAAACCCGCCGCCTGACAATGGGCGTTGCCGACGGCATCGTCGAAGCCGACGGCGAAGTGATCTATCAAGTCAAAGACATGAAAGTCGCACTGAGCGAGAGTTAATGACACGGGCCTAACGCGGGTCTTAATGATCGGCGTTAGGCGTTTTTTTGTAATGTCTAAGTGTCTGCTCTGCAGACAAAGCTGCCATTAACCAAGTACGTCCAAATATCCACGCTCGCCCGCGAGACCCAAGCGGCGATTAAGACTTTCGCGGGGGAAGTATTCGAAATGGCCCTTCAGACGAACCTACCTGAATTTCGACACGATGCCGTATGTACTCGTCTTCATGACTTCGCGCTGTCGCCACTAACTGCGTGAATAGCGGCTCAACCTCACCTGAAATCGGCTCGAGTTTCGAGATTATTGACCGCTGCAGCGGAACAGAATCTGTCTCAAGAAAGAGCCTAATCATGTTCTGACGAAGTGAAATTCGTTCATCGGCAAGATCTTCGTTCTTGGGATTAGAGTTCACCCAGTACAACGCGTCTACCGCTCCCGCCTGTTCGGATACGCTTCCTTCTTCCATCGTTTCACGTATTACCTTGAGTAGGTCAAGCGCACCGAGACTACGAACGCAAGGCTCAATGAATTGCCGGTTTGTCGATGGACATTCCACCTCAATTGCAGCCTGAACCATTGAAGATAATAGCCGTCTTGGCACAGGAACTTTTGCGAACAGGCTAGCAACGAACCAACGTTTTCTGGGGTGTTTGAGAGCTTCACGGCACCACTCCCAATCCTCGTGTGATCCGCGCATAGTAGACCGCGCGTCTTGCACTAGACTGTCAACGTGCTTCGGGCGTCTCGGCCACTCGCTGATGTACTCGTCACAGATGCGATCCAATGAACTCATACCAATCCTTCCATAGTAGGTTTGCCGATGGGATAGCGGACATCCGCAACTCTTGCAGCATCGGTTAGGGCTCAACCCAGACATTCGCCCAAAAGCTATTAATCCCTATCAAACTTATCACCTACAACTCAACAAACCATACCTGCTTGCCCCCGCCCCCACTGCTGCCGTACAAAGCGGTAGCAGTATACAGGGAGAGCGCTAATGCGTCGCGTCGTCGTCACAGGTTTGGGAATTGTTTCCCCGATTGGGAATAACGCCGAAGAGGTCAAAGCCTCTCTTATGGCTGGTAAATCCGGGATCGAGGCTTCGCCCGAGATGGCCGAACATGGCTTCCGTAGCCAGATTGCTGGCACCGTCAAAATCGACATCAAAGAACATGTCGATAAGCGCGCATTGCGCTTCATGGGGCCGGGTGCTGCCTATGCCTATATCGCGATGGGGCAAGCTATTGCCGATGCGGGTCTTGATGATGACACCGTGTCGAACGTGCGCACTGGCCTTGTTGCTGGCTCTGGTGGCCCATCGACGTCTGCAATGTTCGCCGCACATAACGTGGTGACAGAAACTGGCGCGACTAAACGCATTGGGCCGTTTGCTGTCCCTAAATGCATGTCCTCGACGATCTCGGCGAACCTGTCGACGCAATACAAGATCAAGGGCATCAACTACTCCATCACTTCCGCATGTTCGACCAGCCTGCACTGCATCGGGAACGCAGCCGAACAGATCATGATGGGCAAGCAAGATGTGATGTTCGCGGGCGGCGGCGAAGAACTGGACTGGACGTTGTCCTGCCTATTCGACGCGATGGGCGCGATGTCTTCGAAATATAACGATACCCCAGAAAAAGCGTCCCGCGCGTTTGACGCAAACCGCGATGGTTTTGTGATCGCAGGCGGCGGTGCGATGTTGGTGCTCGAAAGCCTTGAGCACGCCCAAGCACGCGGCGCAAAAATCTACGCCGAAGTCACTGGCTATGCCGCGACATCCGACGGCCACGACATGGTTGCCCCATCGGGCGAAGGCGGCGAACGCGCAATGCGTTTGGCACTTGAAACCCTGCCAGAGGGCCGCAAGGTCAGCTACATTAACGCGCATGGCACATCGACACCCGTTGGCGATGTCGGCGAAATCGAAGCTGTTCGTCGCGTATTCGGCGAAGGCAGCACGCCGCCCGTGTCCTCCACCAAATCCATGACAGGTCACAGCCAAGGCGCCACAGGCGCATCCGAGGCCGTGTATTGCCTGTTAATGCTGCAAGACGACTTTATCGCACCATCCATTAACGTCGAAACGCTCGACCCGGCGCTGGCCCCCGCTGAAATCGCGACATCGCTTGTCGAAAACGCTGGGCTAGACACCGTGATGACAAACTCGTTTGGGTTTGGCGGAACGAACGGGTCGATGCTGTTATCAAAATTCAAAGGCTAAACGCATGACAATTTCTTTGCAGGGCAAACGCGGCCTGATTATGGGCGTCGCGAATGAACGGTCAATTGCTTGGGGTATCGCCAAAGCGATGTCAGAGGCAGGCGCAGAACTCGCGTTCACCTACCAGGGCGAAGCATTTGGCAAACGGCTAGAGCCGCTAGCAGCTTCGGTCGGTTCCGACATCCTTGTCGATGTGGACGTCACGGACGACGCCAGCATGGATACCGCATTTGCCTTGCTCAAAGAAAAATGGGGTAAGCTGGATTTTGTTGTTCACGCGATTGCCTATTCAGACAAGAACGAACTGGCCGGGCGGTTCACAGACACAAGCCGCGCGAACTTCCAAAACTCGCTGACGATTTCGTGCTATTCCTTCATTGATGTGGCGAAACGTGCGTCCGAGCTAATGCCCGATGGCGGAACGCTGTTGACGCTAACCTATCAAGGTGCGAACCGCGTCACCCCGTTCTACAATGTTATGGGCGTCGCCAAAGCCGCGCTAGAAAGCGCAACGCGCTACTTGGCAAATGACCTTGGCCCACAAGGCATCCGCGTCAATGCGATCAGCCCCGGCCCGATGAAAACACTGGCCGGTGCTGCGATTGCAGGCGCACGCCGGACATTCAAACACACCGAACAAAACGCGCCAATGCGTGAAAACGCAACGCTTGAGGCCGTAGGCGGCACTGCTGTATATTTGGCGTCAGACGCTGGGGCATTCACTTCCGGAGAGATCATCCGCGTTGATGGTGGCTTCCACGTGCTAGGAATGCCGCAGCCAGATAACCTAGTGATGCCAGTCGCTGACAAGGCTAAGTAAGCTCGGGCAGGTCACAACCTGATTAAATTTGCACCGACATACTAGAACAAAAAAGGCCCGTTCACCACATCTGGTGAACGGGCCTTTTTTGTTGAATGACAGCGATTAAGCCGCGTCGATGCCGACCATTTCGATCGCAAAGATCAGGTCTTTACCAGCAAGCGGGTGGTTCGCGTCCAGTGTGACTTCGGCGTCAGTTACTTCGGCAACGGTCACGTGTACGACTTGGCCCTGCGGTGTTTGCATCTGCAGCTGTGTGCCGATTTCAAGGGGGATATTGTCGGGAATTTCAGTGCGTGGCACGGACTGGCGCGCTTCTGAATTCGTCTCACCGTAGGCATCGGCGCAAGGCACCTCGACGGTCTTCTTATCGCCAACAACCATGCCGGGGATCGCAACATCAAGACCGGGAATAATCTGACCAGAACCAACAACAAATTCCAACGGATCACGTCCGTCCGAACTATCAAAGGTTTCACCTGACTTCAGTGTACCTGTGTAGTGGATGCGGACTGTGTCACCTGATTTTGCTTGGCTCATTGAATATTCTTCCGTTTGGTATTTCAGATTTACCCACGCTACGCGCCCGCCACCTGCAATGCAAACCGCTTTCCCCCTTTCCGTTCCGTAACTCACGTGACACGATACCCTAAAAGCGGGGGAAAACATGGCCATAACGACCTGTGTTTTTGATGCCTATGGCACAATATTTGATGTGAACGCGGCCGCCCAAGCGGCAGCCATGGAACCGGATCATGCCGCTTTGGCTGATGTTTGGCCTGCAATCGCACGTGACTGGCGCGCCAAGCAATTGGAATACAGCTGGCTGCGGGCGGTTGCAAATCGCCACTGCGACTTTTGGCAGGTCACCCAAGACGGTCTGGACTGGGCGCTAGAGGCCAACGGCATCGCCAGCGATGCGACCCGCACCCGGTTGCTTGAACTATATTGGGAATTATCAGCCTACTCCGAAGCCCCTGCCGTACTGGAAACCCTAAAATCGCGCGGCATGAACACGGCCATCTTATCAAACGGAAGCCCAAAGATGCTGAATGCGGCCGTGACTTCGGCAGGGTTAGATCGCCTTTTGGACGATACATTGTCGGTCGAAGACGTCGGTATCTTCAAACCCTCAGATCGGGTCTACGATATGGTTGGTGACCGATTTGGCGGCACCAAAGACTCAGTTTTATTTGTATCCTCAAATGGTTGGGATGCGGCTGGCGCAGCTGGCTATGGCTTTCGCACGGTCTGGGTTAACCGGACCGGCGCACCTGTAGATCGGCTATATGCGCGACCGCATCATGTTGTTTCAGACCTGACTGCAATACCGGAGCTTATCTGATGCCATACTACACCTCGAAAGACGGATTAACCTTACACTACACAGACGAAGGTGCAGGCCTACCGGTGATCGCATTGGCAGGCTTAACCCGTAATGGTGCGGATTTTAATCATATCGCGCCGCGCTGGCCGACCCGGCTTATTCGGCCTGACTATCGCGGACGTGGGCAATCAGCGTGGGCTGATCCCGCGACCTATACGATTGAACAAGAAGCATCCGACGTCCTGACGCTGATGGATCATCTGGGCCTAGAAAAGGCTGCGATTTTGGGGACCTCGCGCGGTGGTTTCATTGGGATGACCCTAGCCGCGACAGCAAAGGACCGGTTACTTGGTGTTGCGCTGAATGACATTGGCCCAGAACTGCAAAATGAGGGCCTATCTGCGATCATGGAATATGTCGGTCGTAACCCAGTTCAAAAGACTTACGCCCAAGCCGCCGATGCCCGTGCGCGCATGTGGACCCAGTTTGAGGGCGTGCCCATGTCGCGCTGGTTGGCCGAAGTACAAGGTCACTATCAGGAAACGCCGCAAGGTTTGGTCATTCGTTATGATCCAAAACTGCGCGACGCGATCCTTGCGGCGGGGGCCCAACCCCTGCCCGACCTTTGGCCACTATTCGACGCCACCGCAGACCTGCCGTTGGCATTGATACGTGGTGCCAATTCTGACCTGCTTGCCCCCGCAACAGCAGACGAAATGGCACGCCGCCGCCCAGATATGATCCGCACAGATGTGCCCGGTCGCGGGCATGTGCCGTTCTTGGATGAGCCTCAATCACTTACTGCGCTACTTGCTTGGCTGGAGAAAATGAAATGAATATTGACATGATCCGTGCAGCGGCGAAACGGCTGGATGGGCAGGCGCGGCGCACGCCAATTCTGACTTCGCCATTTCTGGACGAGATCGCCGGCAGGCGGGTCTTCGTAAAGGCCGAGTGTCTGCAACACACCGGATCGTTCAAATTTCGCGGTGGGTGGTCGGCAGTGTCGGCGCTTTCGGGCGATGAATTGAAATCAGGTGTGATCGCGTTTTCAAGCGGCAACCACGCGCAAGGCATCGCGCTCGCTGCCCGCGAACACGGTGCGCCTGCCGTGATCATTATGCCCTCAAACGCCCCAGCAATTAAAATCGCCAACACCCGCGCATTGGGTGCCGAGGTCGTGCTGTATGATCGCGCGACCGAGGACCGTGACGAGCTTGGCGCAAAGCTGGCCAATGAACGCGGGCTGACACTGATTAAGCCATTTGACGAACCGCTTGTGATCGCGGGCCAAGGCACCTGTGGTCTTGAGATCGCGCAAGAGCTTGGCGATCTAAACGCCGACGTGATGGTCTGTTGCGGCGGTGGCGGTTTGACTTCTGGTATCGCGCTCGCGCTTGCCGCTGATGCGCCCGGCCTGCGCGTCCGTCCGGCAGAGCCCGAGGGTTTCGACGATGTCACCCGGTCGCTTGCCAGTGGTACGATTGAACGCAATGCCCGGCTAGACGGGTCGATCTGCGATGCCATCATCACCCCACAGCCCGGCAATATCACCTTTCCAATCATGCAGGCCCATTGCGGTCCCGGCGTGGTCGTCACCGAAGACGAATGCCTGCGCGCGATGGGCGTTGCCTTTGATCGGCTTAAGATCGTTATCGAACCGGGTGGGGCCGTGGCCCTTGCTGCAGCACTTTATCATCCAGACGAATTTACCGGTGACGCGGTTGTCGCTGTTGCCACAGGTGGTAACGTAGACCCCGCCATCTTTAAACGCGCATTGGATACGCTTGCATGACCCGCTTTACGATCGCCAGCTTCAACGTCAAAAACCTGATCGAACCCGAACAGGAATACTATCGTTTCGAAGAATACACCCCAGAAGAATACGCTTGGAAACGCGCCTGGCTGGCGGACCAACTGCTGACGATGAACGCTGATGTTGTCGGCTTTCAGGAAATTTTTAGCGAAAATTCACTACGCGATGTTGTGATCGAAACCGATGAGCTGGGACTGGCCGCGAATGCCGCGAACATCCCCGACCGTTCGAAACGCTACGCCCGCAAGGCGATTTTCCGCAAGCTGGCCTATGAGCCTTATACGGAATCCGCGCTCGCTTATGCCCCCAACAGCTTTGACGGCGGTCCGGGTGAACGTCGCCCCGGTGTCGCGATCCTGTCGCGGTTTGGCTTTGTCGGTTTACCAGAGGTGATCCAAGACCTGCCCGAACCGCTGGATATTCCATTTAGCGATATCGACGGCACGGATGGCGGCAGCTATCAAATCAAACGGCTTAGTCGACCGATCCTTAAGGTCCGTATTCCAATTGGCGATTCCGTGGTTACGGTGTTCAACTGCCACCTTAAATCCAAGCTGGGCGAATTGCCGCGCCCTGCTGGTGCGCCCTTCCCGCCTGCCGCTGATCTGGTGAACTATGATCCCGCAACCCGCGCTATGGGTTCATTGCGTTCAGCGCTACGTCGTATGGCCGAGGCTTGGGTCCTACGTAAAGCAATCCTTGATGAACTAGAGGCCGGGCACCCTGTCATGGTTCTGGGTGATTTTAACGATAGCGAAACTGCCGTATCGTCCGAGATCATCACTGGTGAAGCCCCGTTCAAGAACTACGCATGGATGCGCCGCCACGATGCCAAGACAAAGCGTGACCGCTATTCCGACGAAGATAACGAGATCATCCAAGAGAAGATCAGCAAGGTGCGCCTGTTCTCGGCGGAAAAGCTGTTCGTGCGCAAATCGCTACGCGACATGGTTTATACCTCAGCCTTTGGCGGTGTGTTTGAAAGCATCGACCAAATCCTGATGTCTCGTCATTTCCATCCGGAATATCCCGGCAAGATCGGCGAAATGGAATACTTCAGCGCGCTGAATGACCACCTGACAGATGGGTCCCATCCAGAGGCGCCTTATAACAAACTTGCGTCCGACCACGGTCAGATCATGGCGCATATGGTGCTTGGCGATCCTGATGCCTGAAACGACGCAAGTCGTTCGGGACGACGTTAAACTTCATGTGGTCGTTGATGGCCCGGCCACAGGTCCGGCCATTGTCTTTGCCAATTCGTTGGGGACGGACCTGCGCCTTTGGGATGCCATTGTGCCGCTGTTGCCCGCAGAATACAGGGTCATCCGCTATGACATGCGCGGCCACGGGCAATCTGACGTGCCCGATGCGCCCTACACCATGGGTCAGCTGGTCAGCGATGCCGAGGCCGTCTGTGACGCTCTAAATGTCCGCGACGCATTATTTGTCGGGCTATCGGTTGGCGGCATGGTCGCCCAAGGGCTTGCTGTTAAGCGACCAGAGATGATCCGCGCGCTTGTCCTATCCAACACAGCAGCCAAGATCGGCAACAAAAAGCTATGGCAAGATCGTATCGACACCATCCGCAAACACGGCTTGGATGCAATGGCCGATGAAGTGATGAAGCGCTGGTTTTCGCGGGCCTTCAACGCGTCGCCCGACGTGAAACCATGGCGCGATATGCTGACCGCCACACCGGTTGAAGGTTACACAGGCATTTGCGCCGCTATCGCCGGCACTGATTTCTACACCCCAACAAGCGGGCTACGCATCCCCACGCTTGGCATCGCAGGATCAGAGGATGGCGCCACGCCGCCCGATTTGGTGCGCGAAACAATCGACCTGATCCCCGGATCCCAATTTGTACTAATGCGCCGCGTTGGGCACCTTCCTTGCGTCGAAGACCCAGAAGGCTATGCTAACCTTTTGAATCAGTTCATTAAGGACACCGGTCATGCCTGAATTTTTGTTGATCCATGGATCATGTCACGGGGCATGGTGTTGGGAAGATGTGATCCCACATCTCATTGCCGCAGGTCACAAGGCACGGGCAATTGATTTGCCGTCTCACGGAGCTGACACGACGCCTGCGGGCGATGTGACGCTTGACCTATATGCGAAAGCAATTGTCGATGCGATTGATACGCCCGTGGTTTTGGTTGGCCATTCAATGGCAGGCTACCCGATTACGGCTGCAGCGAACCTCGCGCCCGACAAGATCAGCAAGCTGATCTATCTGTGCGCCTATGTTCCGATGGATTGTAAGTCGCTTGCTGACATGCGGCGTATGGCACCCAGCCAGCCACTGCTTGATGCGATTATCGTTGCCGAAGACCGCGTTACGTTTTCTGTCGATCCAACGCAAGCTGTCGCAAAGTTCTATCACGACGTAGAACCTGAACGTGCTGAATGGGCGGCTAGCAAACTTGGCCCACAACCGATTTTGCCACAGGAAACACCGCTGTCTTCGGCACATAACCTTCCGCGCCACTACATTCGCTGTACTGATGACCGGACAATTCCACCTGCGTTTCAGGTCACGATGACAGAGGATTGGCCGCAGGGCACAGTCACCGAAATGGCAACATCGCATTCACCATTTCTATCCAGCCCCAAAGCGCTGGCCGAGCAGCTGATCGCCGCAGCGGGTTAGGCACAAACAAAGCTTGCAAACGGACCTGTTCCGCCTAATCCTATTCGGCATGCAAAACCGTCTGCCGCTTACGTTCATTCTGATTACCGTGGTGATCGACAGCATGGGTATCGGGCTGATCCTGCCCGTCATGCCCGACCTGATCCAAGAGGTCGAAGGCCACGATCTGGGAATGGCTGCTGTTTGGGGTGGTATCCTCACCACGATCTTTGCCGCGATGCAGTTCCTGTTCGGCCCGACCGTAGGCAATATTTCGGACCGTTTTGGGCGACGCCCTGTTTTGCTGTGGTCACTGGTCTTCATGTCGCTTGATTACGTGCTTATGGCGGTTGCTGGCACAATATGGCTGCTTGTCATTGGGCGCATCATCGGTGGGATCACGGCCGCGACGCAATCAACCGCGGCGGCCTATGTCGCAGATATTTCGACGCCTGCCGAAAAGGCCATCAACTTTGGCCGCATTGGCGCTGCCTTTGGAATTGGCTTTGTGTTTGGGCCTATGCTTGGCGGGGTTCTGGCCGAATTCGGAACACGAGCCCCATTTTGGGCCGCTGCCGTTCTTGCTGGTGCAAATGCTATATTTGGCTATTTCGTGCTGCCCGAGACCGTAACCGACCGCATTCGGCGCAAGTTCGAATGGCGCCGCGCCAATCCACTGGGCGCCTTCAAGAACATTGGACGGCTGCCCGGGCTCAAGCGGCTAATGCTGATCCACTTTGTCTATACGATTGCGTTTTTCGTCTATCCTGGCGTCTGGGCCTATTTCGGAGTCGCACGATTTGGCTGGGGCCCGGGCATGATCGGGCTGTCGCTGGGTATCTTTGGGATCGGCATTGCGATTGTTCAGGGCTTTTTGATGAAACCGCTGCTGGATCGGATCGGGGAACGTCGTGCCGTCATCCTTGGACTTGGGATTGATACGCTGGCCTTTGGTATCTTGGGGTTCATCACGAACGGATGGGTCGCACTGGCACTCATCCCGCTGACCGCACTGGGGTCAATCGCTGGACCAGCCCTACACGGGATCATGGCGCGCACAGCATCCGATGACCAACAAGGCGAGCTACAAGGCCTCATTGCGTCTATTGCCGCGGTCGCGACGATCATTGCACCACTGATCGTGACCCAGACATTCTATTATTTCACAGGCGACCGGTCCCCGTTCTATATGCCTGGCGCACCCTTCTTGGTGTCGGCGCTGCTTACCATCGGGTGCATTATGGTCTTCGTTCAAACACCGCGCCCGCCAAAAAGCCGGGCATCGTAACCACCAGTCGGGGTTTTCTTGGCTCTATACCGCTGCTATTATGAACCCCGTTCAATAGGGGGTAGGCATGGCTGGTAAAGTAGCAGAGCGCCGCGCGGCATTGCGCGAGAATCTTATCATCATCGCGGAAAAGCGGATCGCGTCAGATGGCCTAAGCGCGTTGCGGGCACGTGACCTTGCATCCGACGCAGGCTGCGCCTTGGGCGCCATCTATAACGTCTTTGGCGATTTGACCGATATTGTGTTGGCCGTGAATGCGCGGACCTTCCATCGGTTAGGTGCCGATGTGGCGGCGGCGCTTGCAGATGCGCCGCAAGACCCCGTCGAGCAGCTTGTGGTCATGGCACAGGCCTATCACTGCTTTGCAGCGGCGAATTTGCATAGCTGGCGTGCCTTGTTCGATGTCGAACGCGCCCCGGGCGAAGCAGCCCCCGATTGGTACCTTCAGGAAATGGGCCAGCTATTCGCCTATATCTCTGACCCGCTGGCCGTCATTTTCCCGAATCGAGATCCGCAAGAACTAGCTCTTTTGACGCGTGCATTGTTTTCATCCGTCCATGGCATCGTTCTTTTGGGACTAGATGGCGCAAGCGCGGGTGTACCATCGGACGACATTGATAAGATGATTGCCCTTATTTTAAGGCAATTCACAAGCAATTCCTAAAAATGTGAACATTGTTCAACTTTTTTCTTGATTCGAGAATACACCCTCGCTATCAATAAGTCATGAACAGCGTTCACGCGCTGAATGAAAGGAAAAAAGCGATGTTCAAGACACTAGCGACGTTAATCAACGGACAGAACGCACGTGCCGAAGACCGGGTACGTGACGCCTTTGCGATCGAACTGATCGACCAGAAAATTCGTGAATCCGAAAGCAGCCTGCGCGCAGCAAAATCAACGCTTGCCAGCTTGATCCAGCGCCAACGCGCCGAGGAAAAACAACACAGCGCACTTAAGTCACGTATTTCTGACCTTACGAAGCGCGCCAAAGAGGCGCTCGATAATGACCGCGAAGATATGGCCGCAGAAGCAGCCCGCGCTATCGCGACGATGGAAAACGAGCTGACAGTGCGTACAGAAACGCTGAACCGCCTTGAACAAAAGGTAATTCGGCTGCGGTCATCGATTGAAAGCGGCCACCGCCGCATCATCGACCTCAAGCAAGGCGCTATCCAAGCCCGTGCCGTGCGCCGTGAACAGACGATCCAGATGCAGATGGTCAAAACAGGCACCAGCCACGGTAGCGTCGAAGAGGCCGAAGAATTGATCCAACGTGTGTTGGGTGGCGATGATCCATTTGAACGCAGTGAAATTCTGGCCGACATCAACCGTGACCTTGATGGCGACAGTATCACCGACCGCATGTCCGACGCAGGCTTTGGTTCTGCAACGCGATCAACGGCTGACGATGTTCTGGCGCGACTGAAGTCCGCTAAAAAATAACTCAAATTAAAATACAAGAATTGAAGGAATAGAAAAATGGCTCGTATGAAATCTGATAACTCTCTGATTATGTTTGTGAATGGTGCCGGTGTTGCCGTCGCATATGGGATGCTTGGTATTTCACTTTGGCTATCCACCGAAGTCCCCCTATCCACCAAAGGTTTTTGGGCAATGTCGGTGATGATGCTGACCCTCGCTTTGGTCAACTTTGTCAAATACCGCTTTGACGAAAAAATGTCCGAAGACCGCGTACAGCGTATCGAAGACGCCAAGAACGAAAAGCTTCTGTCCGATTACGTCGGCGAAAGCATCTAAGTCATCCAACGCCCTGCCCGCAGTCGACTGTGGGCAGGGTATTTTCCTTTGCAAAATCGCTGACATCCGCCAAGGTTGGTTCCATGAAATTTCTACGTCACTTCGCCGCCCGCATCGTGGGCCACGCCATCCGGATTTTTGCACGCGCGATCACAGCAGTGCGTGCTGACTGGCAAGGGATTGAACCGGTCCCGCGTCAGCGCGTCTATTTTGCAAACCACACAAGCAACGGCGACATGCCCATGATCTGGGCCTCATTGCCCCCCGCATTGCGCCGCGAGGTCCGCCCAGTCGCCGCCGCTGATTACTGGTTGAAAAACAAGCTACGCGCCTTTGTCGGCCCCGAAGTTTTCAACTGCGTGTTGGTCGACCGCCGCCCCGAAGTAAAAGACAAACCGATGGACAAGATTATCGCGGCACTGGACGAAGGATCATCGCTGATTATCTTTCCCGAAGGCAACCGCAACATGACAGACGACCCGCTTCTGCCGTTCAAAGCAGGATTGTATAATATGGGCGTCGCCCGGCCAGATGTTGACCTTGTGCCGACTTGGGTCGCGAACCTAAACACGATCATGCCCAAAGGCGAGGTCATCCCCCTGCCCTTGATCTGCACCGTTACCTTTGGCGCACCTATTCATGTCGAAGACGGCGAAACCAAAGACGCATTCCTAAAGCGCGCCGCAAATGCGTTGGCATCGCTCGCCCCCGAGGTGCAGTCATGAGCAACACGACCGTTGATATTCTGCTGCTTGCATTTGGTAGCTTTGGCATCCTGATCGCACTGACGTTTTTAGGTGAGGTTCTACGCGCCCGCCAAGAACCCGGCACGCAAAACCCAGTACTCGAAACCTACATGACCCGCATCCAAAGCTGGTGGGGCATGGTCGCCTTTGTCGGAACAGCGCTGCTGGTCGGTAAACTGGGTGTCATGGTGCTGTTCGCCTTTTGCTCTTTCGCTGCACTGCGCGAATTTTTGACCCTCACGACCAAAGCTCAGGCCGATCACATCTCGCTCGCTCTCGCGTTCTTTGTCGTACTACCACTGCAATACGTCTTTGTCGGGATGGGATGGACAGGCATGTATACGGTGTTCATCCCTGTATACGCTTTCTTACTACTGCCGATTGTGTCGGCCCTGCGCGGAAATTCCGAAAAATTCCTGATCCGTGTTGCAGAAACCCAGTGGGGCCTGATGATCGCCGTCTTTTGCGTCAGCCACGTGCCTGCGCTGATCAACCTCGAAATCACCGCGAACAGTGATCGCGCAGTCCTGATGATCGCTTTTTTGGTGATGGTCGTGCAGTTCGGCGACCTGCTTGAATACTTCTTTGGCCGACGCATTGGGCGCCGCAAAATCGCACCCGGCCTATCCCCCAAGACATGGGAAGGCGTAACCTGTGGTGTCTTGGCTGCAATGCTGACTGGCGCACTGCTAAGCTGGATCACCCCATTCGGTTTGTTCGGCGCGGTGGCTCTTGCCGGTGCTGCGTCATTGGTGGGGATGCTGGGCAGCTTGGTCTTTGCGGCAATCAAACGTGATCGCGGCGTAAAAGACTGGTCGCACCTTATCCCCGGCCAAGGCGGATTTGTTGATCAATTGGACAGCGTGATTTTCGCCGCGCCAATCTTTTACCACCTTGTCCAGTTCTTTTACGGGTGATTGAAAAACTGCGGGAGTTTTGACAGGTTTTTTGCGATTAGCGTGCCGACACCACCGACCCGATGGCGGCGGATCGCGCGATAATCCTCTCGGCTCTTCCGCATCATCTGAGAAACCGAACGGTTACTTGCGCCACCCACCTGCATGCGCACCATGACCTGTGGAATGTAGGCCAACCGGATATTGCCCCGAACCAGATACCGCAGCATGGCATCGTAATCGCCAGAAATTCGAAAGCTAGTGTCGTACATGCCCAGTCGATCGAACACCTCACGCCGTAGATAAAACGTGGGGTGTGGCGGCATCCATCCCCATTTCAGGCGGCTGCGCGAATACGATCCAGCGTTCCAATGACGAACAATCGGCGCGGGATCACCCTGCCCGATATATTGTAGATCACCATAAACGCCGTCGATCTCTGGATCACGCATCGCGCGGGCCACCTGTTCGATAATATCGGCACGCGCCAACTGATCATCCGCGTGAAGCAAGCCGATCACATCGCCCGTCGCACGCGAAATTCCAGTATTTATCGCATCGTAGATCCCGGCATCTTTTGCAGACACGACCGCCATGTTCGGGTGGTCATGATCCCGCAGAAATTCGAGCGTCCCGTCAGTTGATCCACCATCTTGGACGATATGTTCGATATCGCCATAGGTCTGCTGCCGCAGGCTCTTGATCGCGCGCGGAAGGGTATCGCACCCATTCATCACAGCGGTGACAACGGATATCTTCATGGGGCTGGTTCTTCTTTCACGTCGACCCTCAACACGGCCTTTATTGCCTCATCAGATGTGTCGCCGGTTTTAGCCATATAACGCCGGACCTCGGCCAATTTTGCATCAACAAGGTAGCGGTACCAAAACCCTTGGAGCACGTGGAATGACCGCGCCTGTGACCCATCCAAAACCCCAAGGCGCAAGACATAACGGTAGAAAAAATACGCACCCGCGCGAAAGCCACCGGGAAGGTGGGCGTAAATATTGTCTTTGATCCAACGCTTTGCGCCACCGTTGGCCAACGGGGCCGCCCCCGAAAGCTCGCGGTTTAGAATGTCGATCACTTCTCGGCTGGCATAGGCATTATGTTTATTGATCCACCAATCGAGCGGCTTACGATTGTCATCTATAATCGCCCCCTTCAGGTCGACAGTTGCCCCGTCGACAACGATGTGTTCGTCCATCCATCGATCTTCGGCACGCCCGGCACCGTTCCGAAACAGGCGAAGAATACGGATCGGGAACACGCCGCCATAGCGGACATCCTGACCCAAGAACCGCATGCTGCGTCGCAGATATAGCCCTTCGACTTCAGGCAAACCGGCAGCGACTTCATCGGCCAATGCTGGCGTCACAAATTCATCCGCATCAAGCCTCAGCACCCAACCGCCCTGCCCCTTGATCTGATCGAGCGCCCAGTTGAATTGCTGCGCATGGGTCCTCCATGGGTGAAACAAAACCTCTGCCCCCGCAGCACGCGCGCGCGCGACAGTATCGTCCGTTGATCCACTATCAACCACCAGTACCCGGGTCGCGATGCCACGCACCGACGCGATGGCACGTTCGATATGCGGCCCCTCATCCTTGCATAGAATTATAACTGTCAGGTCAGTCATGTCTTACCTGCACCACCATCGGATTACCGACGCCGACCTTCCCTTCCGGCAGGTCCTTCATAGCAACCGCGCGCGCCCCTAAAATCGCGCCATTTCCAATGCGCACTCCCGGTCCGACAAAGGCATCTGCGCAAATCCAAGCGTCTTCACCAATGCAAATTGACGGGGTCATCAGCGGGCGTGCCAGATCACGTATATCGTGGCTACCCGCACATAGATGCGCATATTGTGACACGGTCGCACGTGCTCCGATCTGAATTTCGCCCAACGCATAAAGGATCGCATGGTCACCAACTGCGGCCTGATCCCCAATGTGCAAATTCCAAGGCATCGTGATCCGCACACTTGGGTAGACATGCACGCCCTGCCCGATCCGCGCCCCGAACATACGCAACAGCCAAACGCGTAGCGCCCAACAAGGTCGCGGAATGCATCGAAAAATAGGCCAGCATAACGCCCAAGCGACACGCCTTGCTTGGGTACGGCGATCGTATTTACGGTTCCGCCGATTGGCGCTTACGTCAACACGCGAGGTCAAGATGATGCCTCATGCTTCATCGCGAGGCGGGCATAGAGTTGCGCAAAGCGTTGCGTCATAACTTCGGCCGAGAAATCCTGGGCCATCCATTTGCGACCCTTCGCACCCATCGCAGGCAGATCGCATTTCATCAGCGCCTGTATTTCATCGGCGAGATCAGATCGGTGCAGGTCTATGCACCTCCCACATCCTTTTGCATCAAGCGCCTGCCAAGGTGTGCCAGTTGTCGTCAAAACAGGTACGCCATGGGCCAATGCCTCGGCCACTGCGATCCCAAAGTTCTCTGAATTGCTTGGCAGGACAAACAGGTCTGCATTCGCAAAAGCCTTGGCCTTGGTCGCTGTGTCGGCATGGCCATGCATCTGAATACGCGGCGTGCAGCGGGCATTCACTTGCGCCACATCTTCCGGCGCGCCAGTTCCAAAAATATCAAGCGTGACGTGATCTGGAAGCTGCGCCATCGCATCGAGCAGCTGCTCAATTCCCTTTTTGGGATGAATGCGCCCCAAATAGATCAGACGGATACTGTCGCTTTCCACTTTTGGCAGCAACGGCGGAATTTCAACGGAATTCGGGATCAGCGCTGTTTCAATACCCTTAAGCCGGGTCACACTCAGGTCGGCTTCGGCTTGACTGGTCACGTGCAGCACCACGCGATCAGATCGCAGTAATTGCGCAGCACGTTCAAATTGACCCTTTGTCCCCCGACGTGGCGCATCACCCCATTCAGCTGTCGCCTGCAACGCCCCGCGCGGCGACCAGACAACAGGTTTACGCTTTAACCGCGCAAGGGCGATCGTCGGCAACGTCGGAAAACTATAGGTGCCAGTCAGATGCACAACATCAGCCCAATCGATTGCCTTTGGAAGCTGTGCCAGCAGCCCAGGCGAAATGCTATGTCCCGCGATCCGTCGTGCATAATGGACCAGATATGGCAGCGTGGCAGGCGCAACGCGATCACCGCGTTTGGGGCTTGCCGCGTCGGTGGTTAAGACCCGAACGGACATTTGGGGCAAGGCATTGATGCCGTCGCAAATAGCTTTGGTCGACCAAATCGGACCACCCCAATATGTCGCGGGAAAGAATGACGGCGTGACGTGTAGGATATTCATGTCACCTCCTGCGCCGCCGGAAAGCGTTGCCTAATAACCCGCCCCGGGTTTCCGGCGACCACGGCATATGCAGGCACATCGCGGGTCACAATCGAGCCCGCGCCAATGACGGCACCGCGCCCGATATTTTGGCACTGCGGTAAGATCACGGCACGCATTCCAATCCAAACATCAGCTTCGATCGTTTTAGGTCGCGCCATTGCGGCGGAATGCGGATCCAAACCGTGATCATGCGTGTAAACCACGACATTCTCCGAGATCGTCACCCCATCACCAATGTTTAGCCCGCCAGTAATATCGAGATGAACATCACGATTGACTTGCGCTTTGTCGCCAATCACGAGTTGCGCATTACGGCGTTCAGACGATACATCGCAGCCCCGCCAAAAATAGCAGTCGCGGCCAACGGATACGGAACTTGGGTCAGCAAACCTCACGCCCAATTGAAAACGGCTACCACAGCCCACGCGTTTCAAAGTCGCGCGATGCATCATTGTCGCGGCAACAATGCCACCACGGCGATAGACCACCGCGATAACCCGAAAAAACCAGTAGATCACAGCAATCGGATTACACCGCATAACGCCGCCTCGCCCTAACCGGCATGTGAAGCGTGAAGCGGGTCACGAACAGCGCCACCATTATCGCCATCAGCGCGCATTGCGCCGCTGCGCCGACGATAAAAGCACTGAACGACGACTGCAGCGTTGCCTGTACAAACGGATAAAACAGGATCGGATAAAACAAAAACGACCCATATCGCAGCACGTTCATGGGGTTCAACAAAACCACTTCGATCTTGCGATATGTCCAGCCTAGAACAAAACCAACGCCAATCCCGGCCCATCCAAAGTTGATAAACGCCTCGCCCGGACCAGTCACATTAAACGCGCCACCCGTATGAATTTGCATAATGTCGCGCTTAAAAAACACGCCCAAATCAATCGCAGGCTTTTCGGTCCATATCGCGCGCGGCACCCAACCAAAGCTCCACCAAGTATAGCTTTGTCCGAGAAGAAATTGATCTGCGCCGACCCGGTCAGTGACCATAATCGCAGCGTTGATATCTAGAAAATATGTTGAGCCAACGATCTGGGTTAACAGTGACGCATCACCAAGCCTGAGCTGCGTCATATAGGCGGAAACCACCACCAGCCCAGCTACGGCAACACCACCGACGAACAGTGCTTTGCCAGCGATCCTCTCGCCAAGGATCAGATAGGTCGCAAGGGCAAAGACGAGCATCTCGACCAATTCAAATCGGTCACCTGACACCAATGCGATCAGGACTAACAATCCGCCAAGTGCGCATGCCGCCGCCAGCACGCTCCGCGACCGCGATGCAACCCCATTGGCCAGTAACAGAACAAAGGCGAATTTGGGAACGACAAAGAACGTCTTGATCCCTGCCAATGTCGCGCCCACACCATCCGCATTCACGTTGATTTGCTTGGCATTGTTCAGCCCGGCCAAAAGCGATGCGTCGAATGCACCGACCCCGCGTGCCTGCACGATCAGCGCAAAGGTTAAGACCGCAAATCCGAAAGCTGCAGCAAACAGCCAACCGCGCAGCGTAATGTACGCGGCCAACATCCGCGCCTCGGCATGCGACTGCTGACCAGATCTGATCGCGACCAGATAACCAAGGCAAATCAGCAAAATGAATAGCCCGAGATAAATCGCCCCCAGCAGTTCCGCCGAAGGCGTCATTATAAACCGCCGATAAAACGCCATCTCAGGGGCGTAACTGTAAACGATAACCTTCAGCAGAAAGCCAAACGCGCAAAAGTAGCTCAGCAAATGCATCGGCGATACAAGCCTGACTGCCCCATGCCGCTGCCCAATTCCAAAGGGCAGCACGGTGCAAAGCCCCGCAAGCATGATGATCAAGAAGGCTTCCATCCACCCCTCCTGTCCAAGAACAATGCAAAGGCTGATGTGTCCACCCGCGTTCGTTGCCAAAGAAGAAACCATAGGACCACGCTGCCCGCAGTGATTGACGCCACATAAGCAACCGCGTTGGAAAGCGGTCCTATCACCCAGGCTGCAAGGGCGACGTAAACCAGAACGCTAACCGCCCGCGACATCGCCGCGACATGCGCAAAACCGCAAAGCGTCGCGACCGGAAATCCAGAAGCAAAAACGACCTGTATGAATGCACCTAGCGACAGCACGGCAAACACGATGCCGCCCTCCTTGGCGCCAACGGTAGCAAATAGCATCGCGCCTATGAACAAGATCGTACCGGGCAAAAGCGCTATACGACTTCCCGCTCGGCTCGCATTTTGAAGCGCGCTCAGGTCGCCGTTTGCGAAGCTTTTTGAAATATCCGCCGCACTAACCCAAGTTGCCACGCTCACCGGCAAGGCTACCAGATTGGCGACCCGTTTTAGCAGCGCGTAAAGGCCCATCTGCGATGGCGATAGAAGTGCCCCGCCAACAATAATGTCGACCTGTGCAAGTGCTACGCCAAGTACAGAAGTCCCCCATAGGGCGGGTGAAGCCCCAATTGATGCGCCAGTACGGCCGACGATATCACCACGGCGCTGATGCCCCCATGCCCAAACCGCAGCAATCAAAGCTAAGCCCGCCATCCACAGTGCAGCATGAGCTAAGATGTCCGCACCCTGCGCATAGATTGCAGCAACGCCCAGCGCTGCTTGCGGCCCACAATCGCGGATCGCCATGGACGCAAGAACACTGCCTAGCCCTCGCATGAGACTGGACAAACAGGTCAACAAGTTGATGGCAAATGCGCAGAAAACAACTGCGCGCCATGGCATCCTTGGCCACAACGCCTCTGCGCATATGTAGAAAGCCAAACCAAGCATCATAGGCATGATCACGGCGTGCACAAACAACGTGCGATATGACACGCCACGACCATCAGTCAGCACACGCAAAAGCAAAAGGGGCCCGCCAAGCGAAATGACCGGCGCCACGACCAATGCGAGCCCCCAAGTGACGGCAAGCTCACCAAATGTAGCAAGCCCAAGCCACGCCGCAAGCCCCACCATCACGGCAAAGTTGCTACCAACCATGGCGGCACGCAAAATCATTGGAATGATTGCCTGCTGTTGAGAAATGCTACCTATGCGCTGGCCGACCATTGACGTGACACCCGTTGTTGATGCGTTAACCACATCACTCATTAAGTTTAGTCGTCGTTCATCGAGATTAATTTTCGGTTAACCCTGATGTGGTCAAGTAACGGTGTATTCACACGACCAAAGGGCACCATGTTGCAGACCAACTTACAATTAGATCCGCGACCAGACAGCGCATATCAATTGCAGCCGATCACGCCTTTTGACGTTGAGGCTATGTTTCGCAGCCTTTGGCAAGGGAAATGGATCATCATGGCGACCGCGATCTTTGCTGTGTTCGCCGCAGGTTACTATGCATTCTTTATCGCAACGCCCCAATTCGCCGCGACTGCAACTATTCACGTCGAACTAAACCAAAACCAAGCGGCAGAAGCATATTCACAAGGCTTCGACCCTGCTCAGATCAATACCGAAGCCGCGATATTACGTTCAAAACACGTCCTTGAACGGGTCGTTCAGGACCTCGACCTCATCAACGACCCGGAATTCAACCGCTATCTCACACCAATTACGCCATGGTCATTTGACGGGCTGCGCGCCCGCATTCGTGTGATCATTAGCGGTGAAACCATTGTGCGGCCTAGCGAAAATGCAATTTTGGCAAAGACAGTAGAAAACTTAGCCTCTGCGCTAACCACGGGACCTGAACGGGGCACTTACATCTTTGCAGCGACCGCCACGACCGAAACGCCCGCAAAATCTAGGGTGATCGCAAATACCTTAGTTAGCAACTACTTGGCAGAACAATTCGCCGCCAAAACCGCACAAACAGACGCGGCAGTACGGCACCTAAGTGATCGTGTCGCAGAGCTTCAGCAGACCCTGAGAGAGAAAGAGACGGCGATCAATGACCTCATCTCCGGCGGACAACTGCAAGATAATGCTTCTTTTGATGCGCTTAGTCGGCAAGCAATCGACGCGGAAGAGCGATTGGCAGAAGCACAGCGAAGCCTTTCGTTATCGCCAGAAAACGCCGCACATCTGGCTGATCAGATTCCAGGGCTGGAACGCTTTCGCGCACGACTAACCGCGCAAATCGCTGATCAATCCTCAGGGCTTGTCGCGCTACAACAACTACGCCGCGAAACAGAAAGTACGCGTATTCTATACACCAACCTTTTGACGCAACTGCAGCACACGCAGATGCAAAGGGGTCTGCATGCACCAAGCGCACGCATCTTATCGCCTGCAGGTGATGGGCGGCACGTTGGGCCGCGCAAACTACTGATCCTAGCGTTAGCACTTATTCTCGGGACCGCAGCCGGTGTTGGAATTGTCCTGTGGCGACGCAGCCATTTCGTTCAGAGTGACACGATCGGCACGATCATGGGAACGGATGTTCTAGCCACCCTGCCTTACACACCCAAATCGCGTTTACTGAACAGCATCGCAAATAACCCAACGGGTAAACTGGCGGAGGCAACAAGCCACCTGCGCACGGCATTGATACTAGGCAAGGGGAACGTTAACGCGCAGGTTATCGTCGCCACCTCAAGCGACAGACAGGACGGCCAGACAATCGCCAGCCTGGCGCTTGCTGCTTCTATAGCACGGCTCGGTAAATCGGTGGTCGTGATAGATGCCAATATGCGGAGCAGTCAACTCAGCAGATATTTCACGTCAAATCCGCGACCTATGCTCGAACACCTTATAAGTGGCAGCGTGGCGTTATCCGAAGCGGTCATATCCGATCCGAGAATAGCCGCCGATATTATCTGCACAACAAGAACGGATCAAAACCCCGCTGACTTATTCAGCAGCACAGGCTTTGCGCAGCTTATCCATGCTGCTCGCAACAGCTATGACTATGTGATTATTGACGCCCCGCCAGTAGTGCCCTTTTCAGACAGCCAAATCATCGCTGGGCATGCGGATTACATCCTATTCTGTGTTCGCCAAGGCAAGACACCAACGCGCACAGCACTTGCCGGACAATCGGCACTCCGATCCGTCGAAGCACCGATTACCGGGATCATCGTTATCACTTAGGACTTGCCACCTTCAGCACATGACGGTTATAAAATCCTAGCGTATCGCCCGCCTGAAATTGAAAGGCCCCCGTCGTCGCATAGACCTTGGCCATCCAATCACTGCCGCCGCTGGCAGAAGACCCATTCAGGTTAGGCCGGACAATGGTATCAAACTGGCCAATCGCATTGCCAGCCACCTGCAGTGTCCCGACTTCTTGACCGTAGCGTATGCCATTAACGCCAAACTGCCCGGTCATACCGATGCGCGCAGCATTGTCATAGACGAGATTGGCGGGCGTTACCCCTTCGTAATCGTCAAGATGAATGGACGAATACCCGGTGGGTTCAATGGTGCTGAACACGTCGGTCTTGGTTTCACCGTCCCATCTGACAAGCGGCGCCATGCCCGCATAAATCCAAGCGAAATCCGCCGTTGCCCCAGTACCAATAACAGTCACATCATGACGTATTTCGCCCGGATCAAGGGTGCGCTTTAGCTGGCATTCGCCAATATCGCCGCCCTCTGACCTGTGCCAAGTCGTGTTTTCAGTGATCGTAATCTGGCGACCAACAGAAAGACCATTCACACCCTGCCCCGGCACCCAATCAACACCATCCAACAAGATAGAACGGGAAATCAGGCTTTCGTTTCCATGGGTTTGACCACCTAAGTCTGTCGTGTTTCCAGCGACCGAAAACTCCGCCGCGTACTCGCGCTCTGACGCGTAATCGATCGCCACAAAATTGGGGTATGTCGGGCGATTATCAGCACGCCAGTCCAGCGCCCCGTCAGAGTCGATGCCACCAAGATGGCTTGGCCCGGTGGTGCCGCTGGTGCCAGTAGCCCGCGCAGTATAGAAAACACCGCCATGCTGGACCTCGTCTCCCATCGTGTAACTTGTGCTTGATTGCCATGCAGGGGGCAGAATGCGGTCATCGTTTAGCGATCCGCTAATACCAACGGCTTCGATCATGATAGCATTGCCGCCGGGGCTAGCAGTGCCGCCAGTCGTGATCGAAATCTCATGATATCCCGATAAGCCACTTGCCACCTTGATCGATTGGCGGCGGGTCAGATCAGAAGACGTGTAGGTCGTAAACGCCTTAAAACCAAGACCAGCAGGATCGTCGATCTCGTTGACCAACGTTTGTTCACCGTCAATATCGACACGGCAGTAACCGCCGTTGGTTCGTCCAGTAAAGTAGATCCATAGATCATAGGTCTCCGCCCGCCCCACGGTCACCAGCGCGCTCGCTGAAGCAGAGGACGTACTGATCGCCCGGTTCCCGGTATAACTTGCTTGCAGCCCCGACCCTGATGATTGAAGCTGCGACCACGACCCATTCAGTTGTAGGTCAGCGACGGTATAAATGCTGCGCAGCTCCGTCACCAAGGTCTCGCGCCAAGAATAGCGATTGCCGGGGTCATTCGCGTCCAGTCGCAAACACGCTGCGAAATTCTGCGCGATTTCAGTCCAAACCGATAACGTCCCAGACGGCCCATCGGCAAGGGCAACACGTTGCCCACCACCCGGTGCAAAAAACGCAGCCAATGGCTGCGGGCGCCCGGCACCAGTATAGCCGGGCGAAATCTCCAGACCTATCATGCGTTAGTACCACGCAACCAGCTGGGCAGTTGTACCAGTCGCCAACACACGCAACGGACGGATGCTAAGCACGGCACCAGCAGCCAGATCATAGCTGACCAAAACACCGTCTTTGTCCTGCAGCACGGCAGTGCCGCCAGCATTCACAAAAATCGCACGCGGGCGCACGGGCAGATCAGCGGCATCATCAGGGACGATTTGGAAATGGGATACAGCGGGTGAAGTCAGATTGACGTAATCGGAATCGAACGGGTCAGACATAGGAATGCTCCAGTTAAAAAGACACTCCATCCCTAGTGACGCTTGCTTAGGAATTAATTGGGCCAGCGTACGCAGACCAACGCAACAGCGGCTTAGGCCCCGCGCCGGGCCAACACAACGATCAGCGTCCGCCACGCAATCCGCATATCAAATCGAAAGCTCGCATTCGCAATGTAGTACAAATCTGCCGCCACTTTGCGATGCACTGCGCCAATGTTGTCGACATAGCCCAGCTCAGTCTGCGCATACCCGCTGATCCCCGGCAGTACACGGTAGCGCGCTGCATAGCCGGGAACATCCCGCAGATACACGCGGGCATGCTCATAGCAATCGGGACGCGGGCCAATCAGGCTCATCTCTCCACGAAGAACATTGATCACCTGTGGCAGCTCATCGATACGAGTGCGACGCAGAAATTGACCCAGCCGCGTAATACGACCTGCTTCAAGCCCATCATGCGCACCGCGCGTTTCGCCCGTTGGGCGCATCGTACGGAACTTGAACACGTAAAACGGCTGAAAATCCCGCCCCATCCGGCGCTGCACAAACATCAACGGACCCGCGTTCACAAATGGGTTCGCAAAAACCAATAAGAACGCAGCTATGACAAGCGGGATCAAAAGCAGTACCGCAACCGTTTTATCAAAAACCAACTTAGCAAGTGGTAGTGACAGTCGTGACATTGGATCAATCCGACCCTGCAATGCCGTGTCATTGTGAAAATCGAACATTCCCGAAACCATCAACCAATGTAGGTCACTTGGACCTGAACTTCATTGGTTAATGAATCTGAGCGATCAAAGTTAACGACACCTTAACTTTATCCTCAAAAACCCTTTGGATTTAACGGCATAGTAATTTTGAGGACTACTTTCATTAACGAACACACCCTATGCGCGATTAATCAAATCGGCCTCATCCTAGGGCGATGACGTCAGGGCAGTGCAAACTGCACCCTCAACACCAGACCACAACGAGCCGCAATCCTTGTCAACAATCTCGTTGAAATGACGTGGAACGATCTGACTTATTTCATTAGAGATCGACACTTGAAGAGTGTCGGGGCACTTCTTAAGAAGCATGTCAAGTCGCTGTTCAATGCACCATAGAAAGATGAGGTGTCCGAACGGTCGACAACGCGTTTCTTTCAAAAACGCAAAGCAATGAATTTAAATCCGACAACTGTTCAAATTGGCGCCCCCCATGTCAACGAAGATGGTAGCAATGCTTCTGATCAATTTGTCGCACGTTTGTTTCCAACCGCCGGAACAAAAATCTATCAACAAAACCGAGAGAGAAACGAGCCACCCATTACGGGCCACTGTCCTCTTTCTCGCGTCGATGCAAAAATGATTCAATATTGCGATCACTAGGTATCGGCAATCGCACAGCGCAGAACCACACACCAATATTGCTGCCATCGTAGTAGCCGTATTGCGCGAATCTCTCTCTGTCTCTACTTTAGGGGGCATCCGTCAGATTAGGCGGGGATCAGAGCTTGCTGCTGCATGGACCAACGTCCGGAATAAGCAGGAGTGACGTTGCACGATTATGTTTCTGCTTGCTAGGCTAAAGTAATAAGTTGGGGCGCATATCGAAGAAATGCAACCCAAAGGGAATAAATTTGCATGAGCACGATCAAATATCGCAGAGATATAGACGGATTGCGCGCCATGGCCATCATGCCGGTCGTCCTCAACCACGCAGGGGTTCCCGGCTTTCCCGGCGGCTTTGTCGGAGTCGATATTTTCTTCGTGATTTCTGGCTTCCTGATCAGCGGCATCCTCGTGCGCGAAATTGAAGAAAACCGTTATTCGCTTGTCCGCTTCTATGAACGTCGCGCCCGCCGGATTCTGCCCGCACTCTTCGTCGTGATTTTAGCCGCGCTTGTTGGTGGCTGGTTTCTTTTCTCTCCCGCTCTTTACGAGGGGCTCGGCAAATCAGTGGCAATGACGCTGCTTTTCGTATCAAATCTGTGGTTCTGGCACAGCGCAGGCGATTATTTTGGCCCCGGGGTTGAACTCGAACCACTGCTGCATACTTGGTCGCTTGCCGTCGAAGAGCAGTTTTACGTCCTCTATCCCCTACTTTTGTGGGCATTGTCTGGGCACTCGCGGAAAGTCTGGATACTTGCTGTCGGTAGTCTCACGTTCCTTTCGCTGGCTCTCTCCGTATATGCCACTTCGGGTCATCCGACATTCAGTTTCTATCTGTTACCGACACGCATTTGGGAACTCGGGGCTGGGGCACTGCTCGCGCTCGGTACATTCCCCGTGTCGCGCCTACGCTGGGCACACGAGGTTACAGGCGTGCTCGGATTGGTACTTATTCTCAGCTCCATCGTACTTATCAATGATCAAACGCCCTTTCCGGGTATCGCCGCAGTCTTACCAGTATCCGGCACGGTGTTGCTTATCTTCGCAGGCTCCGGCAGCGGCTCTACGGCAAGCCGCCTACTTTCGCTTCCACTGTTCGTGGGCGTCGGATTGATCTCCTATTCGTTATACCTCTGGCACTGGCCAATCATCGTCGCTGCACGGATGGTGACCGGAACCAGCGACCTTTCGCTAACCACAGCTGCAATCTGCATTGTGCTAGCTATGGCTCTTGCGGTGATAAGCCTTTGGGTGATCGAACGTCCATTCCGCCAGAGTCGGGGCGACAACCCGATCCCAGCCCGTGGTGTCCTTGTCTTTTCACTTGTGGGTACCGTCCTTCTAGGCGCAGGTGGTGCCTTCATCGCAAAAAACGACGGTTTCGTCGGCCAAGTCCCGCCAGAGCGGTTCGCTGTCTACGAGCGTGCGATCAAGCGCAGCGCCCAGGACTTAGCCTGCATGAATCTGCCCGTATCCCAGCTTCCCTGCCGCATCGGCGAGACGAAGAATAACGCTAGACCTGCCCGTGTCGCCATCTGGGGCGACTCTCATGTCGGAGCGATGCTTTCCGGCTTTGATGACTGGTTTAAGACACAAGGCGAGAGCGCGCTGGCTTATACCAAATCGGCTTGCCTTCCATTGCTCGGGGTGCGTCGAGTAGACAGAAACAATGCATGCGATGCGCACAACGCGACGGTGCTCGCTATGATCGAGGCGGATTCCAACATTCATGTGGTCGTCCTTGCCGGTCGGTGGGCTTTGAGCGTAGAAGGCGCACGTGCTCCGAATGAAGCCGGACAACCTGCTATTCTGGCTAAAACTGGACAATCGGGCGCCGGCATAGAAGACAATGCGAGACTTGTGTCAGAAGGACTGGCCCAGCTCGTTGCGCGGTTGCGTGCCCGTGGAATCATTGTCGTAATTATTGCAGGCATCCCCGAGATTGGGCGGAATGTACCCGACTTAATTTTGGTTTTTGGATCAAATAATGCACCGACCGGCTTTATCCCCGATCTCGCCGCCTACACGCGGCGCAACGGCCGTGCCAACGCAATTCTCGAACGTATCAGCACCGAATTCGGCGCACAGCTAGTCGAACCAGCAAACATCCTCTGCGCACCCAATTGCCGCGTAGAGGTCGGCGGCGAGCTACTTTATCGTGACGATGATCACTTGAGCGACTTCGGAGCGCGATGGCTGCTTCCTCAGTTGATGGCGGCAAGCTCCGAACACACTCACAGGTGATCGGCAGATACCCTAGGCATTACGGTTGCGTGTAGTCGCGGGCTCTCGTTGTGGGAATATCGGTGGTTACTTTTCAATTCTTTCATACGGGCTCTATCTTCCGCGCTTTCTATCGGCTTTCGAGAGGTTGGTCCGCTTCGGTTGTTGCTGCGACAATCATAGGGCGAATTTGTTGAGTGCAATTGCACGACTGCTAGCGGAGCGGCTCGACTGCTGACAAGAGTGCGATTTCTGTAAGCTAAGGCAGAACGGATATCGCCGGCTGCTGAGTTACTAGAAAACAGCTCAATCCCGTTGCCGGATGTTTGGGAAATCTGCGGGTTTGCGTCAGCCGAAACTTTCCGACGCGAATTTCGAAAATCCACGGGCGTTCCGCCAGTCCGATACCATGAACGCTAAGGGACACCACTTACAGTTTGGGCTTAGAACAACGCCTCTTTTTCTCAGACCAAGCCGAAGTCTGCTGGAGGTATCTACGCCGCAGTGCAACTTCTGGGCGGAGAGAGGTTTCTTTTATCACTCGCTTCAATAATAGGTTCTCTGTACTGACGAATTGAAATGCAGCGGCTGTCTGACCGACACATGAAAGCAGGTGCGTTTCGAAGCCAACAAAGCCTCCATCGGCACAAAAAGCAAATTTCCACACCACGCAGAAATTTACTGGCCCAGAAAGCTGGGGGCCTAGAGTTCGTTGATAGATACCGGCCAGATTATTAATCCACTTTGGCACCATGACATCTACAAAATCGTGCTAGGAACAACCCGAACCAGAGTATACGCTTTAGCTTTTATATCAATTCTTGGAAAACCATGGTACGCGAAAGCATCTATCAAAACACTGCGACTTATAGCGCTGGGATGCGAAAGACATTGCATCGCGTGTTGGACTTTCTCGCGTTCATTTCAATGCTCGGCGTCCTACTATCCGTGCTTCGTATCTCTCAGGTGGGCTTTGCTTACTTTATTGTCGCCGCGCTGCTGTTTGGGATGTGCGTGCTTCCTTCGATTATTTGGCGCGCTGACAAGCACCTAGTTCGGCGCGGTTTGCTCCTGATTATTGGGTATATGTCCGCCATATCACTCGGAATCCTGAACTTGGGCTTGGCGTCCAGTGGCGTCGGAGCATTGCCGTTCATTTTAGCAATCTGTGCCTCTCTGTTTAGCAGAAGAACGTCGCTCATCTTGTTCGGGCTTATGATCGTGGCCATGACAATGTTTGCCTATCTCTTCATCTATGGGCACTTGTCGTCCCCTGACAGTTCAATGTCGGATTGGAACCGTGACCCGCGCAGCTGGATCGTTGCGATTTGGGCTATGATTGTGTGTAGCTTGATCGTCACCACACTGATCTTCAACCTAAGTGCATATTGGCGAGCCACGGATACGGAAGCCGAAAAAAAGAACCGGCAGTTCGAAGCTATGGTCGAGTTTTCCCCAGATGCGATTATGATCTTTGATTTGGATATTGAGCAGGTTGCGGCTGTTAACACGCGGGCGGAAGAGCTATTTGGCATGACGCGGGATGATCTTGAAAATGCGCCAAAGATGGGTATTCGCTGTCCTGATCTGCAGCCTTCCGGAGAAAACAGCGCTGAATTATCCGCGCGCAAGTTTGAAGAAGCTTTAGCCGGCGAGCATCCCGTTTTTCAATTGCAGGTGCTAAACGGCAATGACGAAGAAGTCCCTTGCGAGATTTCCTTGTCGCGCATTCCGCCATTCAACCAAAAGCTGATACGGGCAAACATTACCGACATTTCAAAACGGTTGGCGGAACAAAAACAGCGAGAAGATCTTCAGGCCCAACTGGCAGCATCGCAAAGGCTTGAAACCATAGGGCAATTCACCGGTGGTGTGGCACATGATTTTAACAACTTGCTTGCAGTCATATTAGGGAATCTTGAGGTCCTTCAAGAACAGACCGACGACGAAGCGCAAAAGCAGTTTCTGCAACCGTCCATCAACGCAACGTTACGCGGGGCCGATCTTACGCGTAGCTTACTCAGTTATGCTAGCCAGGCAGTGCTAAAACCAGAAATCATCGATCCGAACAGTCTTGTAAGTGATATTAGAAAATGGTCGGGTCGCACGTTACCCAAGAATATTGAGTTAGAGATGTCCCTGCTAGAGGGATTGTGGAGGGTAAAGGCAGATCCAGCCGCGTTGGAAAACGCCCTTCTCAATATGATCCTGAATGCACGCGATTCCATGCCGCAGGGGGGCAAGCTAACGATTGAAACCGCAAACATTTGGACCGACCAAACGTGTCAAAAAAGCCAACAAGAGAACCTCGAAAGCGGTCCCTATGTCACGGTTTCAATAACGGACACTGGGGTAGGAATTGCCAGCGATAATCTTGAAAAGGTCTTTGAACCATTTTTCTCGACAAAGCCAAAAGGCAAGGGATCGGGGTTAGGATTGGCGATGGTCCAAGGCTTCATGCGTCAATCCGGTGGCATGGTCCAAGTCTCATCTAAGCTTGGCGTCGGTACGACCTGCAAGCTGTATTTCCCTGCGGTAACAGAAGAACCGCAAACGGAAGTACCGGTTCGCACCGAGGAGGTTCCACGGAAGGGTTCGGGAAAGCGGATCCTGCTCGTAGAAGACGAAAAAGAGGTGTTAGCTGTATTAGAATGGATGTTAAAGGCCGAAGGATATGCCGTGACCAGTGCAGTGTCTGGAGATAAGGCAAAGGCCATCTTCGAAGCCGATCCAAATTTTGACCTATTGCTGACCGACATTATGATGCCTGGACAGCTCCAAGGCACAGATCTGTCAAAAGCGCTCCGAGAGTTAGACAACACCCTACCAGTCATCTTCATGTCCGGCTACCCTGCCGAAGCGACCGACAACGGCAACGGCCTTCGCCCCGAGGACATCCGCCTTACAAAACCAGTTGCGCGTAAAGAACTGCTATCTGCCATTGCGCAAGTTCTCGAAGCCCCTTGTGGGTAGGCAAGTGGAAGTTTTCGAAGCTTTCTTGAAACCCCAATAGCGTTGCCTAATCCATGAAAGTTTCGAAACGGCCTTTTGAAAAGGCAAGTCGTTCCAAGCCCCTATTGGTAGATAGCGGACCTCTGCTCCAGATGCAGCAAATTACCGGAATTAGCCCAATTCAAACTATGGTGAGGCCCGGACCAATGTCGACCTTTCATGAAGGAAGCATGTTCACACTCGCTGCAAATGGGCTGCGGCCTTGTTCACCGCGAAGTACAAAGCAATCGTCATTGCGGCCAGCGTGATCAGGCTGGCGAACATCAAATCCGTTTTGGCGCGACCGTTAGCAAGCAGCATTAGATAACCAAGCCCTTTGGATGCCCCGACCCACTCGCCGATGACTGCGCCGATAGGCGCATAGACTGCAGCCAATTTCAGGCCGGTTCCGAGGGATGGCAGCGCGTGTGGTATCCTGATCCGGCGCATGATCTGGGCCTTTGTTCCGCCCATTGTCATTGCCATATCCAGCATATTCTGTGGAATCCTGCTCAGCCCGTCATAGAACGCGCTGGTCACCGGGAAATAAATGATCAGCACCGCCATCATGACTTTGGAAATAATTCCATAGCCAAGCCATAGCGTCAGAACGGGAGCAAGAGCAAAAACCGGTACGGCCTGTGTGAAAACCAATAGGGGCATCACCAGTCGGTGCAAACGGTCAGAGCTTGCCAATAGTACAGCGGTTACGACCCCCAGCAATGATCCAAGTACAAGGCCCAATCCAACTTCGGTTAAGGTGAATAACGCATTCTCACCGATCAAAAGACGGTTCTGCCACGCGGCCTGCGCGACGAGCCATGGGGACGGCAATATGAAATGCGGGGCATCTGTGATCCAAATCAGCGCTTGCCACAGCAGTACACCACATGTGGTGGCACTAACTGCGTAGCGCACCCCGCTCATTGTCGTCCCCTCAAATGCGCCAAAAGTGCTGCTTGGCACGCTGTCGTTTCCGGCGCGTATTGATCTCGGAGGGGTGCGGTCTTGGGAGGGTGCCAAAGCGTCGCGTATTGATCTCGGAGGGGTGCGGTCTTGGGAGGGTGCCAAAGCGTCGCGCCCTCGTGCGTCAGGACGACAATCTGATGGCCAAGCCGCACCGCTTCGGCCGGGTCATGGGTCACCATCAAGACCGTTTTGCCCGTTAGCATCTGCGCCGACAATTCCTGCATGTCGGCCCGCGTACCTGCATCAAGTGCTGAAAACGGTTCGTCCAACAAAGCAATGGGCCGGTCTTCCATCAAAGTGCGAGCCAGTGCTGCCCTTTGACGCATGCCGCCGGATAAGGCCGCCGGCTTTTTCTCGCGCCACGGGAGAAGGCCGACGCGGTCCAGTAGGCCTTTGGCACGCGTCAAGTCTGGGGTTTCGTTACGCAAGCGTGCGCCAAGAACTATGTTTTCAAGCACCGAGAGCCATGGCAATAACAAATCTGATTGGGTCATAAAGCTAACGCGCCCTTGAATAGGCCGCTTGTCGGATGCAACGATATTACCCGTAAACGTACCAGCACTTTCCAGTCCGGCAATCAAACGTAAAAGCGTCGACTTCCCCACACCCGAGCGCCCTAAAACACAACTCCATTGGCCTGCAGGCAGGGTCAGATCAATGGGCTCAAACAAGCGTTCGCCCGCCATGTCGTACTGACCTTTAATCTGGATCGCCGGGGCCTGTGTCATGCGCCGCGCAAGCCCATTTCCCAAAAAGCGGCTTCCAATTGCGTGGCGGTTGTGAACCGGTGTTGCAGTTGTGGCCACCGGGCAGTAGCGGCAGGGTCATCGCCCAAGCGCCGCTTTACAGCGACGTCGATCATCAGGCCTACATTGGCCATCACGTCCTGATATGCAGTATCGGCATAAGTCTTGATCCAGTCCCTGTAGGGCGTGTCGTCAACGGCCTGCTGTTCCAGCCGCAGCCCGATCTCACCATAACCAAAGCAGCAAGGCGCCAGTGCTGCCATCAGATCAAGAAAGTCCCCTTGTAGGCCTGCATCCATTACATAGCGCGTGTAGGCGAGGTTCTCGAACTCTTCGGTTGCGGTGAACAACGCAGTTTCATCGATGCCCGCGGCTGCGCAGGTTTTAACATGCAGCGCCATCTCGTGATTGACCAAAGCATCCACTGTGGCAGCACAGACCTTCATTTCGTCCAGCGTTTCCGCTTTGACCACGCCAAAGGACCATGCACGTGCGAAATGGACCAAAAAGACGTAGTCTTGGATCAGATAATGCACGAACGCCGTACGCGGCAATGTCCCTTCCCCCAGACCTGTGACAAAGGGATGATGCGTGTAGGCCTGCCATGCGCTTGGGCATCCCGCGCGCCAACGTGCGAAGGTCTTGCCGTAGGGTTGGTTACTCATGGTGCCGTCACATCAATGGCTATTTTCGCGACTGGGTTGACCGCCGGGATCAGACCCGCCTGATACAAGAATGTCTCAAATGCTGCGTAGCGCCCGACATCCATTGCCGCAGGGCGCAGGGCAAAGCGCGGCAGCGTGTCGGCCCAAGCACGTTTGTTCAATTCATCCTGAAGCTCTGGTGCGGTGCTGGAAAAAATCTCCCATGCCTCTTGCGGATGGTTGATGATGTACTGAGTTGCTTGCTCGGTCGCTGTCAGAAAACGGCGGATCATGTCAGCATCCATCGTGTTCGGATTGGCGACATAGATCAGCTCGTCATAAGGCGGCAAGCCTTCTTCTTCGACATAGAAACATCGCCCGGGCACGCCTTCAATATCCATTTGGTTCAATTCAAAATTTCGGAACCCACCGATAGCCGCATCGACCTGCCCCGACATCAAAGCGGGTGAGAGCGACCAGTTCACGTTGATCAAATCTACGTCGTCCAGCGTCAAGCCGTGCGTATTTAACACATGGCCCAACACGGCCTCTTCGACGCCCCCAACTGAAAAGCCGACCTTCCCGCCTTTTAGATCAGCGGGCGATGCGATGGGCCCATCTTTCAAGACCAGCAAGCAGTTCAAAGGTGTGGCAACTAACGTGCCAACCCGTTGCAAAGGCAATCCCTCATGGATTTGTAAATGCAATTGCGGCTGGTACGAAATTGCCAAATCAGCCTTGCCCGCCGCAACCAGCTTTGGTGGATCAGAGGGGTCAGCTGGGGCAATGACCTCGACCTCAAGATTAACTTCGGCAAAGAACCCTTTTTCCTGTGCAATAATCACGGGGCCGTGGTCAGGGTTCACAAACCAATCCAGCAGAAGTGTCATTTGATCTTGTGCCCATAGCGGGGCCGCGCACAGGGACATTGCAGAGGCGAGGAAGATGGATTTCATGAGGTTGTTTCCTTGCGTGATGCATAGAGATTGGCAAAATGATGAGTAGGCCCATGGCCCGACCCGACGCTGAGTTGATCGGCATGCGCAATGGCCGATGCCACATAGGATTTGGCAGCCGCAACAGCGGATTGGATGTCTGCGGTTTTCGCCAGTTGCGCGGCCAGCGCAGAGGATAAAGTGCAACCCGTGCCATGCGTATTTCGTGTTGGCATACGGGGGGCTTCGAACCACATGACACGCTCGCTTGTGACAAGGCAGTCTGGGCTGTCAGGGCCGCTCAGATGCCCGCCTTTCATTAAGACAGCTGCAGGTCCCAACTGACAAAGCGCGCGGCCCTGAGCTTCCATTTCATCCCGTGTTGTGGCCACTTGGGCCGCTAGCAAATGTGCGGCTTCTGGCAGGTTTGGGGTCAGGATGAACGCCAACGGCAACAATGTATCGCGCAGCACTGCAATCGCGTCGGGCTGCAGCAGGGCCGCGCCTCCTTTGGCGATCATTACCGGGTCCAGAATGATCGGGGCGTCGCGCCCAGCCAAGGCGCGTGCAATGGCCTGCGCAATCTCGGCATTTGCGATCATCCCAATTTTGACGACATCTACCCGAATATCGTCGAAAATGCTGTCGATTTGCTTTTTCACAAAGTCAGGCGGTACAAGATGGATACCGCTGACACCCTGCGTATTTTGCGCCGTTAGCGCGGTCAGCGCGGCCATTGCAAAAGCGCCATTGGCCGATATTGCTTTAAGATCGGCCTGAATGCCTGCGCCACCCGACGGATCAGACCCAGCGATGCTAAGGACATTGGGGATCATGAAGGCGCCTCCGTTTGATTGAACAACTGTGCGGCGGCTTTGGGGTCTGTTTGCCCGCAGATCGCGGACACCACCGCTTGCCCATCTGCACCACTGGTCAAAACATCCTGCTGGTGCGCGGGCCTGAGCCCGCCAATGGCCACAGTGGGCAATGACGTAAGCGCAACGAGACGCGCCAACCCGTCAAAACCAATCGGCCGTTCATGATCGGTCTTGGTGGTCGAGGCAAACACGGGGCCAAGGCCCAGATAATCGACACTGTTGGGGTCCGCTGCCTTTACGGTTTGCTCCGTTTCGCAGGACAAGCCAAGGATTTTGCCGGAACCCAGCAGCGCGCGCGCCTGTACGGGCGGCATGTCCCCTTGGCCGATGTGCGCTCCGTCCGCATCCGCTACGATTGCAGCCTCCAGATCGTCATTGACGATTAGCGGCACCCCCGTGCCATAGAGGGCCTGCTTTAATGCAAGAGCCATATCGACGCGCGCAGGTGTGGAAGCATCCTTGGCGCGTAGTTGCACCATCGTGACGCCACCGGCGACTGCCTGCTGTACAGTTTCGACCAGCCCAAACGGGGTGCACAGAATAGGATCTGTCACAAGATACAGACGCAATTGTTCCCGTAAACCGGTCATGTCAGGATTACGCCCGCCAATTCTTCAGGCTGCGTAGCCGCCAAAGCATCAAGAAAATGCATCTGAAAACTGCCCGGCCCCTTGGCCAGCGCCGCGGCCTTCGTGCCGGCCACCTTGAAATGCGCAAGCGTGGCAAGTGCGGCCTCAAACGCCGGACCGCTGGCGGCATAGGCCCCCAACAGCGCGGTTTGCGAACAGCCCAAGGCCGTGATCATTGGCATGATCTCTGACCCGCCGGTCACCTTGGCTGAACGCGTACCATCTGTGACGAAATCAATTGGCCCCGTGATGGCAACAACGCAGCTGTGCGATTGAGCCAATTCACGTGCCGCTCCTTCGGCCGCATCTACGCTGTCACCGCTATCTGCACCTTTACCTGCTCCTGCCTCGCCTGCCATAGCCAAGATCTCGGACGCATTTCCGCGCAAAATGGTTGGACGCAAAGCCAGTAGATCCTGTGCGACCCCTTTTCGGTAGCCAGAAATGAAATGCGCGACCGGGTCCAACACCCATGGAATGGCCGCATCATTGGCCGCACGAGCCGCAGCGCTCATACTGGCAACCCAAGGTGAGGACAGCGTCCCGATATTAATGGTCAACGCGCCACAAATCGGAGTAAATTCAGCGATTTCCTCTTGTGCATGCACCATCGCGGGAGAGGCCCCGGCGGCCAGGACCACGTTGGCGGCAACATTCATCGCGACATAATTGGTGATACAATGCACAAGTGGGTTTTTGGTGCGCAACGTGTTCAGAAGGTCCTGCGGGGCCATAATGTCTCCTTTTCAACTGGAAAAAGAGACAACGCTCTTGCAAGCCAAGAGCGCACAACCTCCCTCCGCCAGCATTATCTGGTTCAGGTTCAAAGGGTACATCTCAGCTTTGCAGCGCCCCTGGTAAGAAAACGATAAGTCGATGCCGCAGGAGCGTCAAACAAAAAGCAAACCTTCGGTTGCACTCTGACAATGTCTCCACTTTCCCGCACAGCAGACATTGGCATGCAAAACGGAACCAAACGACGTTCGCAACCGCAGGAACCGGCAGATATGAGCCGCTTCTTTTGAAAAACTCTTTACTGCGGCTGCAAGCTTTCAGAATGCAGAATGCCGTTCTTGCTAAGTCAGAATATGCCCAAATGAACGAGCGCTGAAACATGCATGATTGCCAGATTATGCATTTTCGGGAAATCGAGATTTGTTTTAAGCCATACTCGGGCCATCGATCGGCGCCCCAAGATGAGAAAAGCGAAGCCGTTGAACGCACTAAATTGTTACATCGATGACGGTCATATGCGTTATGCTAGGTTTAGTGGTGAGCGGCCAACTACAGGAGAAACTTGTAATGACACGTATGACTGCGAAAGACTTTGATCAGGGCCTTCTTGATCTTTATGATTTTTATGCGCACGGCAAGATCACCAAACGTGAGTTCCTCGACAAGGCTGGGAAATATGCAGTTGGCGGCGTCACTGCAGTTGCGCTTCTTGGAATGCTGAGCCCAAATTACGCTTACGCTGAACAGGTTTCGTTTAATGACCCGGACATTCATGCAGATTACATTACCTATCCATCGCCCAAAGGAACTGGCGATGTGCGTGGATATCTGGTACGGCCCGCTGAGATTGAGACACCGTTGCCTGCCGTGTTGGTCATCCATGAGAACCGCGGCCTTAACCCCTATATCGAAGACGTCGCGCGCCGCGTGGCCAAGGCTGGTTTTATGGCTCTGGCCCCTGACGGCCTAACATCTGTGGGCGGTTATCCGGGAAACGATGCAGATGGCCGCGAGCTTCAGCGGACTGTCGATGGCACAGAATTGATGAATGATTTCTTTGCCGGTTTTGAGCACTTGATGGGACGCGAAGACAGTACCGGCAAGGTCGGCTCGGTCGGGTTTTGCTATGGTGGCGGCGTTGTAAATGCGCTGGCAGTAGCCTACCCGGAAATGGCTGCGGGTGTTCCGTTTTATGGCAGGCAGGCGGCAGTTGTCGATATTCCAAAAATCCAGGCGCCGTTGATGTACCAATTCGGTGAGTTGGATGAGCGCGTTAACGCGACATGGCCTGAAACAGAAGCAGCCCTAAAGGCAAATAATAAAACCTATGAGGCCCACATTTACGAAGCCGCCAACCATGGCTTTCACAACGACAGTACGCCACGTTACGATGAGGCTATGGCGATGTTGGCATGGGAACGAACAATACGTTGGTTTGAGACGTACCTGACTTAACCCGCGATCCATGAGGAGTCCCTCAGATGTCAAAAGGCTTGATTACCCGCCGGTGCTTAATTGCCGGAGCCGCTGCAACAACAGCCGTTTCGGGCTTGATTAGTCCGGCCAATGCGCAAACCTTTGACGCAACGCGAACGATGCGAGGCGGGTCTAATAATTACCGTCCCGGCGCCCCTATCGTTGAGCGGATCGGTGGTGGTGGCTTTTGGATGAGCGGCACAGTGAGGCGTGCGGGTGATGGTCTCCCGCTTAAGGGTCAACGCATTCAAATTTGGGCGCATACCACAGAGGGCCATGAACGTGATCCTGAAAGCCACGGTGCGACACTCACGGACGCGAATGGCGTCTTTCGCCTTGAGATGCCGCAGATTGTCCCGGCTTTCGGTCAAGCCCACGGACACCTCGCGTATGACAGCGATGACTTCGAAACTGTATTCTTACGGCCCGTCATGGCACGCTCAAGTGACACAAGCCTTACGGCGGATTTCGTGCTCCAGCCGGTCTGAATAAGGTGCGGCTTACCCGTTTATCTTTTGCAGGCAGCTCGCTTGTCTGGGCGCTCGTCGTAGGGGTATTGGTCGTTGTGATAGCCGCTGCGATGATGAGCCCCCTACTGCAATGGCGCGACCCCATCTACATTGGTGCAGGATTTGCTGGAATTATCGCAATGGCACTGTTGCTTTTACAGCCGTTGCTAGCGGCGCACAATTTGCCCGGTATTTCGGCCTATCGCAGCCGACGCGCCCACCGCTGGGTGGGCGGGGGCTTGATCATGGCGGTGGTGGTCCACGTCTTAGGCCTCTGGATCACCAGTCCACCCGACGTCGTTGATGCCCTTCTCTTCCGATCACCAACATGGTTCACGATCTGGGGTGTCATCGCGATGTGGGCCGTCTTTATGTCCGGGTTCAACGCCGTATTGCGTCGTCGCTTCCGTTTGCGGACTTGGCGTCTGGCACACACATCTCTTGCAGTGGTGATCGTGTGCGGCAGCATCGCCCACGCATTGCTGATAGAGGGAACCATGCAAACAGTATCAAAAGCTGTGCTTTGCTTGTTTGTGGGCGCGGCAACGCTGATGGCTATTGTCGACCTGCGGTGTTGGCTAAGAACCAAGCGGTAATAAACAGAGCGCTTAATTGCTACTGCCGGCAAAACCGACAAATAACAAAAGGCGCCATCCACTTGTGAAGTTTGAACGACAGCTCGATCCCGCAGGATTACCATCGATAAATAGTGCTATCTAACGGCAGGGCCGAGCCCAAAGAGCACATTCAGCGGCCTTCACTAGCGGGTGTTTCTGGCGGGAATCGTTTTAGCGGCAGACAACGTATTTAGAGCAATGCTTTCAAGCGTTTGTCTGTCAGGTTTGTAAAACATCCAGTTACCTATGCGCTTACCAGTGACTAGATCAGCTTCTGCAAGTTTTTTCATGTGGGCGCTAACTGTCGGCTGCGTCAATCCTGATTTTTCGGTGATAAATCCAACACAGACGCCATCATCCACTAAATCACCGTCCCGCTGCTCTGGGAAGTACAAACGCGGATCAAGTAGCCAGAGCATTATACGCAAGCGCACAGGACTGGACAAAGCGGCAAATACTTTGACAGTTGACTCTTCATTCATATCGTCGATTATCAATATAGGATTCTTTCTATATGGTGTGCAATGACATTACATTCAAAACCACTCGAACGCCAAGCGTCCATGCTGCAAGACGGGGCGCGTCGAGGTGCAGCCTATCTCAACTCAATTGCGGACCGTCAAGTAAATGCCAGTATCGAAACCTTGTCAAAATTTGACTTTGCCTTGCCCAAGAAGGGCCTACCAGACATGGATGTTCTAGATCTCATTGAACGGGTTGGCGCACCGGGCACGATGGCGAGCGCTGCAGGGCGCTATTTTGGCTATGTTATAGGAGGCTCTCTTCCGGCGGCGAGCGGCGCGCGCGCGATGTTGTCCGCTTGGGATCAAGTCGCAGATGCGCCGACTGGTCCTTCGGTTGTCGTAATGGAAGCGGTGGCAATTCGCTGGATCACCGATCTTCTTCGGCTTCCTGCAGAAACCGAAGGTGTCTTCACGACCGGTGCGACGATGGCGAATGTTGCATTGTTGGCAACTGCGCGAGATTTACTTCTTGAACGGCAGGGGCATGGCCGGAGCCAAGGTTTGATCGGCGCGCCAAAGCTTCGGGTCGTCGCAAGTGCCGAAATACATGCGACCGTCCTAAAGTCGCTTCGCATTGTCGGTTTAGGATCGGAGATGGTCGAGCGCGTTCCCGTCGACGACCAGGGCAGGATGCGCTGCGACGAGATGCCTGAACTTGACGCGCGAACGATTGTCCTTGCGCAAGCTGGCAATGTCTGCACGGGCGCGACAGACCCAATTGGGAAAATCGCAAAATTTTGTAAGGCTGCAGGCGCCTGGCTTCATGTGGATGGAGCGTTCGGGCTATGGGCGCGCGTCTCTGATAAAATTGGTTGTACCCTCGACGGGCTCGAACATGCCGACAGTTGGGTTTTGGACGCACACAAAACTCTGAACGTGCCTTACGATTCAGGAATTGCGCTTTGCAGACATCCCGAAGCAATGCGCGCATCCATGGCGATTGGGGCGTCTTATCTCCCTCCTACGGATCCTAGTCCGGCCGATCTCGCTCCCGAGTTCAGCCGCGCGGCACGCGGCGCAGAGACATACGCTGCGCTCCTGTCCCTTGGCCAAGACGGGGTCAAGGCTTTGGTGGACCGCTTGCATGATCTTGCAGTTATGCTCGCAACGGGTGCAAGAGAAGTCGGGTTTGAAATCCCGCATGACATTCACTTCAATCAGGTTTTTGCGACACTTCCGGATGACCCTGTGCGATGTGGCGAAATTGTTGAGCGTATCCAGAAATCGGGCGAGGTCTGGTTTGGTGGGGCGAGCTGGCAAGAACGAGAAGGCTTTCGCATGAGTGTGTCGAATTGGACAACGAACGAAGAACACATTGTTCGCTTGATCGCAGTTCTTGAAAACGCTTTGCGCCCGTAGCGGACAAAACATCGCATCGGTAGATGCGCGCATAGCCGACACCCCTTCGATTTGAAAGTCGGCTTTTTGAACATCCCATAAGAAAAATGTTCTGAAATCACAGTCTTACTATTTAAAAATTATAAGTTATTAATTTCGTTGCAGCCGCAATCACATTATCAAAAAGATGCGACAAAGGCTCTAAAACCCCTTTAAAACGGAGGCTCCTATTATGAGACTCCGTTCGCCAAAGCAGTCCCTAGTGCAGAGCGCCTCGAATGCCAGCTTTGAGCCCTCTCCACCGGTTTTCTATACGGCAGCTAAAGCCCACATTCGAGAGATGAGAATATAAAGCTCTGTCGAGCCGCCCCCTCCGCGGCTGCCATATTCGAAGAATTCGTCAAATTTCCAGCGTTCCACCGGCGCATTTATCGCGGAGAATGGAAGCGGGCCATAGTATCGGAATGAAATCGGCCAAGGCCGCATTATGAATACGCCACGCCTAGCATCATTGTTTCCCGAGCCATATCTGCAGCAAGTGCGGCTATGTCTTCTTTTGATGCACCACGCATTAACTCAACGCGCAATGCCGTGACATTTGCTTGAAAACGCCGTGCCAACCTCTTTGGGTCAACATCTTGTGGCAATTCGCCAGCGTCGCGCGCAGCCTCAAAACTTGCTGCAAACTCTGCGCACATTTGATCAAGGTAGTTCTGAGACACTTTGGCAATCTTGGGATCAGTGGATTTAGTATCCACCAGCGTTTTCATCAGCATACAAGCTTGGCGCGACCTATCTGCACCGGCAAGATCGATGTAGCTTTGGAACTGTGCCGCCAGCCCAGCCAATGGTGACGTAGATTTTGCCATCTGCGCCCGAAAACCTTCGCGCGATGCCTCAAAGTAACGTGAGATCGCCAACAGATAGAGGTTTTCCTTGCTCTCAAAGGCCGCATAAATGCTGCCTGGTTTCATATTCAGCGCCACTTCAAGATCTTTGAGGGATGTCGCATGGTACCCTTTGCGCCAGAACACAGCCATGGCCGCATCAAGTGCGGCATCGCGATCATAGTTAGCGGCGCGGGCCATCGAGTTAGCCTTTCATTTCGGCAATCTGCGTCAAGATATTGGTGTAATTGTCTACCCCTTGCGCGCCAGTGACAAGATGCTTGCGGTCAAACACCACTGCAGGCACGCCGGAAATGCCCTGTTGTTGCCAAAACTGTTCGGCAGAGCGAACTTCATTGGCAAAGCGTTGATCAACGAGCACAGCCGTTGCCTCATCCCGGTCCAAACCAATTTCACCGGCAATATCGGCCAGCACGGCATTGTCTGACAGATCGCGGCGGTCGGTGAAATGCGCAGCAAAAAGCGCCATTTTCAGATCGTGCTTACGGCCTATCGTCTCGGCCCAATGCAACAATTGGTGCGTGTTGAAAGTGTTGTGCATACGAGAGTCGTCAGCCCACGCAAACTCAAACTCCAAGCTATCACCGAGCGCCTTCATTTGCTGACGCGATTGCACGGACTGCTCGGGCGTGCTCCCATATTTCTCGATGATGTGCTCGCGCGTATTCTGCCCTTCTGGAGGCATCTGCGGATTCAACTCGAACGGATGCCAATGGACTTCATGCTCGGTCCCGGTCATCTCTAGCGCCTGTGCCAGCTGACGGTATCCGATGATGCACCAAGGGCACATTACGTCAGACACAATGTCGATACGAAGAGGTTCGGTCATGTCATTTCCTTTCAGCAGGACCGGTATGGTCACATACAAGATCGGTCGCGCAGCATTTTAATTGAGCTATCAACTTGAAGGGGCGCGATGTCCAGCTGTTACGCCAAAGTATATAGCTGAACGACGATTTGGGTTGGACGAAATACTGCTCCCGTAGAAATGCTGCCGGAGCGGAAGCCCGCCCCGGCATTTGGATTATTCTGCAGCTACGGCAGACTTCTTTTCCCAGGCAAACTTTTGAAACACTTGGTCGACAGGCGTTTTCGCAAAGTGGTTGGTATAGTTTGACATCAATTTCTGCGCGGCGCCCAAAATGATCTCGAGGATATTTGCTTCGGTAAATCCGGCGTCCAAGAATGCTTGTGTATCCGCCTCAGCCACGAAACCACGGTCACGAACCATCGCCAATGTAAACGTACGCAACGCTTCAAGCTTTACAGTCGGCAACGGCGTTTCATCGCGCAATGCTTCGGTGATTGCGTCATCAACCTTCATCATTTTCGCGATCCCTGTGTGAGCTGGAACGCAATAATGGCAATTATTCTCGACGTTAATAGTCTGCCAAACAACGGTTTTCTCTTCATCTGTCATTGATGTCGCCAAAAACTGCTGATGTGCAAACTGATATGCAGCAAGCAACGGCGGTGCGTCCGCCATCGTGCCATGCAGCCCGGGAATACGACCGTTGTTCTTCAATGACGCCTCCAAAAGCGACTTGCTCGCGTCAGGTGCGGACTCAATGTTGTGGATCGTAAATTCAGCCATGATGTTCCCCTTCAGGTATCGATTATTTTCATGAGAGCACCTGATTACGCCAATTTGAGTGATTGCTCAACAATATAATTGAGCAATCACTCAAACGTGAGGGCGGCAATGGGAACAAGTTAACCATCGGCCACAAGCTGACTTGAATAGCCCCTAGTATTGTAGACGCTTTCTTCCCTAATTTTGAGGCAAGGAGGCTGTTATGGGGAAGCCAAATTTCAGTGAAGATTTCAAGCGTGATGCTGTGCATCAGATCACGGTACGTGGATATCCAGTTCGTGAGGTTTCGGAGCGATTGGGTGTCAGCACTTATTCACTCTACAAATGGATGAAGCTTTACGCGAAGGCTGCGTCACAAGCGTCATCTGTGGATCATGAAGCTGAAAACCGCAGGCTCAAGCGTGAGCTGGCACG